>Ga0209062_1000215_pt1 | contig 220080 bp, 184 predicted proteins | sample Coa_R2_2_FD_187158 | JGI IMG/M metagenome (GOLD analysis project Ga0209062, IMG submission 187158) | Surface soil microbial communities from Centralia Pennsylvania, which are recovering from an underground coalmine fire - Coalmine... | ecosystem: Environmental > Terrestrial > Soil >... | reverse complement strand
CAGGCCGTGTTGCGCCGCGTCCGTCAGTATGCGGTCGCGCTGCGCGTGATCATTGTCGCCGTAGCCCCAGCGAATCGCCACTTTGTCCCATTCGCCGATGCCTTTGGCGTAGGCATCGCTGAGGTCGAACGAATTGTCGCCCCGAATTTTTACAAATGGTCCCGGATAATCCATCACCGAGGCGCGGCCTTCGGTCGAGGCGATGTAGTTGTGCGCGAGTCCCAGCGTGTGACCGACTTCGTGCGCCGCCAGTTGCCGCAGACGCGCCAGCACGGTCGCTGTCAGCAATCCGGTCTGATCGTGCCCGGGCGTATAGGCCGGAATGAGCCCCTGAAAGATGAGGAAGTCCTGATGCGCGCGCAGCGAACCGAGCGTGACGATACCTTTGACGATTTCGCCGGTCCGGGGATCCATCAGCGAATTGCCATAGGACCAGCCGCGCGTCGAGCGATGCACCCACTGCACGACGTTGTAGCGCACATCCATCGGATCCGCGTCGGGCGGCAGCACTTTCACCTGAAAGCCATCGGGAAAGCCGGCTGCTTCAAATGCCTGGTTCCACCAGCTCGCGCCTTCGAGCAGCGCCGAACGCACCGGCTCGGGCGCACCCGAGTCGATGTAGTACACGAGCGGCTTGCCTTGTTCCAGGCGATGACGCGTGATCAGATGCTTCATCACCGGCTGATCGACGGGCGCGGAAAAATCCATAAAGTCGACCGAAAAGAAGCCGGCACGCGGATCGAATTCGCGGGGCTGATAGCCGGGCTCGGGCAGCGCGACAAACGCCTGATGCTCGCGCACGGTGACCGCCTCCGGTGTTGGCGTGACCGATCGAATCAGTTTGCCCTGCGGCTCGCCTGTGAGCGTAATGGTTGTTTCGATCTCGGTATTGCGCGGGAATGTCTTGGTCAGCGACATCTCAAAAGCGCAGCGCGTCGGATCCACATGATAGGCGCCTTGTTTCTGCTCCGCCAGATCATTCGCCACACCGGCCGCATCGCGCAGCAGAAAATTCGTGGCATCGACCAGCACGTGCCCGCTTTCTTCGCCCGCAACTTCAAAGCCCCAGAGCACCGAACGGGCAAAGGAGTCGTGCACCGAACGCTGCTCGGCGGGATCCGGGCTGGTCGCCCGAAAATTGTAATTCGATTCGACCAGCAGCACGCGCGGACCCGAGCGCACAAAGCTGACCACCTTCGGCTGATTCATGCGCCCTCGGTCGAGCCCCAGTTCGTTGGAGCCGACGCCGGCCGAGAGCGCGGTCACATAAAGCATCTCCTGATTGAAGCGATCGATTTCGAGGTACATTTTGCCGGCGCGCTCGTCCCAGTACAAGGGCACGAAACCCTCTCTTTTCGACGCATGACCGGTCAGGACGGTAAAAGCTCCAGGCGGAGGGTTTTGTCCCGCGACACTGAGCGCGCAAATCGCCAGAATCGTCAGCGCAGTGGTACCTTTTGTCATGGCTTGCCATTGTCGCAAATCATGAACGCCGAAGCTCGCGAGATCGACATCTTCATCGCCGAAGACAATCCCGCCGATGTGCGTCTGATTGAAGAAGCGCTGCGGGACATGCAGCCGCCCCCCGCCGTTCGTGTCGCCTGCGATGGCGAGCAGGTCCTCCAATGCCTGCTCGAGCCGGTGAAACCCGCTCCGGCACTGCTGTTTCTCGACCTCCATCTGCCCAAAACGGATTCGCGCGAAGTGCTGCGCCGGGTGCGCGAGCAGCAGCGGCTGCGCGATACCGCAGTGGTCGTGCTCTCGAGCTCGGAGGTCGAGGACCTGATGCGCGAAGCCTACTCGCTCGGCGCGGACTGTTACCTGTCGAAGCCTTCCGATCTCGACGAATTTCTCCGCACTATCCGCCGCGCCGCCGAATACTGGCTGGGTCTGCAGCGCTCGGCAGCCGCGGAGTGACAAGCAGCGTTAAAACAGGCTTGATTTGTTATGATTCAGGCGGCCATGAGCGCATACGCAATCGGAGTGGATCTGGGCGGCACCAATCTGCGCGCCGCGGCCATCGATCCCAATGGTCATCTGCTGGCACGGCTCTCGGTGGAAGCGCAGTACGCGGCCGGTCCCGAACGCGTGGCCGACGAAATTGCGCAGATGATCGAAACGATTCGTCAGCGGCTGGTCGATTCCTCACTGCAGGGCGTCGGTATCGGCGTGCCAGGTTACATCGATATCGATGCGGGCGTGGTGATGGAAGCGGCCAATCTGCCCGACTTCGAAGGGTTTCCGATCCGCGAGCGTATTCAGCAACGCCTGGACACACCGATACTGCTCGAGAACGATGCCAATGTGGCAGCGCTCGGCGAAAAGTGGATGGGCGCCGGTAAGGATGTCAAGGATCTGATTCTGCTGACCCTCGGCACCGGAATCGGCGGCGGCATCGTAATCGACGGCAAAGTGCTGCATGGTTTTCGCGGCATGGCGGGCGAGTTTGGCCACATGACGGTTTTCCCCGACGGCAATCCGTGCGGCTGCGGCAATTATGGCTGTCTGGAGAAACACGCCTCCGCCTCGGCCATTGCCGCCATGGGGCGCATGATGCATTTCGGGCGCGAGATTCGCTCAGCAGCCGACGTTTACGCATTGGCCGTGCAAGGCAACCCGCGCGCGCTGCGTGTCTTCGAATCGATGGGACGCGCCCTTGGCATTGCCCTCGCGAGCCTGATCAACATTTTTAATTTCCCGCTCTACCTGCTGAGCGGAGGTCCGCTGCCGGCGTGGGATCTGTTCGCGCCCTCGATGTTTGAAGAGGTCCGGCGCCGCTCATTCACCTTCGTGCCGACTGGAACCCGCATCGAAAAAGCCGCTCTGGGCGCGGATGCGGGCCTTTACGGCGCTGCTTATCTGCCGCTCTGCCACGATTGTTAGAGAACACATCTACATCCTATGTACTGGCTTGGTCTTGACGTCGGAACCGGGGGCTCGCGCGCGCTGTTGATCGATGCAAAAGCGCGGGTCCGCTTCTCTCATATCGCGGCGCATGAAGAGATGCACATGCCGAAGCCGCTCTGGGCCGAGCAGGACCCGCGCGACTGGTGGCGCGCCTCGCAGCTGGCCATTCGCGGCGTGCTCAAAGCGGCGGGCGTTGACGGATCGGCTATCAACGGCGTCGGACTCTCCGGACAGATGCATGGCCTCGTGCTGCTCGATGCGCAGCGCGAGGTGCTGCGGCGCGCATTGATCTGGTGTGATCAGCGCAGCCAGAAGCAGGTTGATGAGATCAATCGCGTTGCCGGACCGGAAAATGTGCTGCGCGCCATCGCCAATCCGGTGCTCACCGGTTTCACGCTGCCCAAGCTGCTCTGGGTGCGCGATCACGAGCCGGAGCTCTTTCAGAAGATCGCGCACATTCTGCTGCCTAAGGACTACGTTCGTCTTCAGCTCACCGGCGAATTCGCGAGCGATGTTTCCGACGCAAGCGGCACCGCGCTGTTTGATGTGGTGCATCGCAAATGGTCCGACGAAATGGTGAGCGTGCTCGGGCTCAATCGCGCCACACTTCCTGCGGTGTTCGAATCGCAGCAGATCACCGGCAAAATTTCCGAAGCGGCCGCGCAATCGACCGGGCTGCGCGCCGGCACTCCCGTGGTAGGCGGTGCAGGCGACCAGGCGGCCAGCGCCATTGGGAACGGAATCGTGGAACCGGGTGCGGTTTCTTGTACGGTCGGCACGTCCGGGGTAGTGTTCGCGTATCTTGATAAACCGGCCTACGATCCGCAGGGCCGCGTGCACACCTTTTGCCATGCCATTCCGGGTGCCTGGCACGTGATGGGCGTCACGCAAGGAGCGGGATTGAGTTTGCAGTGGTATCGCAACCGCTTCGCGCCGAATTCCGACTACGACGAACTCACAGCCGATGCTTCGCTCTCGCCCGCGGGCGCGCTGGGTCTCTTCTGGCTGCCCTATCTGATGGGCGAACGCACGCCGCATCTGGATGCCGCAGCACGCGGCGCCTGGGTCGGCCTGACCGCCAAGCATCAGGCGAGCGATCTGATTCGCGCCATTCTGGAGGGCGTTTGCTACAGCCTCAAGGACGGTCTGGAGATCATCACCGGCCTGGGCGCGGCGCCAAGACTGGTGCGTCTTTCGGGCGGAGGCGCCAAGAGCCCGCTCTGGCACCAGCTCTTTGCCGATATCTTTTATCAACGCGTCACTACGCTCGAAACGCAGGAGGGTTCCGCCTTCGGCGCGGCGCTGCTCGCGGCCATTGGCACAGGCCAGTTTCCGAATGCGCGCGCGGCAAGCAAAGCGGCGGTAGTGGAAGTTAGCGCCAAAGAACCGGACCCGCAGTCGGCTGCGTTTTACTCCGAGCGCTATCAAATTTATCGATCGCTCTATCCGGCGTTGAAGCCGGTTTATGACCGGATTGCCGCACTGGATCAGTGACGCATGATCAAACTGTTGCTGCTGTCGATGACGTTGCTGAGCGCCGTACATCTCAGCCCGCAGACAGGCGTATTGCCTGAGGGCGTGAGCGGCCTCCGGCATGCCGAAAGACTCCCAATATCATGTCGGCGACGTCTGGAGATACAAGACGCGTGAAGGCGAGGAGGAGTCACGGTTGACCGTTGTACAGGTCGACGTGTCAAAGCTGGGCACGATTGTCCATATCGCGGTCGACAAACTCAATTGGAAAAACTGCGAGGGTGGAATCGTGCAGGAGCAGATACCGCATATGCCTTTCGCGAAAGATGCCCTCGAGAAGAGCGCGACGATTCGAATCGCGAGTGGGCATCCTCTTCCTGCCTGGGAAGAAGGATACGAGGAGTGGAGACGCGGTTTCGTCAGTGGGCATGCCGGGATATACACCATAACGATCAGTCAGGCGGTTTCACTTGCGGAAAGGACCTGGCGCACAGGTCTGGGCTGTGGTTCCGGCGAGCGCTGACGGACAGCGCTTTCGTTTGAATGCTTTACTGTGACGTAGCCCTTCCGGTACCTATCGACCGGCTCTTCACCTATCAGCTTCCTCTGACGCTCGAACACCGGGTTCAGGTTGGCGCGCGAGTGGTTGTCCCATTTGGCCCGCGGCGTCTCACGGGCGTTGTGCTCGAGATCCATTCGAATCGTTCATCAGTCGAAACGCGGGAAGTGCTGAGCCTGCGCGATGCCGAGCCGGTGCTCGAAGCCGAACTGCTCGAGCTCGGCCGCTGGATCGCAGAATACTATTGCGCACCGATTGGCGAAGTGCTGAGGGGCATGCTTCCGCTCGCGGGCGAAACACGCCGCAGCACGCAATATGCACTCACCGATTCCGGACGCGATGTCGCGCGCCAGCTCGTCACTACCATGCAGCGTGATACGGCCGTGCAGCTGCTCACTCTGCTTGAAGAGCGGCCGCGATCGAGCGAATACCTGGCGGGCAAAGTCGAAAATGCGCGCGGCGCTCTGCGTTCCCTGGTCAAACGCGGCTGGGTCGCGGCGGAAGATCGCGAAGAGGAGCGCGATCCGCTGCGGGCGAGTGCGGAGCGGCTCTCGGTTTCATTCCGTGCTCGGCCGCTCGAAGGAATTCGTTTAAAGAAAAGCGAGCGCGAGCTGCTGGCGTTTCTCGAGCTGCATCCAGGCTCTCATAATGTCGCAGCGCTTGGCGAAATTCTCAAGCAGGCCAGCGAAGCCGCGCGTTCGCTCGCCCGCCGCGAACTGGTGGCACTCGAGCTCGAAACCGGCACGCCCGATCTCGCCTTCGCCAAACCGAAGCCTGAACTCAACGCACATCAGCAGTCGGCTTTCGACGCCCTCGACAAGGCTATCGAAGCCGGTACGTTTCGCGCCTTTCTACTCGAAGGCGTAACCGGCTCCGGCAAAACCGAAGTCTATCTGCGCAGCATCGAGGCTACCCTGGCGCGCGGAAAGAATGCTCTGCTACTGGTGCCCGAAATTGCTCTTACGCCTGCCGTCGCCGGACAATTCTTTCATCGCTTCGGCAAGCAGGTCGCGATTCTGCATTCCGCTTTTGGCGACAGCGAGCGCGCCGAACAGTGGCGCCGCATTCGCAACGGGCAGGCCCGAGTGGTGGTAGGAACGCGCTCCGGCGTGTTTGCGCCAGTGCAGAATCTCGGCCTGATTGTTGTCGACGAAGAACACGACGGCAGCTACAAGCAGCAGGAGACGCCCCGGTATCACGGCCGCGACGTGGCGCTGATGCGGGCCCGGCAGACGGGTGCGATAGCGGTGCTCGGCTCGGCCACACCCGGGATCGAAACGCGCTATAACGCGGAAAACGGCAAGTACACTCGCCTCGTGCTCCCTGAGCGCATTGCGCAGCGCCCGCTGCCGGTGGTCGAAGTGGTTGACATGCGGCTCGAGTTTCTGGAAACAAAGAAGCAGGCAACGTTTTCGCGCAAATTGATCGAAGAGCTTTCGCAGCGGCTCGAGCAACGCGAACAGGCGATGCTGCTGCTGAATCGTCGCGGCTTTTCGAGCTTTCTGATGTGCCGCGCCTGCGGCGAGCGCATGTTGTGCGAGAACTGTTCGGTTGCGCTTACGCATCACCGGCGCGACCGGCGCATGCTGTGTCACTACTGCGGATTCGCCGAGAAAATTCCTTCCGCCTGTCCGCATTGCGGCAGCGAGTACATTCAGTTTCTCGGCACGGGCGCGGAGCGGGTTGAAGAAGAACTGCACCAGCATTTTCCAAAGGCTCGGATTGCGCGTCTCGATCGCGATACGGCGAGCGGTAAAGGCGCGTTTGAGCGCATTCTGCAGGCGTTTCGCGATCGTGACATCGACATTCTGGTCGGTACGCAGATGATCGCGAAAGGGCACGATATTCCGAACGTGACTTTGGTGGGCGTGGTGCTGGCCGATATCGGATTGAGCATGCCCGATTTCCGTGCAGCCGAGCGCAGTTTTCAGCTGCTCACACAGGCCGCGGGCCGTGCCGGACGAGGCGAAGCGCCCGGCCGCGTAGTGATTCAAACGCTGAATCCCGACCACTACGCTCTGAGCTTTGCCGCGGCCCAGGATTACGAAGGTTTTTATCGGAAAGAAATCGAGTTTCGCAAGTGGCTGCGCTATCCGCCCTTTGCTGCGCTGGCGAGCGTTCTCGTGCGAGCGGAGAAACAGGAGGAGGCGCTCCGGATGGCGACGCAAATGAGCTATCTGCTGACGCCCGCGCCCGAAGGTGTGCGCGTGATGGGACCGGCGGAAGCCCCGATTTTGAAGGTTCGCAGCGAATTCCGGTATCAGATTCTGCTCAAAGCCGCGCGTCGGCCGCTGCTGCGCGAGGTCATTCAAAAGCTGCAACAACTCGCTGCGGCCGAGCGCTGGAAAGCGACCGCGCTCGTGATCGACGTCGATCCGATCAGCCTTATGTAGTCTGGCTGCGGATGTTAAACTCGATGTTGTCGCGGCGGCTGTAGCTCAGCTGGTAGTAGCGCCAGATTGTGGTTCTGGATGTCGAGGGTTCGAATCCCTCCAGCCGCCCCAAAGCCGAACTCCCGGAACGCTCACTTCCGGGCCAGAATGGCTGTGCGTCGATAAGCTCGAGCTTATGGCCGACGGCCACGGTGACTCAAACGAAACCGCGCATACCTCGGAATCGCAAGAGGATTCTATTGCTGCGGTAACAAGCGACGTTTTGGCATGTTCGAATTCAAGGAACTTCTTTCGCAAGTTGGATGACAGCGGGCTGCATTAATAGAATCTGAAAACTCGCGAACAAGAAAAAAGGGCGCTCCACTGGGGCGCCCTTCGATCTCTTGCTGACGAAGCTGTTACTTTTTCGGATTCGATTTCGAGTGTTCGTCCGATTCCAGCTTCTGTACGTCCTTACCGCGTGCCATGTCGTCGTTATGCAGCTTCTGGATGGCCGCCGCGCGCTGAGCTCCGATCTGCTGTTCCTGCTTCATAGCCGCTTCCCAGGCCTGTTTGGCTGCGTCCTGATCTTTGATCGCCTGCTGCGATCTCGAATCTTTCTCGCCATAAGCTTTTACCGCAGCCACACGCGCTCCATCTTTCTGCACGTATACCTGGTGCAACTGTTCTTTCTTCACGCGAGCCTGGTTAAACTCGTCGTTCAGCCGCTTGACTTCTTTCTCGTCGTCCGCAATCTTACTGTTGGCCGATTTAACAGTGGATTGGTCATTCGCCACCTGAGGTCCGTTGAACCCGGCCGGCGAAGCCAACAATGTTCCCGCTCCGAGGCAAATCACGGCAAACACTGGGGTTCCTGCAATCGTTCGTTTCATAGCATCCTCCTGCCTAGAGATAGACGCTGTGACTGTGGATCCGATTTCCAGATAAAGTATTTACCGCGCGTTACACAATCGGAATGCCGCGTTCGGCGAGAACACCGCGAACTTCCTTGAGCGACAAACGGCTGTAGTCGTACTCGACGAATAATTCCTTGAGCGACGGTTCCACTCGCGCAGCCAGAATTCCGAACACCGAATGCACGCGTGCGATCTTCTCGCAATCGGAGTCGTCAAGCGCGCGCGAGAGTTGGAACTTGGTCTGCACCTTCGTCATCGGCAATCAGAATAGCAAGCGAATTCTGTTTTCGATGAACGGCACATGCGGCTGCTTTGTGCCGTTTCGTTATAAATTCCGGTGCTTCAGCCGCAAGCGGAGGAAGATGTTTCCTCCAACCGGATGGCTGCCGTACCATGGCTTGATCGCGGCGGGCAGAGAGTAGAATTCTACGTTGGCGCCGAGCCCCGTCTCGACGTTGTGAAAGATTTCGAAATCGCGCGTGTAACCGAGCGTGTACGCTCCGATGCGAAACGTGCTGCCATAACGAAGGTCCAGCAGCTCTTCGAGTTCGGGCTGCCCAGCAAACAGTTCATCCTTATCGACCAGTTCCGCGCGGCCTGTTACATAATTCCTGCGTCCCACCGGCAGCAGCGATTCAAGCGTGTAAGAGTTTGTATTCCTCTCCGTAAACGTGCTGTGCTTACGGCCCCAGATGAGAGTGCTCGACCAGCTTTCACCGTGAACCGGGCGCGAATAAGCAAGTGAGCTGGTGAGCCGTATCTGATCTCCCGGCTCGAGCGCCTCCGGGTGCGTGAGACGCCCGGCCGAAAACTGCGCTGCCCAATTTTTGGATGGCAAGAACCACAAGCGCGCCGACCAGGAATCGAGCGACCCTGCATCGATGTTCCAGCGAAACTCGTCGGGCTCCGCTCCGTGGAAGCCGCTCGCCTCGATACGAAACTTCTCGAACGCCAAACCAGCCGTAACCACATCGTCGGCGATATGGGTTGAATCCTGCCAGTGATGAGTCAGAGTGGCCTGCGGCATTTCCATAGCTGATGCGCGATGCGGATACGCCACCGGCCCGAGCGCCGGATCGCCCACCGGAGCCGCATACAATTCCACCCTGGCGTTATCGCTCACCACGTACGCGTATTCGACGGCTAACGCCATGATGAAGTCGTGCGGATGCTGGCCATCCACAATCGGCTTCCCGTACGCGGTCTCGCCCGTCTGAAACAGCAGCGGATAACGGCGGCCGGTTACGGTTGCTGGTTCGAGACTCAGCATCAGTTGGAACGCGAGCGCCCCCTTAGCGCCGGCGGCGTGCTCGGCACTCGTCATGAACCAGTTCGTTGAATAGAGCTTGTCGCCGCCGCGCGGTCCGGATTGCTGCGTGTCGTTGAGAAACGCCTGACCCATGAACATCGTGTGCCAGTCGCCAAGCGATTTCATCAGCATTGGCATTTGCCAGCCGGCCGGATTCACCGCGGTGCCTGATGAAAAACTCTGCAGCAATTTGGCGGCTGCATTTGTTTCGCCCATCTCCATTCCGGGCATGTTCATCTGTTCCTGAGCGCGGGCAACAATACCCAGCGCGAACAGTATGGTTAACGATTTGAGAAACACTGCATTCTCCTTGCGCGCCTGAAGACGCACCACTCGTCTGCTGAATCAGTGAAAAACGCGAGAGCTCAGCTCAGATGCGGAGAATGGCAGGGAACCGCGAGTTTCGCGGCGGCGGAGCGTTTCCTGCGGCCGCGATTTTCCGCTCGTCCTGGAAATGCGGAAGCGCAACAGCAAGGCTGTTCGCAAAGTGCAATGGCTGCGTGCTTACGTGCTGCGTGTGAAGAGCGGGCTGGCTTCGTTGTGCCAGCACCAGCCGGTGCGGACAGCTGTCCTTTTGCGGCATCTTGTGCTCGTGGCAGGGTGCGCCGTTATGCGCAGCCGCATTGGCGGATGAATTCGTACAGCCTGCGCACGTCACGAAGCAGTTCAAGCCTGCGAACAGCAACACGAGCGTCATAGAGACGGCGATGATCGTGCTCGTACGCGTCACGTGCTCCCATGCTACCAGCAGGCATAAGCGGATTGCGCACAATTCGTTCCGAATCGGATGCGGCTTCAGAGGCTTTTCTGGATGAGCGGCAACTCGGCCCAGGTGCACTTCCCTTCCGAGCACAAAGAGAACACAGATGCGCAGAGCCACCCTGATTTCGTTCGCAGTCCTGGCAGCGACCCTCGCCTCCCAAACGGGGGCTCGCGCGACCACTTTAAGCTATTCGGTTTACTCGCAGTGGCTGGCCAACGTAACCGGCTCGACCGAATTGAATTTCAACGGCCTCACGCTATATGGGTCGTACAACACCTCGGCGGGCAAGACATTACAGCCTCTGACCGGCACTGCCCTGCCCTTTGTGTTCACCGGGCCGACACTTTCCGGCGCCTATCAGCTCACCGCGAACGATTTCGGCCCCTACAATGCGCTGAGCTTTTTTGGACCGGCGAACGGTAACGGCACGATCACGATCGCGATGCCTACGGGCGGTGTGAACGCTGTGTTCCTCGGCCTCGGTACTACCGGCAGCAGCGGCCCGATCACGGTTGCGCTTTCGGACGGCGAAACATTCACCGTCAACGCCAGCCCGAATACCTATGCTTTCCTCGGCCTCTCCATTTCGCACACGATCAACTGGATCACGGTGGCGAGTCCGAACCAGCCGAACCTGAACGATTTCTTCTTCGCCAGCAGCAAGCTGACGCAGGATCCTACGCAGACTCAAGCGCAGGCCCCTGCGAGCGAATGCGCCACCTTTTTCCTGATGGGCGGTTCGCTGGTGATCCTGGCAGGCGCTCGCCGCCGCCTCTTTCCGGCCTTTCTTCGCATGTAACCTCCAATCCTTCTCCTCGGGGGTGGTCGCAAGACCACCCCCGTTTTTTTTTTGACCATGCTCGCGTGATACCGTAAATCGATGAGCAAGCGCTTTCCAGCGCAGATGCTGGCGTGTTTCAGCGCAAGCGTGGCTCGGCAATAACTCTGCATGGCCTGGTTTACCAGACAAAAACCTTCTCTCGAAGGCAATCCTCCGCCGGACGGGGAGAAAAATGTCAAAACCGAAGGGCTCTGGCAAAAGTGCGATTCCTGCGGTCAGATCATCTGGCGCAAGACGGTCGAAGACAACAAGCAGGTCTGCCCGAAATGCGGCTTTCATTTTCGTATCGGGGCACGCGAACGGCTGGAAATGCTCTTTGATGAGGGGCAGTATCAGGTCCACGATGCCGGACTGCGTTCTTCGGATCCGCTCGATTTCGTCGACTCCAAGCCTTATAAAAAGCGCCTGGAGGACATGGAGCGGGCCACACAGCTGCCCGATGCCGTCATCTGCGCCAGCGGCACGCTGAATGGCCGGCCGGTTGAGATCTGCGCGCTCGAGCTGAAATTTATTGGCGGCAGCATGGGCGCAGTTGTGGGCGAGAAGATTACCCGCTCGATCGAGCGCTGTCTGGCGAATAAGACGCCGCTGGTGATCGTCTCCGCTTCGGGCGGCGCGCGCATGCAGGAAGGCGCCATCAGTCTCATGCAGCTTGCCAAGCTTTCGGCCGCTCTGATGCGGCTCGATGAAGCTCGTCTGCCGTACATCAGCGTGCTTACCGATCCCACCACGGGCGGCGTCACGGCCAGCTTCGCGATGCTCGGCGACCTCAACATCGCCGAACCCGGGGCGCTGATCGGTTTTGCCGGTCCGCGGGTGATCGAGCAGACCATTCGCCAAAAGCTTCCCGAAGGTTTCCAGCGAAGCGAGTTCCTGCTGGAACACGGTTTTCTCGATGCAGTCGTCAAACGCACCGATCTGAAGAACTATCTTGCGAACGCGTTTGATTTCCTGGCTGCCTGAACCGGCGCATCAATTGAAAAGTATGCTGGAACTATGAATCTTCCGAGATTCGTCCACGTTCGCCAATCGTTTCCCAATCGCGCCATCCCGGACATTCCGCGCCACGTTCATCGCGAGCTCGCCGCCTCGGGGCTTGCCGGCCGCGTACCCAAAGGTGCGCGGGTCGCCGTCGGCGTCGGCAGCCGCGGGATCAGCAACATCGCTACCATCACCCGGGCCGTGATCGATTTCTGGAAATCGCAGGGCGCAAATCCGTTCCTATTTCCGGCGATGGGCAGCCACGGCGCAGCAACCGCCGAAGGCCAGGCCGACGTTCTCGCGCACTACGGCATTCACGAGGCGACCATGGGTGTGCCGGTGCTTAGCTCCCTCGATGTCGTATCGCTCGGCGCGACTGCCGAGGGCATCGAAACCTTTGTCGACCGAAACGCCTTCGAATCGGACGGCATCTTCCTCATCCCGCGCATCAAATGGCACACCGATTTTGTCGGACCCATCGAGAGCGGCATGTTCAAAATGATGGCGATCGGGCTCGGAAAATTCTCGGGCGCGCAGAACTATCACACACACGCCTACAAGATCGGCCTGGAGCGCATGATCCGCAGCGTGGGCGAAAGAGTGTTTGCTTCCGGAAAAGTTCTGGGCGGCCTGGCGATTCAGGAGGGCGCGCATCACGAAACGGCCGGGCTCGTCGTTCTCTCGTCGGCTGGAGGTTGTGCAGCGATGCTCGCGCACGAGGAAAAGCTGCTGGCCGAAGTCAAATCTTGGAAAGCCAACGTGCCCGCGGATCCGATCGATGTGCTGATCGTCGACGAAATGGGCAAAAATATCAGCGGCGCCGGCATGGATACCAAAGTAATCAATCGCAGCGTTTATGGAGGTGCCAACTGCTTCGCGGATGTGCCTCGCATCGAACGTGTTTACGTGCGCGGTCTTACCGATCTCACGTACGGCAGCGCGGTGGGGGTCGGCCTGGCCGATGTGATTCACGACCGGTTGCTCGAGCAGGTTGACTGGAATCCCACCTACATCAATTCGCTCACTGCTTCGACACCGCTTGCAATCCAGACGCCTATTCATTTTGCGAGCGATGCCGAAGCCCTGGCCGCGATCGCGCCGACGGTCGGCAAGCACGATCTCTCACAGGTCACCTACTGCCGCATTCGCAACACAATGGAGCTGATGGATGCCTTGGTCAGCGAGAATCTCCTTCCGCAGCTCAATCCAAACGCGCATGTGATTTCCGAACCGTTTGCGATGAATTTCGACGCGAATGGCGACTTCGAGCTGATCGAAACACCGCCCGAAACGCTGGTCCACGCCTGAGCATGGCTCGGCAGCCCAAACCTTCGGCCGCGCCCTGGGTGCCGGCCACGCACAGTCTTTCCGTGCTGCGCGCGGCTGTGCCGGAGTGCCGCGGCTGCGATCTTTACAAATACGCCACCCAAGCCGTATTTGGCGAAGGCCCGCAGGATTCGAAGGTGGTGATGGTCGGCGAGCAGCCGGGCGACGAGGAAGATGTGAAGGGACATCCGTTTGTCGGCCCCGCCGGACGTCTGCTCAACAAAGCGATGCTCGACGCCGAACTCGATCGCGAGAAAATTTACGTGACCAACGCGGTCAAGCACTTCAAGTTCAAGATCGAGCGCGGCAAGCGGCGTATTCATGCCAAGCCGGGCGGAATCGAAATCTCGGCCTGCAGGCCCTGGCTCGAAGCCGAGCTCGACGCCATTCATCCGGAACTCATCGTCTGCCTCGGTGCAACAGCCGCGCAGTCGCTGATGGGTCGCGATTTTCGAATCACCGCCGAGCGCGGAAAATTCCATCCGCATCCCTGGGCCAAGGAAGTGGTGGCCACCGTGCATCCCTCGGCCATCCTGCGCGCCTTGCGCGAAAACTACGACGAGGAATATGAACTGTTCGTGCGCGATCTGCGCGTCATTGCCAAGCGTGTGCGCGAACTGGAGCGCCACGCATGAACGGTGCGTAGAATGAAGCCATGCGTGCGGGCTTGCTGCTCTCGCTTTTCTCGGCTTCGCTACATTGCGCGACCTGCGATTCTCAGATCCGGGTCACAGATCCAACCGGCGCATCGACGCAAGGCGCGCAAATCATCTTCTCGTCGCCAGCGGCGGGCAAGGCTAATGTCATCACTCAGGGCAAGACCAATGCGCAGGGAGTGTTTCGGGCAACTTTGGAATCGGGAACGGTCCACCTTGAAGTGGCTCGCGCCGGATTTCGCCGATACGAGACCGACCTGGTTATCCGCTGCCGCAAAGATGAGCCTGTGAGGCTGCCTGTGCGGCTGGAACTGGGTCTCCGGCAGGGCGATTACTAATTCAACCCTGCTTTCCAGCGCTCGATCAGTACCAGTTGCTTTTTCACTTCTTCACTTTCCGGCGAATTCGGCTCCAGCCGCAGATACGTTTCGAGATCGGCCTTGGCGGCGCGATGGTTCAGCTGCCGCAGATGCACCAGCCCGCGATGCCGGTACTCTTCCGCATAATCGGGCATCGCTTCAATCAGCAGATCGAGCACCTGCCGCGCCTTTTCGAAATTCTCGCCGCGCAGATAAATCGCTTTGAGATTGCTCAGAATCCGGACCAGAATCTGGCGATTCGACACGGGCGCAAGCACGGCCGGATTCGCGCGAACGTCCACGCCCGCCGTCTGCTTGGCCAATGCACAGCAATCGGAGAACGAAAGCAGCCGGCCACGATTGAAGGGATCGATCCAGTAACGCGCTTCTGAGTCCTCGTAGGCGACGATGAAGTGTCCGGGTAGCCCGACGCCGTAAACGGGACGCTTCAGCCGGCGCGCCACTTCCATATACACAACCGACAGCGTGATCGGAATGCCCAGACGCCGCATCAGCACGGCATTCAGGCAACAATTGCGCGGATCGTAGTAGTCGTCTTCATTGCCGCGAAACTGCAGCACATCGAAGAGCACCTCGTTCGCCGCGCGTACAAAATCGAGCGCGCTCGCATTAGCGGTCACCTGCGAGCCGATCTGTTCGGCGAGATTGTCGAGCCGGAATCCGGCGGCTTCACCATCCAATCCCGGGAATTCGATGCCGGCGATCTCGAGCGCCGCTACGTCCAGAGTCACGCGCGAACGTTCGTTGCGGAGAGCCTCCAGCAATCTCTGCACGCCGAAAGCTTAACACTGTGCCCAGCGCTTCGCGATGCGAATCATGAGGTATGGCCAGCCATGACGAAAAAACGCGAAAAGCACTCCACGATCTGATAGCGACCTGCAACGATTCGGCTGAAGGCTACGGCAAAGCGGCCAAAGGAGTTCACGATAAGGAACTGAGCGACCGCCTGGCCGCGATTGCCGGCGAACGGCTGCGTTTCGCCGAGGAACTCACGAAATTAGCGCAAGCCTCCGGCGAGGAACCCCGCAACGATCTGCATAGAGGGCGGCATTCTGCACTCGGGCTGGGTCGATCTGGAAACGCGCATCCGGCCCAAAGACCGCCACGATATCATTCAGGACTGCATTCGCGGCGACGAAGGCACGCTCAAACACTACGATCACGCGCTCGCGCAGACTCCCGAGAACCCGAGCATCATCGAGCAGCAGCGCGCCTGCGTTATGCGCGATCTCGAGTTCCTGCGAAATGCCATCGCCAAAAGGCATTCGCAGGGCGCGTAAGCACTGCCCATCAGTGTCCCTGGATGTTGAACAGCACCCGCGCCTGATTCATACAGAACCAGCTCAGGAAGCCGTTCGCCACCGCGATCGCAACGAATGCATAAGCAATGCCCTGCCGCGGCTCTGCCGGAAAGTCGCGTTTCCATAGCCGGTAGGCCGTTCCCGCCGCGACAAAATAGAATGCACTCTCGTGCATCACATACCCGAGCGCCAGACAGATGATCAGAATCGCGATGCGGTGCTGTTTCCCCAGCGGGTTCATAGCTGCGCCACCGTCCAGAATGGCCACCGGAATCAGATTGATCAGGTTGAGCCAGCCCGCAAACTGCGCCACCGCCAGCCACACCGGCGCATGAGTCGATTGAAAAATGCCGTAGGCGGCAACTCCTGAAAGCAGGCCGAACAGCGGGCCTGCCAGCGAGATCTGCGCGCGGATACCAGGGTCGACACTCGCCCCCTGCCACTTGACGTACGCGCCAAGCCCGGGCAAGAACATGGGTAGCTCCGCGCGAAATCCGAAGCGGCGTACGGCAAGGTAATGACCCATCTCGTGGATTAACACGGAACCAGCGAGGCCGACGGCAAACCACCAGCCGAACAGCATCCAGTAAAAGGCGACGAAGAAGAAAATGCTGATGAGGAACTTGCCTTTGGTGAGCAGCAGCAGCGCGACTGTCTTGAATTTGGCAAGAAACGCGAGCAGCACGCCAAACGGGCCGAGTCGTTTGGTCCAGTTCACTTTCGGCTTCGGATGGAGGCGGTCGTCAATGCGCGCTACTTCGCGCTCTACACCTCGGCGCTCGGGCGCGTCGGTCGGCAGCAGGTTCAGAATCGTCACCCATACTTCGCGCGCTGCCTGGAGCTGCCCGATCGCGGTGAGCTGCCGCGCACGTATGGCCAGTTGCTCGACTTGCTCGGAGACCATTAGTTTCTGGCCGCGCGCTCGCTCAAATCCGGCAGATCGTCGCTCGTCTGCGAGGCCAGGAACACCGCGGCGACCGATTCCAGACCTTCGCGATCTTCTTCGTCGAAGCGGTTCAGGCTGGCGCTATCGATATCGAGCACGCCGATCAGCTTGCCCCAGTTGAGCAACGGAACAACGATCTCCGATTGCGAGGCGGTATCGCACGCAATATGGCCCTCGAACCGGTTCACGTCGGGCACCACGATCGTTCTGTGCTCGATGGCGGCTGTTCCGCAGACACCTTTACCCAACGCGATGCGCGCGCACGCCGGTTTCCCCTGGAACGGTCCGAGTACCAGATCCTTGCCGTCGAGTATGTAGAATCCTACCCAATTCACGTCCGGCAAGAGCTGGTACAACAGGGCCGCTGTATTGGCCGCGTTGGCAGTGAAATTTCTCTCTTCTCCGAGCAGCTGATCCAGTTGCTCGCAGAGCATCTGGTAAAACACCGCTTTCGAGCCCGAAGCCCCGCGCGTGGTCGATTCCATCATGACGCCTTTAAGATTGAACTCAGTGTAACTCGATTCACTTTGCGCGCGAATGACTCGCTTTCACTGCTTTCGGTTCCGGCGATATGGATTTTCGATGTACATTTCCGCCTCGTGAGCCGGCTCGGATTTCGGCGCTGTGTCGATTGCCTCGCGATACATTCTGACCGCTTGGCCGTGATCGCCCATGAGATCGTAAACCTGGCCGAGCCGCAGCCACGCCATCACGGCGGTGTTCAGATCCAGCTGATCCGCGCCGCGCGTTGCCTGCTTGAGATTCTCGAGCGATCCGTTCAGATCGCTATACCAGAACAACAGATTTCCACGCGCATAGGCAACTCGCTCCAATGGTACGCGCGTATAGCCGGGCTGCCGGGCCCGCAGTGCCGTCTCAATCTGCGCCAAGATTCGCAACGCCGACTGCTTATCGCCGGCATCGCTGTACATCTGTACCTGCTCGAAAGCAAACAGGTGATTGCGCGGAAACGTGCGGGAGAGCATTTGAACCAAGGGGAGCGCGTCTTTCGGCCGCCGCTCCCGGCGATAGATGGCGGCCAGAATGACAGCCGCATCGAATCGATTGCCGGCACTCGAATGGTAAACGCGTTCGAGTTCCCGAATTCCATCCTCTTTATCTCCGTGGAAACCGTTGAGCGCGCCGAGCAGGCGCATATACGCTGGTAAGCACCCGACCACGTATTCGCTCACGCCATGCAGCAGATGCGCGTCGATGAACTGAGGAGCCAGGCGCAGCACTTCGTCGTCTGCCTTACGCGAGGCAATGGATTCGTGCAGCGCGCGCGTCCAGGATTTTTCCACCAGGTAGAAATAGTTGGCTCGAAGTCCGTGCGCTACCGCGACGGCGTAAAAAGCGCGGGGCGTCGGTCCCTGCTTTTCGGCCAGCTCGAGCGCGCGGCCGGTCGCCCCCAGAAATAATCCCCGATCACCGCCGCTCACTTCCATCTTGGGCCGCCGCAGGAACGCATTGGCGCCGGTGACGAGTTCGCTTTCGAGCGCGCCGTCGCGATACATCTCGCGGTAGAGCACTGCCTGGGCAATGGCATTCTGAACCTGCGGATTGTCCGGTTCGGCGTGGCTTCGTTCCACAAAAATGGCCAGCGCCTGGTCGAATTCGTTGTTATAGAAATGCTCGAAGCCGGGCCCCAGCGGGTTGAGCGCCGGCAGGAAGGCGGCAGCAGCCAGAAGCAGGATCAGGAGTGGATGGTCCTTTCCAAGCGCTCGAGCGCCTGCCGGGCGGAACGGGCCACCAGCGAATGGGAGTGCTCGGTGAGCCGCTCGAGCGGCCCGCGCAGTTCCGGGTTTCCGGAATTCCCCATAGCAAGCGCCACATTGCGCAGAAATCCAGAGTATTTTGCACGCCAGACCGGCGTCCGGCGAAAGACCCGGCGAAATTCGTCCTCGCTCATTTCAGCCAGATCGGTGAGCCGGCGCGCCGGACCGCGTGGTGCGAAGGCGGGTTCGTCGGTCTCGGCCGCTCGCCGGTTCCAGGGGCAGACCTCCTGGCAGATATCGCAGCCGAAGATCAGGTTTTGGCTTCGTTCCGCTAAATTCGCTTCAATTTCGCCTCGGTATTCGATCGTCAGATACGAAAGACAACGGCGTGCATCGAGCATCCATCCGCCGCTGTCATCGGGGACCAGGGCATTCGTCGGGCAGGAATCGATGCAGCGGGTGCACGTTCCGCAGCGGTCGGGTGCCGGGACATCCGGTTCGAGCGGGATGGAAAGCAGCACTTCGCCTAAGAACAGCCAGGAGCCGAGCCGCTGATTGATGAGGCAGGTGTTCTTGCCGATCCAGCCGAGTCCCGCAAGCCGGGCATAGCTTCGCTCCAGCAGCGGTGCGGTATCCACGCAGATGCGCGATTCGAAGGCTTCGCCATAGATTCGCCCGAGCAAGCCGACAAGCTCCTCCAACCGCTCGCGCATCAGATCGTGGTAATCGCCGCCGCAGGCGTATCGCGAAATCCGCGCTTCGGATGGGTTCGTTTCGCAATTTTGGGCGGTCCCGGTGTTGTAGACCTTTCCCACGCACACGATCGACTGCGCGGAAGGCAGCAGATTTCGCGGGTCGGCGCGAAGATCGCCGCGCCGGTCCGTGAGGTAGCCCATCTCGCCGGCAAAATCCCGTTCACGCCAGTTTTGAAAACGGGCAAAATCGTCCGCAGGCTCGGCGCAGGCCACGCCAGCCAGCTCGAAACCGCACTCGAACGCCAGTTCCCTGACCGTTTCCCGGCTCAAAGCTCGCGTCAAAACCAACAGCCGCCTCTGTTACCCTTCGTTTTTATTTTGCCCTCTCCGCTACTTGAATTGAAGAACGTCTCGGTCCAGCGCGGGAATTTGCTGGCGTTGAAGAAATTCAATCTCCGGATCGAAGCCGGCGAGCATGTCGCGATTCTGGGGCCGAACGGCAGCGGCAAATCGACACTGATCAAGACGATCACGCGGGAGTGCTACCCGCTGCTCGGCGATAATACGGTGCTGCGCATCCTGGGGCACGAGAACTGGAATATCTTTGAGCTGCGGGCGCATCTGGGCGTGGTCAGCAACGATCTGATGGCGCGCTGCACGCGCGATATCACCGGGCGCGAGCTGGTGCTTTCGGGGTTTTTCGGCTCCATCGGGATCTGGCCGAATCACGAGGTGACGCCTGCGATGGAGGAAGCCACCCGCGAAGCCATGCAGCAGCTGAATGTGCTGCATTTGGCGGACCGCTGGCTGGACGAGCTCTCCTCGGGCGAAGCGCGCCGGCTGTTGATTGCCCGGGCGCTGATCCATCGTCCGGAAACTTTGTTGCTCGATGAGCCCACGACCAGTCTGGATATTTTCGCCCTGCACGAGGTGCGCGGGCATCTGCGTTCGCTGGCAGCGGCGGGCGTCGGGCTGCTGCTTGTGACGCATCACCTCGACGACATCATTCCCGAAATCGATCGAGTCGTTCTGATCCGGGAAGGTACGGTTTTTGCCGACGGGCCGAAAGCGCAGGTATTGACCTCCGGCGGCCTCTCCGAAATCTTTCGCGTGCCGGTCGAGGTCTACGAGCGCGACGGCTATTATCATGCCTGGTAAATAGTGCAAATAGCTGAAAGCTAAGCAGTTGTTCGTTCGGTAGCAGTTCTGTTCAGGCGCGAATATCGCCATACAACCTCGAATCGGCGCAGTTCGGCCTATTAAGATTTTCAATAGTTTAGGGGTTCCGTATACTGAACTCAGTTACCGGCGTAGTCCGTCCGGGCGCAATGGGAGATAGCGGGAGAATAAACCTCCAGTTGACATATCATGCCTAAACCAGTCAAGTACTTCGAGAAAGTCGTCACGGTCGGCGCCAATGCAGCGTGGCACGTCTTCGACCGGCTGAACCAGATCAATCAGAATGAATCCTTCACTCCGAAATGGTCGGACAAGCCGCTACTGAAGAGCCACCAGAAGATGAAGCCGCCGCTCGGCTGGCCGCGGGAAACGGATTCGCTCTGCCCGCGCTGCATCCCCGAGATCCGGCAGAAGATCGTCGACGGCGAAATCGACTACAAGATTCTGCTCAATGAGCCGGTCGGCGAGATCAAGGCCAAGATCATCGAGCGCGACGGCAAGATCCTGATGACGAAGACGTGCCCCAAGCACGGCTACTTCGAGGATCTGATGTCGATCGATCCGGCCTTCAGCAAGCACCTGGAAGACGTTTTTCCGGGCCGCGATATTCGCGCGCACAACGACGACAAACTGCATAACCATGGCTCGAGCACGATTACCCACGGCCGCGGCTCAGTGTTGACCATCGATCTGACGAACCGCTGCAACATGATGTGCGATCCGTGCTTCATGGACGCCAACCAGGTCGGCTTCGTACATGAGCTGAGCTGGGAAGACATCAAGACGCTGCTCGACAATGCGATTTCGATCAAGCCGCGCCGCCAGATGTCGGTGCAGTTTTCGGGCGGCGAGCCGACGCTTTCGCCGTACTTCATCGATGCGGTGCGCTATGCGCGCCAGGTCGGCTACAACAGTGTGCAGGCCGCGACCAACGGTATCGAATTCGCCAAGCGGCCGGAGTTTGCCAAGGAAGCCGCCGAAGCCGGTCTGCGCTATGCGTACCTGCAGTTCGATGGCATCGGTAACGCCGCCAACTCGCACCGCGCGGTCGGCAATCTGTTCGACGTCAAGCTGCGCGCCATTGAAAATCTATGGCAGGCCGGCGTCGACATCGTTCCGGTCATCACAATCGTCAACGGTATCAACAACGAACAGGTCGGGCACGTGGTTCAGTTCGCGCTCGATAATCCGAAGAAGATTCCGTTCCTCTCGTTCCAGCCGGTTTCGTTCACGGGCCGCGACGAAGCGGTGACTGATGAACGCCGCAAAGCCCAGCGCTACACGCTTTCGCACCTGGCGCATGATGTGAAGCGGCAGACCGGTATCGGCGAGCCGGTTCGCGACTGGTTCCCGATCAGCTTCATGAGCACGTTCTCCGACTTCGCCGATCTGGTGCACGGGCCCAACGCGGACTGGGGGCAGCTGAGCTGCGGCTGTCATCCGAACTGCGGCGTCGGTATGGCCGTGATGTGCGACAAGGAAACGAAGGAATACGTTCCGGTGACCGCCTTCCTTCACGCCGATCAGCTGGCGAAGGACATCGCGCGTATCAATGACGCAGCGCGCGGCCGGTTCCTGTCGGTGGTAGGCGTCACGCTGGCGCTGCTGCGCAACTACAATCCGTTCAAGGCGCCGACGCACTTCAAGCTCACCGACCTGATTGCCAAATTTGACAAATGCTTCGGCATGAGCAAGAAGGCGCAGTCGGGCGAATACGGCAAGGTGACGGGCGACCGTACGCGGGCTGATATCGAAAAGCGCCGCTCCGATCGCTGGAACTTCCTGTTCATCGCGGGAATGTGGTTCCAGGATCTCTTTAATTACGATTTCCGGCGCACGGAACAGTGCATCATTCCGTACGCGACGCAGGAAGGCGAAATTTCCTTCTGCGCGTATAACACCGGCGTGGGCTGGCGCAACATTATCGAGAAGATGCACATGACTGCCACGCTCACCAAGTGGTACGAAGAGCACGGCCGGCATGAGATCTTCGCCGGCAACAAGAACGTGCCGCTTTCGAGCAAGGATCACAGCCTGGTGCTCGTTGAAGAGCACGTGAAGGCCGACCGGCAGCACGATCTCGATGAACTCGGCATTGCCAAGACGGCGCGTGAAGAGAAAGCGCGCGCGCGCGACGAGGCTCTCAAAAAGAAGCTCGAGAACGAGAAGATGGCGCGGCTATATCGCGAGCATATTCTCGGCGAGAAGCGAGTCGAGGGTTTTGTGCCTCTCGATGGACTGCTCGGCGGAAGCACCCCGAAACCGGCTCCGGCGGCCGAAAAAGCAGCCGAAGAAGTCGGCGCGATGGGCGATTAAGAACCGGGCGATTCAGATTTTTCGCTTTGGAGGAGCAGACCGTTTGGGTCTGGAGGCGGCGTGGCGCGAGTCAGGCCGCCTTTTTTGTTTTCAGTTCGCGAGTGGCGTTACACCGGCTGCTTTGGCTCTGGCGATCTTCCGCAACCGATCGAGCGAGTTACCCGTAAGCGCTGCCAGGTCGAGTTGCATGGCGTCGCGCGTGTTCACCAGCGGTTCCAGTTTTCCCTGCGGGTTGATCGCGAAGACTGCATTCGGGCCCGCTCGCAGCCAGGCGAATCTTCCGGAGCTGTCGGGCGAGACGAAGAAGACGTACTTTCTGCCCGGATCCAGAAGCCGGCAATCGCGATCGAACATTGTGACGCGGACGCCGTCGATGCTCACCGTACCTTGCACTGTGAAGATGACCATTTCGCTTTGGAGAACGGGTTCGAGGCTCTGTGGAAGAGCAATCGCCGCTACTTCGGGATTCGGATGACGAACCAGGCTTTCTAAAACGCGCAGCTTGTACCAGGTGACGATCCGGTTGCGCTCGAAAACCTGAGTGAATGAGGCGATCGGCGTTCCTATGAAGGCCTCCTGAGTGGAAAGAGCTTCATCGAGGCTGCTAAGGCGCGCATACATTCCAATCGGGGCCGGAATTGTGATGTGAGTCTTGCCCTCTCGCCGCGCCTCGTGGGCGTACCACTCGATCGAGCCCCGATCGGCAGCAGTCGTGGAAGCAGTGCGGCAGGCTGCAGCCGCCATCAGAGTGCACAGAGCGAGCGCGCTTTTACGAAACAGCCGCCTCGGGCTCCGGTTTGCGGCTTGATTCGGATTCGCGCTCTTCGTGATAATCCTGCTCCGTATTGAGCGCCCAGAGATTATCCCGGCTACGGACATTGTTCACGATATTATCCACGGCTGTCATGGCGGCGAGCATGGAGTGGTCCTGATTGTTGTACTTGTGCATGCCGTTACGGCCGATGAGAAACAAATTGTCGAATTGATCGGCCCAGCGAATCAGCTCGGGAAAGCGATCGTAGGAGCCGAAATAGGCGGGATACGTTTTCGGCATGCGAATGACAGTCGCATCGCGTACGTCGCCCGGATCGACAATGTTCATGGCAGCCAGCTCGCTCCGGGCGAGTGCGACCAACTCTTCGTCTGTTTTTACCCAGAGCGAATCGCCGTCATTGCAGAAGTATTCCATTCCGATCCAGACCGTCGAAGGGTCGGCCACCAGATACGGACTCCAGTTATTGAAGATCTGCAGGCGTCCGACCAGCACATCGGGTTCCTGGATGTAGATCCAGTTGTCGCGCACGAGCTGGCCGGAAGGCTCGCGCAACTTGATGCGGTTGCACAAGACACCGACGGTGATGAAATCGCGATACACGAGACCGCTCGCCACCTCGCGCACAGGCTCCGGCGGGGGCGGGTTCATCTGTGCGACGAGCTCCTTGACCGGCATGGTCGAAAAAAAGTAATCGCCGCTGAATCGGCGCACTTCACCCGTCTGCGAATGACGCGCAACGACAGCAACAATCTGCTCGCCCTCGCGCTCGATACCCTCGACGGACCAGTTCATCTCGATCGAGCCGCCCAGCTCGCGCACGCGCCGTCCGACTTCCTCCCACATCTGGCCAGGGCCAAACTTTGGATAGAGAAACTGCTCGATGAGCGAAGTTTGAACATCTTTCTGGCGGATGTCGCTCGAGCGCTTCGGGCGCAACTTACGAAGCACATGCAGAATGGTCTGCCAGATCGAGAGGCCTTTCACGCGCTGGGCACCCCATTCGGCGCTGATCTCGCGGCAGCTGATGCCCCAGACCTTTTCGGTGTACGACTTGAAGAATGTCAGGTAGAGCTCGCGCCCGAAACGGTTTATAAAAAATTGCTCGAGATTGACTTCGGGCCGGATCGGCGCAACCACACTGCGCAGGTAGCTTACTCCGATTCGCAGCGTTTTGAAGAACCCGAGCTTTCTCAAGGTGTCTCCGCTGAGAGAGATCGGGTACTCAAAGAATTTGCGCATGAAATAGATGCGCGACTTGCGCGGCCGGAGCAGCATAACGCGATCCTGCGGATGTGGGCCGGTTGCGCGGGGCACATCGGGAACACTGGCCTGGCGGCGCTGATACGTGATCTGGGCGCCGGCTGCGGCGCCCGGCTCGAGCGGCAGAATGTCGAGCCACCACTGCATGACACGGTCGGACTTCGAGAAGAACCGGTGGCCGCCGATATCGATGCGATTGCCCTTGTAATTGACGGTACGAGAAATGCCGCCGAGATACTCGCTCTTTTCGAGCACAAGCGGAATGATGTCCGTGCGCTTCAGCAATTCGTAGGCTGCCGTGAGGCCAGCCGGACCAGCGCCGATGATGATGGCACGCTTCGGCGCCGCGCCGGCACTTTTCATGCGCGCCCTTCCTTGAAAGCTGCAATTGTCCCGGCGGGAGAGCCGGATTTGCCTCGCCAGACCAGTGCACCGAATGCCGCCCAGAGCGAAATCAAAACGTACTGCAAGACCTGGAACAGGAGAATGTATCCGATCGCGCCCGTCTTGCTAAAGCCGAACGGAACCAGCACACTGACGGCAACAAACTGATAAACCCCGACGTATCCGGGAGTGGCAGGTAGTGCGCTGCCGAGTCCTAGGCCGGTGTTGAGTAGAAGTGCGATCAGCAGAGTTCCAGGTAGAGCCAGAGAGTGCATGACGAGCAACGCCGTGCAGGCATCCGCAAACCAGGCGACAGCAGTAAGGCCGGTGAAGGCGAGAAGGACTCTACTATGGTGCAGGGTGCGTAGTCCGCCGGCGACGTGTTCGGCGATAGCGCCGAGCTTCGACTGAAAGCGCGCCGGCAGCGGTATGCGATCAAGCCGCGGCCGGAGAAACGGTTCAAGTTTCGGCAAGAGCGCGACACCCAGCACTCCCGCGATTGCAATCGCAAGGAACGGAGCAGCGGCGCGAGCAAACCAGCCGGGGCGTGCGGGCATGCCCAGCAGCGCGAGCGAGCCGATCAGCAGGAGCGCAACGGCGTCGCAGACGCGCTCGCACAATTCCGTGGTCAAAATGAATGCCTTGCTCAGGCCGGAAGCGCGATGCACCATCAGCATGCGGATGAGTTCGCCGGCGCGCGCGGGCAGAAACAGATTTCCGCAATAGCCGGCCGAGATCGCTGCAAATACGCTCGCAATCGTGACTTCACCGGCAGTTCCGAGCAGCAGCCGCCAGCGTACCGCGCGCACAAATAACGAGAAGCTGGCAACCAGAAGACTCAGGGCGAGGGGACCGGCAGCGGCGCGCGAGACAAGCACCCAGACGCCGGGCCAGGAGATGCCGCGCAGCGAGACGTAGAGCAGCGCAACCGCCACTCCGAGCGCGAGAGTCCAGTACGAGAGGCGCTTAAGCACGAATCGCAAATCTTGCCTCGCGCCGGGCGGCGTAACCCGAACGTTCGAATTTCCCGACGTGGCCGGTGCTCATGACATTACGAAGCGGCCCACCTGCGGAGCGGGCACCGATTACGACGCATCACAAGCTCCGAACCCAGCCTGCTTCGCGTTTCACTTCGAACACCAAGCCACGTCAAGCGCAAAGGCGCGTAGATTTATTCTAGCCGACCGGCATGCCTTTCCGGAACTCAGCTCAGTTCTGCACGACGAAGCTCGAAGAGTTGGTCGAGCTTTGCCCGGTGGCGGTGGTGGCCGTCACCGAAACGGTGTGTGTGCCGTTGGCAAGCAGCGTTGTATCGAACGCAAAATTCCAGCCGACATTCGGACACCCGGGCGCATTCGGATAAGAGGCGCAAACATCTGTGCGAGTGCCGCCCAGAATCGCGCTTCCATACGAGATGCCATCGATCATGATGCTGACCGCGGTTACCGCCGCATTCGGATTCAAGGCCCAGCCGCCGAAGCTGGCCGTTCCGGCGAAAGCGCCGCTCTGTGAATTGGGCCGGTCGATCGAGATCAGCGTGGGGCTGGGACTCGTCCAGTTCGCGATTACGAGCGGGACCGTAGCCATCGCATAGGTTCCGTCAGCTGCCTTGGCGGTCACCCCAATGGTGTGCGGTCCATCGGCGAACTGAACGGTGTTGAGCGTATAGGTCCAGTTGATCTGCGCGTTCACCGGTCCGGAGGTGAAGGTTGCCGGACCGTACGGATAGCCGTCCACGGTGAGCGTGATGCTGGTGATGGCAGCACTGGTGCTTTGCGCTGTTCCCGAAATCAAGGCGAGGCCCTGATAAGGCGAACTTTGGGCAGTGGGCTGCGCAATCGATACGGTGGTCGGGCTCGGTCCCGCGGTATTGGAGACGGTGAAGCTGGAGCCCGCGGTGGAGCGCGATCCGTTACCGGCGGTAGCGGTTACCTGCAAAAGATGCGTTCCGTTGCTGAGCGCGCTGGTATCGAGCATGTAGTTCCAGCCGACATTCGGACAACCCGGCTGATTGCCTCGCGCGGCGCAAACATCGCTGCGATTGCTGCCGTAGAGCGCATATCCGTTGAGGACGCCATCGACATAGATGGCAACGGACGAAATCGTGGAAGAAGTATTGAAGGCCCATCCGCCAAACGCTGCAAGCCCGCTGAACGACGGCGATGAGGCATTCGGCCGATCGACATTCACGAACGTTCCGTTGCTCTGCTGGCCCATATTCGCAACCTGGAAGGGTACGGTCCTGGTCACCCCCTGACCGCTCCATGGGATGGCGGTGACGGAGAGCGTATGGCTGCCGTCGGGGATGAGCGTCGTGTCGATGGTATAACTCCAGCCGACATTGGGGCAGTCCGGCGCCGAACTATGCTGGCAGGCATCCGCGCGGTTGCCGTGGTAACCGGCATTTCCGAGCGGGATGCCGTCGACCGCAATGCTGACCGTATTGATGCCCGAGACCGGATCGAGCACCCAGCCTCCGATGACAGGAGCGCCGCTCAGAGGAGCGCTTTGCGAGTTCGGATTATCGATATTCAGGACGATCGGATTCGCGGTCGTCCAGTTCGCCACGGTGAACGTGTGTGCCTGGATGTTGCGGTCGCCGTTGGCTGCGGTCGCGTTCAGCGCAAAGACGTGCGTCCCGTTGTTCAGCCCGCTGGTGTCGAACAAGAGCGACCATCCCACGTTACTTAAGCCGTTGGCGCAAGCCGGGGATCCCGAATAGAGAGCGCAGACGTCGGGCCGGCTAACGCTTCCATAGGCGACGCTGCCGCGAGTAACGCCATCAATCGAGTAGGTCGCGCTGAGAATAGGCGCGCTGGTGTTCACGGCCCATCCGGAGAAATGCGCGAGGCCCTGGAAGGTCGAGTTATTCGAATCCGGGGAATCGATGCCGACAGCGGTGGCATTCGAGCCCCCGTAGTTGGACGTGGTGAATGTCTCACCATTGGTAAGGCGCGTGCCCTTGCTGTCGGTCACAGATACCGACACGGTATGCGGGCCATCAGCGAACGCGGTAGTGTCGAGCACATAGTTGTAGCCGACATTGACACTGCCATTCGCACAGCTTGCACTGTTGGGAAACGAGGCACAAACATCGGCGCGGCTTCCGCCATAAGCGGCTGTACCGACCGTAACACCGTCGACTGCAACCGTCACGCTGCTGACTACAGCAGTTGCGTCGACAGCCCAGCCAGCAACCGGAGTCAGACCGCTGACCGTCGGATTCGTATTGTTGGGCGTGTCGATCGACATCGTGATCGGGCTGCTGCCCACTGGGGCCTGGTTGGGATTCGGATTGGCCGGACCGACGGGAATCGTAACCGTGTTACTCACAAATGCGTTTTGCGCAATGTAGAGCTGGGTGCTGTTGTTTGTGGCCTGACCCTGCGGAACGATCAACTGCACCGAGTAAACGCCGTAGGAACCCTGCGCAAGTCCTGCACTGACGACCTGAGCCGTTGAGTTGCCGAGCGTCGCGCTCACCGTTGAATAGGCGCTGTTCGGCTGATCGTAGACATACGGTTGGCCGATTGGAATATCGATCAGGCGTGAGCCGGCCAGATTCTGTACGACACCCAGCCCGGCGGCCGAAACAGTGATCGTTTCGCCCGGCGCTGCCGGATTATTGATTGTCACGGGCGAGTTCGGAACCACGTCGCAGCAGGTCGTACTGGTATACGCGGTCAGCGTGATTTTCGCGCTGCTGCTGGTGCTGGTCGAGACAGCGATGCCGTTGCCGCCGCTCGATCCGCTCTGCCGCGCTACCACCACGACACGGTCGAAGGCGCCGCCGGGCTGAGCTGTGACCTGCGGGTCATTGCCGTTGTTGATAGCCGCAACGAGACCGGCCACAACGGTCGCCAGCGAGTCGCTCGATTTTTCGGTGTAGCTGTAGCTGCGTGCGTTAGCGATCTTGATGGTGAGAACATCGCCGGCGTTGACCGTGCCGGTTAGATCGACCACGGCCTGGGGGTTGCCCGGTTGATGGAAGACACCGGTGGCGGGCCAGGGGCGCAACTGACCGGGGACGGAAGGCGCATCGAAAATTCCCGGATTGGCATCGGCGATGTAAATCGGTGAAGCATTCGTGACAGTGACAGAACCATCGCTGTGCGTTGTGCGAACGACCACGCTCGTGCTGTTACGGCCGAAGAAGTTGTAGGGAATTTGTGATACGACCTGATTGGCCGAAGCGCTGTAAACGGGCGCTGCGACGCCGTCGACAAAGACCTGCGCACCTCCCAGCGAAGTCGGGATCGTGCCAGTCAGCGACGCCGTGACGGGTTGATTTGCCGGGATATCGGAGAGATTCGTGCCATTGATGGCGACCAACATGCCGGCCGCGCCGGTTGCCGCGGTTCCCGCTGTCAGATAGCCGTTGCCTGAGGCGGTAACAACGAGATTCGTGCTGCTTGCAGACGTTGTCACCGTAAATGCAATCGCATCGAAAGCCAGGTTGATGCCTTTGGAGCTTACATACAGCGAACCGGTTCCCGTTCCCGCAAAAAATGCGATGACATTCGGATCGCCGCTGCCGGCATTCACCAGCGATACGAGTCCCTGCGCGATGCTATCGACGGTATCGCTGCTCTGGATTGTGTAGGTGTAGGTCTTGCTGCCGATGGTCAGCCCCACCGTATCCTTGGCCGTGATTGTGCCGCCGCTCGGAACCGTAACCGTAACTACGCCTTCCTGGCGGATGATCTGGCTGGCCCAGTTGACGATCGAATAGTCGGGCAGCGGCGTATTGCCGGGCGTGAACACAAGCACGCGATTATCGAGCGGGTCGGCTACATAGAGGTTGGTGCCGTCCCAGGCAAGCGAGGTGGGCGTTGGTGTTACATCGACAGCGCTGAATGTGTCGACGGCCGTGCTGGTGATCGTAATACTCTGGCTGGTGACGTTGTCCGTCTTGAAATCGGGCTGGCCGAGCACGTTATCGGCGCGCGTTCCGTTCTGGGTCGGAATTGCGTTAAAGATGAGGACACGATCGTTGCCGCCGTCCGCAACGAAGAGCCGCGTGCCGTCCGAAAGCGCGTAGGTCGGATTGTTCAGGTTGCGTTCGCACTGAATCTGGGGACCCGTAGAAATGCAGCCCACGTAGTTATTGGCCGTTGTGCTGACCATGTCCGGTTGTCCGACGACGACATCGGCATTCTGTCCATTCGAAGGATTCGTCGTGTTCCAGATCAGCACCCGGTTGAAGCCGAGATCGGCGACATAAATGTGGCCGTTGTCGGCGGTGACAGATGCGGGATTGCAAAGTTCGCTGGCAGTGGCGGGAAGAGCGGTTTGCGAGGCGTAGCAGAAATTGCTTCCGTTATGCGAGAAATCTGGTTCGCCCAAAACAGCATCGGCCTGCTGATTATTACTGGTCGGTATCGAATTCCAGATCAGAACGCGGTTGTTCTGCGTGTCGGCAACGTATAGTTTTCCATTCTGAATCCAGACGCCGCGAGGACCTCTCAAAGAAGCCTGGCTGGGCACGTTGTTGCCGTTTTGGTTGGGGTAGTTCGCCTGTCCAGTCGTGAAATTTGGCTGGCCAAGCACGATATCGGCCGGCTGATTGAACGAAAAAGGAATCGATCTCCAGATCAGCACGCGATTGTTGTTGGTATCGGCAACCGCGAGGATGTTACCGTCGCTGGCGACAGCAGTGGGAGCGGAAAGATTCGATGCGTTCGACGCGTTGCTCAGTCCGACATTGAAGGCATTCGGATTACTCGAGCTCGCCACCGCACCGGCGCCCCAGCCGGGCTGGCCGAGCTGATTGAAGGCCGGGAAGGCGCAGACGTTGCACTGATAGTTGGAGTAAGATTTGGCGTTGGTCAGATCGGCATTCGGAGCGGGCACGAGCGATGTGTTGAACATCAGCACGCGATTGTCCTGCGGCAAATCGCCGATCAGGTTTGAATCCGCAACAAACAGGATGCCGTTGGCGTAAGCGACGCCGGCTGCTCCGCCTAAGATCTGCTGGTTGGGAAGCGTGGCGGTGGTTCCCGGCGTAGCGCCTCCGAATGTGAAAGTCCATTGACCGAATTCGGCGCGGGCGGCTTGCCCGTTCACAAAAGTGCCCGAAGACTGTGCCTGGAGAGTGAGGGCCGAAAGGCCGCAAGCCAAAACTACAGCGGTAGAAATTCTCAAACGTTGGACCCCAATGCAACCGATTCGCGCGGCGGCGTGGCCGTGACACACTTCTGCGACGCCCGGCCGATGCGAATCTAGCTCAGTATATCAGCGGGTTTGACGCAGCCTGCCGGGTTGCGGTTCCAAGGGAGCGGCGACAGTACAATGTTGGCGATGCCCCTCCTCGAGCGAGTTCAGAAGGACATGGTTGAAGCCATGAAAGCCAAAGCCGAAGCGCGGCTGGGCGCCTTGCGAATGATCAAGGCGGCTCTGCAGAAGCACCAGGTCGACAGCATGAAGCCGCTCAATGAAGCTTCCGAGCTGCAGGTGATGAACACGCTGCTGAAACAGCGGCGCGAAGCGGCCGAAATGTTTCGTAAGGGCGGACGTGAGGAGCTTGCCGCTAAAGAAGAGGCCGAAATCGGCATTCTCGAAAGCTATCTGCCGGCGGAACCGAGCCAGGCGGAACTGGAAGAAGCCGTTTCGGCAGCTATCTCCGAGACAGGAGCGAGTTCGCAGAAGCAGATGGGTGCGGTGATGAAAGCGGCGCAGTCCCGTCTGGCCGGCAAACGCGTGGACGGTAAAGTACTCAGCGAACTGGTAAAGCAGAAGCTCAGCTAAGTTATTCTCCTTTTCTTCGCCTATAATGTGGGCGAGGCACCAGCCTTGCACCACCCATGCCCGCGAAGTACGTAGAGTTACACGCCCGTTCGGCCTTTTCCTTTCTGGAAGGGGCGTCACTGCCTGAAGATCTTGCCTCGCGCTGCGCCGCCTACGAACAGGAAGCGATGGCGGTGACCGATGTGCAGGGTGTGTACGGCGCGCCGCGATTTCATCTGGCCGCCAAGAAGCAGGGATTGCGCGCGCTGATCGGCTCCGAAGTAAATGCGGCGAATGGGTCGCGTTACACGCTGCTGGTTGAAAATCGCACCGGTTATCAGAATCTATGCCGGCTGATGACGCGCACAAAGTTTCGCAGCGGCTTGCCCGGAAAGGCGCTCGACGCCTACGCCAGCGAAGCAGATTTTGCCGAATTTGCCACGGGGCTCGTCTGTTTAACGGGCGGCGACGAAGGGGAAGTGGCCAAAATTTTTCGGGAGCACGAAGGTCCCGCCGCGCTGGAAGAAGCCAGGCGGCATTTATATAAGTTGCTGGGTCTTTTTGGCCGCGAAAACGTTTATGTCGAGTTACAACGCCATTATCACCGGGATCAGGAACTTAGAAACCAGGCCTTAGTTGAACTAGCACGCGAGTTACATCTACCAGTTATCGCGACCAACGGAGTTACTCAGGAGACGCCCGAGCGGCGCGATCTGCAGGATGTCTTAACGGCGCTGCATCATAAGACCACGCTTGCGAATGCGGGCAAGCTACTTTCGTTCAACGCCGAACGGCACATGAAAACTTCCGCTGAAATGGCGCGTTTGTTTTCCGACCTGCCGGAGGCGCTTGCCAACACGACGGAATTGGCAGGGCGTCTCCAGTTCACGCTGAAGGATCTTGGCTATGAGTTTCCGCGCTATCCACTGCCCGCGGGGGAGGACGAAAACAGCTATCTGCGATATCTCACCGAAGAAGGCGCACGGCTGCGATATAAGCCCGACGATGAAAGGGCGCGCCGGCAGATCGACCATGAGCTGGCGATCATTGCGAAGCTGAATCTGGCCGGTTATTTTTTGATCGTCTCGGATATCATCGATTTCTGCCGCCGGGAGAAGATTCTTGTTCAGGGCCGCGGCTCGGCGGCAAACAGTGCTGTTTGTTACTCGCTCGGGATTACCGCAGTCGACCCAGTCGGGATGGAACTGCTGTTTGAGCGCTTTCTATCGGAACAGCGCGGCGAGATGCCCGATATCGATCTGGATCTGCCAAGCGGCGATCAGCGTGAGCGCGCGATTCAGTATCTATACAAGCGGTATGGGCGTTTGGGGGCCGCCATGACCGCTAATGTGATTACGTATCGTGCACGTTCGGCGGTACGCGATATCGGCAAAGCGCTCGATCTGGACGAGGAGGAGATCGCGCGTCTGGCCGCGCAACTGAATACGTTTGAGTGGCGCGACCCGAAGGATACGCTCGAACGCCGTTTCCGCGCGCAGGGCTTCAACTTATCCGATCCTCGCGTGCTGAAATTTTTTACGCTCACGACGGAAATTCTGGAATTGCCGCGTCACATCGGGCAACACTCGGGCGGGATGGTGATTTGTCAGGGACAGCTCGATACGATTGTTCCGCTCGAGCCGGCAACCATGCCGGACCGCGTGGTGGTGCAGTGGGATAAGGACGATTGTGCCGATCTCGGAATTGTCAAAGTCGACTTACTCGGCCTCGGCATGATGGCGGTGCTCGAAGACACGATTCAGATCATCCGCGATGCGTACGGCGAAACAGTCGATCTCGCTCACTTGCCGCAAAATGATCCGGCTGTTTACGATTCTCTGCAGAAAGCCGACACGGTCGGACTGTTTCAGGTTGAGAGCCGGGCGCAGATGTCGTGCCTGCCGCGTCTGAAGCCAGCCTGCTTTTACGACATTGTGGTGCAGGTGGCGATTATACGGCCCGGCCCGATTGTGGGACAGATGCTGCATCCGTATCTGAAGCGGCGACAGGGCCTGGAAGAGCCTGTCTGTCTGCATCCATCGCTGGAACCCGTATTGAAACGCACTCTCGGGGTGCCGCTGTTTCAGGAGCAGCTCATTAAAATTGCGATGATCGTGGCCGGTTTCAGCGGGGGCCAGGCGGAAGAGCTGCGGCGCGCGTTTGGTTTTAAACGTTCAGAGAAACGCATGCGCGAAGTGGAAGTACAGCTGCGTGAAGGTATGGATCGCAACGGCATCACAGGCGAAACGCAGGATCGCATCATCAAAGCAATTACTTCGTTCGCGCTTTACGGCTTTCCAGAATCGCACGCCGCCAGTTTTGCGCTGATCGCTTACGCCAGCGCTTATCTGAAATGCCACTACCTGGCGGCGTTTCTGACGGCCATGCTGAACAATCAACCGATGGGCTTCTACTCGCCGGCGACGCTGGTCAAAGATGCGCAGCGACATGGGCAGCGCTTTCGCCCTGTGGATGTGCTGCGTTCGGATTATCTCTGCACAGTCGAGGTCGAGGGCAAAGCGAAATATGTTCGACTCGGTCTGAACTATGTGCGAGGACTCGCGAGCGCAACGGCACGCAAGATTGAACACGAGCGCAAACAGGAGCCGTTTCGCTCGCTGCGCGATCTGATTCGGCGCGTTCCGGAACTGCAGAAGGATGAGATCGACGCTCTCGCGGAGCTCGGAGCGCTCAATGCTTTACCAAAACAGAAGTCCGACCGGCACCGGCGCGGCGCACTCTGGCAGGCGGAACTTGCACTGCAGCCGGTCGGCGAATTGCTGGAGCCTGCGGCCGATGACAGCGTACCTTCTCCGCTTGCGCCGATGAACGATGACCAGCGAACTTTTGCGGATTTCTCCAACAGTGGGCTGACGATCGGCGTTCATCCCATGAAGCATTTCCGGGCCCGAGTGGCGGAGCTGGGCGCACTGGATGCCGAAACCGCAAAGGCTCAGCGCGATGGCATGTTTTTGAAAGTTGCGGGCTGCGTGATTACCCGGCAACGTCCCGGCACCGCCAAGGGCTTTGTTTTTCTGAGTCTTGAAGACGAGACGGGTATCATCAACATAATTGTGCAGCCGGACCTTTTCGATCGCAAGCGTAAGGAATGCACTGTCGCGCCGTATGTTCTGGTAAAGGGCGTGCTGCAGAGCGTCTCCGGCGTTATATCCGTAAAGGCGGGAGATATCGAAGCATTGCACTTTGCGGAAGGCGCAGCTGTTTCGTCGCACGATTTTCATTGAGGACTCCGTAAACTTCAGACCTATGGACCGCCGCCGTTTTCTCACCGGGTCCGCCGGATTTGCTGCAACGGCCGCAGCCGGGCAGCTCACGCCGCACCACCGCCATTCGCATTCGTTTGCGGCACGCGAGTTTGCTCTCGACGAAATTACGATTTCGGAACTGCAGGAGAGAATGGCGCAGGGCCGCCTCAGCGCCGAGCGCGCAACGGAGCTCTATCTCGATCGCATCCGTGAGATCGATCATCACGGTCCGGAGCTTCGGTCCGTCATCGAGATCAATCCCGATGCGCTCGCAATTGCCAAAGAACTGGACAAAGAACGTAAAGCCGGGCGAGTGCGCGGGCCGCTGCATGGGATTCCGGTACTGCTCAAAGACAATATCGACACGGCCGATAAGATGCAGACCACGGCCGGCTCGCTTGCGCTGGTGGGCAGTCCGGCACGGCGCGATGCTTTCCTGGTGGGACGCCTGCGCGACGCAGGTGCCGTGCTGCTCGGCAAAACAAATCTGAGCGAATGGGCTAACTTTAGATCAACTCACTCGACCAGTGGCTGGAGCGGCCGCGGCGGCCAAACGAAGAATCCGTATGCGCTCGATCGCAACCCGTGCGGCTCGAGTTCCGGCTCTGGCGCGGCCGTTTCCGCCAATCTAACTTCAGTCGCGGTCGGAACCGAAACCGATGGTTCAGTGATCTGTCCCTCTTCGATCTGCGGGATCGTCGGCATCAAACCCACGCTCGGACTTATCAGCCGCTCCGGCATTATTCCGATTGCTCATAGTCAGGACACGGCTGGTCCGATGGCACGCTCGGTGCGCGATGCGGCGATTGTGCTTGGTGTTCTGGCTGGCGTAGACGAACGTGACGCGGCAACCGCCGGCGCTCGGGGCAACATCGCGCGCGATTACACCAGCTATCTCGATCCAACCGGTTTGAAGGGCGCGCGGATTGGTTTCGTTCGCCAATATCTGACGATGGGTCCGGCAGTCAGCAGCGTAATGGATGATTGCATTCACCTGCTCAAAGACGCAGGCGCGGAGATTGTGGACCCGGTAGAATTCCCGAAGTTCGAAGAGTGGCGCGATACGGAAACGGAAGTATTGCTGTACGAGTTCAAAGCCGATCTGAATGCGTACCTGGCCGATCGCGGTGCGGGCGTGAAATCGCTGGCCGACTGCATCGCGTTCAATCGCGCTCATCGCAGCGAGGAGATGCCGTACTTTGCCCAGGAGTTGATGGAGCAGGCGCAGGGAAAAGGTCCGCTCACCGAAAAAGCGTACAAGGACGCGCTCGACCGGAATCATCGCCTCACGCGCAAGGAAGGCATCGACGCTCTGCTGAAAAAATACAAACTCGACGCGCTCGCCGGGCCAACCGCGGGACCGGCCTGGACCACGGACTGGGTGAACGGCGATCGGGTGGATAGCGGCTGCTCCTCGCCGCCGGCTGTTTCGGGTTATCCGCACATCACCGTTCCGGCCGGACAAGTATTCGGCTTACCGGTTGGCTTCTCGTTTTTTGCTGAAGCCTGGAGCGAGCCAAAGCTGATTAAGCTCGCTTACGCTTTCGAACAGCTTCGCAAAGCGCGCACAAAACCTGGCTTTTCGCCAACCCTCGATTTCTCTGCTTAATCGCGCCGGTTGATTGCATCACTTAGAGTGAAGACCTCATGGCGGATACTCATCGTGTACTCATCGTCGGCGGTGGTTTTGGCGGACTTTATGCGGCGCAGGCGCTGAAACGGGCCCCCGTGAGCGTAACGCTTATCGACAAGAGAAATTTCCATCTGTTTCAGCCGTTGCTCTATCAGGTTGCGACTGGTTCGCTCTCTCCCGGCGAAATCGCGGCTCCGATCCGCGCGGTGTTGAGCAAGCAGAAAAATACGCAAGTGCTGCTCGGCGATGCAGTCGATATCGATCCCGACACGCGGCGCGTGCATCTGCGAGACGGCGCCGAGGTGGAGTACGATTCCTTGATTGTTGCGACCGGCTCGCAAAGCAGTTACTTCGGACACAACGATTGGGCTCGCTGGGCGCCGGCATTGAAGACGATCGAAGACGCGACGGCCATTCGCCACAAGATCGTGGCTGCATTCGAAGCGGCTGAGCGCATGACCGATCCCGACGAGCGGCGTGCCTGGCTCACGTTCGTCATCGTGGGCGCCGGTCCGACTGGCGTTGAACTCGCGGGTGCGCTGGGCGAGATCGCGAATCACTCGCTCAAGCACGATTTCCGCTCGATACGACCCGAGGACGCGCGTATCCTGATCGTCGACAGCAGTCCGCGAGTACTGCCCACCTATCCCGAAGATTTGTCGCAAAAAGCCGAAAAGCAGTTAATACGGCTCAATGCACGCGTACGAAACGGGCTGATGGTGGTGGGTGTCGACGAAAACGGCGTCACGGTGAAAACGAAATCCGGGGAAGAGCAGCATATACACTCACACACTGTTATCTGGGCGGCCGGTGTGGCGATATCCGACTTCGGGCGCAAGCTGGCCGAACGTACCCGCGCGGAAACGCAGCGCAATGGGCAGATCAATGTTGCACCCGATCTGACGATTCCGCAGTACCCGAACATTTATGTCGTCGGCGATCTTGCATACGTAAAGCGGCCTGACGGACGGCCGCTGCCGGGTGTGGCGCAGGTTGCGATGCAGGGAGGCGCGTACGCGGCGCACACGATTGTAAAGCGGCTCAAAGGCGAAACGAACATCAAGCCGTTCCATTACTTCGATAAAGGCGATCTGGCCGTGATCGGACGTGCTGCTGCGGTAGCGAACGTCTTCGGCGTACATCTCTGGGGCTTTCCGGCGTGGCTCGTCTGGCTCTTCATTCACCTGATGTACATCGTCGAATTTCAGAGCCGCCTGCTAGTCTTCGTCGAGTGGGGCTTTCTGTATCTCACCTATAGCCGTGGCGCGTTATTGATCACTGGTCCGGCGGCGCGTGAACTCGTCACGAAGAAGCCGGCGCACCTCGAAGCGGAAACGCAATCGACCGAATAGCGCGCGGTAAATGATAGCTTGTAAGGGCGGATGGAGCTGGTCATTTCCGGGCCGGAAGGCTCTTCGACAAAAGTACAACTGCAAAAACCGGTGCTTTCTCTGGGCCGGTCCGCCGATAACGATCTGGCTTATCCCGATGATCCATGGCTCTCGCGCTCGCATCTCACATTCGAGCAGCGCGATGAGGGGTGGTTCGTCAAGGACTGCGCCAGTCGCAACGGCACGGTACTGAACGCAGCTACGCTCAAGGAGCCGCGGCGCATCAATCCCGGCGATCGCATCTACGCCGGACATCTGACGATCGAAGTTCGCGACCCCAACGTCGAAACGAACCGTCCGGTGATCTCCTTTGTGCCGCAGGAAGAGGAGCGCATCACCCGCGAAGCAACGATCGTCACCAGTCTCGACAAGCTGCTCGGCAAGAGTCCCGGAGCGGTGCACGGGCGCGAAGTTTCGCTCAATACGACACGCGTGGTCGGCGCTCTGGTGCGCGCCGGTCAGGAACTTGCGGGGCACCGGCCACTGGATGAATTATTCGACGTCATCCTGAAACTCTCGCTCTCCGCAGTAGAGGCAAAGCGCGGCGTCATCATGACACTCGAAGACGGTGAACTCGTCGTCCGCGCCAGCGAGGGCGACGGATTCTCGATCAGCACCTCTGTCCGCGACCGTATCCTGCGCGAGCGCTGCTCATTGATTGTGGGCGATGCGCAACAAGATGATGCCCTTCGGCAGCAGCGCAGCATTGTTATGCACCGCGTACGCAGCATGATGGGTGCGCCGTTACAAACCGGCGAACGTGTCATCGGGCTCATCTACGTGGATAACGCCGCTCTGCTTCGTCCGTTTTCCCAGGAAGATCTCGACCTGCTCACTGTAATGGCGAACGTCGCCGCAATCCGCATCGAACACGCGCGGCTGATCGAAGTGGAGCAATCGGAAAAGCTGATGGAGCTCGAACTCGCGCAGGCTAGCGAAATTCAAGCGACGCTGCTACCTAAGGAGGCGCCTCCCTGCCCTGGTTATGAGATCGCGGGTCACCACCTGCCTTGCCGGACTGTCGGTGGCGATTATTACGATTTCGTTCCGTACAACGATGGGCGGCTGGCACTGGTAGTCGGCGATGTTTCGGGAAAGGGATTGCCGGCTGCGCTTCTGATGTCGAGTCTGCAGGCGCGTGTGCAAATGGTGCGGGAAACGAGTCCTGATCCGGCAGCTGCGGTCACGCTTTTGAATCGTAACTTTTCCGAGCGTTGTCCAGCGGGTAAGTTTGTGACCTTTTTTTACGCTCTGCTCGACCCGCAGACCGGCTCCTTGACTTACAGCAATGCCGGCCACAATTATCCGCTGCTGTTGCGTGCCAATGGACAGGTCCAGAAGCTCTCAGGCGGCGGCATGGTACTCGGCCTCTTTCCTATGGCTCGCTATGAGCTACGCGAGACGTCTCTTGAACCGGGAGACACACTCGCGCTTTACAGCGATGGCGTCACCGAGGCGCTGTCCCCGCTTGGCGAGGAATTTGGTGAAGACGGGCTGGCGCGCTTCCTGCAGGCGAATAAGTCGGAGTCGTGCGCCGACCTCGTTACGCACCTGATCGACCATCTGCGCGCCTGGCACCGAAACGTGGCGTTTAATGACGATTTTACGATCGTGCTGGTTCGGCGCCAGGCCTAAAACTTACTGCGGATTAGCGGGAGGCGGAGCGCTCGGGGCAGATGGTGCAGCCGGGCTCGCCGGAGGAGCCTGGTTGGGAGGCACGCCGATTTTCACGCCGATAACTTCACCCGAGACGACTAATTCGACGCGCCGGTTCAACTTTCTGCCGGCTGCTGTGTCGTTAGAAGCTACTGGATAGTTCTCGCCGTAACCCACCGCGGTCATATTGTTTGTGTTTATACCTTGCGTAAGCAGGAAATCGCGCACAGCATTCGCCCGCTGTTCGGAAAGCTTCTGGTTGAATTCCATCGTGCCTGTGCTGTCCGTATAACCCTCGATCTGTAAGTTAAGACCGGGGTGCGACACCACGATACCCGCGATGCGCGCGAGCGCGATCTGCGCATTCGGCTTTAGACTGTACTTACCCGTATCGAAAAGAACGTCCTGTAAGTTAACCACGAGTCCGCGCGGCGTTTCTTTGGTAGGCAGGACGGTATTGAATTGCTGGAGCAGTTGTTCGCGCAGCGCGTTCTTGTCCGCCTCGGCCTGTTTTCGGAGACGATCCGCTTCGGCGGCAGCTTCCTGCGCCTTCTGAGCCTGTTCGGCAGCCTGGGCGCGCGCGGCATCGGCCTCCTGCTGAGCCTTTTCCGCCTGTGCCCGCTGCTCGGCTTCCTGCTGTGCCTGACGCTGCGCCTCAGCCGCTCGTTCCGCCTCTTGCGCTGCTTTCTCCTGCGCCGCCTTCTGGCGAGCTGCCGCCTCGGCGCGCTCGTTGTCCAGCGCCAGCTGTTGCTGCTTTCTCAGCGATACGGTACGCGCATCTTCGGCTTTCTGAACAGCCTCGCGCGCGGTCATGATGGCCGGCTTCCATTCCTTCCGGCTCTGATAATCCTGCGCCTGCTGCCAGAGGTCAACGGCCTGCTTATACTGATCCGGCGCAAATTGATCGGCCTTCGCGTACTGCGCGATCTGTACCGCATTCTGCGCCTCATATAACTCGAGTGGGCTCTTCTTATTCGAATTCAGATCGACCGGTTTTCGCTGGCTCTCCGGAACCTGATACGTGTACTGTCCGCGCGGTAGTAACTCGTACTTCGCATCCACGGTTTGCCACTTGCCGAGCGTATCGGTACGGATAATGTTTTCCATAACGACGACATCGCTCGGCTGGTGCACGTTGAAGTACGGCTCGGCCGTGATGATCAGGCCGAAGGCTTGCAGCTGAGTCGTTACCTGCCCGCTGTAATTACCGTTCGAATCGACTACGACTTCACCTAAGTTGTAGGGACGCCCATCGGGAGTGATCGCCCACAAAACGTAAGTCAGGTAGAGGTCACCAAAGTTGCGGGCCGCCGGTAGTCCCTTGACGTCAACCTTGATCTGCATGTAGCCTAGCTGGCTCCGCACCTGAGCGTTGCCTTTCGCCTTCGGCGCGAGTGAAGTACCCTGTAAGTCGACCTTGGTCCAGCCGGCTCGATCGCGATAAGTCACCGCCGAAATCGAACGCGAGACAACCTGCACCCGAAAAATTGGATTACCATTCGGGGACTGAGCCGGTTCCTGCTTTATGTTCTGCATTGGATTCGGCTCCTGCGCCAGCAGAACGGCTGGCAACAGCGCAATCAACAAACCTTGGCAAAGCTTCATCACAGTGCTCCTCTGCAAGCAGACATCCATTTATAAGTCTCTCATTTTCAGGCCTCGAGCTTCGCGCAGCTCACGCCGGGCCGAGTACTTTTTACAGCCTTACGTCAGCGGCTTCCGCTACTTCGTCAGCATTTCGGACTGTGGATCGGGTCCGGTCGCTAAGATCGAATTGTGAACGCACCGGAGATCGCCAGCTCTTCGAGCGAAGGGCTTTCGGATGCTGTGCCTCCCCGGCGCGGCCTTCCGCCCCTGCTGCCGATTTTCCTCATCGTTCTGGTCGACGTCCTCGGATTTACGATCATCCTTCCACTGTTGCCCTTCTATTCCGAAAGGCTCGGTGCGTCGCCCACGGTGGTGGGGTTAATTGTTTCGATCTACGCCTTTTTTCAGTTGCTCGCCGGGCCGCTCCTGGGACAGATCTCCGACCGCATTGGGCGCCGTCCAGTGCTTCTCATCAGCCAGGCCGGCACGCTCGCGGGTTTCCTGCTGCTGGCGTTTTCGACGCAAATCTGGATGGTGTTTCTGGCGCGTGCGATCGACGGCGCTACCGCTGGCAATCTCAGCATCGCCCAAGCCTATATCAGCGACGTAACGAAGCCGGAGAATCGCGCCAAGTCATTCGCTCTGATCGGTGTCGCTTTTGGCTTCGGATTTCTGGTAGGCCCGGCGATCTCCGGTTTCCTGGCGCGATATGGATACAGCGCGCCCGTGTTTGCGGCCGCAGCGCTGTCCTTTACAAGCATCCTCTGCACGTTTTTCCTTCTGCCGCGGCGTGAAACACGCCATGAAACAGCTGCAGAAGATCCCGGGCCTGGCGGCAAACGGCTTTCGCTCCTCTCGTGGGCTACGTACCTCCAGTACTTCCGCCGTCCCGAACTTTCGCGCCTTCTAATCCAGTGGTTACTTTTCGCTCTTTCCTTTTCGGCGTTCGTCTCGGGCTTCGCGCTATTTGCTGAGCGCCGTTATCTCTGGAACGGACACGCCGTCGGAGTGCGCGAGGTCGGCTATATCTTCGCGTTCAACGGATTCATCGGCATCATCATGCAAGGCGGCGTCGTCGGACGTATGGTGAAGCTTCTGGGCGAGAGACGCGTCGTACAGATCGGATTCCTGACTTTCTCTCTGGCAAACATCGCGATCGGATTTACCTACACGATCCCGCAGTTACTCTGGATCGTGGCGATTTCGGGTATCGGATCGGCGGGACTGCGCCCGGGCCTCACCAGCCTCGTCAGTCAGGCAGCCGGCAGGCGTGAACAAGGCGTCGTGCTGGGCTTAACGCAGTCGCTGACTTCTGTCGCTCAGATTGCCGCTCCGGTCGTCTCCGGCGTTCTGATCACGCACCACTTCCTTACGACGTGGGCCGTTTGGGCAGGCGTGCTGGCCGCGCTCGCGCTTCCTTTTGGATTTGCAAAAAGCTCCGAATCAGCGGCTCGGCCGTAATTGGCAGATGCCGGCGCTGCGCGGTTCCGAATGGGTGCTGCTGGGGTATTTCGGCTGGGCCGCTGCTATTGCGCCCTGGTTCCACGACAGGCCCCGCCTTCACGCACAACCGGTGTTCGTCCTGGCTGCCGTAGCCTGCTTCCTTTTAGCGCTGGCCAAAGCCGAAACCACTCGATATCAGCGTGCGATCAACATGGTGCGAGACTGGATTCCCATTCCTCTCACACTCCTCGCCTTCCGCGAGATGGAGTGGTTTGTTCCGGTTGTTTATAACTCCGGATACGAACACTCCTGGATTCGCCTCGATCGAGTTTTGCTCGACCAGTACTGCTTTAAGTCCGCTATCGAGAGCCTCGGGCCGCTTCTGCCGACTTACTTAGAACTTTGTTACTTACTGGTCTATGGCGTCGGCACTTTCTGCGTCATCGTTCTATGGCTTAAAGATCATAGGCCGCGTGTTGACCGCTTCTACGTCATCTTACTCACCGGAACACTCATTTCCTACGCGCTGTTCCCGTTTTTCCCGTCCCGCCCGCCGCGCATCGCCTTTCCGGATGTTGCCGCACCCCTTGCGAATAACGTACTTCGTCATTTCAATTTGTTTCTGCTGCGCAGCGCAACGATTCACACCGGAGTTTTTCCGAGCGCGCACGTTTCTTCTGCATTTGCCGCCGCCTGGGCCATGTTCCTGGTTATGCCCGACCGCAAACGCTTCGGCTGGGGACTATCGATCTACGCCTTCAGCGTCGCTGCTGCCACGGTCTATGGCCGCTACCACTACGCAGTGGACGCCCTCGCCGGTTTCGCCATCAGCCTGATTGCTGGCGCCGTTGGCGTTTTGCTTTCCAGGCGGGACTCAGCGCAGAATCGTAGGCTTCCCCTGGCTGACTCGCACCTCGTCGCCTGAGCCGGTCGTCTTCCAATCCTTACGGTTGGGCGATTCCTGCTGTTCGAAGTGAATTTTGTCCTTGCCGGAAAAGACATTGATCGTTTTGAAATACGTGTAAGTGCCGCCGCCCTGGTTCCAGCTGTTTGTGAAAGTCCAGGTGTCGCCGTTGATGGTCAGGTTGCCGAGCCCGCCAGCCCGGCCCTCCGGCAGAATCGATTGCGTGTAGTATTGGCCCGGTGTACTCGAAGGCACGTAGACGACCAGCGAAACAACCGTCCCGTTCACTGTCTGCTCGCAGCTAAAGTATTTGGAAAACTGAGCACAGCGATTCACCAGCTCTTCCGGCTTCTGGTCCTTGCGTGTGATGCGCCAGGTGCCGTTATATAGCCAGAGCGAAGCGTACGGAGAATCCGCGGAAAATGCTGAGAAGGCCAGCAAAGCCGATAACGCAATGAACCGGAGACGTACGGGACTATTCACCGCTACATGTTATCGTGCAAATTAGTCCCGCTTTCTTTTCTTTCTAAATGCCTGCCTCGACCGAGACCGAATTCTTAGTCGAAACTCAGTTTGCGGCCTTCCCCGCCCTTGCTCTCGACTGCGGTGTGGTGCTGCATGACGTGCAGGTCGCCTATGAGACATACGGCACGTTAAACGCCTCGGCTTCGAACGCCATTCTGGTGTTGCACGCTTTCTCGGGCGATGCGCATGCGGCGGGCGTCAGCAAGGAAAACGGGCAGCCCGGTTGGTGGTCGGAGATGATCGGCCCTGGTCGCGCGTTTGATACGGATCGCTACTTCGTCATCTCGAGCAACGTGCTCGGCGGCTGCCGCGGAACAACCGGCCCGGGCTCGCTCGATCCCGCCACCGGCAGGCCATACGCGATGAATTTCCCGGTGATCACCATCAGCGACATGGTGCGCTTGCAAAAATTGCTGATCGAGCATCTGGGCATCAGCCGCCTGCTGGCCGTCGCGGGTGGTTCGATGGGCGGAATGCAGGCGCTCGAATGGACGGTTTCGTATCCCGAGATGGTCGCAGCCGCTATTCCGATTGCTGCCACTTCGCGCCACAGCGCCCAGCAAATCGCCTTCAACGAAGTCGGACGTCAGGCCGTTATGTCCGACCCGGATTGGAACGAAGGCAACTATTACGACGGTCCTCCGCCGCGGCGTGGGTTAGCGGTCGCTCGCATGGTCGGGCACATCACTTACATGAGCGATGCCTCCATGCGCCAGAAATTCGGCCGCCGTCTGCGTGATAAGGACGCGTTTGGCTTCGATTTTTCGGTCGATTTCGAGGTTGAGAGTTATCTACGCTATCGCGGCAGCCAGTTCGTCAATCGCTTCGATGCCAATTCGTATCTCTACATCACGAAGGCGATGGATTATTTCGATCTTTCGGCCGGCCGTCCTTCGCTTGCGTCGGCGTTCAATTGTCCCGACACGCGCTTTCTCGTCCTGAGCTTCACCTCCGATTGGCTGTACCCCACGTATCAGTCGCTTGAAACGGTAGCCGCTCTGCGCAGCCGCAACATCGACGTGGCTTTCTGCGAACTCACCTCGCAGTACGGACACGATGCCTTCCTGCTCGAGACGAAAGAGCAGAGCGAAATGATCGCAGGCTTTCTGGCCAGAGTCAGCTCGGAGAGGGACCAGGCTCAGCCGCGGCGTCCCGAAGCGTCTGAACCGGTGAATCTCGCCCTGAGCACACGCCCGGACTACGCCATGATCGCCGATCTGGTCGAGCCGGGCTCGCGTGTGCTCGATCTGGGTTGTGGCGAAGGCGAGCTTCTGGCCGCGTTGCGCGCCCAAAAGCAGGTCGATGCACGCGGTGTCGAGATCGATCCGGCTAAGGTCGGCCGGGCCATTGCGCGTGGCGTCTCTGCCTATCAAAGCGATATTGACCACGGGCTAGCCGATTACCCCGATCAGACCTTTGATTTCGTCATCCTGAGCCAGACTCTGCAGGAGACTCGCTATCCACTTGCCGTGCTCCGCGAAATGCTGCGGGTAGGCAAGCGCGCCATCATCGCGTTCCCGAACTTCGGCCATTGGACCACGCGGGTTTCTCATCTGCTCAGCGGCCGTGCTCCGCGCACCCGGCTTTTTCCGCACGAGTGGCACGAATCGCCCAACCTCCATTTCTTAACCATTAAGGACTTCATCGGTCTCTGCCGCAAAGAGAACTGGATTATTGAGCGACAGGCGTTCTTTCGCGGTAAGCGCGAGGTGCGCAGCGGAGCCAATCTGCTCGCCGAAGTCGCTGTTTTTTCGATTCGCGCCGGCCGTTAAGCCGATCAGCATCGCTCCGTATACTTGAAGCGAGGTTTCGGACCATTGCCCGCCACAGTCGATCGCTTCGTTTCTGAAAATCAGTCGCGCTTTCTCGACGAGCTCTTTGATTTCCTTCGCATACCGAGCATCAGCACGCTTCCAGAGCACAAGGCCGATGTCGCGCGGGCGGCACAGTTCGTCGCAAGCGCTCTCGAAAGTGCCGGGATGGAGCATGTCGAAGTGATTGAAACGGACAAGCATCCGCTCGTCTATGCCGACTGGCTGCATGCTCCCGGCAAGCCCACTGTGCTCTGCTATGGACACTACGATGTGCAACCGCCGGACCCGCTCGAACTCTGGAAGACTCCGCCGTTTGAGCCTTCTCTTCGCGACGGCAACATCTACGCGCGCGGCGCCTGCGACGACAAGGGCCAGATGTACATGCACATCAAAGCGGTCGAGGCTCTGCGCGCCGAAAACGGCGGCAAACTGCCGCTCAATGTGAAATTTCTGATCGAGGGCGAAGAAGAGGTGGGCGGCGAATCGATCTCGAAATACGTCCCAGCGCACAAGGAGAAGCTCGCGGCCGACGTTGCGCTCGTCTCCGATACCGAGCTGTTTGCAGATGGAGTTCCCACGCTCTGCATCGGCCTGCGTGGCCTCATGTATCTGGAAATCGAGGCGGCTGGCCCGGCTCGCGATCTGCATTCCGGCATGTATGGGGGTGCCGCTCCGAATGCTGTCTATGGCTTGATTGAACTGCTGGCCAAAGCCAAAGATGCAAACGGCCACATACAGATTCCCGGCATATACGACGATGTGGCTGCACCCGCCGCGGCGGAACTCGAAAGCTGGCGCCGGCTGCCGTTCTCCGAAGAAGAATTTCTGAAGCAGGAAGTCGGCTCCAGTGCGTTGACGGGCGAACCGGAGCAGCCAGTCCTGGCACGGATCTGGGCTCGGCCGACCTTTGAAGTCCATGGCATCGCGGGCGGTTTTACCGGAGCCGGCGCAAAAACCGTAATTCCGGCCAGAGCGGTCGCCAAGGTCAGCCTGCGCCTTGTTCCCAACCAGAATCCGGACAGCATACTTGCTTCGGTGAAGGATTGGGTTCGCCAAAACACGCCGCGAGGGATTTCGACCGAAATTCGTGTTCTGAGCGCCGGGCCCGCGATTTCCGTGAATCCGGATCACCCCGCCATCCACGTCGCTGCCCAGGCTTTCCAGGAGATGCTCGGCAAACCGACCGTTTTCATTCGCAGCGGCGGCTCGATTCCAATTGTGGGCGAATTTGCCAAACACCTCGGCATTCCGACCGTTCTGATGGGCTTTGGACTGCCCGACGACGGGCTGCACTCGCCCAACGAAAAGTATCGTTTGAGCAATTTCTACGACGGCATTCGCACCATCGCCCACTTCTTCGAGCGCTACGGAGGAAGCGGCGGGCAGCGCTGAGACGCGTGTTAGAATCCGGTTATTCATGCTGCAGGATCTCGCTCTCGCGCTGCGGCTTCAGGCGCTGGACCGTAAGCTCGCGAGCCTCGAAGACGAAATCGCCCGTCTTCCCAAACACATCGCGGAAATCGAACGGAAACTCGAATCGCATAAGCGCCGGCTCGAAGCCGACCAGGCCGCGTTAGCCGCCAACCAGCGCGACCGCAAGAAGCTGGAAGGCGACATCCAAGTGCACCAGCAGAAAGTCTCCAAGCTTAAAGAGCAGATGCTCGGCGCTAAAACCAACGAGCAATACAAAGCTTTTCAGAATGAAATCGCCTACGCCGAGGGCGAGGTTCGTAAGGCCGAAGACCGCATTTTGGACTTGATGGAGCAATCCGAACCGCTGGAGAAGAATGTGAAAGCCGCGCAGGATGCTCTGAAAGAAGAGCAGCAGCATGTGGAGCGCGAGAAAGAAAGCGCCCGCTCGCGCACCGCGGCTGACCGGGCAGAACTCGCCGCCAAAGGCGAGGAGCGCAAGGGCATCGCTGCCCAGATGACGCCTTCCTTTTACGACACCTACGAGCGAATTCGAAAAAAAACGAAAAACACCCCTATCGCGGATGCCACCGAAGGTCGCTGCGGTGCCTGCCAGATTGCTCTCCGGCCGCAGTTCTTTCAGGACCTGCGAAAAGGTGACAAAATCATGCAATGCGAAAGCTGCGGCCGCATTTTGACGTACAATCCCGTGATCGATGTGGAGAGCGATATCGCCGCATCACGACAAACAGCCTGAGGCAGGGCTACCCCTGAAGCATCGGGAAATTGTATTTTTTGATTCCCGGCGTTTCCTTATGAGTTGAAGTCGCTGGGCAGCGACCGGAAAGACCAGGAATCTCTCATGCAGCACTTTTCGTCCGCCGACTGGGTTGATTTCGCCCGGGGTCTCGTGTCGTCTGAGCGAAAAACCGCGATCGAGCAGCATCTTGAAAGCGGTTGTCAGCAGTGCGCCACGAGTTCGTCGTTCTGGCGGGGCGTGGTCGAGGTTGGCCGGCGCGAAAACGGCTTTGAACCGCCCGGAGAGGCGGTAACAGCGGTCAAGAGTGCGTATCGGATAGAAAAGCCCGCATCACGGCTGCTCGAGTGGGCGGATCTGGCACGGCTCGTTTTCGACAGTTTTCTGCAGCCCTCGCCGGTTGCCGTGCGAGCGGCTGTTCAGACCGCCCGTCAGCTCCTCCACCAATCGGGACCGTTCACTATCGATCTCCGGCTTGAGCCGGATTCGGCGCGCAAATGCGTTTACCTGACCGGTCAGATCATCAATAACGAAAATCCTTCGGAGATGGCCGACGGTATCGATGTTGTTCTGCTGCGTAGAGGGGAACAGATCCGCAAGACCGAAGCCGCTCCGAGCGGGGAATTCTGTCTGGACTACAACCCGGCCGAAGACCTCCACCTGTTTCTCAACATTCGGGGACTCAAAGGCATAGCCATTGCGCTCCCGAGTATGGACAGGTAAACCGGCCACCAGTTTTTTCGACCACGCCCGCTCACCCGCTCGACGTGTGTCTGTTGAGGCTTACTTATGAGCTCGGAAAAAGGCAAGCGTTCCCGATCTTCAGACAAGGGAAAGGCGAGCCAGTCTCCGGAACCCGCTGACCCTCCGACTTTGCGCGTAGCCGAGATCGTGTCGGCTCTGTCCCAGGCGCTCGATTTCGGCTCCGGATCGCCTCCCTGGCATTCTGTCCGCACCTGCATTCTAGGCATGCGCCTTGCCGCAGAACTGCGATTGGGGACCGAGCAGCAGAATCATCTTTACTACGCGCTGCTGCTCAAAGACGCCGGCTGGACCGTGAATCCCGCCGGAGAGAACCGCCGGGACATTTTCGCGATCCGCTGCGAGCGCGGCGGTACGCTGGCCCGCCTCATGCGGTTGCCGGAACAGACGGCGCAGAGCATTGCCTGCATCTCAGAACGCTGGAATGGCCAGGGTAACGCCCAGGGGCTCGCCCGGGACCAAATCCCCATCGCCTCGCGCATTATTCTCGCCGCACAGACCCTGGACATGTTCGCCATAACGTTCGGGCCCGAACCCGCCATGCGCGTTCTGGTCGAAAACACCGGCCTCTGGTTCGATCCCACCGTGGTGAAGGCTGCCCGATCGCTTGAGAAACGCGGCCGGCTCTGGAAAGGACTTGAGGAACCGAAGCTGCTCGCCCAGGCGGTATCTCTGGAGCCGCATCCCACGGTGGTTTCCGACAGCGACGCTACCCTCGACGCCATCTGCCAGGCGTTCGCCACAATCGTCGATGCCAAGTCGCCTTTCACATTCTATCATTCGAACGGCGTGGCCAATGCAGCTGTTGCGATCGCTCGGAAACTCGGGCTCGACAATTCCCGCGTTCTCTTCGTGCGGCATGCGGCCCTGCTGCACGACATCGGCAAAATGGCTATTCCGAACGAAATCCTGCAAAAATCGACCGAATTAACCCGAGCTGAATGGCAAACTGTTCACGCGCATCCAGCTCACACCTACCGCATTCTAAATTCCATTCGCGGTTTCGGCGAATTAAGCGAGGTCGCGGCATCGCATCATGAAAGACTGAACGGAACCGGCTATTATCGCGGGCTGACCGCAGATCAGCTTTCCATCGAAGCGCGCATTCTGATTGTGGCTGATGTGTTCGACGCTCTGATGGCCAAGCGCCCTTACCGCGAGGGAATGGCGCGCGAGGTCGTGCTGCAGCTGATCCGGTCAAAAACGCCGGAGCAATTTGACCCCGACTGCGTGGCCGCCCTCGAAAGTTCCGGCATCGGCGGCGATCAGAGTTATATCGACCTGCATACCGTGCAGGCTCAGCTCGGCGCCGCTGCCGGACGGCGGCGTTGATCGATTTTGCCGTTTTCGACCGCTTGTTATACTGCCCTATGGACCTTGCTGGGAGGTCGTCTAATGGTAAGACTGCAGACTCTGGATCTGCGTATCGGGGTTCGAGTCCCTGCCTCCCAGCCAGTTAATTCCGCCCTGTTCAACCCCAGGTAAATTCCACAGGCATCTGAATGTCCGGGTGCAGACTTTTGTGCACCGGGCATGCATGTGCGGCGCGCTCCAGCTTCTGCTTGTTCTCCGGGCTGAGCGCGTGGGGAACATGAATCCTGACTTTCAAACTTTGAATCCTTCTCGGAGCTCTGCTGGTCATCTCCTTTTCGACGCTGACGCGGGAGCCGCTGATATCGATTGCGAGCGTTCGAGCCAGAATGCCCATGACCGTCAGCATGCAGGTGCCAAGCGCGGTGGCAACAAGGTCGGTAGGAGAAAACGTTTCGCCGCGCCCCTGATTATCGACGGGAGCATCGGTATTGAGTTCGGCGCCGGAAGGTCCGTGCACTGCCTTGCAGTGAAGCTCTCCCTGATATTCAGCCTGAATAGTAACCATAGATTCTATTGAATGCGGCATCTGACGGAGGCGCTGCGTTTGCCGCCGGCGAATACCGTTCCTCCATCATAGGCGCGTGGCAATCCCTGGCTGCGCGATGTTACAGAACCTCAGCGCGCAGGTCGCCTTCATGCACCCGCACGTGGATCTCGTCGCCGGGAGTGGTCTGGGCAGAAGAACGGACGATGGTGCCGTCGGGCTTTTCGACGATGGCATAGCCGCGCTCGAGGATCGCCAGCGGGCTCAGTTGCTGGAGATGCAGTCCGGCCTTCTGTTCGCGGGCTCGCGCGTTCCACAGTTTTCGTTCGGTTGCTTTCCGGAGCCGTTCATTCAGTAACTCAGCGCGATGCCGGATCTGGGCAAAACGCAATTGCAGGTTCGAGCGTTGGAGGCGATCGTCGAGGTGCTTCAGAATTCGGCGGTGTTGTTCGAGGCGCGTGCGCAGGGCGGCATGAAGGCGCGCATCGAGATCGTCGGTCTTCTGCGAAGCTTCGCGCAGATGGCGAAGCGTGAGGCGTTCGGCGCGTTCAATGCCGCGCTGGTTCAGATCGCGCGCAGCCCGGAGCAGGCGGTAGCGCATGGCCTGCACGAGCTTGCCGCGGCACGTGGAGACCTGATCGGCGAGACTCGCGCTGGTGCAGATGACGATCTCGGCCGCGGCGGAAGGAGTCGGCGCGCGGTGATCGGCGACGAAGTCGGCGATGGTGAAATCAGTCTCATGGCCAATAGCGGATATAATGGGCACACTCGAAGCCGCAATCGCGCGCGCAACGGCTTCTTCATTGAAGGTCCACAGATCTTCGAGCGAGCCGCCGCCGCGGGCAAGTATGAGAACTTCCGCCCAGTCCGTGCGGCTAAAATAATGCAGCCCGGCGCAGACCTGTTCGATGGCCCCTTCGCCTTGCACCTGAGCCGGGAAAAGACGAATGTGCAAGCCGCGGAAACGGCGTTCGAGCACATGCAGCATGTCGCGGATCACGGCGCCGGAGGGTGAAGTGATGATGCCGATGCGGCGCGGCAGTTTGGGCAGGGCACGTTTTCGCGAGGGTTCGAAAAGACCTTCGGCCGCGAGCTTCTTCTTGAGCTGTTCGAAGGCAATCTGAAGCGCGCCGGCCCCTTGCGGCGCGAGCGTTTCGATGATGAGCTGGTATTCGCCGCGTGCCTGGTAGACCTCGAGATTGCCGCGCGCGATGACGGCCAGTCCCTCCTGGGGCTTGAAGCGCGCGAAACGAGCCGCGCCCCGAAAGAGTACGCACTTGATCTGGCTCTGCTCGTCTTTCAACGCGAAGTAGTAGTGGCCGCTCGAGGCCTGGCGACAACCCGAGATTTCGCCCGAGACGAAGATGCTGCGGAACTCGGATTCGAAGAGATTTTGAATCGCGGCGTTCAGTTCATGAACCGCGAATACCCGCCGTTCGGGTTCGAGCGTCAGTTGAAGCTGGCCAAGAGACAACGGATTTTAGCTCGTGCCCAGGCTGGAGATCGGAGGCAGTGGCTGGTCCGGCATGTAACCGACGAACTGCTCCAGAATCACGTTTCCTTTGTATTCGATGTCCTGATGGATGCCGATGGAAGACGTGTAGTAGGCGAAGATGGCGGTGTCTTTCAGCTGGCCGAAGAAAGCTTGTGAGAGATTACGTTTGCGCCCGTGCGAATCGGCGTCATCGCTCTCGGCCGTGTCTTCATGCGTGGACATTCGCTTCAGCACCGCGGACTGCTGCTCCTGGCTTGCCGCGAGAAATGTTTTCCCGTGCATGGAGTGCGAGAGCCGGTTGACTTCGGCCAACCCTTTCCGCCACGACGTCTTTTCTTCCGGCAGAAAAGCCTCCGCAACGCTCTTATCGATGTACGCGGCGACCCCGGCGGCATGCGCTCCGGGTGAGTGATCATCGGCCGGAATAATCAGTTCGGTAAGCGTATCGAGCAGCGCGAATTCGTCCTTGCTGAAGTAGAGCGGAGCGCCGGGGTCGGGCGCAGCGAGAGCAAGCGGTGCGCTCAGGCTCGCGACCGTGAAGAGCTGCAGCAATTCGCGGCGATTCAATTGCGCCATGGCTTAGATCTCTCCTTTCTGCAGTTGATCGGCGAGGTAATCGCAGGAGCGCCAGGCGAGCGCCATGATGGTCCAGGTCGGATTCTGGCACGAGGCGTTGACATGCGTGCTGCCGTCGACCACGAAGAGGTTCTTCACATCATGAAACTGCTGGAACTGGTTGACGACCGATGTCTTCGGATCGTTGCCCATACGCGAGGTGCCGAGTTCGTGAATGGACCAGCCCTCCGGCAGCGCCTCGCTTGAAGAAGACACGATCTCGAACTTCGCGGCTTCGAACATTTCGCGGCCGGTCCGGACCATGTCTTCGCACATCTTGCGCTCGTTTTCGGCGAATTTGTAATGGAAGCGCAGGGCGGGAATTCCCCAGGCGTCTTTTATTTCGGGGTCCAGATCCATCTGGTTCTCATAACGCGCGAGAACTTCGCCAAATGCACCCATGTCGATGGTGGCGCCAGCCATGCGGCGCGCGTTCTTCTTGAACTCTTCCCCGAACCCGGGCGTGCTGTAGACGCTTGCCGGAACCATGCCGCAGCCGCTGCCGCCTTCGAAACCGTAGCCGCGCAGGAAGCCAAGGTTTTCTTTCTTATCGAGATTGCGGAAGCGCGGGACATAGAAGCCGCCTGGTTTGCCATCGTCAATCGTGCGCGGCTTGCCGACCAGTTCGGGCATGAATCCCGCGACCGACGGACCCATCACATGCTCGCAGAAATAATGCCCGACGCAGCCGCTGGAATTGCCAATGCCATTCGGATAGACGGTCGATTTCGAGAGCAGGATCAGGCGGGTGGATTCGAGTGTGGAGGCCGCGAGCACAACCGTCTTCGCTTTGACTTCGTACTCCTGGCGTGTTTCGCTATCCACGAACGCCACCCCGGTTGCCTTTCCGGTGTTCTTGTCTACGGTCACCTCGCGCACGGTCGCGTTGGTGCGCATCGTAAGATTCCCGGTATCGTAAGCGGGGCGGATGAGACCGGTTGGCGAATCGAAGGCCGCGTGAATGTCGCAGCCGCCAACGTGGCGATTGCATGCGCCGCGCCCATAGCAGCGGCTGCGGTATTTGTTGTGCTTCAGACCGTCGGTGGTGACGCCGGCGCGGTAGGGCGTCAGCGTGCGGTTCATGCCCTTGAGCACGTTGCGGAGATGCAGCTCCGAGTAAGTCAGTTTGATCGGGCGCTGAAACTTACCGTCCGGTAACCAGGGCAGGTTTTCGGGGAAGCCGGAGACCCCGAGATATTCGTCGACACGATCGTAATAGGGCTCGATATCGGCGTAGGAAATGGGCCAGTTCTCGCCGTAACCGTCGTGATCCTTAGCTTTGAAATCGTAGTCGGAGAGACGCAGTGCGAGCCGGCCCCAGATATTCGTCTTTCCGCCCACGACGCGTGAGCGCACCCATGCGTATGGTGTGCCGGTATATGGATTTTTCTTTTCATCGACGACCAGCGTCTTGCTGTAATCGGAGCCGCCCCACTGCTCGACGTAGGAAGTCACCTTGGTGAATTTGGAATTCTGTGCGTAGGGACGCGGGCGGAATTTGTATTCAGCGGCCGTGAGCGCGTGATAATCGGGCGGCATCTTTCCGCGGCGCGGATGATCGTAGGGCCACTCCATCGAATGCAGAATCTTGCTCGTGTCCTGATAAGAACCAGCCTCGAGCAGCAGCACTTTCAGACCGTGCGAGGTGAGGACGTGAGCGGCCATTCCTCCCGCGGCACCGGAGCCGACCACGATCGCATCATAAGTTTTCTTCAGATCGACTTCGGAATTGGAAGCGGGAAATTGAACAAGCATCTACCTGGGCCTTTGCTATTGCAATTGTAGACCCGCATGGGGCGAGCGAAATCGAGACGCGGAAAGTGGATCGCCCCGCACCGGGCGCGCAGACGCGTTGTATCATCCAACATGCCATCAATACGCTGGGGTACCATCGGGCTCGCCTCGCTGTTACTCCTTTCGCCTTACTTAAAAGGAGGACAGGAAGTGCAATCTTCGCAAACGGAAAGCTCGAAGCCGGCCGCGAACACGGAGCAGCGCGGCCGCATTGTCGGTATCGGCGGTGTGTTCTTCAAATCAGCCAATCGCGACCAGATGCGGGAGTGGTACGCGAAGCATCTCGGACTGGCGGACAAAGGCCACGGCGCCATGCTTCCCTGGCGCGAACACGACGATCCGCAAAAGGAGCACGTGACGGTCTGGACTGTTTTCCCCGCGTCGAGCCACTATTTCGATCCCAGTCCAGCGCCCTTCATGATCAATTACATCGTGGACTATCTGGACGCTTTGCTCGATCGCTTAAAACAGCAAGGAGTCAAGATCGACCCGAATCGCATGAATGAATCCTACGGCCGCTTCGCCTGGATCTATGATCTGGACGGCAATAAAATCGAGCTCTGGGAGCCACCAGCAGCGAAACACCAGTAGTGGCCGCCCGAGCGAGCCCTAGAATGCCAGGCATGAGGCTGCTGATCTTTTCCGATATCCACGCCGATTATGCCGCGCTCGAGAAATTGATGGCAATCGAGGCCGACCTGTACTTCGCGGCGGGTGACCTGGTCAACTGGAATCGAAATCTCGACCGCATCGGGCCGATTCTCGCGCGGCGTGCGGACAAGATGTACGTAATACCAGGCAATCACGAGTCCGAAGACACGACCGCGGAGCTATGCCGCGAGTTCAAGCTGCATCATTTCCATGGCGGACGCATTGAGGCGGGCGGTTTTCAGGTTGCGGGTTCCGGTTATTCCAACCCAACGCCGTTCGATACCCCGGGCGAGTATTCCGAAGACGAGATTGCGCGGGGTCTGGAGCCGTTTGCGAAGTTTTCACCGCTGATTCTGATCTGCCACTGTCCGCCCAAAGATACGCCGCTCGATCAGGTGCGAGAAGGCACGCATGCGGGCAGCACAGCGGTGCGCGATTTCATCGAACGGGTGCAGCCCGAGTATTTCTTCTGCGGACATATTCACGAGGCCGCGGGTACCGAAGCGATGCTCGGAAAGACACGCGGCCGCAATGTCGGCAAGAAGGGCTTCGTGCTCGAGATCTAGACCCCCAACCCTTAACCGTAGACTTGGGCGAGCAGCCGTGTGAGATAGGTCTTCGAAGTCAGAATATCTTTGGTTTGTTCCGGACCTTCGATTTCGCGCTCAATCGTGATCGCGCCGGAATAGCTGTATCGCTTCAGTCCCTGGAAGACGCGCAGGAAATCGACTTTGCCCTGGCCAATCGCGACTTCGCGGCCGAGATTGCGGGGATCTGTGGGGAACAGGCCATCCTTGGCGTGAACGCCGCTGACATATTTTCCAAGCACGTCGAGAGCATCCACCGGGTTGCCGTTGCCGTACAGAATGAGATTGGCGGTATCGAGATTAACGCGCATATTGTCGAGACCCACGTCCTCTATCGCGCGCAAAAGCGTCACCGGCGCTTCCTGTCCGGTTTCGCAGAGAAAGAGCAGGTTGCGGGCTTTGCAATAGCTCGCGACGTCTTTGATGGCCGCCACCGCTTCTTTGTACTCCGGATCATTCGGATTGGCTGGTAGAAATCCGCAGTGGGTGTGAATGGCGGAAACCTGCGCGCTCACGGCGAAATCGGCGGCGCGTTTGAGTGCAGCGATGCGTGCGGCACGAGTCGAGCGCGGAACAAGACCGATCGTGAGCGGGCCCTGATAGAAGTCCCAGACCATGCGCCCGGGTCCGAGTTCCATGATGGCTGTCGCTTCCACACGATGTTGCGCCAGCGCACGCCGGAGGCGTTCCGCGTTTTCCGTTGTCAGATCATGCAGGCCGATCTGGCAGGTATCGAAGCCGAGCTCGCGTACGCGCCTTACGACCGGATCCGGATTCTGACCGGAGCCCACGGAAACTACCAGACCAAGCGGCGGGCGGGCATCGACGGGCCTCGGGAGCGCGGCTGCGGAGGCGGCCAGCAGCGCATCGCGGCGAGTCAGGAGCGGGTTCGGCATAACTGAAACGTTAACAACGGCAACGCTGCGGCAGATAGAATTGAAGTGCGACTGCGGTTTTTTCGATGAAGTTTTTGACTCGTCTCGGTTTCCTTGTGCTTTCTTCCTCGCTCGCTGTATTTGGCGCGATCGACGGCACGGTGGTGAATGCGACGGCCGGGAAACCGGCAGGCGGCGTGAGCGTTTCGCTGTTGAAACCGGGGCAGAACGGCATGCAGCCGCTCGGCAGCACCACTACCGACGCAGCGGGCCACTTCGTCTTTGAACGCGACCAGCCCGGCGGCGGACCGCAGCTGCTGCAGGCGAGCTTCGAGGGTGTGAACTACAACAAACTGCTCACGCCCAATGTGCCGACCTCGAACGTAGAGCTCGATGTTTACGGTTCAACGCAATCGACCGCGGTGGCGCGCATCGCTGAACGAATGCTGCTCATCGAGCCATCCACGAGCCAGATCGCTGTGAGCGAGACCGTGATCGTGGAAAACAATTCCAAGACCACCTACAACAACAGTTCACTGGGCGGACTCCTGTTCTTTTTGCCTCCCGCAGCCAACGGTCAGGTTCGGGTGAACGTGCAGGGACCGCAAGGCATGCCGCTGCCGCGCGCCGCGGAACGGACCGGCGAAAAGGACGTGTACAAAGTCGATTTTCCGATCAAGCCGGGCCAGACGGAATTCGAAGTTTCTTACGTGCTGCCGGCAGGAAGCCCGTTTACGTTTCGGAGCCGCGTGGTAAGCGTGAAAGGAATGGCGGCCGGACCGCTACGGCTGATTGCGCCTTCGGGCGTGTCGCTGTCCGGGAGCGATCTGCAACGAGTCGGGGTAGAGCCGAAAACGCAGGCGACGATCTACACGGTGCTTGCGGCGGGGAACTATTCGGCGCAGATTACAGGCACCGGCGCGCTGCATCAGCCCGAAGCGGAAGCCACAGAACCGGACACCAACGATCAGCCGCAGGTCACGCAGGGTATGCCGCGCGTTTATCAGCATCTCGGCTGGTTGCTGGGTCTGGCATTCGCCACTCTCGGGATCGGACTGGCTGTGCTCTATCGCACCTCGCCTGTCCGGCCGCGCTCCTGAATGGCTGACGAGATACGGCTCGAAGGCGTCTGGAAGTTCTACGGCGATTACGCTGCTCTGCGTGACGTCTCGCTCACCATCAATGCGGGCGCCTGCTGCGCGCTGCTGGGGCGAAACGGCGCGGGAAAAACCACGCTGCTGCGCATTCTGGCGGGACTCTCTCCGTTTCAGCGTGGTGAGATTCGCCTCTTTCGGGAAAAGCCAAGGAGCGAGGAGGCGCGGCGGCGCACTGGCTTTCTGGGACACGGCATCGGCGTCTACGAAGATTTATCGGCGCGCGAGAACCTGCTGTTTTTCGCGCGAATTGCCGGCGCTGGGAATGCGGAAGATACAAGCGCGCGCTGGCTTGCTCGGGTCGGTCTCGAGAAGGTCGCACAGATGCCGGTGCGGCAGTTTTCACGCGGAATGCGACAGCGCCTCGCACTGGCACGCACGTTCCTGCATAATCCGCGCTTGCTGCTGCTCGACGAACCGTTTACCTCACTCGACGATCGCGCCATCGCCATGCTCAGCGAATTACTGGAGGAGGCTCGCCGCAGCGGTGCGACGATCATTCTCTCCACGCACCAGTTGCGGGAAGCGCTGTCGATTGCTTCACATGTGGCGCTGGTTGAGAACGGCCGTTTGCGCTACTCGGGCGAGCGTACGGCTGAGATGCTTGACGACCCGGCGTACCTGTACCGGCTATACACGGAGCTCGGCGCCGCTTGAATACGCTGCGGCAGGCGTGGCTCATCGCGCGCAAGGATCTGGCGCTCGAGCTGCGCACCAAAGAATCGCTGAACGCAGCCGGCGCTTTTGCGATTGCGATTCTGCTGCTCTTCAGCTTCGCTCTGGATGTAAATTCCGCCGAGACACGCGAGTTCGCCGGTGGTCTCTTGTGGCTCGTTTTCGCATTTGCGGGAGCGCTGGTTTTCAATCGCGGCTTTGCGCGGGAGCTGCCGAATGAATGCCTGGATGCCCTGCTGTCCTCTTCCCTTTCGGCGCCGAGTCTGCTGATCGGCAAAGCGATTTCGAATTTTGTGACGCTGCTGGCCGTTGAGATCGTATCGCTTTTTGTGTTTGGCATCTTTTACAACATTCGCTGGTGGCTTCAGCCGGGTCTGCTGATACTCTTCTTCGTGCTGACGACCTGGGGCATTGCCGTGCTCGGCGGGGTGTTTGGAGCGCTGACGGTCAATCTGCGGCTACGCGAGCTGATGCTGCCCGTCATCATCTATCCGTTGTTGATCCCGCTCTTGATTGCCGCGATCGAGTTGACCAACGCGCTCTTCACCAACCAGCCGATCAGCGAAAGTCAGTGGCTTTGGGGCCGCGTGCTGGTGGTTTTCGATGTAGTCTTCACGGCACTGGCGCTGCTTCTGGCGGAAACGATTCTCGTAAATTGACACTCTTTCCCTCGCTATTCTGAAGCCATATGCATCGCGCGGGCGTGCTGTTTGCAGCCCTTTCCATTCCGCTGATGGCTGCTCCGCCGCCCTGTTCCTCTGGTGCGCGGACGTTCCTGCCGTGTGAATTACGTTTCGATCTGCGGGTCAACGACGGCTCGCCTTACACGAACGATCTGTTGCGTGTCGAATTTCGTTCGCCTTCGCACAAGACATACATGATGCATTCGTTTTCCGACGGCGGTCCGTTGCGCGTGCGCTTCAGTCCGACCGAACCGGGTCAGTGGACGTATCACGTGCTGAGCGAAATCGCTCGCTACAACGACAAAGAGGACACCTTTACCGTCGCCGATTCCGGTCTTCCCGGCATGATCAGCGTGGCGAATTTACGGCACTGGTGGACGACTAACAAGCAGCCGCATCTCTGGATCGGCGTTACGGCGCCGCTGCTCGCGCTCGGGCCGAGCGAGTGGAGCGCCTGGCTCGATTCGCGTAAACACGACGGATTTACTCACATTCGTTGCGTGCTTCTCAGCAACAGCGCGCCTCTCAAACCTCTTGAGGCTGGCGGCAATCCGAACGCCGCCTATTTCGCCGCGCTTGACGACCGCATACTCGCCGCTGCTGAGCGCGGTTTTACTATGGACCTTCTGCTGGCCGATAACGCCTTCACAAATTTCAGCGATCCGGACAATCTGATTCGCTATCTCTGCGCGCGCTACGCCGGCCTGAACGTCACCTGGCAAGGAATCGAAGACTTTGAGGACATACCGAATTCGCGGGCGCTTCTCAGAAATCTGAACACTCTTCTCCAGAAATACGACGGCTTCGATCATCCCCGCACAACCGATGCGCGCAACTCGGGTTTCCCGCTGGTCAACGACGGCTGGATGAATTACCTGATCGAAGCATCTTCCAATCCCCAGCTCGGGGCGGTTGAACACCAGTTCACTCAACAGCCTGAGATCCACATGGTCCAGGCGACCGAGCCCGACGCTTTCCGCCGCGAATTGTGGGACGCTACCACCAACGGCGAATATCCGACCGTCTCGTACAAAAGTTTGCAAAATGAAGCCAATGTGCGCGCGGTGCAGGCCTGGACGCGCATTCTCTCTGGCACGCGTTATTGGGAGTTCGAGCCCTATTTCGATGTGGACGGCGCGCGGGCCGTGGGCCTGAACCAAGTCGAGTACCTGGCGTATGCCGCCAAGCCGGGAATCATCGAGATTACCCTGCCGAAACACAAATACAATCCGGTGTGGGTGAATCCTGCGACCGGCGAAGAGCAGGAACTCAAAGATTACAAAGGAGAAGTGTTCAGCCGGCCGACGCCGGACAACTCGCGTGACTGGGTTCTGCAGGTTCCGCGCGACGGCGAAAAAGAGAAGCTCCGCAAGTACGTTTATTTCGAAACGGAGGAAGCGCCCGTGCAGGAGCCGGAGAGCGATACGGCGCACGTGCCGTTTGAAATTTCAAACCCAAATGGGGATGCGATCAGCGCCGGCAAGCCGGTTGAGTATTCGACAAAGATCACGCGCGCCAATCGCGCCAGCCGGCAAATGCAGTATGTCTGGTGGGGCGAAGTGGTCGCCAGTGGTCAGGGGTTGCGGCTACTGGGACTCGGGTCGCATGGCACGTTTTCGATCCCGCCAGAATTCCTCAAAGTGCCCGGAGCGGCCCTGCATGTGCGTTTGCTCGCCATCAACGCTCTCGGCAAGGCATCCGAGCTGAATCGCGTGTATCAGCTTCAGCCGTGACCATTCTCGCCGTTGATACAACATCCAATCTCGCCAGCGTGGCAATCCGCAGAAAAGGCGAAACCGTCTCGACAGTCACGCTCGAATCGGCCGGTGGTTTTGCTCATTTGCTCTTCGGTCTGATCGGAAAATGCAGGAACGAAGCCAAAATTGACCTCGAAGAGGTCGACTGCTTTGCGGCGGCCGCCGGACCGGGCTCGTTCACCGGAGTGCGGGTCGGGCTAACCGCGGTGAAAGGACTGGGCGAAGCTTTGGCAAAACCAGTGAGCGGAATCTCGAATCTGAGGGCTTTGGCTTCGTTTGGCAAAAATGCCGGCTTGCGCGCGGTCATTCTCGATGCGCGCCGCTCGGAGGTCTATACGGCGGTCTACGATGCGGGGTTGCGGCTCGCCACTGAAGAAACCGTAGGACCTCTCGAGGAATTTCTTGCCGCGCTCGGTTCTGCGCGCCAGCACGAAATCATTCACGGAACCAATCAGCCGCTTGCACCGGCTGTTGCTCTCTGCGCCGAACTGGATGGACAGGGCAAGTGGCTCGACCCCGCTGTACTCGATGCGAATTATGTGCGGCGCAGCGACGCCGAGTTGCACTGGCGCGAGGCGTGATTTCTCGCAAAACAAGAAAAGTTATTGCGACGTTGCAAATTTTCCATTGGTCGGGTATATAATCCGCTTTTGGTGGATGCGAGGTCGCATCCCTTTTCGTGGGTGCGAGGTCGCATCCAGGGAGTAGTCTTTCAGCGCCTATGGCACAACTGTTCCGACCCGCTTCGAATACGATCGCGAAGGTGTCGCTCGCCGCGATCGTCCTGCTCCTCGGCTCAACGCTCGCGGTGGCCTACATCATGGACCGCGGCCACTGGACCACGGGGGTCCAGCAAGCGCCCGAGCAGCCGATCATGTTCAGCCATAAACACCATGTCAAGGACGACGGGATCGACTGCCGCTACTGCCATACCGGCGTCGAAACTTCGCACTACGCCGGGCTGCCGCCGACTGAGACCTGCATGACGTGCCATTCGCAGATCTGGAACAACGTCAACATTACGCAGCCCATTCGCGATTCCTGGTCGAGCGGCAAATCGATCGCCTGGACGCGGGTGCACGATCTGCCCGACTTCGTTTATTTCAACCACAGCATTCACATCAACAAAGGCATCGGCTGCTCGACCTGCCACGGTCAGGTGGACGAGATGCCGCTGATGTTCAAGGTCAACACGCTGAACATGAACTGGTGCATTAACTGCCATCGCGACCCCTCGCGTTACATCCGGCCGAAATCGGAAGTGTTCAACATCGACTACGTTTACCCATCGAATCAGGCGGAACTGGGCCGCCAGCTTGTGAAGGAGTACCACGTACAGTCTTTGACGGACTGCGTGACCTGCCATCGATGAGCGACATGCATTCTCACAATGGACACTCGCGGAACGGCGGACTGATCCCGCTGGAAGCGCTGGTAGAGAAGCCGAGCAAGCGGATCGATATCGAAGAGCTCCGGAAGAAACTGGCCGAAGGACGCGGGCCGCAGTTCTGGCGCACGCTCGACGAAGCTGCCGAAAGCGAAGAGATGCGCGAGTACGTGGAGCAGGAGTTCCCCGGGCTATCGGGACAGATCCCGCAGGGGGTTGACCGGCGCAGTTTGCTGAAGGTAATGGCGGCCTCGCTCGCGATGGCGGGCGCAGCGGCTTGTACCAAGCAGCCGAAAGAGCTGATCGTTCCCTATGTACGGCAGCCGGAAAACGTGATTCCGGGCGTACCGCTGTTTTATGCCACCGCGATGACCACCGGCGGGTATGCGCGCGGTCTGCTGGTGGAAAGCCATCTGAATCGGCCGACGAAAGTGGAAGGCAATCCGGATCATCCGGCGAGCCTTGGCGCCACGACGTATTTCGAGCAGGCTTCGGTGCTCGATGTTTACGATCCGGACCGATCGGAAAACGTGCTGAACGAAGGACGGCTGAGCACCTGGGGCGAATTCACGGGCAAATTCAGCACAGAGGCACAGGAACTGGCAACGCGTAAAGGCGAAGGGCTCGCGATTCTGAGCGGCCCGATGACTTCGCCGACGTTTCTTGACCAGATGCAGTCGCTGGCGCAGCAATTTCCCTCGAGCAAGTGGTACGTTTCGGATCCAACCGTCAATCCGGCCATTGCGAGCGCGGCCAAAAAGATTGCAGGCCGAAACGCATTCGTCTCATACGATCTGTCGAAAGCGGACGTGGTGGTCTCGCTCGAGGCCGATTTCCTAAACTGTGGTCCGGCGGCGCTGCGATATGCGCGGCAGTTTGCAAAGAAGCGCGCGATTGATAATGGCGAGACACCGGTACGTTTGTACGCCATCGAATCGTCGCCGTCGGTGAGTGGCTCGCTGGCCGATCACCGCTTTCCGGTGAAGAGCAGCGCTGTTCCCTCGATTGCGTATCAGCTCGCGGCAGCCTGCGGCGTATCGGCTTCGGCACCGGGCGGCGCGCCAGACTGGGTGAACATCGTCGCGCAGGACCTGCAGAAGAATAAAGGCCGCTCGGTAGTGATCCCCGGCGAGTGGCAGCCCGAGAGCGTGCATCTTGCCGCATACGCTATCAATGCCGCGCTCGGAAACATCGGCAGCACGGTGAATGTACTGGAGGGCGTAGAGCCCGAGAACACGCATTCGCTCGAGGAACTGGTCAACGATCTGAACAACGGGCATGTGGAGACGCTCGTGATCCTCGGCCAGAATCCGGTGTATACCGCGCCCGTGACGCTCAATTTCCAGCAGGCGATGCGCAAGGCGCGCATGGTGGTCAGGCTCGGGCAGTTTTTCGACGAGACCTCGCGCTGGAGCCACTGGCACATTCCCGAAGCGCATTATCTGGAAACGTGGTCGGATGCGCGCGCCTTCGACGGCACGATCACCATACAGCAGCCGCTGATTGAGCCGCTTTACAACGGCAAGTCGGCGCATGAAGTAATTTCGATTCTGCTCGGAAAGCCGGACCAGAACAGCCACGAGATCGTAAAAGGGTACTGGCAGAACCGCTACAAAGGCGGCAATTTCGACGACTTCTGGCAGATTTCGCTGCACGATGGCTGGCTGGCAAACACGGCGATCGGCACGATCAAAGGCAACGCAGTCGCGCTGCCCGCGCTGGATCAGCAGCCGGTGAATGGGCTCGAGGTGGTCTACCGGCCCGACCCGACGATTGCCGATGGCAAGTACTCGAATAATGGATGGCTGCAGGAATGTCCCAAGCCGCAGACCAAGATGACCTGGGACAACATCGTCGCGATCAGCCCGAAGCAGGCGGGGCAGCTGAAGGTCGACAAGGGCGACATGCTGCGCGTGACGGTAAACGGCAAGAGCGTGGTGGGGCCGACCTGGGTGCTCCCGGGACACGCCGAAGATTCGATCACGGTCTATTTCGGTTATGGACGGGAAGGCTCAGGCCGCGTCGGAAACAAGATCGGTTACAACGCTTACCTGATCCAGGATGCGTCGACGCCGTATGTGGCCGCGGGCTCGGTTGCCAAGACCGGCGAACAGTACCGGATCGCGAATACGCAGGAAACGCAGACTATGGCCGGACGTGAGCCGGTGCGTGACGCGGAGCTGGCGGAATACCGCGAACATCCGAACTTCCCGACGCGCTTCGAAAAGCCGCAGCCTTATTCGGAAAGCCTGTACAAAGACGTGAAGTGGCCGTACGAAGGCTACAAGTGGGGCATGACAATCGATCTGAACGTCTGCACCGGCTGCAGCGCCTGCATCATCGCGTGCCAGGCGGAGAACAACATCGCGGTGGTCGGCAAGGATCAGGTCGCGCGTGGACGTCACATGCACTGGATTCGCGTGGATCGCTATTACTCGGGCGACCTCGATCAGCCCGAGATGTACAACCAGCCGATTCCGTGCATGCACTGCGAAGATGCGCCGTGCGAAGTGGTCTGTCCGGTGGCAGCAACGGTCCACAGCAACGAGGGACTGAACGAGATGGTCTACAACCGCTGCGTGGGCACCCGGTACTGCTCGAATAACTGCCCCTATAAAGTGCGACGGTTCAACTTCTATCTCTACTCGGACTGGAACACGGAGAGCTTGTACGGCGTTCGTAATCCGGATGTGACGGTGCGCAGCCGCGGCGTGATGGAGAAGTGCTCTTACTGCGTGCAGCGTATTCAGGAAGCCAAGATCACCAGCGACAAAGAAGGGCGGCGGGTGCGAGACGGCGAAATTCTCACAGCATGCCAGCAGGTCTGCCCGACGGAGGCGATCACATTCGGCGATCTGAACGACAAAGGCAGCAAGGTCGCAAAATCGCAGCAGCTGCCGCGCAAGTACGGACTGCTCGACGATCTGAATACGCATCCGCGGACACAGTATCTGGGTTATGTTCGCAATTCGAATGAAGCGCTAAAGAGCAACAAGAGGTCAGCGTGATAACTGAAAAGATCGAGCTGCCGCCAGAGCAGATTCCGGATCCGGGGCCCAATCGGATCCTGAGCCCCGGACACGACTATCAATCGGTCAGCGAGCGCATTGGCGGCGTGGTACTGCTGCCGCTGGTGAATTCGCCCAAGAAGTGGCTGGTCGGCGCGTTCATCTCGTTCATCTTTGTCAACATCCTGATGTTCTGCATGTACGTGCTGTTCTTTCGCGGGATCGGCACGTGGGGCGTCAACATTCCGATCGGCTGGGGATTCGCGATCGTTAACTTTGTGTGGTGGATCGGTATCGGCCACGCGGGCACGCTGATCTCGGCGATTCTTTTCCTCTTAAAACAAGACTGGCGAACATCGATTAACCGCTTCTCGGAAGCAATGACGCTCTTCGCAGTCGCTTGCGCCGGCATGTTCCCGATCCTGCACCTGGGACGGCCATGGCTCGCGTACTGGTTGTTTCCCTACCCCAATTCGATGTGGCTCTGGCCGCAGCCGCGCAGCCCGCTCGAATGGGACGTCTTCGCGGTCTCAACGTACGGAACGGTTTCGCTGGTGTTCTGGTACATCGGCCTTGTTCCGGATCTTGCCACGATGCGCGACATCGCGCCCAAGATGTGGCAGAAGAAGATATATGCGGTGCTGGCGCTGGGCTGGCGCGGTTCTGCGATCCACTGGCACCGGTATCAGAAAGCGTATCTGCTGCTCGCCGGCCTGGCAACGCCGCTCGTGCTTTCCGTGCACACGGTCGTCAGCTTCGACTTCGCGATTTCGATCATCCCCGGCTGGCACACGACGATCTTCCCGCCCTACTTCGTCGCCGGCGCGATCTATTCCGGCTTTGCGATGGTGCTCACGCTGATCATTCCGATGCGCGCCTGGTACAACATGCGCGATCTGGTCACGCTGCGGCATATCGAATCAGCCGCCAAGCTGATGCTCGGCACCGGCCTGATCGTCGCCTACGGGTATTCGATGGAGGCGTTCTTCTCCTGGTACAGCGGCGATAAGTACGAGAGCTTCATGTACTGGAACCGCATGACGGGCCCATACGGCTTTACTTACGCCATGCTGATCGCCTGCAATATCGCGATTCCGCAGCTGCTCTGGATCAAGAAGGTGCGGCAGACGATCTGGGCGGTATGGGTGCTGTCGATCATCATCAACATCGGCATGTGGCTGGAGCGCTTCGTCATCGTGGTCACGAGCCTGCATCGCGACTTCCTGCCATCGTCCTGGGGCATGTACATCCCGACCAAGTACGACTGGGGCACCTACGCCGGCACGATTGGATTTTTCCTGTTACTGATGTTCCTGTTTGTGCGCATGCTTCCTTCGATTTCGATCTTCGAAGTGCGCGAGGTGGTGCATCATGAGGCGCACGAGCGGCAGGAATTGTTGGAGGCGCAATGAGTCAGTTGGAACTCAGCCCGCTTGAGGATATTCACGGCGCCATGGCTGAATTCGATACGCCGGAGGAGCTGATTGCGGCCTGCGAAAAGGCCTATGCCGAGGGTTTCCGGAAGATGGACGCTTATGCTCCGCTGCCGGTGGAAGGGCTGGCCGAGGCAATCGGCTTTAAGCGGAACAAAGTGGCTTTCTGTGTACTGATCGGCGGCATCTGCGGCGCTATCGGCGGCTTCGCTTTGCTCGAATGGATCACGGTGATCGCCTATCCGCACAACGTCGGCGGACGCCCGCTCAATAGCTGGCCGGCATACATTCCGATCACCTTCGAGTGCATGATCCTTCTTTCGGCGCTGACGGCGATGATCAGTATGTTCGCCATGAACGGGCTGCCGAAGCCGTATCATCCGGTGTTCAACATCCCGGAATTTGAGCGCGCCTCAATCGATAAGTTTTTTCTGTGCATCGAGTCACGCGATCCGAAGTTTACACCCGACGGTACGCTCGATTTCCTGCGCGGGCTCGGTGGAAAAGAGGTGACGCTTGTTCCGGCATAAACTCGGCCTGGTTCTGCTTGGCGCAACGCTCGTGACCACAGCCTGCCGGCAGGACATGCACAATCAACCGCGCTACAAGCCGTTTGCTGCGACCGATTTCTTCGGTGATGGCCGATCGGAGCGGCCGACCATTCGCGATACGGTGGCCCGCGGTCAGCTTCGTATTGATGAAGCGCGCTTCACCGGCAAGGTGAACGGTAAAGACATCGATTATTTCCCGATTCAGATCACGCAGGCGGATGTCAAACGTGGGCAGGAGCGCTTCAATATCTATTGCTCGCCCTGCCATGGAAGGCTTGGCAACGGCCACGGCATGGTCGTCAGCCGCGGTTTGCGTCAGCCGCCGAATTATTTGGATCCGCGGTTGGTGAATGCACCGATCGGACACTTTTTCGACGTGATGACGAACGGTTTTGGCGCGATGTACAGCTACGCTTCGCGCGTGGCGCCCGACGATCGCTGGCGCATCGCGGCGTATATTCGCGCACTACAGTTGAGCCAGGATGCTCCGCCCCAGGTGGCCGAACAGTACGGCGCCAAGGTGGGCGGCGGCCCGGCTGGAGGAATGAAGTGAGTCAACATTTACACGCGGAAGACTTTCCGGTACCGGACTTCCGGCTTCCGGCTAAGGCCGCAACGGTCGAGAATGTATCGGGTGTCGTCGGCGTGCTGGGGCTATTGCTTTGCGCCGCCGGCTACTTCAGCAACGCCGCGCATTTTTTCCAGTCGTACCTGTTCGCCTACATCTACTGGAGCGGATTCGCGTTCGGCGGGCTGGGCGTGCTGCTGATGGGCAATACGGTAGGCGGCCGCTGGCAAGTGACGGCGCGGCGATTTCTCGAAGCAGCAATGCGCACGCTGCCGCTGGTCTTTCTCTACACCCTCGTGCTGCTGCTCGGCATGAAGTACCTGTATCCGTGGACGCACCCGGACATCGTTGCCAATGACGCCGTACTGCGTCACAAACAGCCGTACCTGAACGTGCCGTTTTTCATCGTACGCATGATCGGCTACTTCGTGATCATGGCGTTCTGGGGCTGGCGCATGAACCGCTGGTCCGATGAACAGGACCGCACGGGCGACCCCACGCTGCGAGAGCGGATGCGGGCCTTCGCCGCACCGGGTGTGCTGGTCTTCACCATGGTGATGACCTTCGCCTATATCGACTGGATTCTCTCGACCGACACGCAGTTCTTCTCGACCGTGTACGGCGCCATGATCCTGATCGGCGACGTTCTGCAAACCTTCGCGCTGGTCAACATGGCGATCATACTGGCTTCCAAAGAAGATCGCTTCGGTGGCCGCATCAACCCCAAGATTCTGCATGATCTGGGCAACATGATGTTCGCCTTCACGATATTCTGGACATATCTGACGGCCTCGCAGTTGATTATCGTCTGGCCGGCAAACCTGCCGCAGGAACTGGTGTGGTACCTGGACCGTGTGGCCGGCCCGTGGAAGTGGTTCGCGCTGGTTGTGGCGCTGACCATGTTCCTGGTTCCCTTCCTCGCGCTGCTTTCGCAGGCTCGCAAGCGCGATCCGCGCAGATTAATCAAGATCTGCATCTGGCTGCTGCTGGCGCGCATCGTCGATATCTTCTGGATCGTCGCTCCGACGTTCCGCAACGCGAGCCACAGCAATCCGCTCCATACCGCGCCGGGCTTTGCACTGTACTGGACGGATTTCGCCGCCTTCATCGGGCTGGGCGGCATCTGGGTATTCGCCTATATGCGTCAGCTGCGCCGGCGTCCGCTGCTGCCGCTGCATGATCCGCGTGTGAGCCCGCCGGTGCCGGAGGCGGCCGTACTCTAATGAATCAGCCAACCGATCAAAGGACGCAGTTCGAACGCAAGAAGGTGAACGAACTGGTGCATTCGGAAGGACCGAAGCACATTGAACCGCACGTCGGCCATGAAGGCACCAGCTACGAAGGTACGGATGCGAGCGCCGGAATGGTGGTTGGCTCGCTCGCCATCATCGGTCTGACACTGGTCATCGTTTTCGCACTGACGATCGGCATTCAGTCGTATATCAAAGCCGGCCATCCGCTCGGGCAACTGCCGAGCCCACTGGCGCCCGAGCGCGTCGTACCACCCGCTCCGCAGCTTCAGGTGCAGCCCTGGGAAGATCTGCCGCAGATGCGCGCGCAGGAAGACAAGATCCTGAACATGACCGGCAAGGACGAGCAGGGGCATTATCACATTCCGATCGCGAATGCGATGGAAGCAGTAGTGCCGCGGCTCAAGGTCGAGCCGAATGCTCCGGTTGGGCTGACCACTCCGGGCGGTGAGGGTCGGCGCTTCGCGGGCAGTGTGCAGGATATGCCGCCACAATATCAACGTCCTTCGATTCAAGGAGAGATTCGTAAGAATGCGCAGTAGTACGTTTGCTGCTTTCGGAATGCTGCTCGCCGGTGCGCTGTTGTCGCCGGCACAGTACGCGCGTCCGAAACTTGCAAACGGTGTCACGATCGAGCAGAAGTTGAATAAGCCGGTCCCGCTCGATCTGGTTTTTCACGACGAAGCGGGGCAAAATGTACCGCTCTGGAAATATTTCCGAGACAAGCCGGTCGTTATTTCGCTCGTGTACTTCAACTGCCCGAGCCTGTGTCCGATGAGCCTGCATGAAACCGTGACAAGTCTGCATCGTGTGGCGCTGGTGCCCGGAAAAGACTACAACGTGGTGGTGGTCAGCTTCGATCCGAAGGACACGCCGCACGACGCGCAGCTCACGAAAACCAAATACAAGGCGCAGTTCGGTGCGCGCCCGGGCTACGACGAAGGATTCCATTTTTTGACTGGGGACCAGCAGAACATCGCGCGGCTGGCGGATGCGGTCGGGTTCCGGTATCGCTGGGACGACGGCACCAAACAGTTCGTCCACGCCGGCGGCATTATGGTTGCCACGCCAGACGGCAAGCTCTCGCGGTATTTCTACGGCATTGATTACGCGCCGAGCGATCTGCGGATGGCGCTGGTCGATGCTTCGCAGCATAAGATCGGCTCGCCGGTTGATTATGTGCTGCTCTTTTGTTTTCACTACGACGCGGCGCAAGGCAAATACACGCTCGCGATCGTCAATCTTCTGAAAGCGGCTGGCATCGCTACTCTGCTTGGCCTGGTGATCCTGATCTATTTCCTCATGCGAGACGACAAGAATAAAAAATCGCGCGCCGCTGCGTGGAAAGAGGCGCATCATGTGGGCTAACCTCTCTTTGCTGAGCGACCTGCAACTGTTTCCGGTAGCGGCTTCCGCGCAGGCGGGCTCGATCGACGGTCTCTACTGGTGGCTGACGATCGTCTCCGGCGTGATGACGTTCCTGATTTTTCTTTTCATCGTCATCTTCGCCTGGAAATACCAGCGCAAGCCCGGAGTCAAAGCGACGCAGATCGAGGGATCGACGAAGCTCGAGCTGACCTGGTCGATACTTCCCTTCTTCGTCATGCTGAGCTTCTTCTGGTGGGGAGCGAAGATCTACTACGCTGCGCAGAATCCGCCGAAAAACGCGATGGAAGTCTTCGTTACCGGCAAGCAGTGGATGTGGAAGATACAGTATCCCGATGGCAGCCGCGAGATCAACGCGCTGCACGTTCCGGTTGGCCAGCCGGTGAAGCTGACCATGGCTTCTGAAGACGTGATCCACAGCTTCTCGATTCCGGCGTTTCGCGTGCGGCACGACGTCGTGCCTGGCCATTACGACACGATCTGGTTCACGGCGACCAAGGCGGGCCACTATCATCTCTTCTGCACCGAGTATTGCGGGAACGAGCACGCCAACATGATCGGCTGGGTGGATGCGATGGAGCCGCGTGAATACGCCAACTGGGCATCCGGCGGCGGCGGCGGCGGAGACCTGGTCACGCAGGGCCAACAACTCTTTCAGCAGAATGGCTGCTCGACCTGCCATCTGCTCGATTCGCAGGGGCGCTGCCCGAACCTGCGCGGCCTGTACAACCATCCCGTGCAGCTTGCCGATGGACGTACGGTCCTCGCCGACGATGCTTACATCCGCGAATCAATACTCGATCCGAATGCAAAGATTACGGCTGGTTTCGAACCGAACATCATGCCGGTTTTCAAAGGCCAGCTGAGCGAGGAGAATGTGATTCAGTTAATTGCATACATCAAGTCGCTCTCGCCGACCACGCCGGCGTCTCAGCAGGGCGAACGCTTGCAGCGGCCGGTTGTGCTCGCGCCGCAAGGTAAGAATGGCGCCATCAAGACCGGCGCTTCGCCGATTGTACCGGCCCAAAGGTAGTAAAGAGAAGGCAACAATGGCAACCATTGCACCCATCCACGGCACTCCGGAACTCTCCGAGCGTCGCGTGAATTATCTGAACGTGGAGCACGGCTGGAAGAGCTGGCTGTTCACCACCGACCACAAGCGCATCGCGATCCTGTATCTGATCTCGATTACGCTGATGTTCTTTGTGGGCGGCCTGATGGCGGTGCTTTTCCGCATCAATCTGCTCGAGCCGGAGGGCATCTTCGCGCCTGAGACGTACAACCGTCTCTTCTCCGCGCACGGCATCATCATGGTCTTCTTCTTCCTGGTGCCGTCCATTCCGGCTACGCTGGCCAACTTCCTGATTCCGATCATGGTGGGCGCCAAGGATCTGGCCTTTCCGCGAGTCAATCTATTGAGTTGGTACATCTACGTCGTCGGCGCGCTGCTCACTTTGTATGCGGTGATCCGCGGCGGCGTCGATACGGGCTGGACGTTCTACGCGCCTTATAGCAGCACCTACTCCAACTCGTACGTGCTGGCGGCTGCGTTCGGCGTCTTCACCGCCGGCTTCTCATCGATTCTCACCGGCCTCAATTTCATCGTTACGGTACACAAGATGCGCGCGCCGGGGATGACCTGGTCACGCCTGCCGCTGTTCGTGTGGTCAAACTATGCCACCGGGCTGATCCAGGTGCTCGGCACCCCGGTGCTCGCGATTACCCTGCTGCTGCTGGCGTTCGAGCGCATCGCGCACGTCGGCATCTTCGATCCGAATATCGGAGGCGATCCGATTCTCTTTCAGCATCTTTTCTGGTTCTATTCGCATCCGGCCGTGTACATCATGATTCTGCCGGGCATGGGCGTGATCAGCGAGATCGTCTCCTGCTTCTCGCATAAGCGCGTATTCGGCTACAACTTCGTCGCGTTCTCGAGCATGGCGATTGCGGTGCTGAGCTTTGTGGTCTGGGGCCATCACATGTTCATCACCGGCGAGAGCATGTATACCAGCCTCGCGTTTTCGTTCCTGAGCTTCATGGTCGCGGTTCCCTCCGCCATCAAGGTTTTCAACTGGACGGCCACCATGTATAAGGGTTCGATCTCGTTTGATACGCCGATGCTCTACGCCTTCGGTTTCATCGGCCTGTTCACGATTGGCGGTTTAACTGGACTCTATCTGGCCGCGCTCGGCACCGACGTTGCCACGCACGGAACGTATTTCATCGTGGCGCATTTTCACTACGTGATGGTCGGCGGCATGGTGATGGCGTTTGTGGGCGGGCTGCACTTCTGGTGGCCGAAGATGACCGGGCGCATGTATCCGGAAGCGTGGGCGAAATTTGCCGCGCTGATCATCTTCCTCGGCTTCAACCTGACGTTTTTCCCGCAGTTCATATTGGGTTATCTCGGTATGCCGCGCCGTTATCATGCCTATCCGCCAGAGTTCCAGGCGCTGAATGTGCTTTCGAGCGCGGGCGCTTCGATTCTGGGCGTCGGGTACGTGATCCCGATGATCTATTTCCTGTGGTCGCTCAAGTACGGTAAGCGCGCCGGGATGAATCCGTACGACGCGCGCGGGCTGGAGTGGACGATTCCCTCCCCGCCGACCACGTTCAATTTCGATACCACGCCGGTCGTCACGCAGGAAGCGTACGATTACGGTGAGTTGGAGGAAGTCGTTGGCTGAAACACTCGTACCTGCCGGGCAGGAAGAACTAGAAGCACAGGAAACGCACCTTCGGCACCACTTCGCCACGCCGGAGCAGCAGACCGACGCCGCCACGCTCGGGATGTGGACGTTCCTCATCACCGAAGTGCTGTTCTTCGGCGGAATGTTCACGGCGTACGCGATCTACCGCACGATGTATCCGGGCGCCTTCGCATCAACCAGCGAATTCATGGACGTCCGGCTTGGCGGAGCGAATACGGCGGTGCTGATTTGCAGCTCGCTTACCATGGCACTCGCCGTCCGCGCTGCGCAGTTGAGCAGGCGTAAGGATCTGATCCGTTTTCTGATACTGACCATGATCTTCGGCACGGTGTTCCTGGTCATCAAGGGCATCGAATATCACGCCAAGTGGGTGGAGTACAAAGTACCTGGCTTCCGATTTACCTACGAGCCGTCCTACTATTTCCATCACGCGCAGATTCTCTTTTCGCTCTACTTCTACATGACCGGTATGCACGCGATCCACATGGTCGTCGGCCTCGGATTGCTGACGTATCTTGTGATTCAGGCCTGGCGCGGCATTTTCCATGCGAGATATTTTGCGCCGGTTGAAATGATCGGCCTGTACTGGCACTTCGTCGATATCGTCTGGATTTTCCTGTTCCCGTTACTTTACCTGATTGGACACAAGCGATGAGCGCGCATGAAGTAGCTATTCCGAAAGTTAAAACGCTGGTGCTGGTCTGGGCAGCGCTGATCTGCTTCACCGCACTCACAACGTGGGTGGCCTCGTTCGAATTCGGCGAATGGAACATCGTGATCGCGCTGCTGATCGCCGTGACGAAAGCGTCGCTCGTGGTCTGGATTTTCATGGGCGTGCGTCATGTCACGACCTTGACGCGGCTGTTCGTGGTAGCGGGACTGGTGTGGTTGTTCATCATGATCCTGCTCACCGCGAGCGACTACAAGACTCGTAACTGGACGTATCAGGCTCAGCCCTGGGCGAACAATCCGGCGCACGGGTTAAGCCGCTAGGGCGGGCACCGGCTCATCGAAGCATTGATCGCGCCTCGATTTGCAGATGTCCGGCTATGCCGGACCAACTACTCGGATGCTGGATCATCGAAGGCACCCGGACAGATTTCGCTTCCGGTGAAACGCCACGGTCGCGGCGAGAACTTCTGAACGGCAAATCCTATGAAGCGCCTTACTGTGAGCGGTTGGCAGCCACAATTTCGGCCAATCTCGTTCATAAAGTTACTTCGGGAATCCGGAGTACAGAACCTGAGGGTCCGCGAGGCAAAGGGTATTGTCGACCAGATCCTCGCTGGGCAACCTGTCGATCTTTACTTCGGTACGGCTGAAGACGCGAACAGTTTCGTTCAGTGCGCGCTGAGTCTTGGGGCTATCGCATCGACTCCGGCTGATATCCCCGATGAGTTATTCGCCTCAATCCGCCAGTCGCAGGTTAGCGTTGCTCAATCCCAGCAGCATCGGGATGTGTGGTCACGGGTGGACGTGAGTAGCGTCTGTGAGGGGGATATAAACTCGCTCGCCGATGCCTGGCTAAATTGCTCACGACTGCAGTTGAGTTCGCCTGAACGCGCAGAATTGGAATGGGTTATAAGCCTCCAACTTGATCTTCTCGAGGAAGCTCCAGACAAGCTGTAGTCGCTCATTTGGCTATTCACGCGAAAGATCAATCGCCAAGGATTCAAGAGGTATTGTCGGCTGGTCCCTTGGAAGATTTACTTGGTCGGTACAGTCCCGAGTTTATCGATCGGGTCGAGGAGCAGGCCCGAATGGATCCGAGTTTCGCTCACTTGTTAGGAGGAGTTTGGAAGGACACCATGTCTGACGATATCTGGTTACGGGTGCAAGCTGTTTGGAAACGGACCGGATGGGATGGTGTTTCTGAATAGCAGGTGTGATCCGCGATTTCGCCTCAGCCGCATCATCAACACGACGGAGTTGCAGCTATTTGTACAGCCGGTGCGCATCGATGTAGGCACGTACGGTTGCCGGCAATTCGGGCGTGGGTTCGCCCTGTGCTAAACGCACACGAATGCCGGAGCTCGATACGGGAATTTCGATACCCGTGAGTGTCAGTACGTTCGCCTCCGGTGGAACCTTATAAGAGCCGCCGGGACGCGTGACCACGATGAACGTAACCAACTGAATGAGTTCGCGCCAGCTTTTCCAGGTCTCGATTTCGTCGAAGGCGTCGGCCCCGATCAGGAAGAACAGATCTTCCGTTGCCGGGATTGAGCTGCGAAAGCGATGCACCGTGTCGATCGTGTAGCTACGGCCGGCGTTCTCTTCGAGGCGTGAAGCTTCGAACCTGGGATGACCCTGGCAAGCGAGCCGCACCATCTCCAAACGGTCCTCGTATGGCGCGACCACCTGCGATGCTTTGTGGGGCGGCGTTCCGGCAGGGACAAACAGCACGCGATCCAGCGCGAAACGCTTCACAGCTTCATCGGCTATGCGCAGATGAGCACAATGAATGGGATCGAATGTTCCGCCAAACAGGCAGACCCGCTGCCCTTCAGACTTTGGCAGCGGCATGGAGCGCGTAAGGGTCGAGTCCGGTGCGCGGAGCGCTTGCAATCTGCTCTTCGGCGGCGCGGCTGGCGAGCTCGTCACAGCGATTGTTATCTTCGTGGAAGGCGTGGCCCTTGGTCCACTTCCACTGCGTCTGATGCTGGTTGACGAGCCGGTCGAGCTCCATCCAGAGATCCTGATTATTCACCGGCTGCTTATCGGCCTTGCGCCAGTTGTTCCGTTTCCAGCCGTGAATCCACTGCGTGATGCCGTTCTTCACGTATTCGGAGTCGGTGATGATTTCAACCGCGCATTGTTCCTTGAGCCGCCTAAGGCCCTCGATCGCGGCGGCAAGTTCCATGCGATTGTTGGTCGTATGCGGGCTACAGCCGTACACCTCTTTCTTGATTTCGCCGAAGCGCAGAATGCAGGCCCAGCCGCCGCGCCCCGGATTGCCCTTGCAGGCGCCGTCTGTAATCAGTCGAACCTGCTTCAAGCGACTTCCAGCCGCGCCGGCTCGAGTTCCGCCGTAAAGAAGGAATCGACGATGTCGAGAATCTGCGGGACTTCGGTTGCGCGATAGATCTCGGTGCGCAATTTCGCGCCGTTGCGGACACCGTGCGTGAAGTAAGTCGCGAACTGCTTCATCTTGCCGATCGCATCCGGTTCGCCGTGCTCTTCAAGCATCAGGTAGTAGGTCCTCATGATCTCGTAGCGGTCGCGCTCGCTCGGTTGAAAATACGACCCCAATTGGAGATATTCAGCGATCTGACGGAAGATCCAGGGATTGTGTGAGGCGGCACGGCCGATCATCACCGCATCGCAGCCGGTTTCGCGCTGCATACGGACAGCATCCTCGGGTGTGAGGATGTCGCCGTTGCCGATGACCGGAATCTGGACGGCAGCTTTCACTTCGGCGATACGGGTCCAGTCCGCACGTCCGCTGTAACCCTGTTCGCGAGTGCGCGGATGCAGCGCAACTGCCGCCAATCCACAATCTTGCGCGATTTTTGCCAAACGAACTGCCACCAGTTCGCGATCGTTCCAGCCGGCCCGGAATTTGCAGGTCAGGGGGATGGAAATTGCCGAACGAACTTTGCGCAGGATGGATTCGAGCAGCGGCAGATCGCGCAGCAGACCCGAGCCGCCGTTGCATTTGACGACCTTATTGACGGGACATCCGAAGTTCAGATCGACGATATCGAAGCCGCGTTCTTCGCAAACGCGCGCTGCCTCGGCCATCACCTCGGGATCAGAACCGAAGAGCTGGCAGGCGATCGGGTGTTCTTCCGGTTCAAAGAAAAGGTAGCGGAAATTTCTGTTTGGTTTCTTTGCCTTACGGGTACTGACGACGCCGTGCGAACTGGTGAACTCGGTCATAATGAGACCGCAGCCACCCTGATTCCGAATGAGCCGGCGAAAAACAGTGTCGGTCACCCCGGCCATGGGCGCCAGCACGGTTGCGGGCTGGATTGAAACGGGACCGACTTGATAGGCGGGCGGAAACGGAATGGAGGCGAGATCCGGCATGGAACAAAACAGCCCGGCAAAACTGCGGGCGCAGTGGATGACCCTATTTTAACGTTCGCGGTGCGCAACGTTCGTCAGAAGTTGTACGTTCAAAGGATTGAGGGGATTTGTGCTCCGCACAGGCGTTCTTAAAATTTCGGGCGCATTTCTGGCCGGGCTAGTGGTCGCGCTCGGCAGTGCGCTGCTCTATGTGCGCACGCAGGACCGGGACACCACGGCTGTAGCGAGGGTGGAGCAAGCGATTCCGCCAGCGCCCGCCGCCAACCCCGAAACACCGCCCGCTTCGGAGCCTGCGCCTGCTGCTGTACCAGCAGCCGCCGTGTCCAGGCCAGCCTCCACGCATCCGGTAGCGGTGAGCAAGGTTTCGCCTCCGAAGCATTTCAAACGAACGCCTGCGCTGCGGCCTCGAATCGTGGCGGCGCCTGATCCACCACCGCCGGTACAAGTGGTCGAGAACACTCCGGCGAACAGTGTCCCCGTTTACCCGCCGATCGCGCAACCCGAGCCGGTTGCCGAGCAGCCGGTTGCGAACCCAGCTGCCGTAGCTCCGGAGCCGCAACCGCAGCCGCAGCCGCATCAGGTCACGCTCGGCGCAGGTACTGCGGTTTCGATTCGGCTTGGCGAAACGCTTTCGACCGAGCATAACTACGCGGGCGATACATTTCGCGGCACGCTGGCGCAGCCAATCGTGCGCGATGGGTTCATCATTGCCGATAAAGGCTCGAAAGTGCTCGGGCGGATCGTCGATGCGACACCGGCGGGCCGTGTGCGGGGAGTTTCGAATCTCAGCCTGACGCTCACGGAGATCAACACGACTGATGGGCAGCGTGTTCGGGTGAATACGAACGCCGTCGAGAAGCGGGGTACGGCCACAACGGGATCCGACGCAGCCAAGATCGCCGGCGGTGCCGCGATCGGCGCAATCATCGGAGCACTCGGAGGCGGCGGAAAGGGCGCCGCAATCGGGGCCGGAGCAGGCGGTGCTGCGGGTACGGGCATCGTGCTCGCGACGCGCGGCAAACCGGCTGTGCTTCCGAGCGAGTCGCTGCTGAATTTCCAATTATCGGATCCGGTAACGATCACCGAAAGGCTAAATCACTAACTCCCGCTCTCTGTTGAATCACCGGGCGCCGAGCCAGCGTTTCGCGGCTCGAAATACTGACGAAACATTCTTCGTTCCTGGCGCATAATAAACGCACATCGTTGCGACCGGCCGTTTCGAGCGGCGTAGCGCTTGCGGGAGGTCAGGATGTCGCGTTGCAAAGCCTTTCTGTTTCTTGTACTGGCTGTGGGATGGTGCGCGCTGGCGCAGGCACCCGGCACCGATCTCGAGCACAATTTCCAAAATCCGCCCGCCGCGGCGAAACCGCGCGTTTGGTGGCACTGGATGAACGGAAACGTCACCAAAGAAGGCATCCGGCTCGACCTTGAATGGATGAAGCGGGTCGGCATCGGCGGTCTGCAGAACTTCGATGCATCGCTCGCCACGCCGCAGGTTGTACCAAAGCGGCTGCCCTACATGACACCGGAATGGAAGGATGCGTTTCGCTACGCAGCGGAACTGGCGGACCAATCCGGCCTCGAGATGGCCATCGCCTCATCACCTGGATGGAGCGAAACAGGCGGGCCGTGGGTGAAGCCCGAACAAGGCATGAAAAAGCTGGTCTGGAGCGAACTGCGGGTCGCGGGCGGAACGCCATTCAAGGGAACGCTTCCCAAACCGCCGTCCATCACGGGTCCATTCCAATCGGTTCCGTTCAAAGAGGAGCTGCCGCTGCCGGGCGCAAAGCCGGTTACGCCTCCGCAATTTTACAGCGATGCGGTGGTGGTCGCTTATAAGCTGCCGGCCAACACATCGGGTGCTGGTGAGCCAGCGACCGTGACATCGAGCGCGGGCGTTATCGATCCCAAGGTGCTCGACGACGGCGATTACAACAATGGCGTGAAGATTCCCGTTGCTGCGGAGGGCGGCTGGCTGCGATACGAGTACAAAACACCGCGCACGATCTCCGCGGTTACGATCGCCCGGCCGGCGACAGCAATGTTTTCGGCTGCGCCACCGCTCGTTTTTCATCTCGAGTGCAGCGAGGATGGTCAGACCTTCCGGCAAATTGCCGATCTGCCGCCGACGCATGTCCCGCAGGAGACGGTCTCGTTTGCGCCTGTTACGGCCCGCTTTTTCCAGCTGAAGATCGGGAGCGCTCCGCCTCCGGCAGAAATCATGGGTGGCTTCGAGCCGGCTCCGGGCGTTGATCTCGGAGTGTTCTCAGCCTTCATGAAGCCAGGTGCGCCAGTCGCCGAAATAAACGAGTTTGTTCTGCATACGACACCGCGCATCAATCGCTTCGAAGAAAAGGCGGGCTTCGGTCTGGTTCCGGATTACTATGCCGTGGCGAGTCCGTCGATCGATGAGAAGCAGGCGGTTCGCCCGGCTGAGGTGGTGGATCTGACCAGGCAAATGAAGGCGGATGGATCTCTCGAGTGGACGCCGCCGCAGGGCGAATGGGTCATTCTGCGTCTCGGGTACTCGCTCACCGGTACAACCAACCATCCGGCGACTGCCGAGGCCACCGGACTCGAAGTGGATAAGCTCGACCGCGATGCTGTGAAGTCGTACATCGACACCTATCTCGGAACCTATGCCGACACGGTTGGCCCGCAGCTGATGGGCCGGCACGGCGTACGCGCGCTGCTGACCGACAGCATCGAAGTCGGCGCTTACAACTGGACGCCCGCTCTGCTGCAGGAGTTCAAGCGTCTGCGCGGATACGATGCCACACCGTATCTGCCTGCGCTGACCGGTATTGTCGTGGGCAGCGCCGAGCAGAGCGACAAGTTTCTTTGGGACTTCCGCCGCACGCTGGCCCAGCTAACTGCGGAAAGCCACTATGGCCAGATTGCCAAGAGCGCGCACGAGCACGGACTGACCTACTACGGGGAATCGCTCGAGGGCACGCGCGTCTCAATCGGGGATGACCTGGAGATGCGCCAGCACGCCGATATTCCAATGGCTGCCATGTGGACGTACACGCCCAAGCGGGGACCGCGATCGAACTACGTAATCGACATTCGAGGCGCAGCATCGGTCGCGCACGTCTACGGGCAGAACTTAGTGGCGGCGGAGTCGATGACCTCGGCGCTGGTGCCATGGGGCTTCTCGCCGAGAATTCTGAAGCCCATTATCGATGAAGAATTTGCGCTCGGAGTGAACCGGCCCGTGATACATACTTCGGTTCATCAACCGCTAGTCGACAAGAAGCCGGGACTATCGCTGATGATCTTCGGCCAGTACTTCAATCGCAATGAAACCTGGGCCGAGCAGGCAAAGCCATGGGTCACCTATATCAGCCGCAACGCGTACCTGCTGCAGCAAGGGAAGTTTGTGGCGGACGTGGCCTATTTCTATGGCGAGGAGGCGCCGCTCGCGGGGCTCTATGGAGAAGGACGGCTGCTGCCGCAGGATCTGCCGGTTGGATATGGCTTTGATTTCGTCAATTCCGATGCAGTGCTCAATCAGTTCTCGGTGGCGAACGGGTGTCTCGAGACTCGCAGCGGAATGCGTTATCGCGCTCTCTATCTGGGCGGCAGCAGCAGCAGAATGACGGTTGCCGTGCTGCGCAAACTCCGCGAGTTTGTGAACGCCGGGGCGGTAATCGTAGGCGATCGGCCGGTTGGTTCTCCGAGCCTGGCGGATAATGCGAACGAGTTCTCGAAAATCGCGGATGAGCTCTGGAGCGGCAACACAGGAGCAGGCAAGGTTATCCCCGGGAAGGATGTGAACGCGGCGCTTCGCTCGCTTGGAGTGGAACGCGATTTCGATTACGAGGACTCCGGCGGTCAGAAACATACGGCTTTTATCCACCGCCATTTGAGCGATGGCGATCTCTACTTCGTTCTGAATAAGACGGACCAGCCGCTGGCGCTATCGAGTTCATTCCGGATTAGCGGCAAAGCACCCGAACTCTGGCACGCCGATACGGGCGCCAGAGAGGCGGCCTCGTATCGGATAGAAGGCGGCCGCACAAACGTGCCGCTTTTGCTAGCGCCGAATGAATCGGTGTTCGTTGTCTTCCGGCGTGCGACTGCGACGAAAGCGCGCAAGGTACCCGTGGCGGAGGAAACAACGCTGGCGTCAGTTGAGGGGCCATGGGAGATTCATTTTGCACCGAATCTGGGCGCCCCGGAGAAGATCAGTCTCGATCATCTCGCTTCCTGGAGCGAAAATTCCGACGCAGGCGTGAAGTATTTCTCGGGCACTGCTGCGTATGTCAAGCAAATCGACGCGTCGAGCGATTGGCTGAAGAAGGGTCAACGTGTGGTGCTGGATCTGGGCGACGTTCGCGAACTGGCGGAAGTATCGGTGAATGGCCGTTCGCTCGGCATTGTGTGGCATCCTCCCTATCGGATCGACATCAGCGATGCTTTGAAGCGCGGCAACAATGTTGTCGAAATCAAAGTGACGAATTTATGGGTGAACCGGCTGATCGGAGATCAGCAGCCGGGTGCGACCAAGTACACCTTCACGGCCATGCCGACCTATCGGGCAGACGCGCCGCTGCGGCCATCCGGGCTGCTGGGTCCGGTTACGTTACGCACTGAAAAAACAGTGGCCGATCAATAAACTCTACAGCAGGTGCGCGAGCGGCGGTGCGAAATACTGAGCCTGACCACGCGACAATGGGAATCGTGCGAAGTGCCGCCTCGACGATTATGCTCCTGCTGTGTGCGGGCACTCTTCCGTCGAAAGCGGATGTGCAAGCCGCGGCTGTTGCTCGATCTGCGAATCTCGAGATGCGATTCGACGCCAGCGGCCGGACGGTTCTGATCGCTCATTTCGGCACGAAGAGCATTTCCATCGGACGGGCGGAGATCCCGGAATCCGTGGTCGTGGACGGACACAGGCTGGAGAGCTGGCGCGTAGAGAAGAGCGAATCCACCAGCTATTCCGACCAGCGAGGCGCCGCTCAGCGGCTCGTTCTCATCGAACGATCGGGCGAAATCGAAAAGCAGGAAACGGTGGATGCTTTTGAGCGATACGGCCGCATGCTCGTCATCAATGTTCGTTATCTCAATCGATCGGGGCATGCGGTTCATATCAGCAGCTGGCGCAATGCCGCATACACCATCTCGGCAGGCGATCGAAAGAACGGTACTGCTTTCTGGTCGCTGCAGAGCGGCTCATATGAGAAGCGGCCGGACTGGGTTGTGCCGCTCAAGCCGGGATTCGCGCAGGAAAACTACCTGGGGATGAATGCGGACGATTACGGCGGGGGAACACCAGTAGTCGATGTGTGGCGGCCGGACGTCGGCCTCGCGGTGGGACACGATGAACTCACTCCTCAGCTGGTGTCGGAGCCTGTGGCGATGCCGTCCGCAGATCACGCTACGCTCGCGATCGAAGCGAAAGAGAACGTCACGCTCCGGCCAGGCGCGGTGTTCCGGACGCCCGAAACCTTCGTTGCGGTTCATCAGGGCGATTACTTCGACGTGTTGCGCGATTACCGCCGCATGATGATCGACCGCGGAGTGCAATTCGAAACGCCCGCCGCTGGCGCATTCGAGCCGATCTGGTGCGCCTGGGGTTTCGGCCGCAATTTTCAACCGGAGCAGATCGAAAACGCAATACCCGAGGCGAAAAGACTGGGCTTCGGATGGGTGACGATGGATGACGGCTGGCAAACAGCGGAAGGAGACTGGGAGCCGAATCCAAGAAAGTTTCCGCGCGGTGATGCCGATGTGCGCGCGCTGGTGGACCGGATCCATGCCGCGGGGATGAAGGCGCAGCTTTGGTGGGCGCCGCTGTCGGTCAGCCCGAAAAGCGAATTGATTCGTGCGCATCCGGAGTGGCTGCTGCTCGATCCCTCCGGATCTCGCCGCCGTATCAGCTGGTGGAACGCTTTCTATCTGTGTCCGGCGGATGCGGATGTTGTGGCGTATCATCGCAGGCTGGCCGAGCGGATCTTCAAAACGTGGGGATTCGACGGTCTGAAGCTTGATGGACAATTCTTGAATGCAGTCCCGCGCTGCACAAACCCGGCGCATCACCATGCATCGGAGCTTGATTCCGTGCGCGAGCTGCCGTTCTTCTTCCGCGCGATATCGGATGCAGCGCACGCCGTCAAACCAGGCGCATTGATCGAGCTCTGTCCCTGCGGAACCGCGTATTCGTTCTTCGCGATGCCGTACTACAACATGAGCGTTGCATCGGATCCCGAAAGTTCCTGGCAGGTGCGCTCGAAAGGCAAGACGTTAAAGGCGCTGATGGGCGACAAACTACCGTACTTTGGCGATCATGTCGAATTGAGCGACGGCGGCATGGACTTCGCTTCTACAGTGGGCGTGGGCGGCGTAATCGGAACCGAATACCGGTGGCCGCCGAACGACAAAGCGGCCCCGCCAAGCGATGCAGATGCCGCCAAACTGATTCTTACGCCGGAAAAGGAAACGCTGTGGGCGAAATGGGTGCGGATTTACCGCAAGGAGATGCTTCCGGAAGGCGAATATCTCGGCAATCTGTACGATATCGGTTTCGATAAACCCGAGACGCACTGCATTCGCAAGAACGGAGTGATGTACTACGCGTTCTTTGCGCCGGAGTGGAAGGGCACGGTTGAGCTGCGAGGGCTTGGCACGGGGCGTTACGCGGTTTTTGACTATGTAGATAACAAGCCACTCGGCTTTGTGAACGGACCCGATGGCAAGCTGCAGGTAGCGTTCAAGGGTTCGCTGCTGATCGCCGTGCAGGCCGACGGTACTCGCGGCCCGAACGACCGAAAATAGCAGAGGCAATCTCTGGCGAGCATGTAACACGGTGTCAGCGTGGTCTCGCCAAAGCCCGCCGCCAGATACATTCGCAAACAACTGGGCGCCAAACCCGCGCCCGATTTCACGACCGATCTGAGACCGATTGACCCAGACAAACAGGCGCCATTCCCGCCTGCGCGTTTGAAACTGGATCGTCACACAAAGCTGCTATTTTTGGTTCCATACCGGTTTTTCTATGAGACTGCCTCGAATGAAGTGTGCCGTACTGGCCCATCTCGCTTTTCTTGCTTTTTGTGTGAATCCGCTGCTGGCCCAGACCTCAGCCGGCGTGGGTGCGATCAGCGGCGTCGTCACGGATCCGAATGGTGCAACCGTGGCCGGCGCGCACGTCACGGTTGAAAACTCCGAGCTCGGCATCCGGCGCGACCTGATTACCACCGGAGGCGGCCTTTTCAATGCGCCCTCGCTGGTGCCGCACTCCGGCTACAGCGTAACCGTCGATGCGCCGGGCTTCGCCGAATTCCAGAATCGCGATATCACGCTGCACGTGGGACAGGATGTCAGCCTCAACGTGCAGATGCAGCTTAAAACGAGCACAACCAAGGTGGACGTAGTGGATGAGGCGCCGCTGGTCGATCAGGTGAAGACCGACGTCTCGCAGGTGATTGACGAACACCAGATCAACAATCTTCCGATCAATGGACGGCGCGTCGATCAGTTTGTGCTGATGACGCCGGGCGTTACACCGGACGGCACCTTCGGCGACGTCAGCTTCCGCGGGAAACCCGGCGGGAATACGTTTCTGATCGACGGCAACGATACGACGGATCAATTTTATGGGGAAAACGCCGGCCGCACGCGTATTCAGACACAGATCTCGCAGGATGCGGTGCAGGAATTTCAGGTGTTAAGCGACGGCTACTCGGCCGAATACGGACGCGCGATTGGCGGCGTCATCAACACTGTGACACGCAGCGGAACGAACGATTATCACGCGTCCGGCTTCTGGTTCTTTCGCAATCGCACGCTCGATGCGCGCGATCCGTTCACGGCCATCAATCCGCCCGAGGTGCGCAATCAGTTCGGCGGAAATGTCAGCGGGCCCATCGTGAAGAACAAGCTGTTCTTCTTCGGCAACACGGAAGAGCACCTGCGCGATTTTCCGCTCGTCTCGAGCCTGATCAGTCCGTCGAATATCAGCGGCTCGGGCACGAATGCGAAGTGGAAGAACTGCGGGGTGGCGATCGGCGGGCTGCCGCCAGCTACGCCCTCCGAATGCCAGGCGATCAATAATCTGCTGCCGCAGTTCTTTACGACTTTGCCGCGCACACAGAGCCAGCAAACAGCGCTGCTCAAGATCGATTATCGTCCGAACGAGCGCAACGCCTTCAGTGTGAGCCTGAACTATATGCACTTCAATTCGCCGAACGGCATTCAGACCGGCGCGGTCGTAACGAACGGCGGCGCGCTGAACAGCAACGGTATCGATGACGTGAATGTACGCATGGGGCGGGCCGACTGGACGCTGACTCCGAACGGCTCGCTGGTGAACGAAGCGCGTTTCGGCTGGTTCAAGGACCGGCAGGCGGATGCGTTGAACAACGCGATTCTTCCCTCGACCGGAGCAGTTTCCATTTCCGTCAACGGCGTGAGCATCGGCGCGCCCAATTATTTGCCACGCATCGCGCCGAGCGAGAACCGCTATGAGTTCGCCGACAATCTCAGCTACACCAAAGGCAGGCACAACTTCAAATTCGGCGTGGATTACCTCAACACGGAAGATTATTACAACGAGCTGAACAATTCCAACGGCAGTTATACGTTCACCAGTCCGAACGCTTTTGCGCTGGCCTATGCGGGCGTGAATCCGCTCGCTTACTCGAGCTATGCGCAGGCTTTCGGCAATCCCGTGGTCGACAGCTACATCAACGATCTGGCCGCTTATGCACAGGATCAGTACCGCATCCGGCCCAATCTGACGCTCTACTACGGCGTGCGTTACGAGAAGAGTTTTCTGCCCCAGCCGCCGGCGAATTATGTAAATGCGGCTTACCCGCAAACGGGACATATCGCGCAGGACAACCTGGACCTCGCTCCGCGCGTTGGCCTGGCCTGGAGTCTCAACAATAATAAGACGGTGATTCGCGCCGGCTACGGCATCATGTACGGGCGCTATTCAGCGGCGCTGATCAACACGCTGTTCTCGTCAAACAACAATTACATTCAGAGCTATACGCTCACGCGCGGAGTGACCCCGACGAATCTGTTACCGCCGTTTCCAACTGTGCTTGCGAGCACGACCGGGCTCACGGCTTCAGGCGGCGCGAATATCGAGTTTGCCGCTCCGGATTTCCGCACGCCGTACACCGAGCAGGGGGACTTCGGCATCCAGCAAGCACTCGGCTCCAATACGAGTCTGACGGTCAGCTACATGTGGGACCGAGGCGCGCGCATTTTCACAGTTCGCGACATCAACCAGCCCGTGATTCCGCCAACTCTAGTGACGTACACAATTCTCAACGCGCAAGGCGGAGTCCCGGTCGGGACGTTTACGACGCCGGTCTATCTCGGAGCCAATCGCGTGAACCCGCATTTCAATCGCGTGCTGGAAGTAGACAACGGCGGCAACAGCTACTACAACGGTCTGTCGGTTCAGCTGACGCGCCGCATGCAGCACGGCTTTGAAGCGGGCCTGGCGTACACCTGGTCGCATGCCATCGACAACAATCTGGGCGGCAGCAGCAACTTCACCTATATGAGCGGCGTTTCGAGCACGCTGTTCAACGGCGATTACCAGGGCGCGCGTGGGGATTCGAGTCTCGATCAGCGGCAACGGTTGGCGATCAACTGGGTCTGGGCGCCGACTTTCAGCCACAGCGACTCCGGGTTCGCGAAGTACGTTGTGAACGGCTGGCGTCTGACGGCGATCACCACCATCGCCTCCGGCCTGCCCTATACCGAGACTCTCAGCAACATCGCCGCTTATCCGGGTTTGCTCGTGCCGAGCACGCTCAACGGCTTCGGCGGTTCGAACCAGGTGCCGTTCCTCGGAATCAACACGCTGCGCCTGAACGACACCACGCGAGTGGATGCGCGGTTGTCGAAAGATTTCCCGATTACGGAACGCTTCCGGATGTCGCTCGGTTTTGAAGTGTTCAACCTGACCAATACGATTACGTACACGTCAGCTTCGACCACCGGTTACAACGCTGTGTGGAATACCAAGACGAAGTCCGGCGTGATCTATCCGGCGGCGGGTCTGGGTTTGCCAACGGCATCGGCTGGATTCCCGGACGGAACGAATGCGCGCCGCGCTCAGGCCAGCTTGCGCCTGAGTTTCTAAACTGCGGGATGGAGACTCCGAGCCGCGAACAAGGAAGCGGAGCAGCATCCCCGTAGCGTTTTCACAACCGCTAGCACGTTTCCATCATTCCTCCGAGCTGTGTGGGCTTTGCGACCTTATTGGAAGGCCACGCGTCCAATACGTAGGAAAAAGAAAATGAAAGGACAACAGAAGACGGCATGGAAAGCAGTGGCCGTCCTGCTCGCATCCGCCGCGATGGCGTGGGCACAATCGAGCAGCTTGTCCGGCTCTGAGAATTCACCGGTTCCGGCTGGTCCGGGTACCGTTAATTACGTCGAAGGCGAGGTGCTGCTCAATGGGCAGAATCTCTCGCGCGACTCGGTCGGCTCCGCTGTTCTGCATCCGGGCGAAACGCTCGAAACACATAACGGCTACGTGGAGCTGCTTCTTACACCGGGCACTTTCCTGCGGGTCGGGCACGACAGCCAGGTACAGCTGCCGACGGCTGGTTTGGCCGGTGCCCAGGTTCAACTCCGGCAGGGCTCGGCGATGCTCGAAGTCGATCAGCTGATCAATGGAACCAATCTCGCAATCCAGATGAACGGAACGTCGGCGCAGGTTGAGAAGCAAGGACTGTATAGCTTCGATGCAGCCAACCAGACGATTCAGACCTTTGACGGCAAACTCAAAGTTACTCAGGACGGCAAGAGCGTGGAGCTCGGCAGACACGACGAGCTGCAGCTTGCGAGCGACAAGCCTCTGAAGAAGCATAGCTTCAACGAGGATCAGGCCAAAGTGGAGCCGCTCTATGTCTGGAGCAAGGCGCGCAGCGCGGATGAGGCGCAGGCCAGTCTGCGATCGTCGCAGAATGCCGAAGCCTATGTAGCGGCGGGTCCGGGCTGGTACTGGGATCCGTATTTTGAGGCGTACGGATTCTGGCCGCTGGCCGGCTCGCTTTACAGCCCGTTTGGCTGGGGCTTCTACTCGCCCGCTTACTTCGGCTACTACGGTTTCTACGGCCCGGCGTGGAACTACTATCGCTATCCGGGCCGCTACTACGGACATAACTGGAAAGGTCGTCCGGGCGGAACGGCAGCTCGGGTCATCCCGAGGCGTGGCGCTTCGCATGTAGCTGCTCCGCGATTCTCGGCGCCAACACACTTTTCGGCGCCTTCGCACTTCTCGATGCCGGCGCCGCACTTCTCGGCTCCGCATCGCTGATCGGCGTGACCAAAGCTGAGCATAAAAAGGGCGGGTGCGCGAAACTAATGCACCCGCCCTTTTTCGTTCCGTTCACGCCAGGCGGCGCTCTTGAGCAGCGCGGGACCGGCTTCGATCAGCCTGGGCAACAACTCGAAAACTGCGGCCGGGCTCCAGGCTCCCCCGCCCCGCTGCTGATACCCGCGCAGGTTGAGCTCGTGCGCGATTTCGGTGACTCTCTTTTCGTGCACGATCTGATCGAGGATGAGCAGCAGCACGGCCGATTCGATCGGGTTCTCTTCGAGAATCTGGCCGCCTTCGGCAATGCGCAAACCGTAAGGCAAATGCGTCTCGAGCGTCTTGCCTGCGAACTCGCTCTCCGCCACACCGGGCTGTTCGCGGACCCACTCAATGCTGGCCAGACGCCACCCCTCTGACGCTCGCCGCACGAAATAATCGAGGGTCAGTTCACCGGTCACGATGTCGCGCATTCGCTCCGCCATGCTGCTTGGGCTAGCAATTCAGACGCCAGGCTAAATGCGTTAATCCTGAGCGCTTCGGCGCACAAGATCGAGCGTTGCTGGGAAGCTTCTGTGCGTATATGGGACGAATTCCGCGCGCCCGCCATGCCACCTGAGTCAGGCGACAATCAAATTGCCGGCTCATGCACACCAACGCTCTTATCCACGAGAAGAGTCCATATCTTCGCCAACATGCGCACAACCCGGTCGACTGGCTTCCGTGGGGCGAAGCGGCATTTGAAAAGGCCCGCCACGAGCAAAAGCCGATTTTCCTCTCGATCGGCTACTCGACGTGCCACTGGTGTCATGTGATGGCGCACGAATCGTTTGAAAACGAAGCGATTGCTCGCGTGCTGAACGCCGGTTTCGTTCCGATCAAGATCGATCGGGAGGAACGGCCCGATGTGGATCGCATTTACATGCTGTTCGTGCAGGCGACTACCGGTAGCGGTGGGTGGCCGATGTCGGTCTGGCTCACGCCCGATCTGAAACCGTTCTTCGGGGGCACATATTTTCCGCCGGATTCCCGCTACGGAAGGCCGGGTTTCAAAGACATTCTCGAACAACTCGCGCGCCTTTGGCAGCAGGATCGCGAACGCATCGAGCAATCAAGCGCGAACGTCGCCGAGCAACTCCGCTCTCTTCAGCCGGCACGCACGGCAGGAGCCGCTACGCTCGATCGCGAGCTGTTTGAGACGGCTTTCTGGCAATTCCGCCGGATGTTCGATCCGACCTGGGGCGGTTTCGGTAACGCGCCAAAGTTTCCGCGTCCGGTGGTGCTGAATTATCTTCTCCGTTTGCGCAACCCGGAGGCAAACGAGATGGTCTTCGCCACGCTGCGCCAGATGGCTCGCGGCGGCATGCACGATCAGCTCGGCGGCGGGTTCCACCGCTACTCGGTCGACGAGCGCTGGTTCGTGCCGCATTTCGAAAAGATGCTCTATGATCAGGCGCAGCTGGCAACCTCGTATCTGGAGGCGTTCCAGCTCACCGGCGAATCGCTGTTCGCCGACACGGCGCGGGATGTTTTCGCTTACGTGCTGCGCGATCTGCGCGATCCCTCCGGCGCGTTCTATTCGGCCGAAGACGCCGACAGCCCCGAGCCCGAGGACCCGTCGCATTCGGGCGAGGGCGCGTTTTATATCTGGAGCGCGCAGGAGATCGAACAGCTTCTCGGCCCGGCACTCTATCCGGTTTTCGCGGAATGCTACGGCGTGGAGCGCAACGGCAATGTGGAAGCCGATCCGCAGGGCGAATTCGTCGGCCGCAACATCCTCTTCGTGGCGGGCGCAAACGAAGACGAACGGCTCACCCGCGCAAAGCAGATCCTCTTAGAGGCGCGCTCGAAACGTCCGCGCCCGCACCTCGATAACAAGGTCCTCACCTCCTGGAACGCTCTCCTGATTTCGGCTCTGGCGAAAGGCTACGCCGTGCTGAACGAAACGGAGTACCGGGACGGGGCGGCCTCCGCTCTGGAATTCTTGCTGAGCCGCTTGTACGACCGGCAATCGGGACGGCTGCTGCGCCGCTTCTGCAACGGTGAGGCTGCTATTCCAGCTTTCCTCGACGACTACGCCTTCCTCGCGCAGGCGCTGCTGGACGTTTTCGAAATACGCTTCGACCTCACCTATCTCGAGCTGGCCGAAGATCTGGCCACGCGCGGCTTTCGTCTGTTCGAGGACACGCAGAATGGCGGGTTCTTCAGCACGACGGCGGACGCGCCCGATCTGCTGGTGCGCATGAAGGACGACTACGACGGCGCGGAGCCTTCCGGTAATTCGGTGGCGACGGATGTGCTGATCCGGTTGGCCCGCCTGACCGGCAAGGAAGACTTTGAAATACGCGCGCGCCGTTCCCTCGAATCCTCCGCGGCAGCGCTCCGGGCGCAGGGGACTGCCCAGCCCCAGATGCTGGCCGCGCTGGGCCGGTACCTGGCGCCGCCCGCGCACGTGATCATTCGCGCTCGCGAGCGAGACAGCGAGGCCGAAGAGCTGCTTCGAAGCGAGTGGAAAAAATTCGAGCCGAACACCGTCGTGTTGCTGATCGACGATCGTTCGGCTCGGCAATGGTCAAGCTATGCTCCGGTTCGCGAAAACCTGGAGAATAAGGGACGGATTACGATTTACCGTTGCGAGAACTACAGCTGCGCGTTACCGGAAGTTATTCGGTGACGAATGCGCGGCGGCGCTTCCAGAAGAATGCACCGAGCGCGGCGGCCGCTACCATCAGCATTCCGAAAGAACCCGGCTCGGGCACGATGGGCGCCAGACCCCACGAATAATCGCCCGCGTTCGAAAGTGTCACAAAGCTCGAAACGCCGGTCACCGGATTGAACATGTAAACCGAATTCGGATAGACGATCGTGTTGGCGTAGACTTTTCCACCGAGATCGATCAGCGCGCCGAAATCCGTAGAGCCGCTCGTGCCGACATACGAGGCGAGTCCGGTGGTGGTGTTGATCGTGTAAATGTTGTTATTGAGCGTGAGATACAGCGTGTTGGAGCCAGCCGACAGCGTGATGGCCTGCACGTTGGTCAGATTCAGGCGCGTGGATCCGACCATCGAGGGCGTACCGGTCTTGGGGTTGATGGTCCAGAGCGTACCCATGTTGTCGACCATGTACAGTGCGCTGTTGGTCGAACCAAGCGTGTAGTAAGTGAAGGTGCCGTTGCTCAGATCGCCGATAAAGGAGAGGGCGCCATTGACCGGGTTTACCTGGTACAGTTGAGTGCCGCCCGAAAGCGAGGTATAGAGAACCCCGTTCACTTCGCCGATGCCGGCGGGAGTAAATCCGAAGTTCGCGACCTGATTGAAATTGCCGGTGTTGAGATCGAGCGTTCCGAATGTGTTCTGGCCGGTTACGTCCCAGGCCAGGGTATCGCCGAGGGCCGCACTACTGAACAGCAGCGCCGCCGAAATAAGGAATGCAGAGGAAATTCGCCGCATGTTTATGAATCCTGAAAACGAGACTTAGAACCTGAGCACACTGCACTCAGGACGTACTACATACCCTACTTTATCAGAAAAAGAGAGCTGGATTTAGGCCCCGGAATACCGGCAAAGTACTACGACTTTCGTACCTAGCTCAACTTCGTACCTGCCCTATATCGACCGGACGAGAGCATGATACGAGCGCGCATCCTGCAGGAAGGCGTAGACAGTGACCGCAAGCGCTACTCCGGCGAGTACGCGCCAGAGTGTTTCCTTGGGGGTGTTGGGCAGGCCGGGCAGGCCGGCGAGAAAGCCGACAACGAATCCGCCGATGAAGCCACCGATATGCGCAGCAATATCGATCCCGGGAACAAGGCTGAGCACGATGCCGATGATCAGCCACTGACCGTAATGCGCACGGACGGCGTGAGTGAGCGGATCGGCCCGGTTGCGCATTCCCATGGCAAGCATAATGCCAATCAGCCCGAAGCACGCGGCCGAGGCGCCAAGCGAAAGCGCGCCCGGGGACCAAAGATAGCTGAGATAAAACCCAGTCACGGTAGAAAAGATATAAGCAACGATGAGGCGGCTGGTCCCGTAGAATTGCTCCACTTCGGTGACGAGAATGAACAGGGACCAGGAGTTCATAAAGATGTGGATGAAGCCGCCGTGGAGGAAGCCGGCCGTGAGCAGGCGCCAGTGCTGCCCGGCATGAATCAGCGGCGCATATTTCGCTCCGAGCAGCACGGCTACCTGCCCGCTGATGCTGGTGCTTTTACTCAGCGCAACTTCCAGCAGGTAAAAGGCGACGTTGATCGCCAGAATGATGATGGCCGTCAGGTTTGCATGCGGAATGAAGGAGGCCGCCAGCTGACTCGCACGCACGTCCACTGCGCGCGGCCCTAACTGCACCCCGCAGTAAGGGCACACGCGATCCGCCATCGTGATGAATGCCCGGCAGTTCGGGCACATCCGCCGTTTTTCCACGACTCATTGTAACGGCGAGCCTGAGACCGTCGCCTTGATAAAATCGGATGCGCATGAGCAAGACCGAGCAGGAGCGCAGGAACGAACCCGCGTCTCTGAGCGAGGCGAAGGTCCGCGAGGATCTTCTCCGGATCTGTCACCTTGTCTACCAAAAGGGCTGGGTGGCTATGAACGATGGCAATATCAGTGTGCGGCTGGAGGACGATCGCATTCTCTGCACTCCCACCGCCATCAGCAAAGGCTTCATCGAAGCCGAAGACCTCATCGTCTGCGACTGCTCCGGGAAAAAGATTCAAGGCCGGCGCGAGAGCACAAGCGAAATTGCAATGCATCTGACGGTTTACTCGCTGCGCCCCGACGTGCGCTCGGTGGTGCATGCGCATCCGCCGACCGCCACCGGATTTGCCGCGGCCGGACGTGCGCTCGACATTGCGCTGCTGCCCGAGATCGTAATCCAGCTCGGAGCCGTTCCGCTGGCCGCTTATGGGCTGCCCGGCACGCCCGCTTTGAGCGACGGCATGCTGCCCTATATTCCGACCTACGATGCCATGCTGCTCGAAAATCACGGCTGCACGGCGTATGGGCGCGATGTCTGGGAGGCGTTCTTCCGGATGGAGATGGTGGAGCACTTCGCGCGCATCATGCTGGCGGCCGAAATGGCCGGAGGCGCCAAAGCGCTGCCCCGCGAAGAAGTGGAAAAGCTGTTTGCGGCACGCTCGCGCTATAACGTCAACTCGAAGGCCAAAATGCTGCCGGGAATGCCGCTGGTCGCGGAAGATTTCGCCGAGCGCAACCAGGTCGGAACGCGCAGCTAGAGGCTTTTCAAAAAAAGAAAAGGCCGGACTTGGAAAGCCCGGCCCGAGGTCTCAGATGGTTCGCCCAAAAGTAACTGGCAGAGGAAATTTCAGAGTGTCGCTCGCCGGAGACAGCTCCCAACTCCGCCGTCTCATGCGAGGCGTTTGAAGCCGTCCCGGCTCCAGTGTTCGCTGCCGACGCCGTGATGCACGATGAAGAGTCCGCCGGGATCGTAGCGCTGTTTGATTTGCGACAATCGCGGCCAGTGGTCGCCCCAGTACGCCTCGCGCCAATTTGCGAGAAAGTAGTCGGACTCGGAGACGTAGCAGCCTGTCTGGGGAGCTGCTTTTCGGAGCGCTTCGGCCGCAGCTGAGATCGCTGCTGCGTCGCGCCTTGCCGCGGCCAGATCCGGTGCGGGCAGTCCCGGGAACGCGCTTGCGCCGTCATCGGCGGTAATGGCGAGCGCGAAGGAGTCGAGTACCTGCGGATTGATGGCCGTGTTGCGCGATGCTGCAATTGTCTCGGGTGAGGCGCCTGCGAGTCCTTTGTTGAAATGCAGCGTCACGGACCAGTGGCGGCTGGCGGCAAACCAGGCATCCGTCAATTTCCCGCGCTGTGCCGGTTCGAGCAGGCGCTGGGGCAGCCACAAGGAGCTGTACCCGTGCCAGAACGTGCCGGCTTCGCCCGTATTGCCGGCCCACCAGTAATCGCCGGCTCTTGCTTCGGGCCGCTTGTCGAAAGCGATCACGGAGGGCAGATGCTGCTCGAGAAACGCGCTATCCCACATGCGCTGAGCGGGAAGCGCGAGCACGGTCAGGGGCTGAACGATCCTGTACTCGGCGGTATTACTCGACACAAACTGCTCGAGCTCGCTCCAGGCCTGCCTGGCTTGCTGCACATCAATGCCCTGAAACAGCATCTGCACGGCGAAGCGGTTATCAAGGGTGGCGCGCGCCTGCTCGCCCCAGTGCGGATTGAACAGTTCTTTCGCGTAATGCGCGAGAAAACGATCGAGCAGACGGCGGAAGCCCTCGTCTGAAGCGGCTTTGACGGTCCAGAGCACGACCCCAAACGTCTCAGGCAAAATATGCGTGCGCAGGGTCAAGCGCGTTACGACGCCAAACGTGCCGCCTCCGCCGCCTTTCAATGCCCAGAACAGATCGGGATCGCGGCCTTCGTTGACTACGCGCACCTGGCCATCGGCGGTCACGATCTCGGCCTCCAGCAAACTCGCCGCGGCCATGCCAAAGCCTTTCGAAAAGCTGCCGAAGCCGCCGCCCTGCACCAGTCCCGCAACGCCGACTGTGGTGCAGCCGCCGCCCTGCACATAGCGGCCGGCTTTGGTCGTGACGGCGTCATAGACATGCAGCCAGATACATCCCGCTCCCACCGACACCGCCGGAACTGGGTCGGTCTTTGACCCGTTCGGCACGAATGCATCGTGCAGCCTGATCTGATTCATGCGCCGCGTCCAGATCAGGAGCGAATCGGGAGCATTCGACGCGCCGAGGTAGCTGTGGCCGCCGCCCTTCACCACCAGGCGCAGCTTGTGTTTCGCTGCAAAGCGCACTACCGCGGAGACATCGGAAGCGCTCTCGACGGCCACAACGTAAGCGCTCGGTTCGGAGCGCCACGCGTCAATCCAGCCGGAAGACTGCGTAAGCGCCGGATGATCGCCGAGATAGAAGGGATTCTTCAGCAGCTTCGCCGCTTCGGCCGGATCGAGCGCCGGCATGCGCACGGGCTCGAGTCTTCCCCCAACCTCGCCTGAAAGGGCGCTCCATTCGTCTTCGCCGGGCCACGCCGCGCCGCCCGACCGCACCCGTTCGAACGCGGGAGGCGTCCGGGCCGCTTCGAGGCCGGCGGAAAACAAGGCTGCTCCCGCGCCCATCAGTTCGCGCCGCGTCATCGTTTGGCTCCTTCCAAAATCTCGTTCAGCGCGGGTCGGCCGGAACCAGCGCCGGCATCTCGTTTCCGTGTGCCTGGAGCTTGTAATCGTATCTGACTCCGGGCGTGCCGCAAAGCGGATAGGCTTCTCCGCGATACAACGCCAGGCCGTAAGCCCACTTGCGCGATACCCAGTTATCGCAGACCACACCGTGCGCATCTTTGATACGCTGCCAGGCTCCGCGTGCCGATACTTCCCGATCGAGCACTGGATAAGCGGTGATTTTCAGATAGAGACCGCACGCAACGAGGCACAGCACCAGCAGCGGCACGAGCCAGCTGCGGCGCGCCAGCGCCAGCACGGCCAAAGGCAAGGCTATGTAGAATGCTTCTCTGGGATAGATGTGCGGCAGCTGGGACAGCGACAACCTTCCGGCAGCCAGCACGCCCGGCAGAATTTGTGCGAGGAGGGGCAGGCATCCAATCGCCAGTGCGCATGGAATCAGCCAGAGCCGCAGTCGGCAGCCGCGCCAATCCGCTGTGATCGCGAGCAGGAGGAAAGCCGAGGGCACAAGCGGCAAAAGATATCCGGGCAGCTTGTTCAGAACGACGCTGAAAACTACCAGGCCGAATGCCACACAGGCCGCCAGAAATCGCTGCCGCGCATCCCATTTGCGCCCGCGCGCGAGCAGCAGACCAGCAAGCGGCGTCCAGGGAAGCAGTGCGCCCGCCAGCACGGGAAGGTAATACCACCAGGGCTGCACATGCTGCAGCGCGGACGAGTACACGCGCTCAAAGTGATGCTTCCAGAAAAAGTCCTCGAGAAACGCTCGCCCGTTCCGGGCCGTGATCGCGACGTACCAGGGCAGGGCTACGGCCAGCAGGCCTGCCGCGGCGATCCACCATTTGCGCCACCAGGCCCGCAGGAACCAGGCAAACGGTACGGCGAGCATCAGGGGTACAAGCCCTTTGGCCAGCGTGGCCAGACCGAGCGAGATGCCAATCAAAAGGAAACGGCCAGACTGGCCCTCGTTTCTCACGGTCCCGGCGAGCGGCACGGCGAGCAGAACCGCGAGCGAATAAAACACGGCCAGCGGCAGATCGGTAAGCGCAAGGCTGCTGTAGACGAGCCAGCCTGCAGAGGATCCGAGCAAGACAACCGCAAGCGCGGCGAGCTCTTCGCCATATTCGGCTTTCACCAGAGCAAACATCGCCGCCAGAAAACACAGGCTAAGGATCGCGACCGGTAAACGGCCCGAAAGCTCGATGCCCAGCCGCGCATTCGTTCCTATCGCGGTGAGCCAGTAGAGCAGCGGCGGCTTTTCAAACCAAGGCGAACCCCACAGCCGCGGGGTCACGTAATCGCCGGTCGCAGCCATTGCCCGCCCGATCGCCAGGTAGCGTGGCTCGTCGGGATCGAGCACACCCACTCCGGACAATCTATAGAGATAAAGACTCGCCAGCCCAACCACCAGCGTGATCAACGGGGCATAACGGCGCAGCGAGGACAACCCTCAGTATAGGAACCGTGTGTGACACTTGAAGCACGCGTGATTCAAAGTGTCCGGGCAGTTTTTCTATTTGGTTTGCTGGTGATCTGCGGCCTCGGCCAGGCGCCGCCCGCAGTGGACAAACAGAAAATCGCCGCATATCTCAGCTATGCCGAAGGCTTCACGCCCGCGGTGAAAATCGCAGTGGATGATCCGCAGCCGACCCCGCTGGCCGGCTACTTCCGGCTGGTAGTCCATCTCAGTCTTGGCGATACGAAGGAAGAGAAAACGTATTTCGTAACAGCGGATGGCAAGCATCTGCTCGGCGAACCAATCTGGGATCTCACCCAAAGCCCGTTCGTGGTGACAGCCGCGCTGATTCCGACGGATGGGCCTTCCTTCGGCCCGGCCAGCGCCAAGATCACCCTGGTGGTCTTCAACGATTTCCAATGCCCGTACTGCCGCAAATTCGCGAGCACGCTTCGTAACGAACTGCCGAAAAAATATCCCCAGGATGTTCGGGTGATATTTAAGGATTTTCCGATCGCCTCGATCCATCCGTGGGCACCGGCCGCGGCCGAAGCTGCGCATTGCATCGGGGACGGCAAACCTGACCTCTTCTGGGCGTTTCACGACTGGATCTTCGAGCATCAGGGCGAGATTCAGCCGGACAATCTGCGCGCCAAAGTCGTGGAATTCGGCAAATCGCATGGCATCGATGAGCATGCGCTGGGGGCTTGTCTGGACAGCCACGCCAAAGCCTCCGAAGTGGATGCCAGCCTCAAAGAGGGCAAAGTGCTCGGCATCGATCAGACGCCCACGTTTTTTCTGAACGGCAGGAAAGTACCAGGCGCGCTGCCTTGGGAATCGCTCGACACGCTGATTCAGATGGAGTTACATCGGCCGTCTTTTATTCCGTCTGCGTCGGCGCAGAAATAAGATTTTCTCGAAAGCTGCCGATATGGTACTCGTGGCAGCAAAATTCGCCGCGAATCTACCGAAAACAGGTTTACACTCTAAGTGCTGGCAATCGAGAACGAGTACATGAAAAGCCCCGCGGGCAGGAACGCATCAAGCAAGGCCTTTCCGCTTCCGCCCCTGATTCTGCACCCTTTTACGAGCACAGAGGAGACATCGCTGCTGCTCGAAAGTTCACGCGCTAGTCTGATGATCCAGGGCCTGGCGCCGCGTGATAAGACTCCACTCGAAGAGCTCGATCGCCGGCTTCTACGCGGACGCTACGCCGAGTTGCGCATGCTTTTCTACATCGGCAAGGATATTTCCCGCTGGGCCGAACAGTGCGCCGAAACCGCTGAGTCCAGCGAGGAATTCAGCGGACGCCGCGTGCGCCCGGAAAGCTTCATCATGCTGCTCGTCCACGAGATTCCGGCCCACGTGCGCGCCAAGCTCGAAAGCTGGGGCGTGCTCGATCATTGCGCCCTCTTCCGCCGCTCGTATGGACTGCATGCGGTATTACAGGAGTTCCCTTCTTCGCAGGCGCTTTCGCCGGAATTCCTGCGCCGCTATCATCGCTATCTTGATCAATGGTACGAGCTGCGCCTGCGGGACACCTCTTTCGAGAAACTCTCGGCGCACGAAGTTCAGTTCGACCTCTACGCTTCGGGCGAATACAGCTCGATGCTAGAGAAGAGCTGGTCCATCGCCAGCGAATAACCGCACCATGAACCTGCAGCAGTTCACCGCCGCCGCAGCAACGGCGCTGGTTCTGATACTGCTTGGCTCTGTTCGCGGTCTGCTGAATTACGTAGTCGAATCAGCGACACACCTGACCGATGAGTTCGTTCTTCTCTTGGGAGGCTCGCCCGTTCGAAAACCCCGCGCGCCAGAGCCTGGATTCGCCGGCTCCGCTTACCTTGGCTGGGACCGCGCTCATTCTGCTCTCCGCCTTCGCATATCTGGCGCGATAATACGCTCGGAGCCGCTGACGTCGCCCTCGCTGCGAAAATAGTAGCGGATGCTGCAACTCGCGCAGGCCGGCAAGCGCTTCGGCCATAAGCTGCTATTCGACGGTCTCGATTGGCTCATCACTCCCAAAGAGCGCACCGGGCTGGTGGGCGGCAATGGCACCGGCAAGTCCACTCTGCTGAAAGTTCTCGCGGGTATTGAGGCGCTCGATTACGGCACGCTTTCCCTCACCAAGGGACTGCGCATCGGCTATCTGCCGCAGGACGGTCTCCGGGTAGCGGGTCGCACGGTCTTCGAAGAATGCCTGAGCGTCTTCGCCGGGGTTCAGGAGCTCGAAAAGGAGCTCGAATCGCTCACCGGCCGCATGAGCGAGCTGGATCCTTCGAGCGACGAATACCGGCAAGTGGCGGATCGCTTCGAACGCGCCGACAGCGAGTTTCGGGCCCGCGACGGCTACACCATCGAAGCACAGGTCGGAACCGTGCTCACCGGCCTTAGTTTTCGCAAGGAAGACTGGACGCGCCGGACTGAAGAATTCTCCGGCGGCTGGCAGATGCGCATCGCGCTCGCCAAACTTCTGCTCGAAAAACCGAATCTGCTGCTGCTCGACGAGCCGACCAACCACCTCGATCTCGAAGCACGCAACTGGCTGGAAGAATACCTGGTCAACTACGAATACGCCTACGTGCTGATCTCGCACGACCGTTATTTTCTCGATGTCACGGTGAAAAAAATCGCCGAGATCTGGAACAAAACGGTTCATTTCTACACCGGCGGCTACGAGAAATACCGCCAGCAGAAAGCCGAGCGCCTGGCCCAGCTCGAAGCGGCATACAAGAATCAGCAGGACAAAATCGGGCAACTTGAAGCCTTTATCAATCGCTTCCGGTACCAGGCGACCAAGGCCAAGCAGGTCCAGAGCCGCATCAAGGAACTCGAAAAGATCGAGCGCATCGAACTGCCACCCGAAGAAAAAACGATCCACTTTTCGTTCCCGCAGCCCAAGCCGAGCGGCCGGGTAGTGGCCACTTTCAAGAATGTCGCCAAGAGCTACGGCGAAAAGCAGGTTCTGCGCGATGTCGATTTCATCATTGAGCGCGGCGACCGTATTGCGCTGGTCGGGGTCAACGGCGCTGGTAAATCAACCTTGATGAAGCTGCTGTCGGGCACCGAGCCGCTCACCGCGGGCGATTACACGCTCGGCCACAACGTGGAGCTTGATTATTTCGCGCAGGGTCAATATAAGGAGCTCGATCCGGAAGCGCGTGTGCTCGACGATCTAAGCAGTGCCGCGCCCCGTACGCCCGATACGGAGCTGCGCAACCTTCTCGGCTGCTTTCTCTTCAGCGAAGATGATGTGTTCAAGCGCATCGGTGTGCTGTCCGGCGGCGAGCGCAACCGCTACGCGCTGGCTCGTATGCTGCTTCATCCTGCGAATTTTCTGCTGCTCGATGAGCCCACCAATCACCTCGATCTCAGGGCCAAAGATGTTCTGCTCGAAGCGCTGGAGAAATTCACTGGTACGGTGATGTTCGTCTCCCACGACCGCTATTTCATCGAGAAGCTGGCTACGCGCGTCTTCGAAGTCGCGGACGGAACGGTGCACGTCTTTCCGGGGAATTTCGCCGATTATCTATGGCGGAAGAGCGGCGGAGCGGAACAGGTTCCGACCATCAGCGATGTGCTCGCGGGTGTGCCTCCGGCTGAACCGGTTTCCATGCCCGCCCGCCAGCCCGCGACGCGGCGGATGAATCCAATCAAGCTCAAACAGATGCAGGAACAGGCCGAGCAGCTCGAAGCGCACATCGCGGCGCTGGAAAACGAAATCCAGCAGTCCGAGCTGGCGTTATCGGATTTCGTCAATGCGGATGAAGCTGTGCGCCTCTCCAATCTGCTCGAAGCTCGCCGAGTGGAATTGGATCAGGCGATGGCGCAATGGGAATCGGTGACCCAGGAACTCGAAGCGACCGCGTAAACACGCGCCGTTACGGCAGCGCCTCACCCTGCTTCGCTTTGGCGCGATGCTCCTGGTCCCAGCGCCGCACCAGCTGGCGCCATTGATCGAGCGTCAGCACGCTGCGCAATTCCACGCTCATCTCGAGAAACACCCGGCTCGATTCGGCGCGCGCAGCGGCCAGTCGATCGATCACCGCTTTGGCCTGAGCGGGATCGACCTGCGGGCCGTTCATCACATCCTGCAGATCGCCTTCGGCTTTCAATGTGTTGTTGCGGGCATCGAGCAGCTTATTGCGATGGGCGCGCACGATCTGGCGTATCTTCTCGCTCTGCTCGCTCGTCAAACCGATCTGATCGCGAACCGGTTGGTTCCACCACGGGAAATTTTCGATATTCTGCGCGCGCAGGGAGAACGCGCAGGCGGCCACCAACAGCAGGATACGAAGCTTCATTCGACGAACAGTCCCTCGAGCGGCGCTGTTTGCGGTGCTTCCGAACCTTGCGCCAGCTGGCTGACTTCCTGCGCCAGTTGTGCGTCGGAGATGGCGTTCTGGTGCTCCTGTGCGCGCCGTTGCTCGCCATAGAAGAACAGACTTGCCGCCAGCGCCAGAGCCGCCGCGCTCGCTGGTGCCCAGCGACGCAGGTTCCAGCGCGACCACACGTTGCCACGCTCGGAAAGCGCCGCATAGATACGCCGCCGCTGGGCTATCAGGTACTCGGAAGGGACCTCTTCTGCCCCCGCCGCCACCTGCTCACGCCGTGTCTCCATGGCCGAGAGGCGCGACCGGCACTCCGCGCACGCGCTCAGATGCCCGTCTTCCGGCCCGACTCCATACAGATGCGCAATCAGCTGCTCGTCCGTCCAGTGTCCCGACGTCTTCTCCCGCTGCAGCGCGGCGGCATCATCCAAGCGCCCTGACAGTTTGCGCTCGTTCATTCTCTTTCCCTCTCATCACTACAACGCTCTTCAGCCTGCCTTTGTTACGTACAGGTCTTTTAGCTCTTGCCGCAACTTCCCGAGCGCCCGAAACAGGTGCGCCTTTACCGTCCCGGTATCCAGTTTCAGCACATCCGCGATCTCTTCAAGCGCCATCGCATCATAATGACGCAGCGAAAAGACGGCGCGCTGGCGGTCCGAGAGGCGGGCCAGTGCTTTCTCCAGTCTTTGCTGGATTTCTTTTGAAAACAGCTGGCGCTCCGCATCGGGAGCCTCGCCTGCTGTCATTCCCAAAATAAGCTCTTCGTCGCGAGGATCCGGCCTCCGCTGCCAGATCCTCCAGGATTTCGAGCGCAGCCGGTCCAGACACGTGTTCACCGCAATCCGTGTCACCCACTTTGCCGGATTATCCAGTTCCTCGCCCGTGCCCCTTCCGCTCAGCGCCTTGTACGCCTTAAGAAACACGTCCTGGGTAGCCGAATCCGCTTCGTCCGCATCCTGCAGCATGCGCCGGCACAGCAGAAAAACGCGCTTCTGCTCGGCGGCCATCCAGCTGCTGAAGGTGCGGAGATCGAGCCCAAGCTGGATCTCGCGCTCCAGTTGGTCGGCCATTGCGCTCATCATCATAGCGACCTGCTATCCCTAACGTGCGCCAGCGGCAAAAGGTTTACAAGCCGGTCATTTTCACCCGATTCCGCCCGCGGGGCGGACCTTCGGCACGCATGGTTCCGTCGTTTACACCATGATTCGGCGTCCCTTTTCCGATGAGCGCCTTGAGTCGCCTCACGGCCGGCAGCATCTCTTCTTCAGCCGTACTCGCGAAACCCAGGATGAATCCTTGCCGGACAGCCTTCCCGGCGTAGGCTGTCGAGAGCGGCCAAAGCCAGAGCTTCTCCTGCGCGGCCCGGGCCGCGATCTCTCTATCCGGAACGCCGCGCGGTAGCAGCACAACCAGGTGCATGCCCGCCTCGCATCCGGTAATCTCGAGCGCATCTCCAAACTCGCTGCGGATCGCGTCCACCAATGCCCTGCGACGCGCGCGATACAGCATACGCGTTTTGCGAATGTGTCGCGAAAGATGACCTTGGCTGATGAACTCCGCCATCACGGCCTGATGCAGATAAGGCGGGCAGATGTCGGTGGCGAAACGCACGGCCTTGAACCGCTCCACCAGATCCGGTGGAATGACGACGTAGCCCAGCCGGAGCGACGGGAACAACGTCTTGCTGAAAGTTCCGATATAGATTACGCGCGCGTGCCGGTCGAGCCCCTGCAGCGAAGCGACCGGCAGGCTGCCGTAGCGGTACTCGCTGTCGTAATCGTCTTCAATGATCCAGGCTCCCGAACTCTGCGCCCATTCGAGCAGCTGAAGGCGGCGGGAAGCGCTCATGGTCACACCCATGGGAAATTGGTGGGATGGTATGACGAAAGCCGCTCGCGCGCGCCGGCAAAGGCGAATGCCGGCGGCTACGTCCAATCCTTCGGCGTCCACCGGTACGGGAACCATGCGGCAGCCCGCCAGTATCAGCGCATGCCGCAGAAGCCAGTAACCCGGCTCTTCGATCCAGACCTGGCTATCGGGATCGAGCAGCACGCGCGCGGAGATCTCGAGCGCCTGCTGCGAACCGCTGACCACCATAACCTGACTGGCGTCGCAATCCACTGCACGCGCGGTTCGCAGATAATTTGCAATCGCCTCACGAAACTCCGGCCGCCCCATGGGGTCGGAATAACGCAGCGCCGCGGGTCCGGCATTCGACGTATGCCGCGCCACCAGTTTCGACCAGACACGCAGCGGAAAGTGATCGAGCGCCGGCTGTCCCACACTAAACGCACCCGGCCCGAACCCGCGGCTCGGATCGTGTGGAGGCAGCATAATCGATCGCTGCGAAACGGGTCGCGGTCCCGAACGCGCCGTTCCCTCGCGCCTGCCTCTAGCCGGAACCGAAATCATCTGTTCCGGCACAGCCAGCGAGACAAATGTGCCGCTGCCTGCGCGGCTTTCGAAATACCCCTCCGCCAGCAGCTGTGCGTAGGCATTGAGCACCGGGATACGCGAGATCGCCAGTTCCTGCGCAAGCGCCCGAGTCGACGGAACCGGCTCGCCCGGACGCACTTTGCCCTCCACAATCAGCGCACGAAACGTGTCATAGATCTGCTTGTGCAGCGGCGTGCGGGAGCCGCGCTCGGTCCTGATCACGGGCGAAAATGCACTCGCTACCCGGCCCATGGCTTTTCCAGTTTACTGGCTATATGAAAGCTCTTCGAACTGGCTATTGCGCCCGACCAGTTTCCGGCACACAGTGGAACTATGACAGGGGTCTTTGAAGGCTCGGACAGGCGCGCCCGCGGTTCAGAAGAAGAATTGATGCCGCGCTTTTCCCTGCTCACGTTCGCTCGGACGTTCCTGGCTTTCGGGCTGATCGGCTTGGGCGTTCTCAGTCTCGGATCGGGAGACTTCGCGCTCAACTGGCAGCCCGTGCCAAACGGACTTCCGCTGCACGAAATCCTGGCGCGCCTGTCCGGAGTGTTGCTGGTGGCGGGCGGCTTCGGCCTGCTCATCAGGCGTCTGGCAACGCGTTCGGCGCTGGCGGTTTCTGCTTACTGGCTGCTGTGCGCGGGGGTTATGCACTTCATCCGCGCCGTCGAACATCCCTTCAATATCGGCTCATGGCTGGGCCTGGCGGAAAACATGCTGCTGGTTTGCGGCGCGTACGTTCTGTACCGGCTCCTCGCCGGAATGTCTCCGCCATTCCCTGTCGTTGCACGCGTCCTCTTAGGTTTGGGATGCGTTGTCTGTGGCCTTTCGCATTTCCGTTTTGCTGGAGTTACGGCCGACATGATCCCCGCCTGGCTCCCGGGTCACATCTTTTTCGCACTGTTCACCGGAACCTGCCATATCGCCGCCGGGCTCGCGATTATTGCCGGTGTTCTGCCGCGCTTGGCCGCCACGCTCGAAGCGGCCATGATTACGCTATTCGTTCTGCTGGTTCATGTACCCGCCGTTGTGCACGCGCCTCTTGGACGCCTGCAATGGACTATGGTGTTTATCGCTTCGGCCATGGCTGCCTGCGTCTGGGCGGTAGCCGCCTCGCTCGAAACCGCGCCCTTTTTTGGGCAAGCCGAAGCTCGCGCACCCCTCGTCCTCAGCGCGCCAGAATCTCGCGGTACCAGTTGATATCGATACTCTTAGGCGCCTGCGGCAGCTCGATCTCGGCGGTTTTCGTCGTGCTGCCCACAATCGGAAACTGCCCGATCCGCACCGGGTGACCTTTTCCGAAATCGGCAAACAGCGGCACGCCCATGGCAAACTCAGGGCCGACCTCGCTCTGCGTCAAATGCAGCTTCGCCTTGACATGCCCGTTGGCCGCCGGCGCAATTTCATAGGTGAACGTGTAGCGCGGAATTTCTGTCCCGTATACCCATTCGTTGAAGAACCAATCGAGCGTGCCGTTGTGACTGAAATCGATGTTCGGCGGCATGTGCTTCTCCGCGATCGCTTTGAAAGACTCCGTCGAGGCCGGCCGGTCCCGGTGCGCTTCCACGAAGTCGTGCATCATCTCGATGAAGCGCTTGTCGCCCTTCTCGTCCCGCATCAGTGAGCGCAGCATGGCGAGTACATAGGCGCCTTTGGGATATGTCACCATCTGATACGCGCTCGCATTTCGCGGCGACGCCAGGCGAATGCCAAGCCACAACGGGCCTGCATCGTTCGGCGATGCTCCGAACTGCTGCTTTTGCAAAATCTCGTCGTGCAGCCGCTCCCAGAACTTGCGATAGTCTTTATCGTGGTTTGGCCCCTGCCCCTGCTCGACGAAGAGGCTGGCGGAAAACTCGGCAAATCCTTCCGAAAGCCACTGGTCGTGATAGGAAGCCCAGCCCACCGCGTGACCCCACCATTGATGCGATACCTCGTGCGGCGTCACTTCATCCACGAACGCCGAAAACTTGTTGTTGATCTCGCCAAACAATAAATAGCGCTGTGTGGCGTCGGTGTAGGCGGAGATCGGCAAATAGACCAGGTTCGGCCACGACTGCCCAAAATTGAAATTCGGCTGCTCCGTGATGTAAAGCCGCTCGAAGCCGTCCGGGCCGAAATAGTAATTGCAGAGCTGCACCTCGGCGCGGCTCACCTTCAGCGCATATTCGGTCATGGCGTGCGGCGCAAGACTCTCCACCGCCTGCCTGTGCTTCAGATAATCCGGCAGCTCCGGCAAATAGTAACCTTCAAAGGTCGTATGTGTCTGCTCATCGCGCAGCTCCGTACGCTTGTAGTCGCCGTAATTGAAACCGGCGATCGCCACCGGCTTCGGTGTGAGCCAGCGCGTCACAGCCATTTCGTCTTCCACGCCCGAGTTCTGCAGCGCACCCACGCTCACCAGCGTGTATTGTTTCGGCACACGAAACGTGAGTTCGTAGATCGAGCGTTCGCCGAAGCTGTTGGGCGTCGGATACCAGGACTCACGAGCGCCGATGTAGAAGCTGCCCGTGCCCGCGTCCTGAATCACGTGATCGCCGGCGTACTCCACCGTGATCTGATACAGTTTGCCCGGCGCGCAGGGCTCCGGGAAAATCACGTAAAAGGAACCATCGGCTTTCCTTGATTCCTGTATGAAGTACAGCTCCTTGCGCTCGGCATCGGTGACGCGCGACACACGCAGGTTCGGCAGCAGATGGAACTTCAGCACGCGCTCGCCCGCCACCAGCGGCTCCAGATCAATCGTCGCGAGGCTCGTGAGATGACGATTCTTCCCGATCACGGTCTCCATCTTGAACCGTTTCGCGGCGAAGTAGCGGCGCTCCTCGCTCGAACTCGCCACGCCCTTCTGATACTCCTCTTTGGCGTGGCCCATGTACCAGATCCCGTCGTCCAGACTCATCGGCGCGACATTGAGCAGCGCCACTTCTTCCGGGGAATCCAGCTGCAGCACGGCTCCGCCCCGCGCCCGCGCCTGGAAGCGCAGATCGTGATGCTTTACGCCCTGAATGTAGGCGCTGAAAAAGCCGGGACGCGACGGGTTGTACACCGCAGCCAGCGTGTCGGCCGCCACGTTATCGATGGCGTCGCCTTCGAGAAAACTCTCGAGCATACTGCGCGGTATTTCCTCACGGTGGCGCAGCGTATTCTCCCAATCCGCTACCGCCGCCTGGGCCTCGCGCGGCGTTTCCGCCGGCCCGCTTGTCAGCAGCAGGAAATTCCGGCTCAGCCCGTTGCTGAAACGAAACACCACGCGCGTGAAATCTTCCTCAAATGCCCCAGCTCCCGCGCGCCGGCGAAGCTCGGCTTTATCGATCGGCATCAGCGGAGTCAGCGTAAACTGTCCTTCGCCAGTGAACACCGCGCCCACTGTCTTGCCATGCACCGGTTCGAAAAACGTAATGGTGCCGCGCCGGAATACGAAACTTCCCGCGTCGTAGTTCAGCGTGACATTCGCTTTCATCGCGAAGGAATGTCCCAGCCGGTTGGCCCGCAACGCCTGGTACGTCGGGTCGGAATTGGCGTAGTTGGAAACTTTACCGCCGACCGTAACTTCTTCGCGCGCTCCGGCCACCGCGAGTTCAAGTTCCAGCACAACTGCGCTCGATCCGAGCTCAACCGCTTTCGTCAGCTGCTCGAAACCCTTGGCGCGAATGGTGACGCGATACGCGCCGGCGGGCAAATCGGCTGACGCGAAGCTGCCTTTGGAGTCGGTGGTCAGCTGTATCGGCGCCTGACCGGAGACGGAAATCTCGACCGTAGCTCCGGGCACAACGGCGCCGGAGGAGTCCTTCACGGTTCCCGAAATGGTAGCGGCAGGAAGCGCGCTGATCGCGCAAAGCAGCACGGAAAGGCAGGTAAAACTGCGCAACAAATTGCGAAACGGCATGGAAAGAGTGTTGCCGAGTATACCGCACCACTGCGCTGCCAGTAAATCACCACAAGAGGGGTATAAGCGCGCGCGTTTCGCGCTTATATTCGAGATACTGCGCGCCAAACTCTTCCGTCATGAATTGTTCCTCAGTGAGCGATTTGAGCCGCAGCGCAACAGCCGCCAGTACCAGCCCGGCAAAGGCGCAAGCCGTCCCGGTCGCAACTGCGGTACCGAGTAGGGCTAACAGAAAACCGGAATAGATCGGATGCCGCACGACTCGATACGGCCCGCCTCGCACCAGTTCATGGTTGTGTTTCACAGTAACCGTTCCGCTCCAGTTGCGGCCCAGCACGAATCTCGCCCAGAGCGCCAGTGCCACTCCCGCCAGCGTCAGCGCGAGCCCGACCCAGCCCGTCTCTGCGTTCTGCGGTATGAGCTGCGGTCCCTTCCAGATCCTGCCCGAGAGGAGAACACCGGCCAGCACGCCCAGCCCGATTTGCCCAAGGCGCGAGCCCCTCGACTGTTTCCGTATCGTCTTCTTGCTCCAGAAGCTGGTGAGAATCCAGGCCGCCAACACAACGATCCAGATGTAGCCGATCCATTCATACGGGTTGATACGGTCCATGTCGATAGGCGCGCTGCTCCGAAAATAATCTACGCAAATTTCTCCTGCCGTGTTCGCTCGGTTCAGACGGCGGCGCGTGCGTATTGTTCCCGTACGATGTCGAGCAGGAATTCGGTATCAAAAGCCGCATCCCCGTTCAGGTCACCTTCGACTCTCCCACCCGCCGAGCGAAGTTCCCGTCGCAGCCGCACGCAGCGAATGCAAAGGGACCGTGGCTTCGTTCCCTCAGAAAGCTCTATCGAGCGGAAAGCCTGTCCAATACATCTCTGAACATCGCCAAAGCCGCCCCGGGCTCGAAGTGGGGCGCGCGTGCACGTCCGCGGCGGATGGTCCCATCCTCAAATCAATCAAGCTGGCTTCGTTCCCCAAACGGCCACTCCCGCAGCCGCCGCGCCCTCCACAAATACGCCCCCGTCCCCACCACCACCATCGCCAAACCCGCCCACACATACTGCTGCTCACTCGCAATCAGTATGTACAGCCAGCCGCCCAGCGCCGCCAGCACCGGAATCGGATACAGCGGCATCGAAAACGGCCGCCGAATCTCCTTTCGCAGCTTTCGTATCAGCACCACGGCCACACACTGCGCCGCAAACCATGTCAGAATCTGCAAAATAATCAGCTCTTTAATCAACTGCTCGAGCGTGAAGAAACAGGCGGCCGCCGATAGCACGCCCATAAACAACACCGAGAACGAAGGAAAATGTTCTTTTGGGTGAACCCGCGCAAACACGCGAAAGAACTTGCCCTCCGCCGCCGCCGCGTATGGCACACGTGTGTACCCGAGCAGCACGCAGAACACCGATGCGAACGCCACCCACAAAATCAGTACGGTCATTGCCGATGCAGCCTTCGCTCCATACAGCCGCTCCATGAACACCGACATCACAGCTTGCGACTTTGCTGCCTCCTGCCACGGCACCACGCCAATCACCGACAAACTCATCGCCACGTACAACACCGCCAGAATCGCAATCGAATACAGCACCGCTCGCGGAATCGTGCGCGCCGGATTCTTCACCTCGCCGCCAATTAAACAAACGGTGAAATACCCGCTATAGTCATACATCGCCAGCAGCGTCGCCGTGCCCAGGCCCGTGAAGAATGCGCCCGATAAATGAAATGCGCCCCTGGGAAACGTAAACGCCATCGCCGGATGAAAATGAGTTGCGCCGCCCCACACGATAATCCCCATCGCCAGCATCAACCCGATCCAAAGCACTGTCGAGATCGTGCTGATCGAGCGAATATTTCGATAAAGCAGCACCGTCGCCGCCGCGCACACCGCCACTGCAACCAGCCGGTGCTCCCACGCACTCATGCCCGGAAACAGGTAGCGCGCATAATCGGCGAATCCGAGCCCGCCCGAAGCCGCCGTGATCGGTGCCGACAGCATCACCTGCCACAAAAACAGGAAGCCCATCAGCCGCCCCAGCCCGCGCGGTCCGAATGCCTGCTGCAGATATTCGTACGAGCCGCCCGTCCCCGGCATCGCCGCGCCCAGCTCCGCCCATACGAGGCCATCACACGCCGAAATCACTGCGCCCAGGACCCAGCCCGCGAGCGCCTGGGGTCCGCCCATCGCCGCCAGTATCAGTGGAATGGTCAGAAACGGTCCGACCCCGACCATCTGCAGCATGTTCGCCGCCAGTGCCGGGAACAGACCCATGCCCCGCTCGAGCGGAGCATCAGCCGAATGCGAGAGCGTTTCGGGCGCGCGCAACTATTCGCTCGAGCCCGCGTGCTTGGTCAAGGGCTTGATCGCTACTTCTTTGAAGAAAACAATATCGTTGTCGCTATGGTTCTGCAGTCCGAACCAGCCGCGATCCGGCCGCCGGCCACGATCCGGTTCGAAGCTCAACTTCTTCGGGGGCACGGGCTGGCCCTCGGTGTAATCGGTCACCTTCTCGCCATTGACCACCACAATCGTCCGCGGTCCGTCGAGTGTGATGTCCATCGTGTTCCACTCCGGCCCCGGCTTCCCCGGCTTCGCCAGCGGTTTCGTCAACGAATAGAGCGTCCCGGTGACGTGATACTCATCCTCGCCGCCGCGCTCCGGATGATTATCGATCTGCACCTCGTAACCTTTATTCACCGGCATCCAGGGCTCGGTCGGCGCCGTTGGGATGCGAATGAACACGCCCGAATTATCGTTCTCATCGCGCATTTTGTACACCACGCGAATCGTGCAGTCGCCCACCGGACCGCCCGTCCAGTACGTAAGCCCCATGCCGCCGTAGGTCCGCATCAGTCCATCCTCGACCCGAATGCCGCCCGGCCCCACATGCTTCCATCCCGTCAGGTCGTGCCCGTTGAAAAGCTGCTTCCAGCCCTCATCCGCACTTGCGCCAAACGCGATGCTTGTTGCCAGTAACAGACCAATTACAGCCGTGTTCATATACTCGAAGCCTACACCACCGTTACACTCGCAGTTTCGGGCCATGAACCTACTTCCCAAAGACGAAAAGTTTTTCGAACTCTTCACCAAACACGTCGATCTGCTCTGCCAGTCCGCCGAGCTATTGCGCACCGGTCTGCAGCGCGGCTACCAGGGCGTCTGCGACGTCTCCAAACAAATCGAAGCTCTCGAGCGCGGGGCCGACGAAATCACGCATCAGATCTTCCAGCGTCTGCAGGCCACCTTCATCACCCCGCTCGATCCCGAAGACATTCAAACCCTCGCCACCAGCCTCGATAACGTCGTCGACGCCATCGAAGACGCCACGTTTCGCATCGTCGCCTATCGCCTCGACCCCATTCCCGAAACGGCTCTCAAACTCGCCGGCGTCATTGCCTCCTCCAGCCGCGCCCTGTCGCGCGCCATCCACGCCCTCCACGACCGCAAGCCTGTGCTCGACGACTGCATCGAAGTCAATCGCCTCGAAAACGAGGCCGACGCCCTCGAGCGCACCTTCCTCACCAACCTCTTCAACCGCGAAACCGACCCCATCACGCTCATCAAAAAGAAAGAAATCGTGGAAGAGCTCGAACATGCAACCGATCTGTGCGAGGACGTGGCCGACGTGATTCAGAATGTTGCCGTGAAGAACAGCTGACGCATGCCAGTCCTATCGCTGGTTGTTCTGATCGTCGCCATCGCGCTGTTGTTCGATTTCGTCAACGGCTTTCACGATGCCGCGAATTCCATCGCCACCGTCGTCGCCACCCGCGTCCTCAGCCCGGGTAAAGCCGTTTCGCTCGCCGCACTTTTCAATTTCCTGGCAGCCTTCTTGCTCGGCACCGGCGTCGCCGCCACCGTCGGCGCTGGCTTTGTCAACACAAAAATCGTGACGCCCTACGTGATCCTCGCCGGACTCGTTGGCGCCGTCATCTGGAATCTGATCACCTGGTATTTCGGCCTTCCCATCAGCTCGTCGCACGCGCTCATTGGCGGCTACGCCGGAGCCGCGCTCGCCAAAGCCGGCATTCACGGCCTCATTGTGGGCAAATGGCCGTCCACGCTGGCATTTATCGTCGTCGCGCCCGTCATCGGCCTCGTGCTCGGTTACCTGCTGATGGTGTCTGTTTATTGGATTTTCCGCCGACAAACGCCCGCGCGTCTCGACCGCTTCTTCCGTCACGCGCAGCTCTTCTCGGCCTCACTGTTAAGCTGCGCCCACGGCACCAACGACGCGCAGAAAACCATGGGCATCATCACCGCCGTGCTCGTCGCCGGCGGTTTTCAGAAAAATTTCCATGTGCCCGACTGGGTCATCCTCGCCTCAGCCACCGCCATGGGACTCGGCACGCTCAGCGGCGGCTGGCGCGTCGTTCGCACCGTAGGCACGCGCCTCACTCGCCTCAAACCACGCAGCGGCTTCTGTGCCGAAACCGGTGCAGCCATCTCGATCCTGCTCGCCACCTGGATGAAGCTGCCCGTTTCCACCACCCACGTCGTCGCGGGCTCGATCGCCGGCGTGGGTTCAATTCAGCGCGTGCGCGCGGTGCGCTGGAGTGTCGCCGGCAACATCATGGTCGCCTGGATCCTCACCATCCCCGCCGCTGCGCTCGCGGCCGCAATTGCTTTCTTCGCGATCCGTCTCTTTATTTCGGAGGCCTGAGCTCAGTGCGCAGCCGTCGTTGCTGCCCCGCCCTTTGAGTTCGAGCCCAGACCATCCACCAGAATCTCCGACAGCCGCGCAATCAGCAGCTCGCCCGGATTATCCACCGTCCAGTCCGGCTCCGGCATGCCGTCGATGTAAATCGCCATCGCGATCGGACCCTTCTTGCTGAAGATGAGGCCCACGTCGGCCCGCAAAGCATCGAGCGCGCCCGTCTTGTTCGCAATATCGACGTCTTTCATGTCGCGGCCGATCCCGTCACGATCCCGCTGGTGCTTCAGAATCGTCAGCATCTGCTCGGATGCGCTCTTCGAGACCATCTCACCGCGGTAGATTTTTTCGATCAGAAACAGCATCTCGGCCGGCGTCGTCCGCCCGATGCCCCACTTCTTGTTCTCCGGCTTCGCGCCTTCTTTCGTGATGCCGCTCGGATACGGTTTCAGGTCGTTGCGATCGCCCAGAATCTTCCGCATCGAGCGCGTCTGCTTCAATCCCAGCGACTCCATGCGCGCATTCACCGCGTCTCCGCCGATGCGATTGAGAATCAGATTCGTCGCCGTGTTGTCGCTCAGCACGATCATCAGATCCACCATGTCGCGAATGGGAAACAGGTCGTTATCGGTCATCTCCTGCAGAATCCCGCTGCCCGAGACCTTCTCTTCCGGCAAGACTTTCAGCTTTTCGTTAAGATCGAGCTTGCCTTCGTTCGCTTCGGCAAAGCACTCGATCATGATGGCGAGCTTGATGGTGCTGGCCGTCCGTACCGGCTCATCGGCGCGCAGGCTATAGCTCTCGCCCGTCTCGAGATTCTTCGCTGCCAGGCTGACGCGCCCCTGGAATCCTGCAATTTTCGCCTTAACCGCCGAATCGAGATCCCCGGCGCAGAACGCGACAGCAGGAACCAGCATGGCAAGCAGCAAACGTTTCATAACGCTTAGAATACTGTCCAGACGATGAGACTCTTCGCCGTGCTGCTCACTCTTCTGCAGCTCGAATCCACGGCTCCGCGCAAACCGCCTTCCACGGCCAAACCGGAGTGTTCGGCGGGCGCCGTCTGCTTCACAGGCGAGGTAAAGGAAGGCGAGGCATTCCGATATTCCATCAACTCACAGCTCGATTTCGTCCTGATCCCAGCGCCCCAAGGCAACCCGAGCGGCTGGACGATGGAGATCGAACCGAAGCACCCGGGCCCGCAATGCCACGACTTCGTGTACGTCGTGAATCCGCCCTACCGCGAACACAGCGTTCGCTACATCGATACCAGCTACGGCTGGAAAGCGGAGGACGTAGTTGCCGACACTCCGCGTGAGTTCAAATTCGTCACAAATTGTTCGGACTATCAAGCCGAAGGGCACCGCCTCGACATCCTGCTCTGGCCTTACACCTACAGCCAGCAGCAATACGACGAAGCCCTCGGGAAGCTGGGTTCATCGCCGCTCGGCCAAGGACGCCTCTGGATCACTGCCTCAAGAACCAGTCACGCGAATTCCAGCGATCCACTCGGCCGCATCGACTGGATCCGCTTTGCCGTCGAACTCAAGCTGCCTTCTCCGGCCCCGAAGCGCGAGTGAGCGTGCTTAGATACCGCCCGGCAACAACTGCCAGCACAAAAAAGAGCGGCATGTAGTTCCGCGCCTCGAACAGCCATCCGAAAAAGAGGCTTGACACAAACAGTACCGGCAGCAGATACAGCGCGAGCCGTTTGAGCGATGCCGGTGTCGTCTTCCAGGCGACAATCAGAAACGGCACCAACGCCAGCGCCGTGAGCGCAAACAGCGCCTGCCAGCGGCCGCCCTGCCAGTTGGCGAGCGCATGGGCTGGTGACACGCCGCTGACCTGTTCATAGCGGTACGAGCCCGCGCCATGCACCACCAGCGCGCGTACGCCCAGATACGCCGCAGCGCTCGCTCCGCAGGCCAGCAGCGCTTTGGGAAGATAATGGCTTTCGCGCCGCTGAAAGAGGACGTAATAGCCGGCCAGCGCGAGCACCGTCTCTTTCGCCAGTGAGCCGATGACGAGCGCGGTGAGAAAGAACGCGAACTCTTCCGTCTCGAGGAAAATGAACGCGAGCAGAAACGATAAGTGCGAAAGCGGATCGGTCAACTGCCCAGAGTAGTATTCAAAACTGACCGGATACACCGCCGCCACCAGCAGTAACGCCAGCAGCGCGCCGGTGTCGTCCGTAAATAGAAGCGCATAGCGCAGCAGCGCGTAGAAGAGGAGCAGATTGAGGAAGAGACGATAAATATCGCGCGCCGATTCATAATCGAAGCCCGCGAGTTCCAGCCAGCGCACCAGCGAGTTGGGCAAAAAACGATACGAATGCGGCGCAACCGAAGGCGAAAGCCGCATCACTTCGCGTTGAATTTCTACTTGCCAGGCGAAATTCGATTGCTCCGCCCGCACCGAACCTTTGTCGACGTAATAACGATGAACACTGTTGGTCCAAAGCGTCGCAAGCACCACCAGCAGCACGAGCGCGAAGGCACGCTGCCGGGAGCCGCGCTTCCGTTCGAGCCGGTAAAGCAGGAAAGCCAGCAGCGCCGCCAGCAGGTACGCGCTATCGAGCCGCAGCCGGCCAGCGCGTCCGCCGCTTACCGCTGTGGGCTGCCACTGAAAAAACACGGGCAGAAGAGCAACGACCAATCCGATCCAGACCGCAACCAGCGAAATGAGCTTGCGGCGGGGCAAATCAGCGGCCCGGTTCGGAGGCGAATTTTGCTTCGGAGGTGAAGGGAGAAGCGGGCAGGCCAGCCGCGTTGTAAAGATTGGCATCGGGCACGTTGCGCCACGCGTAACGAACGTACTTCGGCGCGGCAACCTGCGGACTCGAAATAATCACGCTGGTCCCCTCGATTCGCGCTTGCGCGGGAATGAAATGCCGATCCTCGCCCGCGATCTCAAAGCCGTTTACTGTTGCACCGTGCGCCGCGAGACCGTCTCCGTGATCGAACCAGACGCGCGCGCCAGATCCGTCAAGGCTGAGCTGTCGAAAGGCGGGGCCGGAGTACTCAATCGGCTCGCCGTAGACGAGAGCGCGGGCCGCCAGCGCGAGCCGGCTGCCGACTGTCTGCTTATCCGCGGGGTGAACATTATCGGGATCGCCCACGTCGATCGTGACGACCATGGCGGTATTGCGCAGCGCGAGCGAGCGGCGCTGTGCTTCGCGTACCGCCGGCCAGCCGGTCTCGTTGTTACCCGCGTTGAAACTCGAAATCTGCACAAACAGGAACGGAAAATCGCCTTCCGCCCAGTGCTCGCGCCAATCGCCAATCAACGTTTCGAAGACGCGTTCGTACAGGAAGGCGCGCTCAGAGGATGTATTCGATTCGCCCTGATACCAGATCACGCCTTTGATCGGAAATTTTATAAACGGCGCCACCATGCCGTTGTAAAGCCAGGACGGATCCCACGAAGCCGGATCGGGCCGCCAGGGATGCTTCGGCGCAGGCAGATGCTGCTCGCGCGCGCGTTCGTCTTCTCGCTTTTCGGCAGCGCGAATAGCCGCGAGGTCGGCCTGCTCGTTCATCATCTCGGCCCGCGCAGCGAAGACCGGCATCAGCGCTGCATCGGCAGCAATGCCCTCGAGACTGATCCAGGCCTCGGCCGGCGTGCCGCCCCAGGTCGAATCGATCAGCCCGACCGGCACGTTCTCGCGCTCGGCGATCTCGCGTCCGAAAAAGTAAGCAACCGCCGAAAAATTCGCCGCCGTTTCCGGCGTACAGACCGCCCACGCCACATCGCCTGCGAGATCGTTCGCCGGAGCGGGTATCGCACTCTTGTTCGCGATCAGAAGACGCAGCTTCGGATGATTCGCCGCCGCAATTTCAGCGGCTCCGTTCTTTATCACCGCCGATCCGGGAAAGCCTTTGAGCGGCATTTCCATATTCGACTGGCCGGAAGCAAACCAGACGTCGCCCACGAGCACGTCGTCGAGAACGATGCGATTCCGGCCCGCGACCGTGAGTTGCAACGGACCGCCGGCGGCTAGGGGCGGCAGATAAACGCTCCATTCGCCTAGTCGATCGGCGGTAGCGCTCGCGGAGGCGCTGCCAAACGTGACCGTTACCGCTTCGTCCGGCTCGGCCCAGCCCCAGACGTGAACCGGCCGCTCACGCTGCACGATCATGTGGCTGCTGAAAAGCTTCGGGAGACGGACATCGGCGAAAAGTAGCGGTGTGAGTACGAACAGCAGAAGGAGCCGGCGCACGGGAATCTAGTCTTCGTCTCCGGTGAAGACCTGATCGAGTATGAGCGCGAGGTCGCGGCTCTTATGCTCCACTGACTGGCGCAGCTCGCCTAATTCGCGTTCGGCCACGCGCAGCCGGTCGGCCAGATGCAGGCAGGCGAGTACGGCCGTGCGGGTGGAATCGAGATTGCCCGCCCGCCGCGCAATCGTCGACATCAGCTCATCGACTTCCTGCGCCAGCTGCTCGGTATCGCGGGGATCGCCGGCAGTCGACACACTGTAGCTCTGATTGAAGATGGTGAGCCGGACCGTTTGCTTTCGATTGTCCGGAGAATCCATGCGGCTCGCTATTCAGCTTGCGCTCAACAGATCCAGCTGGTTCAGCAGCTTCTCGATGCGGGTCTTGACCTGTTTGCGCTCACCCTTCATCGTATCGACCTCCTGCGAGAGCTGGCTGATCCGCTTTTCGAGCTCGCTGTTTTCCTTCTGGAACTCGGTGGAAAGCGCCTGCGCTTCACTCAGTTCCGCCTGGGCAGACGCGGCCCGCTCTTCGGCAGATTTCAACTGCTCTTCGAGACGCCGGTTTTCGCTGCGGAGGGTGGAAATGAGCTGAGCGGCGCGCGCGATCCGCTCCTCGAGACTGGCTAAGGTATCGATGCTTTCCTGCACTGCTTCCATGCTGTTCTCAGCTTACTGGACACGCGCGCGCGATGCGAGGCGATTTTACTGAACGCGTGCCTGATGCGCCGATTTGGCTTTTTCGACCAGCGCCGCAAAACCAGCCGTGTCGTTCACGGCGATGTCGGCCAGCACTTTGCGATTCAGTTCGATACCGGCTCGCTTTAGGCCGCTGATGAACTTACTGTAGGAAATTTCGAGCCCGCGGCAGGCGGCATTGATGCGCACGATCCACAGCGAGCGGAAATTTCGCTTCTTGAGACGGCGGCCGACGTAGCCGTAACGCAGCGCCTTCTCGACGGCTTCCTGGGCGGCGCGATTCAGCTTCGACTTGGTGAGGAAGAAGCCTTTGGCGCGGCGAAGTGTTTTGTGCCGGTAATCCCGGCGGTGGGTACCTCTTTTTACTCTGGGCACGTTTTCTCCTTTTCTTTTGATTCAGCAGGCGGGAGAGCATCAGGCACGTGCGGCGCACTGGCTCTGCCCGAAAACAGGAACGAAAAATCAGTACGGCAGCATGGTGCGGAGCTTCGCCTGATCGGTTTCGTCCGCGATGACGCCCTGGCCGAGCTTACGCTTACGCGAGCGCGGCTTGGAGGTCAGAATATGGCGCGCAAAGGCATGCCGGCGGGCGACCTTCCCCGTACCGGTCTTTTTAAAGCGCTTGGACGCACCTTTGTGTGTCTTCAACTTGGGCATAGTGTACCTGAAAAGCGATATATTCGGCCGAGGTACACACCTCGCCCGAGTTGCGGAACCGCATTCGTGAGTATAGCATTGCCGAGAGGCTTGACGGGTGCATACATACATGGCATACTTGTATGCATATGCGGAGCACATTGGTGGTCGATGATGAGCTGGTCGAGCGCGCCCGGGAGCTGACCGGGATCGACGAAAAAACGGCGCTGGTGCGGGAAGGGTTGCGAGCGCTGGTGGCGATGGAAACGGCGCGTCGGCTGGCGGCTCTGGGCGGAACGGAGCCAGAGCTGGAAGACATTCCGCGGCGGCGTCCGGAACCGGTTAAGTGATCCTGGCCGATACCTCGGTCTGGGTCGATCATCTGCGCCGTCATAATTCGGATCTGGCCGAACGGCTCGGAGCGCAGGTGATTCTGGGTCATCCGTTCGTGATCGGCGAACTAGCCTGCGGGAACCTGCGGCAACGGGGCAGTTTTCTGACGATGGTCCGCAGCCTGGTTCATGCGACCAGGGCGAGCGATGAAGAGGCATTCCAGCTTCTCGAGCGTCATCAGCTGTGGGGCAAAGGTATCGGCTGGGTAGACGCGCATCTGCTCGCTTCGGCCTTGATCTCACATTGCCGGCTCTGGACACTCGACCAGCGGCTGGCGGAGATCGCCTTCGAGATCGGAATCAACAAGCGTCAGCGCGCTTCGTAGACGGGCGATAGCTCGCGCAGCTTGCCGACGGCTTCGATCACGCGTCCGGCGACGTAGTCGATCTCTTCTTCGGTGTTGAAGCGGCCGATGCCGAAACGAACCGAGGAGTGCGCGGCTTCATCTGAGAGCCCGAGCGCTTTGAGGACGTAACTGGGCTCGATGGTGGCGGAGGTGCAGGCCGAACCGCTCGAAAGAGCCACATCGTTTAAAGCCATGAGCAGGCTTTCGCTCTCGACGTGCGCGAAGCTCAGGCTGAGATTGTTGGGCAGGCGATGTCCGGTCGAGCCGTTGATAGTGACCTCATCGAGCTGGCTCAGCAAGCGGTCTTTCAGACGGTCGCGTAAGGCGGCAACGCGGGCCGATTCGCTCGCCATCTCTTCTTTCGCAAGAGCAGCCGCCGCGCCGAGTCCCACGATTCCGGGCACGTTTAACGTACCCGAGCGCATGCCGCGCTCGTGGCCGCCGCCATCCATTTGCGCCGTGAGCTGGACACGCGGATTCCTGCGCCGCACGTAGAGCGCGCCGATGCCTTTGGGGCCGTAGAACTTGTGCGCGGTGAGCGAGAGCAGGTCGATCCCGTCAGCCTCAACATCGACCGGAATTTTCCCGACGGCCTGCACGGCGTCGCTGTGGAAGAGCACGCCTGCCTCTTTCGCGATCTGACCGACTTCGCGCAGCGGCTGAATCACGCCGATCTCGTTATTGGCGTACATGATCGAGATCAGCAGAGTCTGATCGGTGATGGCGGCGCGCACCTTTTCCGGATCCACGCGTCCGTCACGCTCGACCGGAACGTATGTCACGCGCCAGCCTTGTTTTTCGAGATGGCGGCAGGTATCGAGCACACCTTTGTGCTCGGTGGTTTGGGTGATGATGTGATTGCCGCGCGTGCCATAGGCTTCGATGACGCCCTTGAGCGCCAGGTTATTGGCTTCGGTGGCCCCGCTGGTAAAGACGATCTCTTTGGCATCGGCGCCGATCAGCCCGGCGACCTGTTTGCGGGCGCGCTCCACCGCTTCTTCGGCGGTCCAGCCGAAGCTGTGATTACGCGAGGCGGCGTTGCCGAATTTTTCGACGAAATAGGGCTTCATCGCTTCGAAAACGCGGGGATCGACGGGCGTGGTGGCGTGGTTATCCAGATAAATCGGCAGATGAACGGGCATGTTATTTGGTCAAGGGATGCGCGGCGCTGCCCGAAAGCGTCACGAGCGATGCTGGAAGCGCGCTTCCCGGTTCATTTTCCGCTTCCTCGAGCATGTCTTCGATCGAGACTGAATCGAGCAGCTTCAGGATGCCTTCGTGAATTTTGCGCAAGGGCTTCTTCACCGTGCAGCGGCCGGAATGCCCGCAAAACGCGCCCTCCGTAAAACAATTGGCGAGCACGATCGGTCCGTCGATGGCGCGGATCACCTCGAGAGCCGAGATCTGGCTCGGATCGCGCGCGAGCCGGTAGCCGCCATTGGTGCCGTACTCGGAGGAAAGAAAACCGCTTTTGCCCAGCTTCTGCAGCAGCTTGGAAAGAATCGGCAGCGGGATGCCACAGGAATCGGCGACTTCTTTGGCGCTGACGGCTTGCCGGTCGCGCCGCAGGCACAGTGCAAAATGCTTGAGAGCAATGAGACTGTAATCTGCCTTCTTTGTAAGCCGGAGCATTCAGATCCAACGGGCGCGGACGGAGGAGAACTCTACCCTCAATCTAGCACGTTCAGGGCCTTACGGAACCGCTCTGGCATTGCAAAATCAATCGTTTGTCGGGCTCTGGCGCTCAAACGGCGCGCCTGCTCGATGAGGCGATCCGGTTCAGTATCCTGTAAAGGATCAAAGTGCTTTACTTAAACTCCACTGTCGGTCATAAGAACATCGCGTGATTCGACTTTTTCGCGTCTTTATACCCGCCAGCGTGGTCGCGCTGCTCGTATCGGAGATCATTCTCGTCCTGGCCTGCTATCTGGCCGCGCTATTCATTCTGGGAATCGATCCGGTTTTCTACCTGTTTTTTGAAAACAACTACTGGAAGCTGCTGGTCATCACCGGGCTGATCATCCTGCTGTTCTATTTCCAGGATCTGTACGAAAACCTGCGCATCGTCTCGCGGGTGGCGCTGGTCCAGCAAGTCTGTTTGGCGGTGGGCTCGGCGCTCCTGCTGATGGCCTTTATCGGGTATCTATCGCCCGATCTGCTGCTGGGGCGCTGGCTGATGATTCTGGGCAGCTTCGGTGTGATCATCGTACTCCCGCTCTGGCGGCTGGCCTTCTGGCGCTACGTGATCGTGAACCTGAAGTCCGAGCGCGTGCTGCTGATGGGCAACTCGAGCATCCTCGACGAGATCATCCGCCCGCTGCTCGAACGGCCGGAATTCGGCTACACGATTCTCGGGTATCTGTGTGAGAACGAGGAGCCGTGCGATTTTCCGGTGCCGTGTCTGGGCAAGGTAAGCGATGTAAGAACCGTTTGCGCCGAGTACAAACCGACTCGCATTGTGGTGGGTATGGCGGAACGGCGCAACCGGCTGCCGGTGCAGGATCTGCTCGAGATACGTTTCGGCGGCGTGCAAATTGAAGATGCGGCAGATACCTACGAGATGGCGATGCACCGCGTCTGCAGCCGCAAGATTCAGCCCTCGCAGTTGATTTTTTCATCGACGCTCGGACCGAAGTCTCAGGCGCTCGCCTTCCAGAACGCGTATTCGCTGGTGCTGGGCCTGATCGGCGGGATCTGCACACTGCCGTTCATGATCATCGCTGCGCTGGCCGTGAAGGTTTCCTCCAAAGGACCGATTCTTTACCGGCAGAAGCGCGTCGGTCTGGACGGCCGGACGTTCTGGCTCTACAAATTTCGCTCGATGTATGTGGATGCGGAAGCGCGCACAGGCGCGGTCTGGGCGAAGAAGGATGACCCGCGCATCACGCCTGTCGGTAAATGGCTGCGCAAGCTGCGTTTGGATGAACTGCCCCAGTTCTGGAACGTGATCCGGGGCGATATGAGCATTGTCGGACCGCGTCCGGAGCGGCCCGAGTTTGTGGAATTGCTGGCCCAGCAGATTCCGTACTACCGGCAGCGGCTGGCAGTGAAGCCGGGCATCACGGGCTGGGCGCAGATCAATCACAAGTACGGCGACACGCAGCTGGACGCGATGATCAAGCTCGAGTTCGACCTGTACTACATCAAGCACATTGCGCCTGCGCTCGATTTCTACATCATTTTCCACACGATCAAAGTGATGCTGCTTAGCCGGGGCGCGCAGTAGTTTACGTTCCTCATGTCTGCCCTCGTGCGTCGGGTTCGAGGTTCTGCTCGAAGTACTCGTATCGCCTTCCTGCTGCTGCTTGGGATGATAGTTCAACGAAGCCCCGCGCAAATCACCCGAGGGCTGCTGTCCGTACAGGATTTAGGTCTGCCCCCTGGTCGCTCGGTCGCAGCATTCGAAGTCAAGACCTGGGGCGTATCGCTTCTGAGCGTTTGCCGCATCCCGCCGAGCTGGCTGCTCTCACAAGAGAAGTTTGAGGATCCAGCCGGTGTTCTTCGCGGGCGCGCGGATGTTCATGGCGAGCGTTTACGAGAGCTTCACGACATCTTCCTTGTGGATGTTTATGACTATCAGCCGCTGGCGAAGGGCAACCCTGAAGGGGAGTATCATCCGGCCTCCTTTTCCGGCTGGGTCGAGATTGCCGATCGAAGTTTAGGCAAGCCTCTCAGCCGACGTTCCTTGCGCGCCAGCAACTTTCATCTAACTCCAGCCTCGCAGTGCCCGGCGCCGCCCGCCGGGAAACCGTAATCGAGGGCGCCGGTCACCACCCGCCGAAGCGCAGCGTGACGCCAGTTGAGAGCCGCAGATTATTGGGGTAATGCGTGCCATCGATGGTGCGCGCCCAGGTGTGGACGTCTTCGAGATCGATGGCGTGCAGAGCGACGACCCGATTGAAGAGATAGTCGAGGCCGACGCCTGTCTGAATGGCAAACGCATTCGTCTGAAACTGGCTGGTGTACAGCGAGTGCAGCGGATTCGGCTCGCCCGGATACGGCGGTTTGATATCGGGCTTGCGATCGGGATACTCGCGCTCGAAGGCCAGCTTGGTTCCACCAGCCAGGAACTGCACAAACGGTATCCAGCGGTTTGCAGCACGAAAGGCGAAGCGCGGTCCGAGCATGTAGGTGGTGATGTCGCCCGAGAGATTCCGTTCGGGCAGGCTCATCTTGCAGCCGCTCACGTCGGCAGTAAGACCGAGCCAGCCGGTGAAGTTGTAAGTGGCCGACGCTCCGCCGCCATGGCAGGAGGTCGCGCCCGATTTGCCGAGGCCGAGGCGGAAATAGCTGTAACTCGGCTGCAGCTCGAAGCGCGGGACGGGAGCTGAAACGAGATCGCTCAGCGGCGGAGGGTCGTCCGCGTCATCGGGCACCGACTCGTTGTCGGTACGAAGCGCCATGACAGGCGGATGGTCATGGAAAATGCCGGGGCGGGTATCGCGGTGCCAGGGCACCTCCAGGCGCATCGCGTTGGCCATAGAGCGGCTCGGATTGAGTCCGGCACGCAGAAACATTTTGATCCAGGTGTTGCTGGTGCGGGCTTCGAGGCGCTCGATGAGGTAGCGGTCGAGCGCGTCTTCCGTGATCATCCAGCCGAGGCCGACCGTGGGCGTGATGACATGATCGACGAAACCCTGCTGCGGGAACCAGGCTTGGGTGTTGCCGATGGACGCTTCGCTATAGGGCCCGATTTCAAACTGTTCGCTGTACGCAAACGAGAAGAGCGTGGCGCGCGCGCGGCTTTTCCAATAGTGGCGGTTTCGGCCAAACACAGCATTGCGATAGGCGGGATCGTTCTGGACAAAGATGTAGCCGGCGACAGCGCCCTGCATCGGGTGGCCCACGTAGTTGATGAGAAACGGATCGCCATCGGCCCAGCCATGCAGGTTGCCGACTGACTGAAGCCAGTCGTGAAAGAAGGGACCGCGGAGGGCGCGACGGGTGTAGTCCTGGGTAGCGACGCGGAAGCCGTTTTCAATAGAAGCGAAGAAGAAAGACTGCCAGAGGAGCGGGCGCCATTCGATGCCGGGCGATTCGGACTCGGATTCGGAGCCGTCGGGATCGGGCTGCGGGTTCGACGTGTCGGCCGCGCGAATGGAAAGAGCGAAGAGTAAGGCCAGAATTGCCGTTGATCGAACGGATTTCGCCAAACCTCAGCATACAAGCCGAAAATGTGTGGGTAGAGCGACGTTTCGAGTGCAACAACTGGCGAGCCGAGCGTCACACCAGTGGCCGCACTCATGATTCCGCAGATTGACTGAGGGCCATTGGCTTTACGAGCCGCTAACTTAGGAACGGCGGTTGTCAGCGGCGGAAATCAGGAAGGCTTGCCAGCAGATTCGAAAGGTTTAGATTGACATAATGGCCGAGATGACGGACGAACAACTGGAAGCGGTAGCGGGCGGGTATCACGGAGATCCATTTGCGGTGCTGGGACCCCACGCGCTCGAGAACGGATCGGTGGAAATTCGCGCATTCTATCCGCAGGCGCGAGAGGCAGAACTGGTCGCCGGTGGCGAGACGACGGCGATGAAGAAGGTGCACCCAAACGGACTCTTCGTTGCAAGTCTGAAGAAGCTTCCGGATCAGTATCGATTCCGGCTCACGAGCCATGAAGGTGCGACATGGGAAGCCGAAGATGTGTATCGCTTTCCGCCGATCATCTCGGATTTCGATCTGCATTTGCATGCAGAAGGCACAAATTTCGAAGAGTACAACATGCTGGGCAGTCACCCGGCGACGGTGGACGGCGTCGAGGGCGTACGGTTCGCAGTGTGGGCGCCCAATGCGATCGTGGTCAGCGTAGTCGGCGATTTTAATGGCTGGGATACGCGGCGCAATCCAATGCGGCTGCGCACTGCGGGTGTCTGGGAGATTTTCATTCCGGGCGTGAAGGTGGGCGAGCCGTACAAGTATGCGGTGCAGTCGAAATTTCGCGGGTACAGCCAGCAGAAGGCGGATCCGTTCGGGTTCTGGATGGAGGCGCCGCCGAAATCTGCGACGCGCGTAGCGGATCTCACGAAGCATGAGTGGGGCGATCAGCAGTGGATGGAACAGCGGGCAAAAACGAATCTGCTGGACCGTCCGGTGGCGATCTACGAAGTGCATCTGGGCTCGTGGATGCGGCATCCCGATAACGCGCCGTATTCGTATCGCGAACTGGCCGAAAAGCTGGTGCCGTATGTAAAAGAGATGGGGTACACGCACATCGAGATGCTGCCGATTGCGGAGCATCCGTACTCGCCGTCGTGGGGCTACCAGGTGACGGGATATTTTGCGCCTACTTCGCGCTTCGGCGCGCCCGAGGATTTCATGTATTTCGTCGATCAGTGTCATCAGGCAGGGATCGGCGTGATTATGGATTGGGTACCGGCGCATTTTCCGAAAGACGCTCATGGGCTGGCGTACTTCGACGGCACGGCGCTCTATGAACATCAGGATCCGCGGCTCGGCGAGCATCGCGACTGGGGCACGCTGATTTTCAACTACGGACGAAACGAAGTACGTTCGTTTCTGATTTCGAACGCGATGTTCTGGCTGAAGAAGTATCACATCGACGGGCTGCGGGTAGATGCAGTGGCGTCGATGCTGTATCTCGATTATTCGCGAAAGCCGGGCGAGTGGATTCCGAACATTTATGGCGGAAATGAAAACTTAGAAGCAATCAGTTTTCTGCGGAAGACGAACGAGCTGGCGCATCAGGTGCCCGGGGTCGTGACGATTGCGGAGGAATCGACGGCGTTTACGGGCGTATCGCGGCCGGTATATCTGAACGGGCTCGGGTTCACCATGAAGTGGAACATGGGCTGGATGCACGACATGCTGCATTATTTCGAGCTCGATCCGGTGTACCGGAGGTACCACCAGAACGAGATTACGTTCAGCATGGTGTATGCCTTCACGGAAAATTTTGTGCTGCCGATTTCGCATGACGAGGTGGTGTATGGCAAGCGCGCGTTGTTGAATAAGATGCCTGGCGACGAGTGGCAGCGGTTTGCAAATGCGCGCGCGTTTCTGACGTATATGTATGCGCATCCGGGCAAGAAGCTGCTGTTTATGGGCAGCGAGTTCGGGCAGACGGCGGAGTGGAATTCAGAGGGACAGATCGAATGGTGGCTGCTTGAATTTGCGCCGCACCAGAAGTTGAAGGCGTTCTGCGCGGCGTTGAACGAGTTATATAAGTCGCAGCCAGCGCTGTACGAGGTCGATTTCACCTACAAGGGGTTTGAGTGGATTGATTTCCATGACGCGGATCACTCAATTGTGTCGTTTATCCGCCGCGGCAAGCGGAAAGACGATTACCTGGTGATCGTGTGTAATTTCACGCCGCAGCCGCACTTGAAATATCGGATCGGGTTTCCAGAGCCGGGGCCGCATCTGGAGGTGTTCAACTCGGATGCGGAGATGTTTGGCGGAAGTAATTTGGGGAATGCGGGTAGAGTGACGGCGGAACCGGTGGAGTCGCATGGACGGCCGGCGTCGGCCGAGGTGGTGATCCCACCGCTCGGGGTGGTCGTGTTCAAGCCGGAGAGGCCGTTGGCCGATGTCGGTGAGGGTGATGTGGCGCGCCTGGGCGAGCCGGGATATCCAATGCAAACGGCGCCTTAGGGGCCTGACCTTGCCGAACTCTTGAAACGAGATGAATGAAGCCGGTGCTGGCCGGGGTACGTGTAATTCTCGAAAAAAAAATGAGGGAATCGGCCGGGGTTTCCCCCGTTTTAGATAGGAGCACCAGCATTCCTATGATTCGTACACCAAAGGCGTCCTCCTTCGCCCTGCTTGCGGGCGTCGTTCTCTGCCTAATCTCTACCCATCCCTGCCGCGCGGCTGACAGCTACCAGGAATTTTTTGGCCAGGTGGCGCAGATCTGTGGTCTGCCGGCGGATAGCCCGCGGGCTCAGATCGCGGCGAACTGTTCGCAGAAGATCTTCGAGATGGGAAAGCAGGCGGAAGCGACCAAGCCGCAAACGGCTCTGAAAGCATACACGATCGCCTGGATCCTGGAGCAATCCCTGGGCGATGCGAAGAACACGGCTTTGTTTCAAAGCGCCGCCTCCAAGACCGAGGAGCTAAGCGCCCGGCTGGGGGTGAAATCTCCGATTGCGAACCTTTCTGTGCCAGCGCTGCCCACAGTGAACCCCGCCGCCCCGGCGCGTTCGAATGCGATTGCCTCGAGTTCGACGAGCCAGAGCACGCCCGCGTTGGCCGCCTCGTCCCAAGCTGCAGGCGTGGGCGACTGGAGTTCGCTTCTGGGTAACTACGTCTGCTTCTATTACGGCTACACGGGCGGCATGCAATACGTGGGCGGAATGTTGCAACCGAATTTTGGAATGGTGCGCGTGGGAGTCGACATTCAGCTCTTGTCATCGAGCTCATACCAGACCACGAAAGCGCCTGCGGCTTCCTTCAGTTTTTCGACAAGCATCCCGGGCAAGACACAACCGGCAGCGCTGGGTATGATCACGTTTACAAACGGATCGATGAGCGGACACCGCGCGATACTCGAGACCGATAAGCAGTACAAGTACCATATGCTCTTTCCGAACGACTGGAAAACGCCCGACGGCAAGTCCGATTCGTTGAGTTCCTCGACCACCTACTGCTATCAGCAGCACTAGGTCGCTCGGTGGTTCCCACAAGGCAGGCGATGTTCGCGCCGACCGCCGGGCGCTCATCGCTCAGCCGGCTGGCTGTGTGACTTGGGCGGCGATCAGGACACGGCCCAGCAAGCTGCCCATCACCGCCGCGCAAATCCGACCCTCCATCCGCTCGACGGCCCCGTTGAATCGCCCCTTCTTCTCCCCGAGGCTGCTCTTCTCCTCGGGCAAAGACCGGGTCGGCAGACGTGCTGATTTTGCCGCGTCGGCGCTTCCATGCTGGCTACCCTAGCAGAATGACTGCAAAGCGTGCGGCGGATTTCGCAGTGTACGTCGGTACTGGTCTGGCGTTTGGAATTCTGTGTATTGTGTTCGCTGAACACGATATCGAGTCGAAATGGCTGGTTCTCCTGTTTGAAACCTGTCTGGTCTTCGGAGTCGTAATCGCTCAGCAAAGGGCGCACTGGCCTTTCTCTGTTTTCTGGATAGCATCCCTAGCGCTTTTCGTGATACGCGGGTTTGGAGCCATTCTTCTTGTGCAACGTGTACCTCAGTTGAAGGCAGCGTGGGCCGGCACGGCTTTACTCATCGAAACGGCTGTGTATATCACGATGTTGGGTACTATCGTTCCGCAACTGCTGTCTGTGGAGAAGTCAGCAAGAAAGCATGGGCGGCATCGTGCGATAGGGACGAGGGGAGGTCACGCAGGATGATGTACTCCGATTCTGGATTACGAGTCGCGGGTGAGAATCTTTTCCGTAATCGTCTGGGCGATGGGGATGGCAGAAGTTGCGGCCGGCGACGGGGCGTTGGCGACGTGCAGCATGCGGGCGGTTTCGAGGAAGAGGAAGTCGTGGACGAGGGTACCGTCGCGGAGGACGGCCTGCGCGCGGATGCCGGCGGGCTCGGGATGTAGATCGTCTACACTAAGCGACGGGCAGTATTTACGGCACTCTTCGAGATAGGCGTGTTTCGAGAGCGAGTTGTGCATCTCGTGGAGGCCGGAGCGGAGGTGTGTGCCCATGACTTTCCAGAAACCGGGGAAGGCGGCGAATTCGGAGACATCGTGAAGATCGAAAGAGAACTTCGGGTAGCCTTCGCGGGCGAACGCGAGAACGGCGTTGGGCCCCACGGTGACACCGCCGTCGATCATGCGGGTGAGGTGGATGCCGAGGAATGGCAACGTGGGATCGGGGATCGGGTAGATGAGATGCTTCACGATGCGATTGCGCGATGCGGGCAGTCGGTAGTATTCGCCTCGGAATGGAACGATCTGGTAGTCGACGTTCAAGCCGGCGAGACGGGCGAGTCGGTCGGATTGCAGACCAGCGCAGATTATGAGCTGATTCGCCGTCCAGCGCTGCGGACCACTGTAGATTTCGACACAGTCCGAGCGCTCGCGAATCTGGTTGACGCGAGTGCCTAGTTGGATCTGGCCGTTTTGCGCGCGGATCTCTTCGGCGAATTTTTCGGCGATGCGGCGGTAGCTGACGATGCCGGTGGACGGAATGAATAGCGCGCCAAGGCCGGTGATGTTGGGCTCGCGGCGGCGTAGTTCGGCTGCATCGAGGCGCTCGGCTTCGACGTTGTTGGTGCGGGCGCGGTCGAAGAGAGGGTCCATGCGGGTGAGTTCGGCTTCAGTGGTTGCGACGAGAAGCTTGCCGCAGACTTCGTAGGGGATCGAGTGTTGATCGCAGAAGTTTTTGGTGGCTTCGGCGCCCCGACGGCAGAGCTCGGCTTTGAGACTGCCGGACGCGTAGTAGATGCCGGAGTGGATGACGCCGCTGTTATGGCCGGTCTGATGTTGCGCAACAGCGTTTTCTTTCTCGAGGACGATGACGCGGGCGCCGGAGCGTTGCTGGAGCAACTCGCGCGCGGTCGCGAGACCGACGATGCCGGCGCCGATGACGCAATAGTCAAAGATCAAAGCGGGAGATGGGTTGAGCCCATTGCGCTAAAGCGCCAATTGAGCCTCGAACAAAAGCTGGTCGGATCTGCGATAGGACGAGTTATAAGCATGGCAGCTGCGTTGAGCCCATGAGAAAGCGGTCCATGTGGTGCGCGGCGCGGCGCCCTTCGGCGATGGCCCAGACAACGAGCGACTGGCCGCGCCGTGAATCGCCGGCGGAGAAAACGCCCGGCACGGAGGTCATGTACGCATCATCGGTTTCGATGTTGCCGCGGTGGTCGAGGGCGAGTGGCAGCTGTTCGAGCAGGCCGTTGCGAACCGGTCCGGAAAAGCCAATGGCGATGAGGACGAGATCGGCATCGAGATAGAACTCGCTGCCGGGAACTCGTTCGAGCGCGGGCTTGGGTCCGACGCGGACGCAGTGCAGACGCTTGACGTTACCTTGCTCGTCGCCGGTGAAGTGCGTCGTGAGCACGCTCCATTCGCGGAAGCCACCTTCTTCGTGCGCCGCTTCGACGCGGAGTTGTAGCGGCCAGAGCGGCCAGGGAGTGGTTTCGTGGCGATCCTCGGGCGGCATCGCGTGGATTTGCAATTGGTGGACGGAGGCGGCCTTCTGGCGATGAGCGGTGCCGAGGCAATCCGCTCCGGTGTCGCCGCCGCCGATGATGATGACCCGTTTGCCGGTGGCGAGGATCTCTTCTTCGCGGCTGAAGCGGTCGCCCGCGCCGCGCTTGTTCTGCTGGGTGAGGTAATCCATCGCGAAATGGATGCCTTTGAGCTCGCGGCCCGGAATGCTGACGTCGCGCGGGGCTTCGGCTCCGATGCCGAGGAGAACGGCGTCGTAGTTTTTCATCAGGTCCGTGCCGGGAATCGTCTGCCCCACATGAACCTTGGTCTGGAACTCGATGCCTTCCGCGCGAAGCTGCTCGATGCGGCGATCGACCACCCATTTTTCCATCTTGAAATCGGGGATGCCGTAGCGCAGCAGGCCGCCGATGCGGTCTTCCTTTTCGAGAACGGTGACCATGTGTCCGGCGCGATTGAGTTGCTGGGCGGCGGCGAGCCCGGCAGGACCGGAGCCGACAATGGCAATGCGCTTACCGGTGCGGCGGCGCGGTTGTTCGGGCGCAAGCCAGCCTTCCGCGAAAGCGCGATCCACAATCTGCTGCTCGATCACGCGAATGGTGACGGCTTTATCGTTGATGCCGAGCACGCAGGCGGCTTCACACGGAGCCGGACAGATGCGGCCGGTGAACTCCGGGAAGTTGTTGGTCGCATGCAGGGTGCGGCTCGCTTCGCGCCAGCGATTGCGCCAGACGAGATCGTTCCAGTCGGGGATGAGATTGTGGACCGGGCAGCCGGTGTGGCAGAACGGCACGCCGCAATCCATGCAGCGCCCGGCCTGCTGCTTGAGCTTGGCCGGCGCCGGTTCCTGGTACACTTCGAACCAGTCGTTGGCGCGCTCGAGCACCGGTCGCCGCGGCGGCATCTCGCGCGTGTATTCAAGAAAGCCGGTGATCTTTCCCATTAGCGAGCTCCTTCCGCGCGCAAGGCATGTTGTTCGGCCACGAGCGGAGTGGGTTCGATACTCTTCTCCTTCGGCTTTGCGCTTTCGAGCACGCGGCGATATTCGTGCGGGTAGACTTTCACAAAACCCTTCACGCTTTCGGACCAGTTTTCAAGAAGGCGTCTGGCGAGCGCGCTGCCGGTGAAGTCGGCGTGTTTGCGGATCAGTGATTCGAGCAACTGGATATCGGCGCGTTCGAAGAGCGGTTCGAGATCAACGCTTGCCGGGTTGCAGCGGACGCGGGTGAACTCGCCCGTCGGATCGTAGACGAAGGCAAGACCGCCGCTCATGCCCGCGGCGAAGTTGCGGCCCGTGGCGCCGAGCACGACAATGGTGCCGTTGGTCATATATTCGCAGGCATGATCGCCCACGCCTTCGACGACCGCCGTAGCGCCGGAATTACGAACCGCAAAGCGCTCGCCCGCGACGCCGTTGAAATAGGCTTCGCCGCTGGTAGCGCCGTAGAGGACAGTGTTGCCGATCAGGATGTTGTGTTCGGGCGCGAAGGTCGCGTTCTTCGGCGGATAGACGATCAGTTTGCCACCCGAGAGGCCCTTGCCGGTGTAGTCGTTGGCATCGCCTTCGAGCGTGAGCGTGATGCCCTTGGCCAGAAACGCGCCGAAGCTTTGTCCGGCCGAGCCCTGGAACGAGATGCGGATGGTATCGTCCGGCAGTCCGTTCGAACCATGGCGCCGCGCGACTTCGCCGCTCAGCATGGCGCCCACGGTGCGATGGACGTTGCGCACGGACACGTGGAACTCGACGCGCTTACCCTGTTCGATGGCGTCTTTGGCCTGTTCGAGAAGGCTGTGATCGAGAGCCTCGTTGAGTCCATGGTCCTGCGCGATCAGGCAGCGGCGGCCCACGCGTCCAGGTACCTGCGGGTTGTAGAGAATCGACGAGAAGTCGAGACCGCGTGCTTTCCAGTGTTCGACGGCCTGGCGCACTTCGAGCATGTCGACGCGGCCGATCATCTCATCCATGGTGCGGAAGCCGAGCTTCGCCATCCACTCGCGCACTTCTTCGGCAACGAAGAAGAAAAAGTTGATGACGTGCTCGGGCGTCCCGTCGAATTTCTTGCGCAGTTCGGGATTTTGGGTGGCGATGCCGACCGGACAAGTGTTCAGGTGACACTTGCGCATCATGATGCAGCCGAGGGCGATCAGAGGCGCGGTGGAGAAGCCGAATTCTTCGGCGCCCAGCAGAGCGGCGATAACCACGTCGCGGCCGGTCTGCAGTTTGCCATCGACTTGCACGCGGATACGGCTACGCAGATCGTTCATCACGAGCACCTGCTGCGTTTCGGAGAGCCCGAGTTCCCAGGGAATACCCGCGTGGCGGATCGAAGTGAGCGGCGAGGCGCCGGTGCCCCCTTCGTAACCGCTGATTAGGACCACATCGGCGTGCGCTTTTGAGACGCCCGCGGCAACCGTGCCGACGCCCGCTTCGGAGACGAGCTTGACCGAGATGCGCCCCTGCGGATTTACGTTCTTGAGATCGTAGATGAGCTGCGAAAGATCTTCGATCGAATAGATGTCGTGGTGCGGGGGTGGCGAGATCAGGCCAACACCGGGAACCGAGTGGCGCACGCGCGCGATAGTCGCGTCGACTTTATGACCGGGCAACTGGCCGCCTTCGCCGGGCTTAGCGCCCTGGGCGATTTTGATCTGGAGCTCGTCGGCGTTGACGAGATAATTGGCGGTGACGCCGAAGCGGCCGGAGGCGACCTGCTTGATCGCGCTGCGACGCGAATCGCCGTTGGGAAGCGGTGCGAAACGGGCTTCATCTTCCCCGCCCTCGCCGGTATTGGACTTCGCGCCGATACGGTTGACCGCGATGGCGAGCGTTTCGTGGGCTTCGGCGCTGATGGAGCCGAAGGACATAGCGCCCGTGGCAAAGCGCTTCACGATCTCGGAGGCCGGTTCGACTTCTTCGATGGGAATCGGGCGCGGCGGTGTTTTCAACTGCATCAGCCCGCGGAGCGTGTAGAGCTGCTCGTTCTGCTCGTTGATGAGCTTTGAATATTCCTGGAAGGTCGCGTAGCTCTGCTGGCGCACGGAGTGGCGCAGCTTGCTGACGGTGGTTGGGTTCAGCAGATGCCGTTCACCGTTGATGCGGTACTGATACTCGCCGCCGATGGCGAGTTCGGTTTCGGCATCAGAGACAGGCCGGAAGGCGAATGCGTGCTTCGCAACAGCTTCCTGCGCGAGCACATCGAGACCGACGCCTTCAATGCGCGAAGGCGTGCCGGTGAAGTACTGATCGACCAGTTTCCTGTTCAGGCCGACCGCTTCGAAGATCTGCGCGCCGCGATAGCTCTGCAGCGTAGAGATACCCATTTTCGAGAAGACTTTGAGCAGCCCTTTGTTGACGGCTTTGATGTAATTCCTGATGGCGATTTCGGGCGTAATGCCGTGAGGCAGATCGCCGGATGCAGCCAGCTCTTCGATGGTTTCAATCGCCAGATAAGGATTGATCGCACTGGCACCATAACCGATGAGGAGCGCGTAGTGCATCACTTCGCGCGGCTCGCCCGATTCGATGATGAGGGCGACGCCCATGCGCGTGCCTTCGCGGACCAGGTGGTTGTGAACGGCGGTGAGCGCGAGAAGCGAGGGGATCGGCGCGAATTCTTCATCGATGCCGCGATCGGAAAGAATCAGCAGCGTGTAACCGGCCTTGATGGCGAGCGAGGCGCGGCGGCAGAGTCCATCGAGTGCGCGCTTGAGTCCCGCTTCGCCTTCGTGGGCGCTGAAGGTGGTGGGCAGAGTGGAGGCGAGCAGATCGCCGCGCGAAACGCGCCGCAGCTTTTCGAGATCGCGATTAGTCACGACCGGATGCGGCATCTTCAGCGTGTGGCAGTTCTGTGGGGTCTCATCGAGGATGTTGCGCTCCACGCCGATGTAGCTGTTGAGCGACATCACCATCTCTTCGCGGATCGGATCGATGGGCGGATTGGTGACCTGCGCGAAGAGCTGCTTGAAGTAGCTGAAGAGCGACTGCGGTTTGTCTGACAGACAGGCAAGCGGCGTGTCGATGCCCATCGAGCCGATCGCTTCCTGACCTTCCGCAGCCATCGGCGTGAGCAGCAGGCGCACATCTTCATCGGTGTAGCCGAAACAGCGCTGGCGTTGCAGAACGGTTTCGTGATCGGTGGGCTGCACACGTGCCGGATCGGGCAGCGCTTCGAGGTTGATCTGGTTGTCGCGAATCCATTCCCCGTACGGCTGCCGCGTGGAGAGCTGATGCTTGATCTCTTCGTCGGGAACGATGCGCTTCTGCTCGAGATCAACCAGCAGCATCTTGCCGGGCTGCAGACGGCCTTTGTACTCGATCTCTTCGGGAGCGAAGTCGAGGACGCCGGTTTCCGAGGCCATGACGAGCAGGCCGTCTTTGGTGAGCAGATAACGCGCGGGGCGCAGACCGTTGCGATCGAGCGTGGCGCCGATGACGCGGCCGTCGGTGAAGGCGACCGCCGCAGGACCGTCCCAGGGCTCCATCAGCGACGCGTGGTACTCGTAAAACGCGCGCTTTTCCGGTGACATGGTCGTGTCGGCATCCCAGGCTTCCGGGATCAGCATGGCCATCACGTGCGGCAGCGAGCGGCCGGCAAGCGTAAGCAGTTCCACAGCGTTGTCGAGAGCGGCGGAATCGCTACCGCTCGGCTCGATGATGGGGAAGATCTTCTTGATGTCGGGAAAGAGCGGCGAGGCCATCAGCGACTGGCGCGCGCTCATCCAGTTGACGTTGCCGCGCACGGTGTTGATCTCCCCGTTGTGACAGATGTAGCGGAACGGATGCGCGAGCTGCCAGGTGGGAAACGTGTTGGTCGAGAAGCGCTGGTGCACGAGGCACATGGCGCTCTTGGTCTCCGGGTCGAGCAGTTCGTTATAAAACTCGCCGATCTGATGCGCGAGCAGCAGTCCTTTATAGACGATGGTGCGCGTCGAAAACGAAGGAATCGAGAAGAACGCTTTATCGCGCACGTCGGCAGCTTCGGCCACCGCAGCCTGAGCACGTTTGCGAACGACGTACAGCTTGCGCTCGAACTCCTCCACCTGCATGCGCAGCGGGCGCTGCACGAAGAACTGTTCGATGTAGGGCTGCGAAGCGCGCGCGACTCGGCCGATGGCATCCACTTCGACCGGCGTGTCGCGCCAGCCAAGTACCGTCAGGCCTTCATCGCGCGAAATGCGCTCGAGCAGACCTTCGCAGGCCAGCCGCTGCTGACGCTCAACCGGCAGGAAGCACATGCCGACGGCATATTCGCCCGGCGGAGGAAGCGAGAACCCGAGAGATTTTGTCTCGCGCGCAAAAAAGCCGTGCGGAATCTGGATGAGCACACCCGCGCCGTCGCCCGTTTCCGAGTCGCAGCCGCACGCGCCGCGATGCGCGAGATTCTGAAGAATCTGTAGACCTTTCAGAACGATGTCGTGCGAGGCTTCGCCGTTGACATTGACCACGAAGCCGAGACCGCAGGCGTCGCGCTCGTTAGCGGGATCGTACAGGCCCTGTCGAACGGGGAGTTGGTTGGCGGTACTCAGTCGATACACGTATGGCCCCTCTCGGAACATGGAGATGAGTTCTCAGTATAGCCATCCGGCTACTATCAGTCAAATTGAATTTACCCGCTTGTCATATCGGTTTTTCTTATGTTAGAGTAACTGGACGTGACCCTGGCGAATCTCCGTTTGATCCGCGACATTGCGCAGACCCGCAGCATCAGCAAAGCCGCTCAGCTGAACGAGATCAGCCAGTCGGCGGCGAGCCAGGCCGTGACGGAACTGGAGCGTGAGCTGGGTATTTCGCTCTTCGATCGTTCGACGCGGCCGATTGCACCAACCGCGGCCGGCAAGTTGTACCTGAGCTTCTGCCGGGACGTGCTGCGCAGGAATGACGAACTGCAGTCGGAACTCGACCTGCTGCGGCAGAAGCAGAACGGTATGGCGCGAATCGCGGCGATTTACTCGGTGGGGCTTTCCGAGATGTCGCAGATCGAGGCGCGCTTTGAAGCGAAATATCCCGAGGGCACACTCTCGGTTTCGTATCTGCGGCCGGAGCGGGTGTGGGAAGCAGTCGAGCAGGATGAGGCCGATCTCGGGCTGATGAGTTACGCCGAATCGTCGCGCGAGATTGTGGCGCTGCCCTGGCGGAAAGAAGAAATGGTGGTGGCGGTAGCGCCCGGACACCGGCTTGCCGGACGCGAGAGCGTGCGCGCGGAGGAGCTGGAAGGCGAGCCGTTTATCGGGTTTGATGACGATCTTCCGATCGAGCGGCACATTGAGCGCTATCTGCGGGAGCACAAGGTGGAGGTCGAGATGGTGCTGCACTTCGACAATCTCCTGATGATTAAAGAAGCTGTGGCGCACGGGGCGGGATTAAGTATCATGCCCCGCCGCGTGATGCTGGATGATATGCGGAATCAGCGGCTAGTGGCGCTGCGGCTGAAACCGGCGGAACTGTACCGGCCGTTGTATATCATTCACCGGCGCCGCAGAGTGTTCAATGCGGTCACCGCCGGGCTCCTGGCGCTGTTGAAAGAAGAAGAGCGGCCGAACGCGGCTTGACGTAATCAGACCAGCAAGCTGCGGAGAGATGCTGCTTCAAGAAATGCACGGAAATCGCGATCGCGCGTGAGTAGCGGTAGTCCGGCGTCGAGGCAACTCTGAGCGATGAGGGAATCGCCAAGACGAGCTTTCCGCCCTCTTGCCAGCACCTTCGCCCGAAGTGCTCCCGCCCGGCTCCAGTATCCCGGCTGAATTTCGAGCAACGGAACTTCGGAAAGAGCATTCGAAAGATCGGAGGGAATCTTCGGATCGCTCAAAAGTTCGGTCAAAACCGGCGGAGCCATGAGGACTTGCCTATTCTCGAGAGCGTGGTCCAACACGTCGACGTCCTGGCCGCGGTCGCCTTGAAAATAAGCGATCCAGGTACTCGTGTCGGCCGCAATCATCGATCAAGCTTCAGATCGGCTTGAGTGCGGGAAAAGCGAATCTGTCCACGGTATGCCCGCAGCTTGGCATATGTCTGCGATGCGGCTACCAATTGCAAACCCGTGCGCACCGTTTGCGTAATCCCCGTGCCGCTTGCTCGTTGGGCCTTCTGAAGCAGCTCGGGCGGGATTTCGACTGTAATCTTACGCCCGCGCTCCATGCCAACGATAATACCGTACGCCATACCAGTCCTGGATATGGTGATTGGCACGGCCGGGAAGCATCGTCACCAGCTATCGCGGTTCGAAATCGTAACGCGGTAGTACGGTTTGTCTTTTTCCGAGGGGTCCTGTTCGAACTGCTCCGACGTCTTGGCAGGATCGTACCCGCGCCAGAGCCAGGTCAACGATTCCGGCAAGTCGATGGCCGCTTGCGCCGAATCATGCGTGGCCTGGCCGAAGCGGAAGTGGTAATCGTAGCCGCGCATTTTGAGTGAATTGGCCAGCTGGATATTCTGCAGCGGCCAGGAACCGTGGTCGTTTTCGAGGTCATCGGCGCCATCGCTCATCCAGACGCGGATGTTGCGTTTGGGCAGCTTACGGACCATGAACGGATAGAGATTGCCGCCGTCCTGCTTCTGGTCCGGACGCCACTGGATGGACGTGTAGCTGCCAATCGTGGAATGCACGCGCGCAAATTTTTCGGGATTGAACCAGGCCGAGTTGAACGAGCAGATGCCGCCAGAAGACTCGCCCGCAATGCCGCGGCTATAGCCGTCCTGGCGCAGACGGTAGAGTTTTTCGACCTCGGGCAGAACTTCGTCGAGCAGAAAACGGTTGTAGCGATCGCTGACTGTGTCGTATTCTACGGAGCGCATCGCTTTACCATCGGGCGAAAAGCCGGGCGCAATCAGTACGTAGACCATCGGCGGAATGCGCTTCTGCGCAACCAGGTTTTCGGTAACGGTAAAAAGCCGGAGTTTGGAGAGATCGCCGTTGATCAGAGTCTGGCCGTCCTGCCATACCATCAGCGCGGCGGGTACTTTCGGATCAACGCCGGGCGAAGCGTAGATCCAGTAATCGGCCTTCATGCCGTCGTAGATCTTGCTCGTAATGGTGAATTTTTCACTCAGCTTACCTTGCGACACGCCGGGTTTGGGATAGGAATCGGGGTTGTACCCTGGGACGTCGGAGCGGTTGCCGAGCGGTTTGCCGTCGGCGAAGAACTGATACGCGTGTGTAACGCCAACGCGCATTTTTTCAAGACGCATCCAGTAACCGGAATCGCCGACGCGCTGCATCTCGCGAGCGGGCTGGCCATCGATCGAAACCGTTGCCGGCGCGGCGGATGGAACAACGAACAGATAATCTTCACCCCACACCTGCGCGCCGCCCTTTTTGCCGATCGTTTTTTCGATCTGGTCGGCGAGCCCCGCCGTATCCGGCCCCTGACGGGCGGAGTCGATCAATTGCGCAAGAGGGTGCGTTTGCGCAGCGGCGAGAAGCGCGCAGGCGCCGAGCAGGATCAGTTTTTTCATTTGTTCAGCTGAGGTCAGTTAAGTATTCGAGGCGGTTCTGGCTGTCGCCGAATCGCTCGGTCGGCACGCCTGCTGCATCGAGAAGGCTTAAGTACAAATTGGCAACGGGCTCTTTCTTTTGATAACGGATGTGGCGGCCGGTCTTGAAAGTCTGCGAGCCACCCGCCAGCAGCACGGGGAGGTTGTCATGGTTGTGACGATTACCGTCGCTGATTCCGCTTCCGTAGAGCACCAGCGTATTGTCGAGCAGCGAGCCCGCGCCTTCCTGCGTCTTCTTGAGGCGCACGAGGAAATTTGCGAACTGCGCCATGTGATGCTCGTTAATCTTAGCCACCTTGTCCATCAGCGCGGGATCGTTGCGATGGTGCGAGAGGCCGTGATGACCCTCGGGGACGCCGATCTCGCGATAGGAGCGATTACTGGCTTCGCGAGCCAGCATAAAAGTTGAAATCCGCGTGGTATCGGTCTGAAGCGCGATGGCCAGCAGATTGAACATGAGCCCGGCGTGTTCCGCGAATTCGATCGGAATGCCACTCGGTTTCTCGATGGAAGGCACGGCAACCGAGTTGGTTGCGATTTGACGCTCCATCATCTCGATCTGCCGCTCGACTTCGCGCACGGAGGTGAGATATTCATCGAGCTTGCGGCGGTCGGTAGGGCCGAGGCCGGTTTCGAGGCGTCGTGTGTCGTCAGCTACGAGGTCGAGGATGCTCTGCTGATAACGTGCATTGCGGGCGCGAACAGTGGGATCCCCGGCGTTTTCATCGCTGCCGAAGAGGCGTTCGAAGACAGCCCGCGGATTCACTTCGGGCGGATTGGGAGCGGTAGCGGTGCGCCAGGAAATGCTGTTCACGTAGGCGCAGGCGTACCCCGAATCGCAGTTGCCGGCGAGATGGCCGTCTTCGCAGCCAAGCTCGAGCGAAGCGAGGCGCGTTTGCCGCCCTATTTTCTGCGCCGCGAGTTGATCGACCGAGATCCCGGCCGAAATGTCCGCGCCGGCCGTTTTGCGCGGATGCACGCCGGTCAGGAAACTCGCAGAGGCGCGGGCGTGGTCGCCGGGACCATCGCCCAGCGCTTCGCCGCCGTGATCCATCAGGCCCGTGAGCACCATGATGTCGTCTTGCACGGGAGCGAGCGGGCTCAGGATCTTGGGTAGCTCGAAAGCGCGGCCTTCCGCAGCAGGCGTCCAGTTGCGCATATCAATTCCGTTCGGCACGTAGCAGAAAACCATGCGCACGGGCGAGACAGTCGCAACCACTTCGGAGGCTTTGCTGAGCGCCGGGATCATGGAATCGAGAACCGGCAGCGCAACCGCCGCACCCATACCGCGCAGCAACGCGCGACGCGAGACATGCTTTCGAGTCAGAATCATTTTCCGTTTACTCCCGTTAGTCTTGCTGTTTCCCGCGCTGCATCGCCGCGGCCCATCTGGAAGGGAACACTATTGACAATTCCGGTTATCAGCGCCGAGAAACGATAGTCGTTTTCCCGGAGCTGCGAGACGATCTCTTTAAGCGCGCGCCGATCGTAATTTTCCAGACCGCGCCCGAGCGCGTAGGTCATCATTTTTTCGCTGAAGCACTCCGCGAACACGTCTTTGTCAGCCGCCAGGATCGCTTTCAGTTCGGCACTGCCATTGAACTTCCGCCCGTCGGGCATTTCGCCCGAGGCATCCACTGGCTGTCCGGCATCGTGCGTGCGCCACTGGCCGACCGCATTGTAGTTTTCGAGCGCGAAGCCGAGCGGATCCATCCGCTTGTGACACGAGGCGCACATCGGATCGGCGCGGTGCTTTTCCATTTGCTGGCGCATGGTGCCGGCAAGCGGCCCGGCTTTGGCGTCGATCGAACCGACACCCGGCGGCGGCGGAGGCGGCGGCGCATTCAGCACGTTTTCCAGAATCCACTTGCCGCGCAGTACGGGCGAGGTGCGCGTGGGATACGACGTCACCGTGAGCACACTTCCCTGCGTGAGAATACCGCTGCGCTCGGTACCGTCAAGCGAGACTTCGCGGAACTGATTGCCCGTCACGCCGGGAATGCCGTAGAACTTTGCGAGTCGCTCATTGAGAAACGTGTACTTGCCGTTCAGCAGATCGATGATGCTGCGGTTCTGGCGCACCAGCGCCGTCGCAAAGAGCTTCGATTCGATGTACATCGCCTGCCGGATTTGCGCATTGAAGGCCGGAAATTCCTCCGGATCCGGACGAATGCTCGAAAGGTTGCGCAGCTCCATCCACTGGCCGAAGAAATTGTCGATGAGCGCGTCGGACTTCGGATCGGAAAGCATCCGTTGCACCTGTGCGTTCAGCGCGCTCGGCTCATGCAGCTTATTCTGGCCGGCGAGATCGAGCAACTGCTCGTCGGGCATGCTGCTCCAGAGGAAATACGAAAGACGCGAGGCGAGCTCGAAGTCATTCACGGCGTGAACTGCGGAGGCGTTTTCCGGCTGCGGATCACGCTCGATGCGATACAGGAAATTCGGTGAAACGAGAATCGCTTCTACGCCGATACGCATGGCCTGCTCGATGGTCATGCCATCCTGCCGCGCAGATGCCACCAGCTTGCAGATCGGATCGATATCGGCATCCGTAACCGGACGGCGATATGCCAGGCGCGCCAGATGCGCCAGATCGGGGCGAATGCAGGCATCCGTGTGCTGGCCGCGCGTGTGGCCGCAGAGGAAGATGCGATGGTAGCTTTCGGGCAGCGGCGCCGGCTGCGGATTGTAGGGCCCTCGGATTTCGAGCGCATCGATGAAAGTCGGTGGATTTTCCAGTTCGCGCTGCTTGGCGAGTTGCTGTGCCTGCTCGGGGTGTTTCGCGACGGCTTTCTGGAATTCCGCTTCGCGCTCAGCATCCATCTTTTGGCGAGCGGCAACTTCTAAAGGCGAGGGCTCGCGCGGCTCCATATGCGCGCTGAGCGTGTGTTCTCCATTCGGAACCTGCAGACGAATTTCGTACGAGCGAGGCTTATTTTTTTCAATCAGCACGTCGCTGGTTTTGATTTCTTTGCCATCGAGAAGCAGGTGCAGGCGGAAAGCATCCTTCTTACCGCTCACCGCCGCGCGCAGAATGTATTCGCCCGGAGCGGAAAATTCAAACGTGTGCTCAAGCGCTGAGCCGTCGTCGTTCGGATCGTGCTCGGGCGAATACCGTTCCCTTGCCGGTTTGGGTAGGGTTTCGGACGGGATGGCGCGATTAGCGATTTTGGTTGCCGCGTTGAGATACTTTTCCAGCAGGACGGGCGAGACCGAGAGTACGTCGCCGATATTGTCGAAACCATAGCCGGAATCGTCAGCCGGAAAATCGGCCGCGGGCTGGAAATGAACCGCCAGCAGATCGCGGATCGTGTTGTTGTACTCGGTGCGATTCAGACGGTGCGCCGTGAGGTGGCCGGGATCGGCGGGTGTGTTGCGGTCGGCTTGGTCAAACTGCTGTTCGATCCAATTCGTCACGGCCGCAACCGCTTCGGGCTTGGGTCGCGGCATGCCTTTGGGCGGCATTTCGCCGGCGCGCACCCGGCGCACCACTTTCTCCCAGACATCGCGATCGCGCAGCATGGCCGCCGAATCGTGATAAGACGTGAGCGCCAGCCCCGCGGTCCTGAGTTTGTCGTTATGGCAAAAAGCGCAGTTCTGAGCGACGAACGGCGCGACGACTGTATCGAACGTTTGCGCCTGCTGCGCCCACGCCAGCGGCGCTGCCAAGCCGGCGGCCAGGGCCAGCAGAAGAGTGTGTTTTCTCCCCAATAGCGTGACGACGAAGTCGCGAAGGCGCAACGTTACCAGACCGTGTGAATTTTATGCTTTGAGCTCGCGCATCGTCTTACCGACCGCGCCGGGACCGAAGTCAATTTTCGCCTTCTCAATCGGCAGTCCGACAACTTCGATGCGTTTCAGATCGGTGGTGCCAATACCGACAGCTTCCGCCAGCTTCAAAGTGTTGTTGCCGCGAATGAAAGGACCGCTGCCGCGATCGGTTTGCGGATCGTAACTCATCACGGCCATGCTGACGGCATCGGTACAAACCGGATTCCGGCCGACAATAATGACCCCCGGGGTCATCTTCTCGAGACCTTTGAGCCACGGGCCTTCCCCGCCCCGCACTGTCTCCACCCCATCGATGATGGCGAGATCGATCGGCCGAATACCCACCTGATCGGCCGTAATGCGCGGAACACGATAGCCCGGATCGCGTGGAGAATTCGGATGCAGTTCGGCGTCAACTACCACCGGCGCCGGAGTGGTACCCGCATGCAGTACATCGCCGCGTTCCTTGGTCGGATTCTCATTGCCATGCGTACCGCAATCGCTGCCGTAAAGAGAACAGGGCGTGTTGCCGAAGTTGTTCTTCATCGAGAGCGTAACGCCGGCAATCCAGTGATTCTTCAATTTCGCAAGCGAGACGTACGTGTCGCATTCGGTGTAGGCTTTGTTGATGTGATAGGCGGGATACATGTAACCGCCCCACGGCACCTTCAGGCGAACATACTCCTTGTAATTGCCGAGATTCTGGACGTTCTCCCAAACCACCTGCGTACCGAGATTATTGATCGCGTTCACATCCAGGCCGTAGCGCGCCCAAAGTGCGGGATCCTGCTCGGCGGGGAAAAAGCTCTCGATGAGACGGACCCGGCGCGCGCCTGCTTTGGCGAAGAGATACACCACGTTCGCCACGGTTTCGCCGTTTGTACGATACGGAAGCTCGGGCGTCAGCGGGAAATGCGCCGGATTGCCGGTAAGATTCAGCTTGATCGCGACCGTCTTGCCGCGCACCAGCTTGTTGATGCCGCCGATCTGATCAAATGCGGTCGAAAGCTGATCGCGGAAGGAGGAGTAATCGCGGCAGCGCACGATCGAAACGGAGCTGGCAGGCGCCGGTGCGGCGGAACGCGCAATTTCGGGAAGCGCCAGAGCGGCAGTCGTGCCGGCAGCGAGAAGATCTCTTCGGCTCAGAGGCATGCTAATTCTCCCTTTCCCTATCGTATACGCAAAAATTCGATTCGGTCTTCAAACGATATCATCAAGCCGTGCACAATCGGAGACGCTTTTTGCAATCGCTCGCGGCGAGCGCCGCACTGCCCGTCTTGGCGCGCGAGCAGCACATGTTCCTCGCGCTCAACAGCGTGTTGGTTTCAAACCGGGTGCCCTGGCCCGAGTTCGCTCGGCTGGCCGCCAAAACCGGATTCCCGGGAACCGATGTCATGCTGAAACCCGCTATGCAAGCGGGGATGCAGGCAACCAACGATCTGCTCGCGAGTCTCAAGCTGAAGCCGGCTGCAATCGATTTCCCGGTCGAATTCCGCAAGGACGAGGCTACGTTCCGCTCCGGAATGGCCGAGCTGCCGCGACAGGCAAAATTTGCCGCCGCGATCGGCTGTCCCCGCATGGTCACCTACATCCTGTCTTCGAGCGATACGCCCAAGGCGGAATTGCGCGCGCTCTACAAACAGCGCTTCACGGAAGTCGCGAAGGTTCTGGCCGGGGCGAATGTCCGCCTCGGGCTCGAATTTCTCGGCCCCCTGCAATTTCGAAAGCTTTTCAAATACGAGTTCATCTGGCGCATGAACGAAATGCTCGAGTTCGCCAAAGAGTGCGGCCCGAATGTGGGATTGCTGCTCGATGCCTGGCACTGGCATCATTCGGGTGCGACCACCGAAGACATCATTCACGCCGGGCGCGAAAATATCGTGCACGTGCATTTCGATGACGCGCCCAATCTGCCGCCCGATAAAATCCGCGACGACGAGCGGCTGCTTCCTGGCGAGGGCGTGATCAACCTGACGGGATTCTTGCAGGCGTTGCAGAAGATCGGTTACACGGATGCGCTGAGCGTCGAGGTGTTCGGCCGTTTGAAGAACGTTTCGCCGGAGAAAGCGGCAAAGATGGGCCTCGATGCATCGCTTGCCGTGTTTCGCAAAGCTGGCGTGCCGGAGGGCTAACCACCGGCGCCGCCATTCGCCTTGACACCCCACAGATAAGCATGCAGCACGACTTCGTCTTCGGTGCGGATCAGACCGAAAAGTGATGAAGGACAACGCACGCCGAAGTCGCTCAAACGAACCGCGGCATCGGCATCGATTTGAAGGCGGTACTTCTTCTCCGTGCCGAACCCCAAATTTGCTTTGACGGCGTGTTCGAGTCCCCGAAATCGCAGTGTGCCTTCAAGGATGAAACCCCGCAAGGCCTTGGGAACCAGCCGGGTGGATTCCAGCTGCAGCTCAGGATGAGTATCGGAGCCGAGCGCTTCCCGCAATGCCGTTTCGAGGTGGCGCGTGCGCTTATTTGAGTTGCGCCCATTGTCACGGCAGGCGAGACTAGCCGGCTCGATCGTAAGGTGCAGAGCACTGTCGAGCGGCTGATCCGGATCGTAGATCAGAGTGCCGCGAAAGCGCTCGAATACAAACAGATGTTTCTGCTTAACGAGGCCGGCGGTGCGCGTCTCAATGGCAAGAGTGGAGTCGGGCGAAGGTGATATGGTGTAGACCGTGGAGCGTGCGCACATCGGGAACTCCGAAACTCCTAGATACGCAGGAGGCGCCTGAAAGGTTCAATCGCGTATGTGGCTGCAGTGGCTCGATCTGGGCGACCTGTTGCTGGCGGTTGCGGTCCTGTTCACCTCGCTCATCGTGCTCTTCGAATCGCTCGAACGGAGGCGCGAGAACCGGCGCGAGCGCAGCGTCCTGGCGCAGATCGAGGCAGAGTACCGGCTGTACTGCCGGATGGGCCGTCTATAGCAGCTCAGACCACCAGACCGAGAGCGGAAAGCTCGGCGCTGATCTGAGCCAGCGACACGTAACGCAGAGACGTAAAACCGAGATCGCGCGCGCAATCGGCAAACAGCGGGCGGTCGTCGATATAAATTGATTCGGCGGCACTCACCTGGAACAGATCGAGCGCAAGCTGCCAGATTTCGGGATCCGGTTTGCGCAGGTGAACGAAGTGAGAGATCACCATGCAGTCGGCGAGCTCGCGCAATTTGAATTTACCGACGCGATGTTCGGTAATACCCTCCCCTTCATTGCTGATCAGAGCGAGTTTCAGCGAATTGGCCTGCTTGACTCGCGCCAGGAACGCGATGTTCTCGGGCCACGCGACCGACTGCGCATAAGCCAGATCGCGCACCTGCTCGAGCGTGAACGGACGCGGCAAGGCGAAGAAAACGCGCTTTAGATATTGCTCGAAGGTCATGTGCCCACGCTCGTAGCTATCGAACATGAGCCGGTGCCGGGCGGCAATTTCGTCGCGATTGAGCTCGAAGTGATCGCAGATCGTGTCACGCACGCCGGTGTCCCAGCCGTTTGTGCCGAGTACGCCGCCGATGTCGCTGAACAGCGCTACGAAGCGCTTTTGCGGAACCGCGGGTTCATTGTTTTGAATCTTCGCCTCGCTGAGACTCGCGGGCTCATTGTGTTGAATCTTCGCCTCGCTGAGATTCGCGGCCTCATCCCCATCCGCCATTACCAGGCGATCTTGTCGGGGAAAAATTCAGCGACGAGATCATCGTAGTAGGGCTTGATCTCCTCGAGCTTCGGCCGGTCCGCGCCCTTCGAGTAGAGATCGTAGGGGTTGAACTTGCGCACCCATTCGAACATCTCTTTGTCCTTATCGTTCATTAGGTGCTGATAGGCCCCGTGCCGGTGCGCCGCATAGAAGGAGTGATACCGCAGCATGTACTGCGCCGGTTCGGGCAGGTAGTCGCGGGTCACCGTATAAATATATTCGTCGTGACCCCACGAGAGATGAACCTTATCGAGCCCGCAGTTCGGTTCGTAGATGCCGTACTTCGTCTGGTACTCCGGCACTTTGCTGTCCGGATTGTCGGCGAAGAATTCCGGGAAAACAATCTGGTCGGAATAAGCGCAGCCTGCAGGGAAGGTATCGCCAACCACGGCCCATTGCGGCTCACCATACAGGCAAAGAACCTTCCCTAAATCGTGCACAAAACCGGCCAGTACAAACCAGCGCGGATGACCATCTCGGCGGATGGCTTCCGATGTCTGCAGAAGGTGCTCGATCTGCGTCAGGTCGGTATCGGGATCGCTGTCGTCGACCAGCGTGTTCAGGTAATCGGCCATTTCCCAGATACTCTTTTGGCCGCGCGTCAGCCCGCAGTACTCGGCCTTCTTTTGCCGGATGAAATCAAGGGTTTGATACCGATGATTTTGCCGGTAAAATTCCGTGACGCGCGGGTTGGCGTCGTGGGCGTAGTTGCGAAACTCTTCTTCCGACTTGCCCTGTTTATAGCGCGTGGCAACGAAATCGTCCCATTCGTCTAGTTCCTGCAGGGGCTGGTTGGCCAAAGGCTGGCGGTCGAGTACGGCACTCATATTGGGCGCTCCTCTTCCTAGTTTGAACGGTTGACAAGACCCGCGCAAGTGCGCCGCAAAACTGATAAACTGCCCGAAAAAGCGTAATAGACCTTACCACAGGCATCCGCATGCCGGATAACACAGAAGGCCTCTCGAACCGGACAGAATTACAGGAGTCGGAGGAGCGCTTCCGGTTCCTGTTCGATCGAAGCCCGGCCGGAATGAATATCGCCGACCCAAAAGGCCGTTTTCTGCGGGTGAACCGAGCTTTCTGCGAATTCCTGGGCCGGTCAGAGAGCGAGCTTCTGACGCTTTCTCATCTCGACGTGATTCATCCCGACGAGATGCCGGAAGTGATCGCCAGCATGGCGCGCGGCGGGGGTATCCGCGAGTCGGTGCGACGGTTCATCCGCAAGGACGGCAGCACGGTATGGGGCTATATTTCTGCGGAATTCCTTACGCCTCCAGGGCGAAACGGTTACTGGATCGCCGTCGTTCAGGACATCACGGCGCACCGGAACGCCGATGAGAGGATGCGCCGTGAATGGGATCTGTTGCGCGTAGTGGCGGATGAAAATCCGGCGTACTTATGGATGGCCTCGAGTCGGCCGCCCTATCCAAACTCCTTCGTGAACCGCGCTTTTGCGGCATTCCTTGGGATCGATGATCATGAACTTGGTGAGAACTGGCCGGAGTACATTCATCCGGAGGATCGTGCGCGAGTGGTGGACGGTTTCATGCGGAGCGCGGCCCGGGAGCAAACCTATCGCGCAGAGCTTCGCTTGCGGCGCTTCGATGGCGAATATCGGTGGGTGATCGACGAAGCGGTGCCGTGGCGGTCTCCCACAGGCGAATTGCGCGGCTTTAGCGGCAGCGTAGTCGACATCACCGACCTACGGCAGGCGGAAGAGCAGGTCCGGCGGCTGAGCGAACGCCTGATTCGCGCGCATGAAGACGAACGCACGCGGATCGCGCGCGAACTGCACGACGATCTGGGTCAGCAGATCGCGAGCCTGGGCATGTTACTGAGCGGGATCAAAATCGAGATCCCGGAAGAGAAGCCGGCCTTGCGCGAAAAACTGGAAGCAGTGCACTCGCGGCTGACACAGGTGGCGAGCGTGGTCCGCAGTATTTCGCACCAGCTGCATCCGGCGGCCTTGGAATATGCCGGTTTGAGCGCGGCCGTGCGCGGACTCTGCAGTGAATTCAGCACCCTGACCGGAGTGGAGGCGCGATTCGCCAGCGACGAGCCGTTCCGCGACGTTCCCATGTCCCTGGCGCTGTCGTTCTATCGAGTGGCGCAGGAGGGGTTGCTGAACGTGGCAAAGCACGCTGAAACGAAACGCGCGGAGGTTCGGCTGCGGCGCACGGAACAGAGTCTCGAGATGGTTGTGATGGACGCGGGGCGGGGATTCGATTTGAAATCGCTGGACGGAGAGGGTGGGCTCGGATTGATCAGCATGAGAGAGCGCTTGCGACTCGCGGGGGGAACACTAAGTATCGAGAGCGCACCCGGCGAAGGCACGCGACTGATAGCGCGGATTCCGCTGGATCAGCCTGCAACGCAGAGCGCTGAAGCTGCTGGCGGCTGACTCAAAAGGATTCCTGCCCGGTCGGGGCGAGCGCTTCTTGCAGACGATCGGAGGAGAGCGGCTTGTAGAGCGTTCGATGAGCTCCCAGCAGACGCGCTGCCGAAAGATAGCCATGAGCGCGCGGGCTGCCCGAGACGGCCAGAATCGTCGTCTTTGGATGCTGCTTGCGGACGCGCTGTATGACCTCAAGACCGTCGGTCTCCGGCAGGACGATTTCAATGAGCAGGAGCTCGGGTTGTTCGCGAGCCACCGCGGCCAGCCCCTCGGCGCCATTCGTGGCTTCCGAGACCACGTAACCGGCATGCTTCAAAAGGGAGGCCATCCGGCTACGCTCTGCTTCATCGTCATCGACAACGAGAGCACGCCGAACTGAGGTGGATTGGCTTGGCTGCGCAGCGCGATCGGCTGCGCCGCAGATCATCGGAGAAGGTTCGCGCTCCGATTGCGGAGTGTAACGTCTGTCGTACATGTTTTTCTCGGTTCCCGTGACGAGCACGCGGAAGCAGCTCGATACCGGCTCAAAGCACTGATAGCGGTATCAATGAGCAGGCGCTCTTTCCGGAGTTCGGTGAGCTCTTGTCTTATGTGCCTCGCCGAGACAACCGGGATTTCGTCTTGTCTCACTGATTCGAGCGTAGGCTGAAAGCGATTTCACCGGAACCCGCAATTTCGCTGAATTGCCGGCGGAACTTTACCGTCCTCCGCGGATCCGGCATGTGCCCCCGAGCACAGATTTCACGGGCACACCTGGGGAAAGCGGTCCGAAAAATCACGGATGTACCAGCGATTGTCAGTCCGGCTTCAATGGAAAGTACTCTTGATGCGCCGATTACCAGGCAAACAAAAAAATGCGGATTCTGCTGGCAGATGATGATTCGGAAACGCTGCGGGAAGTATCCGCCTTGTTCACCGCCGATCTGGAGTTGGTGGCAATAGCGAGGGACGGTGCCGAATTGATCGCCGCGGCGCAAGCCCTCAGACCCGATATCGTTGTGACCGACGTCGCGATGCCCGTTGTAAACGGAATCGAGGCGAGCCGCGAATTGCTTGCAGGCAAATGCTGCGAGGCGGTCGTCATTCTGTCCGCGCACGAGAGCCCGGAGATCATCCGCGCTGCTTTCGAGGCGGGCGCCAGAGCGTATGTTCTCAAGGTCAATGCCGGTGAAGATCTGGTAGCTGCTGTCCAGGCTGTGGCGCAGGGAAACTTTTTTCTTTCGGCCGTCTTGCGCGCCAGGACGGATTTCGACCCCGGTTCTCTCACAAACTCGCGAGATAAAATACCCCGACAGTAGGCGAAGTCGTCTTTCTGGAGTTCCCGCCGTGCCGAGGACCAAAGTACTGCTGGCAGACGATCATACGATGTTTGTGGAAGCCATGGGTGCGCTGCTCGAGCGGAAGTTCGAGCTGCTCGGGACAGTACACGACGGGCGCGCCCTGATCGAGGCAGTGCAGGAGCTGAAGCCGGAGGTGGTCGTTGCGGATGTTTCCATGCCGGTGCTGAACGGTGTGGACGCCGTGCGGCAGATCCGGAAAGCCCGGCCGGAGACGAAAGTCGTCATGCTCACCATGCACGCCGATATCGAGCTCGCGGTGGAAGCGTTCCGTGCCGGGGCTGTCGCCTACGTGCTCAAGAGCTCGCCCGGTGAGGAGCTGATTGCGGCGATCGAAGAGGCCGTAAAGGGCAATGCCTACCTGACACCCTTAATCGCGAAGGACGTGATCTCCGTCCTGATTGAAGCCAAATCGGGCGATGCGTCCAAAGCAGGCGAGCGGCGGCTCACTGCGCGTCAACGTGAAGTTCTGCAGCTCATTGCCGAGGGTAAGACGATGAAGGAAATCGCCACTCTGCTCAACGTATCTCCGCGCACGGCGGAGTCGCACAAATACGAAATGATGGAAGCGCTGGGCGTGAAGACGACAGCCGAACTGATCCAGCACGCGATCCGGCTCAAGCTCGTTTCGATAGATGAGAGCTAAGCGATAGATGAGAGCTAAGCGATGGCACAGGCCCCAACACTGCCTGTGTTCCGCCGCCGCTTCCGATTACTTGCCCGCACTCCTGATATGCTCGGAGTTGCAATTCAGGTTGCAACCCGTCCGCGGAAAGGGATGATCCCGCCTGATGCAGTTCCCAAAGAAGTACTGACTTCTCTTTTGCCCGTCACCAGCGGACTGCGGGCCACAGAAAGAGGAGTTTGTGCCCCGTCCTTTACCCCAAAATCCAAATCTCGAACATCTTCGCAAGCAAGCGAAAGAGCTGCTGCGCTCCCAACAACACGGAAAGCTAGCGGATGCGCAACATGCGCTCGCCAAAGAATACGGCTTTACGAGCTGGCCAAGGCTCAAAGCGCACGTTGAATCGAGCCGGCTCACGCCTGCCCACCAGCTCAAAGCGGCCGTCTTCGACAGCGATGCTGAGCGCGTACGCGAAATTCTGAATAGCCATCCCGAGCTTCGCGCGAAAATCAACGATCCGCTCCCGGACGCAGCGTTCGGCGAGCACGCCTTATACGCGGCAGTCCAGCGAAGCGATCGCGCCACCATCGACGTCCTGCTCAGCGCCGGTGCCGATATCCGAAAACGCACCGAATGGTGGGCCGGCGGCTTCGGCGTGCTCGACGATTGCCATCCGGATATGGTCGAGTTTCTGCTCGCGCGCGGCGCGGTGCATGACGCCCATTCCGCTGCACGGCTTGGCCTGCTTCCCGAGTTGCGGCAGTTAGTCGCAGCCGACCCCGAGATCGTACACGCTCGCGGCGGCGATGGCCAGACCCCGCTGCACTTCGCGTCCACCAGCGAAGTCGCACAGTTCCTTCTCGAACAGGGAGCCGACATCGACGCCCGCGACATCGATCACGAATCCACCCCGGCTCAATACATGCTCCGCGTCAGCCAGCCGAGGCACTATCCAAATGACCGCCAGAATGTGGCCCGTTATCTTGTGTCCCGCGGCTGCTACACCGATATCCTGATGGCCGCCGCACTCGGCGATGCCGGTCTCGTTCGCCATCATCTCGACCGCGATCCCGCTTGCATCCGCATGAGCGTTTCCGAAGAGTGGTTCCCCAAACAGAATCCGCGCGCCGGCGGCACGATTTATATCTGGACCTTCGGCTGGCATCGCACGGCGCATTCAGTAGCCCGCGATTTCGGCCACGAAGATGTGTTTCAGCTGCTGATGGAACGCACGCCCGAGAATACAAAGCTCGCGCTCGCCTGCGAGCTCGGCGATGAAGCCGTCTTTCACCAATTCCTCGCCCGTAATCCGGATATCGCGCGCTCCCTCTCGGAAGAAGACCGGCTCAAGCTGCCCAATGCGGCGCAGAATAACAACACCAAGGCCGTCCGCCTGATGCTCGAAGCGGGCTGGCCCGTCGATACACCCGGCGACGCAGGAGCTACTGCTCTTCATTGGGCCGGTTTCCACGGCAATGCCGAAATGGCCCGAGAGATCCTGCGCTTTCACCCCACACTCGAGCTCAAATCGCGCGACTACGCCGGCACCGCACTCTCCTGGACGATCTACGGCTCGGGCAACGGCTGGCATCGCAATACCGGCGACTACGTCGGCACTGTCCGCGCGCTGCTCGATGCAGGAGCCAAACTGCCGCCAAATGCGGTCGAACTCGAACCGAGCGACGCGGTGCTCGAAATGCTGCCATGACCGCGAACCCGCGTCCGCTCGCCGTCACCGTCGTGGCCTGGCTCTACATCGCCGTCGGTACGATCGGCTTCATCGCTCATCTGGCCGACTTCGTCAAACAGCACACCTTCGGGCTCGATGCGCTCGAAATCGAAGCGGTCGAAACCGTCGCACTCGTCAGCGGCATCTTTCTGCTGCGCGGCCGCAACTGGGCGCGCTGGCTCGCCATCGCCTGGATCGGCTTCCACGTCGTGTTGAGCCTCTTCGATCCGCTCTCGAAGCTGCTCATCCACGCCGTCTTGTGCGCGCTCGTCGCCTGGGCGCTTTTCCATCGCGCGGCTTCTCGCCATTTCCGCCCGCGCGCTCCCGCCTGATCGCGATCAAGCCCACGCCGGGTTTGCCGCGCTCTGCTGCAAGCCCGGCGCGCGTACCGTCCTCCAGAGCACGACGATATGCAAGAACAAAAAGCACGGAACCAGGAAACCCGGGATTAGAATCCACGGCAGCGACGTCAGCGCTACACCATCCGCTCCTGCCCGGAAGATCTGCATCGGACCCGGCGACGACAGTGGCCCTAAAGTAAGCGCCGTCGCCAGATCCGCCATCCCAAGAAGGCTCCACCCGATCACCGGCGGCTTGACAGATCGTTGCGAGCGATACACCGTCAGTGCTACCGGTGCCGCCAGCATGCCCACTAGAACATCGCCCCACCCGGCCTGAGGAGCAAACGGGGCAGGCAGCCGGTTCCATCCATAGAGAAACAGGAACAGCACGCCCAGCACACGCAACGTCTGCACTGCGATCAACGGAACCAGCGGCGCCTCCGCCATTCTTCTCCGCCCGGCCTGGGAACCGAAGGCCAGCCCGCAAAGCAGCGCCAGCGGAAGCACCACCGCTATTCCCAGTCCCGCCACGCCGCCTGCTTGCGCCCCCGATGCTCCGTACGCGATTACCGCCGCAAACCACGCCGCCAGTACCCCCGCAATGGTTGCCTGCTCGCGCAAATTGCGGCCAAATGCCGTTGCGAATGTAAGCAGCACCGCTGAAACTGTCACCGCGATAGCCGCCATTGAAATCAGATCGAAATTCATGCCGCGCCTCCAGAATTCTGTAGATAGGTGTATCTACACCTACTGGATGTGTCGGCCCTACCGCAGGGATACACGAAATTTTGTCAGCAGTTTCTCAACACTGTCCTGCGCCGCCTTCCAGCGCGGGTACGCAGCCCGGGCCGCCGCCTCACCCTTCCGCGTGATCTCCACCTTATGCACCCGACCATCCTCCGTCTCGTTCAGCCGGACCAGCTTTTGCTTCGCGAGCGGCGCCAGGTTTCGCGTCAGCGTCGTGCGTTCCAGACCGAGCATGGCCGCCAGCCGCGTCATCGGCAGCGGTCCGGTCTGGATCAGCGTCGTCAGCAAATTGAATTGCGTCGACCGCAGGCCGGAACCGTGAAAAAACTGCTCGTAATGCTGCGTGATGGCGCGGCTGGCTTTACGAATCCTCGAACAGACGCACTCGCGGCAAGCGACGAAATCGGGTTCAGCAGGCATTCGGTGTATCTGCACGTATATTTAGCACATTACGCGCAGGCACACCCACGTTGTGCGAGCTACTGACGGCCTAAACCCACCAGGCCGCGCCCGGCTGCTCCCGGATCACAATCTGGTTCAGGAATTCAGCGGCCTTCGTCAATCCCTCATCCGGCGACATCAGGCTGTCTTCGTGCTCAATCGAGAGCACGCCGTCGTAGCTGTACATCCGCAGCGTCGAGATGAATTCTTTCCACCAGCCGTACGGGTGGCCGTAGCCGCACGAGCGGAAAATCCAGGCGCGGTTGCGCTCGTCCGTGTACTTCTTGGTGTCGAGCACGCCCGTCTTCGGCAGATTCCAGTCATAAATCTGCGTGTCTTTCGCGTGCACATGGAAAATCGCATCGCCCAGCACGCGCACCGCCTTGATCGGGTCGATGCCCTGCCAGAACATATGGCTTGGATCGTAGTTGCAGCCGACGTTGTCGCCCGCAATGGAGCGCAGCTTCAGCATCGTCTCCGGGCTGTACACCACGAAGCCCGGATGCATCTCGATTGCAATCCGCACGCCGTGATCTTTCGCGAACTTGGCATGCTCGGTCCAGAACGGCGTCACCTTCTTTTCCCATTGCCAGTCGAGCATTTCCAGATACTCGGGCGGCCAGGGGCACGTCACCCAGTTCGGATACTTCGCGCCTTCGTGATCGCCCGGACAGCCCGAAAAATCGATCATCGTGTTCACGCCCAGCTTTGCCGCAAGCTCGATCGTGCGCTTGCTCGTATCGGCATAGCCCTTGGCGGTCGCCGCATCCGGATGCAGCGGATTGCCGTGCGCACTCAGCGCGCTGATCGAAAATCCGTTATCGTCCAGCTTCTTTTTGAACTCTTTGAGCTCTTTCTCGTTCTCGATCATCGAGAGCTTGCAGTGCGGATCGCCCGGATAATTACCCGTGCCGAGCTCGACTGTGTTGATGTTGAGGCTCTTCAGTTTTTCAAGAACTTTTTCAAGTGGAAACTGCGCAAGCAGTGCGGTGAAACATCCAACTCTCATCAGCGAAAGCGTATCACAGCAAGCGAGGACTTCCGCATCGCCACAGAAGCCACGCCGCGGCGAGCAGCCATCCCAGCGCGGCCTTGTATTCTTCGTTTTTCAGATACAGCGCGCGCGAGAATGCCGCCGCGCCGGAGCCATACGCTCGCCCGGGCACAAATCGTCGCACGTGCGCCGCATACGAGTCGTACTGCGGAAATATTTCCCGCAAATGCTGCTCTTCCAGTTCGATCGCCGGCAAATACACGAGCACAAACACCAGCATGAACAACAGCGCCAGCCACAGATTGCGCGCTGCCACGAGCAGTCCGAAAGCCGTGAGCAGCGTTCCGGCATACAGCGGATTACGCATGAATGCGTAAGGCCCCGAAATCGCCAGCTCTCGGTCCTTCGCCAGATGCCCCGCAGCCCAGCCACGAAGCAGCAACCCCCAAATCGATACCGGCAGACCAATCGCCAGCGAGCGCGCGGATGGCTGCGCGAACAGAGCAAATGCGACCAGCAGAACAAATCCGCCCGCCACCCGCAGCTTCTGCACGAAATCGGCGTACGGCTTGGGAAAGAAGTACCTGGGCTCTCTATTCACTTGGCGTGCGCCACCGGTTTCGCGGCGCGTAGAGAGCGCTCCACGGCTTCGGCCACCTCAATCGCCGAAATCTCCGCCAGACTCGGGTCCAGCTGCGAGCCGCGCTTGTAGGTCGTCTTCACATGCGGCCGCCGCAGCACGATCATTGGCGCCTCAAATGGACCGGTTTGTGCGGGATCGGTGGGGCCAAAAAGCGCGGCACCCGGCTTTTTCAATGCAGCCGCCAGATGCAGCGGCCCGCTGTCGAGCCCGACCACGGCAGTCGCGCGACGGGTTGCGTCAATCAGGCCCGAGATCGAAGAAACGTGCACCTGCACGTTCTTCAGCATCTTCACTTCAGCCTCCCGCGAAGCCGGAACATTGAGCACCAATTGCAATCCGCGCGTTTCGAGCTCGCGTCCCAGCTGCTCATAATGGCCGAGCGGCCACTGCTTGCTGCCCCAGCCGGCAAACGGGCTCGCCAGTACAAACTCTCGCTTCGGCAGTTCGCCTTCCGGCCTGCCCGGCGGAATCCACGATTCGCGCGTTAGCTCTCGCGCGCCCGTCGCCGCGATGAGCTGCAGATTGCGTTCAATCCGGTGCGGTCCCGTGACCTGTATGCGGTTCGTGTACAGCATCGAAGCAAGCGGTTCCCGCGCCACATCCGAATCGAAGCCATACAATCGTTCCGGCCGCGAGGCGCGCGCTGCCAGCGCCGATTGCACCAGCCCCTGCAGATCAACCGCCAGCACGGGACGCAATTCGCGTACTTCGCGCCACACACGATAAAGCTCAGCGAGACTCGAGCGATCGAAAAAGCGCAGCTCATCGACGTACGGATTTCCTTCGACGAGCGGGGCCCAGATATGGCTGATCAGCCAGACCAGTTTCCGTCCGGGAAAGCTCTTCTTCAGACTGGCTACGGCCGCCAAGGCATGCAGCACGTCCCCCATCGCGCCCAGGCGCACAATTAGAATCGTGTCTCTCATCACCTGGCTCGTTGCCGTGCGAGTACAAATTGGACAAACTGTTCCGATCGCTGTTTCTCGCCCGGCAAGTCTTCCTCGACTTCGATGCCGTGCGCGCGAATCGCATCCGGCTCGGCGATCACAACCGCGCTGACCTCGCGCAATCCCGCCACCAGCGCTGCTCGAGCCTCGGCCGAAAGCAAGGTTCCGTTTCCCGGCTCAACCACGGCCAGCAGCCTCCGTTCCGGCTGGCGCCCGGCAATCGTAGCCACGCGCTCGGCCTGCTCGAGCGTCAAAGGATCGAAGAGCCCCGCCACAGCAAGCCAGCCCTCGCCCGAAATTTCTTCCACGCTGACGATCTTCTCGCGAGTATCCATCTCAATTCTTCAGTGTCATCAGCTGCTCAGCCGCTGCAATTACCCGCTCCGGATGCACGCGCTTCATGCAGCGATGATCGATCGGGCATTCGCGCAAAAGACACGGGCTGCACTCCACCGGCTCGCGCACGACCCGGCTGGCGTCTCCGGTCGGACCCGTCGCTTCTTCGTCCGTTGCGCCAAAGATCGCGACCGTCGGCACGCCCAGCGCGGAGGCAATGTGCATCGGCCCCGAATCGTTGGTCAGAAACAACTCACACGCCGCGGCAAGCTCGATAAATTCCGCCAGCGTCGTAGCGCCTGCGAAGTTGATCGCTCGCGCACCCGACTCTTCTATCTTCGTACGCACCTCTTCGCAGATCGAAAATTCCTCTTTCGAGCCAAACACCGCGACTGCGGCGCCCTGTTCGCGCCCGAGCGTGGCCGCTGCTTCAGCAAAGTGCTCCGGCAGCCAGCGCTTCGCTCCCCCATAGGCTGCGCCCGGTCCCACACCGATCACAGGCCCGTTCGCACCCGCTTCCGCCAGTCGCCTCTTTCCGATCTCCCGATACTCACGCGTACCTGCGAGCCGAATCGGCTTCTCCGTCGGATACGAATCGATGATCCCGGCGCGCTTCAGCAACTCCAGATAGTAGAACCGCTGATGCCGCGGCGTCTCGCCCGGTTTCGGCCGCTCGATTACAATCGTCAGCAGCGAGCTGCGCCCATCGCGCGCGTAACCGATGCGCACCGGAATCCGCGCCGCCCACGCAATCGCAGCAGACTCGAAGGAATTCGGCAGCAGTACCGCGCAATCGAATCCGCGCTTTTGCAACCGGCGAGCGAGCGCCAGCTTGGCCGCAAATCCGGTGGCCCCGCGCGGCAGATCGTAGGGCAACAGCTCGTCGCAAAAGGGCTCGCGTCCATACAGGCCGGCGACCCAGGGCATTGCCAGAATCGTGATTCGCGCAGCGGGATATCGTTCGCGCAAGGCCTGCAGCGCCGGGATCGACATCACCGCGTCGCCCACCCAGTTCGTCGCGCGCACTAATATGTTGCCGAACTCCATTTGCCTCTGAAAATGTTCTACGACCCTTGAATTTTAGAATAAGGTTTGATGCCCATGCTGTACGAACGCGCCGATCTCATCGCGCAGCGCGCCGCCTGGAAGTCGCAGGGCAAGAAGGTGGTCTTCACCAACGGGTGCTACGACATTCTTCATCCCGGCCATATTCGCCTGCTCGAACGCGCGCGCTCGCTCGGCGACATACTCATACTCGCGCTCAATACCGATTCGAGCGTGCAACGCCTCAAAGGCCCCTCGCGTCCCTTCTTCGACCAGAACACGCGCGCCCGGATGGCTCTCCATCTCGAAGCGGTCGACGCCGTCACGCTCTTCGATGAAGATACGCCGCGCGAACTGATAGCCGCGCTTCTGCCCGACGTGCTCGTGAAAGGCGCCGACTGGGCCCACTTCATCGCTGGGCGCGAAGAAGTAGAAGCCGCCGGCGGCGAAGTGCACGCGCTGCCGCTCGAGCCCGGCTACTCCACCACCGATATCGCCGAAAGAATTGCCGCACACACGCCGTGACGCATCCGGCCATTCGCGAACTCTTTCAATCGGCTGCGCGCCAGGCTGATTTCCAGTCACTTCTCCAGCACCTCACGCGCGGCGAGCGCGGCCCGTTCTCTGTTTCGGGTCTGGTCACAACCGCCAAGGCGCTCTATCTCGTTTTGCTCTATCAGGCGACCGAAAAGCCCGTCATCGTGCTGGTCGACGGCAATAAGCAGGCCGAAACGCTGCTCGAAGCTGCCGAAGTTTTTTTCGACATTTTCTTTTCCGGCCGGGACCTGCCCACGCCGCAGATTATCCCCGCGCTCGACGTACTGCCGCATCAGCGTCTCTCCCCGCACAGCGAAATCTCGGAAAAGCGCGCCGTCGGATTGTGGCGTCTTTCCACCCAAAGAGTCCCGCTCACGATCGTGCCGCTCGCTTCCGCCCTGCTTCGCACGGAACCGGCCAGCTTCTATCGACAGCTCGCGCTGACGCTTCGCACGGGTGAAGAGATGGCGATCGAAGACATCACCCAGCATCTGGCCAGCATCGGCTACACACGCCGCGAGCCGGTCGAAATGGTCGGCGAATTCTCGATCCGCGGCGGCATTCTCGATATTTTTCCCGCCGAAGCTTCGCGCCCGGTCCGCCTCGAGTTTTTCGGCGACGAGATCGAATCCATCCGGCAGTTCGATGTCGAATCGCAGCGCTCGGTGCTGAAGATCAACTCGGTCACGCTGCTTCCGCTCGCCGAGTATCCACAATCGCGCGCGCTGCTGCGGGAACTCGCCGAAGCGGCCGATGCTCAGGAGATCGAGCTGTCGAATCCCGGCGAAATTTTCCCCGGCTGGGAGTTTCTGGTTCCGCTGGTGCGCCCGCGTGCCAGCAACATTTTCTCGCTCGTGCCCGAAGCGCTCGTGGTGATCGATGAACCAGCCGCCGTCGAGTCTGCCGCGGACCGTCTGTGGCAACGTCTCGATCAGCCGGACCGCCCTGCGCCGATAGAGCCCGAGAAAAATTTCGCGCGCTTTGAGGAGTTCCGCGAGGCGATTGCCTCGCATGTACAGCTTCGCCTGGAAGAGCTCGCCGTGATCACGGAAGCGGCTCCGCAACCGGCATTCCATGTTCCGACGCGGCCTTCGCTCACCTTCAAAGGCAATATGCCGGTAGCCGTTTCGGAGGCGCAGAACCTGGTCCGCAGCGGCAATCGGGTTGCTTTCTTCGCGCAGTCTACGGGCGAACTCGAGCGTCTTGCCGATGTGCTTCAGGAATACGCGGTGCCGTACCAGATCGGCGTCGAATCCACCGCCGGCGCACGCCCCTCGCTTGCCGAACGCGCCTATCATGCCGCGGCGGCAGCTGGCACCTACCTCATCAAGGGCAGTATACGCCGCGGCGCAGTTCTGCCCGATTCCGAGCTTGCCATCTTGGGCTCGGAAGATCTCTTCGAGACCTCCGATCTCATCGCGCGCCAGCCAACAAAATCGCAACTGGCCGCGTTCGCCGCCGATATCGCCGATCTCAAGCCCGGCGATTTCGTCGTGCACGCCACGCACGGAGTCGGCCAGTTTCTGGGTATTCGCGAAATCGCGCAGCCCGACGGCAAGGGCGAATTCATGCTGCTCGAGTACGCCGGCGAATCGAAGCTTTACGTTCCGCTCACCCGTCTCGATCTGGTCCAGAAGTACCGCGGCGCGGGCGAGGCGAAGCCGCATCTCGACCGTCTCGGCGGCGTCACGTGGGAAAAGACCAAATCGCGCGTTAAAGCCAAAATGCGCGACATGGCCGACGAGCTGCTGAAGCTCTATGCCCAGCGCCGCATGACCAAGGGCTTTTCGTTTTCTGCCGACAGCAACTGGCAGCGCGAATTCGAGGATGCCTTCGAATATTCGCCCACCAAAGACCAGACCTCGGCCGTCACCCAGATCAAAGCCGATATGGAGAGCGAGCAGCCGATGGACCGCCTGCTGTGCGGCGACGTCGGTTTCGGCAAGACGGAAGTCGCCATGCGCGCGGCTTTCAAAGCGCTCGGTGATGGCAAACAGGTGGCGGTGCTCGCGCCTACCACTGTTCTTTCGTTCCAGCATTACGAAACCTTCAAGCGCCGCTTCGCCTCCTTTCCGGTGCGCATCGAGCTCGTCAGCCGTTTTCGCACGGCCAAAGAAACCAAAATCGTCCTCGAAGATCTCGCCGCCGGCAAGGTGGATGTGCTCATCGGCACGCACCGCCTGCTCTCGAAGGACGTGGTGTTCAACGATCTCGGCCTGCTGATCGTGGATGAAGAGCAGCGCTTCGGCGTGCGCCACAAAGAGCGACTGAAACAGCTGCGTCACAACGTGGACGTGCTCACGATGAGCGCCACGCCGATTCCGCGCACGCTGCATATGTCGCTGCTCGGGCTGCGCGACATGTCGGTCATCGAAACGCCGCCCAAGGACCGGCTATCGATCAACACCGTCGTGGCCCATTTTCATCCCGACCTGGTCAAGACCGCCATCGAGCAGGAACTCGCGCGCCAGGGCCAGGTTTATTTTGTTCATAACCGCGTCGACACGATTTTTATGCGCGCCGCTTCCATTCAGGAACTCGTGCCGCAGGCACGCATCGGGGTGGGCCACGGGCAAATGGGCGAAGCCGAACTCGAAAAAGTGCTGCTAGGCTTTATGCGGCACGAATACGATGTTTTCGTCTCGACCACGATTGTCGAAAACGGTCTCGATATTCCGCTCGCGAATACGATCATCATCGAAAATGCGGAGCGCTACGGTTTGAGCGAGCTGTATCAGCTGCGCGGACGCGTGGGACGGTCGAATCGAAGAGCGTACGCGTATCTTCTCGTACCGGCCGATACGCAGCTGAGCGAAATCGCCCGTAAACGGCTGGCGGCATTGAAAGAATTCAGCGACCTGGGCGCGGGATTCAAGATTGCGGCGCTCGATCTCGAGCTGCGCGGCGCTGGAAATTTACTGGGCGGCGAGCAGCACGGCCATATCGAGGCGGTCGGCTACGACACCTATATCCGTCTGCTCGAAGAGAGCGTGCGCGAGCTCAAAGGCGAAGAAGTTCCGCTCGAAATCCACGCGACGCTCAATCTCGGGCTCGAGATCCGCATTCCACCCACTTACATCGCGGACGAGGCGCAGCGTCTGCGCTCCTACAAACGCATCGCGGACGTCACGGAAGAAGAGCGCGGCGCGCGCATTCTCGAAGAACTGGCCGATCGATATGGTCCTCCGCCTGAAGAAGTGCGCACACTGGTGCGCTTCTCGCTGCTCAAGAGCCTGGCCGAGCGCGCCGGAGTGGAATCGATGGAGCGGCGGCAGGGATTCGTCAATATCAAATTCCATCAGCAATCGAAAATCGACCCCTTCCGGCTCATGGCGCTGGTGCGACAGACTGCCGGTGCGCAGTTCACGCCGGCGGGCGTTCTGAAGTTGCCGGTCAATTCGGCGGCTAGTCCGGAAGCACTGCTTGAAGAGCTTCGCAAGACGCTTGTCGAACTTACGGCAGAGAGCGCTGTGGCGGTGAAGTGATGTGCTATTCGGGAGCCAGCCGGATCGTTTCCATACCGAGATCTAATTTGCGGGTATCGGCCCACATGCCCAGTTCGGCGGGCGATCTGGGGTCGGAATTCAGAAACTCGATTCGCAGTTTGCGATGCGCGAGGAGCGAGGGCGGCAATACGATTTTCTTTTGAACGGGAACATCGGTAATGATCCAGTCCGCTAGTTTTTGTCCGTCGACAACGACCGATTCTTCAAAGCGAGTATGCAGCCGGTTGATAAACGCGTGCGCCTGAATGAGGAGCACGAGATTAGCGCGCGGAACTTCGCTCAGCGTCAGCTCGATGGATGATTTCGGACCCACAGTCCACGAACCGGTCTCTTCTTCCCCGCTCCAGCCCTGTGCCTCATAACCGGCCGCATTGCCATTCTTGTGAAAATCGATAACCGAACCGATGGTATAGGGCGTCGCCGAGAGGTCGTATGGAGCCCAGGCGCGGGCGGTGAGATCGAGTCCGCAGACGCCCTGCGCGATGTTGTGGGCGGTGGCCCATTCTCGCACGTGTTGGAGATATGAGCTGTTGATCTCTTCCAGATGCCAGCCGGGCGGCTGCCAGCCGCTATAGCCGTTCATGGTCGGCAAATTGAAACGGCGCGCGATCAGTACGGCATCGAGCTGATCGACGTACCAGAGGCGGTCGCCCGGTGCGGCTTTGGCGAGAAAGAAGGAACGGCAAGTGGCAGGCGGCTGGGGAGCCCGGGCCAGCACGGCTACTTCGGTGGCGTGCGACATGCGGGCGATATGGTCGCGATTCAGTTGTTCGGCAACCAGCAGCAGCGCGAGCACCCAGAAGATGGCTCGCGAGCGGCGCCAGAGCCGCTCTGCCAGGAGGCACACAGCAAGAATCAAGAGGATATTTGTGACGTGGTTGAAGCGCGCAGGAGCACGGATCGCCGAGCCGCCCGGAACCAGCTTGAACACGAACCACCAAAGCGAGGCATCGCCGATCTTGATCGGCAGCAGGATATCGAGCAGGAATGCCAGACCGAGCCAGGCCATGAGGAAGCCGTCTCCAATGCTTCGATCGCGCCTGTGCTTTAGTCCCATAACGATCGACACGAGGCAAAGGAGCAGGATCAGCGGAGGCCAGCCGCTCTGCGCCTCACTCACCTGCATAGGCGCCCCCGTGACTCGAATGAAAAGACGATCGAGCGGATGGCCCCAGAGTCTGTTTTTGCCTCCGACGTTGAGAATGTCAAGCGGGCGGGCGCTATAGAGCAGGACCTCGCTGAAGAACCGGCCGCCTGTCTGTTTCAACACGGGCAAATACGTCATCAGGAACGGCACGATGGCGATTGCGAAACTCAAGGCCGCAAGCGCTACGAACAATTTCCTTTGTCGGAGCGCGTCTGCCCACGATCGGAGTGGCGCCAGAGCGCTGCCCGCTTCGAGCGATCGGATCAGCCAGGCGACGATGAGCGCCAGCCCGGCGGCCAGAACGGAGAACCATGCGATGTAGTACGAAGTAAAAAACAGCAGCCCGAGATAGGCGCCGAACACGACAGCATAGAACGCACGCCCGCGCTTGGCAGGTTCAGCGGCCAGGCGCCACGCCCTGCAGCCCAAGACCGCAAGCAACGGAACGCAGTTGACGACCACCAAATGGCTGTGCGACGCACCGATAGCCACCGAATACAGATTGGAGATGGTGAAGAGCACCGCTCCGAGCACGGCCGCCGGCATGCTGCTCCGAAGGCAGGAACGTAGCAGGCAGTACATGGAGGCGAATCCGACTGCTTTGAAAAAGATGAGCGTGAGCTGGAGCGAAACAAAGAGATCGAAACCGAGAGCCCGGGCCAAGGCGTAGGGCGGCCAGTACAGGAACATGGCATCGCTGTAGCCGAGCATGCCCGGAAGCGGCCAGAAGAAATTGGGCGACCGCATGTCGGCGCGCCCGGCGAAGACTGCTGACCAATGCTCAAGAATCGCGATCAGGATGCGGGTATCGCCGTTATCGCCATTGAGCAGTTGAAATCGAGAGAAGAGCGACTGGCGAAAGAAATAGACGGTCGACGCGATGGCGAGCAGAATGACGATGGCGGGCGCCGCCCATCTCGATCCGCCAGCGGCATTGCCGGGAGTCTCAACGTGCGCTGCAGCCGTATCGTGCAGCCTTTCCAACTGAGCCATTTTCGGGTACGCTCTTCAGACTAGCGGATAGGCGGCATCTTGCGCGAAACCTGCCGCGCGTCTTTGCCGTTTCACGATTATTGACCGTTTCACGATTATCGACCGTTTCCAGTTTGTTGCCATAATGAAGAGAATCCGTATGCGTAGATTGTTCGTGGCCGGCCTTGCCCTCGGTTCGCTCTGCCTTGCAGCCGACACGCCGAAACCCGAGGCAAAAATCGTCGATCAGATCGTGGCGAAAGTGAACGGCGATATCGTGAGTCAGGATGAAATCGCTCACGCGCAGAAGGAACTCGAAGCGCAGCTCAAGCAGCAGGGCGCCTCGGGGCCGCAGCTTTATCAGGAACTGCAGACACGACAGAAAGACGCGCTCGGCCACCGTATCGACGAGCTGCTGCTGATTCAGAAGGGCAAGGAGCTGAACATCAACGTCGATTCTGAGCTGAGCAAGTACATGGCGAATCTGCAGCGCGCCTCCGGGATTGCGGATACGGACAAATTTCACGAATATGTGCAGCAGCAGTCGGGGATGAGCTTCGAAGATTTCCAGAGTGAAGCGAAGAACAACATGCTGACGCGCGAAGTGATCGGCCAGGAAGTCGGCCGCAAGATCAACATCACCGACAAGGAAATTCAGGATTATTACAACGCGCACCAGAAGGACTTCATTCGCGAAGAGAAGGTGTATCTGAGCGAGATTCTGATCTCGACGCAGGGCAAAGATGCGGCGGCGGTCGCGACGGCCGAAAAGAAGGCCAAGCAGGTGGCGGCGCAGGCTTCGCGCGGCGAGCGTTTTACGGATCTGGCGCGGGACAACTCCGACGCGGCAACTGCCAAAGACGGGGGCGTCCTCGGCAGTTACAAGAAAGGCGAGCTGAGTGCGGAAGTAGAGGCGGCGGTCTGGAACAAACCGAAGGGCTATATCACGCCTCCGATCAAGCTGCCAACCGGTTTCGACATTTTCCGCGTGGATGATCACACCAAAGCGGGGCTGGCTCCGCTGGCGGATGTGAAGCCGGAGATCGAAAACATCCTTTATGGCCCGAAGATGGAGCCGAAAGTGCGCGAGTATCTGACCGATCTGCGGCGGCAGGCATTTTTGCAGATCAAGCCTGGGTTTACGGATAGTTTTGCCGCTCCGGGCAAGGACACGCGCTGGGTGGAAGTCGCGCAGCTCAAGCCCGAAACCGTGACCAAAGCCGAAGTCGAGGAGAAGACGCGCCACAAGCGGCTGTTCGGAGTGATTCCGATTCCGGGAACAGAGACGACTGTTACGGGTAAGAGCAGCTCGCGTTAAACGGCAGTTATGAAGTCGGTGTTTGTGGAAACGCTCGTCCCGAACGAGACGGTGACGGCGCAGTTCCTCGTGCTCTCCAAAGAAATCCGGCAGAAGAAGACCGGAGAGCCTTACCTTTCGCTATATCTGGCCGACCGCACAGGCGAGATCGAGGCGAAGATGTGGGACAACGTGGTGGAGGTGATGCACACCTTCGAACGGGACCACTTCGTCAAGGTGAAAGGGATCGCGCAGATCTACAACAATCGGTCGCAGTTTACGATCCACAAGCTGCGCAAGCTGGAAGATCACGAGGTCGCATTTTCGGATTTTTTCCCGTGCTCGGAGCGCAGTGCGGATGAAATGTATGGTGAGCTGAGCGCGGTTATTGGCGGCATCGGTAACGCGCATCTCCGGGGGCTGCTCGAGCTGATTTTTGCGGATGAGAACCTGCGCGATCTCTACAAGATCGCTCCGGCTGCGAAGAGTATTCACCACGCCTGCCGCAGCGGCCTGATCGAACATGTGCTTTCGCTGTGCGAACTCGGAAGGCTGACCGCGGCACATTATCCGGAAGTGGATCGCGATCTGCTGCTGACCGGCATTATTCTGCACGATATCGGCAAGGTGGAAGAGCTTTCGTATGCGCGCAGTTTCGGATACAGCTCGGAAGGCCAGCTGCTGGGCCATATTATTCTCGGGCTGCGGCTGCTGGCGAGTAAGTTCGAGAAGCTACGGGATTTTCCGCCTCGGCTGCGGACTCTGGTGGAGCACATGATCCTGAGCCATCACGGGGAGCTCGAGTTTGGCTCGCCCAAGATGCCGATGTTTCCCGAAGCGGTGCTGCTGCATCATCTGGACAATCTCGATTCGAAGATGAACGCGGTACGGAGCGCGATGAAACGCGACCGGCATGTGGAAGGCTACTTTACGGGCTGGGTTTCGTCGCTCGAACGGGTGCTGTTGCGGAAGGACGACTATCTGAACGAGCAACCGGCTGCACAGGCTGCGAAAGAGGCCGAGATACCGGCTGCGCCGGTGGAAACGCAGGGTCCGGCTGTGAGCGACGTACCACCGCGGACGGCGCCGCGAGCGCCCGCGGCACCTGAACGAAAACCGGAGGCGTCGAGACAGCCGATGAACACGCTTTTCGGAGACAAATTGCAGGCCGTGCTCGGCGACCGCAAGTAGCGGGTCCGCGCACACCAATCACTTCGCTCGGATGGTTATTCGAGGCGGAGAGCGGCGGCGGGATCGATGTGGCCGGCGCGGCGTGCCGGAATCCAGGCGGCGAGAAGAGCGGCGGCAAGCAGAACGAGCGCGGCGGTGAAGAAGACGGCGGGGCTGAGCGGACGCGTGCCGTAGAGCAAGCTAAGCATGGCGCGTGCGACCAGTGCGGCGGCTACAAGACCCGAGAGCAGTCCGGCGACGACGATGCGGGCCGTGCGGGTGAGCTCGAGCGAGACGATCTGATGCGCGGAAGCGCCGACAGCGAGGCGGATGCCGAATTCGCGAGTGCGGCGCGCAGCCGAGAGAGCGGCGGCACCGAAGAGACCGAGCGCGGAGAAGAAGAGCGCGGCAAAGGCATACCAGGCGAGAAGCCACGTTTCAACGCGCCGATTTAGGGTGACCGCGGAGAGCAGGCTTTCCATGGTGCGGATGTGGGTCACGGGTTCCGAGGAGTCGAGATGCCAGATGGTTTTCTCGATGGACGGGATGAGGCTGTCGGGATCGAGGGCGGTGCGGATCACGAAGTTGTGGACAAAACTGGCGTTGGCGGAGAGTTCGCGATAGAACTGCATCATTGGAGGCTTTTCGAGCGAGGCGTTGCGAATGTCGCCGACGACACCAACAACGGTGAGCGGCGGGTTGTCACCATCGGCAAATTTTCGGCCGATGGCGGATTCATTCGGCCACAGACGAGCGGCCATTTTCTGGTTAATGACGGCGAAGTTCGGCGGATCGTCGGGGCGGAGTTCGCGGCCGGCGATCAGCGGGATCTGCATGGTGTGGAAGTAATCGGCGTCGACGACGCGATATTCGGCGGAGGTGTTTTCGGGCGTTTGCGGGAGAGCTTTGCCGACGGCGCGGACGTTGCGAATCTCCTTATCACCGGTAAGCGCGACCGCGTTCACGGCAGAGGCGGAGACGACGCCGGGAATGCTGCGAAGAGCAGTTAGCAGCTCGCGCGTGTGCTGGAGGTGTTTGTCCTCGCTGCGCATGTTCTGCGGATTGAAGGACACTTCCGCCGTAAGAAGATTGCGCGGGTTGAAGCCGGGGCTTTCGCGGAGAACATTGCGGAGGCTGGTGAGCAGGAGACCGGCGGCGACTAGGAGCACGACGGAGATGGCGACCTGCGCGCCGAGAAGCAGAGTGCGCAGGCGATTGGTGCGGCGATCGGTGGTGGCGCTGCGGGTCTCGGCGTTCAGGCCGAAGTTGAGAAGGGAGCCGGAGAGCAGGATCTGGGAGAGTGCGCCGAAAAGGACGGCAGTCGCGAAGGCGAGCGCGACGAGGAGCGCGAAATCAGTCCAGCCGAAATGCAGTTCGGCGATGCGTGGAAGTTTGCTGGATGCGGCTGTGCGAACAAGTTGTAACGCGGCAAGCGTGATGCCGAGCGCAATGGCAGAAGCGATCGCGACCAGGGTGCCCTGCTCGAAGAGGCTTTGCCGAAAGAGCTGAAAGCGGCTGGCGCCAAGGGCCTGGCGAACAGTGAATTCGCGTAGACGGTGAGCGTTGCGGGTGAGGAGCAGATTGCCGAGATTGAAGAGCACGAGCGCGAGGAGAAGCGCGACGGCGCCGAGGAGCATTTCAAGGGCGGGGCGGAGGCCAAGCGACATGGTGTCCCGGAGCGGGGCGACATAGATGCGCAGCAATGGGAGCATGTGCTCGATGACCTCTTTGTACTGCGGATACTTGATCTCCTTTTCTTTAAAGAGATGAATGGCGACGGGCAGCATTTCAGCGGCGGCGCGCTCGGGTGAGATGCCGGGGCGCAAACGGCCGAGGGCGTAGTAGTTGAAATTGCCCTCTTCGAGGATTTTGGGAGTGATGTCGAAGGGTACCCAGAACTCAGAGCGTTCAGGCGCCCAGTTCATGATCTGCGAGGTAGCGGGGAGGCTCGGGAAATCGAAGGCGGACGGCATGACGCCGATCACGTTTGTTGCGACGCCGCTCAGACGGATGGTGCGGCCGACGATGTGCGGATCGCTTGCGAAGCCGCGGGTCCAGAGAGAGTGGCTGAGGACAATGACGTTCGAGTGAATGTCAGCATTCGTGAAGGTGCGGCCGAGCGAGGGCTGGATCTGGAAGACGCGGAAGAAGCCGGGGGTGACACTTGCGCCCTGGATCTGTTCGGGATGCCCGGCGGTTTCGATGTTGTAGGTTGCCGTGTCGATGAGCGCGGCGGACTCGAAGAGGCCGGTTTTCTGCCAGTTCTGGAATTCTTCGGCGGTGATGACAGACGGCGTCGAGCCGAAGACGGGAATGAACTGCGAGAGCACGACGATGCGATCGGACTGAGCGAAGGGCAGCGGTCGCAGAAGGATGGTGTAGACGATGGAAAACGTGATGGCGACGGCGGCGAGACCGAGAGCGAGCGAGGCGATGGCGGTGCACGAGAAGAACGGACTGTGCCGCATGCTGCGCATGGTCAGCCGCAAGTTGCGGAGGAGTTCGTCAGTAAGGTCGAGGCGGTGGGAGGTGCGGCACTCCTCGCGATAACGCTCGCGGGCGCCGAATTCGAGGCTGGCCTGGCGTTGGGCTGCTTCCGGTGACAGACCGGAGCGGATAAGATCGGCAGTACGGGCTTCGAGATGGAAGGCGATTTCATCCGACATCTGTGCCTCGAAGCGACGGCGGCGCAAGAGCGAGCGTAAATAGACAAACATGATCAGACCTCTGAGGCGCGGGCGCTGAGGGCGGTGGCGATCGCATCGACCAGACGCGACCAGCTTTGCTTTTCTGCTTCGAGCTGCTGGCGGCCGGCGCGGGTAAGGGAGTAGAACCGGGCTTTGCGCTTGTTGTCGGAAGTGCCGGAGCGAGCAGAAAGCAGTCCCTGACGCTCGAGTCGGTAGAGGGCTGGGTAGAGAGCGCCCTGCTCGATCGCGAGCGCGCCGCCTGAGATCTGCTCGATGCGGAGCAGGATGCCATAGCCGTGCATTTCGCCGAGAGAGACGGCCTTAAGCACAAGCAAATCAAGAGTTCCCTGCAGCAGGCCGGCGGGCTGTTTGCTTTTCCTATTCACCTTAGGAGAAGCGTAGCGCTGTTCTCCTAAACTGTCAAGGAGTGGGCCGGGCGAAGAAGACAGCCAACGCGGCGGCAACAAACACGAGCTGGAGCAAGGTGCGTGGGAAAAGCGCTGGAACGGGGTGGCCGGCGATGGTGAGCTGCCGGCGAGCGGCGTGGATGTTAGCGGGAAACAGCACGATCAGCAGAAGAGCGAGGCCGAGCGCGGCGTAGGGTGCGGTGCGCGGGATGAGCAGGCCGGCGGCGCCGAGCAGTTCAAGAAGGCCGGTGAGGGTGACGAGCGCGCCGGGTGAGGGGAACTGCGGAGGAACCATGCGGATCAGATCGGGGCGGCGTTTTCCCCAATGGGCAGAGGCGGTGAGCAGGAACATGCCGGCGAGCGAGAAGCGGAGCGCGGTCCACCAGCCGAAGGCGACGGGCAGGTGGAAGTAGCCAAGAATGCTCAGGAGAACGAAGAGCGAGACGAGAACCAGGAAAGGCGCCATAGGAACTCGATTATGCGCTAAAGCGCGATTGGGCTGTGCGTCGGCAGACCGCTCGCTTTGCTCGCGGCTCGGTTGGAGCGAATGAGCGGATCTGGGCTAGGCCGCTTGTTCGTAGGTTTCCGGATCTATTCCCAGGCGTTCTTCACGCAGGAGCTTGGCGTGGATGTATTTTCCGAACTGTTCGGGGTATTCGCAGCGGATGCGGCGGCCTTCAAAGAGTCCAACGCGCTCTTCGATTTCTTCCATTGAAAATTCAAAGCCAAATTCGGACGGCTGGAACTCCAGGTTCTCCTCTTCAAAGCGCTCGTACATCTTGGCGGCGGCGTTCAACAGCTGTTCGCGTCGTTTCAGGCGCTCGGCCTGAAGTTCCTTGAGCTCGGCGATGTGGCGGTCGCGCTTGCGGGTGAGGCGTGCGTCCTGTAGGGCGAGGTTGCGAAGCTCGCGGCCTTTCACTTCGTTGATGTGCGCCTCGAGCATCATGGAGCGGACGGGTTCGGGGTGGTCGGCAAAGAGGTCGGCGAAATTGTGGCGGGCGAGAGCCCAGGTGGCCTCGATCAGAACCGGAATGCGGAGCAGACGCCATTCCGTGTCGAGGATGGACTGGACGAGAAATTCTTCGGCCTGATTGGCGGGCTGCCAACGGGCATAGGCGTTGCGGGCGTATTGTTCGTAGACGGCGGCGTCGTCGGTCGGAAGCAGGACGGTGGCGCCGGTGAGCGCGTTTTTGACGGCGTTGTGGGAAACCCTGGCTTTGCCTTCGGCGGTCCGGGGACCCGTCGAAAGTTGCGCATTGGCCTGATTGGCCTGTATCTGAGCGGGAGTCGACATGCACAGGCTATAGCATGTGCGGCGCGGAGAACGAACTGTGCCAAAGGAGAGAAGAATTTGTAAGTTGGCGGAAAAAGGAGTGTTGAGGCTTGGAAAAAATATTTCAGAAAGCTGTGAACGAATACGCAGGTCCTGGCGCAAGGTGCGGACAAAACCACTCGCTTTGCTCATGGCTCGGAACGAGCTAGGCGGGGACGGCTTCGGGGTTGAGCTCGCCGTGAGCGCGGTTCCAGTAACTCTCGAAGAGTCCGGACATGGCTTCGGCGAATCCTTCGTGTTCGAAGATGACTGAGGTCCAGGAGGGGCGGGTCAGCACGGGATCGAGGAGAGCGACCATGCCGCGGTGGCCATCAAAGAGGGCGAGTTTGAGGGGAAGCCGATCGAGGAAGCGGATTTCGACGCCGGCGTGACGATATTCATGGAGACGGTCGCGGTGCTCGGGATCGAGATCGCGGGTTTCAATCAACAGACGAGCGCGAACGCCGCGAGAGGCTGCATCTTTGACGAGTTGTTCATCGAGCGGATCGACTGCGAAGGGTGCGCGCGAGAACTCGACGTAGTGATCGTTGACGGAGGTCAGCATGCGGCGGTACTGAATGGCGGTCTGGGTGGGATCGTTGACGAGGCTGAGGAAATCGAGCGTGCCGCGGCCATCCTGACCTTCGAGAAATGCAGGGCGGAGATCTTCGATCAGGCCGCTGGCGAGGCGTGCCTGCTCGGTCAACTCGCCTTGCAGAGCGCGGCTGCGGCGGGCGAGATAGCTAGGAATGGCGACACTCGGATCGACGGCGGAGAACAACTTGGTCTTTTCCTGAATAACCTGAGCGAAGCCCTTTTCGACCAGGCTGTCGAGCACTTCGTAGATCTTCTGCCGAGGCACGTGTGCCCGAGCGGCGAGTTCGAGCGCTTTGAAACGCGGATGTCCCATGAGGACGAGGTAGGAGCGTGCTTCGTAGGCATTCAATCCCACTTGCTGGAGCTTGCGCCAGTTGACCTGATAGTCGGTTACGACGCCTTCGCGGCTTCTCATTCTTATTTAGTCTTCGCCTCGCTGATAGAGCGCGGGGTCGTCCTTGTCTTCGCCTCGCTCATCTTGAATCGAGAACATATCACATTACGGATTGATTTTGGCGAATGTAAGGAGAAAAATCGGGGCTCGATCGAGCGCTGGTATAGTTGGGACAGAAACGAGGTTCCGCGAGTCCTCTCATGCACCACTCCGACTTGCCCGAAACGCTCGGCGCGCTGCGATCGAGCCGTTTCATGGATCAACTCCAACCCGAGCGAACGATCAAAGAAGAGCTGCGCACAAACCTGATCTGCAAGCTCAGCCGCGGGGAAACATTATTTCCCGGCGTAATGGGATATGACGACACGGTTGTGCCGCAGATGGTGAATGCGATTCTGTCGCGGCATAATTTCATCCTGCTCGGCCTGCGCGGGCAGGCGAAGACGCGGCTGGCACGGATGCTGACGCGGCTGCTCGATCCGCAGATGCCGTATGTAGCGGGCTGCGAGATTCGCGACAATCCACTGCGGCCGATCTGCCGCGCGTGCCGCGAGAAGATTGCCGAGCTTGGGGATGATACGCCGATCGCGTGGGTGACGAGTGAAGAGCGGTATGTGGAGAAGCTGGCGACGCCCGACGTGACAGTCGCCGACATGATCGGCGATATCGATCCGATCAAGGCGGCGCGCACGGGACAGGCAATCAGCAGCGAGCTGACGATGCATTACGGGCTGGTGCCGCGCGCGAATCGCGGGCTGTTCGTGATCAACGAGCTGCCGGATCTGGCGGGGAAAGTACAGGTCAGCCTGTTCAACATCATGCAGGAAGGCGACGTGCAGATCAAAGGGTATCCGGTGCGGCTGCCGGTGGATGTGATGCTCGTCTTCACGGCGAATCCGGAAGATTACACAGCGCGCGGGAAGATTATCACGCCGCTGAAGGACCGTATTGGAAGCGAGATACGCACGCACTATCCGATGACGGTAGCGGAAGGCATTGCGATCACGAAACAGGAAGCGTGGACACGGCGGCGCTCGCCGATCGCGGTGGAAGTCCCGCCGTATGTACACGAGGTGGTCGAGCAGGTGGCGTTTCTGGCGCGCGAGGATAAACGGATCGACAAGCGCTCGGGCGTTTCGCAGCGACTGCCGATTACGGTGCTGGAGAACGTCGTCTCGAATGCCGAAAGGCGGGCGTTGCGAGCGGGCGAGACGGAGGCAGTGCCACGCATTCTGGATCTTTATGCGGCGCTGACTTCCATTACCGGAAAGCTGGAACTGGAGTACGAAGGCGAGCTGAAAGGCGGCGATGCGATCGGACGCGAGCTGATTCGCAATGCGGTGGGCAAAGTTTATAACTCTTATTTCGACGGCGCGAATTTGCGGGCGGTGGTGCAGTGGTTCGAGCTGGGCGGATCGCTGAAGCTTGACGAAGACATGCCGGCGGCGCAGATGGTGCAGGAACTGGGGCGGATTCAGGATCTGCTCGCATCGACGAAGAAACTGGGTCTGAGCGAAAGCGAGAGCGATGCGCTGCGGGCTTCAGCAGGCGAGTTCATTCTGGAAGGATTGTACGCGCACAAGCGGATCAGCCGGAATGAAGAGCTGGCGTTTGTGGCGGGCGAGCGCAGCTCACGCGAAGAGCGCGGACGGGATGAACGGGACGATTTCCGGCGCCAGAGCGGCTACGATCCGCGCGATCCGAGGCGCGGGGGACCGGGCGGCGGGCGCCGAAACCTGAACTGACAGCCGGAGGCGGCACATGCGGCGCATCTCGTATTCCAAATTTTCCGAAGACGATCTCGGCATCGGGATGGAAGATCTGCTGCGCGCGCTGGCGGATTTTCTGCTGCAGAGCGGATATCAGAATCCGTACATGCAGTTCACCGAAATGAACGAGCATACGCTTGAAAACCTGAAGGAGGCGATCGAGCGGGCGCTCCAGAGCGGCGAGCTGTTTGATCCGGAGCAACTGGAGCAAGCGCGACAGAAGCTGCAGCAGATGTCGAGCCAGGAACGCGAGCAGCTGGTGGAGCGGCTGATTGAAAAGCTCGAAGAAGCTGGCTATCTGAACACGCAGGGCGAGCCGCCGGAGAGTCCATCGGCGCCGGGCTCGCAGGGTGGGCCGGAAGGCGAGATGAAGTTTGAGGTCACCGATAAGGCGATCGATTTTCTCGGCTTCAAGACGCTGAAGGATCTGCTCGGTTCGCTGGGTAAATCGAGCTTCGGCGCGCATGATACGCGCGACCTGGCGACCGGCATTGATGCAAGCGGCGGGGCAAAAGAATATGAGTTCGGCGATGTGTTGAATCTGGACATCAGCGCGACGCTTTTTTCGGCGATGGCGCGCGAGGGCCTTCGGCTGCCGCTGGATCTCGAATATTCCGATCTGCACGTGCACCAATCGGAGTATCAAAGCTCGTGCGCGACGGTGCTGATGCTGGATTGCAGCCACAGCATGATTCTGTATGGCGAAGACCGGTTCACACCAGCGAAGAAAGTCGCGCTGGCGCTTTCGCATCTGATACGGACGCAGTATCCGGGCGATTCGCTGCGCTGCGTGCTGTTTCACGACAGCGCGGAAGAGATGCGCTTGTCGGAGCTGGCGCGGGTGCAGGTGGGTCCGTATTACACGAACACGCGCGATGGTCTGATCCTGGCGCAGCGCTTACTGGCGCAGGAAAAGAAAGACATGAAGCAGATCATCATGATCACGGACGGCAAGCCTTCGGCGCTGACGCTGGAAGACGGGCGGATTTACAAGAACGCTTTTGGGCTCGATCCGCTGGTGATCAGCCAGACGCTCGAAGAAGTTGCACGCTGTAAGAAACGCGGGATTCTGATCAACACCTTCATGCTGGCGAGCGATTTCGGGCTGGTTCAGTTTGTGCAGAAAGTAACGCAGATGTGCCGGGGGAAAGCGTATTTTACGACGCCGTATACGCTGGGCAATTATCTGCTGATGGACTACATGAATCGCAAGACGCGCACGATACACTGAATCTGGAGATTTCTGGAACGAGAATGAGTTGGGACTAATCCAACTCAAGTGATATGACCGAACCCGCCGAGCCGAGCAAACGTCCCGGAAGGCCGCTGCGCTCCTCCAGTTTTAAGTACTACATACACGACGGCGTTGCCAACTGCCGTTTGCAGCTGATCGGCGAACTCAGCGAGGCGGATCTTGGCGAATTGAACGGCTGCTGGCGGACCGCGAAGACGACACTTGGGAAGAGGCCTCTGATTCTGGATCTGCGAGCGCTCGAGAGCGTGGATGAAGCGGGCAAGCAATGGCTGGCGGGCATGGCGCAGGAAGGCGCGAGTTGTTTGCCGGAGAATTACCTGCGGGATCTGGTGGCCGGCAAGCATATTGCAGGAGCAGCGCTGCCGCAAGCCGCGCCGAAGCCGGGGCTGATCGGGCGGATCGTGGGGCTGTTTCGCGGCGGAGACGTCGCAGCGGCGAAATAGGCTGGCTTCGCTTTTTATTGCGGACCGCTTACTTCCATGAGCGGCTTCTCGGTCTTCTCCTCATGCAGGCGCTTGACGATAGCCAGTTCTTTTTCGGCCTCGGTTGAATTATCCATTGCTTTGTACACGCGCGCCAGGCGGTAGTGCGCGTCGAAGGCGCTGGGGTCGAGTTGAATCGCTGCTTTGAGGTGTGAGACGGCCGCGGGGTAGTCTTTGCGCTTTTCATAGATTGCAGCGATATCGACCTGAGCGATGCGTAATTTGCTGTCGAGGGCAAGCGCTTTGCTGAGGGAAGCGAACGCTTCGGCTTCCCTGCCCGTTTTGAACTGTACATCGCCTAAATAGGCTCGGGCGCGCGGATCGGATGGATTGAGCTCGAGCTCGCGGGCGAATTCGCGCTCGGCATTTTCATAGTCGTGGAGCTCCCAATAGAGATAGCCGAGGCCGAAGTGCAGGTCGGGCTGCGAGGGATTCGCTTTGAGCGCGGCTTGAAACTCGGCGACAGCTTCGGAGGTGCGGCGGTCGGCGTCGAGAGCTTCGCCCATGAGCAGATGAACGGCTGCGGAATTAGGATCGCGCGCGAGTAGCTGCTGGAAAAGATCCATTGCTTTGGTGGTTTGCTTCGACCAGAGGTAACACTTCGCGAGCAGATAGGAGAGCTCGGTGTTTTCGGGCTCGGCGGCTGCGAGCGGCTCGAGCAAGTTGGCGGCTTCGCGATACTGGCCGAGTCCGAAGCGGCTCATGGCGAGCAGGGTTTTGGCACGGGTGCTGGGGGAGCGCTTGTCTTCTTTCTCGAACGCCTCGGCGGCGGGGCGGAACTCGCCGGCTTTGAAATAGGCGAGGCCGAGGTTGAGATAGATGTCAGGCAATTGCGGATCGAGCGCGAGGGCGCGCTGATAGGCGCGAATGGCATCGCGGTAACGGCCCTGGCGCGAAAGAGAGACGCCGGTATTGGCTTCGGAGACGGCGCGATCGTGTGCGGAAGACTGCGGGCGAAGCGGGGCTGCGGAGAGCAGCATGAGAAACGCAAAGACAAAGAGACGATTTCGCCGCACCACTGCTTACCGTATCGTAGCGGGCGCTATTGTTTCTGCTCTTGGAGGTAGTGGATCTCGGGTTGCGCGCGCAAACGCTCGGCGGCGGACTCGGCGGTGATATCGCGCTGGGGCGAACCGAGCATTTCGTAACCGACCATGAATTTGCGGACAGTGGCCGAACGCAGCAGCGGCGGATAGTAGTGCGCGTGCAGGTGCCATTCGGGGTGCTCGCGGCCATCGGCGGGCTGCTGATGGAAGCCCATGGTGTAGGGGAAGCTGACGCGGAACAGATTGTCGTAGCGGGTGGTGATGCGTTTCAGGATTTCGGCCAGATCGCGCGCGGCATTCCGGTCGAGACCTTCGAGCGAGGGCGTGTGGTGCTTGGAAAGAAGCAGAATTTCGAATGGCCAGATCGCCCAGAACGGGACAAGCGCGGCGAAGTTTTCGTTTTCGCAGACGACTCGTTCGCGCAGCTGCAGCTCGAGCGACACGTAGTCGCAGAGCAGACAGCGATTGTGCTGCTCGAAATACGCGCGCTGAGTCGTCTGCTCTTTGAGCATTTCGTTGGGAAGCGATTCGTTGGCCCAGATCTGGCAGTGCGGGTGGGGGTTGCTCGCGCCCATCATTTCGCCGCGATTTTCGAAGATCTGGACGGATTGAATGAAAGGAACGGCGGCGAGATCGCGATATTGCCCGGTCCAGACATGGACGACTTTTTCGAGATCGGGAATGCTCATGCGCGCGACGGTCAGGCTGTGATCAGGCGAGAAACAAACGACGCGGCAGATGCCCTTTTCCGAGCGGGCGACGAGTAATCCATTCTCGTTCAGCTCGCCGGGCGCGGTGTCGGGGCGAAGCGCGGCGTAGTCGTTATCGAAGACGAAGGTGGAGGTGTAATTCGGATTGCGTGCTCCGCCGGCGCGCGCATTGCCGGGACAGAGATAACAGGCCGGATCGTATTGCAGCCCGACAGGAGCGGCGGTGGTTTCCACCTGCCCCTGCCAGGGCCGCTGAGTACGGTGCGGCGAAACGAGAATCCATTCGCCGGTCAGCGGATTAAAGCGTTTGTGCGGTTGCTCCTTCAGGTTGATCAAATAGCGATGATACTCAAGACCGCATCAAAAACTGGCCTTCAGGCTGAACTGGATGTTGCGAGGATCGTTGCGGGTGCCGGTCCATTGACCGAACGGGCCGCCGTTGGTGAGCGCGAGATTGATGTTGTAGTTGCCGCCGAAGATCGGGGTATTGAAGGCGTTGAGAAATTCGCCGCGGAACTGGACGCGGAATCTCTCCGGACCGAACGATTTCGCAACGGATAGGTCGACGTTCTTGGTCCATTCCTCGCGCAGGTAGGGCATGCGGTTGGGCGTGTCGCCATAGCGCGGCTGGTTGTAGGTCGAAACAAAGGCGTTGGGGTTGATCCAGTTGTCGGGCGTCTGATGCGCGGGAACGGGATTGCCGATGATGTCGGGGATTTCGCCGTTGCCGTTGCCCGGGAAGCCGTAGAAGTAAGTGAGCGGTGTGTAGTTGCCGTCGCTGATGCCGAAGAGCGGGAGCCCGCTGGCGACGCGGACGTTAGAGGAAAGCTGCCAATTGCCGAGCACCTGCCTGACAAGCCAGGGAGCGGTTGCGCCCCAGCGCTTGCCGACGCCGTAGGGCAGATCGTACACGGCGGCGACGGCGAAGCTGTGCGGCTGATCGTGCTCGCTGACGCCGTAATCGAGCTTGGTGTTGTAGGAATCGCGCCACATGTTGCCGACGGCCCAGCCGATCAGATCTTCGGAACCATCGTCGAGGGCTTTAGACCAGCGATAGGTGACGATGGCGCTCAGGCCGTTGGTGAAGGCGTGGTTGTATTTGAGATCAAGCGCGTTGTAGCTGGACGTTGCGCCGGGCAGCGAACGGGTCCAGTTGAGATTGGAGAACTCGGGATAGGGCAGCAGCAGTTGATACTGATAGACGGTTGGACCGCTGAGGCCGCTGCTGGGGTCGGTGATGACGCCGTAGAACGGATTCGCCACTTGCGTGTTGAGGTAGTTGAAGCCGAGCGCGAGATCCTGGGTGGGCAGCTGATTGGCGTTCAGGTTGGGATTGCCATACATGAGCTTGCGGCCGTTGACGCCGGTGTAACCGGCTTCGAAGACGGAATGCGAGTCGAGCTGATACTGGATATCGAAGCTCCATTGCTCGGAGTAGCCGACCGGATGCGAGCCCTTTGGCCAGATCTGGCTGGCGCCGAGACCGACATAGGTATTGAGACCCTGCGAGCTTCCGGTCTGCTGATTGAGGCCGGACGGAAATGGATTCAACATGGTCTGCACGGGATAGACACCCTGTGCATCGACGCTGCCGAAGGTGTTGGTGGTGGAGCCGTAGCCGAGGAACTGGCCGCCATCGAAGCTGAGCATGGCGGAGGTTGGACTGTAGAAGATGCCGGCTCCAGCGCGCACCACCATACGATCGGAGGCGCGGTAGGCGATGCCGAGACGAGGCGCGAAGTTGGTGTTATCGGGCGCCCAGGCGTAGCGATTCTTTGAATTCGCGTATTCAAAGCCGCCGCGCACGGTGTATCCGACTTGCGAGCTGATCGGATTGACCACGGTTGGATCGAACCACGCGAGGCGGTTGTAGCGTTCGGTGGCGGGGCGCTGGTTTTCATAACGCAGGCCGATGTTGAGCGTGAGCCGCGGCGTGACGCGCCATTGATCCTGTACGTAACCGCCGTAGGCGTGCTGGCTCATGGCGGGATCCATGTCGGTGGTGGAATTGATATCGCCGATGCCGAGCAGGGTTTCGACGAGGCCGCTGCCGCTCAGGTTTGAGCTTTGGCCGGGCGTGGCCTGGCAGGAGGCGAAGCCGGTGGGATCACAGGCGCTCAGGTAATTCGAGAAGTACACGCTGCCGACGCCCTGCTGATTGTTGTTGATGAGAAAGACGTCGTAGTTGGCGCCGAACTTCAGGCTGTGCTTGGAGAACTCTTTGGAGAGGTTGATCTGCGCAGTTTCGGAATAGCGGACGTAGTTGGCGTAAAAGCCGTTGCCGAGGCCGCTGTAATCATCGATGCTGACGGTGGGCAGCACGGGCGCCTGAAAATCGGAGACGGGCAGACCGATGGTGGAGGCATCCGCTTTACCGACGCCGACGGGCAGATGCGTTTCGCGCCAGCGGCTATAGCCGACGTAGGCGTTGATGACCCAGCTCGGCGAGGGCGTGAAGGTGTCGTTGACGACGACCTGAAAAGCAGCGTCGTCGTTGTTGTTGCCCTGATCGGCACCATTGCAGAAGAAGCAGGCGGGAATCTGCTGCTCGCGGACACGGTCGGACATGCGGACGAAGACGCGATTTTTGGAGTTGCCGTCCCAGTCGATGCGCCAGTCGAATTTATCGTTGCTGGTGCTGCCGCGCCCTTGTGAGTAGTAGTTGTCGCTGTCGTAGGGTTGGTCGCTGGGGCGGTTTGGCAAGGGGAAGAGATTGACGACGGCCTGGCCCTGCGGCGTGATCAGATTCGACGGAATTTTGTTGCCGGCGAAGGGTGTGCGCGTGTAGTAGGTGCTGCCGGTGGCGGGATCAGTGGCCTGTGTTGTCGAGAACGGATTGTAGATGGTGCGCAGCTGGCCGTTCTGATTCAGGGTCTGTGAAAAATCGCCGGAACGCTCGAGGGCGGTGGGGACGGTCTGCAGGCCGCTGTTTTCGGTATCGGGCTGGCGCAGGCCCTCATAGGCGCCGAAGAAGTAGAGGTTGTAGCGCTTCAGAATCGGGCCGGAGATGTTGCCGCCGAACTGGTTGCGTTTCAGTTGATTCTTGGGCAGGCCGTATTTGTTGTTGGACCAGAGATTCGCGTCGAGGGCGGAATTGCGCAGGTAATCGTAGGCTTCGCCGTGGAAGGAATCGGAACCGCCTTTGGTGATCAAAGTGACCACGCCCATGCCGGAGCGTTCGTACTGCGAGTCGTAGACATTGGTCATGACCTGCTGCTCCTGGACGGAGTCGTTCATGGGCGAGACCATGAGTCCGCCCCAGTCCATGGCGGTGGAGGGTGCGCCGTCGATCAGGATCTGGGCATCGCCGGCGCGACCGCCGTTCAAACCGAACATGCTGAAGAGCTGATCGAAGGTCTGCGAGCGCGAGGTCATTCCGCCCTGCGCCTCGGTGGTTCCGGCCAGCGAAAAGACGAAGTTGAGCGGATTGCGGGTGTTGTTGGGCAGGGCCTCGATCAACTGACTGTCCATGGTGACGGAGTTATTGGCGCTTTGGGTATCGACCAGGACGGCTTCGCCGGTCACTTCGACTTTCTGCTGGGTATCGCCGACTTCGAGCGAGACGTCGACGGTGGCTGATGTTTCGGCGCGCAGCAGCATGTTCGAGCGCTCGAAGGTTTTGAAGCCCCTGGCATCGACGGTGATCTGGTAGGTGCCGGGAATGAGGTTGTCGAATTTGTAGGTGCCGTCGCCGGTGGTGGTGTAATCGCGGACGTCGTGCGTGTCCATATTGGTCAGCTCGACTTTGGCGCCGCTGGTAACAGCGCCGCTCGGGTCGCGCACGATGCCCGAGATGGACGCCGAAAAAGTCTGCGCCAGCAGGCTGGGTGCAGCGGCCAGCGCGAGTATCACAAAGCACGCCATCGCGGTTGCGATCCGGTGCGTTTTTTTCATAGAAGTACCCCTTTTCCTTCCAATCAGAATCTATTTTTCGCGCAGCGCGAAGGCGACATAACTGCCGCCGCTCGGCGCGCCCCACTTGCCGCCGCCGGCGCCGATCAGAACGTATTCGCGGCCATTCACTTCATAGACAGCGGGCGTGGCGTTGCCAGCGGCCGGCAATGTGGTCTCCCAGAGCAGATCGCCGGTCTTTTTGTCGAACGCGTGAAATTTCCTGTCGTAATTGGTGGCGCCGATGAAGAGGACGCCACCGGCAGTGAGAATGCTGCCGCCGTAATTTTCCGAACCGGTTTTGGTCATGCCCTGCGCAGCGAGCTTCGGATATTCGCCGAAAGGCTCTTTCCAGACAAACTTTTTCGTATTCAGATCAATTGCGTTCAAGGTGCCCCAGGGCGGCGCGACGGCAGGATAACCATCGGGATCGAGCCAGCGGTTGTAGCCGTCGATGCCGTATTTGAGCGGCGAGAGATTTGTGACCTTCATGTGCTCGGCGCCATCGAGCGGCACGTCTTTGCCGGTCATCAGAAAATCGACGATCACGCGGACGGCGCCGTCTCCGAGACGGCCGAAACCGGGCATCCGTCCGCCACCGTGCTGGATCATTGCGGTGATCTGATCGCGGTTGAGCCGGGAGCCAATGTTAACGAGCGATGGAAATTCGGGCGGGCTGCCCTGCAGGTCGGGGCGATGGCAACCGGAACAGTTCTGGCGGTAGAGCGTGGACCCGGTAATCGCTCCCGTGCCAAGGCTACGTGGAATGATGCGCAAGATCCAGGCCATCTCGTTGGAATTCACATAGAGGACGCCGGTTTCCGGATCCCAGGCTGCGCCGCCCCACTCGCCGCCGCCGTCGAAGCCGGGGAAGATTACGGTGCCTTGAAAACTGGGCGGAGTAAATTGCGGCCCGACGCGCAGCTTCTGATACTGCGCGAGCACCGCGGCATGCGCTGCGGGCGTGCGGTTGGTGAGGATGTCGGGCGTGACTTCCTGGCGCGCATAAGGCGGCGGCTCGGTAGGCAGAATCTGCTCTTTGGCGGTTACTTCGCCATCGACATCGCTGGGCGGGGCTTTGATTTTGCGGTAATGCACCAGCGGCTTGCCGGTTTTTTCATCGAAGATCCAGACCCAGCCGTATTTGGTGATCTGCGCGACGGCATCGATAGTCTTGCCGTTCTTGTGCAACTGGACGAGCGTGGGAGCGGCTGGAAGGTCGCGATCCCAGATGTCATGCTTGACCAGCTTGAAATGCCAGATGCGCTTGCCGGTGGCGGCATCGAGCGCCAGCAGACAATTGGCAAACAGGTTATCGCCGAGCCGGTTGGCACCGTAGAAGTCGAACGAGGCTGAACCGGTGGGCGCGAAGACGATGCCTCGTTTCTCATCGAGCGTGAGTCCAGCCCAGGAATTTGCTCCGCCCAGCTTTTTATAGCCGTCTTTGGGCCAGGTGTTGTAGCCGTACTCGCCGGGAAGCGGAATGGTGTGGAAAATCCAGCGCATCTGGCCGGTGTGAACGTCGAAGGCGCGGATGTGGCCGGGCGCGGCGGGCAGATCTTCGGCAACGAGCGTGCCCTGAATCAGCAGATCCTTGTAAACGACTCCGGGGCTGGTGGCCTGCACCGTGAGATCTTTGAATTCGTCGCCCAAGCCGACGTGGAGGTCGATGCGGCCGTGGTCGCCGAAGCTCTCGACGGGCTTGCCGGTCTTAGTGCTCAGCGCGTAGATATATTGATCGATGCCGACGAATAACCGGCGCTCATCGCCCGCGCCCCACCAGGCCATGCCGCGATTGCGGAGCTTCTGCGTGATCTTCTCACCGCGATGGGCATCGAAATCCCAGATCAGCTTGCCGGTTGCGCCGTCGAGCGCGACGACTCGCAGACGCGGCGTGGTGGCGTAGACGACGCCATCGAGCACCAGCGGATTGCACTGCATCTCGGAGCCTTCAAACTGATCGTTGGAATCGAACTGCCAGACGCGCTCGAGTTGCTTGACGTTGTTGCAGTTGATCTGATTGAGCGGTGAGTAATGCGTGCCGTGGTATCCGCCGACGATCGGCCAGTCGGCGTTGCGATTGCCGCCCGCCGCCACTGTCAGCACGGCGCCAGCGCACAGAAACAGGATCTGAAGCTTCATGGTTTCAATGCCAGATCCGATGGTTTCACACCCTGCGTGAATTCTTCCGAGGTGTAGGCGTGCGGATGATAGTCGCCGACCAGCCGCACATCGGCGCGAGCCGGAATTTGCGCCTCCATGCCGAGCGTCCAGTAGGCGGCGTTGACGAACAAGCGGCGCAGCGCTTCGCTCAGCAGATCGTCGGCTGCGCCCATGGTGGAGACGAAGACGCGCGCGTCTTTACCGGAGGCGGAGTGGTAGGAGTTGGTCCAGGCGACCGGCATCATCGGATCGTTCACTTTGCCGGAAACGGGCGGATCGTCGGGATGAAGACCGGAGAGCACCTGGCCGAGCAGCAGAGGCTTGCAGGTCGGTTTCATGGGCAGCGTTACTTCATAGACTTCGGTGGGAACCCAGATTTCACCGTTTTTGATGCCGCGCAGAATCGGACTGCCGGCGGCGCCCGGAGCGAAGAAGGCGCGCGTGCTTTGCTTGCCGTGAGCGCCGTGATGCGCCACCCAGGTTTCGCCGAGCACGTGACGTCCAAAGCCACCTTCCCAGCCAGGAATTTTACTGTCCCAGGACCACTTCTCGTATGTTTTGCTGATGCGGAGCTGGAACGGATGCGTGCCGGTACGAATGGCGAAGACGGGGCGTCCGGATTCGACGTAGTCGAGAATCCTTTTCATCTGATCGTCGGGCAGATCGCGCCAGCGCATGAACAGGACCAGCAGATCCGCATTCTCGAGCGGTTCGAGGCCGCGCAGGTCTTTGTTCTGGTGGGGATCGATGGTGCCGTCGGGCGCGAGCGGGAAGATGACGGTCGTCGAAAAACCGTGGCGGACAGAAAGAATCTTGGCGAACTGCGGCAGCGCTTCTTCGGAGTGGTACTCGCCGTCGTCGCCCGCGATCATGACGATGTGCCTGCCGCGTCCGGGGCCGTGCGTACCGGCGTAACTCACGCTTTGCGCGGTAAGCGGCGCGAGGGCGAGCGAGACAAGAATCGAGCAGGCGGCGAGCGAGACCTTCATCAACGAGGACGATTGTATCCAGATGTAAGCGAAACAACGACCGAAGTCAATCGAAACTTACAGTTCCATGAAATTTTATCGGACGTTCATGAAGTTTAGCAGGTGGGTTTGGTACAGGTGGTTCGTACTAAAGCCGCGAGTGACCGCAGAGGCGGAGGAAATTGCGTGTCAGCCGAGCGCGGCGGCGTTGACATTAGCGCGGCGCAATCGTTCGGCAAGCAGCCGGTTCTCGAGCCGTTTTTCGATCAGGCCGATGGTGATGCCGGCGAGTTCTTTGAGCGCGTGGCGGTCGATGCTGCCGGGAGCGCGCGGTTCGCGATCGATGACGCAGAGCGTGCCGACGGCGTAGCCATCGCTAGTGACCAGCGGTGCACCGGCGTAGAAACGAATGAAGGGTGGCCCGGTGACGAACGGGTTATCCCAGAAGCGCTGATCATCGAGCGCGTCGTGCACAATCATGACGTCCTTCTGCGTGATGGCATAGCCGCAGAAGGCTGGCTCGCGCGCGGTCTCACGAGTGTTGAGCCCGACGCATGCCTTGAACCACTGCCGGTTGGCATCGATCAGAGAGATGGTGGAGATATCGGTCTTGTAGAGGCGGGCGGCGAGCCGCGTGATGGCGTCGAAGAGCGGCTCGGATCCGGAGTCGAGGATCTCGAGGCGGACCAGCGCCTGCAGGCGTTGTGCTTCTTCGACCGGTATGGTTGCCTTTATCATCTCGGTACCTCAGGTTGAATTTGCGTTAGACCGGGCTCTCGGGCAGCACGCTCTCGGAAGCGAAGGCGACGTAATCCCTCAAGTCGCGCAGGTGGCGCTGGAGGGCGATCAGGTCTTCACGCTTTGCGGCTGCTTCGATGGCCTCTCCGATCCAGGTGATTTCGTCGAAGCCGAACGACTCCCCGCTGCCTTTCATGTTGTGGCCGAGCGTGCGCAGCTCAGCGAAATTGCGCTGGCGGATGAGGGCTTCGATCTTTATGAGCTCTTCGCGCCGGGCGGCAAGATAGCGATGCGCAATGGCTTCCAGTCCGATGGGAATTTCGGGCGCTTTCCGCTGGCGCGAGCCGGAACCCGAGGCAGCGAGCCCGGCCAGTTGCTCGGTGAAACGGGCGGAACGGTAGCCCTCGACGGCCTCGATCAATCTGGCTTTCGAGATCGGTTTCGAGAGATGCCCGTTGCAGCCAGCCTGATAACTGCGCGCGGCGTCTTCGACCAGGGCGTTGGCGGTGAGAGCGATGACCGGCACCTCGGGCGCTTCCTGCTCGCGTTCCCAGGCGCGGATGGCTTTTGTTGCCGACAAGCCATCGAGGAGCGGCATGTGCATGTCCATCAGGATCAGATCGAAGTTTTGGCTTTTGCGGCGTGCGATGGCATCGAGACCGTTTTCAACGAAAGTCAGCGCGTACCTGCTCTTATCGAGATAAGCGGCGATGAGGAAGCGATTGTCTTCTGAATCATCGGCAACCAGGACCCGCAGGGGTGGTTCCGGGGCGACTGGCTGCGCGGCGTTGGTGTATTGGGCGGGTGTGCTCGCGGCATGGCTCAAGGTGTAGGTATGGCCAGATTCGAAAGCCGCTGGCGGGTTGTCGCGCGCGGGCACGATCGGATTTTCCGCGCGGCCGAAAATCGCATCGAAACGGAACGTGCTGCCTGCGCCGGGCGTGCTTTCGACCGAGATCTGGCCGCCCATGCGATGGATCAGGCGACGGGCGATGCCGAGGCCGAGTCCGGTGCCGCCGAAGCGGCGGGTGGTGGAGCTCTCGGCTTGTGTGAAGTCTTCGAAGATAGAGGCTAGTTTGTCTGCCGGAATGCCGACGCCGGTATCGATGACGGTGAACTCCAGATGCACGGCCGACTCAGCGGGACGCTGACGCACTTCGAGGGTGACGCCGCCCTGGGAGGTGAATTTCACGGCGTTGCCGAGCAGGTTGAGCAGAATCTGCTGCAGGCGCGCGGGGTCGCCCGAGAGCGCGGTGCATGTGCCGGGCTCGATGCGGGCTGCCGCGCTGATCTGCTTTGCCTTCGCCCTGGGAACGACCAGTTCCATGGTTCGCTCGATGGTGTCTTCGAGAGCGAAATCGGTCTGCTCGAGCTCGAAGCGCCCCGATTCGATTTTGGAGAGATCGAGGATGTCGTTGATCAGCGTTAAGAGCGTGGATCCGGCGCGGCGGAAGCGTCCGACGTACTCGCGCTGTGCGGGGTCGAGATTGGTGTCCCAGAGCAGGTCGGCCATGCCCAGGATGGCATTCATGGGCGTGCGAATCTCGTGGCTCATAGCGGCCAGGAAGCTGCTTTTGGCTTCGTTGGCGGATTCGGCGCGCTCGCGTTCTTCGATCAGCAGATCTTCGATCTTCTTTTGATCGCTCAGGTCGCGCGTGATTTTGGAAAAACCGGTCAACTCGCCATCTGAGTTGCGGATGGCGGTGATGAGTATATCGGCCCAGAAGCGCGAACCGTCCTTGCGGATGCGCCAGCCCTGCTCGCTGTATTGATCATGGGTCGCCGCAAACTCCAGCTCGAAAGCCGGATGACCGCTGGCGGCGACGTCTTCGGGATAAAAGATCGAGAAATGCCGGCCGATAATTTCCTCGGCCTGATAACCTTTGAGGCGCTCAGCGCCCGCGTTCCAGGTGGCTATGCGGCCGTCGCGATCGAGCATGAAGATGGCGTAGTCCTTGACGCCTTCGACCAGCTGGCGGTAGCGACGCTCGCTTTCGGCGAGCTGTGCAGAGCGCTCTTCGACGCGGCGCTCAAGCTCGCTGTTCATGCCAAGTATTCGGGCTTCGAGCTGCTTGTAGTTTTCGACGTCGGTGGAGGTGCCGAACCAGCGCATGACCGCTCCGGCCTGATTGCGGACGGGAACGGCCCGCGAGAGGTGCCAGCGATAGACGCCATCGGAGCGCCTCAGCCGCACCTCGCATTCGAAGAGAACGCCGCACAGGAAAGCTTCGCGCCATTCGCCCTGATAGCGATCCAGGTCGTCGGGATGAATGACGGATAGAGCCTCTTCGAGGCGGCTGGTACCGGTGTACTCATACCAGCGCCGGTTGAATTGCTGAACATTGCCGTCGGCGCCGGCGGTCCAGACAATCTGGGGCATGGCATCGGCCATCTCGCGCAGCTCGCGTTCGCTGCGGGCCAGGCCCAGTTCGGCGTGCTTGGAGGCGGTGATGTCGAAATTGACACCCGCCATGCCGATGATCTGCTGCTTCTCGTTGCGCAGTACGTCGCCGCGGCCTGCAATCCAGCGGGTCTTGCCGCCGGGAGTGGTGATGCGAAATTCGGCGCGATATTCGCCCGTGCCGGCGAGGGACCTTCTTAGCTTGGCCTCGAGCTCGGGAAGATCTTCGGTGAAGACGATAGAGCGAAACGCGCCGAAACTGGGGAGTTTCTCAGCCGGTTTGCCGAACACTTGCTCGACGGGACCGGTCCAGCTGACGCAGTCGTTCTCGGGAGTCCAGGACCAGAGCGCGACCTCGGAGAGATCGAGACCGGTTGCGAGCTGCTGTTCGGCGCGGGCGGCGACAGCGGAGGCCTCAACTCGTGCCAGTTCGGCGAGCTTGCGTTCGGTGATGTCGAAATTGACGCCGTTCAGGCCTACCGGACGGCGCGCCTCATCGTAGGTGACGGTGGCTTTACAGGCGACCCAGCGCATTTCGCCGGAGGGCCAGAGGACGCGGAATTCGATATCGAGCGGCTTGCCGGTGGCGAAAGAGGCGTCGGTGGCCTGCTTGTTGGCCTGTACATCGGCGGGATGCTGGCGGGCGCGGAACCAGGAGCCAGGCCCTGAGCCTTCGCGGCCCGGTTCGCCATAGAGTGCCCAGACCATGGGATGAGCGGTGACCTGATCGGTGGCGGCGTTCCAGCTGAAATCGCCGATGGCGGCGGCGCGGAAGACTTTCTCGAGGCGACGTTCGCGTTCGCGGGTTTCGGATTCGGCGGCGGTGCGGGCTTCTTCTGAGCGCTCGAGTGCGCCGGCACTACTCCAGATCAGGAAACTGAAGACGAGCGCGTTGGCGAGCGCAAAAAGGGCCAGGCCGAAGAAGGTGTCGTAAAAACTATGGAGCTGTCCCTGGAGGCGCAGCCAGCCGAGCGCGACCGGAATGAGCAGGCCGGCGGGGAGCAGACGGCGAGCGGTGATTCCACCGGGCCCGGAGGCCGAGACGACGCGCATCAAGCCTTGTCGCGGAGATTCGAACAGAATCGCCAGGCTGAGCAGATAGAAGCAAAGCGCGGTGGGCGCCGACATCACCGATTGCGAAGTAAGCCGGTACTCGAGCGATGCGCCGTACAGGCGGATCAGAAAATCGAAGAGGCTGAAGACAGAGGTGAGGACGGCAAAGCCGTGGGCCAGGGCGACTGCCCGCCGGGACTGCACGAGCAAGATCGCCGAGCCGGTCAGCACCGCGGCGAAAGCGGTGGCGAGCGGCATGCGTCCGGGCTGTGGCGTCAGGGGGAGAATGCGGTGGAGGAGAGCCGCGATGCCGAGAGTGATGCCGGTCAACTGCTCGATGCAGCCGGCGATGCCGAAGAAGAGAACGATGGCGGGAAACAGCTGCCAGCCGGTGCGGCGTTCGCGTCCGGCGAGGAGTCCGGCTATTGCGGCGAGCAGCATCAGAACGGTGCTCGGACCGACGAGTCCGGTGCGGGTGTTCAATATGCTGCTGCCCGAGAGCTCGAGAACACAAACCGCGAGTACAACCAGGGCAGCCGCAAAGATGAGAATGCGCGCGCGACGCTGAAAGATGGGCTGCATGTCGCGCTGGGGCAGCAGCGGGACGGAGACACGCTTCTGGAAATACCAGACGGCCAGCATCCCGAGTCCCGTGATGGCCGCCAGCAGAACGAGAAACAGGAGCGCCACGCTCGAATAGGCCGATCGCACGATTTGAACATCCTGTATCGATCGCAACAGGATGCGGGTGGAGGGCGCGCCGTCCACGGTGGTTCGGGTGGTGCAGATACCCGTTACGAGAAGCTGCGTCCCTGCCTCAAAACCGATTCCTCCGGCGGGAAGAGTGCCGGCAAGCAGCATCTGGAAAGTACGGGAGCCGGATCGCAGACGCCAGAGTTCGCCGCGGCTGCTGGCCAGCCGGTCGACAACCGTTCCCTGCAGACGAACCAGCCTGGCCTCATATGGAGTGAAAGTGAAGCCGTCGCGCTCAACGACCAATTGCGAGGCCTCAATCGAAACCGGTTGCGGCTCGGCGACGCGGCCGATGGGCGTGATGGTGGTGTTGACGAGCGTCGGCATCCGTTCGGCGGGCGAGACGAAGCCCAGGACGGAGACGCGCGCACCGGGAGTGAACGTCGGGTTCAAACTGTCGGCGATTCGCATTGCGCCGGTTTGGTCCTGGAGATAAAGGACATGCTCGGGGGGATCGTAGGTGACGGTCGCTTCGATGCGCACACGGTGGGCGGGCGCTCCATCCTGCCCGAAGCGCAGTAATTTCGCGATGGGCGACACGGGCAGGACGGATGGTTCGGGCGCGGGCTTGAGAATTTCGATGTCGGTCAGCCTGGGTGCGAAAAGCCGGATGCCGACCAGTTGCTGATTGTCGTTGAAGATGGTTCCTGCGACACCGGCAATGCGCACTTCGCTGTCGACCAGTTTTCCGGCGAGATCCTCCGCGTCCTGACCGGTGAAGTTCAGAACGTGAACCGCGATCGAACCGCCGTCGGTCTGCAGATCGGCACGCAGGATATTGCGGCCCCAGATGTTTTCGATTTTGGCCGAGCGAATCACACCGGTTACAGTGACGCGGGTGCTATCGAGCGATCCGGTTACCAACTGGCGATAAGAAACCGGGCGTGCTTCGGGGAGCGTGGCGGTCCGAACAATATCGATGTGTTGGCTGAGGATGATCGGTGCAAACAGCCCGGGCTGAACGCGGCCGGTGAGGTCGATTTCGTCGCCGATCTGGACCGGTGCTGACTCCTGTCGGTCGATCGAGATGGCGCCCGAGGCATCCTGCAGAAAGAACGAGTTTTTCCAGCCGGAGAATGCGGTGATGACGCCGTGGACGCGGATCGGGCGTGCGCTGCCGGGTTTTTCCGGGCCGAGCTTGCGGACTTCTCCGAGTGGGCTTTGGACCTGCGCCGTGGCCGGGCGTGTGCCGCCCAGAATGGCGAGTATGAGCAGGGCTTGAAATAACCGCGAACAGTGAGACAGAACGGTGACTATCCTTCGTCTCAACAGTGGCGCAGGGTCGGAAATTATTGCTCCCGGATTTTGAGAGGGTTACGGGAAAAAGAGGAAAAAACTGCGATAATGGATGCTGCCTGCGCAGCCGGGCGGCCGCTGGCCATGCGAATGGCGAGAGGAAAGTCCGGTCTTCCCAGGGCAGCATGCCGGCTAACGGCCGGGGGTGCGCGCTCAAAGCGCGTGTCACGGAAAGTGCCACAGAAAAGATACCGCCTTGCCTGGCGAGAGTCGGGCGGGGTAAGGGTGAAAAGGTGCGGTAAGAGCGCACCGCGAGGCGAGTAATCGTCCTTGGCAGGGAAAACCCCATGTGAAGCAAGACCAAATAGGGGAGGAGGAGCGGCCCGCTCCGTCTTTTTTGAGTCTTCGCCTCGCTGAGAGGCGCGGGCTCATTATTTGTTGAGTCTTCGCCTCGCTGAGAGGCGCGGGCTCATACCACTCCCGGGTAGGTCGCTGGAGCCGTTCAGTAATGGACGGCCTAGAGGAATGGCTGCCGCCGCCGGCAGAGATGCGGGCGGGACAGAAACCGGCTTACAGGCTGCGCAGGTTTTTTGTTTTATATCGAGGCTCGATGACGTGAGCCTCAACTCACCCTTTCCGAGCCGATATCGCACAACAAAAGCAAGGCATTTGTCAGTGCCGCGCGGGCGACAGTAGCCGAATGCGCCTGTATGAGTGCCTAGACAACTCCACTTCGCCTGATCACTGCGTGGGCTTTAGGGCGTATCCCATATAAAGAATTTTCAAATCGTTGCTCTCGACGAGCTTGAACCTTTGGCCAAACTCCTTATAGCCGATTTTGCCCTTCGCCCTCTTTCGGAGGATGCTGATCATTGCTGGCATGCTTACGTTTGGAGATGTCCCACGAAATTCCTTGAACTCGAAGCCGGTCTGCACGAGCAATCGTTTCAATTCTTCCGGCCGGATGAACATTTTCCAGTGGTGAAGCCGCGGCGGCATGAAGGCCGTTGTCCTCCATTCCTGCCAGATCTTGATAGCAACCAGCTTGCTGAGGAACGTGCGGTTCAGCGTGTCGAAAAAGAACACGCCGCCCGGTGCCGTCACCCGGTAAATTTCGCTGATCACCTTGGGCAAATCGCGCACGTGCTCCAGCACGTCGCAACAATACACAACCGGATAAACGTCGTTGGGAAAAGGAATAGATTCTCCGGTTCCCCTCTGGTACTGTATCGGCAACCCCGCGGATTGCGCATGTTGTCTGGCCGTATTCAGCGATTGTTCCGAAGGATCAATGCCAGTCACGCGAAAGCCGATCGCGGCAAATTCCTCCGCAAGAATGCCGCCCCCACAGCCAACATCCAGCGCCGCTGTACCCTGAACTTTGAGCCTCAACGCCTGGTCCAAGATTCTTCGGAAATATCCAACACGGGCCGGGTTCACCGAGGATTTGAGCAGGTGCAGACATTGATTTTCATCCCACCAGATATCGCCTGCCTCGTCGTAGAGGGCATTGTTGATTTGCGCGTAGATGTCATCCGAAGCGGGTTGCATCAGGGGCGCTCCAGTATTACTGGCTTGCGAATCCAACGGCCGTGAGGGTAGGTTCGAGATTTTAGCAAACCGGCTGTGTCGTCGGCGATCCGGACAGAACTCCGGCATTATCCAACGCCGGTAGTCCGACGGCGTAGATGTATGCTCCGCGCACAGAGCGGATAACGATAGCTGGCGCTAACGCGATCTTTCCGCTTTGCGCCGCGCCGTCAGCGTCCGCGATGACCGCGCTTCGGGCGCGTTCCCGCCGTCCGTTTACCGGCACTATCACCGGGAAAGGAGCGATGAACACGCCTGTTCGGAGCCGCGCTATCGGGATGTGCGTTGGCTTTGGCCAACTCGGCCGCTTCCTGCACTATGTCCGCCGTTACCGTCCGCCGCTCAAGCAAAACCTTGCATTCTTGCTCGATACGGCGCACCGCGCCTCGCTCCGACTTCATACTGAAGGTGGATGCGGCTCCTCTTTGGCCAGCGCGCCCTGTGCGGCCTACACGATGGATGAAATCCGTCGGCGCTTGCGGAAGGTCATAGTTCACAAGATGGGCCACGCTGTCGATGTGGATGCCCCGAGCTGCAACGTCAGTCGCCACCAAAATTCTGTACCGGCCGTCGCGAAATCCCGCCAAAGCTTGATTCCGCTGGTTCTGTGTGCGGTCACCGTGCATCGCTACGGCGGGTAAGCCCAGCCGCGAGAGCCGCTTTGCAAGCCGGTCGGTTCCGCGCTTGGTTCGAGCGAACACCATAAATGATCCGTCGTTCTGACCCAGCATGTGACGCAGCAAGGCAAGCTTTACGTGATCCTCCACCTCATACACATGCAAGTCAACTACATCGGGCGTAGCCATCTTCGATCCGCCGACGGAAATGCGAACCGGGTTCTTAGAGTGACGGGTGATGAGGCGCTCGACGTCCTTCTCCATCGTGGCCGAAAAGAACAAGCTCTGCCTCGCACTTGGCAACACGGATAGAATCCGTTCGATTGCCGGAAGAAAACCCATATCCAGCATGCGGTCCGCTTCATCCAAGACCAGCACTTCGACAGCGTTGAGTTTCACCAGTTTCCGATCGAGGAAGTCCTCGAGCCGCCCAGGCGTTGCAATTACCACGTGCGCGCCTCGCCGTATCGCGCTTAATTGCCCCTGTTCGCTCAGGCCGCCCACAGCTACAGCCGCCCGCAAGCCGGTGTTCAGCGAAAGCTTTGCGAAAGCGTCCGAGATCTGAACTGCTAACTCTCGTGTTGGGCTCAGGATCAGAGCTCGTACCGACGCTACAGCCGGAACGTTTTTTTCCGCGTCCAAGGCTTTAAGCAGGTTTTCGATCAGCGGAAGCAAAAAGGCGAGAGTCTTGCCAGTGCCTGTCTGTGCAGTGGCGATCACATCGGCGCCAGTCAGCGCCGGCGGAATCGCTCGGGCTTGCACCGGCGTCGGTTCAGTCAAGCAGTTCCGGTTCAGATTCACCTGAACGGGCTGCGACAAGGGTAATTCGTTGAATCGTGTCATAGTTTGCAAAAGGATGTACGCCGAGTACCGGAATGACGCCCTTAAGCCAACAATTCAGAGATTCAACTTTGCTGAACCTGGAGAATTCGAGGTAAGTGAAGAAGACTCACTTGACGAAGGACGAATAGAACGGAAGGCCTCTTGAGTATACCAGCAGTTCGATTGGCCCGAGGACGGGGACGTACCTACTCAGGACGTATTCCACTTGACACGCCCGTCGAATCGGTACCATTCATCACTAGGAATTCCGGATGGCCGCGGTCGCCTCGGCCCTTTACAATTGTGCAGTGCGCGCGCCCCGGGGCCAGGAAGTCCGCCGGGCCGTGAATTGATAAAATTGAAACTCGCATGGCAATCAGCAAAGAGCTGCTGGACATCCTGGTCTGTCCGGTGTGCAAAGCCAAGGTTCTGCTGAAAGAGGATGGCAGCGGGCTGAAGTGCGTCGCCTGTCATCGTGTCTATCCGGTGCGTGACGATATTCCGATCATGCTCAAAGACCAGGCCACGATCGAACCGGAGTAGGCGAGGGTCATGACTGTTCTCGACAAGCTGCCTGAGCGTGCGCGCGTCGCCATTATCCGGCTGCGCTCGCTGGGCGATTGCGTACTCACCACGCCCGCGATCGCGCTGCTCAAGGAGGCGCGGCCCGACCTCGAGATCGGCGTGGTGGTCGAAGACCGCTTTGCGGAAGTGTTCGCGGGCAATCCGGCCATTGCGCAGATTATCGAGCCGACCTGGCAGGCGCTGCGGCGCTGGAAGCCCGCTCTATGCGTGAATCTGCACGGTGGAACGCGCAGCCAGGTGATGACTGCGCTTTCGGGCGCCCGCTGGCGTGCGGGATTCGCGCATCACTCGACCACGCTTGCCTACAACATCCGGATCCCGCGGGCGCAGCGGATTTTAGGAGTGCATCGGCGGGTGCACACGGCCGAGCATCTGGCTTCGGCCTTTTTTGCGCTGGGCGTTCCGATCAAAGCCGTTCCGCGGGCGCAGCTTTTCGCGCGTGAGACGCCGTTGAGCGATAAGCACGCCGTGCTTCACCCTTTCGCCTCTGCACCGGAAAAGCAATGGGCGGCCGAGCGCTTCACCGAAGTCGCGCGCTACCTGCAACTGTGGAACATTACGCCCGTGTTTCTGGCCGGGCCGAATGACGACACGGCTCCGTTTGCGCCGCATGCCGTGCTCAAAGGCTCGCTCGAACAGGTGAAGGGGGTGCTCGCCAATGCCGCGCTGTTCATTGGCAACGACAGCGGTCCGGCGCACATGGCGGCGGCGTTCGGCGTGCCGTCGCTGGTTCTTTTCAGCACCTCGGATGCGGCGATCTGGGGTCCGTGGCAGACCGAATCGGAAGTGATCGTGACGCGCGACGGGATTGATAAAGTGAGCGTGTCGCGGGTGATTGCGGCGCTCGAGCGGCTGCTGACCTTCACCGAGGCGCACGCTTGAAAGAGCTCTCGCGGCTGCTCCGATACGCGCGGCCGTACCTGGCGGCGCTGGCGGTTTCGGCGATCCTGATGTCGATCGTGGGCATGTCGCAGGCCATGATCCTGCGCCTGATCCCGCTGGTGTTCGATCGCGTGCTCGATCCCAACAAGCCCGATACACCGGCCAAACTATTTTCGATACCGCACACTCACTTTACCGTTTACCTGCAGGATCTCTTCCCTGCCACGGTACACAACATCTGGACGATTGTGGCTTTCAGCCTGATCGCCTGCTTTCTCGCCAAAGGGTTGAGCGACTATGCCGGAAACTACTTAGTGAATTACGCCGGCATCAGCGCGGTGAACGATCTGCGGCAGGAAGTCTTCGATCGCGTGCTGCATCAGGACGCGCATTTTTTCGAAGATCATACGACCGGGCAGATCATGTCGTCGATCATGAACGACATCGATCGGATCCAGGTTTCGACTTCGACCATGCTGGCCGACTGGCTGCGGCAGTTCTTCACGGCGCTGTTTACGCTGCTGTTTATTGTGTCGGTGAACTGGAAGCTCTCGCTGATCAGCCTGCTGATTGTGCCGGTGGTGGCGGTGCTCACGACACGGCTCGGGCGGCGCATACGCAAGACGACGCGGCAGGTGCAGGACCGCACGGCGAGTCTGAACCAGATTCTGCAGGAGACGATCAGCGGGCACCAGGTGGTGAAGAGTTTCGGAGCGGAAGATTTCGAGTCGAAGCGCTTCCGGCTGGCTTCGGCGCGCTGGAAGAGCGGGAATCTGAAATACACGGCGCACCAGGCGCTGGCTTCGCCCATTATCGAACTGTTTGGGGCGTTTACCGTTTTGATGCTGCTGTACCTGGCGCGCCAGCAAGCCAAGCACACCGGGATGACGGCAGGCGATTTCACTGCGTTTGTGGTGGCGCTGGTGATGCTGTATGAGCCGATCAAGCGGCTGACCAACATCCACAACATTTTCCAGCAGGGGCTGGGCGCGGCGCAGACGGTGTTTCGCTATCTAGACACGCAGCCGGATGTGATGGATGCGCCCGACGCCAAGGAACTGGCCCGACTCGAAGATTCCATTCGCTTCCGCAAGGTTGTGTTCTGCTACCCGGGCGCGCCGGACCGCTGCATTCTCGACGGGGTGGATCTGGAGGTGAAGGCGGGCGAGATCGTGGCCGTGGTGGGTCCGAGCGGTGCGGGCAAGACGACGCTGGTGAACCTGGTTCCGCGCTTCTATGACGTGACGGCGGGCGCGATCCAGATAGACGGCATCGATCTGCGCGATTACAAACTGAGCAGCCTGCGTGAAAACATCAGCATCGTTTCGCAGGAAACATTTCTTTTCAACGATACGGTTTTCGACAACATCGCTTATGGCAAGCCGGATGCGAAAGAAGAGGAAGTAATCGCGGCTGCGAAAACGGCGCTGGCGGATGAGTTTATCGAGCGGCTGCCGGACGGCTACCGGACGGTGATTGGCGAGCGCGGAGTAAAGCTCAGCGGCGGACAGCGGCAGCGGCTCGCGATTGCGCGCGCGCTGCTCAAGAACGCGCCGATTCTGATTCTGGATGAGGCGACATCCCATCTCGACAGCGAATCGGAGCGGCTGGTGCAGGCGGCGCTGACCGAACTGATGAAGAAGCGCACGGTGCTGGTGATCGCGCACCGGCTCTCCACGGTGCGTGATGCGAGTCGCATCGTGGTGCTCGATCAGGGACACATTGTCGAAACGGGCACGCACGAAGAACTGCTGGCCGGACGCGGCTTGTACCGGCATCTATACGAGCTGCAGTTCGCCGGAACCAGCGCCGGATGAAATCGCCCGTTCGCAGCATGACCGGCTTTGCCTCGCACCGGGCGCAAACGAGCGCGGGCGAGCTGACGATCACGCTGCGCAGCGTGAACCATCGCTCGCTCGATATTCATTTCCACGCGGGCGCGGATTTCGCGGCCTTTGAGAATGAGATCCGGGCAGTGCTCAAGCAGCACGTGGCGCGCGGCCATCTAGAGGTGCGGCTGTCGCTTGAACGCCGCGCGGAGAGTGCGCGAGTTGGGCTAAACCGCGAGCTGCTGAATGCCTATGTCGCGGCGTTCCGGGAAGCAGCGTACGAGCTACAGCTGATCTCGCAGCCGGATCTGAACGTGATGCTCGGGTTGCGCGGGGTGGTGGAAGAAAGCAGCGGGCGTGACGAACTTCCCGAGAATTTTCTGCCGGAGCTATTGGCCGGCCTGGAGCAGTGCGCGCGAGAGCTCAACGAGCATCGTGAGCGGGAAGGCGAAGCGCTGCGAGAAGAGATCAGCCGGCAGCGGGCAGATATCGCCGCTGCTACCAGGCGGATTGCGGAATTGCGGGAGCGGATTTTGCAGGAGTTTCAAGAGCGGCTGCGCACGAAACTCGGCGAACTGCTGGCTGCGGCAGAGATCAGCCAAGCGCGCGTGCTCGAGGAAGCGGCTCTGCTGGCCGACCGCTCCGATATTCAGGAAGAACTGGTGCGGCTCGGAGCGCACCTCAACGAGCTTGAAAAGCTGGTGACCGAAGGAGGCGAGATCGGCAAGCGCCTCGATTTTCTGGCGCAGGAGATGAACCGGGAGGCGAACACAACACTTTCCAAGAGCGCCAATGCAGGCGAACCGGGGCTGGCGGTGACTACTCTGGGATTAGAGATCAAGGCTAAGATCGAAAAGATACGGGAACAGGCACTCAATCTTGAATAAACAGCCTTATTCCATGACGGTGCCGGAAGGGGACCGCCTGGAGCCGACCGCCCGGCGCAGGACCACGGTATTCATCATCTCGGCACCCTCGGGCTCGGGCAAATCGACGCTCGTGGCACGCCTGCTGGCAAGCAATCCTTCGCTGCGCTTCTCGGTTTCCTACACGACGCGCAAGCCGCGAGGCAACGAGAAGCCGGGCGAGAGCTACGTCTATATCACGCGCGAGGAGTTTTTGCGGCGCATCGATCGCGGCGAATTTCTGGAATACGCGGATGTCTTCGGGAACTACTACGGCACGCACCGCGAAGTACTGGAACAGGCTCAGGCCGAGGGCAAGGACCTGATTCTCGACATCGACGTGAAAGGTGCGCGACAATTAAAGGAGCGGATCCCGGAAGCGGTAACGATCTTCATTCTTCCCCCTTCGCGTGACATACTGGAGCAGCGGCTGCGCGCGCGCTCGGAGGACGCCGAAAGCGTCATTGAGCGACGATTGCAGGAAGCGGCCGAGGAGTTGCGCAATTACCGGCAGTACGATTACGTGCTGGTGAACCATCAGGTAGAGGAATCGACCTCGACGCTCGCGGCTATTGTGCGGGCCGAACGCAACCGGCGCATTCGCATGGAAGAGCAGATCCGGCCGATTCTCAAGAGTTTCGAGGAGCGGCCGCCGTCGCTGTTCCGTTAAGCAACAAGTTTGGAGAGTATTCGATTTATGGCAGACAGACCCAGGCCGAACGCGACCTACAGCATCCCGGAAGACGAGAGCGCGAGCACGTACCGCTTCATCATTGTGGCGGCCAAGCGCGCGCGCCAGTTGCAGAACGGGCAGCGCAGCGTATTGCCGGCCGCCAATCGCAAGCCGACTACGCTGGCCATGGAAGAGACGCGGCGCGGACTTGTTCCCTTCACCGATCTGGCGCGCGAGCAGGAACAGGCACCCGCAGAAGCCGAGTAAACGCTCTCGCATATGCGCGTTGTTCTCGGAGTCGGCGGCGGGATCGCGGCATATAAAGCCGCCGAACTGGTTCGGCAACTCGAGCAGCGCGGGCACGACGTTCAGGTCGTGATGACGCGCGCCGCGCGGGAGTTTATTCAGCCGCTCACCTTCGCCGCGCTGACGGGCAAAAAGGTCATCACCGATCTTTTCTCGGGCGAAAATGCCAACGATACGCTGGCGAGCGCGGTGGAACACATCGGCGTGGCACAGAATCACGACGTGCTCGTGGTAGCGCCTGCAACGGCCGACCTGCTGGCGAAGTTCGCGACCGGGCAGGCCGACGATTTTCTGACGACGCTGCACCTGGCCTTTACCGGCGCGGTGGTGCTGGCGCCTTCGATGAATACGGCGATGTGGGAGCATCCGGCGACGCAGCAAAATCTGGAAACGCTGCGTGCGCGCGGCTGCTTTGTCATTCAGCCGGACGAAGGCTGGCTGGCCTGCGGCACCACGGGCGCGGGGCGGTTTCCGGATCCAGAGCGCATCGCTGCGGAGGTCGATCTGCTGACGGAACAGAAGAAGGATCTGGCCGGGGAATCGGTGCTCATCACGGCCGGGCCCACACAGGAGGCGCTCGATCCGGTGCGCTATATCAGCAATCGCTCGAGTGGGAAGATGGGTTTTGCGCTGGCCGAAGCAGCTGCCCGCCGTGGCGCGCGCGTCACTCTCGTGGCCGGGCCGGTGCATCTGAACGCGCCGCCTAATGTGCGGCTGATCCCGGTGCGCACGGCGCAGGAGATGCGCAGAGCGGTGCTCGAGAGTCTGGAGAGCGCGACGATCATTATCAAGAGCGCGGCGGTGGCTGATTATTACCTGGCTGAGGTGCCGAAACAGAAGCTCAAAAAAACCGCGACGCGGCTCTCGCTCGAACTCGATCCGACGCCGGATATTCTGGCCGAAATTGGCGAGAAAAAAGGCGACCGGCTGCTGATCGGATTCGCGGCCGAAACCGATAACCTCATCGGCGAAGCGCGGCGCAAGATGGCGGCCAAGCACTGCGACATGCTGGTGGCGAACCTGGTGAACCGCGAAGGTCTCGGCTTCGACTCCGACCGGAACGAAGTGGATATCATCACAGGCTCGGGGAAGACGGTGCACGCGGGGCCGGCGGATAAGAAGGAAGTTGCCGAAAAGATTCTGGATCAGGTCGCGATGCTGCGGCTTTCGCTGAGCACGGCGGAAACGAAGAGTTGACATTTCGAGCGATCGAACGTGCGAATGACCGCGGAACAACTTCGTAGCCGGCTCGAGTTTTATCGGGACCTTGGTATTGAATACATCTACAACCGCATTGGACAGACGCTTGCCGAAAGCGCGCCTGAACCGGTGCCTGAACCCGTAAAGGTTGCGCCCGTGACGGTTCTGCCCACGCTGGAACCTGCCGGCGATTCGCTCGACCAGATCCGGCTCGATATCGGCGAATGCCGACGCTGCCGGCTGGCGGAAGCGCGCCACTCGATTGTGTTCGGCTCCGGGAATGAGAAAGCGCGGATTGTTTTTGTCGGCGAGGGACCGGGCGCGGATGAGGACGAACAAGGGCTGCCGTTCGTGGGGCGCGCCGGGCAACTGCTCACCCAGATGATCGACAATACGGCGGCCAAAGAAGGCATCCCGATTCGACGCGCCGATGTTTACATCTGCAACGTGGTGAAGTGCCGCCCGCCGGAGAATCGCACTCCCCTTCCCGACGAGATGCAGACCTGCGGCCAGTTTCTCTACCGGCAACTGCTCGCCATCCGGCCCAAAGCAATTTGCGCGCTGGGTGCGACTGCCATGAAAGCTCTACTCGATACCAAGGAGGGCATCACACGGCAGCGCGGGAGATGGCACAAGTGGCGCGACATTCCGGTGATGGTGACCTATCATCCGTCCTATCTGCTTCGTCAATATAATCAGCAGGCCCGGCGCGAAGCCTGGGAAGACTTGAAGACGCTTTTTCATTACGTCTATGATTAGCCGGCATTCGAGATGAGCTTCGCTGGCGGGCTTTTTCTGACGTTTGAAGGCATCGAGGGCTGCGGGAAGACGACGCAAATGCGCTTGTTAGTCGAGCGGCTGCGCGGGCTCGGGTATCGCGTGACGGAGAATCAGGAGCCGGGCACGACCGCCATCGGTAAACAGATTCGCCGCGTTCTGCTCGATCCGGAGAACAGCGAGATGGCGCCGGTCGCCGAGCTGCTGCTGATGTTCGCGTCGCGCGCGCAGGCTGCGGCCGAGATCATCCGGCCGGCGCTGGCACGCGGGGAGATTGTGGTGAGCGACCGCTTCACCGATTCGACTCTGGCGTATCAGGGTTACGCGCGCGGGCTCGGATTTGATCTGGTGCGGACCGCTCATAGACTGGCTCTGGATGAGCTGCAGCCGCAGCGTACGATTGCGATCGATCTGGATCTCGAGACGGCGCTTCGCCGGGCTCATCGGCGTAACGCGGCAACGAGCGATGAGGAGTCGCGCATTGACCGGCAATCGTTTGATTTTCATGCGCGGGTGCTGGAGGGGTATCGCCGCGTCGCCGAGTTGGAGCCCGAGCGTTTCCGTTTTGTCGACGGCTCGGGGAGTGAACAGGAGATCGCGGGACGAGTCTGGGCCGAGATCGAACCGCTGTTGAGGAAATAAGCAATGTTTCCGGATTTTTATGGCAACCGTTTCGCAGCGGAAACGCTGGCCCAGATGATCGAGCGCGGCCGGATTGCGCAGACCATTCTGCTGGCTGGACCCGAGGGCGTCGGGAAAGCCACGCTGGCACGCCGTTTCGGCGCGGCGCTGCTGGGCGATGCGCGCAAGATCGAGCAGGATGATCTGAGTCTCGAAGGCAATCGCGAGATCATCGAGCAACGCGAGAAATGGACGGCGGAAAAGCGCAACGAAGATCCGCTGCTCTTCTCGACGCATCCCGATTTTGTAACCTTTGCGCCGGAAGGACCGCTGCGGCAGATCGGCATCCCGCAGATGCGGCTGCTGCGGGAGCGGGCGTCTTTCAAACCGACGCGCGGCGCGCATCGCGTGTTTCTGATCGACCATCTGGAGCGCGCCAACGAGCAGGCAGCCAACTCGCTGCTGAAAGTTCTGGAAGAACCGCCAGAGCACCTGGTGATTATCGCCACCGCTGAAAATCTGTACGATCTGCTGCCTACGATTCGCTCGCGGGCGGTGGTGCTCGAAATGCGCCGACTTGATGCGGAGGAAATGGCTGCTTTTGCCGCGGCTCGAAAGCTGCCGGATGCAGAGCTGCGGAGTTTGCTTGCGGAGGGAGCTCCGGGGGTTGCGGCAACGCTTGATCTCGGGGTGTATCAGGCGCGCCGGGAACTGCTTGTCAAAGCTTTCGAGTGCGCGGCCGGGGTTTCGCCGTTTGCGAGCTGGATCCAGCACTCGGAAGGTTTTTCCATGAAGAAGTCGGAAAAGCTCGAGTTTTACCTGAAGCCGGCCTACGATCTGCTGGAAGATCTGCTGGCAGCGGTTTGCGGCCGGGAGCTGCGGCGGAACCGGGACATCCGCGGGGAACTGGGCCGTATTGCGGCCAAGGTGAATTTCGACTGGCTGGAAGAAGCCGCGCGCGCTCTGGATGAACTTGTACTGATGGTACGCCGAAACATTCAAAAAACAGCAGCGCTGGACGCTATGATTATTAAATTGCGAAACCGCTTGCAAACGGCAGGCACCTGAATGGACAAGGTTGGCGCGCCGGGCTGCGGATGAGGGAGACGGATATGGAGGAGGGGCGTTTGGAATCGCTCAATCGGAAGCCAGCCCGGGTCATGTCGGGCGATATGAAGGATGCGGGGCGCAGACCGCCGACCGCCAAGAAGTCGGCTCCTCCCGATCAGACCAACGCCGAGCAGTTCTATTACGCGAAGCAGATGCAGGGGAAGACGCACATGGTTGTTTTGCTCACAGACGGCGAGCAACTGGAAGGCGTGATTGAGTGGTACGACCGGGATTGCCTGAAGCTGAACCGTATTGGGGCGCCGAATCTGTTGCTCTACAAACACTGCATAAAGTACATGTACAAGGCAGGTCCGGAATAGAGCGATCGTTGAGTAGCATCCGGTAAACGTTTTCGCTATCATATAGGGGTTCGGATTCACATCCAGCATCGCGGACGGGCCCGCTCGGCCAGGTTACTGCGCGGCAGGCCGGTCACCTGGACGGTAAAACCCAAATAGAGTTTCAAGAAGGCTTTCTGGAAATGTACGCTGTAATAGAAACAGGCGGCAAGCAATACCGCGTCACGCCGGGACAGATGATTGAAGTGGATACACTGGCGGGCGATGTCGGCTCGGCGGTGGAGTTCGACCGCGTTCTGGCAATTTCGAACGAATCGAATGAGTTAAGCTTCGGCGAGGCGCTCGGTAACGCGCGCGTGCGCGGCAAGATTGCGGCTCACGGCCGGGGCGATAAAGTGATCGTGTTCAAGTTCAAGCGCAAGAAGCAGTACAAGCGCACGATCGGCCACCGCCAGAATTTCACGCGGGTGCAGGTGGAGGAGATCGTAGCCTAAGCGCTGCGAGCAGGGTCGTCAATGGCACATAAAAAAGGTTTAGGCAGTTCCAAAAACGGTCGCGATTCGAATTCGCAGCGGCTGGGCATCAAGGTCTTCTCAGGCGAATTTGTAACGGGCGGCTCGATCATCGTGCGGCAGCGCGGGACCCGCTACAAACCCGGAAAGAATGCCGGACTTGGCAAGGACGACACGATCTTTGCCACTGTGCCCGGCACGGTCGAGTTCCGCGACCGCGGGCGACTCGGAAAGTTCGTTAACATTATTTCGGAACAGAGCTAGTCTAAACCGATGTGCGCCAGGTTGTGCGCCGCGGTTCAGGGCAGGTTTCCTCGTGTTTATTGATGAAGTAGTCATCTCCGTGAAAGCCGGCGACGGAGGGAATGGCTGTTCAGCGTTCCGGCGCGAGAAGTTCGTGCCCAAAGGTGGACCGAGCGGAGGGGACGGAGGGCGCGGCGGCGATGTCAAGCTGGTCGCCAGCGAACACTACAACACCCTCCTGCACTTCCGATTCAATCCCGAACACACGGCCGAGCGCGGGCGGCATGGCGAAGGAAGCAACCGCACGGGCCGGGATGGAGCCGGGGTGGAACTGCCGGTACCCGTTGGGACGATCGTTTACAACGACGAGACGGGCGAGCAGATTTTTGACTTCACCGAACCCGGGCAAACGTTCGTGGTTGCGAGCGGTGGACGGGGCGGTAAGGGAAACGCGCGGTTCGCAACCTCTACAAATCAGGCGCCGACTGAATGCGAAGAAGGAAAACCGGGCGATGCGGTACGGCTGCGGCTGGAACTGAAGCTACTGGCCGATGTTGGCCTGGTCGGTTTCCCGAACGCCGGAAAGTCGACCCTTATTTCCCGCCTCTCGGCCGCCAAGCCGAAAATTGCCGATTATCCTTTCACCACCCTGCAGCCCAATCTGGGTGTGGTGCAGGCGGGCGATCACACCTTCGTGCTGGCCGATGTTCCGGGGCTGATCGAAGGCGCCCACGAAGGACACGGTTTAGGAACGCAGTTTCTGCGGCATATCGAACGCACGCGGCTTTTAGTGCATCTGGTCGATTCCGCCGAGGCGAGCGGGCGCGATCCAGCCAACGATTTCGACGTGATCATGGGCGAACTGGCCAAGTTCAACGCCGACCTGCTGCGCAAACCGATGCTGGTCGCGGCAACCCGCATCGACATGTGCACGGATCCGGCGAGAATCGAAGCGATCCGGCGCAAGGCGGAGGAGCGGCATCTGCCGTTTTATGCGATCTCCTCGGTGACCGGCAAAGGTCTCGAGGAACTGCGCTTTGCGATGAGCTCGCAGCTCTTTCCCGCCCACGAGACGGCCGAAGTTCCCGTCGGAAGCTAAACTCTGCCGGTGCAGGGCCCGGTCTTCAAAACCGGAGTGCGGCACTTCGTGTCACGGGTGGGTTCGACTCCCATTAGCTTCCGCCAAAAAACATGGCAGCACTGGTGCTGGAGGAGGGGGTCGAACCCTCATGACCAGTGAAGGTCGCCGGATTTTGAGTCCGGTGCGTCTGCCAGTTCCGCCACTCCAGCCTGAGTCGGTATCTCCGAGTATAACGAAAGCGCTTTCGCCTTCGCTCTGGTTCCGTATTTCGGGAAGGCGAATATCCCTCGAAAATAGAACGTTTTACTACCGTAAAACTGGCCAGGGCAAGTTTGCGGCGCGCTCGATTGCGCTATGGTAGTCAGGGGAGCTTTGTATTTGTTTTTACAGCCCCAGATGGAGCGTCTGCGCATCTCTGCGGCAGATGCTGCACGCCTGCGCCGCCGTACCGGAACAGCCCGGGTTGAGCGGCGCATTTGGAAGTTGAGCCCCCTATGACGTCAGAGAAAAAACCAGCTCAGCCAATCCTTAATCAAACCCTGTTTCATACGGCTTATGTTCCTTCGCCTACCTGGCGGAGCTACCTGACCAGCACGGTCGTGCACGGCGCGATTCTGCTCGCCTTACTTCTGATCACAGTCCCGGCGATTCAGGAAGTGCAGAAGCGCCGAGTTGAACATATCACGCTGATCGCACCGCCGCCGCTGCCGACCTATCATCCGAAGATCGTACCGCGTGTGACTCGTAATATCGAGACGCCGCGGCTGATCGTCAAAAACGAACCCAAACCGAAGATCGAGCCGATCAAGCCGATTGAAGTGAAGCCCATTACAGTTCCGAAGCGAGAGCTGGCGGCTGCCCCCGAAATCAAACCCACGGTAACTCCGCCGCACGCGCTGCCCGATATCAAGGCGGAGATGCCCGCTCCCAAGCCGCCGGTGCAGACCGGGGTCTTTCGCAATACCGAGCAAGCCAAGGGCGCGGTGGTCCCGAAAGAAACCAAGCTGGGCGGCTTCGGCGATCCTCACGGGGTTCCTGCCTCGGCTGACTCCCATCCGTCGCAGCTGACGATGGCACAGGTCGGTTCGTTCGACCTGCCGCAAGGGGCCGGTCATGCGGGCGGAGGAGGCCACGGTGCTGCGGGCGGCGTGCGGCAAGGCTCGTTCGGCGCGATCGGCGATCCTTCCGGAGTTCCGGGCGGCACCGGGCGAGGTCCCGGAAGAGTTCAGACGGGCGCTTTTGGAGAAGCTACAGCGGGTCAGGCGACGGGACCGGTGGCGAAAGCCAAACCGGTCGAGCCGGCGACAACGCCAGTCGAGATCCTTTCCAAGCCGAAGCCCCGCTATACCGAAGAAGCTCGTAATCTGAAGCTCGAGGGCCAGGTATCGCTCGACGTTGTCTTTCAGGCGAACGGATCGGTCCGGGTGGTGCGCATTGTGCACGGCCTGGGCCACGGTCTGGATGAGGCCGCCGAGGAAGCCGCCACACAAGTCCGATTCCGGCCCGCAACCCGCGACGGCGTTCCGGTGGACAGCAACGCCACCATTCGAATTACTTTTCAGTTAACGTAAACGATTATTTCAGTATTTGAGCAGCAACCGCATGGTTTTCTTCAGCCGTAAGGCATTCTTAACAAATCTGACGCTTCTATTGCTGGCCGCGCCGTTCGCGTTCGCGCAAACGGCTCCGGCTCAGAACCCGGCTCCGGCCCAGGCGGCCCCGCAGGACCCTTCGCAGGAGATGAACCACATCCTCTGGCGCTCGAATTCGACTCCCGCGCACAATCTGGATGAGGTGATCGATCGCGCCATCAACAGCGAACACGTGCTGGTGGACCGGCTGCGTACCAAAGAACCGGTTCTCGAGACGTATATCCAGGAAATGAAGAAGGACCCCGATCTTGGGTTCGTTCCTCAACATGACTTCTACTTTCTTGGAAAGCTGAACATCACCAACGGTATTGTGGATAACTCGTTTCTTCCGAGGCGGCCTGTTTACAAGCGCATCCCTCAATACTTCACGACCTTCTTCAGCACCGAGTATTATCCGAACGGCTTCGCTGACGAGATGTTTCTCGACCCGACGGGGTTCGATCGCAGCCATTACGATTTCGAATTCGTCAAGAAGGAGTTTCTGGGCGAAGTACGCTGTTTTGTGCTCGACATCAAACCGAAGCCGGAGAGCGGGAAGCGGCGTTTCGAAGGGCGTATCTGGATCGAAGACCAGAACTACAACCTGGTTCGGTTCAGCGGCCGTTATGTGCCGGCCCCGCACAACGAGTTTTCGCATTTTGAATGCTGGCGGGTGAACTCGGGCGGATTCTGGCTTCCGACCTATATCTATGCGCAGGACGAAGGTTATCGCTGGGGTCCGGTACACACGGCGCCGATGCGCGCACAAACGCGTTTGTGGGACTACGAAACCTCGCGCGACCGGGCGCAGCAGGCGTTCACGGAGTTGACCGTCGAGAGCCCGCAGGGCGTAAAGGATGAGAGCCAGTCGAACACCAACGGCTATTCGCCGACTCAGGCGGAGCGGATGTGGGAGACGCAGGCTCAGGAGAATATCGTGGACCGCCTGCAGAAGGCTGGACTGGTGGCGCCTTCCGGCGAAGTCGATCAGGTGCTCGATACGGTGCTGAACAATCTGGAGGTAACCAACAACATTTCGCTCGACCCTCCGGTGCATGCGCGGATCCTGCTGACGACGCCGCTCGAATCGGTAGCGGTGAACCACGTGATTCTGATCAGCCGCGGCTTGATCGACGTGCTGCCGGATGAAGCTTCGCTGGCGGCGGTACTGGCGCATGAACTGGCGCATGTGGTGCTCGGCCACTCGGTGAACACGAAGTACTCCTTCGAGGACCGGCTGCTGTTCGATGATCCGCAGACACTCTCGAAGATCTCGGTGAGCCGTACACGCGATGAAGAAGAGGCCGCCGATGCCAAAGCGATCGAGCTGCTAAAAAATTCGCCCTACAAGGACAAGCTGCCCAAAGTGGGCCTGTTTCTGCGCATGCTGTCGACGCGCAGCGATGAGGTGCCGCACCTGATCAAGCCTTTGCTCGGCAATCGCATGGCGGATACCAAGAAGGATCTGCGGATGTCGGGGCTGATGGAAATGGCGCCCGAGCTCGAGATGCGCGACAAGAATCAGATTGCCGCTCTGCCGCTCGGATCGCGCATTATCGTCGACCCGTGGTCCGATCGTCTGAAGCTCCTGAAGGCGCCGCCGGTCGCGCTCGCTTCCGCCAAAGAAAAGATGCCGTTCCAGGTGACGCCGTTCATGGTGTATTTGACGCGTGAAAACGGGAACGAGAATACGCCGGCGAGCGCGGAGAATCAGCCGCCTTCGAAGTAGGCAGATTTCAACGACCCGTACAATGTTGTCTCGGACCTATGACCGAGACGGAAGCGCAAACATTCGCTCACGAATGGGTGACGGCGTGGAATTCGCACGACCTGAGCCGGATTCTGAGCCATTATGATCCGCAAGTGGTTTTGACATCGCCGGTCGCCGCACGGCTGCTGAACGACTCCTCCGGCAAAGTGGCCGGCAAAAACGCGCTCGAAGCCTATTTCCGCAAGGGTCTCGAAGTTTTCCCGAATCTTGCGTTTCAGCTGCTCGGAGTAATGAACGGCCTGTCGAGTATCGTGCTGCAATACCGCAACCAGAACGGGAAGGTTTGCGGCGAGTACATGGAATTCGGCCCAGACGCGAAAGTCGTGCGAGTGGTGGCGCACTACGCGGATTGATCTCCGTTAAGCGCGATCGCCGCTATACGGCCGCGTCTTAGCGAAGCGAAAATTCCGCGCCGATCTCGCGCAGGCAGACGCGTTCGGGAGCCGATCCAGCGGCCGTAAGCAAGCGCTCAATGGGCTCGAGTTTAGGCTCGCGGCTTAATTGAAATGTCTGGTGATGCACGGGCAGGATAAACTCTGCGCCGGCATCATTGGCCATGCTGAGGGCCTGCTCCGGATTGCAGTGTACGTGAATCCAGGGATCGTAAGCACCGATCGGCATAATGGCCAGATCGACAGGCCTGGCGGATCGCACGTCGCGGAAATGGGATGTCTGCGCTGTATCCCCACCGAACACGATGCGCCTCGATCCGATCTCGAGCAGGTAGCCGTTAAAGCCGCGATAGACATCGCTGCGCATGCGGGCGCCCCAGTGCGCCACCTGAAAGGCCTTCACGCAGGCCGGCCCGATCTGCACGCTTTGATTCCAGCGCAGCTCGTGCGCGCCGGCGTATCGCTTCGGCCGCAGCAGATCGCAGGTATGCTGGGCCGTGACAACCTGGGTGCGGGGGTTCTCGAGTGCGCGCAGGCTCGGCAGATCGAAATGATCCATGTGGGCGTGGGAGAGCAGCACGAGATCCACCGGAGGCAGCGCTTCCAATTCGCAGGCGGTCGCGATCAGGCGCTTGATGCCGAGCGTTACGGGTCCGATATTCAGCCCGACGCGCAGGCTGAAGACGGGATCGGTGAGAACGGTGAAGCCGTCGATTTTCAGCAGGACGGTGCTATGCCCCAGCCAGGCCGCGTGCAGCCCGGTATCCGGCCACAAGAGCGGTTCGGGACGAAGCGGCGCAGGTGCGGTCTCGCGCCGGTACTCTTTGGCCATCTCGCGGAAAAAGGCGGGTGCGGCTCGCCGCAGGAAACGGGCGGTTTCGGGCATGCGCGCGTGCCGTCCCGGACGCGGATGCCGTGGTAAATGCCGGGAATGGCGAAATCGGGGTGCCTCTGCCATCGCTTATTTGATGCTCGCACGCCCGGGACTGGGCCGCGCGTTTTGTGGCGCGATGCTAGCCGCCGCTCAGCTCGCGGGAACGAAGAAGACGTCCACCGGCGAGGGTGTCTCGATCTTTTTCCCGGCGGGGGTCAGTTTCCCGGTAGACGGATCGACCTTGAAAACCACCAGCGTGTTCGATTTCTGATTGCCGGCGAGCAGGAAGCGGCCTGTCGGATCGAGCGCAAAACCGCGCGGCTGCTGGCCTTCGGTGGAAATGTTCTGGACCTGGTTCAGCTTGCCGGTAGCGGAGTCGATGGCGAAGACCTGGATGCTGTCCTCGCCGCGATTGGAGGTGTAGAGGAATTTTCCCGCTGCATCGATCCGAATCTCGGCGCCGGTGTTCTCTTTGGTGAAATCGCGGCGGATGGTACGGACTTCCTGAATCCGTTCGAGCGCGCCAGTTGCCGGGTCGCGCCGGAACACCGAGACAAACGGTTTCAGCTCGTGCATCACGTAGGCGTAGCGCTCGTTGTGATCGAAGACGATATGCCGGGGCCCGGAACCGGCTTCGGCTTTCGCGTTGGGTGGATCATTGGGCGTCAGCTTCGCCGTCGCGGGATCGATTTTGTAGATACGAATTTCGTCGAGTCCGAGATCGGGAACATAGACGCGCGTATTGTCGCGGGTGATCACCGCCTCGTGGGCGTGCGGGCCCTCCTGACGCTCCTTGTTCGGACCCGAACCATGGGCTTTTTCGATCGAGACCGCCTCACTGAGCGAGCCGTTCTTCTCGATGGCGAACGAAACTGCATCGCCCGTGGTGTAGTTGGCCACGACGATCATGCGGCCGGTGGCATCCACCGAAGCGTGGCAGGGCGCCTTACCCTTCGAACTGACCTGATTCAATGACGTCAGCTTGCCCGACTTTCGATCGATGGCGAAGCTGGCTACACCGCCGTTCTGATTGCCCTGCAGCTCGCTCACGGCGTACAGGTGGCGGTAGTCGCGATCGGCGGTGATCCACGACGGGTTCTCCACTTTTCCAGCCAAGCCGATCGATTCGAGCGCGCCATTTGCGGCATCGAAGCGATAGCCCTGAATTCCCTGCCCGTAACTGCCGAGATAGACGAAATAGCTTTGCTGCTGTGCGCCGGTTGAAGCGCCCGAGAGATGGGACGAGGTCGACATAGTCGTACTTAAGACGGCAAAAAGCGGAATCGCGAAACAGGTTTTCACGGTTCCTATCCTGTCACAACCGAGATTTGTAATTTACTGCTTCTTGCGCTTGCGGGCGTCTTCGAGCTCTTTACGATATTCCTTGTAGAGCACGAGACGCACTTTGATCTGCGGCATATCCATCGACATGAGTTTCTTGTCGGTGTCGATGTCGATGGTGTACGGGCCGTCGCGGGTGCCGAACTCGTCGAAAAATGCGAGCTGGTTTCCGTCGAGCTGATACGTGCCGTGGCGCGCAACGGTCTGGTGCTGAATCGAGACCTGCTGGATGAAGCGGTTCTGGCGCGTGAAGGTCAGCCGCCCGCTGCATTCGTCCGGATGCGGGTTGCCATCGAAGCAGGTGTGCTGGCGGGGAAAGCCGTTCTGGGCATCGTCCATACTGACATACTCCCAGCCGGTCGCATCCTGCAGCAGTGCGAGCTTTTCGGGGCCAAGCGTATCATCGGCAACGATTCCGAGAGGAAACGCGAGCAGAGCCGTGGCGAAAAGGGCGCGAACGCACATAACTGAATCCTAGTGTGTCATGGAATAGACGATGTAATTCACGCCAATGCGTATGCCGAGCGCCGAATATTCTTCCGGGTACTCGGGATCGTCGGCCCACTCCCAGGAATCGCCCAGATCGGAATTGAAACTGATGGCGACCATGAGGCGCCCTTTGTCGTCGTAGATGCCGCGCCAGTGGGCGACGTAGCCATCGTTGCGAAACGGCACGCCGGTGCGCACGCCCCATTCACCGGGCACCTGGTAACGATTTTCGAGATCGTAGACGGTGTGAAAAATCGGGTCTGAATCGGGGATCTCCACCACCGCGCGGTTGGGGAAAATGCGCTTCATGCTGTTTTCGAAGATGGTCCAGTCGCGGCTGCCCCAGAAATCGTCGCACATCAGAAAGCCGCCGCGCAGCAGATATTCACGCAAGGTGTGAGCCTGCGCATCGGTGAGATCCCATTCGCCAACAAAGACGGCGTAGAGCCACGGATAATTGTAGACATCGAACGGATCGTCGAGGCTGACTGGCTGCTCGACCGAGCGCACGTGCAGACGAGTGAGGCGGCGCACGGCTTCGAGAAAATGCCGGTCGGCGCGCGGATAATCGTTGGTCCAGCTCGAGCGGCCCTGAGTCCAGTCCCAGCCGGCGTGGCGGAAGCGGGCGTCGGGAATGGAAGGATACATCAGCCGCGCAAAGACGAGCTCGGTGCGCTCGTCGAAGTCAGGAGGAAGCGGGAATCGAGCGGCCTGATATTCGTCGCCCGGGTATTCGCGGAACGGCCGCGGAAGCGTGCGATCGGCCGCATAGAGCAGGGTGATGAGCAGCGTGAGCAGCGCCAGCCCGCAGGCGAATTGCCGCAGAAACTTCAGGCGACCGGTACGCACAGGCCCTCGCCCGTGAGGATAGCATCGACGCTATTGCTCGCGAAGCGTTATAGCCGGATCGATGTGGATGGCGCGAAGGGCCGGATGCCACACAGCAGCGAGGGCAACCGCGAGCATGAGCAAGAGCGCAGTGGCGTAGGTGAGCGGATCGCGCGGACTCACTCCATAGAGGACAAACGAGAGCAGACGCGCCGAAGCCAGCGTCAACAACGTGCCGGCTGTTACGCCTGCGCTGCAAAGAATGACGGTACGCTTGAGCACCGCCGAGAGTACTTGATGCGGATTGGCGCCGAGTGCCATACGAATGCCGATTTCACGCGAGCGCCGGGAGACGGCATACGCCATTAATGCGAAAAGGCCGGTGGCGGAGAGAAGCATGGCGAAGATTCCGAAGCTGCCAAGCACGATCGCGGCCGCACGCGCAGGGAAAAGCTGGAGCGAGAGCTGATCTTTCAAGCTACCGACGTTCGAGAAGCTGAGATCCGGATTGAGATCGAGAGCGGCTTTTTGTAACAGCGGAACGGCGGCGGATACAGCGAGATGCGTACGGGCGACCAGTGTGGTCCAGCCAGTGCCGGTTTGCGCGATCGGCAGGAAAACAGCGGGATGTGGATCTTCACCCAGGTATTCATATTTTCCGGTCTCCACTACGCCGACGATCTCGAATCCTTTATCTGCGGGGTTGTCGCTCAGGCGTACATGGCGGCCCAGGGGATCCTCGTTCTGAAACAACGCTCGGGCTAATGCTTCATTCACGAGGCCCATTGGCGGTGCATGTTCGTTATCGTGCTCGTTCAGATCGCGGCCGCTGAGAAGTTTTGTGCCGGCGGCGCGAAGATAGCCGGGAGAAATCGTATAGATGGTCGCGCCCTGCCGTTCAGCAGGCGGCGGCACGGGACGGTCTGCGCGCGAGATGATGCTGTTATTGCCGTGATCGACGCGCAAGGGCATATTGTCGATGATTCCTGCCGCTTCGATCCCCGGAATCGCAGCCGCCTTCTGGAGTAGCGCTGCATCCAATCGACGACTGAGCGCAGGTGTGTAATCTTTGGAGCGCTGCTCAAAAGACAGCGTGACCACATTTTCGGGATTGAAGCCCAGATTGAGCGAGAGCGCGTGCCGCAAACTGCGCACCACCAGTACGGAAGAAACGACGAGTACGACCGAAAGCGCGATCTGGCCGGCGACCAGCAGATCTCGCATGTTCAAACGCCGGAAACGTCCGGGCAGCGCAGCCTCTCGCAGGCCCGCAATGACGCTGGCTCGCAGGGAATGGAGAGCGGGAGCAAGGCCGAACAGCAGAACCGCCAGGCAGGCAAGTCCAAGCGTGTAGAAGAGGACCGCCATGTCAGGCTGCAGCGAGTGATTGAACGGAAGGTCGATGCCGAATCCCAGCGAGCTGAACCAGCGGCAGGCGATAAAGGCAAGTGCGAACCCGACCGCACCTGCCGAGAGTCCGAGCAGCGCGCTTTCTACGAGGAATTGCCGTAGCAACTGGCGTCGGCCCGCACCGAGCGCAAGACGGATGGCCACTTCCCGGCCGCGATCCGAGGCGCGCGCAAGCAACATGCCGGCCAGATTGACGCAGGCCAACAGAAGCGCGAGCGTAGCAATGATCGTGAGGACGATGCCGAAGCCGGTGATGGGGCTGCGCAATGCCTGCCCAACCAGTCCGGGCTTACTGAGGTGGAATTTCGCCCTGGCGTCGAACTGATTCGGGTATGCGTGCGCGATCTGTTGCGCAATGCGATCAAGATCCGCCTCCGCTTGCGGGCGCGAAACTCCCGGCTTCAAACGGCCCAATACCCAGATATCGCCTGCCATGCGCTGATGCAGCCAGTCGCTGCCGGGCTCCGCTTCGAGTTCCATCGACATCGGGATCCAGAATTCAGCATTGAAGAGGAGTTCCGTGCCGCCAAACTCGGGCGGCGCGATGCCGATGATGGTGAACGGATAGCCGCTGATTTTTATCGTGCCGCCGACAGCACCGGGGTTGCTGGCGAAGTGCGTCTGCCAGTATCGGTAACTGAGCACGACCACCGGATGCGCATTAGGCTTGTCGTCGTCCGCCGGCCCGAAAAAGCGACCTGAGAATGGATGCACGCCGAGCGTCTGAAAGTAGTTGCCCGACGCCTCGAAGCCCCAGCTAAGGAAATTTTCGCGGGAGCGCAGACTGAGATTCGCCTGGATAAAACGGTGCGCCGCGAGACTCGAAAATACCTGATTGCGGTCGCGGAAATCGACGTAGTTTGGATACGACATGTTCGCCGACTCGCCCCAGTTGACCGCAACCAGCTGTTGCGGATTCATAACCGGCAGCGAGCGCAGCAGAATGTTTTCGACAAAAGTGAACACGGCGGTGTTGGCGCCGATTCCGAGCGCGAGAGTTGCAATGGCCGATGCGGTAAACAAGGGCGTGCGGCGCAGCATGCGGAAGGCGTACCGGAAATCGCGCCCAGCCGTATCGAGGAGCCGTGTCGCGCGCGCGTCGCGGCATTCTTCCTGATACAGCGCCACCGGGCCGATGGATTTTCGCGCCGCTTCGCGCGCCTTATCCGGAGTCATGCCGGCGGCGATGTTCTGTTCTATTTCGCGCGCAAGATGATCTTCCAGCTCGGCGTGGAGCTCCGCTTCGAGAGACGTCCGCCGAAAGAGCGAGCGCAACAGCATTTTGAACCGATCGGGCCAGCGCACGTCGAAAATCCCCCCTGTCACATCGCTTCGATAACCTGGCCGATGGCACCCGAGAGCCGCCGCCAGTTCTCCAGCTCCGATTTCAGCTGCCTGCGTCCGGCGGCCGTGAGCGAGTAGTATTTTGCGCGGCGATTGTTCTCCGATTCGCGCCATTCGGCTTTGATCCAGCCCTGATGCTCCAATCGGTGAAGCGCGGGATACAGCGAGCCCTGCTGCACCTGCAGCACTTCATTTGAGATCTGCACAATGCGCTTGGCGATCGACCAACCGTTCATTGGTTCGAGCGAGATGGTTTTAAGGATCAGTAAGTCGAGCGTGCCCTGCAGCAGATCGGTCGGTTTTCCCATAAGCGAGTGGGATCTCCTCTCGACTATCTACAATACAGCAGAACTTTGTAGATAGTCAAGAGGAGCGTCGTGGAACCCGCATAATACGCTGGAACTATCATGCTGCAGGATCTTCGTTTCGGCTTGCGGCTGCTGGAGCGAAGTCCGATTTTCACCGCGACCGCTATTCTGCTGCTGGCGCTCGGCATTGGCGCGACGACCGCGATCTTCAGCCTGGTGAACGCGCTGCTGCTACGGCCGCTGCCCGTCCGGCATCCCGAGAACCTGGTGCGGCTGGTCGAGGTACATCCGAATAACTTTTTGACCTGGGACCTGCCTTACCGGGTTTGTGAGCGTGCTCGAGATCAGGATCCGGATCTGGCTGAGGTTCTGTGCCAGGGCGAGGCCGATCTCGCATTTGCATTGGGCGATCGGAGCGGGCGGGCGCGTGTGCATCTCGTGTCTGCGAATTTCTTCTCATCGCTCGGAGTGAGCGCTGCCTTGGGCCGCGTTCTGAACGCTGACGACGAGCGTACGAGAGCGCCGGTGGCTGTGCTTAGTTATGGCTTCTGGCGACGCGAATTTACCGCCGATGGCAGCGTGGTCGGCAAGAGCATCCGGGTGGGCGGCCACGTGCTGACCATTGTGGGTATTTCGCCCGATTGGTTCAACGGCTTGAGTGCCGATACCAGTCCGGATCTGCGCGTACCGGCTTCGCTCGACCGATTGCTGCTCAGCGAGCAGACAGACGATCCACGTCCGCTCTTTGCGCAGATTTTTGCACGCCTGCGGCCCGGCGTAACCGCTGAAGAAGCGAGCGCACGCGCCGACCGGCTGCTGCACCGGGTGTTCGATGAGGAGATGAACCGGCTGTATCCGAAACAGAGAGGCAGCGGCGTAAGCCATTCCCGTTTGCGTCTCGAATCGATTACGAACGGCGTCTCCACGTTGCGAACTCAATTCTCTCGCGGCCTCGAACTCCTGATGGCCGGTGTGGCGCTGCTACTTTTGATGGCCTGCGCCAACGTAGCGGGGCTGTTGCTCGCGCGATCGGCTGCCCGCGCACCTGAGATGAGTATCCGGCGCGCGCTCGGCGCCAGCCCGGGACGGATCGCGCGCCAATTGCTGACCGAGGGCTTGCTGCTTGGGATGGCCGGAGGCATTATGGGCGTGCTGCTCACTTTTGCCGTACTCCCGTTGTTCGTACGCGCCTTGCCTCCGATCCGGGATCGAGCGGCGGTGCTGCAGCCGCTTGCGGTGCATGTCTCAGTCGACGGGCGCGTGCTCGCATTTGCACTTGCGGCCACCGTAGTGTCGGCGATTCTGTTCACGCTTTCTCCCGCGCTCGGTTCCGCGCGAGTGGACACGCGTTCCGTAACGAGCCGCATGGCGGGGCGCAACCTGATCGTAGCGGGACAGGTAGCCATTTGCACAGTTATTCTGCTCTGTGCGGTACAGCTCGTACGTACGCTCGAACGAATGCAGCGGATGGATCCGGGCTTCAATCCGGACCGAGTCGTGACGTTCACACTCGATCCTTCTTTGCGGGGCTATAAACCGGATCAGGCGCGCGCTTTCAGTAAAGAACTGCTGGAACGCGTCAAACAGCTGCCGGGAGTTAAAGGCGCCGGTATGTCGTCCCGGCCTCTGATGCGCGGCACGGGTTTGAAGGCCACGCTCGGAGCAGCCGGCCAGCATCTGAGCGCCGGCGATTTTCTGAACAGCAGTTTAAACAGCGTTACACCGGACTACTTCGAGGCGCTCGCCATTAAGTTGCTAGCAGGCCGTTCGTTCACCTGGTTCGATCGGTCGGCCAAGCCTCCGGGGCGCGCGATCGTAAATGAGACCTTCGCGCGGCATTTTTTTCCGGGAAAGAATCCGATTGGCGAGCGCTTCGGACCGCCGGGGCCATCTGGCGTGGCCGGTGGTCAGGATGAAATCATCGGGATTGTCAGCGATGCGAGATACCGGTCGCTGCGTGAGCCTGTTCCGCCTACCGCCTATAGCCCGGCGGTGGACGGCTTCGATTCCGATTTTATCCTTTACGTCAGGACGCCTCGAAATCCAGAAGCGATGGAAGAGCCGGTACGAAAGCTGGTGCATTCGCTCGATCCGGCGATGCCGCTGATCGAAGTGCATACACTCAAAGCGGAAATAGAAGCTTCGCTCTGGCAGGAGCGGCTGCTGGCTGTACTCGCCTCGGTTTTCGCTTTGCTGGCGGCGCTGCTCGCGGCTATCGGGCTTTACGGAACGCTTGATTACGCGGTACGTTCGCGAACACGCGAGATCGGGGTCCGCATGGCAGTCGGTGCCGGTTCGGCGCGTATTGCCGGCCTGTTCTCGCGAGGCGCGGCGCGCATTGTTGTCTCGGGTCTGGCACTCGGATTGGGCTTGTATGCGCTGATCGCCTCGAGCCTGCGCAGGTTTCTGTACGAGCTACGGCCCTGGGACACAATTGCGCTGGTGGTCACTGCTCTGTTTGTCTTCTGGATCGCGCTTGCGGCGGTCGCCCCAGCCATTCTGCGCGCCGTGTATCTTGATCCGGCCGAGGCGCTGCGGCGCGAATAATCAACGCGGCCTTTGCGCTAAGTCAATTCGTATGTTCATCCCGCCAATGCGCTTGTCGGCCGCTCCGTAATAGCCGAAGAGCTGAAGACCGCGGCTCTCGGTTCTCGATTGCGGTACAGCGCCTTCGAGGAAAATCACATTGGGCACATTTCCGTTGATCTCCCACGGCAATTTTGGCGCGATGAAGGGTTTCGAGGCGCGCGCGGCAACCCTGGCCGGATCTTTGCGATCGAACAGCACCCAGCCGGGGCGATAGACTAACCGCTCGTCGGCCCCATTGTAGAGCAACAGAATGCCTCGATCGGTGTAAAACGGCGGCGGACCGGGCTCCATAACGCGCGAATCAAAAGCATCGGGATGCCGTTCGAGCACCGGCTGAGACGTTGCGTCCGACCAATGCAGCAAATCGGCCGACGAGGCCACGCCCATGTAGTCGCGCGGTTTGCCATCGGAGTCGGTACGCGTGCCGAGATAATACATCCACCATTTGCCCGCGATCTTGCGATCGAGAATCGCGCCCGATTTTGTCCACTGCGTATTCCACGTGCCTTTGTATGCGGGCAGGATCACTCCTTTGCGCGTCCAATGGCGCAAGTCGTTCGAGGTTGCAAGACAGAGTTGAGCAGCATGCAGATCGTAGCCGGTGTAGGTGAGATAGTACGTGCGGTCGATGCGTACAACTCGCGGATCCTCCAATCCCCCGCCCTGCTCGTAGTTCGCCTCCGGGGAGAGAACGGGTTCCGGGCGAACCGAGAAATGAACGCCGTCGGTACTCTCGGCATAGCCGATGCGCGAAGTGTGGTTCCGATCCTGAGCGCGAAACAGCAGCACGATCTTGTTCTCAACACGAATCGCGGCGGGATTGAAGAGGCCAAGTTCGGCCCAGCTGCTGTTTGGCTCGAGCAAAGGCTTTTCAGAAAGGCGTTCGGCCGAGACCGTGACGACTTGGGCCGCGAACGCTGAGACCAGCAGAGCGCAGAGAACTCCGGAGGCAATGGCAAGCGTGCGTTTTCGTATTTTGCCGAACATCCCAACAAGGGGTATATCACGATCGTGTGAAAGGTGTGTTCTGGCCCATTTTGAGGAGTCTTTTTGAACAATGCGGCTGGTACGCCTGGCCCTGCCAAGCTATTGCCGCGAGTTGCCGCCCTACCGTATCATGAAGCGAATCACTCGCCTACGATGAACCCAAGTTATTTACGGATTGGTGACGAACTGTTAAGCGATGCGCTGCTCGACAGCGTGGTTGTTACGCAGGCGCTCAACCGGCACTGGTGGCTCGAGGTGGAATGCCGGCAAACGCAGGACCAGCGCCTGCGATTTGAGAGTTTTCTGGGCAAGCCGTGCACGCTGTTCACCTACGATCAGAACGGCGCCGAAGTGGTGACCTTCCAAGGTTTCGTGCTGAAATCGCAGCTCGAATACAAGGTCTACGGCAACTATGGCGGGAAGATCGTGGCGGTATCGGATTCCTACAAGCTGGATTTAACTCCGCGGCTGGCCTGCTACACCACAAACGCGCTGAATACGCTTGCTTCACAGGTCTGCGGCTGGACGGGTGTTTCGGCCAAGGTGCAGGCCAGCCGGCAAACGCCGCCCAAACAGTACGTTCAGTGGGGCGAAACGGATTTCGCGTTTCTGCACCGGGTGGCGGATGATCATGGCGCCTGGCTTCGTCCAGTGAGCGGTGGCTTGGAGATTTTCGACCAGTTTCAGGCGGGCGTAGGGCTTTCCTTTAAGGACGAATTTGGGCTACTCACGTTCGATGTGAGCGGTGAACTTGGGCAGCCGTCGTTCAACGGCGCGCATTACGATGCGCGGCCCATGCAGAGCCAGACGTATACGCAGGTTGCGCAGCAGCCCGGGTTCACGGGTGCGAGCGGGCCGCTGGTTTCTTCGGTGCTCAGTCAGTCGCAATCGGTCCTGCCGCCGGGATATCTGTATGAGCGCAATCGCGTGCCAGCGCTCGCCGATTACGAGCAGCGGCTGAAATTCGAGAGCGCGCGTGCGCTCGGCTCAAAGATCGTGGCTCACGGAATTAGCCGGGAACTGCGCGTCAAAGCGGGCAATCAGGTTTCGATCAGCGGTCCGATCGATGCGGAAGGGAGCTACGGTGTCACGCGCGCGGTGCATCGCTGGACGAAGCAGGGCTACGAAAACGAATTCTGGTGCACGCCCTGGACGAGCTGGATCGATCCGGAGGCGCCGAGCCCGCGTAAGTGGTATGGCGTGGTGCCGGCACGCGTGGTCGAGCACAGCGACGCGGCCAGCATGAATCGCTATCGCATTCGCTTCTACTGGCAGGAGCAGGGCGAGCCGATGCTGTGGGCGCGCATGATGACGCCGCATGCCGGCCAGAACCGCGGATTCTTCTTTCAGCCGGAAGTGGGCGATGAAGTCGTGGTGGCGTTCGAGGATGGCGATCCCGAGCGGCCCATCATTCTCGGCTGCGTGTGGAACGGAGTAGATACGGCGCCGAGCGAGGATTTCTGGGGCGGTGAATATGCGCCGAATGACGTCAAGCGCATTATCACCAAGAGCGGCAACCGGATTCAGATCGTGGATAAGCCGGGGAAGCAGTCGATATCGCTGGCCACGCCGAATCATCTCAAGATTTCGCTGTTTGAGAATGCGAATGAGACCGGGCGTTCGATGATTCAGTTGTCGAATGCCAATGGCGATATTCTGCTCAGCGCGCCCCATGGACGGATTCATTTTCATTCAAAGTATTTCTCGCGCGAGGCGGGCGGGGGCGGCGGTGCGTTGAGCGCGCCTGGGGGCGGGAATGGCGCTGGAGCAGCGGTAACTGCTGGTGCGCAGTCCACTTCGTTTCTGAGCAAAGCGGAAGCATTCGGCTCAGGTGTATACGACGGCGCAGTGAAGCCGTTGGTGGATACGATTCGGCATCCGATCAACGCGCTGGAGGGGATTGGACATGCCATCGCACATCCGATCGATACGGCCGGAGCGCTGGCTCATGCGGTGAAGGATGGCGGAGCGAAGGCGCTTTCCGGCGACCCGTATGCGATCGGCATGGCGCTGGGAACGGTGGGT
>Ga0209062_1000214_pt1 | contig 220235 bp, 203 predicted proteins | sample Coa_R2_2_FD_187158 | JGI IMG/M metagenome (GOLD analysis project Ga0209062, IMG submission 187158) | Surface soil microbial communities from Centralia Pennsylvania, which are recovering from an underground coalmine fire - Coalmine... | ecosystem: Environmental > Terrestrial > Soil >... | reverse complement strand
TCAGCAGTTGTACGGCTATCCGGCGTCGTATTTCCACGACATCACCGGCGGCAACAACCACGGCTACATCGCCAAGCGTGGCTGGGACTGGGCTTCGGGCCGCGGCAGCCTGATCCTCAGCAACTTCAGCGCGCCGCCGAGCGACTGAGTAGAGTCACATCCTCCGCATTGCGGAGTTCGCAAAAATCCCGGCCGGAGACGGCCGGGATTTTTTTATGGGATTTGATTGGAGCGAGCACGCTTGCGATCGGAAATCGCGTGGGCAATCACCCTCCGATGCGCTTTTTGGCATCCATTTCTTTCATTGCGATGATGCCGTTCGAGAATCACGCGCAAGCGCAACGGCATTGATGCGTCACAACCGAACAGACTCTAGAGAACTTCTTCGAAGCGATTCGCCTCGCGGTTCTTCCGCACGCGTTGCGGATTCCAGATGCGGCCGTTCATCGCGATCCACACGCCATCGTCGAGCACCTGTACCGCGCCGACCGCGCAGCCGATGTTGAACACTGCATCGGAACCCTGAAAGCGCGCGGGATTCAACGCGCCGGTCAATACGATCACCTTGCCGGCGATGCCTTGCAGCGCGTGCGCGGTTTCGACCATCGTGTCGGTGCCGTGCGTGACCAGCACGTGCCGATGCGGTTGTTCTTCGATCGCTGTGCGGATCGCGGCGCGGTCGGCGTCCGTCATGTCGAGGCTGTCCTTGCGCAGCACTGATATCACCTCGAACCGGAACGCGACGCCCAGTTGCTCGAGGATTTCGCCGATCTGCGGCGCGCCTATCTGGTAATCCGATTTGGCGTCGAAATAGACCTTGTCGATTGTGCCGCCGGTGGTGATGATGGTGAGGTATTCCATCGCCGTCGTGTCTTTGCGGACAAGGCGATAATTATCGCACCGGCAAGGAAAACGCGCCGGACTCTCTCAGGTCGGCTGCTTGTCGAGACTGGACGCCGGGACTGGCGGCGCTTTGATCCGCGGCCGCTCATCAATTCCCGCAACTCGCGCCCAACCACTTTCCGCTGAAGGTTCCTTCCATCGCGTAATCGCCGCCGAGTTCCGGGTCATGGCCTTCTGCATGCCACGTGCCGGTGTAACTTTCGCCGCCGTGGAGCACCGCGTCGAAGGTGCCATGCGATTCATGGCGCGCGGAATGGCACACCATCTCGCCGTGGAAAGTGTCGCCAGACCACACCATCTTCGTCGCCGTGCAATCGCTGCCTACCTGCGGATGATCATCCTTTGCGGCTTCCTCCGGCGTCAGACAGTGCCTGAAGGTGTGCGGCTGACCGAACAGTTTTGAAGGATCCATGCCGTGCTGCTTCATTTGTGCCGCTACGTTCGGCGGAATCTGGGGCCCGCCCTTGGTGAAATGAATCGTGCTTGTGTTTTCCCACATGCCGGGCTTGCGATGCGCCGCGTGTGCGGCGAAGGGCAGGGCGAGTGCGGCGAGGATAAAGATCAGGACCGGGCGGCGGTGCATGGTGTTTCTCCGTTTCACGTTGCTCTGATCACACATACGTAAAACGGCAGCGCGGAACGACATCGGATCGTCCGCGCATCCCCGGCTTGGAGCAGAAAGACCGAATCTACGATGCGCAGAGAGGGATGCAGCTTTATCGAGCTGTTCCGCCCAGCTTGCAATTGACTTCCAGAAAATACGTACGGGCCACCGGGCTAAGCCGAATTGATATCGAGCGGACCGATGCGGCAATCGGCCTCCTCGCGCAGAATGGTGTCGTTGACCTGATGGATTACTTCTTTGTTGAGCTTGATGGGTAGTAATCCGCCCTGATGTCGGCTTATCTTGATGTGCATGTTCAAAGGAGGTTCGGCATGCGTGACTTCACCATCGCGCTCACTCTCACCATCGCGCTCGCCGGCTGCGCCGCGGCTGCGCCGCAATCGGCTGCCTTGTCATCGGCATCGAAACCGGTATCGCCCACCGCGCCGCAGCTCGCAGGCACGCAATGGCGCTTTGTCGCGTTGCACGGCCAGTCGATTCCGGATGAAGTGCATGCCACCTTGCGCTTCGACGACAAGGGCCGTGCTTCAGGCCGCGCCGGTTGCAACAGCTACGGCGGATTGTTTCTGGCCGGTGGCGACGGCGCGCTGCACTTCGAACAGATGCTCTCCACCAAAATGGCCTGCCTGCAGCCTGCCGGTGCGATGGGTGTCGAACGCGGCGTGATGGATGTGCTCGATCACACCGCGCATGCGCGAGTCGAGAACGCCGAAATGACCTTGCTGGATGTGACCGGACAGCCGCTGGCGACGCTGAAGTCCGACAACGCGAGTCAATAAGTGACCGTGGTCAAGATTGTGTCCGAGTAACCGCCGGTGGCGACGTCCTGATTGGCGGGCAACAGACCGTAGATCGGCACGGTTGCCGGGTTGCTGGAGGGATTGCCGCCGCAGTTGTTGAGCAAGCCCGGAAAACACAGCGTCACGCTGGATGAACCGCCCGAACCGTCGCCGAACACGATCGTGTGCGGCGGATCCTGATACAGGTTGTAATTCAGTCTGTCGCCGCCGATGAGGGCGGGCATCTTACGCGGGTTGTAGCTGTTCGCGCTGCCGGTGGAGAGGCTGATGGTGATGTTGAAACCAAAAAGCCAATCCAGCCCGGTGTACGTGCAATTGACCGAGATCGAACCGTTGCTGGCGGGTGCGACGCCACTCAGCGGATCGTAATTGCCGAAAGCGAGTCCAGCGCTGCCGACGCTGCATTGCGCCGCATGCGCGCGCGCCGGCAGCCATCCGATTGCGCAGGCGAGCAGGACGAGCGCGCAGAATTTTCCCCAATCCGCATTCATGGCGAAGCGCTCCCGATCGGCGTGCACGAGATTTCACCGATATCGAACACCGGCGACTTGCGCTCCGGCACGTGTAGTTCGCAACGCGCGTCCTGCCCGTCGTTGCGCAGCAGCGCTGCGTAATCGCCGGCCGGCACGTCGGCGAAATAGAAACCGCCATCCAGGCCGATCGGCGAAATCACGGGAGTGCCTGCAATCTCGATGCGCAGCGTGCCGAGACTCGCGTGCGCTCCGGCGATGGATGCGCGGCCTTTCACCGCGCGCAGTGGATGCACGTCGAAGCGCACCACGCTGCCGCCGAACCGCGGCACGCTGGTGGTGACTTCCGTCGTGCCGATCGCATCCGTGACCGGCACGCTCGACTGATCGATGCCGATGCGGTTGGCCTGATAAGGCAGCAGTCCCGGCACCAGCAGATCGCCGTGCGAATCGGTTCGCCCCACCGGCAGGTTTTCGCGCGTGACTTCAATGCCGGCCATGTCGGGCACCTGCACCAGCGCGTAACCAGTATCGAGCGGACGCGCCGCGAACACGCGGCCACCCAGCGCGATCACGCTGCCCGAAAGCAACACGCTGGCGTCTTCGCTGCCCGGGAAACGGCTGCCAATCACGGCGATGCGACCGTAGGCATTTTGATAATCGAATTCGCCGCGGCCGTAAAAACCGCTGTCGTCGTGCTGCGCGTCCAGCGCGTAGCCGTAGCCGGTGTCGGACGGCAGCGAGCGCTGCGCGGAAACGCCGTAAGTAGTTTGTCCCTGTGCATGTGAGGCATTGAAGCTGAAGTCGTCGCGGCCCAGCGGAATGACGAAGTTCAGCAGCGCCTGATTGTCGTTCGCACCAGGACGATCCATGCGATGCGCAAGACTCAGTATCAAACTGGAACCGTAGCCCAGATTCACGCTGCCGCCGATACCGACGCCGCGCTGACGCACGCCGTTCTCGTAATGAGTGGAATCGACGTTGGCGAAAACGCTGACGCGCTGAAACGGCGTATAGCCGATGCTGAGGTAACGCGCATCGCGCGGATGCAGCGTGGTGCTGTCGTCGCCCAATCGACGATACCCGGAAGAAAACAGCGATACGCCGGCGTTGAAGCTCAAGGCGTGACCGATGATCTGGTACGCCGCCGTTTCGGCGTGACCATTGGAGCCATGATCTTCGCTTGCCGCGAGCGCGAGATGTAGATAGCCGAACGGCAGACGCAGATCGACATTCGGGCCGACATTCATCAGTCCGCGGCTCGCTTCCAGTCGATAGCCGGCGGTGATGCGGTCGGTGAATCCCCAACGTTGCCGAGCGAGCAGCACCGGTTCGTCGCTCTCGTAGCCATCCTGTTCCGGTGAAGGGCGTTCCAGTCCGACCTGATAAGCGAACTCGCTCAGCCCCGGCGCCAGCGACTGCGATGCGCCATAGAAATTCTGGTTCAACACGCGCGTGCCGCCGAAGGGGTCGTGCACCACCACGCGCACGTCGTTCGTGCCCGGGCCGATGCCAAGGCCGGCGAGATCGAAAGGTCCGGCACCGACTTCGCGCTGTCCCACCAGCACGCCGTTCTTGTAGACATCGATGGTGCCGGGCGCCTGCAGGAGACCGGCGATGGTCGGTTGCGGGAACGTGATCAGGTAAGGATCGAGATCGTAGGCGCGCGCGATGCCGAAACCGCCGATCAGCGCGGCGCCGCCCAGCCCGTCGCTGGAATAGGCGAATTGATCGCCGACGGTGAAGCGGCGCAGATGAGGCACGTCGTCGTAGTCGTAATGCGTCATCCCGCGCGACCAGCCGCGTTGCTGCGTCCACTGCGCAGTGGTGGCGAGCAGCGAAGTGCCGTGCGTCATGCCCGCGTCGAAATACAGCGAACTCTGTCCATGCGTCGCCGCATCGACCGCGTAATTCAAATAGGCACCGGTTGTGGACGGCGGCACCATGCGATGCGAAGCGCTGCCGAGGTCGAGCGTGTGCGCACTGAAAGCCGCCGCGGGCAACGTGAGATCCAGCCGCGTGCGCGTATCGTCGAATTGCAGCGTACTGCCGCGATCAAGCGCGCTGAGGTCGATGAAATCGTGACCGGATACTTCGATGGGCGCGACGCCGTCGAGTTGTACCTTCGCGCGCTTCAGTGCATCCGCATCGACCAGCACGTGCCCGTTTCTGATCACAACGAAAGCGGTGCCATGACAGCCGCCATTGACGCACAGTTCGGCCAGCAGCCGCTCGTCGGGCTGCTGTGAACGCGCGGCGGCGGCGGCGAGCATCAGCGCGCAGACGAGGACGCGCTTGCGCATGATTTGTCATCCACGCGCGCACCGTTTGCTGCGGCGCTCATCGCTGCGCTGACCGAAACGGTGACCGCCGCGGCGCAGGCCTGCGCCGGGATGTCGATCTTCAATTGCGATTGCGCACCGGGCAACAAATAGCCGAGCATCGGTTTGGCGTGCAGCAACTCGCGTCCTCCGGCATCGCGCACGCTCACCTGCACCGGCTGCGGATCGAAGCGCACGTTCCCGACGTTGCGTAACGCGATTGCCAATCGGCCGGCGGCCGCTGCGACGTGGGCGATGTCCAATGACGCGGCAGCCTTGGCGTCTGCAGGTTCCAGGAAAACCGGCATGCTGATGCGCGCCAGCATGCGGATGCGCACGTTACCGTTGCCGGCATCCTCATCCGAGCCCGGCAATTCGTCCAGCTGTAGACGGAACGCGCGTTCCGTGGCACCGGGCGAGAGCAGGGTGCCCACGCGCAACTGCGCGGCCTGATTGGCGCCGATCTCGAACAACTGCGGATTGACGATCAAATCGTCGGTGGGTGTCAGTTGCCACTGGCCGGTTGCGTCCATGTCCCAGACGAAAGCGCGCACTTGCAGGCGCAAAGGCTGCGCGCTGTCGTTGTGCAGGCTCAGCATTGCCGTCTGCTGGCGCTGGCTCAATTCGACCTTGACCGGATAAACCGAAAAATCGACGGCATCGGCGCGGTATGCCGCACCGGTTCCGACCGCGAGCGCGAGCGCCGCGGCGACATGGCGCGCGTTCATGACTGCTCTCAGGTGGTGCGAAGCGGCGACAAGCGCCGCCGCTTCGGCGGATGGATCAGAACGAAACCGTGGTTGTCACGGTGTCCTTATATGTCGACGCCGGCGGCACGTCTTGGCCCGCAGGGATCTGACCGTACAGCGTGTACACCTTGGGCGTGTTGACGCTGGTCGAGGTGAAGCTCTGGCTGTTGGTGGAATCGCAACCCCATACGTTCGAGTAGCCGCTGTCCTGATAAATCGAATAGGCCAGCAGGTCGCCCGCGGTGTCCTTCATCTGCCGCGCTGGCGCGACGCAGGTCGAGCTGCTGCCAGGGTTGCTGCCCTGCTGCAGCGATACGTATGCAAGCGTGTTCTTGGTACAACGAACGGTCACGGAACCGGCGTTGTTGTTCAATGGCGTGGTGTTGTTGACGTTGGCCGGGTCGTAGTTGCCGAAATTGATGTCGGCAGTGGAAACGACCTTGCAAGAGGCCACCACGTTGGCGGTGACGTTGAAGGAGCCGGTGGCGGTGCCGTTCGGTGCGGGCGGCGCGGCGGCGAAAGACTGGGCCGAGATGCCGGCGGCGGCGAGGGCGGCGGTGAGCAAAGCGGTCTTCAGTTGCATGGGATTCCCCGTGGATGGATTCGTCGCGCCGTTCCCAATGGGTTCGGCTCGGCGCGGTACTTGCAATGCCCGTGCCAACGTCCTTTCCCGGGTTGTCTGCGATGCGGTTCACAGTTCCGCAAAACGGGCTTGGCGATTGCCGTAATCGTGACCCAGAGCACGGGATTTGCGAGAACCATTTCACGGTCGCGGCGCGGCGAACGCTCGCGGCGGGGTCAAAAAGCGGCCCGAGCGTCAATGTCGCGCCACCGATTCTGTTGACTTGCCGGGTCATTCTCGCGAAAATGCTCGATCTTTGCGGAGCACTGTCCGGCGCACGCCTCGCCAGCGCCGGTGTTGTCGTTTCCGCCAAATTCCCAATTATCGGAGAGATGCAGGCAGCGCCCGCTTTTGATCCCAAAGTCGGGTTGTGGAGGCACGACAGAGCTGGTGACGCGCGGGAGTCTCTCAAATCAACAGGCCAAGTTAATCGGAGGGATACCCAAGCGGCCAACGGGGGCAGACTGTAAATCTGCTGGCTTACGCCTTCGGTGGTTCGAATCCACCTCCCTCCACCAGATTCGGAAAAATTGCAGAAGAGTTTCGCGGAGGCGGGTGAGAACCACCAGTTCGACAAATTTGTCGGAAACAAATTTGGACAGCCGGCTGGCCCCGTGAGGACGAGTCTCATGGATGAGACGAGCAATCCCACTCCTCACCACGAAGCCAGGATTCAGGATTGTGATTCGGGATTCGTCAAACAGGAGCGCTCTTCGAATCTCCAATTCCGAATCTCGTATCCCGTAAGTAAAAAGCGGGAGTAGTTCAATGGTAGAACCTCAGCCTTCCAAGCTGATGGTGCGGGTTCGATTCCCGTCTCCCGCTCCATTGAACGCTTGCCGCGGAGCCAAGCAACACCGCAGAGTCAAGCAACGTCCAAGCTCACGTAGCTCAGTCGGTAGAGCACTTCCTTGGTAAGGAAGAGGTCACAGGTTCGATTCCTGTCGTGAGCACCAGGGTTTTTGTGATCGTCCCTGATCACTGAAACCAAGAAGTGGAATGGAAGCCTTGAATGAGTCGCGATCGTCCAAGATCACAGGATCAACAAGCGAACATCCGTGTTCGCACTTTTTGAACAAGCACTTTCCATAAAGGTTTTGAAGCCATGTCCAAAGAGAAATTCGAGCGCAAGAAGCCGCACGTGAACGTGGGAACGATCGGACACGTGGACCACGGCAAGACGACGTTGACGGCGGCGCTGACGAAGGTGGGCGCGGAGCGCTTTGGCGGCGAGTTCAAGGCCTACGACCAGATCGACGCGGCGCCGGAAGAGAAGGCGCGCGGCATCACGATTTCGACGGCGCACGTGGAGTACGAGTCGCCCAACCGGCACTACGCGCACGTGGACTGCCCGGGTCACGCGGACTACGTGAAGAACATGATCACCGGCGCTGCGCAGATGGACGGCGCGATCCTGGTGGTTTCTGCGGCCGATGGTCCGATGCCGCAGACGCGCGAGCACATCCTGCTGGCGCGTCAGGTGGGCGTGCCCTACATCGTGGTGTACATGAACAAGGCGGACATGGTGGACGACGCCGAGCTTTTGGAACTGGTCGAGATGGAAGTGCGCGAACTGCTCTCGAAGTACGAGTTCCCGGGCGACGACACGCCGATCATCAAGGGTTCGGCCCTCAAAGCACTCGAAGGCGACCAGTCCGACATTGGCGTGCCTTCGATCATCAAGCTGGTGGACTCGCTGGACGCCTATATTCCGGAGCCCAAGCGCGACATCGACAAGCCGTTCCTGATGCCGGTGGAAGACGTGTTCTCGATTTCGGGGCGCGGCACGGTGGTGACGGGGCGTATCGAGCGCGGCGTGATCAAGGTGGGTGACGAAGTGGAGATCGTCGGCATCCGTCCGACCACCAAGACCACGGTGACCGGGGTCGAGATGTTCCGGAAGCTGCTGGACCAGGGCCAGGCCGGCGACAACGCAGGCTTGCTGCTGCGCGGCACCAAGCGCGAGGAAGTCGAGCGCGGTCAGGTGCTGTGCAAGCCCGGTTCGATCACCCCGCACACCAAGTTCGAGGCGGAAGTGTATTGCCTCAGCAAGGAAGAAGGCGGCCGACACACGCCGTTCTTCAAGGGCTACCGTCCGCAGTTCTACTTCCGCACCACCGACATCACCGGCGCGGTGGAGCTGCCGGCGGGTGTGGAGATGGTGATGCCGGGCGACAACGTGAAGATGACGGTGAGCCTGATTCACCCGATCGCGATGGAGGAAGGCCTGAGATTCGCCATCCGCGAAGGCGGCCGCACGGTGGGTGCGGGTGTGGTGACCAAGATTATTGAGTGAACATCAGGGAACAGGGCAAAGGAAGCAGGTAAGCGCAACAGCCAGAGCAATGCATCGCTTGTTGATTTGCTTTTCCTGCTCCCGGGTCCCTGCTCCCTGCTCCTACGCCAGTAGCTCAATTGGCAGAGCAGCGGTCTCCAAAACCGCAGGTTGGGGGTTCGAGTCCCTCCTGGCGTGCCATTAGGCCACCCTTTCCAAATTGCAGGGCTTAAGTTTCAAGCGACGTTGATCGAGCTTCCACAACCCCAACTTTCGCTCCGCGAAAGTTCACCTCCTGACTCAAAGGGTTGCAGATCAAAAGCCGCGAACTGGAAATCGATGTGGCGGATGCGCTGAACAGAAATCGGAAACAGATGAACGCGAAAGTGGAACGGGCCGGCGGCATCAACGTCGCCGATATGGCCAAGCTGGCGCTGGCAGTACTGCTGCTGGCGGCGGGCATTTTTGGCTATTACTGGTACGCCAATGCGTCGTCGCCGTTGCGGTTGATCGGCGTGGCCGCCGCGATCGTCGCCGCGTGCGCGGTGGCGGCGTTCACGGGGCCAGGCCGCGCGGTGCGCGAGTACCTGCGCGAGACGCAATTTGAGCTGCGCAAGGTTGTGTGGCCGACGCGGCAGGAGACGATCCGCACCACGGCGGTCGTGATCCTGGTCGTGGTAATCCTGAGCGTGCTGCTGGGCCTGATAGACATATTTCTGAAATGGGCGATCCTTGACCACATTCTGAAGATCGGCGCATGAGCGAAACAAACAACAACAAACGCTGGTACGTGGTGCACGCCTATTCCGGCTTCGAGCATCAGGTTGCGCGCGCGCTGCAGGACCGTATCGCGCGGGCGGGTATGCAGGACAAGTTCGGCGAGGTGCTGGTGCCGACCGAGGAAGTGGTGGAAATGCGCGCGGGACAAAAGCGCAAGAGCGAGCGCAAGTTCTTTCCCGGCTACGTGCTGGTGCAGATCGAAACCGGCGGCGACGCGCGTGCGCCGCGCATCGATGACGAATGCTGGCACTTGGTCAAGGAAACACCCAAGGTGATGGGCTTCATCGGCGGCACCGCCGACAAGCCGCTGCCGATAAAGGATTCCGAAGCCGATTCCATTCTGAGTCGCGTCAAGGAAGGCGTGGAGAAACCGCGTCCCAAGGTGCTATTCGAGCCGGGCGAGATGGTGCGCGTCACCGATGGCCCATTCAACGACTTCAACGGCGTGGTCGAGGAAGTCAATTACGAGAAGAGCCGCCTGCGTGTGGCGGTGCTGATTTTCGGCCGCTCGACTCCGGTGGAACTGGAGTTCGGGCAAGTTGAAAAAGCGTGAGTGTGAGTAGTGAGTGGTCAGTAGAAGTCAGTTTCGACTCACTATTCACCACTCACTACTCACTTGATTCAAGGGGAGTCCCGCAGCTCATTGAGCGTGCAGACGCCAATACCCACGGAGAAGCATCATGGCAAAGAAAGTTACCGGTTACATCAAATTGCAAGTGAAGGCCGGTCAGGCCAATCCCTCGCCGCCGGTTGGTCCGGCGCTGGGTCAGCGCGGTCTCAACATCATGGAATTCTGCAAGGCGTTCAACGCCGCCACGCAGAAGATGGAACCGGGTTTGCCGATCCCGACCATCATCACCGTGTATTCGGATCGCAGCTTTACCTTCGTCACCAAGACGCCGCCGGCAACGATCTTGCTGAAAAAGGCCGCAGGCATCCAATCCGGTTCCAAGCGCCCCAACACCGAGAAAGTCGGGAAGGTCACGCGCAAGCAGCTCGAAGAGATCGCGAAGCAGAAGCAGCCCGATCTCACCGCTGCGGATCTGGATGCCGCCGTGCGCACCATCGCCGGCAGCGCGCGCAGCATGGGTCTGAACACGGAGGGCGTTTGACATGTCCAAGATCAGCAAACGCTTCAAGGCGATGCAGAACGTCGTCGAACCGGGCAAGACCTATCCGGTCGAAACGGCCTTGAAAATCCTGAAAGAGAACTCCAAAACGAAGTTCGTGGAATCCGTTGACGTGGCGATCCGGCTCGGCATCGATGCCAAGAAGTCGGATCAAGGCGTGCGTGGCTCGACCGTGTTGCCGCACGGCACCGGCAAGACGGTGCGTGTGGCGGTGTTCTGCCCGCCTGGCGAGAAAGCCGAGGCTGCCAAAGCTGCCGGCGCCGACGCGGTCGGCATGGATGATCTCGCCGCGAAGATGCAAGAAGGCGACATCGATTTCGGCGTGGTCATCGCCACGCCCGACGCGATGCGCGTGGTCGGCAAGCTCGGCCAGTTGCTCGGTCCTCGCGGGCTGATGCCGAACCCGAAGGTCGGCACCGTGACGCCGGACGTGGTCGGGGCGGTGAAGAACGCCAAGGCCGGTCAAGTGCGTTATCGCAACGACAAGGCCGGCATCGTGCACTGCTCGATCGGCAAGGTGAATTTCGAAGTCAATGCGTTGAAGGAAAATCTCGACGCGCTAATCGCCGACCTGATGAAGTCCAAGCCGTCCACTGCAAAAGGTCAATATCTGCAGAAGGTGTCGGTGTCGAGCACGATGGGTCTGGGTGTGGCGGTGGATACGTCCACGCTGGGTAGCACCACGGCACATTGACGGCAGGATGCCGTCAGGCCGGACAGCCCATGCATGCATGTGCGCTGATCCGGGATTCAGCGCCCTTGATTTGACGGCACTGGATTGACGAAAAGGAACAAAGACACTGGTTCCCGGCTTTCGCCGGAATGACGTTTGAAGGAGAGTGATCTTCCGATCGCTCGACTAGAGGAATTTGAGGGCGACTCCGCACGATATTTGCGGTGCAGCCGTCAAAGACCGCAGGCGACAAACGGATCGGCGTTCGATCCGCGCGTCTCAATCGGCCGGTTCGCGAGAACCGGCAAGCCTGCGCAGAGGGTGTCGCTCGCAAGCGGTTTTTCCTGTTCGGTTTGATTGGGCAGGTTGACGCAAGCGGCCACCAAGGCGGACGTCGAGAGACGTCGGCGGATCGGAATGGAATCCATCGGTCCGCTTTGCGTTTTGGATTTCCGCGCACGAGGCGCGGCGATCCGAGGAGAAAGCAATGGCGCTCAATCTGCAAGCCAAGAAAGAGGTCGTTGCCGAACTGGCGAACGTGGCTGCGAAAGCTCACTCGTTGGTCGCCGCGGAGTACGCGGGTCTCACGGTCGGGCAGCTTACCGAGCTGCGCAGGAAGGCGCGCGAATCGGGCGTGTTCGTGAAAGTGGCAAAGAACACGCTGGTGCGGCGCGCGGTGGATGGCACCGAATACGAGTGCACGAAAGAGCAACTCATCGGGCCGCTGCTGTATGCCTTCTCGACCGAGGATCCCGGTGCCGCCGGGCGACTGGTCAAGGAGTACGTCAAGGCCAACGACAAGCTGAAGCCGAAGCTGGTGGCGATCGGCGGCAAGGCGTATCCCGCCTCGCACGTCGATGTGCTGGCCTCGCTGCCGACGCGCGAGCAGGCGCTGTCGATGCTGCTCAGCGTGATGGTGCAGCCCGCCACCATGCTCGTGCGCGTGCTGGCAGAGCCCGCCTCGCAGATCGCACGCGTGATCAACGCGGCCGGTCAGCAGAAGCAGGCGGCGTGATCGGCTAGTTCGGACAACCATTCATCCATCAAACCGCTGCAAGAAGAAATTCAGGAGTCAAAGTCATGTCACTGAGCAATGAGCAGATCATCGACGCGATCGCTTCCAAGTCCCTCGTCGAGGTGATGGAGCTGGTCAAGGCGATGGAAGAGAAGTTCGGCGTTTCCGCTGCGGCCCCGGTGGCCGTGGCCGCCGCACCGGCCGCCGGTGGCGCCGCCGCAGCAGCTGCCGAGGAGAAGACCGAATTCACCGTGGTGCTGGCTGCCACCGGCGAGAAGAAGGTCGAGGTGATCAAGGCCGTCCGCGCGATCACCGGCTTGGGTCTCAAGGAAGCCAAGGATCTGGTGGAAGGCGCTCCGCAGACCGTGAAGGAGGGCGTGAGCAAGGACGAAGCCGAGAAGTTCAAGAAGGAGCTGGAAGCCGCCGGCGCGAAGGTCGAGTTGAAGTGAGCGCAGGAGGCACTCATCCCGTGCAGGCCATGGATGGCCGATGAAACGGGATCCACATGTAATTCATGTGGTCATCCCGTGCAGCACACGAAGGTGCGATGGCATGGGCCCCAGCGTCTTTGAAAGACAAAGTCACTGGATTCCCGCTTTTGCGGGAATGACAAGACACCGAGGCTGGGAGCGCAAGCTCCCGGCCTTCGGTCGTTGAAGCAACACAACCACACGAGTCGTTAGCTGGAAGTAGCGGGAGATGGCCTAGCTGGTGCCGGCAGCACCAGCCACTTCCAGGTAACAACTTCACGTTCCCCGCGGCCGTGGACGCATGGCCCGCAAGCTGATCGAGGCTTTTCGCCAATGAGCAATTATTCGTTCACCGAGAAAAAGCGCATCCGCAAGGATTTCGGCAAACGTCCCCCCGTGCTGGACGTCCCCAACCTGCTGACCATCCAGACCGACTCCTATCGCGATTTCCTGCAGGCGGACGTGCCGCCGGCCAAGCGCGAGGACAAAGGCCTGCAAGCCGCGCTGAAATCGGTGTTCCCGATCGTGAGTTACAGCGGCAACGCTGCGCTGGAATTCGTCGAGTACCGTTTCGGCGAGCCCGCATTCGACGAACGCGAATGCCGCATGCGTGGCATGAGTTACGGTGCGCCGTTGCGCGTGACCGTGCGCCTGGTGATCTACGACAAGGACTCCCCGGCTTCGAAGAAAGCTGTGAAGCTGGTGAAGGAGCAGGAGGTCTACATGGGCGAGATTCCGCTCATGACCGAGACCGGCACCTTCATCGTCAACGGCACCGAGCGCGTGATCGTGTCGCAGTTGCACCGTTCGCCCGGGGTGTTCTTCGATCACGACAAGGGCAAGACGCATTCGTCCGGCAAGCTGCTGTACTCCGCGCGCATCATTCCTTATCGCGGCTCGTGGCTGGATTTCGAGTTCGATCCGAAAGACGCGCTGTTCACTCGCATCGATCGCCGTCGCAAGCTGCCGGTGACGGTGCTGCTGCGCGCGCTCGGTTACACCAACGAAGAAATCCTGGACATCTTCTTCGAGCACAACGTGTTCCACCTCGGCGAAGGCGGCCACGTCAAGCTCGATCTCGTGCCGGAACGCCTGCGCGGCGAAACGCTGAATTTCGATCTGGTTGCCGACGGCAAGGTGCTGGTCGAAGCCGGCAAGCGCATCACCGCGCGTCATGTGCGCGCGCTGAAGGATGCAAAGATCAAGACGCTGGAAGTGCCCGACGAATATCTCGCCGGCCGCTTGCTGGCGCGCGACATCGTGGACACCAATACCGGCGAGCTGCTCGCCGCCGCGAACTCGGAGCTTACGGCCGACGAAATCGCCAAATTCCGCAAGGCCGGCATCGACACGGTCGAGACGCTTTACGTCAACGATCTGGATCGCGGCCCGTACATTTCCAACACGCTGCGCATCGATTCGACCAAGACGCAACTGGAAGCGCTGGTCGAGATCTATCGCATGATGCGTCCGGGGGAGCCACCCACGAAAGAGGCGGCGCAAAATCTTTTCTACAACCTGTTCTTCACCTTCGAGCGCTATGACCTGTCCGCGGTCGGCCGCATGAAGTTCAACCGCCGCGTCGGCCGCAAGGAAATCACCGGCCCGGGCGTGTTGTACGACTGGAAATATTTCGGTGAGCGCAAGGACGAGAACGCGGAGAAGCTGGTCAAGGAACTCGGTCAGACGTCCGACATCCTCGATGTGCTGAAGGTGCTGATCGCGATCCGCAACGGCCAGGGTACCGTGGACGACATCGATCACCTCGGCAATCGCCGTGTGCGCAGTGTCGGCGAAATGGCAGAGAACACCTTCCGTATCGGCCTGGTGCGCGTGGAGCGCGCGGTCAAGGAGCGTCTGTCGCTGGCGGAAGCCGACAACCTCGGCCCGCAGGATCTGATCAACGCCAAGCCGGTCGCGGCGGCGGTGAAGGAGTTCTTCGGCTCCTCGCAGTTGTCGCAGTTCATGGATCAAAACAATCCGCTGTCGGAAGTCACACACAAGCGCCGCGTTTCGGCGCTGGGCCCGGGCGGCCTGACGCGCGAGCGCGCGGGCTTCGAAGTGCGTGACGTGCACCCGACGCACTACGGCCGCGTGTGCACCATCGAAACGCCGGAAGGTCCGAACATCGGTCTGATCAATTCGCTGGCCGTATATGCGCGCACCAACCAGTACGGCTTCCTCGAGACGCCGTACCGCAAGGTCGTCAACGGCAAGGTCACCGATCAGGTCGAATACCTGTCGGCGATCGAGGAAGGCGACTACGTCATCGCACAGGCGAACTCGCCCTTGAACAAGGAAGGCAAGTTCGAAGAAGACTTCGTGTCCTGCCGTTTCCGTGGCGAGTCGGAATTGCGTCCGGCATCCGACATCAACTACATGGACGTGTCGCCGATGCAGACCGTGTCGGTGGCGGCCGCGCTCGTTCCGTTCCTGGAACACGACGACGCCAACCGCGCGCTGATGGGCGCCAACATGCAGCGACAGGCGGTTCCGACGCTGCGCGCCGAGAAGCCGCTGGTCGGCACCGGCATCGAACGCGCAGTGGCGCGCGATTCCGGCGTGATCGTCATCGCGCGTCGCGGCGGCGTGATCGAACAGGTCGACGCTGCGCGCATCGTGGTGCGCGTCAACGAAAAGGAGGTCGGCGAGAACGATCCGGGCGTGGACATCTATACGCTCACCAAATACACGCGTTCCAACCAGAACACCAATTTGAACCAGCGCCCGCTGGTGAACGTCGGTGACGTGGTGGCAAAAGGCGACACGTTGGCGGACGGTTCGTCCACCGACTTGGGCGAGCTCGCGCTAGGCCAGAACATGCTGGTCGCGTTCATGCCGTGGAACGGCTACAACTTCGAAGATTCGATCCTGATCTCCGAACGCGTGGTGCAGGAAGACCGCTACACCTCGATCCACATCGAGGAACTGACCTGTCAGGCGCGCGACACCAAGCTCGGTTCCGAGGAAATCACCGCCGACATCCCGAATGTCGGCGAGCAGGCGCTGGCGCGTCTGGACGAGTCCGGCATCGTCTACATCGGTGCGGAAGTGAAGGCGGGCGACATTCTGGTCGGCAAGGTCACGCCCAAGGGCGAGTCACAATTGACGCCGGAAGAGAAACTGCTGCGCGCGATCTTCGGCGAGAAGGCGTCCGACGTGAAGGACAGCTCGCTGCGCGTGCCGCCCGGCATGGACGGCACCGTCATCGACGTGCAGGTATTCACGCGCGACGGCATCGAGAAGGACAAGCGCGCCAAGCAGATCGAGGAAATGGAGATCAAGCGCATCCGCAAGGATCTGGACGACCAGTTCCGGATCCTCGAGGGCGCGATCTACGCGCGTATGCGCGAGAAGCTGCATGGCAAGCACGCCAACAGCGGTCCGCAGGGCCTCAAGAAGGGCGCGGTCATCACCAACGATTACCTCGACAGCCTGAAGAAGGACGAGTGGTTCAAGATCAATCCCAAGGACGAGGAAGCTGGCGAGTTCATAGAGCGCGCGGCCGAGCAGATCAAGCGCCACAAGGAAGCCTTCGACCGCCGCTTCCGGGAGAAGCAGGCCAAGATCACCGCGGGCGACGATCTCGCCCCCGGCGTGCTGAAGATGGTCAAGGTCCACCTCGCGGTGAAGCGCCGCATCCAGCCCGGCGACAAGATGGCCGGCCGGCACGGCAACAAGGGCGTGGTGTCGATGATCGTGCCGGTGGAAGACATGCCGTTCATGGAAGACGGCACGCCGGTCGACATCGTGCTGAATCCGCTGGGCGTGCCCTCGCGCATGAACATCGGCCAGATTCTGGAGACGCATCTGGGCTGGGCCGCGAAAGGCATCGGCCAGAAGATCGGCAAGATGCTAGAAGCGCAGGAGAAGGTCTCGAAGATTCGAGACTTCCTCGATCAGGTTTACAACTCGGAAAAATCCGGGCGGCACGTGAATCTGAAATCGCTGAAGGACGAGGAGGTGTTGCAACTCGCGCACAACCTGCAAGCGGGGGTGCCGATGGCGACGCCGGTGTTCGACGGCGCCAACGAGGACGAGATCAAGGCGATGCTGAAATTGGCGGATTTGCCGGTTTCGGGTCAGACGACGCTGATCGACGGACGCACCGGCGAACCGTTCGACCGTCCGGTCACCGTGGGCTACATGCACATGCTGAAGTTGAACCACCTGGTCGACGACAAGATGCACGCGCGTTCCACCGGCCCGTACTCGCTCGTCACGCAGCAGCCGCTGGGCGGCAAGGCGCAGTTCGGCGGTCAGCGCTTCGGCGAAATGGAAGTGTGGGCGCTGGAAGCCTATGGCGCGGCCTACACCCTGCAGGAAATGCTGACGGTGAAGTCCGACGACGTGCAGGGCCGCAACCAGATGTACAAGAACATCGTCGACGGCGAACACGAAATGGCGGCCGGCATGCCCGAGTCGTTCAACGTGCTGGTCAAGGAAATCCGCTCGCTGGCGATCGATATCGAGTTGAACGAAAGGTGATCAAACAGGGAGCAGGGCAGAAAAAGCAGGAACGGCGAGCCATCGCGACCTGCATTGCCCAGCTCCCCGCTCCCTTTTTTCCGACTCATCAACTCGACAAACGAATTTCTCCGTAACGGAGTGAACAAATGAAAGACTTGCTCAACCTGTTCAACCAGCAAACCGCACCGCTGGATTTCGACGCGATCAAGATCGCGCTGGCGTCGCCGGATCTGATCCGCTCGTGGTCGTGGGGCGAGGTGAAGAAGCCCGAGACGATCAACTACCGGACGTTCAAGCCCGAACGTGATGGTTTGTTCTGCGCGGCGATCTTCGGTCCGGTCAAGGATTACGAATGCCTGTGCGGCAAGTACAAGCGCATGAAGCACCGCGGCGTGGTCTGCGAGAAGTGCGGCACGGAAGTGACGCTGGCCAAGGTGCGCCGCGAGCGCATGGGCCACATCGAACTGGCCTCACCCGTCGCGCACATCTGGTTTTTGAAGTCGCTGCCGTCCCGAATTGGCCTGATGCTGGACATGACGCTGCGCGACATCGAGCGCATCCTGTATTTCGAAGCGTATGTCGTGATCGATCCGGGCCTGACGGCTCTCGAGCGCGGTCAGATGCTGACGGAAGACCAGTACCTCACCGCGGTCGAGGAACACGGCGACGAGTTCGACGCGCGCATGGGCGCCGAAGCCGTGTACGAGCTGCTGCGTTCGCTCGACCTCAACGGCGAAATGGTGCGGCTGAAGGAGGAAATCGCCGCCACCAACTCCGAAACCAAGCTGAAGCGCCTCACCAAGCGGATCAAGCTGATCGAGGCGTTCATCGAGTCAGGCAACCGTCCGGAATGGATGGTGATGACGGTGCTACCGGTGCTGCCGCCGGATCTGCGTCCGCTGGTCCCGCTGGAAGGGGGCCGCTTCGCCACGTCAGATTTGAACGATCTCTATCGCCGCGTGATCAACCGCAATAACCGGCTGAAGCGGCTGCTGGAACTCAACGCGCCCGACATCATCGTGCGCAACGAGAAGCGCATGCTGCAGGAATCAGTGGACGCGCTGATGGACAACGGCCGTCGCGGCCGCGCCATCACGGGCACCAACAAGCGCGCGCTGAAGTCGCTCGCCGACATGATCAAGGGTAAGCAGGGCCGGTTCCGCCAGAACCTGCTGGGCAAGCGCGTGGATTATTCCGGCCGTTCGGTGATCGTGGTTGGTCCGACGCTGAAACTGCACCAGTGCGGCCTGCCGAAGAAGATGGCGCTGGAGCTGTTCAAGCCTTTCATCTTCTCCAAGCTGCAACGCCGCGGACTCGCCACCACCATCAAGGCGGCGAAGAAACTGGTCGAGCGCGAAGAAGCCGAAGTGTGGGACATCCTCGAAGAGGTGATCCGCGAGCATCCTGTGCTGCTTAACCGCGCGCCGACGTTGCATCGCCTGGGCATCCAGGCGTTCGAGCCGGTGTTGATCGAAGGCAAGGCGATCCAGTTACATCCGCTGGTCTGCACTGCGTTCAACGCCGACTTCGACGGCGACCAGATGGCCGTGCACGTGCCGCTGTCGATCGAGGCGCAGCTCGAAGCGCGCGCGTTGATGATGTCGTCCAACAACATTCTCTCGCCCGCCAACGGCGAGCCGATCATCGTGCCCACGCAGGATGTGGTGCTCGGTCTGTATTACATGACGCGCGAGCTGGTCGGTGCCAAGGGCGAGGGCATGGTGTTTTCGGATATTTCCGAAGTGCGCCGCGCCTACGACAACCGCGCCGTGGAACTGCATGCGAAAGTGAAGGTGCGCATCCGCGAAACGTTTAGGAACGAGAGCGAAGAAGCGCAGACGAAAACTTCCCTCGTGGACACCACCGTGGGCCGTGCGCTGCTGGCCGAGATCCTGCCCGAAGGCCTGGCGTTCTCGCGTATCAACACCGAGCTGACGAAGAAAGCGATCTCGCGTTTGATCAACGCGTGCTACCGCGAACTGGGCCTGAAGGAAACCGTCGTGTTCGCGGACAAGTTGATGTACACCGGCTTCCGCTTCGCCACGCGCGCCGGTATTTCCATCGGCATCGACGACATGAAGATTCCAGGTGAGAAGAAAGCGATCCTGGAAGAGGCCGAAAAAGAAGTCGTCGAAATCCAGGAGCAGTTCCAATCCGGCCTGGTCACTGCGGGCGAACGCTACAACAAGGTCGTCGACATCTGGTCGCGCACCAACGAGCAGATCGCCAAGGCGATGATCGAGGGAATCGGCACGCAAAAGGCCAAAACACGCGACGGCAAGACGGTCGAAGAGAAGTCGATGAACTCGATCTACATCATGGCCGATTCTGGCGCGCGCGGTAGCGCGGCGCAGATCCGCCAGCTCGCCGGCATGCGTGGCCTGATGGCCAAACCTGACGGCTCGATCATCGAGACGCCGATCAAGGCCAACTTCCGCGAAGGCTTGGACGTGTTGCAGTACTTCATCTCCACTCATGGCGCGCGCAAGGGCTTGGCCGACACCGCATTGAAGACCGCGAACTCCGGTTATCTGACGCGGCGTCTGGTGGACGTGGCGCAGGACGTGGTGGTGACCGAGCACGATTGCGGCACCGAAAACGGCCTCACCATGCAGCCGATCGTGGAAGGCGGCGACGTTGTCGAGCCGCTGCGCGAGCGCGTGCTCGGCCGCGTGGTGGTCGAGGACGTGTACGCGCCGGGCGAGGACGACAAGCCGATCGTCACGCGCAACACGCTGCTCAACGAAGCGATGGTCGACAAGCTGGACGCCGCCGGCGTGCAGAGCGTCAAGGTGCGTTCGCCGATCACCTGCGACGCGCCGTTCGGTGTGTGCGCGCTGTGTTACGGCCGCGATCTGGCGCGCGGACATCTCGTCAACATCGGCGAAGCGGTTGGCGTGATCGCCGCGCAGTCGATCGGCGAACCCGGCACGCAGCTCACCATGCGTACGTTCCACATTGGCGGCGCGGCTTCGCGAGCCGCCGCGGTGGACAGCGTGGTGGTGAAGACCACTGGCAACCTGAAGTTCAACAACCTGAAGACCGTGCAGCACTCGCAAGGTCATCTTGTCACGGTGTCGCGTTCGGGCGAAGTGAGCGTGATCGACGCGCACGGCCGCGAGCGCGAGCGCTACAAGGTGCCTTACGGCGCGACGATTTCCGTGAAAGATGGCGCCGAGGTCAAGGCTGGTCAGACGGTGGCGAACTGGGATCCGCACACGCATCCTATCGTGTCGGAAGTGGCCGGCCGCGTGCGCTTCATCGACTTCGTCGACGGCATCACGGTGCAGGCGCAAACCGACGAGCTCACCGGCCTGGAATCGGCGGTGGTCACCGATCCGAAGCGTCGCGGCACCAGCGCCAAGGATCTGCGTCCAACCGTGCGTCTGGAAGACAAGAAGGGCAACGAGTTGAAATTGCCCGGCACCGACATTCCCGCGCAGTACTACCTGCCGGCCGGTGCGATCGTGTCGATCCAGGATGGCGCGGAAGTGGGCGTGGGCGACGTGGTCGCGCGCATCCCGCAGGAAACCTCGAAGACCCGCGACATCACCGGCGGCTTGCCGCGTGTCGCCGATCTGTTCGAGGCGCGCAAACCGAAGGAGCCGGCGATTCTGGCCGAGCGTTCGGGCGTGGTCAGCTTCGGCAAGGACACCAAGGGCAAGCAGCGTCTGATCATCAAGGACGTCGACGGCAACGAGCACGAGGAGCTGATTCCGAAATGGCGTCACGTGATCGTGTTCGAAGGCGAGCACGTGGAGAAGGGCGAAACCGTGGTGGACGGCGAGCCCAATCCGCACGACATTCTTCGATTGCTCGGCGTCGAGCCGCTGGCCGCATACCTGGTCAAGGAAATCCAGGACGTGTACCGCCTGCAGGGCGTGAAGATCAACGACAAGCACATCGAGGCGATCATCCGCCAGATGCTGCGCAAGGCAGAGATCACCGATCCAGGCGACACCACGTTCCTGCGCGGCGAACAAGTCGATCGTCTGCAGGTGCTGGAAGCCAACAGAAAGGCCGAAGCGCGCAATGAACGCGGCGCGCAGTTCGATCCGGTGCTGCTCGGCATCACCAAAGCCTCGCTCGCAACGGAGTCGTTCATTTCGGCCGCGTCGTTCCAGGAAACCACGCGCGTGCTGACGGATGCTGCGGTGAAAGGCAAACGCGACGACTTGCGTGGACTGAAGGAGAACGTTATAGTTGGCCGCTTGATTCCTGCCGGGACGGGGCTCGCTTACCATGCTCGACGCAAGAGCACGGCAAGCGGGTTGACCGAGTCGGAAATGGAAACCTTGGCCGGCGTATCCGCTGCATTCGAGGAGCCGCCCGCCGCAGAAACCTCGACCAACGGCTGACGTTCGCCGTTGCGGGCCTGAAACCACGCGGCCCGATCAACATCGAAATGAGGCGCAAGGATGCGCTTCGTGTTCGAGCGCAGGGAGCCACCGCGGCGCGAGTGCTTGTGCAGATTCGCGATTCCGTGTTAAATTTCCGCTTCTGGGCAGGCCGGTTCTTACCGGTCTGCCCTTGTGTTTCCAAGGGACTTCAGATCGCATGTCGACCGTCAATCAGCTGGTGCGCAAACCGCGCAGCCCGAAGACGTACAAGAGCGCTTCCCCTGCGCTGCAGAACTGTCCGCAACGTCGTGGCGTGTGCACACGCGTGTACACCACCACGCCGAAAAAGCCGAACTCGGCGATGCGCAAGGTGGCCAAGGTGCGCCTCACCAACGGCTATGAAGTGATCAGCTACATCGGCGGCGAAGGCCACAACCTGCAGGAACACTCGGTGGTGCTGATCCGCGGCGGACGCGTCAAGGACCTGCCGGGCGTGCGTTACCACACTGTGCGCGGTTCGCTGGACTGCGCCGGCATCGCCAAGCGCCGCAAGTCGCGTTCCAAGTACGGCGCCAAGCGGCCGAAGGCTTGATAACGGTTACGGGTTTCGGGTTTGGCTCTCAACCGATGACCGATGACCACTGACCAATAACTCAGGTATTTACATGTCACGCAAAGGTTCGCATCCCGCCCGCGTCACCTTGCCGGATCCCAAGCACGGCAGCGAGCTGATCGCGCGCTTCATCAACATGGTGATGAAGAACGGCAAGAAGTCCGTGGCCGAGTCGATCGTCTACGGCGCGCTGGAACAACTCGGCCAGAAACACGCCGAGCCGGTCGCGCTGGTGGAGAAGGCGCTAAACAACGTCGCGCCCGCAGTCGAGGTGAAATCGCGGCGCGTCGGCGGCGCGACATACCAGGTGCCGGTGGAAGTGCGCGCCTCGCGGCGCACTGCGCTGGCGATGCGCTGGACCATCGACGCGGCGCGCAAGCGCGGCGAGAACTCGATGCCGCGCAAGCTGGCGGCGGAGCTGCTGGATGCTTCCGAGAACCGTGGCGGCGCCGTCAAGAAGCGCGAAGAGACACACCGCATGGCGGAAGCCAACAAGGCTTTCTCGCACTACCGCTGGTAATCACCAATATTCAGGATCACGCTGTGCCTCGTACCACACCCATCGAGCGCTACCGGAACTTCGGCATCATGGCCCACATCGATGCCGGCAAGACCACCACGACCGAGCGCATCCTCTTCTACACCGGCGTCAATCACAAGATCGGCGAGGTGCACGAGGGTGCCGCGACGATGGACTGGATGGAGCAGGAACAGGAGCGCGGAATCACCATTACCTCCGCGGCCACGACCTGCTTCTGGAAGGGCATGGACATGTCCTTCCCCGAGCATCGCTTCAACATCATCGACACGCCCGGGCACGTCGACTTCACCATCGAAGTCGAGCGTTCGTTGCGTGTGCTCGACGGCGCGGTGTTCGTGCTGTGCGCCGTGGGCGGCGTGCAGCCGCAGTCGGAAACCGTCTGGCGGCAGGCCAACAAATACGGCGTGCCGCGGCTTGCGTTCGTTAACAAGATGGACCGCACCGGCGCCGATTTCGACAAGGTGGTCGGTCAGTTGAAGTCGCGCCTCAACGCGCGCCCGGTGCCAATGCAGGTGCCGATCGGCGCCGAAGACAATTTCGAAGGCGTGATCGACTTGGTGAAGATGAAGGCGATCTACTGGGACGCCGCATCGCAAGGCACCAAGTTCGAATATCGCGACATTCCCGCCGAGCTCGTCGACAAGGCAAAGAAGGCGCGGGAGCACATGGTCGAGTCGGCCGCGGAAACTTCCGAAGAGCTGATGAACAAGTACCTCGAAGAGGGCGACCTCTCTGAGGCCGAGATCATCGCGGGCATCCGCGCGGGCACGATCGCCAACTCGATCATTCCGGTCTACTGCGGCACGGCCTTCAAGAACAAGGGCGTGCAGGCGATGCTGGACGCGGTGATCCAATTGTTGCCTGCGCCGTCGGATCGTCCGCCGGTGAAGGGCGTGGACGAGAACGAGCACGAGGCCAGCCGCAAGGCCGGCGACGATCAGCCATTCTCGGCACTCGCGTTCAAGATCATGACCGATCCGTTCGTCGGCTCGCTGACGTTCTTCCGCGTCTACTCGGGCACGCTCAACTCCGGCGACACCATCTACAACCCGGTGAAGTCGAAGAAGGAGCGCATCGGCCGGCTGCTGCAGATGCACGCCGCAGAGCGCAGCGAGATAAAAGAAGTGCGCGCGGGCGACATCGCCGCGGCCGTCGGTCTGAAGGACGTCACCACCGGCGATACGCTGTGCGCGCCGGATCACGTGATCACGCTGGAACGCATGAGCTTCCCGGATCCGGTGATCGCGATGGCGGTCGAGCCGAAGACCAAGTCCGATCAGGAGAAGATGGGCATCGCGCTGTCGCGCCTGGCGCAGGAGGATCCGTCCTTCCGCGTGCGCACCGACGAGGAATCCGGCCAGACCATCATCGCCGGCATGGGCGAGCTGCATCTGGAAATCATCGTCGACCGCATGAAGCGCGAGTTCAACGTCGAGGCCAATGTCGGCAAGCCGCAGGTCGCGTACCGCGAAACGATCCGCAAGGCCGTGCGTCAGGAAGGCAAATTCGTGCGCCAGTCGGGCGGCAAGGGCCAGTACGGCCATGTCGTGCTGGAGATCGAACCGCAGGAGCGCGGCAAGGGTTATCTGTTCGAGAACGGCATCGTCGGCGGCGTGATTCCGAAGGAATACATCCCGGCGGTCGACAAGGGAATCCAGGAAGCCATCGCCAACGGCGTGATGGCCGGGTTCCCGATCGTCGACGTCAAGGTGCGACTGGTCGACGGTTCTTACCACGAAGTCGACTCGTCGGAAATGGCGTTCAAGATCGCGGGATCGATGGGCTTCAAGGAAGGCTTCCAGAAAGCCAATCCGGTGTTGCTCGAGCCGATCATGAAGGTCGAAGTCGTGACGCCCGAGGATTACATGGGCGACGTGATGGGCGACCTGTCACGCCGGCGCGGAGTCCTGCAGGGTTCCGATGACTCGCCGTCGGGCAAGGTCATCAACGCGATGGTGCCGCTGGGCGAAATGTTCGGCTACGCGACCAGCTTGCGTTCGATGAGCCAAGGCCGCGCCACCTTCACGATGGAATTCGATCACTACGCCGAAGCGCCCAACAGCATCGCCGAAGCAGTGATCAAGAAGAGCTGAGAGCAGGAAGCAGGGTGAAGAGAGCAGAGAAGAGCGGCAACAACAAAAGTTTGTTCGAGTTTCCCGGCTCTTTAATCCCTGCTCCCCTCTAGATTGAAAAACAACGTATTCGCCACTGAATCAAAAGACTCGCAAAGGTAACAGCCATGTCCAAAGAGAAATTCGAGCGCAAGAAGCCGCACGTGAACGTGGGAACGATCGGACACGTGGACCACGGCAAGACGACGTTGACGGCGGCGCTGACGAAGGTGGGCGCGGAGCGCTTTGGCGGCGAGTTCAAGGCCTACGACCAGATCGACGCGGCGCCGGAAGAGAAGGCGCGCGGCATCACGATTTCGACGGCGCACGTGGAGTACGAGTCGCCCAACCGGCACTACGCGCACGTGGACTGCCCGGGTCACGCGGACTACGTGAAGAACATGATCACCGGCGCTGCGCAGATGGACGGCGCGATCCTGGTGGTTTCTGCGGCCGATGGTCCGATGCCGCAGACGCGCGAGCACATCCTGCTGGCGCGTCAGGTGGGCGTGCCCTACATCGTGGTGTACATGAACAAGGCGGACATGGTGGACGACGCCGAGCTTTTGGAACTGGTCGAGATGGAAGTGCGCGAACTGCTCTCGAAGTACGAGTTCCCGGGCGACGACACGCCGATCATCAAGGGTTCGGCCCTCAAAGCACTCGAAGGCGACCAGTCCGACATTGGCGTGCCTTCGATCATCAAGCTGGTGGACTCGCTGGACGCCTATATTCCGGAGCCCAAGCGCGACATCGACAAGCCGTTCCTGATGCCGGTGGAAGACGTGTTCTCGATTTCGGGGCGCGGCACGGTGGTGACGGGGCGTATCGAGCGCGGCGTGATCAAGGTGGGTGACGAAGTGGAGATCGTCGGCATCCGTCCGACCACCAAGACCACGGTGACCGGGGTCGAGATGTTCCGGAAGCTGCTGGACCAGGGCCAGGCCGGCGACAACGCAGGCTTGCTGCTGCGCGGCACCAAGCGCGAGGAAGTCGAGCGCGGTCAGGTGCTGTGCAAGCCCGGTTCGATCACCCCGCACACCAAGTTCGAGGCGGAAGTGTATTGCCTCAGCAAGGAAGAAGGCGGCCGACACACGCCGTTCTTCAAGGGCTACCGTCCGCAGTTCTACTTCCGCACCACCGACATCACCGGCGCGGTGGAGCTGCCGGCGGGTGTGGAGATGGTGATGCCGGGCGACAACGTGAAGATGACGGTGAGCCTGATTCACCCGATCGCGATGGAGGAAGGCCTGAGATTCGCCATCCGCGAAGGCGGCCGCACGGTGGGTGCGGGTGTGGTGACCAAGATTATTGAGTGACCGTTATTCCTGACACGGCTTTGCCGTGCAGGGAATAACTCCAGGTGTTCATGCGCCCAAAGAGTCGGTCGCATATAACACCGGGAGAGCAAAGACAGCGAGAAGCTGCCCCGAAAGGCAATGTTCTTTTTAGAGAGATACGACCATGGCAAACCAGAACATTCGCATCAGGCTGAAGGCGTATGACCACCGCCTGATCGACCGCTCGGCGAGCGAGATCGTGGAGACGGCCAAGCGCACCGGTGCCACCGTGCGCGGCCCGATTCCGCTGCCGACCAAGATCGAGCGCTACACCATTCTGGTTTCGCCGCACGTGGACAAGGATGCGCGCGACCAGTACGAGACGCGCACGCACAAGCGCGTGCTCGACATCGTCGATCCAAACGACAAGACGGTCGATGCATTGATGAAACTGGATCTCGCCGCAGGCGTTGACGTCCAGATCAAGCTGGGATGAAGCCGGATTCGGGAATGGGGATTAGAGGTTCGTCAAACGCTGCAAGGAATTCCGAATCTCGAACTCACAATCCCAGACAAGAGAAACGAACATGAGTATCGGACTGGTAGGAAAGAAATGCGGCATGAGTCGCATCTTCACCGAAGACGGACGTTCGGTGCCGGTGACGCTGATCGAGGCGACGCCGAACCGCGTGACGCAGGTGAAGACGCTCGACTCGGACGGCTACGCTGCGATACAGGTCACCGCGGGCGTGAAGCGCGCGTCCTTGCTCAGCAAGCCGGCGAAGGGCCACTACGCCAAGGCGAAAGTGGAACCCGGCCGCGGCCTGTGGGAATTCCGTCTGGACGAAAAAGAGTCCGGCAAGTACGAAGTCGGCGCCGAGATCAAGGCCGACGAAGTGTTCAAGGTCGGCCAGAAGGTCGATGTCGCGGGCGTGACCAAGGGCAAGGGCTTCCAGGGCACGATCAAGCGCTGGAATTTCACGATGGGCGATGCCACGCACGGCAACTCGCTGTCGCACCGCGCGCCGGGTTCGATCGGTCAGCGCCAGACGCCGGGTCGCGTGTTCCCGGGCAAGAAGATGGCCGGACACATGGGCAGCGTGAACCGCTCGGCCATGAATCTGGAAGTGATGCTCGTGGATGCGGAGCGCCATCTGATCGCGGTCAAGGGCGCGGTGCCCGGCGCGACCGGCGGCGACGTGATCGTGCGTCCGGCGGCGAAGGCTTGAGGAGAGCGACGATGGAACTGAATGTAATCGGCGCGGCCTCGCTGAAAGTTTCCGAAGACGTGTTCGGTGCCGCGTTCAAGCGCGATCTGGTGCACCAAGTCGTCACCGCGTACCGCAACGCCGGCCGCGCGGGTACCAAGGCGACGCTCAACCACAGCGAAGTCTCGGGTACGACGAAGAAATTCAAAAAACAGAAGGGCGGCGGCGCGCGTCACGGCGATTATCGCGCCAACATCTTCGTCGGTGGCGCGCATGGTCACGCGCTGGAGCCGCGCGATTTCTCGCAGAAGGTCAACCGCAAGATGTACCGCGGCGCGTTGCGTTCGATCCTGGCTGAGTTGAATCGCCAGAATCGTCTGAAAATCGTGCCGCAGTTCGGTGTGGATGCGCCGAAGACGAAGAATCTGATCGGCAAGCTCGATCAGCTCGAAGCCAGAGGCAAAACGCTCATCGTGGCGGATGAAGTCAACGAGAACCTGTATCTCGCTGCGCGCAACAACCCCAAGGTGATCGACGTCGTCGACGTAAACGGTTTGAATCCGGTGGCGCTGGTGGGTGCCGATCACGTAGTGATGACGGTGGACGCGGTGAAGAAGATCGAGGAGTGGCTGGCATGAGCAACGAAACCGCACTGAACCGTCGTGTGCTTTCGGTGTTGCGCGCGCCGCGCATTTCCGAAAAGAGCGCCAAGCTCGCCGAGCACAACCAGTACGTGTTCGAGGTGGCGTCCGATGCCACCAAGTCCGATGTCAAGTCCGCAGTCGAAGCTTTGTTCGACGTCAGCGTGCTGTCGGTGAACATGGTCAACATCAAGGGCAAGCAGAAGCTCTTTCGCTTCCGTCCCGGCCGCAAGGCCAACGTGCGCAAGGCGTACGTGCGTCTGGCCGAAGGCCAGAGCATCGACGTCACCGCCAAGGCCTGATCGAAGATTGAAGAAGGTGCAATGAGATGGCACTGATCACTCCCAAGCCGACTTCGCCCGGACGCCGTGGCATGGTGCGCGTGGCGACGGCCGGCCTGCACAAGGGCGCGCCGTACGCGCCGCTCACCGAGCCGCAGGCCAAGACCGGCGGCCGCAACCACTACGGGCGCATCACCACGCGCCACAAGGGTGGCGGTCACAAGCAGCATTACCGCATCATCGATTTCAAGCGCGACAAGCAGGGGATCGCCTGCCGCATCGAGCGGCTGGAATACGACCCCAACCGCACCGCGCACATTGCGCTGCTGCTGTATGTGGACGGCGAGCGCCGCTACATCATCGCGCCAAAGGGCGTGCAGGTTGGCGACCAATTGATGGCCGGGCGCGATGCGCCGATCAAGGCGGGTAACGCGCTGCCCTTGCGCAACATTCCGATCGGTACCACGGTGCATTGCGTCGAGATGAAGCCGGGCAAGGGCGCACAGCTCGCGCGCAGTGCTGGCGCTTCCGCGCAATTGATCGCGCGCGAATCCGGTTACGCCACGCTGCGTCTGCGTTCGGGCGAAACCCGCCGCGTCGCGGTGGAATGCCAAGCAACGATCGGCGAAGTCGGCAATTCGGAACACAGCCTGCGCAAGCTCGGCAAGGCGGGCGCCAAACGCTGGCGCGGCATCAAGCCGACGGTACGCGGCGTCGTGATGAATCCGGTGGACCACCCGCACGGTGGCGGCGAAGGCCGCACCTCCGGCGGCCGTCATCCGGTCAGCCCGTGGGGCACGCCGACCAAGGGTTACAAGACGCGCAACAACAAGCGCACGCAGAAATTCATTGTGCGCCGTCGCAAGTAAGGGCTCATACAAATGCCACGTTCACTCAAGAAAGGTCCTTTCGTCGATCTGCACCTGCTGAAGAAGGTGGAGGCTGCGAGTGCGTCCAACAGCAAACGTCCCATCAAGACCTGGTCGCGGCGTTCGATGATCGTGCCGGAGATGGTCGGCCTGACGATTGCCGTGCACAACGGCCGTCAGCACGTACCTGTGCTGGTCAACGAGAACATGGTCGGGCACAAGCTGGGCGAATTCGCGGCCACGCGCATCTTCAAGGGCCACACCGCCGGCGACAAGAAGGCCGCCGCGCCTGCGGGCAAGCCCGCCGGCGCGCCCGCAGCGGCTGCACCCGCCTCTGCTGCGCCGGCCGCCAAGTGATGGGAACCGCCATGAGCACGACGAACTCGACCGAAGCAAAAGCCATCCTGCGCGGCGCCCGCATTTCGGCGCAGAAGGCGCGGCTGATCGCCGACCTGGTGCGCGGCATGCCGGTGGGCAACGCCAGCGCGGTGCTGGAACACACGCCAAAGAAAGCCGCGCACATCGTGCGCAAGGTGCTGCTCTCGGCGGTGGCCAATGCCGAAAACAATCTCGGGGCTGACGTGGACGAACTGAAAGTCGCGCGGGTGTTCGTCGACGAAGGTCCGGTCATGAAGCGCATGCGCGCACGCGCGAAGGGCCGCGGCGCGCGGATCTTGAAACGCACGGCACATATCACCGTGGTCGTGGGTTCTTAAGGAATCTCCATGATCTTGCTTCCGCACTCCCACACCCCCCGCGCGCGGTTCGCTTCGCTCCCCGCGCGCTGGCCCCTTGACTCAAGGGGGCTGCAAACCAACGTTCAGGGACACTGAAACATGGGTCACAAAGTCAATCCGGTCGGCATCCGCCTTGGTATTTCCAAGGACTGGAATTCCAAGTGGTATGCGCCCAAGCGCGAGTTCGCGACCAATCTCGTCGCGGATCTCAAGGTGCGCGAACTGCTCAAGTCGCGTCTCGCGCAGGCCGGCGTGTCGAAGATCCAGATCGAGCGTCCCGCCAAGAACGCCCGCATCACCATCCACACGGCGCGTCCGGGCGTGGTGATCGGCAAGAAGGGCGAGGACATCGAAAAGCTGCGCAACGACGTCTCCAAGATCATGGGTGTGCCCGCACACATCAACGTCAACGAAGTGCGCAAGCCGGAGATCGACGCGCAGCTCGTCGCCGAGAACATCGCGCAGCAGTTGGAGCGCCGCATCATGTTCCGCCGCGCGATGAAGCGCAGCGTGCAGAACGCGATGCGTCTGGGTGCGCTGGGCATCAAGGTCAATGTGGCGGGCCGCTTGAACGGCGCCGAGATCGCGCGGTCCGAGTGGTATCGCGAGGGCCGCGTGCCGCTGCACACGTTGCGTGCTGACATCGACTACGGCTTCGCCGAAGCCAAGACCACTTACGGCGTGATCGGCGTGAAGGTGTGGATCTACAAGGGCGAGATCTTCGATTTCTCCGCGGTCGGCCAGGCCGCGAAGGAAGAGGAGCGCAACGAAAACGTGCAGCCGACGCGCCGGCCGCGCGCCGACCGTGACGAGGAAGCGCCTCGCCGCGAGCGCGCGCCGCGCCGCGAGCGGGATCGCACATAGAAGTAAGAGCTTTTCTAAAAGTGCAAACAGGGATGTTTGCTTTTTGATCTTCGCGATCCGGATGATCGCAAAGGATTTTTATGTTGCAACCAAAGCGAACAAAATTCCGCAAGCAGTTCAAGGGACGCAACGACGGCCTGAGCCACAGCGGCAACCTCGTCAGTTTCGGCGAATACGGCCTGAAAGCGACCACGCACGGCATGCTGACCGCGCGCCAGATCGAGGCGGCGCGCCGCTGCATCACGCGCTACGTCAAGCGCGGCGGCAAGTTGTGGATCCGCGTATTCCCGGACAAGCCGATCACCAAGAAGCCGATCGAAGTGCGCATGGGCGCGGGCAAGGGTAACGTGGAGTACTGGGTGGCGCCGGTGCAGCCGGGCCGCATGTTGTACGAAATCGAAGGCGTGACCGAAGCAGAGGCGCGCGAGGCGTTCCGTCTGGCGGCGGCCAAACTCTCGGTGCAGACCCAATTCGCGACACGGGCGGTGCTGTGATGAAAATCAGCGAGATGCGCGGTCAATCCGCAGGCGACTTGAACGAGCACATCCTCGAACTGCGCCGCGAGCAGTTCTCCTTGCGCATGCAGAAAGCACAGGACGGCAGCGCCAAGACGCACGAGTTCAAACGCGTCCGCCGCGAAATCGCGCGCGCGCAAACCGTGCTGGCCGAAAAATCGAAACAAGGTGGCTCGAAATGAGCGAACAGAAGACTTCACGCACCCTCGAAGGCCGCGTGCTGAGCAACAAGATGGACAAGACCGTCACCGTGCTGGTGGAGCGTCAGGAGCAGCACGGCCTGTACGGCAAGTTGCTGCGGCGTTCGACCAAGCTGCACGCGCACGACGAAACCGGTGCGCGCGAGGGCGATCTGGTGCGCATCAGCGAATGTCGGCCGATGTCGAAGACCAAGCATCACCGCGTGGTCGAAATCGTCGCGCGCGCGGCCGAGTGAGGAGATCGCAGCCATGATCCAGATGCAATCCACATTGGCCGCGGCTGACAACAGCGGCGCGAAGGAACTGATGTGCATCAAGGTGCTGGGCGGCTCCAAGCGCCGCTACGCCAGCATCGGCGATGTCATCAAGGTGTCCATCCGCGACGCGATCCCGCGCGGCAAGGTGAAGAAGGGTGAGGTATACAACGCCGTGGTGGTACGCACCGCCAAGGGCGTACGCCGCGCCGACGGCTCGCTGATCCGTTTCGACGGCAACGCGGCCGTGCTGCTCAACAACAAGCTCGAGCCGATCGGCACCCGCATCTTTGGACCGGTCACGCGCGAACTGCGCAGCGAGCGTTTCATGAAGATCGTCTCGCTCGCGCCGGAAGTGCTGTAAGGAATTTGCCATGAATCGCATCAAGAAAGGCGACCACGTTGTCGTCATCACGGGCAAGAGCAAGGGCCAGCGCGGCGAAGTGACGCGCGTGACCGGCGATCGCGTCTACGTGCAAAACATCAACTTGGTCAAGCGTCACACCAAGCCCAACCCGCAGGCGAATCAGCCGGGCGGTATTGTCGAGCGCGAGGCGCCGATCCACATTTCCAATGTCATGCTGTTCAACTCCGCCACCGGCAAGGGTGAACGCGTGGGCCGCAAGGTGCTCGGCGACGGGCGTAAGGTTCGCGTGTTCAAAGCGTCCGGCGAAGTCGTGGATGCATGAGGACTTCGACATGACTACGCGATTGCAGAAAATCTACCAGGAAGAAGTCGTGCCGAAGCTGATGCAGCGCTTCGGCTACAAGAACCCGATGCAGGTGCCGCGCATCACCAAAATCACGCTCAACATGGGCGTGGGCGAGGCCGTGGGCAACAAGAAGGTGCTGGAGAACGCGGTGGCCGACATGGCCAAGATCGCAGGCCAGAAACCGGTGACCACCAAGGCACGCGTGTCGGTGGCGAGCTTCAAGATCCGCGATGGCTGGCCGATCGGCTGCAAGGTCACGCTGCGCCGCAACCGCATGTACGAGTTCCTGGACCGGCTGATCAACATCTCGCTGCCGCGCGTGCGCGACTTCCGCGGTGTGTCGGGGCGTTCATTCGACGGCCGCGGCAACTACAACATGGGTGTGAAGGAACAGATCATCTTCCCGGAGATCGATTTCGACCAGGTGGATGCAATGCGCGGCATGGACATCGCCATCTCCACCACCGCCCGCACCGATGAGGAAGCGAAGGCGCTGCTGGAAGCGTTCCGCTTTCCGTTCCGCAATTGATCAGAAAGAGAACCAAGACATGGCAAAGACCTCGATGGTCAACCGCGATCTGAAGCGGATGAAGCTGGTGAAGAAGTACGCTGCCAAGCGCGCCGAGCTGAAGAAGATCGTGCTGAGCCCGAACGCCTCCTATGAGGAGAAGATGGAAGCGCAGACCAAGCTGCAGAAGCTGCCGCGCGATGCCAGCCCCTCTCGCGTGCGCACGCGTTGCGCGCTCACCGGCACGCCGCACGCAGTCAACAAGAAGTTCGGTTTGGGCCGCATGAAGCTGCGCGCCGCGACCATGCACGGCGACGTGCCGGGGCTGCGCAAGGCGAGTTGGTAAGACGGTCAAGGGTTTCAGCTGACGGCCATGGGTTAGAACCCAAAACCCACGACCCATGACACACGACGGATATCGATGCTGGAAACATTCACTCTGCAATAGCGCCTTAGAGCCCCTTGAGTCCAAGGGCTAATCCAAACCGAGCGGAAGCGAGGATTGGATCGGGAGTTGTGGAGGCATTTGGCGCAACAAACAACCTCAACGCTATTGCTGTTTATTCGGAAACCTACCCATGAGCATGACTGATCCCATCGCCGACATGTTCACCCGCATCCGCAATGCCCAAGCCATGGGCAAGCAGACGGTGAGCATGCCGGCATCGAAGCTGAAACTGGCGCTGGCCGAATTACTGAAGGCGGAGGGCTACGTGCTGGACGCGCACAAGAGCGAAGCCGACAACAAAGCCACGCTTGAAATCAAGCTGAAGTATTTCGACGGCAAGCCCGCGATCGAGCGCATCGAGCGCGTCAGCCGTTCCGGCCTGCGCGTGTACCGCGGCAAGGGCGAACTGCCGAAGGTACTCGGCGGCTTGGGCATCTCGATCATTTCGACCTCATCCGGCCTGATGACCGACGCGCAGGCGCGCGCGAAAGGGCTGGGCGGCGAGGTGATCGGAAGAGTTGCGTAAAGGTTATTTGAAATATTTGAAAAGTGCGGCGCCGGACGCGCCGCTTTTTGATCTTTGATCAGGGACGATCAAAGGAGCTTTTAATGTCTCGTGTAGCAAAAAAACCGATTGCTCTGCCCAAGGGCGTGGATTGCCAGATCGGCGCCGACGTCATCACGGTCAAGGGGCCGAAGGGCACGCTGAAGCTGCCGCCGATCGCGGGCGTCAAGGTCGCGATGGAGAACGGTACGTTGACCTGCGTCCCCGCCAACGACGACACCTCGGACAAGTTCGCCGGCACCGCGCGCGCGCTGCTGGCCAACATCGTCAAGGGCGTGACCGAAGGCTACGAGCGCAAGCTGGAGCTGGTGGGCGTGGGGTATCGCGCGCAGATGCAGGGCAAGAATCTCAGCCTCAGCCTGGGTTTTTCGCATCCGGTGGTGTTCGCCGCGCCCGAGGGCGTGACGATCGAAACCCCGACGCAGACCGAAATCCTGATCAAGGGTGCCGACAAGCAGCGCGTCGGCGAAACCGCCGCCAAGATCCGCGCGTTCCGTCCACCCGAACCCTACAAGGGCAAGGGCGTGCGCTACGCAGGAGAGAAGATCACTTTGAAGGAAGCCAAGAAGGCGTAACGAAACGTCATTCCGGCCATGGATCGGCCGGAATCCAGAACCATGGATGGAAATGGATTCCGGCTTTCGCCGGAATGACGCAGAGCCGATCCGCTTCGAGGAAATGAACATGGAAAAGAAAATCGCCCGTCTGCGCCGCGCCAAATCCACGCGCGCGCGCATCCGCAAGCTGGGAGTGCCCCGCCTGACCGTGCACCGCAGCGGCCAGCACATCTATGCGCAGGTGATTGCGCCGGAAGGCGACAAGGTGCTGGCTTCGGCTTCTACCTTGCAAAAGGCGGTGCGCGAAGGGTTGAAGGCGACCAAGAACAAGGATGCCGCGGCTGCGGTCGGCAAGGCCGTGGCCGAAAAAGCGCGTGCCGCCGGCATCGAAGCCGTGGCGTTCGACCGTTCCGGTTTCCGTTACCACGGTCGCGTCAAGGCATTGGCGGATGCGGCGCGAGAGGCGGGCCTGAAATTCTGACAGCCGAGAGGCGGCAGACGAGAGACGAGAGAGGAAAAGCAAACGTCATGCGTAGCACACGTCTCCATCTCCCACTTCCCGCCTCCCGTTACAACAACAAGCGGCTTGACGCCGTAAGCAAATGCCCGCATTGACGGGCGATAAGGTGAAAAGACGATGTCCAGTTCTGATCGTGAAAATTCGGACGGCCTGCTCGAGAAGCTGATCGCCGTCAACCGCGTGGCCAAGACTGTCAAGGGCGGCCGCCAGATGAGCTTCACCGCGTTGACCGTGGTGGGCGATGGCGACGGCAAGGTCGGTTTCGGCTATGGCAAGGCGCGCGAAGTGCCGGTCGCCATTTCCAAGGCGATGGATCGCGCGCGCCGCAACATGGTCAAGGTCGGCCTGAACAACGGGACGCTGTGGTATCCGGTGAAAGCCAACCACGGCGCCGCGCGCGTGTACATGCAGCCGGCTTCCGAAGGTACCGGCGTGATCGCCGGCGGCGCGATGCGCGCCGTGCTGGAAGTGGTCGGCGTCAAGAACGTGCTCGGCAAGGCGGTTGGCTCGCGCAACCCGGTGAATCTGGTGCGCGCCACCATCAAGGGCCTGAAGTCGATGGCTTCGCCGGAGCACATCGCGGCCAAACGCGGCAAGAAGGTCGAAGAGGTGCTGGGCAATGGCTAAGAAGAAAGCGGACAGCGCCGGCACCGTGAAGGTGCGTCTGGTCGGCGGCCTGCGCGGCGTGCGCAGCAGCCATCGCCTGAGCGTCAAGGCGTTGGGTCTCAACAAGACCAACGATGTGCGCGAACTGAAGGACAGTCCGCAGGTGCGCGGTCTGATCCAGACGGTGAACTATCTGGTGCGGGTGGAGGACTAACATGCGCTTGAATACATTGAAACCCGCCAAGGGCGCGCGCCGCGAGCGCGTGCGCGTCGGCCGCGGCATCGGCTCCGGCTTGGGCAAGACCGCGGGCCGTGGCCACAAGGGTCAGTACGCGCGCACCGGCGGCGGCAAGGTCAAGGCCGGCTTCGAAGGCGGTCAGATGCCGCTGCATCGCCGCCTGCCGAAGGTCGGCTTTCGCTCGAAAATGGCGCGCGACAGCCAGGAAGTGCTGCTGTATCGGCTGGCTTCGATCAAGGGCGATACCATCGATCTGGCGGCTTTGCGCGAAGCCGGTCTGGTCGGCGCGCGTGCCAGGCGCGTCAAGATCGTCAAGAAGGGCGAGATCAACCGCGCGGTGAAGCTGTCCGGGGTGCTCGCCACCGCGGGCGCGAAAGCCGCCATCGAAGCCGCCGGCGGCAGCGTGGAGTAAGCGTGGCCGCACCGCAATCCAACAATCCACTCGCCGCCTTCGGCAAGCTCACCGAGCTGCGCCAGCGGCTGCTGTTTGTGGTCGGTGCGCTAGTCGTGTTCCGGCTCGGTTCGTTCATTCCCGTTCCGGGCGTCAATCCGGAAGCGATGACGCGCATGATCGAACAGGGCGGTGGCTTGCTGAACATGTTCAACATGTTTTCGGGCGGCGCGTTGGCGCGCTTCTCGCTGTTCGCGCTGGGCGTGATTCCGTACATCTCGGCGTCCATCGTGGTGCAGATGATGGGCTCGATCGTGCCGGCTTGGCAGCAATTGCGCAAAGAAGGCCAGGCCGGACAACGCATCCTCACCAAGTACACGCGCTGGGGCACCGTTGGTCTTGCGGCATTTCAGGCATTCGGCGTCGCGGTCGCCTTGCAGAAGCAAGGCGTGGCCGGTGGCGTGCCGATCGTGTACGACCCGGGCTTCGGTTTCATCTTCGCTTCGGTGATCGGGCTGACCGCCGGCACCATGTTCCTGATGTGGCTGGGCGAGCAGATCACCGAGCGCGGCGTCGGCAACGGCATCTCGCTGATCATCTTCGCCGGCATCGTGGCGGGCCTGCCGCGCGCATTGAGCCAGACCGCGACCATGGCCTCGAGCGGCGAATTGTCCTCGATCATGGTGCTGCTGGTCGCGGTGGTGGTGTTCGGCGTGACCATGTTCGTGGTGTTCGTGGAGAGCGCGCAGCGTCGCATCACCGTGAATTACGCGCGGCGCCAGGGCGGCGCGCGCGCCTACATGAACCAGAGTTCCTACGTGCCGCTGAAGATCAACATGGCGGGTGTGATCCCGCCGATCTTCGCTTCCTCGCTGATCATGTTCCCGGCCACCGCCGCGACCTGGTTCTCCAACGCCAGCCAGATGCACTGGCTGCAGACGATCACCACCGCGCTGACGCCGGGCGAGCCGCCCTACATGATCCTATACGCGCTGTTGATCATTGTCTTCGCGTTCTTCTACACCGCGATCGTGTTCAACGCGCAGGAAACCGCGGACAACCTGAAACGTTCGGGCGCACTGATTCCAGGGATTCGTCCCGGCAAAGCCTCGGCTGACTACATTGATGGCGTGTTGACGCGCCTGACCGGCGCGGGCGCGCTATATCTGGCGGCGGTGTGTTTGATCCCCACGTTTTTGCAGACGGCCTGGCACGTGCCGTTCTATTTCGGCGGCACGTCGCTGCTGATCGTGGTGGTGGTGGCGATGGATTTCCGCGCGCAGATCTCGGCGCATCTGGTGTCGCACCAGTATGAGAGCCTGTTGAAGAAGGCGAATTTGCGCAGGTCGTGAAGCAAGGCCGTTCGTTCCGGGATGTCGTAGGACGAGCGGTGCTCGTGAAAGCCGTTCATGGTTCGATACCTCACCACGAACGGCTTTTGGGAAGGGTTTTGGAATGGCTGGTTGATCTTCCAGCCGGACGGATTTTTCGGTTATAATTAACAGTTTGCCGCGCTGGCAACGAAACGGGTTCGGAGAGAGAAATATGGCGCGCATCGCGGGTGTCAACCTGCCGGTCAACAAGCACGTGTGGGTGGGCTTGCAGAGCATCTACGGCATCGGCCGCTCGCGGTCGAAGACGATCTGCATGCAAGCGGGTATCGATCCGGCCACCCCGATCAAGTCGCTGTCAGAAGGTGAGGTGGAAAAGTTGCGCCAGGAAGTCGCGCGGTTCGCGGTCGAGGGTGACCTGCGTCGCGAGGTCGGCATCAGCATCAAGCGGCTGATCGACCTTGGCACCTATCGCGGCTTGCGGCACCGCCGTGGCCTGCCGGTGCGCGGCCAACGCACGCGTACCAATGCGCGCACGCGCAAGGGTCCTCGCAGACCGATTAAGAAATGATTGGTTCCGGACGAGTCTATCCATGACTCGCCGGAGCACGCCGAATCCGGTGCACGCCCGGACTCGGCTTGGCAAATCAGCACAAGTGGCGGAAGCGTGCTGATTTGCGGGCAGGCCATCCATGACCTGCGGAGTTACAAACGCAGCGGAAGCAATAGCCGCACCTATTCAACACAGAGTCCAAATCAATGGCACCACCGGTCAAGACCAAGAAGAAAGCCAAGCGCGTCGTCACCGACGGCATCGTGCATGTGCAGGCTTCCTTCAACAACACCATCGTCACCATCACCGATCGCCAAGGCAACGCGCTGTCGTGGGCGACTGCGGGGGGCGCCGGCTTCCGCGGTTCGCGCAAGTCCACGCCGTTCGCTGCGCAGGTCGCCGCCGAGAAGGCCGGCCGCGCCGCGCTGGATTACGGTGTGAAATCGCTGGAAGTGCGCATCAAAGGCCCAGGCCCGGGCCGTGAATCGGCCGTGCGTTCCTTGAACGCGCTGGGCTACAAGGTCACCAACATCATCGACGTCACGCCGATTCCGCACAACGGCTGCCGTCCTCCGAAGAAGCGTCGGGTGTGAATTTATTTTTGCGATCATCCCTGATCGCGTGAATCAAACAGCGGCCATCCATGGCCGCACTATTGGAAGAGCTTATGGCACGTTACCGCGGTCCCACCTGCAAGCTGGCCCGTCGCGAGGGCGCCGATCTCTCGCTGAAGAGTCCGGCGCGCGCGATCGATTCCAAGTGCAAGTTCGACAACAAGCCCGGTCAGCACGGCGCTAACAAGCGCGCGCGCCTGTCCGACTACGCCGTGCAGTTGCGCGAGAAGCAGAAGGTGAAGCGCATCTATGGCGTACTCGAGCGCCAGTTCGGCAATTACTACAAGAAGGCATCCTCGCTGAAAGGCAACACCGGCGAGAACCTGCTGCGGATGCTGGAAACGCGTCTGGACAACGTCGTCTATCGCATGGGCTTCGCGGTCACGCGTGCGCAAGCGCGTCAATTGGTGGCGCACAAGGCGATCACGGTCAACGGCAAGAAGGTTAACGTGCCATCTTATGCGGTGCGGCCGGGCGACGAAGTCGCGCTGACCGAGCGCGCCCGCACGCAGTTGCGCGTGCAGGAGGCGATGACGCTAGCGGAAGGCATGGACCTGCGCCCGGGCTGGGTCGAGGTCGATCCGAAGAAGTTCGCCGGCGTATTCAAGGCGCTGCCCGATCGCGGCGATCTGCCTTCCGACATCAATGAGAACCTGATCGTCGAGTTGTATTCGAAGTAAACGGCCGCATATCGGTGGGATGGACGCGCCCGCGTCCGTTCCCCCAGCGGCAGAAAGCGCGCCACACGAGCGCGCTTTCGGGCTTTCCGGCGAAACGAATCCTTCGTTGCGCCACAGATGATCTATCCGGAGTCACACATGTCAGCCACTTCCACCAGCGTCCTGCGGCCGCGCGGCCTCAACGTCGAACAGCTCGGCCCGAATCATGCGCGCGTGATCGTCGAACCGCTTGAGCGCGGTTACGGCCACACGCTCGGCAACGCGCTGCGGCGCGTGCTGCTGTCCTCGATCCCAGGCTGCGCGATCACCGAAGTCGAGATCGATGGCGTGTTGCACGAATACACCACGCTAGAAGGCCTGCAGGAGGACGTGATTGAGGTGCTGCTGAACCTCAAGGACGTCGCCATCCGCATGCACGGTGTGGACGAGACCACCATGACCCTCAACAAGAAGGGTAAGGGCGTGGTCACGGCCGGCGACATCACCACAGATCATTCGGTGGAGATCGTCAATCCCGAACACGTGCTGTGCCACCTCACCAAGGACGTCGGCCTCAACATGCGGCTGAAGGTGAAGCGGGGCATCGGCTACCAGCCGGCCACCGCGCGCGTCAACCCGGACGAGGAATCCCGTCCGATCGGCCGCCTGCAACTGGACGCCTCGTTCTGCCCGGTGCGCCGCGTCGCCTATGAAGTGGATGCCGCGCGCGTTGAACAGCGCACCAACCTGGACAAGCTGGTGCTGGATGTCGAAACCAACGGCACCGTGCAGGCGGATGAAGCCGTGCGCAAGGCCGCGGAGACGCTGCTGGATCAGCTCTCCGTGTTCGGCGATTTCACCCGTCGCGAGAGTGCGGATTCCAAGGCCGAGAAGAGTGGTTTCGATCCACTGCTGACGCGCCCGATCGACGACCTGGAATTGACCGTGCGTTCGGCTAATTGTCTGAAAGCCGAGAGCATCTACTACATCGGCGACCTCGTGCAGAAGACAGAAGTGGAGCTCTTGAAGACACCGAACCTCGGCAAGAAGTCGCTGACCGAGATCAAGGACGTGCTCGGCGCCAAGGGGCTGTCGCTCGGCATGAAGCTGGAAAACTGGCCGCCGGCGGGGCTCTCGCACGGCATGCAGTTGGGTTAAGAGCAGCAAGGCTATTGGTCATCTCGGATGCCGCGCAGTGGCGATCCGGACTCCAGTGACTTGTTTCATGGAGCAGAGTCACTGGATTCCCGCTTTCGCGGGAATGACGCAGATTCGAACGTTTCAGACAAGCGGGAATTCCGCGGAAATCCGGACACAAGCGCCGGCTTTCCATAACGATAAAGAGAGAAACAAACCATGCGCCACCTCAAATCCGGACGGAAGCTCAATCGCACGTCCAGCCATCGAGAAGCCATGTTCAAGAACATGGCCGCCTCGCTGATCAAGAACGAACTGATCCGCACGACCTTGCCCAAGGCCAAGGAACTGCGCCGCGTGGCCGAGCCGCTGATCACGCTCGCCAAGAGAGACGGCGTGGCCAACCGCCGTCTCGCATTCGCGCGCCTGCGCGACAAGCAGGCGGTCGGCAAGCTGTTCGTGGAACTTGGGCCGCGCTACCGCTCGCGTCCTGGCGGTTATCTGCGGATCCTGAAGTGCGGCTACCGCGCCGGCGACAACGCGCCGATGGCTTACGTCGAATTGGTGGATCGTCCTCAGCAAACCGCCGCTGCCGAATAACTGCAGCGCTGATCCGACGCACGAACCCCGCCGAAATGGCGGGGTTTTTTTGTTTGTCGGTCACGGCTGACAGCCGCGTGCAAAGCAGCTAACGTTGCGGCTTTCCGCAACGGCTCGCATCATGGCTCCCTGGCACTGGCCCTACCGCGCGGTTTACCTCGTCGGTTTTCTAGTCTGCGCGGCACTGATGGCGTACGCGCTTTACGCAGAGTATTACCTCGGCCTGTTGCCATGTCCGCTGTGCATCTTCCAGCGCGTCGCTTTCATCTGGATGGGCGTGTGGTTCCTTGTCGGTGGTTTGCATGCGCCGCGCGGGAACGCGCGCTGGATCTATTGCGTGATGGTATTGCTCGGCGCGGTGTGGGGCATCGCGGTGGCAGCGCGTCACTTGTATCTGCAAAGCCTGCCGCCCGATCAGGTGCCGAGTTGCGGGCCGGGCTTGAATTACATGTTGCAGACCTTCCCGTTCGCACAAACGTTGAAATTGGTCTTCCAGGGTTCCGGTGAATGCGCACAGGTGAACTGGAAGTTCCTCGGACTTTCCATGCCCGGCTGGACGCTGATCTGGTACGTACTGCTTTCGGCATTCGCCATCCGCGGCGCGCTGCACCCGCTTTCCCCGCGGCAGATTGCACGGCAGCGTCTGGCTGATTGAAGCGCAATCGCTTATCACGTTCGGGAATATCGCCTTCGCGATCGGCGCGTGCGAAACACGCTATGCTTCCGTGCATGTCCAATATCGAACGCAATTTGCGCGCGGTGCGCGAAACACAGCCCTGGCGGCCGGAAAGCTGGCGCACGCGTCCGGCCGCGCAGCAGCCGGACTACGAGAATGCGGCCGAGCTGGATGAGGCGCTTTCGCAATTATCCGCGTTGCCACCGTTGGTGACCTCCTGGGAAGTGCTGGCACTCAAGCAGATGCTGGCGGAGGCGCAGGAGGGAAAGCGCTTTCTGCTGCAGGGTGGAGACTGCGCGGAGAGTTTTGCCGATTGCAACAACGAGGTGATCGCCAATCGCCTGAAAGTATTGCTGCAGATGAGCCTCGTGTTGATCCACGGCTTGCGTTTGCCGGTGGTGCGCGTAGGGCGTTTCGCCGGGCAATATGCCAAGCCTCGCTCGGCGGATATGGAAACGCGCCAAGACGTGAGCTTGCCGTGCTATCGCGGCGACTTGGTCAATGCGGCGGAATTCGACGCGGTTTCGCGCCGCGCTGATCCGCAGCGCATGTTGCAGGGTCATGCGCGTTCGGCGATGACGATGAATTTCGTGCGCGCTTTGGTCGATGGCGGTTTCGCCGATCTGCATCACCCCGAGTACTGGAATCTCTCCTGGGTCGAGCACTCGCCGCTCGCGGAAGAATATCGCCGCATCGTGGAGGGCATCGGCGACGCCGTGCGCTTCATGGAGACACTGGCCGGCGAGCCCATCGCCAGTTTCCAGCGCGCCGAGTTCTACACTTCGCACGAAGCGCTGCTGTTGCATTACGAGCAGGCATTGACGCGGCACGTGCCGCGCCAGTGGGGATGGTTCGATCTCTCTGCGCATTTTCCTTGGATCGGCATGCGCACGGCCGATCCGGGCGGCGCGCACGTGGAGTTCTGCCGCGGCATCCGCAATCCGGTCGCGGTAAAAGTCGGCCCCGCGATGGGCGCCGAGCAGTTGAAGCGGCTGATCGATATCCTCAATCCCGATGACGAGCCCGGCCGTTTGACGTTGATCCATCGCATGGGCGCGGGCGGGATCAGCGAGCATCTGCCGCCGCTGATCGAAGCGGTGAAGGCCAGCGGCCGGCGTGTGTTGTGGTGCTGCGATCCGATGCACGGCAATACCGAAACGCTGGGGAACGGCACCAAGACGCGCCGCTTCGCCAATATCCGTTCGGAACTCGAGCAGGCATTCGACATCCACGCCGCCTGCGGCACGCGCCTGGGCGGCGTGCATCTGGAACTGACCGGCGAAGACGTCACCGAATGCCTCGGCGGCGCACGCGATCTCTCCGAAACAGACTTGGCTCGAGCCTACAAGTCGACGGTCGATCCACGGCTCAATTACGAACAGTCGCTGGAGCTGGCGATGCTGATCGTGCGCAAGTCCGGGACGCAGCCTTTGACGGTCTGAGCGGATTTGTTGCGACGCAACATCACGCCCGCTAGCATGCGTGGGAGATCCTTAAGAGATTTCCCCAATGGCCACCAGCCCCGATCCGACGCGCGCATTCGAAGACTGGCAGGCGCTGTCGCGCCGCTATTGGGATGCGTGGAACGACGCGACACGCAAGGCGTTCGAAACTTCGACGCAAGCCACGCAAGCCGAGGTTATGCCCTGGCATGAAGGCCTCGAACAGTGGTCGCGCATGTTCTCGCAATCCGGGTCGCAGAGCGAAATCGTCGAGCGTCTGCTGGCCGGCGCGAAATCGTATTTTTCGCTACTGCAATCGCTGGCTGCGAAAAGTTCAGGTGCCGATGGCAGTCTCGATGCGAAAGCATGGACCGACACGCTGCGCGAATCCTTCAATTTTCCCGGTGCGGATGCAGCGCTGTTCGACAACCCGCTGGCGCGCGCGTTGCGCGAAGTCGCTGGCAAGGGCGCGAAAAGCATCGAGGAGCTGAGCAAGGGCGCCGAGCCCTGGATGCGCGAAGCGCAAACCTTGTTGGGGATGCCGGCGTTCGGTTATTTGCGCGAACATCAGGAACATTACCAGAAATTCGCGCAGGCAGTGCTGGATCAACAGCAGCAGACCAATCGCTACAACGCACTGCTGGCGCGCGCCAGCGCACGCGCATTCGAACTGTTCGAAGACAAACTGGCAGAGCGCGCCGAACCCGGCCGGCAGATCGAATCGGTGCGCGCGTTGTACGACTTGTGGGTCGACGCGGCTGAAGACGCGTATGCTGAAATCGCACTGTCGGATGAATTCCGCGAGGTCTATGGCGCGCTGGTGAACGCGCAGATGCGCGTGCGCAAGCATGTGCAGGAGGAGGTCGAGCGTGTCGCCACGGATCTCGGCATGCCCACGCGCACGGAGATCGACAGCATGGGGAGGCGGCTGCACGAAGTGCGGCGTGAATTGAAGCAACGCGACGAACTGGCCGCCGAACTCGCGGAGTTGCGCGCGGAAATCGAAAAGCTGAAAGGATCGCGTGCTGCGAAATCCCCGGCGAAGGCCACCAGATCACGCAAGAGTTGAGCCCCATGGAACCCATCCGCATCGATCCCGCGCGCGCACTGGACGAGGCGCTGCGCGCGCAAAGCAAACTCGCCGCCGGCATGCGCACCTTGCGCGAAGTCGAGGACGTCAACTACGGCGCGACCGACAAGGAAGCGATCTACCGCGAGGACAAGGTTGTCGTCTATCGCTACAAAGGTCAGAACAAGCCGACAGCCAAAAGGCCGATCCTGATCTGCTACGCGCTGGTCAACCGACCTTATATGGTCGATCTGCAGGACGACCGCTCGCTAGTGAAGAACCTGCTCAGCTTGGGTGAAGACGTCTACCTGATCGATTGGGGGTATCCCGATGGCGCCGACCGCTGGCTGACGCTGGATGATTACATCAACGGTTACATCCGCCGCTGCGTGGACGCGGTGGCCAAACACGCGGGCGTGAAGAAAATCAACCTCCTCGGCATCTGCCAGGGCGGCGCATTTTCGCTGTGCTTCGCATCATTGCATCAGGACAAGCTGCAGAACCTGATCACGATGGTGACGCCGGTGGATTTCCACACCCCCGACAACATGCTCTCGCATTGGACGCGCGGCATGGACGTGGACCTGTTCGTGGATACGCTCGGCAATGTGCCGGCCGATCTGATGAACTGGTGCTATCTCACGCTGAAACCGGTGCGTCTGAACCAGCAGAAATACATCGGCATGCTGGACATTCTCGACGACAAGACGGAACTGGAAAACTTCCTGCGCATGGAGAAGTGGATATTCGACTCACCCGATCAAGCCGGCGAGGCCTTCCGCCAATTCATCAAGGATTTCTATCAGGGCAACAAGCTGGTGAAAGGCGGCTTGAGGATCGGTGAGCGCGAAGTGAGCCTGAAGAACATCACGATCCCGGTGCTCAACATCTTCGCCGAGCAGGATCATCTGGTGCCGCCGTCCGCCTCGCGGCCGCTGGGCGAACACATCGGCACCAAGGATTACACCCAGCTCGCTTTCAAGGGCGGGCACATCGGCATTTACGTGTCCGGCCGAGCGCAACGCGAAGTACCGCCGGCGATCCATCAATGGCTGAACGAACGTACGCGGTGATGGGGTAGAGTTTCATTGCAAGGAGCAATGACATGAATGCCGATCGGGTTCTCAGACGTTCCCGCCACAACCGCATGATCGGAACCATAAACGCATCGTGCGCGCCGGACCCCTCTCGCGTGCCGCGCTGACCTCCCTCGGAGTCATCTGGACGTCACCAAACACGCTGCTCGGCCTGCTCGCGGGGTTGGTCTTGTTGCCATTCGGTGCGCGCCCGCACGTCGCCGAAGGCACGCTGGCGTTCAAACGCGTGCCCAAGGCACGCGGCGCGCTGGTACTGGGTTGCGTGATCCTGCACGGCGGTGAGCAGCTCGATACTGTTTGCCGAACCTACGCCGCGCGTCGCGGCATGGCGCCACGCACGGAGTGTGTGCGCATCGGCGATCACGAACGCGCACACGTCTATCAATACTTGCTGTTCGGACCGCTGTTCCTGCCGCTGTATTTCCTCTGCGGCGGCGTCGCCGCGCGCAATCCGTTCGAACGCGCTGCCGACCGCTATGCGCTCACCGGCAAAGGCTGGTTTCCGTTTTAATGTCCCTCGCCGAACCGGCTGGATCGGACCCCTCCTCAATGCCTACGGCATAATGGACGGAGCGATTGCCGCGAGAATGAGACATCAGGATGATTGTCACCCAAGCCAGTGTGGAACGGCCCTGCACGCACGATCGGATTCGCGCGGTGCAATGGCGCGGGGATCTTTTGCGTCTGCTGGATCAGCGCAAATTGCCGCTGACCGAGGAATGGATCGAATGCCGCAACGCGGATGAAGTCGCGCTTGCGATTCGCGATCTGGTGGTGCGCGGCGCACCGGCGATCGGCATCGCCGCGGCATGGGGCGTGGTGCTGGCTGCGCAGCGTGGCGACAATCTCGACAATGCGATTGCGGAACTGCGCGCGGCACGTCCGACCGCGGTCAACCTGATGTGGGCGCTGGATCGCATGCGGACGCGTGTTCGTGCCGGTGCGGGCTCGCAGGCGCTCGCGAACGAAGCGCAAAAAATCCAGGACGAGGATCTCGCCGCCAATCGCCGCATGGGCGAGCTAGGCGCGGCATTGATCGAACCGGGCAGTGCAGTGCTCACGCATTGCAACACCGGCTCGCTGGCCACGGCCGGTTACGGCACCGCACTTGGCGTGATTCGCGCCGGCATCGAGCAGAAGCGCATCGCGCGGGTATACGCCGGCGAGACGCGCCCGTGGCTGCAAGGGGCGCGGCTGACGATGTGGGAACTGGCGCGCGACGGCATCCCGGCCACGCTGATCGCCGATGCCGCCGCTTCACATCTGATGAAACACGGGGAAGTGCGCTGGGTGATCGTCGGCGCGGACCGCATTGCGGCGAACGGCGATACCGCCAACAAGATCGGTACCTACCAACTCGCGATTTCGGCGAAGCATCACGGCGTGAAGTTCATGGTGGTGGCGCCGTCTTCCACCGTCGACATGAACACGCCGGACGGCAATTCAATCGAAATCGAACTGCGCGATCCGCTCGAATTGCTCATCCACAACGGCGCGCGCGTGGTGGCCGAAGAAGCGAAGGCATGGAATCCCGTGTTCGACGTCACGCCGCACGAACTGATCGATGCAATCGTCACCGAGCGCGGCGTGATCGGGAAACCGGACGCGGAAAAAATGCGCACGCATTTCGGCGCGGGCGCGCACTGAATGTGGTGGCATCGCATCCCGCGGCAACTGGCGTTGTTCGGCGTGGGTGGCGCTATCGGTTTTGTCGTCGATGCCGGCATCGTGCAATTGCTGGTCAGCAAGGCCGATGCGAATCCATACATCGCACGTCTATTCTCGTTTTTTTGCGCCGCGTGTTCGACTTGGCTATTCAATCGCCGCTTCACTTTTCCGGATCGCGGCGGGCACACGTTGTTTGGCGAATGGGCGCGCTACATGACCGCAATGTCGATGGGCTTTGCGCTCAACTACAGCACCTACGCGCTGGTGGTTTTCTATTCCGATTTCGTGCACCGCTGGCCTTCGATCGCGGTGGCGGCGGGCTCCTTGCCGGGCTCGCTGGTGAACTTCATGGGCGCCCGGCAATGGGCCTTTCCGCGGCGGCGGAAAGCCGTCGCGGAAGAGTCCAAAAAGACCGCGTAAGTCCTCATATCTGCTGGATTTTTTCGCCCTGAAAAGAGCACCGATGTGGTACACTCGTGCCTCTGTTTCGGGACGCCTGCGCGGCTTCGAAACACACGCCTTCCAATTCCAAAAATCTCAGGGAAAAAGCGCCAATGGCCGAACTCGCCAGCGAGATCATTCGCGTCAACATCGAAGACGAGATGCGCCAGAGTTACCTCGATTACGCGATGAGCGTGATCGTGGGCCGCGCATTGCCGGATGTGCGCGACGGCTTGAAACCCGTGCACCGCCGCGTGCTGTACGCGATGAACGAACTGGGCAACGCCTGGAACAAGCCGTACAAGAAATCCGCGCGCGTGGTCGGCGACGTGATCGGTAAATATCACCCGCACGGCGAGTCTTCGGTTTACGACGCCATCGTGCGCATGGCGCAGCCGTTCTCGCTGCGCTACATGCTGGTGGACGGACAAGGCAACTTCGGTTCGGTCGACGGCGATCCGCCGGCGGCCATGCGTTACACCGAAGTGCGCATGGCGCGGCTCACCCACGAACTGCTGGCCGACATCGACAAGGAGACGGTTGATTTCGGTCCCAACTACGATGAGAGCGAACGCGAACCGCTGGTGTTGCCCACGCGCGTGCCGAACCTGTTGATCAACGGTTCGGCCGGCATCGCGGTCGGCATGGCAACCAACATCCCGCCGCACAATCTCAACGAAGTGATCGACGCGACGATCGCGCTGATCGACGATCCACAGATCGGCCTCGACGTTCTGATGCAGCACGTACCGGGTCCGGATTTTCCCACTGCCGGCATCATCAACGGCGCGGCGGGCATCATCGAAGCCTACAAGACCGGCCGCGGCCGTCTGCTGGTGCGCGCGAGAACGGAGATCGAGAAGGACGACAAGGGCAACGAGGCGATCGTCATCACCGAACTGCCGTACCAGGTCAACAAGGCCAAGTTGATCCAGTCGATCGCCGAGCTGCACAAGGACAAGAAGATCGAAGGCATCAAGCAGGACGGCTTGCGCGACGAATCCGACAAGGACGGCATGCGCATCGTGATCGAGGTGCGCAAGGATGCGATGGCCGATGTGCTGCTGAACAACTTGTTCCAGCAGACGCAATTGCAGGTCACCTTCGGCATCAACATGGTCGCGCTTGTGGACGGCCAGCCGCGGCTGTTGAACCTCAAGGAAATCCTCGAAGCATTCATTCGCCATCGCCGCGAAGTGGTCACACGTCGCACGATCTTCGACCTGCGCAAGGCGCGCGCCCGCGCGCACATACTGGAAGGCCTCACCGTCGCGCTGGCCAACATCGACGCGATGATCGATCTGATCAAGACCTCACAAACGCCGCAGATCGCGCGCGAGCGTTTGCTGGAGCGCAAGTGGGAACCCGGTTTGGTGCGCGCGCTGCTGGCCGAATCCGGCGCGGCGATTTCGCGACCTGAAGATCTCGATCCGAAAGCTGGCCTGTTCGACGACGGCTATCAATTGTCGGAAACGCAGGCGAAAGAAATTCTGGAAATGCGCCTGCACCGATTGACCGGCCTGGAGCAGGAGAAACTTTGCGACGAATACAGGCAACTGCTCGACACCATTCGCGGCTTGATCGCGATTCTCGAAGATCCCGACAAGTTGCTCGCGGTGATCCGCACTGAACTGGTCGAAATGAAAGAAGCGTATGGCGATGCGCGCCGCACGCTGATTCAGAGCAGCCAGGAAGATTTCCAGACGCTCGATCTGATCGCACCGGAAGATGTCGTCGTCACGCTTTCGCACGCGGGCTGGTGCAAGCGGCAGTCGGTCGGTCTTTACCGCGCGCAGCGGCGCGGCGGCAAGGGACGCATGGCGGCGGCGATCAAGGAAGAGGACTTCGTCGAAAAGCTGTGGGTGGTCAACACGCACGACACGCTGCTCACCTTCACCAGCACCGGTCGGGTGTACTGGTTGAAGGTTTACCAGATTCCGGAAGCCGGTCCTGGTGCGCGCGGCAAGCCGATCGTGAATCTGCTGCCGCTGCAGGAAGGCGAGAAGGTGCAAGCAGTATTGCCGGTGCGCGACTACGACGAAGGCCGCTTCGTGTTCTTCGCCACGCGCAACGGCACGGTGAAGAAGACGCCGTTGACCGAATTCGCGTTCCAGTTGCAGAAGGGCAAGGCCGCGATCAGCTTGGACGAGGGCGATGCGTTGGTTGAAGCGGAACTCACCGATGGCAGCCGCGACGTATTGCTGTTCGCCTCCAACGGCAAAGCCGCGCGCTTCGCAGAAAGCGATGTCCGCCCGATGGGCCGCACCGCCACCGGCGTGCGCGGCATGAAACTCGCCGAAGGTGCGCATGTCGTCTCGATGACCGTGGTCGAACATGCCGTGGAAGAGAGCGGCGAGGAGGAGGCAAGCGAAGCGATCGAAAGCGAGGCAGGTATCGACGAACTCGTCTCCGCATCCGAGTGCTATGTGCTCACCGCGACCGAGCGCGGCTACGGCAAGCGCACCGCGCTGTCGAAATTCCCGCGCAAGCGACGCGGTTCGCAGGGCGTGATCGCGATCCAATGTTCGGAACGCAATGGTGCGCTGGTCGCGGGCGTGCAGACCGACGACAAGCACGAGCTGATGCTGATCTCCAACCAAGGGACGCTGGTACGCACGCGCGTGGCCGAAATCTCCATCCAAGGCCGCAACAGCCAGGGGGTCACTCTGATCCGCCTGCCGGAAGACGAAAAACTCGCCGGCGTGGTGCGGATCGAAACCATGGGCGACGAGGATTCGGCGGAAGGGAATGGCGAAGCCGAAATGTCGGCGACAAATGGGGGGGGAGAGGTAGGCGCGGTGGTTTGAGCTTGCGGGGTAGGGGCGAGTAGCGAGGGCGCTTCGATCGACCCCTCTCGGGAGAATGCGGATTTGTAGCCCGAATGAAACCGCGTAACGGCGCAATCCGGGATGCTTGCAAGATTCCGCTTCGCTCCATCCGGACTACTTTGCGGCCTCGTAAACTTCCCTCACCGTGTCGCGCGCCAGCACAAGAATGGTGAATACGCCCAAGATTGTGCCCAGCGGCACGTACAGGCAATTGAGGCAAGCGACGACGATCGAGAAGATGCGGTGTTTTCGTGCCCGTAGGAAGATACCCGACAGCAAATTGAGCAATCCCGACGCGATAAACCACAAGGCGAATGTCAGATAAAACCACTTGAACACGGCGAAGAACTCCGCCGGATTTGGTGCATTCGGCTGCGACGGCGACGTCCACATCTGCGGGTTGCCCATGAACGCGTGCATCAGCGCGTAATGCCCGCACACGAAGAGAATTCCAAGGCATGCGAAAGCGGTCGCGACGAAATGAAAGATCGCGAGTAGCCGCAGATGATCCGCATCGATCTTGCGCTGATCACGCAAGATAGGGGGTAAGGCATTCATGGTCCATCCCCTTCATGGATTGATTGTCAAATTGCCTGAAGCATCGCCTCCGCGCTCGACACCTTGAACTCACCCGGTGCTTCGACCTGTAGCACCTTCACCACGCCGTCGTCTGCATAGAGGGCGAAGCGTTTGGCGCGCATGCCCATACCGAACTTGGTCGCGTCCATTTCCAGGCCGAGCGCCTTGGCGAAATCGCCGTTGCCGTCGGCCAGCATCAGCAGCCCGTCCGGCACGCCGCGGTCTTTGGCCCAGGCCTTCATCACGAAGGCGTCGTTGACGGCCATGCAGGCGACTTGGATGCCGCGTTTCTTGAATTCGTCGAAATGCTCGACGAAGCCGGGCAGGTGGCGCTCGGAGCAGGTCGGCGTGAATGCGCCGGGCACCGAGAACAGAACGACTTTCTTGCCCTTGAAGACGTCGTCCGTGCTGACGCTCTGCACACCGTCCCGGATCAGGTTGAAGGTGGCGGCTGGCAGGCGTTCGCCGACTTGGATGGTCATGGTGCTGCTCCTTGAGGGGGGGCCTAAACTACGATGTTGCGCGCGGAGCCACCCCACCGCAAGTAGCCGTCCTTGGCGGCGCTTCCGATCGGCATCCAGCCTCACCTTCACTCCTTGCATCCGATGCCCTCGAGATCGCGTAAGCGCAAGGCCTTCGGCCTTGAAATTGCCGCGATCATCCTCATCTGACTGGAATGCGGCCCGCAGCGGCCAGGCACATCAGCGAAAGGAGGCCATCACATGAATCACATCAGCCGTTATCGTTGGGGCGGTCACTATCCGCGCGAATTCCAGCGCATGATCGACCGCTTCTTCGCCGACTATGAAGACAGCAACGACCAGTCCAGTGTGGTCACCAGCGAATGGGCGCCGCGCGTGGACATCCGCGAGGAGCCCAAGCAGTTCGTGATCGAGGCGGACATTCCGGGCGTCGATCCCAAGGACATCGAAGTCCACATGGACAAGGGCATCCTCTCCATCCGCGGTGAGCGCAAGAGCGAAAGCAAGGTGGAAGAGGGCAACTACACGCGCGTGGAGCGCGCGCGCGGCCTGTTCCACCGCCGCTTCGCGCTGCCCGACAGTGCCGATCCGGAAGGCATCGCGGCCAAGGGCAAGCACGGCGTGCTGGAAATCACGATCCCGAAGAAGCCGGAAACCACGCCGCGCAAGATCGAGATCAAGCCGGGCGAGTAAGCTCCGCTTAGTTCCCGTAAGATCGAAACCCGCGGCGGAGCGATCCACCGCGGGTTTCGCTTTCTGCGTCATCAGCGCGTCAACGAAGATCTGTTACCAAGCATGACCGGCCCCTGGAGTCCAGGGGCGATCAAACCCTCCTTTGCGAGGGGTTGATGGGGTTGTGGAAACAACAAACCGTGAGTTAGAACCTCGTCGATCGAGGCTTTCGGGCCATTCCCTGATGGAATTCAAGGATTATTACGACATTCTGGGTGTGAAACCCTCTGCGAGCGAGGCCGAGATCAAGACGGCCTATCGCAAGCTCGCGCGCAAATATCATCCGGACAAGAACAAGGAAGCCGGCGCCGAGGAGAAGTTCAAGGCGATCAACGAAGCCAACGAAGTGCTGGGCGACAAGGAAAAGCGCGCGGCCTACGACCAGTTGCGCGCGAGCGGTTATCGCGGCGGCGATCAGTTCCGTCCGCCGCCGGATTGGGCACAGCAGCACGGCGGCGGTGGATTCCATTTCCGCGATATGGGCGACGAGGACGTCGGCGGTTTCAGCGATTTCTTCGAATCGCTGTTCGGTCGCGGCGCGGGTGGGCGCGCGCAACGCGGGCCGGCGCGCGGTCGCGACGTGCGCGCGGGCGTGACGATCGACCTGCATACCGCCTATACCGGCGGCAAGCAACGTCTCACCCTGCGCGACGCGCACGGCGACCGCATGCTGGAAGTGAACATTCCGGCCGGCATTCTTCCGGGCCGCGTGATCCGTCTGGCGGGGCAGGGCGAGCCAGGCATGCAGGGCGGGCCGTCGGGCGACCTGTTGCTGGAAGTGCAGGTGCGCGACGATTCGCGCTTCAAACTCGAAGGCCGCGACGTGCAGGTGGAAGTGCCAATCGCGCCGTGGGAAGCCGCGCTCGGCGCCAAGGTGCCGGTGCCGACATTGGGCGGCAATGTCGAATTGCGCATACCGGCCGGTTCACGCTCGGGTCGCAAGCTGCGCCTGAAAGGCCGCGGCATGCCGGGGCGCACGCCCGGCGATCAGATCGTCACGCTGACGATCCAGACGCCGCGCGCGGACGACGACAAATCGCGCGCCGCGTACGAGTCGTTCGAAAAGGCGTTCAAGGATTTCGATCCGCGGTCGTGAATAAAAGCCCTCTTCTTGAAAAAGAGGGTTGAAGCTTTATTTTCCCAGCGCCTCGTTCAACGCCTTCGTCAACTCGGCCTCGTTCACCGGTTTGGTGACGTAGGCCTTGGCGCCCTGACGCATGCCCCAGACGCGGTCGGTGTCTTGATCCTTGGTGGTCACCAGGATCACTGGGATATGCGCGGTGGCGGCGTCTTTCGAAATCGCGCGAGTGGCCTGAAAGCCGTTGAGGTTCGGCATCACCACGTCCATCAGCACCAGATCGGGCATTTCGCGTTTGGCCGCCTCAACACCCGCTGCGCCGTCCTCGGCCGTCAGCGTCTCATGGCCCAACTTCTCGACCAGCCGTTTCAGGCCCAGCAACTGCGACGGCGAATCGTCCACGATCAGGATGCGCGCCATGAGGTTCCCCACTCCACGTTTGCAGCGATTCTAGGGAAGCCGCGTGTAAAGCGCCATCGGGTGCGTTTGCGACAAGCGGGCGTCCCTGGCTGCGCTTTTCACAAATCGGCGACCCGTACCAACGTGCGCCCGAACGAGCCGCCATTGAGCATGTGCCCGAACACGTTGGGCAGCTCCTCCAGCCTGACTTCGCGCGTGCAGATCGTATCGAGATGCGCCGGTTTCCAGTCGGAAGCGAGGTGCCGCCACACTTGTTCACGGATGTCGCGCGCGGTGCCGGCGGAGGCTATCCCCAACAAGCTGACGCCGCGAATGATGAAGGGCATCACCGTCGTGTCGAGTCTGCTGTCGGCGGCTAGGCCCACGCTCGCGACGTTTCCGTAGGGCACGGTGCTTGCCAGCAACTGCGCGAGCAGTTTGCCGCCGGCGTTGTCCAGTACGCCGCCGAAGCGGGATGTTTCCAGAGGCTTGTCGCCCAAGGCGAGTTCATGCCGATCCAGCACTTTCGCCGCGCCCAGTCCTTCCAGGAACGCAGTGCGATCGGCCTTGCCGCTGATCGCGTGCACTTCGTAACCGGCCTGCGAAAAAATGTCGATCGCTAGCATGCCGACGCCGCCCGTGGCGCCGGTGATCGCGATAGGCCCGAGTTCAGGACGCTGGCGATTGTCGCGCATGCGCAGCAGCGCAAGACCCGCGGTGAAACCCGCGGTACCGAGAATCATGCTTTCGCGCAGGGAAATATTTTCCGGCAGGCGGATCGTCCATTGCGCTTGCAGCCGCGCGTATTCGGCGTAACCGCCGTCGCGTGTTTCAGAAAGTCCGCAACCGGTGCACAGCACCGCATCGCCTTCCCTGAAGTGTGGGTCGGAAGATTCGACCACGTGACCCGCGACATCGATGCCGCCGTTCAAGGGAAACGTGCGCAGAATCTTGCCCTTGCCCGTACCCGCCAGCGCATCCTTGTAATTGACCGAGGAATACGCGGTCTTGATCAGCACTTCGCCTTGCGAAAGCTCACCTACGCGCATCGTTTCGATACGGGCGCGATAACCGTCATGGTCGTTGCGGATGCGGAAAGCGCGGAAGGAAGTATTCGTCAAGACGGATTCTCTTTTTCATTCCGGCAAAAGCCGAGATCCATTTTTGATTTTATCTCTGCCTCAATGATCGAAAGAAACTTGGATCCTGATCAGCGCCAGAATGACGAGTAGAGAGGAGTCTCGGATCAACGCGCGTCCTTGTGTTTTGCGAGATGAAACATTTTCAAATGGACTCCGCGTCATCGGCGGCCCATGACCTGCACGGTATGAGACGACCCCGACCTCAGTTCGCCTTGTGTATCGCCCGCTTGTCGACCGACAGCGCAGCTTCGTGCACGGCTTCGCTCAACGTCGGATGTGCGTGGACGATGCGCGCCAGATCTTCAGATGACCCCTTGAATGCCATCGCGACCACGGCTTCGGCGATCAGCTCCGAAACTTCCGCGCCGACCATGTGTACGCCGAGAATGCGGTCGGTTTCCGCATGCGCGATCATCTTCACCATGCCTGCCGGTTCGTTCATGGCTACCGCGCGGCCGATCGCCGCGAACGGGAAGGTGCCGACCTTGTACGGGATGTTCTCGGCCTTGCACTGTTGTTCCGTCTTGCCGGCCCAGGCGATTTCCGGCTCGGTGTAGATCACCCAGGGGATGATGTCGTAATCGACGTGGCCGGCCTTGCCCGCGATCAGCTCGGCGACCATCATGCCTTCCTCGAATCCCTTGTGCGCCAGCATTGCGCCGCGCACGCAATCTCCGATGGCCCACACGCCGTCCACGCCGGTCCAGCAGTGTTCGTCGACTTCGATTCGCCCGCGCTCGTCGGTTTTCACGCCGGTGTCGTCGCCCAGCAGATTCTCGGTGTAGGCGCGGCGGCCGACCGCAACCAGCAGCTTGTCCACGGTCAGCGTGTGCTCGCCATCCTTGTCGGAGTAGGTGACTTCGACGACGTTCTTCTTGATTTCGGCCTTGCTGACTTTCGCGCCGAGCTTGATGTCGAGTTCCTGCTTCTTGAATTCTCGCGCGGCCGCCTTGGCGATGTCAGCGTCGGCGGCGCCGAGGAAATCCGGCAGCGCTTCGAGGATCGTGACCTGCGCGCCGAGGCGCTTCCACACGCTGCCGAGTTCCAGGCCGATCACGCCCGCGCCGATCACGCCGAGGCGTTTGGGCACTGCGTCGAAATCCAGCGCGCCGGCGTTGTCCACGATGTACTTGCCGTCGAACTTCGCGAACGGCAGTTCGATCGGCACCGAGCCGCTGGCGATGATCACATTGGGCGCTTGCAGGATTTGCTTGCTGCCGTCGTTGCCCGTCACTTCGACCTGATTCCCCTTGAGCAGTTTGCCAGTGCCGAGGAACGGCGTGATCTTGTTAGCCTTGAACAGCATCGCCACGCCGCCTGTGAACTGCTGCACGATCTTGTTCTTGCGGCCGATGAAGGTCGCGAGATCCACTTTGGCATTCTCGACGCTGATGCCGTGCACCGGCAGGTTGTGGGTGAGATTCCAGAATTGCTTGGACGAATCCAGCAGCGCCTTCGAGGGGATGCAGCCGACGTTCAAGCATGTGCCGCCCAGCGCCTGCTTGCCGTCGCGACCGATCCAGCGATCAATACATGCGACCTTCAGGCCCAGTTGCGCGGCGCGAATCGCCGCGTGATACCCGGCGGGACCGCCGCCGATCACGATGAGGTCGAATTTTTGTGCGTCGGCCATGATGGTTCCCTTGAAGTTTCTATCTGTGCGTGACGCGCCGGCCATGCGATGCGACGGATCGGGGGATGGTAGCGGGAGCGCCTTGCACGAAGCCCTTCAGCAAGCCTCGGCGCATGATTTCCATGCCCACGCCTTCCCAATCTCCGGTTTGATCGCGCGCGATCAAAGTCCGAGCAGCATCCTCTGCGGATTTTCGAGCTGGTTCTTGACGTCCACCAGGAACAACACGGCGTCCTTGCCGTCGATGATGCGATGGTCGTAGGAAATCGCGATGTACATCATCGGCGCGGCGATCACTTGGCCGTCCTCCACCACCGCGCGTTCCTTGATGGTGTGCATGCCGAAGATCGCGCTCTGCGGCGGATTGACGATCGGCGTGGAGAACAACGAACCGAAGGTGCCGCCGTTGGTGATGGTGAAGGTGCCGCCCTGCAATTCTTCCAGAGTCAAGCCGCCTTCGCGCGCGCGCTTGGCGAAGTCGCCGATGGCCTTTTCGATCTCGGCGAAGCCCATGTTCTGCGCATCACGCAGCACCGGCGTCACCAGGCCCTTGTCGGTCGATACGGCGACGGAAATGTCCTGATAGCCGTGATAGATGATGTCGTTGCCGTCCACCGAGGCATTGATGATCGGATGGCGCTTCAGCGCTTCGCACACCGCCCGCACGAAGAAGCTCATGAAGCCGAGCTTCACGCCATGCGTCTTCTCGAACTGCTCACCGAACTGCTTGCGCATCGCGACAACTTTCGAAAGGTTGACCTCGTTGAATGAAGTCAGCATCGCGATCGAATTCTTAGACTGCATCAGCCGCTCGGCGATGCGAGCGCGCATGCGCGTCATCGGCACTCGTTCTTCGGCGCGTTGGCCTGGAGAACTGGGAACGGTAGCCGCGCGCGCAGCCGATTGTGGCGCGCGCGCGTAATTCACCAAGTCTTCCTTGGTGACTTGGCCGCCGCGGCCAGTGCCTTCGACTTTGGAAGTGTCGATTTTTTCCTCCGCCGCCATGCGTTGCGCAGCGGGCGAGAGATTTCGAGAAACAGTTTTTTCGGGCCCTGGAGCCCGAGTCCCAAGTCCGGTTGCCTGTTCGGCTTTGGCCGCCTCGTTCTTGCCCGCCACCGGCCGCGTGTCGGCCGCGGTTCTCTTCGCCTCATCCTTTTGCGCGGGCGATTCCTTCGGCGTGGGGTTCGCTTCGGCCGGTGCGGCCTTGGCCGCGCCTTCCTCGATCACCGCAATCACGTCCTGGCTGCCGACCGTATCGCCCTGCTTGGCCCGGATCTCCTTCAACACGCCGTCGGCGGGCGCGGGCACTTCCAGCACCACCTTGTCGGTTTCCAGATCGACCAGATTCTCGTCGCGTTTGACGGCGTCGCCCGGATTCTTGTGCCAGCTCGCGATGGTCGCGTCGGAAACGGACTCGGGCAGCACGGGAACTTTCACTTCGATCGACATGGATGGTCCTTGAAAGCGGTTGTTGGTTGCGGGTCATGGGCATGGGTTGGATCGCGGAAGGTTTTCAACCGACAACCCGCAACCCACCCCCCGCTTCACTCCAGTGAATGATCATCGCCCACCTTGCCGCTCAGCGCCTGTGCGACCAGCGCGTTCTGTTCGACGACGTGGGTGTTGTAATGCCCGCATGCCGGCGCGGGCGAACGCGCGCGGCCGGCGTAGTACAAGCCGTGCTCGGCGCCAGTACTGGCCTGCAGATGGTGGCGGATCTGGAACCACGCGCCCTGGTTCATCGGCTCTTCCTGGCACCAGATCACTTCTCGCGCCTTCGGATAGCGCGCAAGCTGCTCGCTCACTTCCAGGCGCGGGAACGGATACAACTGCTCGACGCGGATCAGCGCCACGTCCTCGATCTTTTGTTTCTCCGCGGCTTCGTACAGGTCGTAATAGACCTTGCCTGAGCACAGCACCACGCGCTTGACCTTCTTCGCGTCGATGTTGCGGGAATCCGGAATCACCAGCTGGAACGTGCCGTTGGCGAGATCGTCCAGCGAGGAGACCGCCAGCCTGTGGCGCAACAGCGATTTCGGCGTCATCACCACCAGCGGTTTGCGCACGTCGCGCAGCATCTGCCGGCGCAGCATGTGGAACATCTGCGCAGGGCTCGTCGGCACGCACACCTGCATGTTGTCCAGCGCGCACAATTGCAGGAAACGCTCGAGACGCGCGGAAGAATGCTCCGGGCCTTGGCCTTCGTAGCCGTGTGGCAGCAGCAGCACCAGACCGCACAGGCGATCCCATTTGGCTTCGCCCGATGAAATGAACTGGTCGATCACCACCTGTGCGCCGTTGGCGAAGTCGCCGAACTGCGCTTCCCACAACACCAGCGTGTCGGGATCGGCGGTGGCGAAACCATATTCGAACGCCATCACCGCTTCTTCCGACAGCAGCGAATCGATCACCTCCACCGCGACGCCATCGCGCACGTGCTGCAAAGGCGTGTACACGTCGCCGGTCTTCTGGTCGTGCAGTTCGGCATGGCGATGGAAGAATGTGCCGCGGCCGGTATCCTGTCCGACCAGACGCAGCGCATGGCCTTCGGCGATCAGCGTGGCATAAGCGAGGTTCTCGGCGTAGCCCCAGTCCAGCGGCAGTTCGCCCTTGGCCATCTTGCGGCGGTCGTCGTAGATCTTGGCGACGCGTGGTTGCATCACGAGGTTCTTCGGCAAGTCGAGAATTTTCGCCGCCAGTTCATCCAGCGTCTTGTGCGGCAGACCGGTCTTGACTTGCTGCGCGAGGCTGCCGTGCGCAAAGCGGCTCCAGTCCACGGCGGATTTCAACGCGCCCGGCTTGGCCAGTTCGGTGAGCGGCTGGCCGGCTTCCAGATGCGTACGGTAATCCTCGAAATACTTCTGCGCGTCGCCTTCCGCGATCAGTCCGCGTTCGACCAGTTTCGCCGCGTACAACTGACGCGTCGGCGGCAATTTCCTGATCACGTCGTACATGATCGGCTGCGTGGCCGAAGGCTCGTCGGCTTCGTTGTGGCCGTGGCGGCGGTAGCAGACCAGATCGATCACCACATCCTTGTGGAAGCGCTGGCGGAAATCGAACGCCAGCCGCGCGCATTGCAGCACCGCTTCGGGGTCGTCGCCGTTCACGTGCAGCACCGGCGCGTTGACCATCTTGGCGACGTCGGTGCAGTAGAGCGTGCTGCGGCCTTCGTACGCGGGTGTGGTGAAACCGATCTGGTTGTTGACCACGATGTGCACGGTGCCGCCGACGCCGAAGCCGCGCGTTTGCGACATGTTGAACAGTTCCATGTTCACGCCTTGGCCTGAAAGCGCGGCGTCGCCATGGATCAGGATCGGCAGCGCGCACTCGCGTGCCCCATCATGCGCGCGAATCTGCCGCGCGCGTACCGAACCTGCCACCACCGGATTGACGATTTCCAGATGCGAAGGGTTGAACGCCAACGCCAGGTGCACGTCGCCGGAAGGCGTGGCGACATCGGCGGAAAAACCCATGTGATATTTCACGTCACCGGAATGGGCCGGATCGTCCGGGTGATCGAACTTGCCTTCGAACTCCTCGAACAATTTCTGCGGCGGCTTGCCCAGCGTGTTGACCAGCACGTTCAAGCGCCCGCGGTGCGCCATGCCGATCACCAGTTCGCGCACTCCGTCCGCCGCGGCGCGGCGCACCAGATCATCCAGCAACGGGATCAGCGAATCGCCGCCTTCCAGTGAAAACCGCTTCTGGCCGACATACTTGGTGTGCAGATAACGCTCGAGGCCGTCGGCGGCGGTGAGTTTCGCCAGCACGCGCTTGCGCTCGTCGGCGCTGAGTCCTGGATCGCCGCTGGCCTGCTCCAGCCGCGTGTAGATCCAGCGGCGCTGTTCGACATCGCTGATATGCATGAACTCCGCGCCGATGGTGTTCGCATAGGTCGCCTGCAGACGGTCGCGCAATTCGCGCAGAGTCATGCGCTGATCGCCGCCAGCGAAAGTGCCTGCATCGAACACGGTATCGAGATCGGAATCGGCGAGGCCGTGGAAAGCCAGGTTCAGATCCGGCGCCGGCATTTTCGGCGCGATCGCCAGCGGATCGAGATCGGCGGCCAAGTGTCCGCGCGAGCGATAGGCAGTCAGCAGCCGCAGCACACCGGCCTGCTTGCGCGCGTGCGCTTCGTCGACGGGAGACGTGTTGATCAACCCCGGCCGGGCATGGCCGTTCAACTTTTGCGCGCGCTCGATGCGGGCGATCGCTTCGCTGTGCGACACGTCGCCGCGGCCCTTGAAACCGTCGAAATAGCCGCGCCATTGCGCCGGCACGGAAGCTGGATCGCGCAGCCAGTCCTCGTACAACTGCTCGACGTAAGCAGCGTTGCCGCCCGCCAGCGGAGAAGATTCCAGGAATTGCTGCGGCGAGACCTGCCGCGGCCGATTGTCGCTGTCGCTCACGCCATCACCGTTTTGCTTCGAAACCGGCCGCGCGGGCCGACTTTCGATTATAACGATTTGGTGCTGCGGTGCGGCATGTTCAAGCGATCATCCATGATCTCCGCTCGGCCTGACATTCGGGGTCCATGTCTGCGTCCGGTATTGGAAAGCGCACGAGTGGCCATCCATGGCCTCACGTTCAATATTACGATCATCCGTGATCGCCGCTTGGTCACAGATCCGGGAGCAGCGATTCCTTCGCTCGCTTGAAGCCCAAAAGTGGCCATCCTTGGCCACACTTCTCAACAAGCGCATTAGACAGACAGAGCCGCCCCACGACTCAAAGGCCCAGAGGCCGCAGCTCGCTCATCGGTTCCGAGCGCTCCCAGACTTGGTCGAAGAATGCCTCCAGCTGCGCGGCGCGGCCGGGTGCGCACGTCGAACCGACGCTCTCCATCCGTTGCGCGATCGGGCGGAGCAGATAAGCACCAACGTCCGTGCACATGAAGGCCGAAGGATATTCGCAATCCACATCCTCGACCGGTCGGCGGAACTGGATCACCGAAGGCAATCTCTGCGCCAGCTCCAGCATGCGATTGCCTTCACGCTGCGCACGCACAATACTTTGCGCGATCACCCGGATTGAAGCGCCCCGTCCGGAAATCGCGATGCGGCGCAGCTCGACCAGGCACGCCGAATCGTCCAGCAACACCGGATCGAGCTCGCGCACCAGGATGCGCAAAACGTGACGCGCGCCGCGCAGCACGGTGAGCGTGGCTTCGATCAGTTGCTCCCGTGTCTGCACGCTCAGCACCCTCGCGGCGGGACGCGGCGCGGGCGGTGGACGCGGTGGTGCCGGCGAGGCATCCAGTTGCAGTCGCATCAGCCGATGCGGAATGCCGGCTTCCTCGAATTCATCGCCTGCGATTTCAAAACCGTGCTTGAGATAAAAGCCCGTCGCATCCGCCCGCGCATGCAGTTGTACCTCTCGCAATCCGCGCGCACGTGCCTGCTCCAGCAGCAGCCGCAAGATCGATGCGCCCACACCGGAACGGCGCCACTCCGGCAGCACCGCCATCCTTCCGATCTTGCCGTCCGCTGTGAGGCGTCCTGTGCCCACGGGGTTTTGCTCGGGTCCGCGCGCCAGCACGTGCGTACTGCGCGGATCGTCTTCATCCACCTCCATCTCGAGCGGCACATTCTGCTCGCGCACGAACACTTCTTCGCGCAGCGCGCACAAATCGGCGCGGTCGCGTCCATTGCCCCAGTCGGCGGTTTCGAGGAAGAAATCGTCGCGGATCATGGAGCTCTTGGCCATGGACGGCAGCTCTCGCTGGGGCCGTCATTGTATGCCCCGTTCAGCGCTTGCGCCGAGACAGATCTCCCGCATCGAGCAAATTCGTCAACAACGTCACACCAGCGCTGCGCAAGGGCAGTTTCGCGAGCCGTGCGCCCTCTAGCGTGCGCTCACGTCCGCACAGTGCCCGCGCCCACGCGACGGGACAGGCGTATTGCTCGCCGGAAACGTACAGGATCCCACCGTGGGCCCCGCGCCGCCAAGCGAAGCGGCTCCAGGGATTGCGCCGGAAAACGCTGTGCGGCAATTCGACTGCCAGCTTCACCGCGTTCGTTTTGCGTTTCGGCGGCATGGCCTCGCGTCCGCTGCGGTAGGCCGTGATGAAACGGCCGAAAAAATCCGCGAACGTTTCCGCATCCATCATTCGTAAGGCGGGCCCGAGTGCCACGCGCGCACGTCGCAACGCGTCGTCATCAATTTCACCCGATTGGTTCGCGGGCCGCAGATCGGGATCGGCGTAGCGCTGCGATTCGGGCAGGTCGGCCGCGACCTGTTCGGCGAATGCCACCAGCAGTTCTGCGCTCGATGGGGCCCGCATGCCGATCGAGAACGTCATGCATTCCCCGATTGCGATGCCGTCGTGCGGCACCCCCGGCGGCAGATACAGCATGTCGCCGGGATCGAGCGTCCAGTCATGCGTCGGATGGAATTCTCGCAGCAGTTTCAATTCGACGTCGTCACGGAATTCATGTGAAGCGCGCGGGGCGGTACTGATGCGCCAGCGCCTTCGTCCGGAACCTTGCAGAAGAAACACGTCATATTGATCGACGTGCGCGCCGACGCCGCCGCCATCGGTGGCGTAGCTCACCATCACGTCGTCGATGCGCCAGCTCGGCAGAAAGTCGAAACGGTCGAGCAGGATGGCGACGTCCGCGTCCCACTTATCCACGTCCTGCACCAGCAGGGTCCAGTGCGATTCCGGAAGCTTCGCGAAATCGGATTCGGAAAAGGGGCCGGTGCGCACGATCCAACCGTCATTCCGGACGCCGCCAAGCGCGTTTCGTTCCCGTTGCGAATGGCTCCGGCACGAGGACGAGATTGTGTGTCCTCGCGTCACGATTCGTGCAAGCACGCCTTCCATACACGCCAGCCCCGCCAGATCATCCGCCGACAGCGGCGAAACAAAACCCGCGAACGCATTGCGGATCAGCAGCGGCCGCTTCTGCCAGTAATCTCGCAGGAAGCGCGCGGGCGGCATGCCGAGCGGTTGATGCGTATCGCCCCGGACCTCGATCGGCGGCGGGTTCATCGCGCGCGGGCCTTTCGCCGCGGCGCGTGCGTTCCGCCGTTCTTCTCCCATTGCTGGATCAGCTTGCGGCCGACATGCGCGAGCGCCTCGATCGCCGGCAGCAGTTCGCGGCCGAGGTCGGTCAACGCATATTCGGCCGAAGGCGGTGAGGTGTTCAGAAGCCCGCGCGTGACCAGACCGCGCGCTTCCAGTTCGTGCAGACGTGCGCTCAACACGCGCGCGGAAATGCGCGGGATGTCGTGGCGAAGTTCGCCGAAGCGGCGCGGGCCGCCGCTCAAATACCAGACCACGTTCGGCGCCCAGGCACCGCGCAGTAGCGAGAGCGTTTCGGTGAGCGGGCAGATCGGCGGCAGCGCGCCGACGCGGCTTTTTCTCAATGGCAGGCCCATGATGCGCTTCGAGCGGTTACTCGGCGGTTACCACATTCTACAGCTAACCATACGTAATCAGGTATCAATCAGTAACCAAGTGGCGATAGGATATCAGGATCGCCGCCGACTGGCGGCGGATCATGGAAACACCAAGGAGGAAACCATGAAGCTTTATTACTCGGCAGGCGCGTGCTCGCTCTCACCGCACATCGTGGCGCGGGAACTCGGTTTGCCGCTGCAACTGGAGAAAGTGGATACGCAGGCCAAGCGCACCGCTTCCGGGCAAGATTTCTGGCAGATCAATCCGAAGGGCTACGTGCCTGCGCTGGAACTGGACGACGGCGAGCGGCTGACCGAAGGCCCGGCGATCGTGCAGTACCTGGCCGACCTGAAGCCGGAGAAAGGCTTGGCGCCTGCGAACGGCACACTCGCGCGTTATCGCTTGCAGGAGATGCTGGGTTATATCAACTCTGAGCTCCACAAAACTTATAGCCCGCTCTTCAAGAAAGACACGCCGGAGCAGACGCGGGCGGAACGCAAGGAATATCTGCGCAAGCGTTACGCGCTGATCGAGGACATCCTGGCGAAGCAGACGTGGTTGCTGGGCGACCACTTCACCGTGGCGGACGCGTACCTGTTCACCGTCACCAACTGGGCGCGTCACGTCGATCTCGATCTGTCGGAATTCAAGGCGCTGAATGCGTTCCAGCAGCGCGTGGCCGCACGGCCGGCCGTGCTGGCGGCGATGCAGGAAGAAGGCTTGATCAAGCGCAGTGACGCGGCTTGATCTTCCCTCCGGGTGGCAGGCAGCGCCTGCCACCCGGGTTCATCGCGAAGGCAGCGCGAACGCGATCACGTAATCGCCGCGCGGGGTTTTCAACGGCCCGTGCCCGCCGGCGACGATCACCACATACTGTTTTCCATTGATCGCGTAAGTCATCGGCGTGGCTTGTCCACCCGCCGGCAACTTGTATTGCCACAACAGCTTGCCGGTACGCTCGTCGAAAGCGCGGAGGTCGTCGTCCATCGTCGAAGCGATGAAGATGACGCCCGACGCGGTGATGATCGGCCCGCCCATGCCGGGCACGCCGAGGTTCCAGTGGTTCAACACCGCGTTGCCGAGCGGCACCTGCCACAGTCGCCTGCCGCTGCGCATGTCGATCGCAGAGAGCTCACCCCAAGGCGGTTTGACGCAAGGCGTGCCGAGCGACGATTGCCAGGCCCTGCGCCGCATGCCGTAAGGCGTACCGCGCATGCGCGAGAAATCCCAGCCGTCGTATTCCTTTGAATCGCTCTGCGCGTCGTATCGATCGCGCGGCACCAGCGCGACCAGCATCGCGATGTCGTTGGTGTTCACCACCGCGACCTGCCGTTGTGGATCGAATGCCAGCCCGCCCCACTCCATGCCGCCCGCATAACCGGGCTGCTCGATGCTGCCCTGCACGCTGGGCGGCGTGTAGATGCCTTCCGATTTGTAGCGTTCGAGATGGCAGCCAATGGAAAGATGCGCGAGATCGTTCGCCGTCACCGGCCCTTGCCGCACCAGGGGTGCGGGCAGAAGCGGAAACGGTTGCGTCTTCGACGGCACTTCGCCCGGCGCGCCGTCCCGCGGCACGGGTTTTTCGACGATCGGAAACACCGGCGCACCATTCGTGCGGTCGAACGTGAACAACATGCCCATCTTGCTGGACTGGATCACCGCGGGAATCGTGCGGCCGCCGTGTTGCAACTCCACCAGCGACGGCTGCGAAGCCGCGTCGTAATCCCACAGGTCGTGATGCACCAGTTGGTAGGCCCACACTGGTTTCCCGGTATTGGCGTCGAGCGCCACAATCGAATCGGCCCAGCGGTTGTCGCCGGGCCGCAGTCCGCCGAAGAAGTCCGGACTGGCGGAACCCGTCGGCACGAACACCAGATGTCGCGCGGGATCGGCCGACAGCGGCGCCCAGGCGTTCGCCGCACCGGTGACCTGTGCCGCGTGCGCATTCCATTCCGTATACATCGGATCGGAAGGGTTGCGCGGAATCGGATCCCAGCCCCAGAGGAATTTGCCGCTGCGCGCGTCGTACGCGCGCACCGTTCCGTGTTCCAACTCCACGCCGCGGTTGTCGCCGATCGAAGAACCGATGACGACTTTGCCATCGATTACCACTGGCGGCGAAGTGACGAGGTAATCGCGCCAAGCGTCACCCGGTTTCCAGGTCGAGTGGATCCCGTTCAACAGATCGAGCGCGCCGTGGTCGGCGAAGTCTTCGCAGAGTTTCCCTGTATTTGCATCCAGCGCGAGCAGGCGGCTGTCCAGCACCGGTGCGAAGATGCGCGCGTGACAAGGCGCATCGGATTGCGATTGCGGATCGACCCACAACGACACGCCGCGTGAAGCCGCATCCGAATAATTGATCTTCGGAATGTGCGAGTCGTGGCGCCAGCGCAGCTTGCCGGTCGCGGCGTCGATCGCGACCACGTTGGTTTCGGACGTCGTGAAATACAGCGCGCCGTCGTAGAGGATCGGCGTGGCTTCCCACGTCATGTGGTCGTTCCACGCATCATCCGGGAAGCCTTTGCCGTGCTCGCCGCTGCGAAAAGCCCAGGCGACTTGCAGGCGATCCACATTGTCCGGCGTGATCTGCGCCGCGGGCGAATAGCGCGAGCCGCCGGCGTCACCGCCGTAATACGGCCAGCCGGCGTCAGGCGCAGGCGCGGTGGGCGTGGAAGTCGCGGTGCAGCCGTTCAGCGCTGCAATACCCGCAAGCAAGATCGAAGTGCAAACCAGCGAACGCACGTTCTAGCTCCTCGCGCCGGCGCGGCGCAGCGCTCAGGATTTCGAAATATCGCTTGCCAGTTGCGTTGCAAGGCCGATGTAAGCAGCAGGCGTGAGCTCCAGCAGACGCCGCTTCGCATCCGCCGGCAAATCCAGTGACGCGATGAACTCGCGCAAGGACTCGCGCGTGATGCCCTTGCCGCGCGTCAGTGCTTTCAGTTGCTCGTACGGTTCGGGCAGACCGTGGCGGCGCATCACCGTCTGGATCGCTTCGGCCAGCACTTCCCAGCTCGCCTCCAGATCGGCGGCGATGCGCGTTTCGTCCACCTGCAACTTGCCCAAGCCGCGTCCCAGCGAGTCGAACGCGATCAACGTGTGACCGAACGCGGTGCCGAGCGCACGCAGTACGGTGGAATCGGTGAGATCGCGTTGCCAGCGGCTGATCGGCAGTTTCTCCGAGAAATGCGCGAGCAATGCATTCGCGACACCGAGATTGCCTTCCGCGTTTTCAAAATCGATCGGATTGACCTTGTGCGGCATGGTCGACGAACCGACTTCGCCGGCTTTCAGTTGCTGCTTGAAATAACCGAGCGAAATGTAGCCCCAGATGTCGCGCGCCAAGTCGATCAGGATGGTATTGATGCGCCGCGTGCAATCGCAGAATTCGGCGATGCCGTCGTGCGGTTCGATCTGAGTGGTGTATTCGTTCCACTGCAGGCCCAGCGATTCGACGAATCCTTTCGACAATGCGCGCCAGTCCACATCCGGATAGGCCGCGACATGCGCGTTGAAATTGCCGACCGCGCCGTTGAGTTTGCCTGGAATACCCATTCGCGCGAGCTGCGTGCGCTGACGTTGCAGCCGCGCGACAAAGTTGGCGAGTTCCTTGCCGAGCGTGGTCGGCGAAGCGGTCTGGCCGTGGGTGCGAGACAGCATCGGCAGTTCGGCGTGCGCAATGCTCAGCTCGCGCAATTTCGCGATGACTTTATCGATCGCCGGCAGCAGCACCACATCGCGCGCATCACGCAGCATCAGCGCGTAGGCGAGATTATTGATGTCCTCGGAAGTGCAGCTGAAGTGCACGAACTCGCGCGCGGATTCCAGCGCTGCGTCGTCGCCGAAATCTTTCTTGATGAAGTATTCGACCGCCTTGACGTCGTGATTGGTGGTCGCTTCGATTCCCTTGATCTGCGTCGCGTCGGTGACGGAGAAATCTTCGCCCATGCGGCGCAGCTTCGCGCGCGCATTTTCGTCGAATGGCGGCAACTCGGCGATGCCGGGATGATCGGCCAACGCCAGCAGCCATTCGATCTCCACCTGCACGCGCCGCTTCATCAGGCCGTATTCGCTGAAGATCGGCCGCAGCGTTTCCACCTTCGCGGCGTAGCGGCCGTCCAGTGGCGACAAGGCAGTGAGCGAGTCGAGTTGCATGGTGGCCTCGGGCTGAAACGGCCCGCTTAGTTTAGCCGCGCCGGTATACTTGCGGGTTGCGTTTTTCCGGAATCCAAGCAATGACGAACTTCCGCATCGAGCACGACAGCATGGGCGAATTGAAGGTGCCCGCAGATGCCTTGTGGGGCGCGCAAACTCAGCGCGCAGTGGAGAATTTTCCGATCTCGGGGCTGACCCTGCCGCGCGAATTCATCCGCGCGCTGGGACTGATCAAGGCCTGCGCCGCATCGGCGAATCTCAAACTCGGCCATCTGAAATCCGCGCAGGCATCCGTGATCCGCAAGGCCGCCGAACGCGTCGCGGCCGGCGAATTCGATGCGCATTTTCCGATCGACATTTTCCAGACGGGCTCCGGCACCTCGAGCAACATGAATGCGAACGAGGTGATCGCGCATCTCGCTTCGCGCGAATCCAGGGCGAAAATCCACCCGAACGATCACGTCAATTACGGCCAGAGTTCCAACGACGTGATTCCGACTGCGATCCAGGTCAGCGCCGCGCTCGCCACGCAGGAGCAATTGCTGCCGGCGCTGAAGCACCTGCGCCGCACGATCGATCGCCGCGCACGCGAATTGAACAAGGTGGCCAAGACCGGCCGCACGCACCTGATGGATGCGATGCCGGTGACGTTCGGGCAGGAATTGTCGGGCTGGTCGGCGCAGATCGGTTCGGCAATCGAACGCATCGAGGATGCACTGAAGCGCTTGCGCCGCTTGCCGCAGGGCGGCACCGCGGTCGGCACCGGCATCAATGCGGACCCGAAATTCGCACGCGCGATCTGCACGGAGCTGTCGAAGACGAGCGGCCTGAAGTTCTCGCCTTCGGAAAATTTCTTCGAGGGCATGTCGTCGCAGGACGCCGCGGTGGAATTGTCCGGCCAGTTGAAGACGCTGGCGTGCGCGTTGATGAAGATCGGCAACGACCTGCGCTGGATGAATTCGGGGCCGCTGGCGGGTCTGGCGGAGATCGAACTGCCCGCGCTGCAACCGGGTTCTTCAATCATGCCGGGCAAGGTCAATCCGGTGATCCCGGAAGCGATGACGATGGTCTGTGCGCAGGTGATCGGCAACGACGCGACGATCACGATCGCGGGGCAGAGCGGCAATTTCCAGTTGAACGTGATGCTGCCGGTGATCGCGTACAACCTGCTGCAATCGATTTCGATTCTGGCGAACGCGACGCGACTGCTGGCCGACAAGGCCATCGCCGGTTTCAAGGTCAACGCCGCGCGCGTCAACGAGGCGCTGGCGTTGAATCCGATCCTGGTTACCGCGCTGAATCCCGTGATCGGTTACGAGAAGGGCGCGGCCATCGCCAAGCAGGCCTACAAGCAGAAGCGGCCGATCATGGAAGTCGCGCTCGAAAGCTCAGGCCTGTCGAAACAGCAGTTGCAGAAACTGTTGGATCCAGTGGCGCTGACCCGGGGCGGCATTCATGAAGGTTAAGCATCGACATGCTTTTGTTGAGAAGTGCAGCCAAGGATGGCTGCTTTGACGCGCAGGGATCGCAAAATGATGACTTGTGACACTGCCGTAAGGCGCAGCATGCGTCATGCTGGGCGGTGAACTTTTTCGCTGGGGAACACCATGAGCAATCGCAAATTGATGAGGTCCGTCCTGTGGACGGCTCTGTTGGTCGCCGGTGCCGCGTTGGCGCAGGAAGCCGCGATCAGCGGCGCGGATTTCACCGGCGGCAAGGCCGACGCGCAATTGAGCGCGATCGGCAAGCAGGCGGCCGCTTCCGGCAAGACGGTGGTGATCACCGCACCGGCATACTGGCAGGCGAAAGTCGCGGCCAAGGTGCGCGCGGGCGCGCACGGCAAGCCGGTGACGATCCGCTTCTCGAACGGGTTCTACGAGAACGTGCTGGTGCGCACGGAAAGCGCGGCATCCAAACCGGAAGCGGAAACCAAGCCGGAAACGAAAGTGGCGGCGCAACCGACGGCGAAACCGAAACCGGAAATCAAACCCGAACCGAAAACGGCAAAGGCCGAACCGAAACCGGAGACGCATTCCGTTTCGAAGCCCGTGGCATCCGAAGTGGCAAAACCGGCACCCGCGCCACGCGTATCTACTCCGGTCGCAACCCAACCGCCGCTGCAAAAAACTGTCGCGAGCGTTGCGCCGCCCGCTCCGCCGCCGCAAGGCAACATCGTCGCCGTGCCGCAGGTGTCGCAACAACCCGCGGTGGTGCCGATTCCGACTTCCGCGACCAACCCCACCGGTGCCAAGCCTGCACTGCCTGTCGCGCCATCCGGTGACGAAGCACGCCAGCGTCTGCTCGCGGCGTTGAACAACGATCGTCCGGCGGCTGGCGAATTGCACGAGGCGCAATTGCAATCGGGCGACCAGGTTTACAGCGACGGCGACACGCTTGCGGTGGTGAGGTTGGAAGGGTTGCAGCGCTCGCTGTATTGGCTGACCGGCCCTGTCGATCTGCAGCGCGTGCAGTACTCGCCACAAGGTAACGGCCGCTATCTAGTCATTGGCCCGATCGATCCGAAAGCGCACGCCGCGCATCGCCCAAGCGCGCGCCAGGTGATCGTCGCACACATGCCGGCGGCGAACGATGCCGCCCGCGCACGGTTGGAGAAGCTCTACAACAACGGCCAGCCGATCACCGACAGTTTGAAGGTGGCGCAATTGCAGCCCGAAGATCGTTTGCTGGTGGACGGCAACACGATCCTTGTGGTGCGCCGCGAAGGCAATCTGATGTCGCGCTACTGGCTGGACGGTTCCATCGATCTCGGACAGAACGGCGTGCTGAAGGTGGACACCAACCTCTATCAGGTAACGGGCAGCCTGCATTGATGCCGCGCCATTGATGAGAGCCGCCGGTCTGTTCGGCGGCTCTCATTTCATATTGTTATTTGCGAGCTCAGCGGTCGGCGTGGATATCACCGGCGTCGTAGTGGCCTTGCTCGGCATTTTTCGTGCACTCGTCGATGTCGGCCTGCGTCATGGTCGCGTAGGGTGCGAACGCGGGCAGCGAGGCGGCGAGTTGCTGTTGGGTGTCACGCAGCGCTGGCAGACGCGCGCAGAGTTTTGCCGCGGAGTGACGGATGCCCTCGGCCTCCGTTTCGATTTCAGCATGCACCTGCTGGTGTGATTTGCCGGAGAACGCGGCACTCAGCGCGGTGCCGACGGCGTGTGAAGCCAGATCCACGCCTTGCGTGCCGACTTGCATACCCTGCTCGGCGATGTCGATGACCTGTGCGCGATATTCCAGCAGCATGGCGCGTTGTTGAGGCGTGACCGTGACTGTCTTGCCGTCGATCAGCAGGTCGCCTTGCGGCGTGATCTCCGCGTGATTTCGTTCGTTGCCGTGGCCGGCGGAAAATCCCACGTGCCCCGAAGAAATATCGATGTTCTCAGTGCGTAGTTTCCGGCGCGCCGCATCCATTGCGTTGGCAACGGTGTCGCCCAAGACCGAGTGCGTGCCGTTCGATAAAGGACTTCCCCCATCGCAAGCGCTCAGGCCGGCCGTGCTGCAAAACAGGGCGGACAGGATCAACGTACGACCGATGTTCATGGCGTCACCGTGCTGCGGTCGAATCTTGTTCGTTGCAGCGCACCTCGCCGCGGAATACGGCATAGGGTTCGAACGCTGGCATTTGTGCGGCGATTTCGCTCTGGGTGGATTTGATCTGTTGCAGATCATTGCACAGATGAAGTGCGGCGGTTTCCACCGTTCTGCTGCGCGAATCCACTTCGTGATCGATCTTGTCCGGCGTGCCAGCAAACAGATTGCTGACCACGCTGCCGATCGCGTGTGCGCCCATTTCCGCGCCGGCCTCGCCGGTGGCGATGCCGTCGTCACGCACCTTTTCGGCCTGCCCGTAGAAACGTTCCAGCAGTGCGCGCTGCACGGGCGTGACTGCGACCGCCTGATGGCCGACAATCAGATCGCCCGATGGCGTGACGTGCGCATCCGGTTGTCCCGATGCCGTCAACTTCAAACCCGAATCGTCGAACGACACGTGCATGGCGCCGTTGAAATGCGCGTCGGCGGAGCCGGAATCCGAACATGCGGCCAGCGCAGGCGCGAGCAGCAAGGGCATCAGCAATAGTTTCGATTTCATCTTCGATTTCCTCGAGATCAAGCCTCGTCGCGCCAGCGGCGAAACCAGATCGCCGCGGCGATCAACGCAATGCCGACGATCACGCCGATCCACATTTGCGGCAACATCAACGCATGGCCCATCGCGGGAAAATCGATGGCGGCCAGTTCGTGTGAATCGCGGAAGCGCATCGCATAATTGTGGGCATTGGGATCGATCCAGCTTGCCGGGATGATGCTCAGCAGCAGGCGGCCGACGATGTCGCCCCAGAAGAAATCGTGGCGGATGTGCGGCAGGCCGAGCAGGCCGATCCAGAAGTTCAGCACGCCGGCGATGATCGGCACAATGATCGCCCACAGGAACGGTTTGCTGCGCACCGCGGCCGACCAGAAGAGCAGCCAGCCCACGGTCGGCAGCCCCCACAATGCGTTGATCGGCACCATCGCCACCAAGCGCAACCATACAGTGTATGGCTCGCCCTGCGTCCACAGCGGCAGCGGATTGACAGCGTGGATCACCAGCCACAGGCTGACGATGACCTGCGCGGCGAGGTAACCCGCGAGCGTGATGCCCACAGCAATCAGCGGCGCGATGACGATGGCTGCCGCCACTTTCGACAGCACCGTACCGGTATCCGACAGCGGCAGTGATTTCCAGAACAGCACGCTGCGGTCCTTGCGGTCGTCGTACAGCGCACCCAACAGATAGAAGAACACCACGAAGAACAGCACCACCGCGGCGATGAAACCGAACAGCAGCATTGTCGCGTCCAGTGCCTTCGCCAGTTGGCCGGTATCGTGTGCTGTGGCGTTGCGCAGGATGTCCGTGAGCGAGACGCCCATGTGCACATCCACCTGCGCGCCCATGCGGGCCTTCAGCACCTCGCCGGCAATGATGCCGAGTACGGTGATGATCAGGATCGCAGCGGCCGCCCAGAACTGCGCCCACAGGAAACCGCGGCGCGATTCCCAGTACTCGCGCCTCACCAGCCAGCCGAAATTCGACAAGGCATTCGCGTTCATGCGTACGTCCCTTTCATGGTGGCGACGAAGAGATCCGCGACCGAAGGCCGCCGCACTTCGCCCAAATCTTCGAGCTGCGCGCGCGGCACGCCGTCGAACAGGAAGATGCTCTTGCCGAACACCTGGCGTTCGTCCAGCGGCTTCAACGCGCGCGCGGCTTCGACACGCTCCGCGTTCACCATCACTTCGGCGAAGCGTTCACCGAGCGCGTCCATCTCCGTGGAGAGCACGATCTTGCCGTCGCGGATGAACATCAGGTCAGTCAGGATGCGCTCGATTTCTTCCACTTGATGCGTGGTGACGAGGATGGTCTTGTTCTCGTCGAAATAATCTTCCAGCAGACTCTGGTAGAACTGCTTGCGATAGAGGATGTCCAAGCCCAGCGTCGGTTCGTCCAGCACCAGCAGTCGCGCGTCGATCGCCATCACGATCGCCAGGTGCAACTGCACGATCATGCCCTTGGACATCTGCCGCACTTTCTGCTCCGGTTGCAGCTTGGTGCGTGAGAGAAAGCGTTCGCACTTGGTGCGGTCGAAGCGCGGGTGCACGCCAGCCACGAAATCGACCGCCTCTTTCACTGTGATCCAGCGCGGCAGCGTGGCGACGTCGGCGATGAAGCACACCTGTTGCATCAGCGCCGGACGCTGGCGGCGCGGATCTAGCCCGAGCACGGACAATTCACCTTCGAAATCGGTCAGGCCGAGGATCGCTTTCAACGCAGTCGTCTTGCCGGCGCCGTTGGGGCCGATCAGTCCGACGATGCGGCCCGGCTGCACCTCGAAGGACGCATGGTCGAGCGCCAGCGTCTTGCCGTAGCGTTTGGTGAGGTTGGCGGCGTGGATCACCGTCGCCGGTGCGGCCGCGACGCTGGTCTCATCGAGTGCGGAAGTCGCGCTCATCAGGATTTCCTCTTGGGCCCATTCAATTCGCAAAACCGGGCGTCCTGCCGCGGTTTGCTCGCAAACGGTCGCGACAAAGCCGTGCCATGTTTGCCGCTTCGGCATTCGAAAACCTCGGCGCCGGCACGTTCATGTACCGGAGTGTTCATCGTGACTTCTTCTCTGCTTGTGAAATCAATTTGCCCAGATCGAGATCCATGCGTTTGATGCGCGCGTACAGCGCCGGCCATTCCTCGCGCAGAAAGCGTTCGCGTTCGGATTTCAGCAGCGTCTCGCGTGCGCCCTCGGTGACGTACATCCCCAAGCCGCGGCGCTTCTCCACCAGTTGCTCGTCTACCAGTTCCTGGTACGCCTTGGAGACGGTCAGCGGATTGATCTGGTAATCCGCCGCCACCTGTCGCACCGACGGCAGCGGATCGCCTTCATTGAGCGCGCCGTCCAGGATCATCGCCACCACGCGGTCGCGCAGTTGGCGATAGATCGGGACGTTGTCGTTCCAAGTGATGGTCATGAAGAAGTCCTTGCCGGTTGCGGGAGCGGCGATCACGGCAAGCGCGGCGGCGCTCAGCGATTTCCCGCCACCGACCGGGTGGCGAACGAATAGTAGGGCATGTCGAGGTCGCTGCCGCCTGACGAGGCGGATTCATAGCCTTTCGTGCTCAGCCCACCTTCCGCATGTCCGAAGGCCTGCTGCATTTCAGCCGGGGTGGGGCGCACCACGATCTCGGGCATCGTTTGCATCGGCTCTGATTGTTGGCTCACGGCGGCCGGAAGCACCCGGCCTGCCGAAGCATTGGTATAAGCCCGGATGCCCGCGACTCCCGCGCTGGCGATCAATAGAGAAGCGGCAAAGGTCAGGGTCTTGGCAACGTTCATGGCGGTCTCCTTAGGTGACCGTGTTGAGTAGTGTTGTAGTTAACTATAACACCAAAAACATAGAAGTCAAGCGTGATGCAGCCCGATATGTCTTCAGTCATGGATCGGGTCCGGTGGGTGAAGCCGCCCGCTTCCTGCCGGCGCAGAAACCTGCGCTCATGAACCAAACTGCGCGCTGTACGGTCGAATCGATCGTTTTCCCCCACATTGCCAAGCGCCTGCGCGCCCCGCACAATGGGCAGCTCGGTCGCTCACAGGCCGAAGCATCAATTCCGGCAGCGCCGGTTACCCCAAGACAATGAGGATCATCCGATGAAGCAAGCATTGCGTCCCACGCTCACCGCGGCTGCGTTGATCGCCGCTCTGGGTGTCGTCGGCGCCGGCGCCGCGCAAGGCCAGACGGTGGACAAGAACAAGGCCAGTTATGTGGTCGGCATGGACTTGGCCAACAACATTCCGCCGATCGTCAAGGACGAAATAGATCCGAAGATCGTTGCGCAGGCGTTCACCACCACGATCGAAGGCGGCAAGCCGACGATCTCCGACGCCGAAGCCAAGACGGTGCGCGAGGCGTTCGTCACCAAGCTGCGCGCCAAGGCGCAGGCGGAATACAACCAGGTCGCCGCGCAGAACAGGCAGGAAGGCGACGCATATCTCGCAAAGAACAAGTCGCAGCCAGGCGTGAAGACCACTGCGGACGGTTTGCAGTACCAGGTGATCGCGCAGGGCAGCGGCCCGCGTCCAACCGCGAGCGACACCGTGCAGATCAACTACACCGGCAGCTTCGTCAACGGGCAGACTTTCGACTCCTCTGCCAGCCATGGCAGCGGCCCCGCGTCGATCCCGCTGAGCTCGGTGTTCCCCGGGTTCCGCGAAGGCCTGATGTTGATGCCGGTCGGCAGCCACTACAAGTTCGTGATCCCGTCCAACCTGGCCTATGGCGCCGAACCCAAGAACGGATTCCCGCCTAACGCTACGCTGATCTTCGACGTGACGCTGGTGAAAATTGGCAAGTGATCGCAGGATGTGATCATCCCGGCCAGCTCACGGACGTGCGCTGACTCGGGATCCAGTGATTTGAAAAGCGCGGCCTTGGCCGCGCTTTTCGTTTACATGCGCCCACGTCCCCTCGTTACAATCGGAGGCTCCGCAATCGGCAAGCGCGCATGAAAGTAACGCTGTTCGGCACCGGTTACGTCGGCCTCGTCACCGGCACGTGCCTGGCCGAAATGGGCAACCACGTATTGTGCATCGACGTCGATGCCGCCAAGGTGCGGCGGCTGGAGAGCGGCGAGGTGCCGATCTTCGAACCCGGGCTCGAACCGCTCGTGAAACGCAATCACTCTGCCGGGCGCTTGCAATTTTCCACGGATGCGGCGGCCGGTGTGGCGCACGGCGAAATTCTTTTCATTGCCGTCGGCACGCCGCCGGACGAAGACGGCAGCGCAGATCTCTCTTATGTGTTGTCGGTGGCGCGCAGCATCGGCGAACACCTCACCGCGCCAAAAGTGATCGTCAACAAATCCACCGTGCCGGTCGGCACCGCTGATCGCGTGCGCGCGGCAATCGCGGAGACGCTAGGCAAGCGGGGCGTGCAGATCGGATTCGATGTGGTGTCCAATCCGGAATTCCTCAAAGAGGGCGACGCGGTCAATGACTGCATGCGGCCGGACCGCATCATCATCGGCACCTCCAGCGAACGCGCGGCCAATCTGCTCGGCAAACTCTACGCGCCGTTCAACCGCAATCACGAGCGCATCGTGCTGATGGACACACGTTCGGCCGAACTGACCAAGTACGCGGCCAACGCGATGCTGGCGACCAAAATCAGTTTCATGAATGAAATCGCCAATATTGCCGAACGCGTCGGCGCGGACGTGGAGCTGGTGCGCCAAGGCATCGGCGCCGATCCGCGCATCGGCTATCACTTCATCTACCCCGGCGTGGGTTATGGCGGCTCGTGCTTCCCGAAGGACGTGCAGGCGTTGGAGCGGACCGCGCACGCGCACGATTATCCGGCACGGCTGCTGGAAGCGGTGGAGCGTGTCAACCGCGCACAGAAGCGCAAGCTGTTCGAATTGATCTCGCGGCATTTCGGCGGCGAGCTTCGCGGCAAGACGTTCGCGCTGTGGGGCCTCGCGTTCAAGCCGAACACCGACGACATGCGCGAAGCGCCCAGTCGCACATTGATGGAGGCTTTGTGGCAGGCCGGTGCGCGCGTGCGCGCATTCGATCCGGAAGCGCGCGAGGAAACGCGACGCATCTATGGCGCGCGCGACGATCTGGAATTGTGCGACGAACCTTATTCGGCACTGCAAGACGCCGACGCGCTGGCGGTGGTCACGGAATGGAAGGCCTTTCGCAGCCCGGAGTTCGACCTGATCCGTGCCGCATTGAAGGCGCCTGTGTTGTTCGACGGCCGCAATCTTTATGATCCTGACGTGGTGGAGAGCGCAGGACTGGCGTATTACGGCATCGGCCGCGGACGCAGCGTCATGCGGAATGGTGAGCAATGAGCAACGAGATGGACAAACGATTGACCGAAGTGGAGACGCGGCTGGCGTTCATCGATGACGCATTGGCCGGACTCACGGAAGCGGAAGCGGAAAACTCGCGCCGCCTGCTGGCGATCGAGCGCACGCTGGCGGCGCTGCGCGTCGAACTTTCCGCGATTCGCACGGGTTTGGCGGAAGACGTGCGCGAGGAGCCGCCGCCGCCACATTATTGATTGATTGACTCAGATTGAGCGACCGCAAAGCTGCTCTGGGCCTGATCCGAGCGGCATGATGAACGCCGGCGGCGCTCGGGAATCCTCAAGTTCTGACATGTACACTCCGGCTTCCGTGCTGCGACGTCGCGCAACCTCGGATCAAGTCCGGGCAGGTTCTGCCTTCGCTCGCCACGCTTTGCAGCCGCTCAACACGCTCGATTGGTAGATTTGCATGAGCGATACACTCCGCGAACAACTTCTGAAAGCAGGCTTCGCACCCTCTCGCATTCAGGAAAAACGCGACAAGCGCGAGAAGACCGCGCAGCCGAACCGCGAAAAATCGAAACCTGCACGACGCAGCGACGAAGTCGATCTCGCGCGTGCTTACGCCATCCGCGCGCAGATCGAAAAGGCCGAGCGCGAAGCGACGCAACGGGAGGCGCAGAGGCGAGCGCAAGAGCGCAAGGAACGCAAGCGCCGCCTACACGAACTGCTTTCCGGCAACACGCTGACGATTCCCGACGATGCCGAGCACGTGCGGCATTTCGAACACGCCGGCAAGATCCGTCGCATTTACGTCAGCCCCGAGCAACTCGCGGCGCTCAATCGTGGCGAACTCGGCGTGGTGGTACAGGCCGGCCGCTTCGTGTTGGTAGTGCGCGAAATTGCCTTGCGCGCGAAAGAAATTTCGGAAGATGCGGTAGCCTTGCTGGTGGACCCGGATGCCGCGCCCAGCGAAAGCGAGGACGGCGTACCGGATGATTTGATGTGGTAGAAACCGTTGCGCTTACGCGATGCCTTGGCTGCGCGCGCTCGGAGCGCGTACGAACGGCGAAGCTGGCCCGAGGGCGAGCGAAGTATTGATTACCTCCCTCATGGCGAAGTTCGCAACGCTTCCGAATTCCACCCGGCCTTCGGCTTGAACCTCTCGCCGTAGCGCGCCGCCAGCCCTTCAAGTTGCGCGCGCAATTTGTCTGCCCCCTCAGAGCGGATGTACTGGATCGGGCCGCCGCGGAAGGGCGCGAAGCCGGTGCCGAACACGACGCCCGCGTCCAGCAGGTCGGCATCATCCACCACGCGCTCTGCGAGGCATGCAACGGCTTCGTTCAACATCGGCAAGATCAATCGCGATTGCAGGTCTTCCGGCGCGCGGTAGTCGCGCGGCACCTCCGGCTTCTGCGGCTTGCCGTCCTTCCACACATAGAAACCTTCGCCATCCTTCTTGCCGCGCTTGCCGGCTTGCACTTTGGCGTCGATACCGGCGGGCAATTCGAGCGCGAGGAACGGCGCCAGTTCCCTGCCGACCGACAACGCGACGTCAAGACCCACCGTATCCGCCAGTTCGATTGGCCCCATCGGCATGCCGAAATCCTTTGCGGCACGATCGAGCGCCGGGCCGGGAATGCCATCGGTATACAGGCGCACGGCTTCCAGCAAATACGGCATCAGAATTCGGTTGACCAGAAAACCCGGCGTGCCTTGCACCGGCACCGGCAATTTTCCGATCGCCTTGACGAATGCGAGTGCACGCTTCTCGATCAAAGGGTCAAGCTGGTCATGCCGCACCACTTCGACCAGCGGCATCTGCGCAACCGGATTGAAGAAGTGCAGGCCGAGAAATCGCTGCGGATGTTTCAATGCATGGCGCAATTGGTATAGCGGAATGCTGGAGGTATTGGTCGCCAGCAGTGCGTCTTTCGGCAGCGCCGATTCCAGTTGCGCGTAAAGCGTTTCCTTGGCCGCCGCGTCTTCGAAAATCGCTTCAATCGCCAATTGCGAATTCTTGACCTGCGCGCCATCGACATCCGGGCCCAAACGCGATTGCGCCGCAACAATCCGTTCGGATGTTTTCAATTTTTTCTCGAACAATTTCTGCGCCCGCTCGATCGCCGGCTGCACATATTTCAATTCGCGATCCTGCAATGAGACCTCGAAACCCCGCAGCGCGCACCACGCGGCGATGTCGCCACCCATCACGCCGGCGCCGGCGACGTGTACGTGGCGGATGCCGTGCGCGACATCGCCGGCCAGCCCGCGCAAGCGCTCGCGCAGGAAGAACAGGCGGATCAAATTGTGCGCCGTCGCCGTCGATGCCAGCCGCTCCACCGAGCGCGCTTCGAGTTTCAATCGCTGTACGATGTCACCACCGCCGCGCCGCCATACCTCGATCAACGCGAATGGCGCGGGATAGTGTTTCGGGTTGACCTTGGCCGCGGTTTGCCTGCGCACGATCGGCGCGAGCACTTGCCGCACCGGCCATGTGTTCGTGACCCACGCCAGCGCGCGTTGATCCAGCCGTCGTGATATGGGACTGCGCGCACACGCCAGCGCGGTTTCGACCAGCGCACCCGGCGCAGCCAGACGATCGATCAACCCGCTTTCCAGCGCGGAGCGCGCCAAAACCGGCTTGCCGGTCAGCATCATCGCCAATGCTTTCGGTGCACCGATCAATCGCGGCAGGCGCGCACTGCCGCCCCAGCCAGGATGGATGCCGAGTTGTACTTCCGGCAAGCCGATTTTCGTTTCTGAATCTTCCGCGGCTACGCGCATGGCACACGCGAGCGCCAGTTCCGTGCCGCCGCCCATGCACGCACCGTGCAGCGCGGCGACGGTGGGCATTGGCAGGCAAGCCAGACGTTCGAAAACGCGTTGGCCGTATTCGATCGCGGCGCGCACCGAACCTTCGCGTTCGTATTGCACGAATTCATTGAGATCGGCGCCGACCGCGAAATCCTTCTTCGCTGAATGGATCACTACGGCCGACGGTTTTTCTATTTCGACGCGCTCCAGGATCGCATCCAGTTCTTGCAATAGGGCGCGCGAGAGTGCATTTACCTTACTGCCCGAGCGATCCATCGACAGCATCAATACGCCGCCGTCTTGCAACGCGGTCTGCCAGTGCTGGAATCGCAATCCTTCAAACATGTTGTGCACTCCGCCACACATTCTTGGCCGTATGTTGAGGCAATGCGCTGCGCATTGTGAAGATCGTCGGCAAATATGCGCGGCGGGCAGGGTTATGATCCCGAGCCGGCGGCACGCGGGTCAAATCCGCGCCATGGCGAGCGGGCATGATGGGTACGGATACTGCGATCGTCAGCGGTCTGCTTGACAAGATCATTGGTGCGGCGCGCAGTTTGGTCCGCCTGCGCTGCGATGATCCGCAGACTCTGCTGGAATGCCTGCGGCGGCACTCGATCCGCACGGGGCAATCGCTCTATGCGTGGAACGAAACCGGCGGCCTGCGCAGTCTGCGCGACGGCGAATTGCAGGTGCCGGGCAGCCGGCGCTTCCACGACGCGCTGCGTTACGTGATCCAGAGCGCGCACTTCGGCGTGTATTTCTTCGACATGCCGGCGCCGTTCGATGCGAACATCACGGCCTCCTTGTTGAAGCAGGCGGCGCGTCTCACGGGCGAGCGCGTGCGGCGCGTGGTGTTGCTCGGCGAATGCACATTGCCGTTGCAGGTCGAGGCGAGCGATCTGGAGTGGAACGTGGCCGCGACCAAAAAACCGCGCATGCGCGACGGCCGTTGGGTGCGCGCATGAGTGCGGCGCCGGAAACCGCGGGCGTACTGATCGTCGCCGCACGGCGCGCGGATCGGCGCACGTTGTTCGACGCGCTGGACGGGCAGGGCTTCGGTAGGATATTGAGCGCGCGCGATACCGCGCATGCGCGCAGTCTGTTGGCGGAATCCGCGTTGCCGAAACTGGCGGTGCTGGATTTCTGCACCGCCGCCGCGGAATCTGCGGCTTTCAGCAGCGAGCTGGATGGCGTGCCGGTAATCGGTCTGATCGGCGCGCCGCGCGAGGAGGACGACGAACCGAGCTGGAATTTCCGCCAGCCGCCGCCGGGCGTGGTCGATTGGTTGCGTTCGCCGGTCGATCCGATGGAAGCACGCGCCCGTGCACAATCGGTGTTCGCCGGCAACGGCCTGCAAGCGACCGCGTGCGCCACGAATGCGAACGCGCCGGGCGATTATCGTTGCGTGTTTGAAGGCAACGTCGACGCCCTCGTGCTTTCCGACCCGCGCAGCGGTGCGATTCTGGAAACCAATCCGGCGTTCGAATCGGTGAGCGGCTTCGGAAACGCGCAAGCCCTGAGTGCGCCGCTGGAGCGGCTGTTCCAATTCCAGAGCGAATCACAGCGCGAACAATGGCGGCAGCAGCTCGCGCGCACGGGCGACGCGCGTGCGGTCTGCGAGCTGGTGCAGGCGGGCGGCACGCGCCAGCCGGTCGAAACGGTTACGCGGCTGCTGAAGCGCGGAGAGACCCTCGTGCACTGCACGACCATCCGCGATGCGCGTGCCGCACGCGACGGCCGCGAATTGCTGCGGGCGCTGGCGCGAATGGGCGCGCCGATGGAAGGCGAACACGGGCTGGCGCAACACTTGAAGCAGTTCGCGGATGCCTTGCATCTGGACTGCGCGATCGTCTCGGCGAACGGCGCGAGCGGACAGACGCTGGAAGCGCTCGCACGCAACGATCGTATCGCACCCCCGGCGGGTGCCCCCGATCCGCTGTCGCAACCGACAGTGCGGCTGGCCCTGGGCGGCGAGGCCGTGGTGCAATTCGCCGAGGCGCAGACGCTTGCGGAAAGCGACGCGTGGCTGCGCGCGCTGGGCTACGGCTGCTACGTCGCGCTGCCGTTGCGCGACGGCCATCGCAACGTGCTGGGCGTGCTGTTGTGCGCGGCGCGCAAGTCGCCGCCGTTCGATCAAGAACTGACGCGTCACGCGCTCGACATCGCCGCCGCGCAGTTCGCTTTCGCACTGGAACTACGCCATGTGCAGGCGCAGGGCAGGACAACGGGATTGCTCGATGCGCTGACTGGGCTGCCGAACCGTCTGCTGTTCAACGATCGCCTGGAAACTACCCTGCTGGAAGCGCATCGTTCCGGCGAGATGTTCGCGTTGTTGTTCGTCGACCTCGACCGCTTCAAGAACATCAATGATTCGCTCGGCCACAGCGTGGGCGATCAAGTGCTGCTGGCGGTGTCGAAACGTCTGCGCGCAGCGGTACGCGGTTCGGACACGGTGGCGCGCTACGCCGGCGACGAGTTCACGCTGATCCTGCGCCACATCGTGCTGCGGGAGGACGTGCTGCGCATCGCCGAAAAACTGGTGCGCGCGATGGAAGCGCCCCTGACGCTGGACGACGGTTCCGAACTCCGGATCACCGCATCGATCGGCATCAGTTTCTATCCCGACGACGCGAGCGACGCGGAAAGCCTGGTCAAGCACGCCGACGTGGCGATGTACAACGCCAAGGGTCTGGGCCGCAACAACTACCAGGCCTACGTCGCGGTGCCCGAGGAACAACACCGCCAGCGCATCGATCTGGAAGCGCGTCTGCGCATGGCCGAGCACAACGACGAGCTGCGCGTGTATTACCAGCCGCAGATCGACGCGCATTCCGAAGACATCGTCGGCATGGAGGCGCTTGTGCGCTGGGAGCATCCCGAGCTCGGCATGATCAGCCCGGCGTTCTTCATTCCGATCGCCGAGGAAACTGGGCTGATCATCCCATTGGGCGAATGGGTACTGCGCCGCGCCTGCGCCGACTGCGCGCGTTGGCAGAAACGTTTCCACCTGCCGTTGCGCGTGGGCGTCAACCTCTCCGCGTTGCAGATGATGCAACCCAACTTGGTGGATGTGGTGCGCAAGGCGTGCAACGAAAGCGGGCTGGATCCACGTCTGCTGGATCTGGAAGTCACCGAAAGCATCAGCATGAAGTCGGTGCCGAATCTGCTTGAAACCCTGTCCGCGCTGCGCGGGCTGGGTTGCGGCATTTCCATCGACGACTTCGGCACTGGGCAATCTTCGCTGGACTACATCAAGCGTTTTCCGGCCGACCGCATCAAGATCGACCAAAGTTTTGTGCGCAACATCGGCGTCGATCCCGACGATGAGGCGATCGTACGCGCCACGCTGACGATGGCGCACAACCTCGGCCGCCGGGTGATCGCCGAAGGCGTCGAAACCGAAGCGCACGACGCCTTCCTGCGCGAACACGCCTGCGACGAATTGCAGGGTTACCTGTTCTGCCGGCCGCTCTCGGCGGTGTCATTCGAGAACCTGCTGGCCGAACGCGCGCGGGTGTTCGCCGGCGCCCCGACCGCGGCCGAGTCCGTGTCGCTGCCAGCTTGACCGCACCGGTGTTTGCCCTCACCTTGTGAACTTTGGGTTCACGGCAGGGTCTCAAGGCGCGCGCAACATTCGGCGCCGGAGGAGTACGGCCCGGATGGGCGGAATGGGCGAAGTCGAAACGGATCGAGCGCTCGTTGAGCGCGTGCGCAAGGGTGATGCCCGGGCATTCGACCTACTGGTGCGCAAGTACCGGCAGAGGGTGCTCGGGCTCATTTCGCGGTACGTGCACGACTGGAGCGAGTGCGAGGACGTGGCGCAGGAAGCCTTCGTGCGCGCCTGGCGGGCCCTGCCGGCCTTCCGGGGCGAGAGCGCGTTCTACACCTGGCTGTACAAGATCGCCGTGAACACCGCCAAGAATCACCTCGTCGCGCAGGGCCGCCGACCGCCGGCCGAGGACATCGACGCCGATACCGCCGTGCAAGTGGATGCCGGGGTCCGGCTGCGCGACGAAGCCACACCGGAACGTGAACTGGCCCGCCGGGAAATTGAACGAACCGTGTTCGATACGGTCGAAGCCTTGCCGGAGGAGCTTCGAGTGGCCATTACGCTGCGAGAAGTGGACGGCCTGTCCTACGAGGAAATCGCCGAGAGGATGGGCTGTCCGATCGGCACGGTGCGCTCGCGGATTTTCCGTGCGCGCGAAGCGATCGATATCAAGTTGCGCCCGCTGCTCCCGTCGAGCGAAGATCGAGGATGACCATGGAAGAACGCAACAGCCGCGAAGATCTCTCTGCCCTGATGGACGGCGAACTGGGCACGGAGCCCGCGCGTTTCCTGCTGCGCCGGATGGAACATGATCCGGAACTGGCGCGTGCCTGGTCACGCTGGCACCTGATCCGTGCCTGCCTCGATGCGAAGAAGCAAACGACCGCGCATTCCGATTCGTTGCTCATCGATTCCATTGCCAGTGACGATGTGTTCGTCGCGCGGGTAATGGGTGCTGTGCGCCAGCAGCCGCGCCGGCATTGGGCGCGCTACATTGGCGGCGGCGCGATCGCCGCCAGCGTCGCCGTCGCAGCGCTGATTCTCTCGGTGCCGCAAAGCACCTCCACCGACAATATCGAAAGCACGGCACGTGACGCGCGCGCGGTATCTGCGATTCCCGCCGCGCCGGTCGCGTCTCGCATCGCCGCAGCATCGGGGGTCGGCCGCAGCGCGATGCTGCCGTGGCTGGACAACCGCCAATCCGCGTTTCTCGCCGCGCGTCCGGGTGATGCGATGACGAGCAGCTACCTGCAGCAGGCCGCCTATGCGCCGGATTCCGCACCGATGCTGGTGCGCGATCCGCATCAGCAGTTCAACGGTGCGCCGTACATGATCCTGCTGGTGCCCGAGCAGAATGCGACCGCGCAACCGCGGCATTGATGAGGTGCAGTCGCAGCAGTTTTCATGAGGTAAAGCTTTACGTCATTTTGGTGGGCTCTCCCGAGCTGGATGCCAGCTCTAGAGTCCTCGTTGGATCGCCGAAGTGACAAGAATTGCGCTGTGCAACCGCGCGATGCGCGCGATGCGCGGCACAGGTTTCAAACCTCGAGGAGTTTCAACATGCTTCTACGCGCGAGGCAGATAATCGCTGTTCCGATCCTTTTCTTCCTGATTGCATTGGGCAACTCTTCGATCGCGCTAGCCGCCAACGGTGCCGATCTGCCCGATTTCACCGGCATCGTGCAGAAGTACGGCCCGGCCGTGGTGAACGTGCAGGCGCATTACAACCACGCCAGCGAGATTGGCGACGACAACGGCATGCCGGACGATCAGCAGATTCCAGACATCTTCAAGCGTTTCTTCGGCATGCCGATCCAGCCGCCGGATCAGGGCCCCGACCAAGGCGCCGAATCGATCGGTTCGGGCTTCATCATTTCCGCCGACGGCTACATCCTCACCAACAATCACGTGGTCGACCACGCCGACACTGTGACGGTGCGTTTGTCCGACCGCCGCGAACTGACGGCGAAAGTGGTCGGCACCGATCCGCAGTACGACATTGCGTTGTTGAAGGTCAATGCCGACAGCCTGCCGGTCGTGACGATCGGCGATTCGCGCTCGCTGAAACCGGGTCAATGGGTGGTCGCGATCGGCTCGCCGTTCGGGTTCGATCATTCGGTTACGGCCGGCATCGTCAGCGCGGTGGGCCGCAGCTTCGGCCAGGCCGATCAACAATACGTGCCCTTCATCCAGACCGACGTGCCGATCAATCGCGGCAATTCCGGCGGCCCCCTGTTCAACCTGCAAGGACAAGTCGTCGGCGTGAATTCGCAGATCTTCTCCAGCACCGGCGGTTATCAGGGCATCTCGTTCTCAATCCCGATCGACATCGCGATGAACGCGGTGCAGCAGATCAAGACCAAGGGTTATGTGTCGCGCGGCATGCTGGGCGTGCAGATCCAGGATGTCACCGCGGAAATCGCCAAGGCACAGAACCTGCACCTTTCTCAGGTACGTGGCGCGCTGGTGGCCAGCGTCACGCCGGACAGCGGCGCGGCCAAGGCGGGCATCCAGGTGGGCGACGTGGTCCTCGCCTACAACGGCCATCCCATCGACAGCGCGGCAGATCTGCCGCCGCTGGTCGGCGAAACGCAGCCAGGCTCCGAAGCGACCGTGCAGATTTCGCGCGACGGAAAAATACAAAACGTCAAGGTGAAAGTCGGCGAGTTGCCGCGCGACCAGAGCGCGGCGCAGGCCATGCGCTTCGGCCCGCAAGGCGGTGGTGGCAGTTCCGCGCTCGGCTTGACCGTGCAGACGATCACCCCGGCGATGCGTCAGCAACTCGGCCTGAAGGACAACGAGGGCGTGGCGATCACCGACGTACGCGGCGCCGCGGCTCAGGCCGGCCTGCAACCGGGCGACGTGATCCTGCGCGTGGGCAGCAAGGCCGTGAATAACGTCGCCGAGTTCAAATCCGCCGCGGCCGGCCTCAAACCCGGTGATACCGTGCTGCTGCTCGTCTCCCGCGATGGCGCCAGCCGTTTCGTGGCAGTGACGGTGCCCAAGAAGTAATGGCAGGAAAAGCGGCCAGGGAAGGCCTCAAAGCGAAGCAGCTGTAGGCGCGACTCAGGATCGAACCTGTGACACCTGCCGTGTGAAGGGTCGCTGCTATGCGCAGATCGCTGCGTAAGAATTGGTGGGCGCGACTCAGGATCGAACCTGTGACACCTGCCGTGTGAAGGGTCGCTGCTATGCGCAGATCGCTGCGTAAGAATTGGTGGGCGCGACAGGGATCGAACCTGTGACACCTGCCGTGTGAAGGGTCGCTGCTGTGCGCAGATCGCTGCGCAAGAATTGGTGGGCGCGACAGGGATCGAACCTGTGACACCTGCCGTGTGAAGGCAGTGCTCTACCGCTGAGCTACGCGCCCCAGCTTAGCCGCGGAAGTCTAAAGGCCCGCGCCACACTGGTCAATGCGAAGGTCTTGCCGCGCGTGTGTTCCCGCGTCCCGGTCTACAATCGTCCTTCCTTCGCGCCGGGATCGCATCATGGACCCTATCGTGCACGCCTTGCGTGATTTTGAAATCACCCCGTGGAAACTGGTCGGTTTCATCGGCACCTTCACCTTCACGGCGCGCTGGTTCGTGCAGCTCTATGCCACAAAAAAGCAGAAGAAAGTGGTGATGCCAATGTCGTTCTGGTACCTGTCGGTATTCGGCAGCGTGCTGCTTTTGGCGTACTTCATCTTCGGCAAGAACGACTCGGTCGGCATTGTTTCGAATTTCTTCCCGCTGTTCGTTTCGCTCTACAACGTCAGCGTGCACCTGCGGCACAAAGAGCGCGAAACGGTGGCGCCGGGGGGCTCGGAAGAAAGCTGAGTCACTCTGGATCATAGTCCAGATTCGAGGCAAGCCAGCGCTCGGCTTCGGTCACGCTCCAGCCCTTGCGCCGCGCGTAGTCCTCGACCTGTTCCTTGCTCAATCGTCCGACCACGAAATACTGGCTGCGCGGATGCGCGAAGTACCAGCCTGATACGGAGGCCGCTGGATACATCGCCATGCCTTCGGTCAATTCGATGCCCGCGTTCCTGGTTGCATCCAGCAGCGCGAACAGCATGCGCTTCTCGGTGTGGTCGGGGCAGGCGGGATAACCGGGCGCCGGGCGGATGCCGCGATATTCCTCCGCGATCAGCGCTTCGTTGGCCAGCGATTCGTCGCTCGCATAACCCCAGAATTCCTTGCGCACGCGTTCGTGCATGCGTTCGGCGAAGGCCTCGGCCAGACGATCCGCCAGTGCCTTGAGCAGGATCGCCGAATAATCGTCGTGTTCAGCGCGGAAGCGCTCGAGATGTGGTTCCATCCCGAGCCCGGCGGTGACGGCGAAACCGCCGATCCAGTCTTGTTTGCCGGAATCTTTCGGTGCCACGAAATCGGCGAGACAGAAGTCCGGACGCCCGGGCGGCTTGTCCGCTTGCTGGCGTAGATGATGGGCAGTGACCGGCGCTCTGCCTTCCTCAATGTGGATCTCGATATCCTCTCCGACCGAATTTGCCGGCCACAACCCGATCACCGCGCGCGCGGTCAGCCATTTCTCCGCGATCACCTTGTCCAGCATCGTTTGCGCATCCTCGAACAATTCGCGCGCCTGCGTGCCGACCACCTTATCGTCGAGGATCGCCGGATAGTGGCCTGACAATTCCCACGCAGAGAAGAATGGCGACCAGTCGATGTAATCGCGCAACTCGGCTAGATCGTAATTATCGAACACGGTGATGCCGGGGTTTCGCGGTGCGGGCGGCGCGTAGTTGTCCCAGTCGCCATCGAATTTCTGCATACGCGCGTGTTGCAGTGAAACCAGCTTCTTGCCCGGTCCGCGATCCTTGTGACGTTCGCGAATTTCCGCATATTCGGCGCGCACTTTCGCCAGAAATTCGTTCACCAGTTCCTTGGAGACCAGCGACTGTGCCACGCCGACCGCGCGCGAAGCGTCTTTCACCCACACCGTCGGCGCCTTGTAGTTCGGTTCGATCTTCAGCGCGGTATGCGCGCGCGACGTGGTCGCGCCGCCAATCAGCAACGGAATGCGGAACTCCTGTCGCTGCATTTCCTTGGCGACGTGCGCCATCTCTTCCAGGGATGGCGTAATCAGGCCGGACACGCCGATCATGTCGGCGTTTTGCTCGCGCGCGGTGTCGAGGATCTTCTGCGCCGGCACCATCACGCCGAGATCGACGACTTCGAAATTGTTGCAAGCCAGCACCACTCCGACGATGTTCTTGCCGATGTCGTGCACGTCGCCCTTGACAGTCGCCATCACGATCTTGCCGCTGGGCTTGCCGACATCGCCGTTTCTTTTCTTTTCCTCTTCCATGAAAGGCAGCAAATAGGCCACGGCCTTCTTCATCACGCGCGCGGATTTCACCACCTGCGGCAGGAACATCTTGCCGGCGCCGAACAGATCGCCGACCACGTTCATGCCGTCCATCAATGGGCCCTCGATCACGTCCAACGTGCGCGCACATTGCCGGCGCACCTCTTCGGTGTCCTCGATCACGTACTGATCGATGCCGTGCACCAACGCGTGCTCCAGCCGCTTGGCCACGGGTAACTGTCTCCAGGCGTGCTCATCGCGGGTCCCGAGCCCCGAATCCCGGGTCCCCCGCTTGTACCGCTCCGCGATGTCCATCAACCGTTCGGTTGCATCGGGCCTTCTGTTCAGTACAACGTCTTCGACGCGCTCACGTAATTCGGGATCGAGATCGTCGTAGATCGGCAGCGCGCCGGCGTTGACGATGCCCATATTCATACCGGCCTTGATCGCGTGATACAGGAACACGCAATGGATCGCCTCGCGTACGCTGTTGTTGCCGCGGAACGAGAACGACACATTGGAAACGCCGCCGGAAACGTGCGAATCCGGGAAGCGCTGCTTCAGTTCCTTCGCGGCTTCGATGAACCACACGGCATTGTTGGCGTGTTCCTCGATGCCAGTGGCGATCGGAAAAATGTTCGAATCGAAGATGATGTCTTCGGGCGGAAATCCGACATTTTCCGTGAGCAACTTGTACGAGCGTTCGCAAATCTCCAGTCGCCGTTCCACGGTGTCGGCCTGACCGTGTTCGTCGAACGCCATGACGACGACCGCCGCGCCGTAGCGCAGGATCTTGCGCGCCTGCTCCAGGAATGGCGCTTCGCCCTCCTTCAGCGAGATCGAATTGACCACCCCCTTGCCCTGCAGGCATTTCAAACCGGCTTCGATCACGCTCCACTTGGATGAATCCACCATCACCGGGATGCGCGCGATGTCCGGCTCGGCAGCGATCAGCCGCAGGAATTTCACCATCGCGGCTTCCGAATCGAGCAGACCCTCGTCCATGTTGACGTCGAGAATCTGCGCGCCATTGGCGACCTGCTGACGCGCCACTTCCACGGCCTCGTCGTAGCGGTCTTCCTTGATCAGCTTCTTGAACTGCGCGGAGCCTGTGACGTTGGTGCGCTCGCCAATGTTGATGAAGTTCAACTCGGGCGTGATCACCAGCGGCTCGAGGCCGCTCAGGCGGGTGTGACGTGCACTCACGCTGCGATCCGCTCCGCTTGCGGTAGTGCGCGCGGCGGTACATCCCGCACGGCTTGAGCGATCGCGGCGATGTGCGCGGGCGTGGTGCCGCAGCAGCCGCCGACCAGATTCAACAGACCGTCGCGCGCGAATTCGGCCAGCGTCTTCGCCATTTCATCTGGCGTCTCGTCGTAGCCGCCGAAAGCGTTGGGCAAGCCGGCATTGGGATGCGCGCTGACGTAGCAATCTGCCACGCGGGCGAGCGTTTCCACGTGCTCGCGCAAATCCTTGGCGCCCAGCGCGCAATTCAAGCCGACGGATAAAGGCTGCGCGTGCGCCACGGAATACCAGAACGCTTCGGCGGTCTGGCCTGATAATGTGCGGCCGGAGCGGTCGGTGATGGTGCCGGAGATCATGATCGGCAGGCGCGCGCCGATCTCGTCGAACACCGTCGCGATGCCGAACAGCGCGGCCTTGGCGTTGAGCGTGTCGAAAATGGTTTCCACCATCAGCACGTCGCTGCCGCCGTCGATCAGGCCGCGCGCGGCCTCGGCATAGGCGCTCTCCAATTCGTCGAAATCCACGTTGCGGAAACCGGGATTGTTGACGTCGGGCGAGAGCGAAGCGGTGCGGCTGGTCGGCCCCAGCACGCCGATCGCGAAGCGCGGACGATCCGGGTTTTCCTTTTCGATTTCATCGCACGCGGCGCGCGCGAGTTTCGCGCCTTCACGGTTCAACTCGCGCACCAGATGTTGCAAGCCGTAATCAGCCTGGCTGATCGAAGTCGAATTGAAGGTGTTCGTTTCGACCAGATCCGCGCCGGCGCGTAAATACGCGAGGTGCACGTCCCGGATCAGGTGCGGCTGCGTCAACGAGAGCAGGTCGTTGTTGCCGCGCAGATCGCGTGCGCAGTGCTCGCCGTGTTCGTGATCATGGTACGAATCGCAGCCCGCGCCGAAACGCTCGCCGCGATAACCGGACTCGTTCAGTGCGTGCGCCTGCAGCATCGTGCCCATGGCGCCGTCGAGCACGAGGATGCGCTGGGAAAGCGCTTGTTCGAGCTTGGCGACGCGGTCGGGATTAAGATAAGGCAATGTATTCATTGATTGCTCCAATGGTCCAATCCATCCATGGCGCGTCTTCCAGTCGGCATCCATGCCTCCTCCTCAGTTGACGCACGCGATGCCATTCAAGGCATCGCGTCAGCGCGTCAACTTCGACCTTGCCAGCAAACTCAACACCTCGAAATGCGGCGGCCGTGTTTCCCGTGCCACTTTCACGCAATGCAGCACTTCCAGTCCTGACTTGCGCGCGAAGCCAATCAATTCTTCGCGTTTGAAGCCGAGGTTGCGGTGATCGAACGGCACGGTGGCCGCGCGATGGGCGTGCTTCGCCAATGTCACGGCCAGCAGGCGGCCGCCGGGCTTCAGCACGCGTGCCGCTTCCGCTACCGCTTGCGCAGGCTGTTCGCTGTAGGTCAACGCGTGCATCATCAGCACCAGATCGAATCGGCGCTTTCCAAGATCAAGGGCATGCATGTCGCCTTCGATCACCTCCACATTGCGAAACGATCTCAACCTTTCGCGTGCGGCCGCGACCACGCGCTCGCTGGAATCCACGCATACGATCGAATGTGCGTGCGGCGCCAGCAATTCGGCCAGCACGCCGTCGCCCGAAGCGATGTCCAGTACGTCGCCGGTCTCGAGCAGTTGCAGCAGTGTGCGCGCCAGCGTCTCCCAGGTTCGGCCAGGCGAATAGTGGCGTTCCATGTCGCCGGCTACGCTGTCGGCCCAGCCACGTTCGCGCGCACGGCGCGCCAACACGCTGGGCAATCGCTGCATGTCGGACGCGAGCAGCGCATCGTCGACACCTTGTTCCAGTGCGTGCAGCAGTTCCGCGGCGCCGTCCGCGTCGGCATCGTTGATGCGGTAATACGCCGAAACGCCCGCACGGCGGTCGCGCACGAGGCCTGCTTCCTTGAGTTTGGCGAGATGCGTGGAAACACGCGGCTGCGCCAGACCGAGCACGGACGACAGCTCGGCCACGGTCAGTTCCTCGCGGCGCAACAGCGCCAGCAGCCGCATCCGTGTCGGGTCGGAGAGCAGGCGCAACAATGACGTGGCTTCACTCAGGCCAAGCATTGCATCTTTATATCAGGATGAAAAGATAAAGCAAGCGGAGAGCGCGCTCGCGCTATGCTTTGCACTTTCGGCGGATGCCCCGATGCGTGCCTGGGTTTGGCTGATCCTTTGCCTCGGCGTGGCGGCCATGCCATGCGCGCTGGCCGATACGCATTGGGATGCCGATGCGAAACTGTTTCTCCGCCGCGCCGCACCGATCGGCGGCTATCCGTATCGCTTGTACGTACCGCTGCACATCGATCCGCATGAGAAGCTGCCGCTGATCGTGTTCCTGCACGGCTCCGGCCAGAACGGCGACAACAATGGAGACCAGATCGCCGACGGCGCCAACGGTGCGATGCAGTTGCTGGACGCGGCCCGTGCGGAGCACAAACGCATCCTCTTTGCCGCGCCACAATCGCCGCAGGATTACTGGGTCCCTGCAAAAGTCATGGCGGTGATCGCGGACATCGAAAAGCACTGGCCGGTGGATCTTGATCGCGTCGTGCTGACGGGCTTGTCAAGCGGCGCGACGGGCGTGTGGGATGTCGCCAAAACCTGGCCGGATCGATTTGCCGCGCTGGTGCCGATGTCGGGAATGACCGAACGCGCAGGACTCGCTTCGATCGCGCGGGTGCCAGAATGGGTGTTCCACGCCGCGGACGACGACGACACCAACGTCGAGACCGGAGCGGGCGGCGCGATGGTCGGTTCGCGCGCGGTGGTGCGCGCGTTGCGCGAAGCCGGAGGCCATCCGTGTTACACCGAGTATCTGCACGGACCGGTCGATCCCGATCCGCACGTGATCTGGCCGCGTGCATATGCAACTCCTGGGCTGCTCGACTGGATGTTGGCGCAGCGGCGTGGACACGCGGATACGAGTTGTCCGGCCGCCGCTCCAAACTGAGCTAAAATCGCATGTTTGCCGAACTCGACGGTGCTGCAGCGGAGAACGCCGCATGGATTTCCATTTCAGCGAAGAGCAGTTACAGATCCAATCCATCGCGCGCGACTTCGCGCAAAAACGCATCGCACCGGTGGCGGCGGAGTTCGACAAGTCCGGCGAGTTTCCGCTGGAAAATATCCAGGAGATGGGCAAGCTCGGCCTGATGGGCATCGAGGTGCCGACCGAATACGGCGGCGCCGGCATGGATTCGATCAGTTATGTGCTGGCGATGATCGAAATCGCGGCGGCCGACTGCGCGCACTCCACCATCATGAGCGTCAACAATACGCTTTACTGCAACGGCCTGCTGAAATTCGGCAGCGAGGAGCAGAAAAACAAGTACGTTACGCCGATTGCATCGGGCGAAGCCATCGGCGCCTTCGCGCTGACCGAACCGCAATCCGGTTCCGATGCCACCGCCATGCGCTGCCGCGCGGTCAAACAACCGGACGGCAGTTTCATCATCAACGGCAAAAAGAGCTGGATCACATCCGGCCCGGTGGCGAAATACATTCTGTTGTTCGCGATGACCGACCCGGACAAGCACGCGCGGGGGATCACGGCTTTCATGATCGACACGGCGCGCGAGGGTTTTCATCGCGGCAAGACGGAGCCCAAGCTCGGCATCCGCGCATCTGCTACCTGCGAGATCGAGTTCTCCGACTACCGCGCGACCCCGGATGAAGTGATCGGCGAAGAAGGCCACGGCTTCAAGATCGCGATGGGCGTGCTGGACGCGGGACGCATCGGCATCGCCTCGCAAGCCGTAGGTTTGGCGCGTGCCGCGTACGAAGCCGCGCTGGAGTACGCGCGCGAGCGCAAGGCCTTCGGTGCGCCGATCGGTTCGTTCCAGATGATCCAGCAGAAGATCGCGGACATGAAATGCAAGCTGGATGCGGCGTTGCTCCTGACACTGCGCGCGGCGTGGGCGAAACAGGAAGCCGCGAAGAACAACGGCCGTTTTTCCACCGAAGCTGCGGTCGCCAAACTTACCGCCTCGGAGGCCGCGATGTGGATCACCCACCAGGCCGTGCAGGTGCACGCCGGAATGGGTTATTCGAAAGAAATGCCACTGGAGCGCTATTTCCGCGATGCCAAGATCACGGAGATTTACGAAGGCACGTCGGAAATCCAGCGACTCGTGATCGCGCGGAACGAGACGGGGCTGCGGTGATTCAATATCCCGCATGAGCGGCAACGCGCAGCGCGAATTGTCGGTGGACGACGAGCGTCTGGTCGTCGCGATTTCCTCGCGCGCGCTGTTCAATCTCTCCGAACCGCACGAGTTGTACGAGCGTGAAGGGCTGGAGGCCTACCGTGCCTACCAGATCGCCCACGAGAACGACATTCTGGAACCCGGCGTGGCGTTCCCGCTGGTGCGCAAGCTATTGGCGTTGAATGCGTCCGCGCCGGAAGTGCCGCGCGTGGAAGTGGTGCTGCTCTCGCGCAATTCCGGCGACACCGGCCTGCGTATCTTCAATTCAATCCAGCATTACGGTCTGGACATTACGCGCGCGGCGTTCACGTCCGGCGAACCGACTTCGCAATACATCACGCCGTTCCGCGTGGACCTGTTTCTTTCCGCCAATGCGGAAAACGTCGGACGCGCGCTGAAGGCCGGCGTGGCGGCGGCGACAATCCTGCCTTCGCGAGCGGGCGCGGTGCATCCCCAGCAGTTGCGCATCGCCTTCGACGGCGATGCGGTGGTGTTCGGCGACGAGTCCGAACGGGTGTCGCAGGAGCAGGGCGTGGACGCGTTCTACCGCAACGAATCGGAACGCTGGAACGAACCGCTTTCAGGAGGCCCGTTTCGCGGCTTCCTCGCCGCGCTGCACCGTTTGCAGGCTGCGTTCCCCGCCGAGGATTCGCCGATCCGCACGGCGCTGGTCACCGCCCGCTCAGCGCCGGCGCACAAGCGCGTCATCTTGACGTTGCGCCAATGGGGCGTGCGCATCGACGAGGCGCTGTTCCTCGGCGGCCGCGACAAGGGGCCGTTCCTGGAAGCCTTCGGCGCCGACATTTTCTTTGACGATTCGCGCATAAACGTGGAGTCCGCGCGCAAGCATGTCGCGACGGGTCATGTCCCCCACGGAGTCGCGAACAGCTAGGGATGAGGGCCGAGTAGGCAGGGCGTTCAGTCGGAAACTTTGGGGCGGACTGCGCGGTTGCTTCTTGTCTTGGGACGGCGATTGTACGGGCGTCCGATTTTGCGCACTCGCCACTCCTCCCGTCGTCCCCGGCTACAATGTAAGGCTTAACCTCGCTTGCCGAAATGCCCATGGCCGCCGCTCTCGATCCGTTCGATCTCTACGATGTGCGTTCGCTGCTCAGCGACGAGGAGCGCATGGTGCAGGACACCGTCGCGCGTTTCGTCGACGAGCGCGTGCTGCCGATCATCGGCGAGTGCTTCGACAGGGCGGTGTTTCCGAAGGAGCTGATCGGAGAACTGGCGCAACTCGGTCTGCTCGGCAGTTATTTCCCCGAGGAATACGGCTGCGCCGGCATGAACGGCGTCAGTTACGGATTGATCTGCCAGGAACTGGAGCGCGGCGATTCGGGAGTGCGCAGTTTCGTCTCGGTGCAGACCTCGCTGTGCATGTATCCAATCTTCGCGTTTGGTTCCGAGGAACAGAAGCAGCGTTGGCTGCCGCCGATGGCGCGCGGCGAAGTGATCGGCTGCTTCGGCCTGACCGAGCCACAGGGCGGCTCCGATCCGGCCAACATGAAGACGAATGCCAAGAAAGACGGCGGCGACTGGCTGATCAACGGCGGCAAGATGTGGATCACCAACGGCAATCTCGCCGACGTGGCCATTGTCTGGGCGCAGACCGACGACGGCATCAACGGCTTCCTCGTCGAAAAAGGCATGCCGGGTTTCTCTGCGCAGGAAATCAAGCACAAGATGAGCCTGCGCGCTTCGGTCACGTCCGCGTTGTTCTTCGACAACGTGCGCGTGCCGGAAGCCAACCGCCTGCCGAACGTGAAGGGGTTGAAAGGGCCGTTGTCGTGTTTGAGTCAGGCGCGTTACGGCATCACCTGGGGTCCGATCGGCGCTGCGATCGCGTGCTTCCGCGAAGCATTGAACTATTCCAGGGAAAGGATTCTGTTCGGCAAGCCGGTGGCTGGCACGCAGGCGGTGCAGTTGAAACTCGCCGACATGGCGCGGCGCATCACCTGCGCGCAATTGCTGTCGTTACAACTGGGTCGGTTGAAGGACGCCGGCAAGCTGCATCCGACGCAGGTGTCGTTGGCCAAGTGGAACAACGTGCGCATGGCGTTGGACATCGCGCGCGAGGCGCGCGACATCCTCGGCGGCGCGGGCATTACCACCGAGCACTGCCCCATCCGTCACGCGCTGAATCTGGAATCTGTGATCACCTACGAGGGCACGGAAACCGTGCATCAACTGGTGGTCGGCCGCGAAGTGACGGGCATCAACGCGTTTTGATCCCGCTGCATTCAGCCTCATTGCGCAAAATCGTCCGCTGGTTTTTGCTGGAGCTTCCCGATGAAACGCATCATTCGATTCTCTACTGCGCTTGTCGCGTCTGCGCTATTCGCGAGCGCCGCGTCCGCGGCGATCAATTCCGATGCAATCCACCTCGCGCTGGATTCTCTGCTGGTTGCCAGCAGCAAGATGTCGGTGGTCAACGCGATGAACAGAAACGGCAAGCCGCCTTCCAACAATACCGAAGCGGGCTTGGGCATGCCCAATACGATGATCACGCCAGAGATCAGTTCGATCGTAGTGGCGCCGGGCGGGGTGATCGATATCCATCTCGCGCCGGTGACCGGCACCGATCACGGGCTGGTGCAATTGGTGCCGCATAGGGTGAAAGGTCCCAAGGGCGGTGATGCGATCGAGTTCGCTTGCAGCAGCCCGAACATTCCGGATATCGCAAAGGTTGCGCAGAACTGCACCTATGTGCCGCGGAAGTGATGCGTGAGCGCGGTTAACGTCGAACCGGTTTCATCGACCGGACCGGTGTTGGAAACTACACGGCTGATCCTGCGCGTACCGCGCGCGGAAGATTTCGATCGCTACGCCGAGCTCTTCGCCGACGAATCAGCCACGCGCTACATCGGCGGACCGCTCGTGCGCGCCGCCGCGTGGCGGCGTTTCTTGCAAATGCCCGGCGCATGGACGGTACAGGGGTTCGCGATGTTTTCCGTAATCGACAAAGCCAGCGGGCGGTGGTTGGGTCAGGCGGGTCCCTGGAAGCCCGAAGGATGGCCCGGCAACGAGATCGGCTGGTCTTTTCACCCGGATACTTGGGGCTGCGGCTACGCCACCGAGGCCGCGCACGCGGCGATCGATTGGGCCTTTGCGACACTGCGATGGGATGAAGTGATCCACTGCATCGATCCGGAAAACACGGCTTCGCAACGTCTTGCACAGCGATTGGGTTCGCGCAAGCGCGGGCCAGGTCGCCTCCCGCCGCCACATCAGGACGCGCCGATCGAAATCTGGACTCAGTCGCGCGAGGATTGGCTCGCGCAACGCGCGTCGCATACCGCATCCGCATGAACCATATCCATAAACCCATTGCCGCGCGCCACAAGGGCTTCAACCGCGCCGAGGTCGTCGATCAGAACTTCATCGAGTTCGTGCGCGAGTGGATTGGTCAGCCGCGCTGCGCGCCGAACGACGGCGAACCCGTGCTGCCCGGCAGCGCCTGCACCGCGCGTGATTTTCGCGAACTGTTCGAATCGCAATTGATCTCGCGGCACCTCGATCTGATGGCGCGCGTGCTGCGCGTGCAGAACAAGGTGTTCTACACCATTGGTTCCTCCGGCCACGAAGGTAACGCGATGGTGGCGCGTTTGACGCGGCATACCGATCCCGCGTTCCTGCACTATCGCAGCGGCGCGTTCATGGCCGAGCGTTTCCGCAAACTTCCCGGCATGGATCCGGTGATGGATTCCGCGCTTTCGTTCGCAGCCAGCAAGGAAGATCCGGCTTCCGGTGGACGGCACAAGGTGTGGGGATCGAAACCGCTGTGGGTACTGCCGCAGACCTCGACCATTGCCTCGCACTTACCGAAAGCCTTCGGTACGGCGGTCGCGATCGAGCAGGCGCCGCGTCTTGGCCGCGAACTGCCGGTCCCGAAAGACTCCATCGTGATTTGCTCGTTCGGCGATGCCTCCAGCAATCACGCCACGGCGCAGACCGCGTTCAACGCCGCGGCGTGGACGGCCTATCAGAAATTGCCGGCGCCGGTGCTGTTCGTGTGCGAGGACAATGGCATCGGAATTTCGGTGAAGACACCCAGTGGTTGGATCGCGCGCAATTTTTCGGAGCGGCGCGATCTCGATTATTTTTATGCAGACGGCCTGGATCTGGCGCAAGGCTATGCCGATGTCGCGCGCGCAGTCGAGCATTGCCGCACCACGCGCCGACCGACCTTCCTGCATCTGCGCACGATGCGCGCCATGGGCCATGCCGGCACGGATTTCGAAATCGAATGGCGCTCGATCGAGGAACTGGTGGCGCTGGAAGCCACCGATCCGCTGTTGCGCTCCGCAGCGATCGCGCTGGAATCCGGTTTGTATTCGCGCGACGCGTTATTGGAGCAATACGAATCGATCCGTGGGAAATGTTTTGCGGCCGCGGAAGAGGCCGATCGTCGGCCGCGTTTGAAGACGCTCGATGAAGTGATGAAGCCGCTGGCGCCGTACACGCCGGAAGCGGTGCAAGCCGAAGCGCAGCGCGCGGACTATGCGGAAAAGCGCAGCGCGATTTTCGGCGGTGAAGAAAAGCTTCCGGAAAAATTGCCGCCGCGACATCTGGCGATCCAGATCAATCAGGCACTGCATGATCTGCTGGCGAAATATCCCGAATCGCTGTTGTTCGGCGAGGACGTGGCGCAGAAGGGTGGCGTCTACACCGTCACCAAAGGCTTGCACAAGGCGTTCAAGGGTGCGCGCGTGTTCAACACGCTGCTGGACGAAACGATCATCCTCGGTCTGGCGCAGGGCTACGCCAACATGGGGATGTTGCCAATCCCGGAAATCCAATATCTCGCCTATTTCCACAACGCCTGCGACCAGATCCGGGGCGAGGCCTGTTCGTTGCAGTTCTTCTCCAACGACCAGTACCGCAATCCGATCCTGCTGCGCATCGCCTCATTGGGTTATCAGAAAGGGTTCGGCGGGCATTTCCACAACGACAACTCGATCGCTGCGCTGCGCGACATTCCCGGCCTGATTGTCGGTTGTCCGTCACGCGGGGACGATGCCGCCATGATGCTGCGCACCATGGCCGCGCTCTGCAAGGTGGACGGCCGCGTGTGCGCATTCCTGGAACCGATCGCGCTCTACATGACGAAGGATCTGTACGAAGCGGGCGACGGCGCGTGGCAGTTCGCCTATCCGCCGCCGAACGAAGCGATGGCTTTGGGAGAAGGCCGCATCTACAACGAAGACGCGAAGGACTTGGTGATCTTCACGTTCGGCAATGGCGTGCCGATGGCGCTGCGCGCCGCGCGCGAGATCGAAAAGAAGCTGAAATGGCAAACGCGGGTGATCGATTTGCGCTGGCTGGTGCCATTGAACGAGCAGTTCATCGCCGAACAGGCGAAGTCGGCCAAGCGCATCATTGTGCTGGATGAAGGTCGGCGCAGCGCCGGCGTGGGTGAGGGCATCATCACGGCGATCGTTGAAGCGGGTCTCGGCGAGATCCCATCGCAACGGGTGGTTGGCGCCGACACGTACACGCCGTTGGCCGGTGCCGCGCTGCTGGTTTTGCCGGGTGAGAACGATGTCGTCGCGGCGGCGGAAGCGATGAAGTGAACGAAATCTCTCCGGCCGAGGCCATCCAATCCCAGCATGAAGAGGCCACCCGCTTCGGTGTGCTCGGCGCGATCAGCCTCGCGCACCTCTTGAACGACATGATGCAGTCGCTGATCGTTGCGATCTATCCGCTGCTGAAGGGCGATTTCCAGCTCAGCTTCTTCCAGATCGGTGCGATCACGCTGACTTTCCAGTTGACCGCATCGCTGCTGCAACCGGTAGTCGGCATGGTCACCGACAAACGGCCGATGCCGTATTCGCTGCCAATCGGCATGTGCTTCACCTTATGCGGCTTGGCTTTGCTTTCGGTGGCGCCGAGTTACGCGATCCTGTTGATTGCGGTCGCGCTGATCGGTTGCGGCTCGTCTGTGTTTCACCCCGAATCCTCGCGCGTGGCGCGGCTGGCGTCCGGCGGCCGTTACGGATTCGCGCAATCAGTTTTCATGATCGGCGGCAATGTCGGTTCCGCGCTGGGGCCGCTGCTGGCGGGCTGGGTGGTGCTGCGCGACGGCCGCGGCAGTGTGGGCTGGGCAACATTGATTGCGTTGCTCGCGATCGTGGTTCTGCTGCAAGTCGGACGCTGGTATCAGGCGCATCTCAATGAGCGCAAGCACCGTCGCGTCGCCGAGGGCGCGCGTTATCCCAAGCCGCTGGTGGCGCGCACGATCGGCGTGCTGCTGCTGCTGCTCTTCTCCAAATATTTCTATCTCGCAAGCATCAGCAGTTATTACGAGTTCTACCTGATCCACCAATTCGGCCTGAGCGCGCGAAGCGCGACGATCCACCTGTTCGTCTATCTTGCGGCAGTGGCGGTGGGCAGCATGATCGGTGGCCCGATCGGCGACCGCATCGGCCGCAAGACCGTGATCTGGATTTCCATCCTTGGTGTCGCGCCGTTCACGCTGCTGCTGCCGCACGTCGGACTGATCTGGACGACCGCGCTCAGCGTGGTGATCGGCCTCGGTATCGCTTCGGCGTTTCCCGCGATCATCGTTTACGCGCAGGACATGGTGCCGCACCGTATCGGCGTGATGTCCGGATTGTTCTACGGTTTTTCTTTCGGCATGGGCGGCATCGGCGCAGCGGTGCTGGGCGTGATCGCAGACCACTACGGCATCGTATTCGTCTATCAGGTGTGCGCGTTCTTGCCGTTGCTTGGCGTGCTGGCGGTGTTTCTCCCCGACATCCGGCCACCCGCGCGCGCGATACGCGTGAATTCAGAATCCACTTAGCCTCTGGCGCAAGCGTTTCATGAAAATGCTGCCGCCAATACGCGATGCAACGGCGTGCGCGCTGCGAAATCTTTTGTTTACTTTCTGCTGACGAAATTCATTCGCGCGCGGGGTACTACGGTCGCGCTGGCTTTCGTCTGGAGGTCGGCGGGAGCGATGCGCTCGGCGCGCCGGGCCGTTCGCCGGAAACGGTTGACCGGCAGGGAACGCAGTGCGCGCACCTGCGCGGTGACCGGACACAACCCGAGGGAACTCGAGGCCATTTACGGAGACGATGACATCACGGATGCCTCCTCGATACCTGTGAGCATGATCAGCAAAGGCGATACGAGCAACGTGATGGAACGACTTGCAGCAGTTCATGTCGGACAACGGATTGCCCGCCGTGGTCGGATCCTTTACCGACGACGGGTAGCGGCTGACCGGCAGACAACAAGGCCCGGCACACCGGGCCTTGTTTCAAATCGTTCAATGCTCCGCCGGTGCCGGGCCTTGTACCACCTGCACGAGGTGCTCCGGTTGCAGGTATTTGCTGAAAGCGTCCTGTACCTGCTGCGGAGTGAGGTGCAGATAGTGATCGGCCGCGATCATCGGCTGGTTCAGCGGTTCGCCCTTGTAGCTCCAGTTCAGCAGCGCACGCGCGATGCGGTTCACCGAGGACACCTCCACCGGGATCGAGCGGATTTCGTACTGCCGCGCGTTGTCCAGCTCGGTTTGCGAAACCGGCGCGTTCTGCATGTCGGCGAGGTTCTTGCGGATCAGCGCATCCACTGGCGCGACCTTGTCCGCATCGCTGCCGTACTGCACGAAGAACACCGAGCGCGAGCGGTCGATCTGCAAACCCGATCCGGCGCCGTAGGCATAGCCATGTTTGACGCGCACGTCCACCATCAGTCGAGAGGCGAAACCATTGCCGCCTAGCACGTCATTGCCGAGCGTCAGCGCGTAGCGATCCGAGTTGTGCAGATTCAAATCCAGCGTCTGTCCCATCAGCACCTGATCCTGCGATGCGAACGGATTGGGCACCACTGTGTAGCCCGGCGGATTCAGCGGCACAGGTTTCGGAATCACATCAGGCTTCGGTCCAGTTGCCTTCCATGCGCCGAAATACTTTTCGACCGCCGCTTTGGCCTGCTGAGGGGTGACATCGCCGACGATCACGATCGTGGTGAGATCCGGACGATAAGTCAGCGCGTAGTAATCGTGCACGTCCTTCAACGTCAGCGCATTCACCGTGTTGGGCGTGGCTTCGCGCAGGCCAGGATCGCCCTTCGGCAACAGGCCGGTCTTCAGCGCGCGGAACATTTTGTATTCGGGCGATTGCAACTCGCCCGCCAGCGTGCGCGCCAACGTCTGTTGCTGGATCGCGAATGCGGACTGCGGCAAAGCCGGATGCAGCTCGTTGTCGGCGAGCAATTGCATGCCGCGGTCGAAGGCGTCGCTCGGCACGGCCAGTGCGAAATCCGCGCCGCCCGATTGGCTGGCGGCGATCGCGTCCAGTTCCTTGTGGAACGCGCTGCGGTCCAACGTTTGCGTGCCGTAGTCGAACAGCGCGTCCAGCAATTTGCCCGCTCCCTCCTTGCCCTTCGGTTCCTGCAAGTCGTCGTCGTGATCCACATGGCCGACCACGGTGACGGTCTTGCTGATCGTCTCCGGTTGCACCACCAGCGTGATGCCGTTGTCGAGCTTCATGGTCACGGGATCCAGTGTCCAGTGCGGCATTTCGAGTTTGCCCAGATCCTTCGTTGCCCAGTCGGGGAGCGGCACATCGAGCTTGTCGTTGCCGGCGAACTTTTCGCTGCCGCCGAAACCGGAACTCTCCGGCGGACGTTCGCCGTTCTCGCTGGGCGTCAGGATCACGGTGATACGTGCGTCGTCCTTCAGATATTGCCGCGCCACGCGATCGACGTCGGCGGGCGTGACCTTCTGCAACTGTGCGAGCGCCTCTTCCGGCGAATCCAGACCTTGCCAGGCGAGCGCCTGCGACCACGCGCTCGCCAGCGTTACCGCACTGTTCTTCTGGAACTCGGCTTGCGCGGCTTCTTGACGCTTGGCCGCTTCCACCAGTTCCGGCGAAACGCCGCTCTTGCGCAGTGCATCGATCGTGTCCTGGAGATACTGCTGCGCCTGTTTCGCCTCACCGCCTTTCGGAAAACCGACTTCCAACGCGGCGATGCCGCCGCGCGTGAACGGTTGCAGTTGCGCATCCGCGCTGAGCACCTTGCCGCTCGCTGCCAGTTCCGACAATTCGCTGCGTGGATTGCCGAGCACGTCCATCAAAATCTGCACGGCGGCGAAATCGTCGCTACGCATCCCCGGCATGCGATAAAGGAATTGCACCGTGCCCGTGCCCTGCGGCGTGCTGCTGCGGATCGTCTGCGGTTTCACCGGTTGCAGCGCCACCGGCGTGCGCTCGGGCGTGGTGCGCGAGGAAATCTTGCCGAACAACTCCTTCACCTTCGCGAGTGTGGCTTGGCTGTCGACATCGCCCGCGATCACCAGGATCGCGTTGTTGGGCACGTACCAGGTGTCGTAGAAAGAATGCAGCACGTCGGCAGTGGTCCGATCGAACGACGGCCGCGTGCCGAGCGGATCGAATTCGTAACCGGTTCCCGCATACAGCGCGGCTTCGGCCTTCTCGTACGCGAGAAAGCCAGGATCGGAGATGTCGCGCGAGACCTCCTGCTCGATCGCACCCTTTTCGAGTTGCCAATCCTTGGCGGTCAGCAGCGCGCCGCGCATGCGCAGGGCTTCGATGTGCAGAAGGATGTCCAGATACTGCGCCGGCGCGACGAAGTAGTACTGCGTCGCATCCGCGGTTGTGAAGGCGTTGTTGTCGCCGCCCATCTTGCCGGTCATCTCGTTCAACTGCGCGCCGGTCAAGTCCTTCGCATCGCGGAACATCATGTGCTCCAGCGCATGCGCGGTGCCGGGAAAGCCTTTCGGCGTTTCGTACCCACCGGCGAGATACGTGATCTGCGTCGTCACCATCGGCGCCAGGGTGTCGCGCACGATCACCACGCGCAGGCCGTTGTCCAGCGTGGCGCGAGTGACGTTGCTTTCGCTTGTTCCTTTTGCCAAGCAGTCGAATGACATGATGCTGAGCAGTAGCGCGATTACGAGCAGCGTGGGAATGCGGAATTTCATCGCGTGTTCCTTTTACTTCGTGTGAGAGTGGACCGGGCTCCGTCAGCCTTCTTCGACCGGCCATCGGCGGCAGCAATGCCGCCCTACGCGGAGCCGATCACTCGCGGCTCCGGTTCCAGCATGACTCCGAAATATTCACGTACCCCTTCCCGCACCCGCTGCGCCAATGCCCACAACTGCGCCCCGGTCGCGTTGCCGTGATTGACCAGTACCAGCGCGTGGCGTTCCGAAATGCCCGCGTCGCCCTCACGCGCGCCTTTGAAACCCGCGGCTTCGATCAACCAGGCGGCTGAAAGTTTCGCATGCGTTTGATCCATGGCCCAAAGCGGCAGGGCAGGATGCTCGCGCTTCAGTTCGTTCGCGAATTCAATTGGCAGGATCGGATTTTTGAAGAAGCTGCCGGCGTTCGGGATCAACGCAGGATCGGGCAGCTTGCGCGTGCGTAGCCGCACCACGGCTTCGGCGATCTGCGGGGAAGTCGGCTTGCCTTCGATCTTCATGGTTGCGAGTTCCTCTCGCACGCCGGCATAGTCGATGACCGGCTCGCGCGATTTCGGTAGATTCAATTCCAGTGCCGTGATCAGCTGACGATCCGGCTCGCGCTTGAAACGCGAATCGCGGTAAGCGAATTCGCAGCCGTTCTTGCTGAAAGTTTCGAGACGCCTTTCGCGCAGGTCGAATGCCTCGACCAGGTGCACGAATTCTTCCAGTTCCACGCCATATGCGCCGATGTTCTGCACCGGTGCCGCGCCGGCAGTGCCCGGGATCAGGCTCAGGTTTTCCAGTCCGCACAAGTTATGCGCGAGCGACCAGCGCACCACATCGTTCCAGTGCTCGCCGGCGGCGATGCGCACACGTGCGGTGCGTCCATCTTCGCCGATGATTTCAATGCCGCGTGTTTTCAACGTGACGATCAGGCCACCGAAATTGCCGGTGAACAGCACATTGCTGCCTTCGCCGAGCGCGAGTGCAGGCATGTTTCTGATGGCTGGCCAGTCCAGCAAGGCAGGCAATGCATGGATGTCGCGGACTTCGGCGAGCAAGGCTGCGCGCGCGTCCACCCGCAGCGTGTTACGCGCGCGCAAGCTGGCGTTTTCCAGCAGCGTGTAGCCGCCGAAATCGACAGCTGCCAGAGAATCAGTCGCCATCGTCCTTTCCGTATTGCCGCCGAATCTCTTCCACGCACTCATTCAGCAGCCACGGCCCGCGATAGACCAGTCCCGTGTAGATTTGCACGAGCGTTGCGCCGGCATCCAATTTCTCCGCCGCGTCGCTGCCGGAAAGGATGCCGCCCACGCCAATCAGCGGAATTTTGTTGCCGAGCCGTTGCGACATGCCACGGAGCACGGCGGTGGATTTTTCGAGTAGCGGCCGGCCGGAGAGTCCGCCGGTTTCCTTCGACACAGGATCGTCCGCGATCGCGGAGCGATCGATGGTGGTGTTGGTGCAGATCAAACCGTCGATTTGTGCATCCAGCACCGCGTGCGCGATCGCTTCCATCCGTGTTTCATCCAGATCGGGCGCGATCTTCAGCAGCAGTGGTTTGTGCGCGCGATGCTGCGCCGACAATCGTTCCTGGCGTTCGCGCAATGCGCCCAGCAGGCGCGGCAGTTCGTCTGCGCCTTGCAGGTCGCGCAGACCGGTCGTATTCGGCGAGGAGATGTTCACCGTGACATAAGAGGCCAGCGGATACACGCGCTCCAGACAGAACAGGTAGTCGTCGACAGCGCGTTCGTTGGGTGTGTCGAAGTTCTTGCCGATATTGATGCCCAGCACGCCGCGCCAGGTTGCGCGCTGCACGTTGCGCAGCAGGGCATCCACGCCGTTATTGTTGAAACCCAACCGGTTGATGATTGCTTCATGATCCGGCAGACGGAACATGCGCGGTTTGGGATTGCCGGGTTGCGGCCGCGGTGTCACGGTTCCGATCTCGATGAAGCCGAAACCGAGCGCGCCCAGCGCGTCGATGTGCTCGCCGTTCTTGTCCAAACCCGCCGCCAATCCGACCGGATTCGGAAACTCGATCCCGAACGCGCGTATCGGAAAATCTTGCGGCGGTGGATGCGCGGCAAAACGCATCAATCCGCTGCGCTGCGCTACGCCCAGCGCATACAAGGTCAATCCGTGCGCGGCTTCCGGTTCCAGCGAGAACAGCAGCGGGCGCAGGCGGTCGTACATCAAAGGTCGAACTTGATCCCCTGCGCGAGCGGCAGCGCGTCGGACCAGTTGATGGTGTTGGTCTGGCGGCGCATGTAGGCCTTCCACGCGTCCGAGCCGGATTCGCGCCCGCCGCCGGTTTCCTTCTCGCCGCCGAACGCGCCGCCGATCTCTGCGCCGCTGGTGCCGATGTTGACGTTGGCAATGCCGCAATCGGAGCCCTTGGCGGAGAGAAAACGCTCCGAGGATTTCACGTTGGTGGTGAAGATCGCCGACGACAGACCTTGCGGCACAGCGTTTTGCATTTCGATCGCTTCGTCCAGCGTGTCAAACTTCATCACGTACAGGATCGGCGCGAAGGTTTCTGTGCGCACCACTTCCGAATCGTTGCGCACGCCGCTGATGATCGTCGGCTGCACGAAATTGCCCTGGCTTTCGATCGCCGCGCCACCGAATTCCACCTTGCCGCCCGCAGCTTTGGCTTTCTCCACCGCATCCTTGAAGCGCTGCACCGCGGACTGATCGATCAGCGGTCCCATCAGCGTGTTCGGATGGGTCGGATCACCAATTTTCCTCTCGACCTGCGCGTAGGCGTTGCGCAATTTCGTCAACACTTCGTCGTAAATTTTCTGGTGCACGAACAGCCGCCGCGTGGTGGTGCAGCGCTGGCCGGCGGTGCCGACCGCGCCGAAGACGATCGCGGGAATGGCCAGTTTCAGATCCGCCGATTCGTCCACGATGATCGCGTTGTTGCCACCCAGTTCCAGCAGCGAACGGCCCATGCGCTGCGCCACGCGCGCGCCGACTTCGCGTCCCACCGCGGTCGAACCGGTGAAGCTGATCAGCGCGATGCGGTGATCGTCCACGAACTTCGTCGCGAGTTCGTTGCCGGCGTCGTTGAACAGATAGAAGATGTCCGGGAAGCCGCCACGTTTCAGCGCGTCAACGCAGATCCTGATCGCGGCGATCGCGGAGAGCGGCGTTTTTGGCGAGGGCTTCCAGATCGAGACGTTGCCGCACACCGCGGCGATGAAGGCGTTCCAGCTCCACACCGCGACCGGAAAATTGAACGCGCTGATGATGCCGACCAGCCCCAGCGGATGCCATTGCTCGTACATGCGGTGGCCGGGACGCTCCGAATGCATCGTCAGGCCGTACAACTGGCGCGACAGGCCAACCGCGAAGTCGGCGATGTCGATCATCTCCTGCACTTCGCCGTCGCCTTCGGGTTTGATCTTGCCCATCTCCAGCGCAACCAGCGAACCCAACGCATCCTTGTGCGCGCGCAACGCTTCGGCGCACAGCCGCACCGCTTCGCCGCGGCGCGGCGCGGGCGTATCGCGCCACACGTCGAACGCTGCGCGGGCACGATTGACGATGTGTTCGTAATCGTCCGCATCCGCCGCGTGCACTTTCGCCAAAACTTCATTGTTGGCCGGATTGCGTGGCTCGATCGTGCCGACCCCGGTGGTATGCGACCACTCGCCATTACCGAGGTAAGCGCCGGAATGACTCTCGCCCAAACCGAGGGCTTTCAAGATTGCGTGCGACATGAGGACTCCGAACTTGCGTGCGCGCCGAACACGCGCGAGATAGCCGCGCATTGTAACAGCGCATACAATCGGCCCCTCAGCGATGCGGCCTCGTAGCTCAGATGGATAGAGCGCGCCCCTCCTAAGGGCGAGGTCACAGGTTCGAATCCTGTCGGGGCCGCCACTTCTCGTCAGATGTTCTGCCGATCCGCCACAGCACGCCGGCCGCGCGGAACCGAACAGCATGGTGGCGATATGGATTTCGGCGGCAGATCGACGGAAGAACTCGACCGGGAATACGACCGGCTCGATGGAACGGATAGTGGGCGAATCCTCGATACGGACAAGGTGCGAGAACTCAACCGCGAGTATGTTGCTGACCCGGCGAAATCCGCACGCATTCATCGGGCCGCATCAGCGTGGACGCGCGAGCGGTTCACGCGAATGTTGGCGAAACCCGTCGCGGCTGGCAGGAACGCGGCTGTGCAATTCCTCGCTGGCGGCGGCTCGGGTAAGTCCACCGTGGCCAGCGATGTGCTCGGTAATTTGAATCCAGACATCATTTATGACGGCACGCTCTCGAATCTAGAGCGTGCGAGAGAGGATGTCCGTGCCGCTTTGACATCTGGGCGAGACGTGCATATCACGTACGTCTACCGCTCACCGAAAAATTCAGCCGCTGGCGCAATCCGACGCGCCGTCGAAAAAGGACGCCCGGTTCCCATTGAAGCCCTTGCCGCAGCGCACGCGGACGCGCCGGCGGTGATCAGGGCCTTGGCAAAGGAGTACAATGGCAACCCCAGGGTGAAGATCAGCGCGATCTGGAACGACGGGGCGCGCGAACAGGCTCACCTGATGCCTGTGGAGGGAATCCCAGATGGCAACCGAGAAGCAGCATATGACGCATTTCGCAGCGCCCTCGAATCAGCAAGAACCAAAGGTCAAATCAACGACAGGCTCTACGCTGCTTTCGGAGGGCGAGAAGGTTCGTCAGCGCAGGCTGGCAGAGCAAGCGAGAACGGGCACTTGGACAATGACGCCGAAGGAAATGTCGGATCGCCACGCGAGCGCGCAGAAAGTGGTGGACAACCTCAACCGAAACGCGTTGGCGGGGACGGAAACGCCTTAACCGACACTGCGGATCCTCGCAGTTCCGACATCGCCTACAGCCGCACAACACAAGACCGCGCAGGCGTAGAACGCCGCGGGGCCAGCGGCCCCGGGGCAGAGCCTTCCACCGGCATCAAGAACGCGCAGGTCGCCGCCGAGCGCGCCGAGCGCGGACTGGATGAACTGCACGTGGCCGGCAAGCGCGATTACGGGCAGATCTGGGACAAGGCCGCCGCGACCCTGAAAGCCGATCCGCAGGCCGGCGAACGCCTGGCGCAGGCCGTCGCCAACAAGCCGCGCGCGCTCACGCCGGAAGAGGGCGTCATGCTGGCGCAGGATCGAGCGCGGCTCTCCGTGGAGCGTCGGCAGGCTGCACAGGCCGTCAACGAGGCGGTCATATCGAAGAACCAAACCGCGGAAGCCAATGCACGCCTGCGGCTCTTCGAGGCCAACCAGAAGCTCGACATCAACGATCTCGCTGCGCGCAATTCTGGCTACGAGCAGGGCTTGTCGTTGTCGGTGCGCCGAATCATGGCGGCGTTAGATTACAGCCAGGACGCGATGGAGCAACGTCTGTCGGCCGCCAAGGGTGCGCCGCTGGACGAGAAAGACTTGAAGGTGGTGAAAGACCTGCACGAGCAGATGCAGGAAGTGGAATCGCAACTTGCCGGACGCCAGGAAGCGCAGCGCGGAAGGCAGAAGGAAACCAAGGCGCAACTCGGCGCGCAGCTTCGCGAGAAAACCGAGCAGTGGCGGCAAGCGACCGAGCGGCAAGGATCGGTCGGCTCGAAATCGCAGATGCGGCACGGATGATCTTTCGGCTTGCTCAAACGCACGCCGAACTTCATTTCGTCGTGACATCGACGCCTGCCAGCGACGGCGCGATCGCGCAGCGCCCAGCGCGCAAGCCATCCAGCCAGCCCGTCACCAGCGGTGCCACGGCCTCTCTTGTCTTGCGTGCGAAGCCGATCCCCGCGAAATTCATGTGCGTGGCGCCATCCACGATGGCGAGCCGATTGCAGCCGCTCGCGGGCAGCGCATCGAAAGCCAGCGTGCGCCAGCGGTAATCGCCGTCCAAGCCGCTGTCGCGCGTGCCGGTGATCATCAGCATCGGCGCGCGGATGCCGCGCTCGGCTTGCGGCGGAAACACTTGATCGGGACCCGCCGGCGAGAGCGCGACATACGCGTCGAAACCGCCATCGGCGTGCAGGTCCAGGTTGTTGCGTGCACCGGCTTCCATCTGGACCGTGCGCGCGCCCATCGAATGCCCGAGCAACGCTGTGAATGGCGCACGGCAGCGAGACTGCGCCCAGCTGCGCGCGACATCGATATCCATGAAGCGCGCGCGATAGGCGTTCGCGTCGTCCACCAGTTCCTGCACGCCGCCGTGGATGCTGCGCGTTTGTCGGATATCCTGTTTCAGCGGACCGATGCCGCTTTCGCGATGGCCGATCACGATCGCGCGCCAGCCATCCGCGCTCAGCGCGCCGCCGAGATATTTCAATCCGTTCTGATCGCCCCCGGCACCGGGCGAAATCAATGCCAATGGCGGGCAGCCATTCGTGTGCACGGGCTCGTAGACCATCAGCGGTGTTTGCGCGCCGTCCGCGCGTGTGACCGAAACGGACTGTTGCGCGTGCGCGACGCCGAACAGCCCCAGCGAGCAACACGCGAGCACAATACTTTTCAAGGCAGACATGAACCTTCTCCAATGTCGATCCATTCGCGCTGATTGGCGAGCCTGGCGCGATCTTTTTTGCTTCGATACCTCACCACGAAGCGTGTCCTGATGCTCAAGTGCACGGCAGCCGCAACTCGGCAACAAAGCCACCGCCGTCGCCGTTGCCGTTGCGTAGAGTCAGTGTGCCGCCGTGGAGTTCTGCCGCGCGCGCGACGATGCTCAAACCGAGGCCGTTGCCGATGCCGCCGCGCGCGGCATCGCCGCGCACGAAAGGCTTGCCGAGTTTCGCCAACAGTTCATCGCGCACGCCGGGGCCGCGGTCTTCCACGCACACGCGAATGCCATGCGCATCCCGTGACAAGGAAACGCGATAGGGCGCGGCGCCGTAGCGTTCGGCGTTGTCGAGCAGATTTCCGAGCGCGCGCCGCAGCAGGGTGGGGCGCACGTTCGCGGGCAGGGAAGCCGGGCCGTCGTACTGCCATTGATCCGGGTGCGCGCGCAGCGCCAGCAATTGGCCCGTCAGCGTGGCGAGATCGAGTTCGCGCCATGCTTCGTCGCGGCCGTCGCGCACGAAGGCCAGGCACTGCTCCAGCGCGTCGTCCAGTTGCTGAAGATCGGCGACCATCGCCTCGCGCCGCTCCGGATCGTCCGCATCGCCCAGTTCGAGGGCGATTCGCAGCCGGGCCAGCGGCGTACGCAGATCGTGCGAGATGCCGGCCAGCATCAGCTCGCGTTCGCGCGCCGCTTCGCGCAGGCGTTCGCCCGCGCCGGCGATTGCGCGCGCGAGTCCCTGTACTTCGCGCGGTGCGCCATCCAGTTGCGCATCCATCGAATCGCCGGCCAGCAATTCGCCGGTGTGCGCGGAGAGCCGCTCCAATGGACGCGTTAGCAGTCGCGCCATCCAGGCGGCAAAGATCAATGCGATCAATCCGGCGAGGGCAGTGAGCAGGATGCCCGAATCGATCACCTGGCGGCGATAACTGGCCGCGCGCAGCACGATCCAGCGGTGCGGATCGTGCGCGCTGCGCACCCAGATGCGCGGCACCGGCGTCTGCATCACGCGCACGCGCGAAGGGTCGCCGAGCAGACGGCCCACGACTTCGCCGGTTTCGCGCACCGCCGGCGTGACGTGCTCGGCCGCCGCAGGCGGCGCGCCGGTTTCGATTTCAACGCCGATCGATCGCAAGGCCGCGAGCGTCTGCCGAGATTGCGCATCGTCGCGCGAGGAAAGATCGTCCGCCGCCAAAGCCGTCGCCGCGGCGAGATGGCCGTAGATGTCGCTGGTGACGTGTCGCCCCATGCGCGCGTACATCGTGGCGACCACGCTCAACGCCAGCGCCAAGGCGAGCGCAACCAGCGTCAGCACCAGCGTGAAGGTTTTCGGTGCGCGGCTCATGACGCTTCGCTGCCGTCAGGCACGAACACGTAGCCCTTGCCCCACACGGTCTGCAGCCAGCGCGGCTGGCGCGGATCGTCTTCCAGATAGCGGCGCAGGCGCGACACCATTACGTCGATGCTGCGGTCGAACGCGTCGTGCTCGCGGCCGCGCGCCAGCGAGATCAGGCGTTCACGCGACAGCGTTTCGAATGGATGCGCGATCAGCGTCGCCAGCACCGCGAATTCGCCGCTGGTCAACTTCACCGGCGTAGCGCCGTCGAGCAATTGCCGCGTGGCCGGATCGAAGGTGAAACGGCCGAAGCGCACGCTGGCCTGCTCCGGTTGCGGCGCACCGATCGCCGGTTTCTGCTGACGCCGCAGCACCGCGCGGATGCGCGCCACCAGCTCGCGCGGATTGCAGGGCTTGGCCAGATAATCGTCAGCGCCGATTTCCAGCCCGACGATGCGATCCACTTCGTCGCCCTTGGCCGTCAGCATGATCACGGGCGTGGTAATGCCTTCGGCGCGCAAACCGCGGCACAGCTCCAAGCCGTCCGCGTCGGGCAGCATCAGATCCAGCACGATCAGGTCGAAGTGATGCGTGGCCAGTTCGCGCCGCATCGCCGCGCCGTGCGCCGCGCCGCGCGCGCGAAAACCCTGCTGCACCAGATAGCGCTCCAGCAGATCGCGCAGGCGCAGGTCGTCGTCGACGATCAAAATATGCGGCGAGGCTTCCATGGGCGCGCACTATGCGTGCCGCGATGCAGCCCGGCAAGCGCGCCGGTCGGTCATTTGCAAGCAGATGTTTCCGGCGCTCGACACGGAAAAATTCGCTGACATTTGCGCAGCCGTCGGAAACAACTCGCAGCGACCGGTGCGCGACACTGACGTCACCGCCGCGATCCGCGGCATCACACGAGGAGTTCGGCATGAACGGCAAACTTTCCGGCACGATCGCATTCGCGCTGGTCTGCGCCGCGGCGGCCGGTTTCAGCATGCCGGCGCGGGCCGCCGTGCACGGCTTTCGCGGCGCGCACGCGGGCCATATCGGCGCGACCTATGGCAACGGCGAGGGCGGCTTGACGCATGTGCGCGGCACGCGCATCAGCGGCGCGCGCGGCACCGCCGGCCACGCCAGCAGAACCACGTATTACGCGGACGGCAGCATCGCCCACAACGGCGGCACCAACGTGACGGGCGCCAACGGCGGCAGCTTCACCGGACGCAACAGTTATACACGCAACGCGGATGGTTCGTCGCAATGGACCGATACGGCTTCCGGCAAGAACGTCAACGGCGGCACATACGATCACGACGGCAATTGGTCGCGCGCCAGCGATGGTTCGATCAGTGGCAGCTCGCAGACCACCGCAAGCGGTGCGAAGGGAACCTACGATGCCAGCAGCAGCGCGGCCAACGGCACCTTCACCCACGACACCACGGTCACCAATGCTGCAGGCGACATCTACACTGGCCAGAGCACCTACACCAAAGGCCACCAGTTTCCTTCTTGCCAGCGTCATCGGGCAACATGCGCAGGAAGTAGTCATTGATCTGTGCCCGAAGCTCATCGTTCGGAATGCTGCTCGCAATGTCGTCAAAATCGCCGATCAGGTCGTGCTTGTTGATCCATGCATCATCTTTGGTCAGTATCTCCTTCGGAGTGAGCAAGACGAAGTCGTCATCGATGAATGGCAACGTGAAGTGCCCCGTCGCCCAACTCCTCGTTTCGTAATTGAATTCAACGTGCCTCACTGGTACTCGTTTGAGTCGTGCGCCATCGATGTGAGCTTGGGCGAACTCCTGTGTGTAGCGACACAGGAAGCCCTTCACGAGGTTGGTCGTGAAGTCGCTGATGTTGTCCTTTCCAACCTTGTCCTTGATGAGGCACAGCTTCTCAAGGTGGCTTCCCCGCGTGATGCTCTCTTGGCCGAAGTCATTGAACAGGGAGTTCAGGTTTTCGTTCAGCGCGGCAGCGAATTTCCGGCCGAGCCCCGACCCTTTGTTTCCGACGCGGCTGTAACCAAGCCAGTTCTGCTTGACCTCCGGAAAACGGTACCAGCTATCGAGGAGACCGGCGTTAACCTGACCGCTGTTCGAAACGTCTCGCAGAAATCGGATGTACCGGATGATTTCGTCGTGCAGCGCACGGTACTCAGGCTTCTCGCTGTTGAACAGCAAGAAGGGATCGATAAATACCGGGAGGTCATTTATCAGCGACACGTTGAATGCGCCGTGCGCATCCACCAACACAGGGTCGACACCAAAGAAGTCGGAGAAGTAGATGTTCATAGGTCCGGTGCTTTCTTCTTTCGAAGGTATCGCCGGGTAGCTATTCCATCGCGACTACAGTGTCGTAAAGCCCGTAGTGCGTCAGCCCTTCGTGGCTGTCGATCCCTGTGTAGCGCAGTGAGGCATCTTCATAGCGCCGGAACGCGAATACAGCTTGGTTCATCTGCTCGGTGTTGAACACTTTAAGCCGAACCAGCAAGTGGAAATCGGCCACGGTCAGGCCAGTGACCACCTTGAACAGGTCGGGCTCGATCTTGGTGATCACGTCCTGCAGCGTGTTTTCGCGGAAGTCGGTCAAGTACATGAAAGCCGGAATCCGCGTGGCGAACTTGATCAGCTTTTCCTGAACCAGCTTGCGCTTGCTCTTGAACTCTTTCTCCTCGTCGGAGAGCTGCTTCTTTTCCTTGTCTGTCAGCTTGCCATCTTTGGCCTTGTTCTTCAGCGCTTTGATCTTCTCGCTCTTGTTGATGATCGTTTCGATTATGTTGTCGCCGAGCGAGCGCCAGCCCTCGATCCGCTCCACGGCTGCCAGCGCCTCGGCGTTATTCAGGACGCGGCGCAGCGTGTCATTGTCCACGTTGACAAGGAGCGCGCTTTCCCACTTGCGAGCCAGCAGCGTCGCCGACGTGCCCGACATTGCGATATCCAGAATGCCGCCAGCGTCGATCTGCGTCATGTTCGCACCGTCATACGCAAGCACTGGCAGGAACGAAACCAGGTCTCTGACGGCGTTCTCTGGGTTGGGCTCGTTCGGCGAAAGTCCAATACCGTATTCGGACAATTGGCGCAGGGCGCGAGTGGGCGCGAAGTCAAAGACAAAGCACGCCGGCTTGAGAATTTCTTCCTCGTTCGGATTGTCGCCGTTCGGGTTCTTGATCGACCAGGGCGACTGGACGCGGAAGGCCGCCTGAAAATAGGTCTCCGGCGAGGTCAGGTTACGCAGCATCAGGATCGAAGACCATTGTGCCACGGTGACCCCGGTTGTCAGCTTGCCACACGAGAGCGTGATCGTCTTTGTATCGAAGCCACTGCCAATGGCTTTGCGCACGGGTACGCGGCGCGCACCTTGTCGCGCTCGCCGTGGGCGAGTTGTCGCTCGATGGCGTCGCGCGGCCAGCCTTGCTCGTTGAGCAGGGTGGAGGCCATGCTCCGGAAACCGTGGCTGGTGAATTCCGAGCCGTCGTATCCGAGGCGGCGCAGCGCGAGCGTTGGCGCGTGTTCTCGGACATCGGTTTCCGTCGATCTCGACCGGGGAACAGGATGTCAGTGGCGCCGGTCAGCGGTTGCAGTTCGCGCAGGATCGAGAGCGCTTGTTTGCTGAGCGGCACGAAGTGCTTCACACGCGACTTCATCCGCTGCGCCGGAATGCGCCACTCGGCCTTGTCGAGGTCGAACTCGGACCACGCCGCCTTGCGCAGTTCGCCGGGTCGCGTGAACACGAGTGGCGCGAGCCGCAGCCCGCACTTCACGACGAGTCCGCCGCGGTAGCCATCGATGGCGCGCGGCAGTTCGCCGACGCGCGCCGGCTCGGTGATCGTGGCGTAGTGAACATGCCGCGCCTGCGGCAGTGCGCCGCGCAGGTCGCCGGACGGATCGCGCTGCGCGCGGCCGGTCGCGACGGCGTAGCGAAACACCTGGCCGGCGTTCTGGTGGGCGCGGTGCGCGGTGTCGAGCGCGCCGCGTTTCTCGATGCGCTGCAGACATGCAAGCAGTTCGGGCGGCTCGATGCTCGCGATCGGCTTGCTGCCGATCCACGGGAACAGGTCGCGTTCGAGTCGGCTAATGATCTTGTCGGCGTGGCCCTTGGCCCAGCCGGGCGCGAACTTCGCGAACCACTCGCGTGCGATGCTCTCGAACGTGTCGGCGACGGCGACCTTCTCGGCCTGCCGCTTCGCGCTCGGATCGATTCCGCTGGCGAGCAGTTTGCGCGCGTCGTCGCGTTTCTCGCGCGCGAGCTTCAGGCCGGTGTCGGGATACGTGCCGAGCGAGAGCGTCTTGCGTTTGCCGGCATGGCGATAGTCGAAACGCCACCAGCGCGAGCCGTTCGGATTGAGCAGGAGATACAGGCCGCTGCTGTCGCTGAGTCGGATCGGCGCAGCGGCGGCTTCGTGCTGCGAATCATCGTGTCGGTCAGTGCCATTTTGACAGTAACTCACTTTGCGAAAGGGCAGTTACTGTCAAAGTTACTGTCACCGGACGCGCGCTGTCAAAGGGCGGATCGGGACCAAAATGGACGCAAAAGTCATAAAAAAACCCAGCAATTACGCTGGGTTATGGTTCAATTCGGGACTTCTCGGGATTGCGCTGGATGTATCGAATGGTGGAGCGGAAGGGGATCGAACCCTCGACCTCTGCATTGCGAACGCAGCGCTCTCCCAGCTGAGCTACCGCCCCACTTTTGACTCCGGCGCCGATCGAAACTGCGTCAGCGCGAACCTCTTATGGTAGCGGGCTGCGAGGCGTGCGCCAAGCGGCTCGCCCACGCCGCAATTGCTGAGCCGTCATCCCGACGAAAGTTGGAACCAGATTTTCATCCGGAAGGGAAACTGGATTCCAGCTTGCACCCGAACGGCGAGAGGACGCGGTGCCGTAGGCAATTTTCTACAAAAATCCGCTCAACTCGGACTCCAGCGCCTCGCGTCGCCAACCTTGCAGCGCCTGCGGCCATTCGCGCGTGACCGCGTATTCCTCCAGCAGGCGACGCGGGCAGAGCAAGCCGGCAGGGATGTCGAGTTTCAACGCGATCGCATCGACGGACCGCTTCATCGCCGTCACCCCGGCTTTGGCTTCGCCCGACGGCGGAGGCAGGATCAGCGCGGTCTCGGCGATTTCCGCATCGCTCACCGGCGCGCGCAGCAGTTCGAACAATTCCGCGCGTTGCGGCCCGCGCAGCGCACGCAAACCGCGCGTGCGTTCGAACAATTCATGCGTTGACGCCGGCGGTGAAGCGGCCAGCGACGACGCACCCGCATCATCCAGCAGCCAGGGCCGCGGCCTGTCCAGCGCGCGCGCGGCGCGTTCGCGCCAGCACAGGATCCGCCGCAGCAACGCCTGCCTGTCGCGCGGCCATGTCGCGGCGTTGCGAAACGCGCGCTGCGGCTGCGGATCGGGCTCGGCACGGCGCAGGCGCAAGGCCAAGCGCGCGCAATCCTCCGCGTGCCAAGCCAGACGTCCGCGCTGCGCGAGTTTCGCCTCCAGCAGCGCATGCAATTCATGCAGATGCGCGATGTCCTGCTCGGCGTATTCGATCTGTGCGGCACTCAGCGGCCGGCGCAGCCAGTCCGAACGCGTTTCGTCCTTGGGAATTTCCACGCCGAGCAGCGTCGAAACCAGATTGCGATAACTCAACCCGAAACCGAGTCCGCACATCGCGGCGGCGATCTGCGTATCGAAAAGCTGTAGCGAAATGCCCTCCAGCAACGGCGACAGCGTTTCCATGTCTTCGCTGGCGCTGTGCATCACCCACGGGCGGTTTTGGGCCAGCCGCCGCATGCCGGACGCGGCATCGATCGCCAGCGGATCGATCAGCGCACACTCGCCGTCGGCGGCGATCTGGATCAGCGCGAGTTTCGGATGGAATGTGTCGCGGCGCATGAACTCGGTGTCCAGTCCGATCGCCCGCTCGCCGCTGCGTTCGATCCACTGCGCGAATGTCTGCGCATCCGCGATCCATGCGGCTCTCATGCGGAAATTCCACGGCTGGGCCCGAAAGTTGGAGGTTGCCGATTCATGCGACTTTGCTATGGTGAGCCGGTCAAGATAACAGCATCCGCCCACGCTTTTATATATGCCCCCGCCGCCCACCTTCACCCGACAGCACGCAATCGGTGGCGCGATCGGCGTGGCCTTGCTGGTATTTGCGCTGGTGTATCGCTTCTTTCCGCAGGCCCTGCACATGACGCCTGCTCATGCGCCTGCGCGCGCGAGCACGCAGCTTGCCGCGCCCGCGCCGGCCGCAGTGCACGCTTTGACCTCAACCGAATCGGAACTGCAGGCCGGGCCGCCGATTTCATTGGCACCCGCCAGCGTGATCGCAGCGCGTGCGCGCGGACGCGTGCTGGCTGCGCGCGACGGCAATGAAAGAATCGGCGCGCTGCTGACGAAAGCGGACGAAGCCGCAGTGCAGGGCAAGCTCACCGGGGAAGGCGGTGACACTGCGATCGCGTTGGTGCTGCAGGCGGCTGAGCTGGCTCCCGAAGACACCCACGTGCGCGCGGCGTTGTCGAATCTGCATGCGCGCTTGTTCGCTGATGCGCAGCAGGCGCTGGCGACCAATGACATCGACAGTGCTCGCATCGATCTTGCCGCGCTGAAGAAATTGCCCGATGCGGATGACGATGCACGGAACCTCACTGCGCGCATCGAGGCGGCCGATCGCGTGCGCCCGTTGCTGGAGCAGGCCGCGGCGGCGATGCAGGCCGGTCGCATGGAAGGCGCCGGCGAGGACAACGCTCTGGCGATCTATCGCGAGGTGCTGACGCTCGATCCCGAAAACGCGGTCGCGCGGCAGGGACTTGAACAGGTGCAGCACGCGGCGCTTGATCGTGCGCTGAGCGCAGCGGCACAGAACGACGACGCCAATGCCGATGCGGCGCTGGCCGATGCAGCGAGGATCCTGCCTTCTTCGGCGGCTTTGTCGGACACGCGCTCGCGCATTCTAGCGATGCGCAGTCAACGCGGCGCGAGTCTGCTCTCCCAGGCGCAATCAGCGCTGGATGCGGGCAACCTGCAACTCGCGGAAAAACTGGCGCAGCAGGCGCAGGCATTGGGCGACAGCGTGCAAGTGCAGGCGTTCCTCAAGCACGTGCAGGATGCGCGCGCCTATTCCAGCTATCGTCCGGGACAGGTGATTTCGGATCCTTATCTGGACATCGTCGGCAACGCGCCGGCGATGGTGGTGATCCCGCTTGGCCATTTCCAGATGGGCGCCCCCGGCAACGAGCGCGGGCATTACAGCGCGGAACAACCGCAGCACGAAATCGACATCGCGCATGGTTTCGCGATGGGCCGCAGCGAGGTCACCGTTGCGCAATTCCGCGAATTCGTGCGCGCTTCCGGTTACACGCCCGATGCCGACAGGCTGGGCGGCGCATCGGTGTACGACGAGGCCAGCGGCCGCATGCAGATTCAGAGCAATGCGGATTGGCGCGACGACTATGCCGGCAGGCGCGCGCGCGAGGACGATCCGGTGGTGAATGTGTCATGGAATGACGCGCGCGCCTACGCAGAGTGGCTGTCGCAACGCACCGGCAAGCATTATCGATTGCCCACCGAAGCGGAATTCGAATACGCCGAGCGCGGCGGCACCACAACGCCTTACTGGTGGGGCGAAGGCACGCCGAAAAAACTGGTCGAGAATCTCACCGGCAGTGGCGACCGGTCCCCTTCGCACCGCAGTTGGTCGAACGCGTTCAACGACTACGACGACGGCTGGTGGGGACCCGCGCCGGTGATGAGTTTCGCGCCCAATCCGTTCGGTTTATACGACATCGACGGCAACGTTTCCGAGTGGGTGGAGGATTGCTGGCACGACAATTACACGCGCGCGCCGCGCGACGGCAGCGCGTGGGTGAATCCAGGTTGCGTCATGCGCGTGATCCGTGGCGGCTCCTGGGGCAGCGCCCCCGATCAAGACCGTTCGGCTTTCCGCCAGGCGGCACCCGCTGATGCGCGCAGCGGACGCGTGGGCTTCCGCGTCGTGCGCGAGTTGTGACGGGGCTGTGCCATTTCGTTGGCGAAAATTTTACAGTCGTTCGCGCAACATGAAACGCGGCGCACGGGTCGAGGAAAAACCGGCGCATCTACTCCACGGAGCAGGAGCTCATATGAGAACCATCACGATCGTCTTCGCTGGCGCGGCGCTGGCGCTGTGCGCGACCTGCGGCCAGGCGCAGCAGGATCAAGGCACCCAGCAGAACGTGCCAGCCGCGCAGAATCCGAATCTGCAACCGGCAAATCCGCAGGCCAGCAAACCGGGCAACATGGGTAATGGCTTGCAATGGGGCATGAGCCCACGCGACGCCAACCGCACTTTCGACCGTCTCGACACCAACCACGACGGTTATGTCGACGAGAGCGAGTTCATGGTGAACGGCGATTCCGGTCAGCGCTTTGCCGGTTGCGATGCCAACGGCGACGGAAAATTGAGCCGCGCCGAATTCGTCAATTGCGCGCAGGCGTCACCTGCTCAGCAATGACGGCGATCTGATCGAGGGCGCCGCGTCCGTCCGACGGTCGCGGCATGCGTCTGTCGCGCTTGGCATCAGCGGCGCAATCGAGCATACTGCGCGGCTGCGCCGAAGTGGCGGAATTGGTAGACGCAGCGGACTCAAAATCCGCCGCCCTTAAAAGCGTGTGGGTTCGAGTCCCACCTTCGGCATGATCATTCGTCCGGCGGTGAAGCATCCGCCTGCGCACGTGATCGATCAGTTCGTGTTGTCCTGCGGCAACTCACGTTCACCGCGCGCATACCACTCGTCGCCGAGCGGTTCAAAGACCGAGCAGCAGGTCATGCGATCCTGATAGACGTGCAAGCTCACAGTGACATCGGCATCGCTGGGATTGCGGATGGTGTGGTATTCGTGCGGCGGGATGAGACTGCCGGCGGAACCCGGCCCGGCCTGGATCGCGCCGGCAGGACGGAAGCGGTAGCGACGCTCGTCGTGTTCCAGCAGTTCGTACTGCACCACTTCCAGTTCGCCGCGCCACACGCCTTCCACGCACCACATGCCGTGGTGATCGTGGATCGGCGTGCCTTGGCCCGGGCTCCAGGTCATGGCCACTACGCAGTAGCCGTGCTCGTCGCTGTGGTACAGCTCGCGGCGCGCGTAGTGATCCGCACAGCATTCAAAAACGCACGCAGGCAGTTCGACATCGGTCGCGCGGATCATGCGGCAGAGCGCGTCGCGTAAAGCGCGCGTCACCTGCGCGGTGTCGGGTTGCGTCACTGCCGCATCCAGCGATTCGATCAGTTTGCGGCGGCCGGGAAAATCGATGGCGAGCATGGCATCAGCTATGCCGTCGGGTTATGCGCATTGTAGCAGCTGGCGCCTGTATACGATGCCTGCGTCGCCCGCAACGGCGGATGGATGGGCGGCAGGGACGACGATAATTTTCGTGCTTTGCCGCCGCGGCCACTTTTCGCAAATCGCCTGTCGATTGATTCTGCCAGCCGATGAACGACCGCTCTTCGATGTCTTCCTTTGCGCGTTGCGGACATCCCCCAAGATGGCCTGAGTGGCGTTGCGCCACCGCGGGCGCGCGCGGCAATCCGCTGCTTCGCGGCGTATTTGCGACAAGCGCCCGCGCGGAATCACGCGCACGGGTTTGGCCAGCGGCAGACGCGGCTCATCGGCGGGTGAAGCGGAACGGACTTTGCGGCGACGGGTCGCGCCGCGACTTTCGCGCCGAAAACGTGCACCCCAAGTCAATTCCGCGCGCGAGCTGGATCCCCTTGACCCAGGGGCGATCAAACCTGACGAGCAGGATTTGATGGGGGTGTGGGGATTGGGACGCTGATAGCACCGAGGCGTCTGGAGGACCCAAGCTCTCATGACGATAGCGCCGCAGCCCGGGAGCCGCTACCATCCGCGTTTCGGCCGCGCGCGGTGCGCGGCAGCGGGTCCAAGCGCACGTGGCGCTCCCGCAATGACGACAAGCAGAAAACGCGGAGATCTGCATGACGCGAGTGCTCGAATTCATCGTGGCCATCATCCTGGTGTTCATCGCGGCCATCGTCGTGGGCTTGCTGATGCCTTCGCACGGCAGCATCCAGCGCTCGCTGTCGATCAGCCACGATCCGCACCAGACCTACGACCTGCTCAACAACTTCCGCCGCTTCCAGGATTACTCCGGACCGGTACTGAAGGCCGAGGATCCGCGCGTGCAGATCACCGTGTCCGGCGCACCGTATGGCCCGGGTGCCAAGGTGAGCTGGAGCGGCGACGACAAGGTCGGCCATGCCACACTCACCAACAAGTCCGGCAATCTCGATCCCACCGGCAAGGGCGAGATCGTGTGGGACATGGATGGCACCTGGCGCGGCCACAACAAGCAGTTCACGCTAACGCTCGAACCACAGAACAACCAGCGTCTCACCAAGGTCACGTGGACCTATGACGTCGATTACGGCTGGAACCTGATCGACCGCTACTCGCGCCTGTTCCTGCGGGGCGATCCCGACACGTTGATCAATTACAGCTTGAACGACCTGCAGAACACGCTGGCGTCGATTCCGAACGTCGATTACACCAAGACGCCGATGCGCATCGTGCAGACACAGGCGCAGCCGATCCTGTTCGTTTCCACGCAGGCACCGCGCACGCTGGACGACGTGGACGCCGCCACCGCCAAGGCGATGCAGGCGATCGACGCGGCACTGAAGAAACTGAACGTGCATCAGAACGGCCCGCGCATCACGCTGACCACCGATTACGGCGACGAGAACTACACCTTCGACGTGGCGGTGCCGATCGATGCAACCAGCCTCAACGTCAACGGGCAGACGCAGGATCTCACCAGGCTCACCGCGCAGGCGGAAAACGCACCGGGCAGCACGCCGGCATCCGGCTCAAGCTCCGCGCCGGCCAGCGGCAGTTCCGCCGGTGCGGCGCCCGCGATGACACCGGGCAGCGTCGATTCCAAGGGTAACCTGGTGGTGGACGGAACTGTGCGCGCGGCGATGCTGCCTGGCGGCCCCGCGCTGGAAAGCGATTGGCAGGGCACGCCTGCGGGCATTCCGCTGATGCGCCTGGCGCTGAAGGCATACAGCCTTACGCACGGCTACACCTTCGATGACACCACGCATCGTTACTACGATGAACTGGTCTCGCTGCCAAACGTCGCGTACGACCAGCAGCAGTTCCGCGTGTTCCTGCCGCTGCAGGGCGATGTGCCGCCGCAGACGCCGGAGCAGGCATCCGGCAAGGTCGGGCCGTTGCAGCCGCTGAATCCCGCCGCATGGCAAACCGCCGTCGCGGCGCCCGCGCAGAACGCCGCCGCAAACAATAAACCCGCAGTCAAGAAACCGGTGCCCAAACGCAAGCACGGCTGATGTCTTGCGCGAAACGAAAAGCCCGCCGCATTGGCGGGCTTTTCGTTTGCGCTTACGCGAACGCTCCCGGGCATTACAATCCTCGCATGATCGAAACGGAAGCCTTGAGCAAGCGCTACGGCGCGTTGCAGGCGGTGGCCGACTTGAATCTACGCGTGGCGGCAGGACAGGTGCTGGGGCTGCTAGGGCCCAACGGCGCGGGCAAATCCACGTCCATGCGCATGATCGCGGGATTTCTGTTGCCGAGTTCCGGCCGTGCGCGCGTGTGCGGGCACGATGTGGTGCGCGATCCGCTTTCGGCACGACGTGCGCTGGGTTATCTGCCGGAAGGCGCGCCCAGTTATGGCGAGATGAACGTGCGCGAGTTCCTGCAGTTTGTCGCGCGTGTGCGCGGCTTGACCGGCATCGCGCGCAACCGCCGGCTGGACGAGATGATCGCGCTGCTGCAATTGCAGTCGGTGTTGGAGCAGTCGATCGATACCTTGTCGAAGGGGTTCCGCCGACGCGTTTGTCTTGCGCAGGCGCTGCTGCACGATCCGCCGGCGTTAATTCTTGATGAACCGACCGACGGCCTGGATCCCAACCAGCAGCGCGAAGTGCACGCGCTGATCCGCGAAATGGCACGAGACCGCGCGATCATCCTCTGCACGCATGCCTTGAACGAAGTGCGCACGGTGTGCAATCGCGTAGCCATTCTGGCCAACGGTCGGTTGCGCGTGCAGGGCACGCCGGCGGAACTGGAAATGCAGTCGCGCCATCATGGAGCGGTGAGTTTCCACGCGCCGGCCAATGCGCTGCTGCGCGAATTGCTGGCGCGACTGCCGGATGTGGACAGCGTGGAAGTGGATCCGGCCGACGGCCGCGTCACGGTGTTTCCGCGCGCAGGCAAACGGATCCTGGGAGAAGTGCAGCGTCTGCTTGAAGCGCAGGGTGTGAGCGTGGACGAATTGCAACTGGAACGCGGCCGCCTGGACGAAGTGTTTCGCCGCATTACCGATGACGCCGCGATGGCGCGTGCCGCATGATCGATCGCTGCGCAGAAGAAAATGTTTTCCGAGGCAGGCGCCTGCTCGGCAGCGCGTTCGCCGGCGTGCTGCTGCGCGAATTGCGTGGCTATCTGATCACACCGGTCGCGTGGCTGTTCACCGTGATTTTCCTGCTGCTGGCCGGCGCGCTCACTTTCTATCTCGGCGGTTTCTTCGAGCGCGGCCAAGCCGACCTGCAACCGTTCTTCCAGTTCCATCCGTGGCTGTATCTGGTGTTGGTACCGGCGCTGGCGATGCGCTTGTGGGCGGAAGAGCGCCGCAGCGGCACGCTGGAATTGCTGCTGACCTTGCCGATCCGGCCGTGGCAGGCGGTGCTCGCCAAATTCTGCGCGGCGTGGATCTGCGTCGGCATGGCGCTGGCGCTGACGTTTCCGATGTGGCTTACCGTAGACTATCTCGGCGATCCCGACAACGGCGTGATCCTCGCCGGTTACATCGGCAGCTTTCTACTAGCCGGCGCATTCCTCGCGATCGGCGAATGCGTCTCCGCGTGCACGCGCAGCCAGGTGATCGCCTTCATCCTCGCCGTCGCGATCTGTTTTCTGCTGTTGATGGCGGGCTATCCGCTGGTGCAAGGACCGCTGCACGCGTTGGGCTGGCCGGCGCTCGCCGATGCGCTGGCGGATTTGAGTCTGTATGCGCACTTCAACGCGATCTCGCGCGGCGTGCTCGATTTGCGCGATTTCGTTTACTTCATCCTGACGATCGCGGTGTGGCTCGCCGCGTGCGTGATCGTGCTGGATACCAAGCGGGGAGTCTGAAAATGAGAACGCCGCAGGGACTCTCGATCTTCAGCCCGCTTGAGTCAAGGGGGCAATCGATCCCTTGCAGGCAAGAGATCGATTGGGGGTGTGAAAGCAACCGGGTGCCGCTCAGGGCGCAAGCCGATCAGATTGTCGAGGCGTTTTGATGTATTGGGGAAAACGTCCGCGTCTGAATTCGTCCGCCGCGCTGACGCTGTTGGCGGCGTTGTACGTGCTGCTGGTGCTGGTCAGTTCCGCCGGGTTGCGCGGTGCACGCGTCGATCTCACGGCCGACAAGCTGTACACGCTCTCGCCCGGCACGGTGCACATCGTTTCGACGCTGCGCCAGCCGGTGCAGTTGACGCTGTATTTTTCCGATCGTCTCAGCCGCGAACTGCCGCAGTTGCGCGCATACCGTCAACGCCTCGGCGACATGCTGGAGGAAATCGTGCGCCGTTCGCACGGCAAGATCGATTTGCAGGTGATCGATCCACAGCCGTATTCCGAAGACGAGGATCGCGCTTCCGCCGCCGGCCTCACTCCCATGCCCGGCAACAACGGCGATGAAAAATTGTTCTTCGGCCTGGCCGCGCGCAACCTCGTCGACGGCCGCAGTGCGTCGATCCCGTTCTTTTTGCCGGATCGCGAACCGTTCCTGGAATACGACCTCGCCAAGCTGGTGCTGGATTTGAGTCAGACCAGCAAACCGCGTGTGGACATCCTCAGCACGCTGCCGATCGCCGGCGGCGTCGATCCACTGACGCGGCAGCCGCAGCCGCCATGGACCGCATTGCAGCAGTTACGGCAGTTGTTTGAAGTGCATCTGTTGCAAGTGCGGGATCTGAAATCGATCGATGCGCGCACGCGCGTACTGGTTCTGATTGGCCCGCGGGATCTGCCGGACGATGCGGCGTATGCAATCGATCAATACGTGTTGCATGGCGGCAAGCTGGTCGCGTTCGTCGACCCCGATTCTGAAATTGACGCCGGCCGCGAATCCGATCTGCCGCGGCTGTTCAGAGCTTGGGGCGTGCTGTTCGCTCCCGACCAGGTGGTGCTGGATCGCGACCGCGCGCTCACGATTCAGCCGACCCCGGATGCCGCGCCGGTGCGGCATCCGGCGGTGCTGGGTTTTTCCGGCGGCGATTTGAACCGCGATGATCCGGTCACTGCCGCGCTCAACACAATCAACGTATCCAGCGCCGGACATTTCGAACTTGCGAGCGGATCACAGACGAAACTGATTCCGTTGATCCAGAGTTCGGCCGGCGCGATGACGGTGTCGGCGCAGCGCGTGCGCGATGCGGTGAATCCGGCTTCGCTCTACACCGGCTACGCGCCGACCGGCGAGCATTACGCCATCGCCGCGCGCGTCAGCGGACGCTTCGCGTCCGCATTTCCGCAACGCGCGGACGCGGGTCATCTCGCGCGCGCGCAAACGCAATGCCAGATGCTGCTGGTTGCCGACACCGATCTGCTTTCGGATCGATTGTGGGTGCAGGTGACGTCCTCGTTCGGGCAGACGATTACCAACGCCTTCGCCAACAACGGTGATTTCTTTCTCAACGCGGTGGACGATCTGGCCGGCCCTTCGGATCTGATCGCCATCCGCGGACGCGCGGTTGCGGATCGGCCCTTCACCACGGTAGACAACCTGCGCCGCGCGGCAGACGAGAAGTTCAAGGCCAAACAGAACGAATTGCTGGTCGAGCTGGCCGACACCGAGGCGCGATTGTCCGTCTTGCAGACTCACGGCGGCGCGAATGCGGACGCGTCGCAGAGGAGCGCGGTGGAGCAATTCATGCGCCGCAAGCTGCAAATCCGCGGCGAGCTGCGCGAGGTGCAACGGCAACTTGACGCCGACATCGAGACCCTCGGCGCGCGTCTGAAGTTCATCGACATCCTGCTGATGCCGATTGCGCTGACGCTGGTCGCGCTGATCTACGGCGGCTGGCGCATGCGAAGGCGCGGCGCGCGGCGGCGACTTGCATGACGGCGAATTCCGCGCATCGGCGTTTCCGTTGGGCCGGCGTGTTGCTCGCGATCTTCGGTGCGAGCGCCGTGCTGCTCGGCGCTTTCGGCGCACACGCGCTGCGCGGCGCGTTGTCCCCGGCGCAAATGGAAATCTGGCGCACCGCGATGCAATACCACTTCTGGCACACGCTGGCGTTCGGCTTTGCGGCGAGGATACGCGGACGGGTGGCAGACATCGCCGCACTGCTGTTCGCGTTGGGCTTGTTGTTGTTCTGCGGCAGCCTCTATGCGCTCGCGTTGAACGCGCCACATTGGGTGGGCGCGATCACGCCCTTGGGTGGAGCGGCTTTCGTCGCCGGCTGGATCGCGCTGGGTATCGGCTTGCATCGAGAAAAATGAAATGGCGATGACTTCCATTCCACGCGGGTTCGATCACGAACTGGCGCTGGCACATCTTCGCAAGCGCGACAAGAAACTTGCCGCGTGGATGAAGAAGATCGGCCCGCTCGAGCGTGACTTCAACGCGCGCTTCGATCCTGTGGACGCGCTGGCACGCGCGATCCTGTATCAGCAACTCTCTGGCAAGGCCGCTGCGAAGATCGTCGGACGGGTCGAGAAACTGATGCCGCGCGGCAGGAAGATCACGGTCGCGGGGATCGAAGGTGCAAGCGATGAGGCGCTGCGTGCGGCCGGCGTGTCGCGCAACAAGATCGCGGCGTTGCGCGACCTGGCCGCGAAGGCGCGCGCCGGCATCGTGCCGAAGCCCGCGCAACTGGCGCGCATGGGTGATCAGGAACTGATCGACCATCTGATCCAGGTGCGCGGGATTGGCCGCTGGACGGTGGAGATGCTGCTGATGTTCCGTCTCGGTCGTCCCGACGTGCTGCCCGTGCACGATCTCGGCATCCGCAAGGGCGCGCAGATCGTGCACCGCATGAAGGAAATGCCCAAACCGCTCGAGTTGCAGGAATTCGGCGAAATCTGGGCGCCGTATCGCACGCTCGCCAGTTTCTACCTGTGGAAGATTGTCGAAGCGGCGAACGCACCGAATAAGAGGAGCGGCGAGCCTGTAAAACGGTCGCAAGATTGAACGGAGCCGGCGAGCATCCATCCATGGCGCTCGCCATTCGCTGAGCTGGGGGCCGGTTTCGCTGTTCGCGCGCACTTCCGGCGCGCGTAATCAAGGCATCGCCCAAGCGCGCCGGCTCACCCAATGCCATGGCTCATACGCGATTCCGTGCGGGTTTTCGCGCGGATACGAAAGCGCGAAGCCGAATCGCGCGGCGTTGCGCGAGAGCCAAGCGAACGCGGGCGAGCGTTCGAATTCCTCCTCCAGCGGCGCGAATCCGGGCGTGGTGAGATCGAGCGCGCGGCCGGAGTGGTGTTCGCTGTAGCCGGGCGCGGCGCTGACGCGCAGGATTTCGTCCATCGGCAAACCACGCGCCAGTTTGCGTTCCAGGATCCCGAGCTGGTATTCGATCGAGCGGAATGCCGAGACGACTTGCAGGTCGACATCATCGTGCAGCGCCGCGCCGCGCATGGCAGCGAACGCGCGCGCGGCGGAAGGTGTGAGCCACTGCTCGCGGCCGTGGATGTCCAAGCCGATGCTGGTCAATCGGGCGGGTTCGCGCTGCAATCGCAGCCGATGCGCGCGCGCGTAGTCGCGCGGCACGCCCAGCGCGTGCGCTCGCTCGATCAGTGCGCGGCGCTGCGTTCCGTCCGCACGGCGGGATGGCGGTGCGGCAATTGCCATGCGGTCATCCGCCTGCGGTGGAAGCCGGCACCGCTGCCGGAATCGTCATCACGTGGAAGCCGGCGATCTTGCCGTTCGCACCGCAGGCGATCTGCGCGGCGAGATTGCCGCTCTGATATTGCATCGGCACGGTGATCACGATGTAGTTGTCGCTGGTGCTGTTGTGCGCCGCGCCGCGCGAGAGCGGCTGGCCGAACTTCGCCGGCAACGATTGCCAGGCCTGCTGCAACTGGTCGCGCGTGAGACCAGCCTTCATGGTGTCGTCGAAATCCATTTCCGCGCCGGTGTAGTCGCCCTTGTCCAAGGCGGCCAGCAGCGACTGCATCTTGTTGTTGCAGGATTCGATCAACTCTGCCGACGCTTGGGCGCTGAGCGCATTAATCGATGGCGGCGGCGTGATCGTCGGCGTCGTGGTCTTGTTTCCGCTGGTTTGTGCGTGCGCGCTCACCACGAGCGCGGCGAGACCAGTCAGCGCGAGAGCGGGAAAGTGCTTGTTCATCGCGTGGCTCCTCGTTGCGAGAGTTGCAGGATAAATGCGCAACATCAGAATTCGATAAAAATGTGATCAATCCTTGCGGCGCGTGGCTTCGGACTTGACCCGCCCCGCCTTGCGGAGTGCGTCCCGCAGGATGTATTCGATCTGCGCGTTCAGGCTGCGCAATTCGTCGTTGGCCCAGCGCTGCATCGCGTCCAGTACCTGCGGATTGATGCGCAGCGGATAGGATTTCTTGTCCGGCGGTGCCAAGAGTCGATCCGATCGGAATTGAAAAGGATCAGGATGAGTACCTGAAGAAGAGCCAGTGAAGAGCTTCGAATACCAGACGATGCAGACGTTGGCGATCAGCCGTTCCTAAAACCGCTCCCTGAAGAACGCGAAATCCACGCCGACAATCACGGCCGCCAATGCCACTACGTCAATCACGAAAGTCATCTGCCTTGCCATCGCATCACTGATACAAGGTGCCCGTGTTGAGCACAGGCTGCGTGCCGCGCTCGCTGCACAGCACCACCAGCAGATTCGACACCATCGCCGCCTTGCGCTCTTCGTCCAGTTGCAGCACGCCACGCTGGCTCAATTGCTCCAGCGCCATCCCGACCATGCTGACGGCGCCTTCCACGATCTTGGTGCGCGCGGCGATGATCGCGCCGGCCTGCTGGCGTTGCAGCATCGCCTGCGCGATTTCCTGCGCATAGGCGAGATGGCTGATGCGCGCTTCGATCACTTTCACGCCCGCCTTGCCGAGGCGATCCTGGATCTCGTCGCGCAAGTGTGTGGTGATCTCGTCGCCGTGGCTGCGCAGACTCGGTTTTGCATCGTCGTGCGAATCATAGGGATAACTCTGCGCCATCTGCCGCAGTGCCGATTCGCTCTGTATGTGCACATAGTTCTCGTAATCGTCCACCTGGAACACGGCCTCGGCGGTGTCGACGACCTGCCACACGATTACCGCGGCGATCTCGATCGGATTGCCGTCCGAATCGTTGACCTTCAGCTTGCTCGATTCGAAATTGCGCACGCGCAGGCTCACCGGACGTTTGGCGTAAAACGGGTTGGTCCAGCGCAGCCCGGTCTCGCGGGCAGTGCCGGCATAGCGGCCGAACAACTGCATCACCATGCCTTGGTTCGGCTGCACCTGGAAAAAGCCCTTCGAGAGAAACACCAGCAGCGCGAAACCGGCGATGGCGACTGGCACGAGGCCGGGATGGCCGCTGGCCTGTGCGCCCAGGAACAGCGCCACGCAGGCGAGAAGCAGCACGATGAAAACCCCGGCGGTCGGAATGCCGGCGATCGAGGTGGCACGGGTTTCGTTCATGGAACGCTCCGGGTCAGTTTAGAATCAAGATATCATTATGATATCAAATTGACAAGCGGGCCGAGCGGCGCGCACCGTTACAATTCGTGCTTTCCATGCCGGAAGCGCGCAATGAGCGATGTCAAGCTTTACGCGGTGTTCCTATTCCCGCAGGCGGCGGAAGCCTTGGGCGAGGTGGTCAAGCCGTATTTCGTCGACGGCGAGGGTGGCCCGCGGCTGGTTTGTACCGACGTGGATGCATCCGGCAGCCTGTTCCAGATGAACATCCCCGGCAGGAAGAAGGACGGCTCTGCCATCCACATAGAATTGATGGTGCCGCACGCCATGGTCAAACTCGTGATGTCGCTGCACGGCGATCACGAGTTCGGTTTCATCTAGCTGATTTCTGCGGCGTCTTCTGCGCGGAGATAGCGCGTCGGCCTTTTGGCCCGCGCACGAACACGTCGGTGAAGACGACATCCGCTTGCGTGCTTTCGCAAGCATCCGTCGAAGGAGCATCTTGCAGTCGACATCCCCCGTCTCCGCGCGATGCGTTACTTCGCATCGCGCAAACGTGCGAGCTTCGACCAGCCGTCGGCAGTCAACACTTCCAGGGCGTCGAAACGCGACTTGTAGCCCATCTTGGGATGATTGGCGATCCAGTAGCCCAGATACAGATGCGGCAAGCCGCGGGCGCGCGCGAGTTCGATCTGGCTGAGGATGGCGTAAGTGCCGAGGCTGCGCGCGGCATGCGAGGGATCGTAGAACGTGTACACCGCCGACACGCCGGTCGTGCAGACGTCGGTGACCGCCAGTGCCAGCAATTTTCCGCGCAGACGGAATTCCAGGAACACCGTCGGGCTCCACGGCGCCGCGAGAAAGTGCGTGAAATCCTCGCCGCTGGCTTCGTCCATGCCGCCGCCCGGATGCCGCGCGCGCAGATAGCGCGCGTACAACTCATGGCGCTCTTCGGTCAATGCGGGCGGATGCTCGCTCACTTCGAGATCGGCATTGCGGCGCAGGCAGCGCAGCTGGCTACGATCCGGTTTGAACGCGGCGACATCGATGCGACAGGGCTCGCAGGCGTGACAGCGCGGGCAGTGCGGGTGATACACGTGCCCGCCGGCGCGGCGGAAGCCGCGGCCCAGCGCCAGCGAATACAGCCGCGCCAGTTCCGGCGCGGACGGATCGAGCACTAGATTCTGCGCGGTGCGCGCGTGGAAATAGCCGCAGGCGTGAGGCAGGGTCTGGAACAGGCGTACGCGTTCTGAGCGAAGGGCCATGGTTTAGCGAATGTCCGTGTTCGCGGACCTCAATTCGTGTTCCGGGCTGAAATCGCCACCAGCATCCAGGCTACCGAGCAAGGCGGCTATCCATGGCCGCATTTTTCAAAAATGCCGGCTCAAAATACGGCGAGCATCTTCAATACAAGCAAGAGGAATGCCGCGCCAACGGCGGCCATCACCGCCATGCGCACGCGCGTCGCCGCGCGGCGATGACGCTCCGGGTCGGGGATGGAGGGATCGCGTGCCACCGCCAGCGCATCGACATAGCGCGTGGCCGGTTCGATGCCGATTTCGCGCAGAATCTGCCGCGCGCGGGTCTGGTCCTCCGCGCGGTTGATCCAGACCTTCGGCCAGTCCTCGCTGTCGTTGGCCTGACTATAGGAGAAGCGCGAATAACTCGGCCGCACGTATACACGCTTGTTGGTCACCGTGGTGGCGATGCCGTGCTCGGCCATCAGCGCCACCACGCGCTCGATGTTTTGCTGGCGGGGCGAGGTGTAGATCTGGCGCATGACGGGATTTTACGATGTGCCGCGAAATAGGTCCGTTAGCGTGGCGTTCTCAAACGGATCAACCCCTCCTGCGCGGTGGATGCCACCAGTACGCCTTCGCGGTTGAAGATTTGCCCGCGCACCAGGCCGCGTGCGCCTTGCGCGGTGGGCGAGTCACACGAATACAGCAGCCATTCGTCCACGCGGAACGGCCGATGGAACCACAACGCGTGATCCAAGCTGGCCATCTGCAAATTGGGCGTGAGATACGACACGCCGTGCGGCAGCAGCGCGGTGCCGATGAAATGGAAATCCGAAGCGTACGCGAGCAGCGCGCGCTGCAGCGATTGGCCATCCCCGATGCGATCGACCAGGCGAAACCAGATGTGTTGATATGCAGGACGCTTGGCCGGATGCAGTTCGTCGCGTGGCCAGACGTAGCGGAACTCGAATGGCCCGTCCAGGCCCAGCCAGCGCTGCAACTTCACCGGAAGTTTGGCCAACTCGTCGGGAGGCAGCGGTTGCAGTGGCGCCAGGTCTTCAGGTTTCGGCACGTCCGGCATGGTGGATTGATGCTCCATGCCGGACTCATCGATCTGGAACGATACCGCGCAATTGAGGATCGGCTGGCCGTGCTGGATCGCCACCACGCGTCGCGAGGAGAAACTGGAACCATCACGCGCGCGTTCCACCGAATAAACGATCGGCGCATCGATGTTGCCAGCGCGCAGAAAATACCCGTGCAGTGAATGCGCCGCGCGCGCGGGATCGACCGTCTGCTGCGCAGCGGAGAGTGCCTGACCGAGGACCTGTCCGCCGAACACGTAACGGGTGCCGATGTCGCGGCTGGCGCCGCGAAACAGATTGTCTTCCAGCCGCTCCAGTTTCAGCAGCTCGATTAGCTCGGCGACGCGGGGATTGAGCATGGATTTCGATCTTGATGAAAACGCGCGAGTATATCCGCGTTGCCAATTCCTTCGTCATCCCGGACGCCGCGCCAGCGGCGATCCGGACAAAATTCGTCTGGAAAGACTGCACGATCGAAGGTTGGCCCGAAGGGCAAAGTCCATGGATGGGCTTTGCAATCTGCTCTCTGAGAGCACTGAAAAGCAGATTCCAGATACCGTGCCTCGCACGCCCGTAATGACGATCTGGTTGAGCTTACGTGTTGGTGGATAGCCGTTGCAACCCGCATTCGCGCTGCACTTCATTCCACGGAAACATCGGCCCCGGATCGCGCTTGCGGAACACGCTTTGCGAGGGATCGTCGCTGGCAGGTACCTTGCCAGTATCGAGATCTTCGTGGCCGGCGATCCAGCTCAGATTCGGACACTCCTTTCGCAGCCTTGCAAGCAACGAAAGCAACGCATGGATCTGCGCGCGCGGATACGGCTCGGTCATGACCTGTTTGCGCGCATCGAACCAGTCGGGGTAGCGCCCCGTGTTCACCAATTCAATGCCGATCGATCGCTCGTTGTAACCACGCGTGTGATGCGCGATGCGCGTTTCCGGAACGAAACGATGCAACGTGCCGTCGCGGTCTAAATAAAAGTGCCCGCTGTTGCCGGTGTCGTCGTCGTGCAGCACGCGCTCGCCGTATTCGCGCGCCATCGTCAGATCGGGCAGCTCCGTACAATGGATCACGACCAGATCGATATCGGCAAGCGCCCGCTCGCGCAGATGCTGCGAATAAGGCAGAGGCCAGTCGTGAAGCGCCGGGTGCGACATGCGCGGAGTGTCGCATGAAGCTTGCTAACATTGTCGAATCATGAATGCGGAATTCGACATGCTTGGCACAGTCATCCTTTCCCACGGTTCCGACAGCGGTCCCGACGCGACCAAGGTCAGCGCCTTGGCGAAGGTGGCAGAAGAAATCGGCTGGCAAACGCAGCGGCCGGATTTCCGCGAAGCGGACAAATTCGGGCACGCCGGCTCGGTGCAACCCCGCGTGGAAAAACTGGTCGCGGTGGCGCGGGAAACCGCACAACCGCTGGTGCTGGCCGGTTCCAGCATGGGTGCGTTCGTGTCGGGACTCGCCTCGCTGCAACTGCCATGCGCGGGCGTTTTCCTGATCGCATTGCCGACAATGATCCCGCGCTGGTCGCAGCGTTTTGACATGGCGAACGTGCCGGCGATGCTGGTGCACGGCTTCAAAGACGAATTGTGTCCCGTCACCGCGGCTGCGCAATTCGCCAGCGCGCGCGGCATTTCGGCATTGCTGCTGCCGGACGATCATCGTTTGGCAAATCATGTCGAGTTGATCGGTCAGCAGTTCCGCCTGTTCCTGCAGCGGCTGTCTGCGCACGTCGCGTGAGCACATTCTTCGCCACCTGTCCGAAAGGCCTCGAATATCTGCTGCGCGATGAACTCTCCGCCTTGGGCGCGTCGGCACGTGAGACGCTGGCAGGCGTGTATTTCGAAGGCGAATTGCGGCATGCGTATCTCGCCTGTCTGCATTCGCGGCTGGCCAGCCGCGTATTGATGCCTGTGAGCCAATTCGACGCACCGAATGCGGACGCTCTGTACGCCGGTGCATCTGCGATCGACTGGGCGCGGCACTTCGCGCAGGATGTGACGCTGGCGATCGATGCGAGCGTGTCGAAGAGCGCGATCGCACACAGCCGCTACGCCGCCCAGCGTGTCAAGGACGCGATCGTCGATCAATGCCGCGAGCGCTTCGGCACGCGCCCGCGGATCGACCTTCGGAACCCGGCGATCCGCTTGAATCTGCATTTGCACAAGGATCGCGCCACGCTTTCGCTGGATCTCTCCGGCGAGCCGATGCACCGGCGCGGGTGGCGACGCGATCAAGGCGAAGCGCCGCTAAAGGAAAACCTGGCCGCCGCAATGTTGTTGCGTGCGCATTGGCCGGAAATTTATGCGCAAGGCGGCGCGCTGCTCGATCCGATGTGCGGTTCCGGCACACTGTTGATCGAAGCGGCGCTGATGGCGGCGGATGTCGCGGCAGGTTTGCGCCGCGCGCATTTCGGATTCCTCGCCTGGCGCGGCCATGATGCCGCGCTGTGGCAAACGTTGCATGATGAAGCGCAAGAGCGCGCGCAGGAAGGCTTGCGCAGGTTGCGCGACGTCTACTTCGGTAGCGATTCGGCGCCGCTGATGATAGAGATCGCGAAGAGGAACGCGCAGAGCGCAGGTGTGGCGGGCTTCGTCCAATTGCAGAAGCACGATGTCGCGCACCTGCAACGGCCGCAAGGTTTCGAACACGGCCTGTTGATCACCAATCCGCCTTATGGCGAGCGCATGGGCGAGCGCGAAGAAGTGCGCGCGCTGTATCGCACGCTGGGCGATCGAATGCGTGCGGATTTTTCCGGCTGGCGCGCGGCGATTCTGGTTGCGCAGCCGCAACACAATGAGCCTGATCCCGCGCACGCGCTCGGTCTGCGCGCGGACAAACGTTACACGCTTTACAACGGCGCGATCCCCTGCGAGCTTTTGATCTGCAAGATCGCGGCACGCGACCAAGCCGCGAGCGAACGCAAACCGCTGTCGCCCGGTGCGGAGATGGTGCGCAACCGCATCGCCAAGAATCTGCGTCATCTGAAAAGATATCTGGCGCGCGAAAACATCACCTGCTTCCGCGTGTACGACGCCGACCTGCCGGAATACGCCGCGGCCATCGATGTCTATCGCGACGTTGAGTCGACGCAAACGCATTTGCACGTGCAGGAATACGCGCCGCCTGCGACAGTGGATGCGAACGCCGCGCGAACGCGGCTGCGGGAACTGCTGCGTGCGGCTGCGGAAGCGCTGGAGGTGCCGCGTGGGCGTATCGCACTGAAGGTGCGGCGCAGAGGGAAAGGCGGTTCGAAATACGGCCGGTTCGACACGCGCTGCGAAACGCTGGTCGTCGAAGAGGGCGGACTGCGCTTCGAAGTCAATCTCGCCGATTATCTGGATACCGGTCTGTTTCTCGATCATCGCACTGTGCGCGCGAAATTGCGCGAACTCGCACAAGGCAAGCGGTTCCTGAACCTGTTCGCCTACACTGGCGCGGGTTCGGTGTACGCGGCGGCGGGCGGCGCTGACGAAACCACCAGCGTGGATCTCTCCGCGACCTACCTTGATTGGGCCTCGCGCAATCTCGCATTGAACGGCTTCGACGGCACGCGCCACAAACTCGCGCAAGCCGATGCGATGACTTTCCTGCGCGCTGATCGCAATCGCTACGGTTTGATTTACGTCGATCCGCCGACGTTTTCCAACTCCAAGCGCGCGAACGATTTCGACGTCCAGCGCGATCACGTTGCCCTGTTGCTCGCTTGCGCCGAAAGACTGGAGCGCGACGGCGTGATCGTGTTCTCCAACAACGCGCGGCGCTTCCGTCTCGATGCCGAAAAACTTAGTGATCGCTTGGAAATCGAGGATTTTACGCGCGCCAGCATCCCGCCCGATTTCGCGCGGCGGGCGAACATCCACGGCTGCTGGCTGCTGCGTCCGAAAAGATGAACGGCGCGCACACGAAACTGGTGCAACATGCTCAGTAGATATTCATCGGTTGCGTCCCAACATTGTCCATGAAGCGTCCCTGCTTCGGGAGGTAACCATGAACACCCGAATTCTCCGCCGCAGCCTGATTGCCGCCGGCCTGGTCGTGGCCGGCTTGATCGCGACACCCGCCGCGTTCGCGCGTACGCACGTCAGCATCGGGCTGGGTTTCTATTCCCCAGGCGTCAGCGTCGGCTATTACGACGGCTACTATCCGACGTACTATGCGCCGGCGCCGGCGTACTACTACGGGCCGCCGGCGCCCGCATATTACGACCCCTATCCGGCATACGGCTCGGTGTACATCGGCGGGTATTACGACGGCGGCTACTACCACCACTGGCACGATCGCGACGATTGGCGCTGGCGCGACCATGATCGCGGCTGGCATGACCACGACGGCTATCGCGGCCAAGGTGGCTACTATCACCATTGATCTCCGTGGAGATCGACGGGCGGCGCGATCGCCGCCCGTTTTCGCGCGCGTGTGCCGGTCTCGCGCATGGACTCCCTGCTTGATACAACGCGCGAAATGAGCCGCTCGCATCTGCAAAGCCGCACCGCCGATCTGGCGGCAGACGTCCATCCGGCGCTGACATTCTTCCGCGAGTGGCTGCGCAATCCCTTCGCAACGGCGGCGGTATCGCCTTCCGGCCGGCAGCTTGCGAGCCTGATGGTCGAGCAACTGCCGCCGCAGACGCAACGCGTGATCGAATTCGGCGGGGGGACTGGCGCGTTCACTCGCGCGTTGCTGGAACGCGGCATCGCTCCCCGCAACCTGCTCGTCATCGAGCTCAACGAAGCCCTGCATCAATTCCTGAGCGAGCGCTTTCCCGGCGTGCACGTGGAGCGAGGCGATGCGCGCGACGCACAGACGATCGCTCGCCGCTGTGGTGTGCTGGACCAAAAGGGGTGGGTGGACGCGGTGGTCAGCGGCCTTGGGTTGCTGTACATGCCGCGCAGCGTGCAACGCGAAATCCTGCGTGCCGCGTTCGCGGTGCTCGGGCCGCAGGGCCGCTTTGTGCAATTTACCTACGGGCCGATCGGCCCCGTGCCGCGGGCGCTGCTGCGCGAGCTGGATCTGAAAGTAAGGCGCGCCGGGACGGCCTGGCGCAACGTGCCGCCGGCCAATGTGTTCGTCTATCAGCGGCGGATGTCGAAAGCGGTGCGGGCGCAACGCGTCTAAAAAATCATAGCTCCAGCGAATACTCGAACATCCCCTCGCTGCGCACATAACCCAGCGATTCGTACAGCGCCTGCGCACGTGCGTTGTCGTGCGCGGTTTGCAGGGTGAGCCGGATCGCGCCGGTTTGCAGCGCGTGCCTGCGCGCGGCATCCATCAACGCACGCGCCACGCCGCGACCGCGTATGGATTCCGCGACGAAAAGATCGTTGAGGATCCACAGCCGTCGTGCGGAAACCGAGGAGAAGCACGGATAGAGTTGTGTGAATCCCAGTGCTTCGCCTTGTTCGTTTCGGGCGATGAAAATCACCGATTCGCGCAAGGCGAGCCGCTCGCGCAGGAATTCACGCGCAGCGACGGGATCGGATGCGCGCTTGTAGAACACGCGATAGCTGTCGAACAGCGGCGTCAGTGCGTTGACGTCATTCAAGGTGGCTAGGGTGACACTGCAAGGCGCGCTCATTCACGTTTTCCTGGCCCTAACTGGAAGTGTGCAGCGTATCAATCCAGCGTCAGCAACTGGTGGTAGACGTACACACCGAGGAAAGCCGCGAAGCAGATCAGCAGCAATGCCAGCATCACGTCACCGAGCGCGGTGCCGTAGTCGACCGTTTCATCGCGTGCGATGGTCTTGCGGTGATGGATGAAGCGGATAGTCGCGCCGAAGGTGATCATTATCCCAAGCGCAATCAGCGCAAGGCCTGCGATCTGCGTCGAGTGCAGGTGATGCGGCGCGGCCGCCGATGCCACCACGTTGCTCGATGCGCCCGGATTGTCGCGGCCGAGATAGGCGAGGAACAGATCGAAACGTTCGACCAAGAACCCGAACGCCATGATCGCCACGGCCGTGCGCACCCACGCGAGGTACGTGCGTTCGTTGGCGGCGTAGTCGGTGAAGCGGGGGATCATTGCGATTGCTCGTGACCGAAACGATGCTGAATCCGGGATGCTTCAGAAAGGCACGCGGGTTCCGGGATTCTGGTTGCAGAATAGCGTCATTTCCGCAAAGCGGGAATCCGGTGTCTTTGATATTCGGACGCTCCGCAAGAAGTCACTGGATTCAGGGTTTCGCCTTCGACAGCCTCGGAATGACGACAGAGGAGATTTGCGCCGCTGCGCCGCCTTCGCCCTTGACCGCCAGCGCATCCAGCAGGTCGTTCGCGGCGCGCAGGCGTTCAGTCGCGCCGGGCAGTTCCATCGTCACGCGCAGTTTGTCCTGACCTTCGAGCTTGTAAACGCGCGGCTGTTGCTGGATCAGCTGCAGGAGGGTCATCGGTTCGATGTCCGGCATGTCGCGGAACAGCACGCGGCCGCCGTTCGGACCGAGATCGAGCTTGCGGATGCCCATCGGGGTGGCGCGCAGTTTCAGCGCGGCGATCGCGAACAGGTTTTTGACTTGCTGCGGCAACAGGCCGAAACGGTCGATCATCTCGACCTGCAATTCGCGCAGCGCGAATTCGTCGCGCGCGCCGGCGATGCGCTTGTACAAGGTGAGCCGCGCATGCACGTCCGGCAGGTAATCGTCCGGAATCAGCGCGGGGAGGTGCAGTTCGACTTCGGTGCCGCGCTCGTCGCTCAAATCGAAATCCGGCACCTTGCCGGATTTCAGCGCGCGCACCGCGCGTTCCAGCAATTCAGTGTAAAGCGAAAAACCGATCTCCTCGATCTGGCCGGACTGTTCCTCGCCCAGCAGTTCGCCTGCACCGCGAATTTCCAGATCGTGCGTGGCCAGCGTGAAACCAGCGCCCAGTTCTTCCAGCGCGGACAAGGCTTCCAGACGCTTTTCCGCATCCGCGGTCATCGCCTTTCGATCCGGCACGATCAGATAGGCGTAGGCGCGATGATGCGAACGCCCGACGCGCCCCCGCAACTGGTGCAACTGGGCCAGGCCGAAACGGTCGGCGCGATCGATGATGATCGTGTTCGCAGTCGGCACATCGATGCCCGATTCGATGATCGTCGTGCACACCAGCACGTTGAAACGCTGGCGGTGAAAGTCCAGCATCACCTGTTCCAATTCGCGTTCGTGCATCTGGCCGTGCGCGATGCGGATGCGCGCGTCCGGGACGAGCTTTTCCAGCTCGCGCGCGGTGCGCTCGATGGTGTCGACGCTGTTATGCAGGAAATACACCTGGCCGCCGCGCGTCAGCTCGCGCTGAAAAGCCTCGCGGATCAGCGCCGGATCGTACTGCGCCACCAATGTCTTGACCGCCATGCGGTGAGCCGGCGGTGTGGCGATGATCGAGAGATCGCGCAGACCCGCCATTGCCATGTTCAACGTGCGCGGGATCGGCGTGGCGGTGAGGGTGAGCAGGTCGACCTCCGCGCGCAGCTTCTTCAATTGTTCCTTGTGGCGCACGCCGAAACGGTGTTCCTCGTCCACGATCAACAGGCCGAGATCCTTGAACTTCACGTCCGGCTGCAACAGCTTGTGCGTGCCAATCACCACGTCGAGCTTGCCTTCGGCGAGTTTCTCCAGGGCTTCGTTGCTTTCCTTCCTGGTGCGGAAACGCGAGAGCAATTCCACACGCACCGGAAAATCCGCCAGCCGGTCGCGGAAGTTGTCGTAGTGCTGCTGCGCCAGCAGTGTGGTCGGCACCAGCAGCGCAACCTGCTTGCCGGCGCTCGCAGCGGCAAAGGCTGCGCGCAGCGCGACCTCGGTCTTGCCGAAACCGACATCGCCGCAGACCACGCGGTCCATTGGTTTCGGGGATGAGAGATCGTCCAGCACCGCGTCGATCGCCGCTTGCTGATCGGGCGTTTCCTCGAATGGAAAGCCATCAGCGAATTGCGCCAGCATTGCGCGGTCGTAATTCAACGCAACGCCCGGACGCGCCGCGCGCTGCGCGTGAATCGCCAGCAATTCCGCCGCCGCGTCGCGAACTTTCTCGGCGGCTTTGCGCTTGGCGCGTTCCCAGGCGTCGCCACCCAGTGAGTGCAGCGGCGCCAGCTCCGGCGCGGTGCCGGAATAGCGGCTGACCAACGACAATTGCGCAACCGGCACGTAGAGCTTGTCGCCCTTGGCGTATTCGATGGCGAGGAACTCGCCGGGGCTGCCGCCCGCGTCGAGCGTGATCAGGCCGAGATAGCGGCCGACACCATGATCGACGTGCACGATCGGCGCGCCGATCGCCAGTTCCGACAGATCGCGCACGATCGCTTCGGGGTCGCGTTCACTGACGCGCCGCCGGCGTTCGCTGCGCGCTCGCTCGCCGATCAGCTCGCGCTCGGTGAAAACAACGATGCGCGGTTGTTCGAGAAGGAAACCGCGTTCGAGCGGAGCGATGGTGATGGCGAATTCCGTTTCGGGTCGAACGAATGTCTGCCAGCCTGCGACCACTTCCGGCCGCAATTCAGAGGCGGCCAGTTGTTCGATCAACGTCTCGCGCCGACCGGCCGAATCCGCGGCGATTAGCACGCGCTGCTGAGGATTCGCATCGCGGTATTCGCGCAACTTCTGCGCGAACGTGGCGTGCCGGTGATCGCCGCGCAAATCGGGAGCGGTGCGCGTGCCGGTATCCGCCGCGCCCTGATCGTTCGTGTCCAAATCGACGCGCAATACCTTGTTCAAGTGCTCGCGCAGGGATTGCGGTGACAGATATAACTCCATCGGCGGCAGAATCGGCCGCTCGATGTCGTGCGCGCGCTGATCGAACCGCTCGCCGACTTGCACCCAGAAGTGTTCGGAAGATTCCAGCGCGCCTTCGCCGACCACGAACAGTGCGCCTTCGTGCAGATAATCGAACAGCGTTTCGGTCTGGTCGAAGAACAGCGGCAGGTAATATTCGATGCCCGCGGGTGTCACGCCAGCCCTCATGTCCTGATACAGCGGGCAGCGGCGCACGTCGATCGGAAAACGCTCGCGCAGGCGCTCGCGGAAAACCCTGGTTGCTTGATCCGTCAGCGGGAATTCGCGTGCAGGCAGCAGCTCTACTGAATCCACCTGTTGCAGCGAGCGCTGGGTTTCCGGGTCGAAGCTGCGGATCGAATCGATTTCTTCGTCGAACAGCTCGATGCGGTACGGCTCGCGCGTGCCCATCGGGAAAATGTCGATCAGCGCGCCGCGCACAGCGAAATCACCGGGCTCGTTGACTTGCGGCACGTTGCGATAGCCGCAGGCTTCCAGGCGGCGTTGCTCGGCGGCGAGATCGAGCTGCTGTCCGCGCGCGATCGATAGGCCGGAACCGGCGATATGCGAGCGCGGCGCCAGGCGCTGCATCAGCGTTGCGACCGGCACCACCAGCACGCCGCGCTTGACACTCGGCAGTCGATACAGCGTCGCGATGCGCTGCGAAACGATATCCGGGTGCGGGCCGAACAGATCGTAGGGCAGGGTTTCCCAATCCGGAAAATGCAGCACCGGCAGGTTGCCCGCAAACACCGACAACTCGTCTTCCAGCGTGCGCGCACCATGCGTGTCGCGCGCAATCGCGACCACCACGCCGTCATGCGCACGCGCGGTTTCGCACAACAGCAGAGCAAGTGAAGAACCCGCCGGTGCAGCCCAAGTCTTGCGCTGATTGGCGCTGCGCGGCAGCGGCGGCAGGGGAAGGAGGGGACTGGTCATTGCGTGCGTACAATAGAAGACACTGCCGGACGCGCCTTACGGCCAGCAGAGAGATACTCATTTTATCGGATTCACCGCGACTCGCCGTTAGACTTGCGTCGGCGCACGAGGAAAACGCATGTCAGAACAACCGCATTCGCTGCGTGCGATCCTGCTGGCACTGGGTGCCAACTTCGCGATCTTCCTGACCAAGTTCGCGACCGCGTTGATCACGGGTTCCGGTTCGATGGCGGCCGAAGCGGTGCATTCGCTGGCCGATTGCGGCAATCAATGTCTGCTGCTGCTCGGCATGCGGCAGTCGCGGCGGCCGCCCTCGGTAGAACATCCGCTGGGCGAAGGCAATGCGCTGTACTTCTGGTCCTTTCTCGTCGCGATGCTGCTGTTTTCGGTCGGCGGCATGTATTCGATCTACGAGGGCATCCATAAGCTGCAACATCCCGAGCCGCTGCGCTGGGCGTGGCTCGCGATTCTGGTGCTGGCGTTCGGTGTTGCCGCGGAATCGGTATCGATGTGGGGTGCGTTGCGCGAGATCAACAAGGCGCGCGGTGGAATGAGATTGTGGCGCTGGTTCCGCGTCAGCCGTTCAAGCGAACTGCTGGTGATCTTCGGCGAAGACTTGGCCGCGCTGCTCGGCCTGTCATTCGCGCTGATCGCGGTGAGCGCGACCCTCCTCACCGGCAATCCATTGTTTGATGCGATCGGGTCCCTGGTGATCGGCGCATTGCTGGTGGTGGTCGCCGTCGCCGTGGCGAACGAAGTAAAAAGTCTGCTGGTGGGCTCCAGCGCGGAACCCGCCGTGCGCGCGCAATTGCGCGAGTTCCTGGAAGGCCATTCCGAAGTTTCGAAGCTCTACCACATGATCACGCTGCAACTCGGGCACGACATCATGCTGGCGATCAAGGCGCGCATGAAGGTCAGCGACGCAAACGGCAGTGCCAACGATTTGATCAATGCCGTCAACCGCGTCGAGCGCGAATTGAAAGAGAAATTCCCGGCGGTGCGCTGGAGTTTTTTCGAGGCGGATACGGAAGACTAGGGGCAGGGATTGGCAGTGAGAGCGCCAAAACCGATTGGCTTCGGTAGTTTCAAGCGTACGAGAAGCTTTCCGCTTTTGGTCGCAGCACTGAAGACCGGCCCCAGTCGCCGACATTCGCGTCCTCGCTGCCAAGCCCTCATCCCTGCTCCTGCTTCAATGAATCCCGATCACTCCCACGCCCACACCGAAGCTCACGTGCGGTCGGGTCATTTCGTCGGGCGTCCAGCGGTGCGATTGCTCCACCGCTACCAGCGGGAACACGTAGTCGGCTTCACCGACCTTGCCACTGCGCGTGCCTTCGATCCGGCCGAGCAGGGTCATCGGCGCGCCAAGCGGATAATCCATGCTTTCGACGTAGCCCGGCATCAACGCGATGAAACGTCCGTTGGCAGGTTGGTCGAAGCGCGGGCGCTGCGAGGAATCCAGCGGGTAACCGAGCACTTCGATTTCGCTGTGATCGGGGAAGTTGTGCACGCCGACGATGCGGCCGCCCCAGATCACTTCGTGACCGGTGTAGTTCGCAGGCGCAGTGGCCACCGTTGAAGGGGCGGCGGTGACGGCCGCGGCATCGGGTTTGTACAGCGGCGCGGGTTCGCACGCAGCCAGCAGCGCGGCCAGAGCGAACGGTGCGATGAAATGACGAAGCGGAAAAACGAAATTCTGCATGCGCATGACGCGTCTCCTGCGATCCGCCTTGTTTATACCGCAGCTTGCGTCAAGGTGACGAATGTAACTCGAAGCCCGGCCGCCGCGTCGCTAGAATGGTTCAGCCTTTGGTTCGGATTCCAGTCCATGACCCTCTCGCCTCATGCGCTTTCCACCGCGGGCATCATCGCGCTGATCGCCTTGATGTATTACCGCCGCTTCCGTCGCAACTTCGGGCGGCAGCCTGTGCAGCCCACGCGCATGACCGTGCGCGTGGTGATCCTCTGTGTGATCGGGGTGCTGCTGCTTGGCAGCTCGGCCCTGAATTCGTTGATGGCCGCGACGATGGCGGGCGGATTGGCCGCCGGTCTCGCGCTGGGCTGGTGGGGCTTGAAGCTGACGCGGTTCGAGCGCCACGCCGACGGCGTGCATTACATCCCGCATAGCTGGTTCGGTATTGCCATCACCGTGCTCTTGCTGGCACGTCTGGCGTACCGCTTCACCGTGTTGTGGCCGGCGATGCAGGCCGCGCATGCAGCTTCGCAACCTCCGCCATATCCCAACAGCCCGTTGACGCTGGCGCTTTTCGGTCTGTTGATCGGTTATTACGTTTTTTATTACATCGGCGTGCTGCGCATGGCGAAAAACACCCCGCAGTCGCAGCCGATCCGACCTGGGGCGAGCTCCACTGCTCGTTGATGTGGCGGCTGGAGCCTAAAGCTTCTGCAATCGGCGCGATGCGCCTTTGCCTTGCGCCAACAGCGGTTGCAGCACAGACAAGATCGACGCAAGCGTTGAATCGAACCGCCATGGTGCGTTGACGATCGCCATGCCGCATCCGTTCAAACGCAGCGGTGAGTCGTCCGCGCGCACCAGCAGCTCCGCGAGCAGCACGTTCTTGAACGCACGTGATGCCAGCCAGCGCTCGAACGGTTTGATCGCCGCGCGCTGCTTGATTGGGTACCAGGCCGCATGGACGCCCCCGGGAAAGCGCGCGTGCGCCTCGCCCAGTGCGGCTTCCATCACACGAAATTCCTGGGCTTGCCGCTCGAACGGCGGGTCGATCAGCACCAGACCGCGGCGCTCGGCGGGCGGCAGCAATGCCTTCAATGCCGCGTAACCGTCTCGTTGATGCACGTGTACACGCGGATCGTTGCGGAACAGCGCGCGCAGCGCGATTGCTTCATCGTCCTGCAATTCGCACAAGACCAATCGATCGTTCGCGCGCAGGGCGTGCGCCGCCAGCAGTGGCGAGCCCGGATAGATCCGCAGATCGCCATCCGGATTGAACGCAAGCATCGCGTCGACGTAGCGTTGCAACGGTGGCGGTGCATCCGGCAAGTCGAACAGACGCAAGATGCCCTCACGCCATTCGCCGGTCTTGTGCGCTGGCTCGTCATTCAGCAGGTAGCGGCCGGAACCCGCGTGCGTGTCGAAATAGCAGAGCGGCTTGTCCTTGGCCGTGAGTGCGTCCAGCAGAGCCAGCACTACGGCGTGCTTGAACACGTCGGCGAAATTTCCGGCATGGAAGGCGTGTTTGTAATTCATGCGCGCATTGTGCGGTGTCGCGCTCAGAGGTGCGAGTTGTGGCACGCCCGCCACAAGACTATGCTGATCGCATGCGACATCTGCTCCATCCACATTCCCGCGGTTTTCGCCTCGTCCTGATTTTGGCGCTGCTGGCGTGGGCGACGCCGGCGTTCGATCTGTTTGCCCATCCGCTTGCGATGCTCGGCGCTGGCGCCGCCAAATCGGCAATGACGATGGGCAAAACGGCGCACTCGCATTGCGGTGGCATGAGAATGGCTTTTTCATCGCACGCATCACATTCCGCGCCTGCGCGCCCGGACGGCCATGCTGGCGGCTGCTGCCAGCACGGTTGTCATTGCGCTTCGTCATGCAGCGGCATCGCGACTCTACCGCTCGACGCTTTCAGCTTGCGACCGGCACACACTGTCTCGCTGCGTCGGGTATGTTCCGAACCAGCGATGGCGCATTCCGCGCCGCCGCTCCGACCCCCTATCGCCTGACTCCCGATCGCGGCGCTTGCCGCTCACCCGCGCTTGCCCGCGAATCGAATTCGCGGCGGGCGTGCGTCCTGATCGTCCTCAGCGCGTGGTCGCGCTGTGAGGGAGCTCACATGAAGAATCGTTTTTCGTGCGACTCGCCAGAGTTGTCGCGCCGGCGTTTCGTGCAAGGTTTGGCGTTGGGCAGTGCTGCCGCAGCGCTCGGGAGTTGGAAAAAACCGCTTTGGGCGGCGTCCGGCCCCGGCCAGCCGCAGGTGCTTTCAGGCGTCGAGTTTGATCTGGAAATCGGCGCGAAGCCCGCCAATTTCACCGGCCATCCCACCATTGCGCACACCATCAACGGCCAGTTGCCGGGGCCGATCCTGCGCTGGCGCGAAGGCACCACGGTCACGCTGCGCGTCACCAACCGCCTGCCGGTGCAGACCTCGATCCACTGGCACGGCGTCATCGTGCCCGCGGACATGGACGGCGTGCCGGGGATCAGTTTTTCAGGCATCGCGCCGGGCGAAACTTATCTTTACCGCTTTCCGGTGAGGCAGAGCGGCACCTACTGGTATCACTCGCATTCGCACTTTCAGGAGCAGAACGGCCCCTTCGGGCCGCTGGTGATCGAACCGGCCAACGGCGTGCGCAATCCGGCCGATCGCGATTATGTGTTGATGCTGAACGACTGGACCGATCTCGATCCAGCACGAATCTTCGCGATGCTCAAGAAACAATCCGACTACTTCAATTTCAACCAGCTCACATTGCCGGATTTTCTGCGCGATACCTCGATGCTCGGATTGCGCGGCGCCTTGCAGGCGCGGGAGATGTGGAACCGCATGCGCATGAACCCGCGCGACGTGATCGACGTCAGCGGATTCACTTACACGTATTTGATGAACGGCGTTCCCCCGGTGGGCAACTGGACGGGGCTGTTCAAGCCCGGCGAACGCGTGCGCTTGCGTTTCATCAATGGCTCGGCCAACAGCTATTTCGACGTGCGCATTCCCGGTTTGAAGATGACCGTGATCTCGGCCGATGGCCAGGACGTGCATCCGGTGGAAGTGGATGAATTCCGCATCGCGGTGGCGGAGACCTACGACGTGATCGTGGAACCGGATGAGTGCGCCTACACGATCTTCGCGCAATCCATCGATCGCAGCGGCTACGCGCGCGGCACGCTGGCACCACGGCCCGGCATGCAAGCCGAAGTGCCGCCGATGGATGCAGTGCCCACGCTGACGATGACCGACATGATGGGTTCGATGCAACACCGCATGGGCGGCATGGCGGTTGACAATGTGAGGGTTCGTCACGCCCGCACCGAATACAGCAATCCGGGTGTGGACATGCGCGTGGACATGCCGCGTATCCATCTGGACGATCCGGGCGTCGGCCTGCGCGGCAACGGCCGGCGCGTGCTGACCTACTTCGATCTGCACGCGGTGGAGGCGCCGACCGATTCGCGCGAGCCCGGACGCGAAATCGAACTGCACCTCACCGGCAACATGGAGCGTTTCGTCTGGTCATTCGACGGCCTGAAGTACGCAGATGCCAAGCCGATCCATTTCAAGTTCAACGAGCGTCTCCGCATCGTGCTGGTGAACGACACGATGATGAATCACCCGATCCACCTGCACGGTATGTTCAGCGAACTGGAGAACGGGCACGGTGAGGTGATCGCGCGCAAGCACACCGTCAACGTGCAGCCGGCGCAGCGTGTGACTTATTTGGTCACCGCCGGCAACCCCGGCCGTTGGGCTTATCACTGTCATCTGCTCTACCACATGGAAGCGGGCATGTTCCGCGAGGTGGTGACGGCATGAGCACAGGTAATGCGCTTCGCGTTCGAGCGTTTTGCGGCGCTGTGGTTTGCCTCGGTCTGACCGCGGCCTTTCCGGCCTTGGCGCAACAGGACGACATGCGGGGAATGCAAATGCCGCAGCAAGCTGCACGGGAAGCCGCAGCGCCGATACCTGCGTCAACGCAAGGCAAGCAGATGTCGGTGAGCCGCGCGCCCTCCACCGAAATGCAGGTTTTGCACTTCGGCAACATGATCGGCGAAAGGCCGCAATCGAAGGGAATCGCACAAGGCACGCAAGGCACGATGTCTTCGATGCATGGCATGGACATGTCCTCGATGCGGGACAGCGAGGCACCGCCTGATGCGCGCAGTCCGGACTATTCGGACGGCTATCGCTATACCGACATGCCGGGCATGACGATGATGGATCACTTCAGCACCGACATGGTGCTGCTTGATCAATTGGAATATTCGCACGACAACCACGGCAACGATGCGGCGTTTCTCGATGGCGAATTCTGGTACGGCCAGGACTTCGACAAGCTCTGGCTGAAGGCCGAAGGCGAATCCGCGCACGGGAAACTCGCAGACCTGCGCGCCGAGGCGCTTTGGAACCACGCCATCGCCGCCTATTGGAGCACGCAACTCGGGCTGCGCCACGATTCTGGCGAAGGGCCGACCCGCACTTGGGCTGCATTCGGCATTGAAGGCTTGGCGCCATACCGGTTCGAAACCGAAGCGACTTTATATGCCGGCCAGAATGGCCGCACCGCCGCGCGCGTACAATTCGAGTACGACCAATTGCTGACCCAGCAGCTGATCCTGCAGCCGAAGTTCGAGGTGAACGCCTACGGCAAGGACGATCCGCAGCGCGGCATCGGCTCGGGCCTGTCCGACGTCGAATTCGGATTGCGCCTGCGCTATGAAATCCGGCGCGGGTTCGCACCCTATGTCGGTGCAGTCTGGCGGCAACGCTGCGGACGCACTGCCGATTTTGCACGTGCGCAAGGCGGGCACACCGGCGAATTGCAATTCGTCGCGGGCCTGCGCGTCTGGTTTTGACCCCCACAATGCGCATCGCCATCGCGCCAAAACGAGCAAGCTGAAATTGCCGCACCACGACAAGTTCGTTCTACACTGCGCCGTCGCCCGAAGGAGAACAGCCATGCGATTCATCGGAGCCTTCATCCTGTGGATCATCGTCTTCATCGTCGCCGGCGCGGTTTTCGTCTGGAGCGGCGTCTGGAACGTCGCCGCCGACCAGCCTGATTCCTTCCTCGTCCGCGCCGTGGTGGGCGCGACCCGCGGCTATTCGATCGAACGGCGTGTCCATGACATCCAGCCGCCGTCGAATCTCAATGACGCGGCGATGGTGAAGGAAGGTGCGATGCACTACGCGGAGATGTGCAGTGGCTGCCACCTGGCCCCCGGCATGGACGATTCAGAAATTCGCCACGGTTTGAATCCGAAGCCGCCGAACCTGACTCGTTTCGCCCCCGAGCCCGCGGAAGCGTTCTGGATCATCAAGCACGGCATCAAGATGACCGGCATGCCGGCGTGGGGACCGACGCACGACGACCAGAAGATCTGGACGATGGTGGCGTATCTGCAGAAGCAGCCGAAAATGAGCGCGGCCGAATATCAGCAGCTCACCGCGAATGCCGCGCAGGAGCACGAGCAGGAAGACCACGGCGCGACCGGCATGAACAGCAGCATGCAGAGGCCGATGCCGGCGGGCACGAACGCACCGGCGAGCGCGTCGACGCACTGAGATTTTGCCTTCCGCCCGCCGGGCGCTGCGTGCTTGTCTTCCCGCTCCGGCGCGGGGAAAGCGCGAACACCCGGCGAGGACGGTGAATTGGCTCGCACCCTTGATCGGCGCATACTTTCGGCCCGAAGTGAGAGACGTTTGAATGTCCGGCCTGGACCGTCGCCGCGCGTTGGAAGGACTCGAAGACCTCGGGAACGAAGGAACATCCGCGCTGCCCTCCGCAGGCGCCATAGCGGGCGCGGGTTACGCGCGCACGCCGGACGATCCGCGGGCCGCCGAAGCCGGCGCCGCCGCGTGGCTGGCGGCCATCGTCACCTCCTCGCGCGACGCGGTCATCAGCAAGGATCTCAACGGCGTCATTCGCAGCTGGAATCGCGGCGCCGAATTGATGTTCGGCTACACCGCGGCGGAGGCGATCGGCCAGCCGGTGACGATGCTGATGCCGCCCGAATGCTTGGCCGGAGAACCGCGCATCCTCGAGGCGTTGCGCAAGGGCGAAACGCTGGAGAACTGGGAGACGGTGCGCCGCCGCAAGGATGGCACGTCGTTCGACGCGCTGCTCACCATCGCGCCGATCATAGATGCCCGCGGCAAGATCATTGGCGCGTCCGAGATCGCGCGCGACGTTTCGCTGCGCAAACGCGCAGAAGCGGCGCTGAAGGAAGCCACCGCGCGCGAACGCGAAGCGCGCGAGGACGCGGAGATCCTGGTCGAATCCGCGCTGCTGCTGGCCGGCGAGCGCGAGTTCGACAAGCTGGTGCAGCAGATGACCGATCTGGCGACGAAGCTGATCGGCGCGGAGTACGGTTCCTTCTTCTACAACGTTGTCGACGAGAAGGGCGAGTCGTACATGCTCTACACCTTGTCGGGCGCGAACAAGGCGGATTTCGCGCACATGCCGATGCCGCGCAACGCGAAGTTGTTCCAGCCCACCTTTGCGGGCAAGCACGTGGTGCGCGAGCCCGCGGAAATCGACGACGCCATCTTCGAGGTGCTCGCGGGCGGGCAATACCTCAGCGCGAGTTTGCGGTGTGAGCGGGCGCGCTGAGGCGGTGCGTTGTATCGCTTCGGCTGCGCACGCGAACGCAGCAGCACTTGTCCACGGTGCGGCTTGCGGAACGCCTCACCGCCCGAACGGCTTGCGGAATCTCGACAGCACGTTGGCGCGTGCGGAGGTTTCGGGTTGTTGCGCGGGCGGCGGCGCGTCGCGTTCGACCGCCAGCCAGCCGGCGGCTTGGCTCGCATTGATGTAATCGATCACGTCCGCCACCGGCACGCCGCTGGCCTGCGCGATGTCCGCGGGTGTGGCGGCCTGCTTCATCATCGCAGTAGCGATGCGGAAGTGGCGAGGAAATTCGCGTTCGGTTTGCGGCCAGCGCGTCAGCTTGTATTTCTCGTCCTCGCGCAAGCCGCGCGCCAGCACGCCGGGTGTGGCGACCAACCCCGCGAACCAGCGCAGCCGCGGCAACGGCTGCGGCTTGTGCGCGGCGCGCGCGTCGGAGAGTTCGTTGGTGCTCAAGACCTGCAACGCGCCTGGTTCGCATTCCAGCGCCGCCTTCAAAGGCTTCAACGCGGTTTCGGCGGAGTAGTACGCCGCGTGTTCGGGGTCGATCAGCAGATCAAAGCCTTGCACGCGCACGGGCGTGGCGGGCGCGCGATGCAGCAGGATTTCGGCGATGTTGAATGGATCAGGTTCCGGTTCCGCGATGGGTTCCGGATCTGGAATTGCGACAGGCTCGGGCGCAGCCGGTGCGAGATCCGCGGTCATGGACGGATTCATCGCGTCGATCGGTTCGTCGCGCGGCGGCGCGGGTGCGGGCTGCGGTTCCATCGCGGCCGACTGGAACTTCGGCGGGGGCTCCGCCGCGTGCGCGCCGCGCAATGAGGAACTGCTGGAGTCGATTCGTTCGGCCGCCTGTTCAAGCAGCGACGCCAGCGCGTCGTCGTCCAGCGGCTTGGGCAGCACCAGATCGGAACCGTGCACCGTGCCGGAACGCGCGAAGGTAATGACCTGCTTGCCGGCGCCGTGCGCCTTCAGCCACGCCATGTGACCGAACAGGCTATCCATGTCCACGATCACCAGATCGGCGTTGGCGAGATCGGCCCATTCCCAGTGATGCGACAGCCGGTTGACGAGCCGCGCCAGCGCTGCGCGGAACAGGTCGGCATCCGAATTTTCAAGTTCGGAAAGGGCGATCTTCAGGCGGTTCATCCCCGGATATTCCTTTTTCTTCAAGGCCGTCGCAGACATTGTACCGATCCTTGCACAAGGTCCGTTCAGCCATGCAGGCTTTGTGCCTGCGGTTGCAAACATCCGTAAAAGATGGTGTCAGGCTTCGGCTGTTTCAGATCGCGGGGCTTTCGCCTGCATCGTCCACAAGGCTGCGTAGCGGCCGGCGCGTTCGAGCAGTTGCGAGTGCGTGCCGCGCTCGACGATGCGGCCGTGGTCCAGCACGAGGATTTCGTCGGCAGTCACTATCGTCGACAGGCGATGCGCCACGATCAGCGTGGTGCGGCCGCGCGCGATCTCCGAAAGTTCCGCCTGGATCACTTTTTCCGTGCGCGTGTCGAGCGCGGAAGTGGCTTCGTCGAACACCAGGATCGCCGGACGTTTCAGCAGCGCACGCGCGATCGCCACGCGCTGCTTCTCGCCGCCGGACAATTTCAAGCCGCGTTCGCCGACTTGCGTTTGATAGGCGTCCGGCAGTGATTGCACGAACTCGTGGATGTGCGCGGCTTTCGCCGCGGCTTCCACTTCCTCGCGCGTCGCATCCGGCCGGCCGTAAGCGATGTTGTAGTAGATCGTCTCGTTGAACAGCACGGTGTCCTGCGGCACGATGCCGATCGCCGCGCGCAGGCTTTCCTGGGTGACGTCGCGTATGTCCTGGCCGTCGATCGTGATGCGTCCGCCGGTGACGTCGTAGAAGCGGAACAGCAGCCGCGACAATGTGGATTTGCCCGCGCCGGTCGCGCCCACCACCGCGACCGTTCGGCCGGAAGGAATCTCGAAATCCACATCGAACAGGATCTGCCGCTGCGGATCGTAGGCGAACGAGACGTTCTCGAAGCGCACGTTGGCACCGCGCAGTTGCAGCCGTTCCGCATCCGGCGCGTCCTGCACTTCGGCGTGTTCGTCCAGCAGCGCGAACATGCGCTCCATATCGATGATGCCCTGCTTGATCTGGCGGTAGGTGAAACCCAGCATGTTCAGTGGGATCGCAAGTTGCAGCAGCCAGCCGTTGACCATCACGATGTCTCCGACCGACAGCGTGCGCGCGGCCACGCCGCTCGCCGCCATCGCCATCAGCAAGGTCAACCCCAGCGCGATCACTAGCGCCTGCGCGCCGTTCAACACCGCCAGCGAGGATTCGGTTTTCACCGCGGCGTCCTCGTAGCGCCGCAGCGCGGCGTCGTAGCGCCGCGCCTCGAATTCCTCGTTGCCGAAATATTTCACCGTCTCGTAGTTGAGCAGACTGTCCACCGCGCGCGCGTTGGACAGGCTCTCCTCCTCGTTCATCACGCGCACGCCGGCGGTGCGCCACTCGCTGATCCAGATGGTCGCGGCGATGTAGATCACCATAGTCACCAGCGTCACCACCGCGTAACGCCAGTCGAACTGCTGCAGCAGCAACACGGTGACGACGAGGATCTCGAACAGCGTCGGCACAATGTTGAACACCACCCAGCCCAGCAGGTTGTATACGCCGCGCGTACCGCGCGAGATGTCGCGACCGACACCGCCGGTGTGGCGATCGAGGTGGAAGCGCAACGAGAGTTGGTGCAGGTGGCGGAACGCGTCGAGCCCCGACGCGCGCATCGCGCGTTGGCTGACGCGTTCGAACACCGTGTCGCGCAGTTGGCCGAACAGCGTGCCGATCAAACGCAGCACGCCATAAAGCGCGATCAGCGCGACCGGCACGGTGAGCGTGGCGACGCGCGGATCGAGGTGATCCACGATGTCCTTGAACGCGACCGGCACGTACACAGTCGCGACTTTCGCGATCACCAGCAGCGTGCCTGCCGCGAGCATGCGTCCGGGAAAGCCCTTGATGTACGGCCACAACATCGCCAGCGCGCGGCGCTCGTCGGTGCGGCGCTGCGGCTTTTCCGCGGCGACGGCGGGAAGCGTGGGCGCCGTGCTCTGTGCGGAATCCTGCGGAGGCGTGCCTGCTACCGGCGTTTCGACCACCGTCGCCGTTTCATCCTCGCTTCGTGGCGCAGCGGTGGCGTGCGGCGTCACCGCACCTTCGGGTTTGTCGAGCGCAGGATCGGAATGCGATTGGTTCGGGAAGATCGCCATTCATGCATCATGGGGCCGGAGCGGCGAAGGTTCCAGTGCGATCAGCTAAGATGGCTTGTTTCACCATGCCTCTCCCCATGACCTTTCGCACCCGTTTCGCTCCAAGTCCGACTGGCTATCTGCACATCGGCGGTGCGCGCACGGCGCTGTATTGCTGGCTGGAAGCGCGGCATCGCGGCGGACGATTCATCCTGCGCGTGGAAGATACCGACCGCGAACGTTCGACTGCCCCTGCCGTGCAGGCGATCCTCGACGGCATGTCCTGGTTGGGCCTGGATCCGGACGAAGGCCCGTTCTTCCAGACGCAGCGCATGGATCGCTATCGCGAGGTCTCGCGAGAGTTGCTGGCTGCGGGCAAGGCTTACTGGGCCTACGAGTCGAAGGAGGAGCTGGAGGCGATGCGCGCGGCCGCGTTGACGCGCGGCGAGAAGCCGCGCTACAGCGGGGCGTACCGCGACCGCAACGAACCATACCGTGAGGATCCGAACCGTGTGCTGCGTTTCAAGAATCCTCGCGAAGGCAAAGTGGTGTTCGACGACAAGGTCAAGGGTCGCATCGAATGGGACAACGCGGAACTGGATGATCTGGTGTTGATCCGCTCGGACGGATTTCCCACCTACAACTTCGCCGTCGTCGTGGACGACATCGACATGGCGATTACGGAAGTGATCCGCGGTGACGACCATGTGAACAACACGCCGCGCCAGATCAACATCTATCGCGCATTGAATGTCGAGCCGCCGGGCTTCGCGCACCTGCCGATGATCCTGGGGCCGGACGGGCAGAAGCTGTCGAAGCGGCACGGCGCAGTCAGCGTGATGCAATACCGCGAAGACGGTTATCTGCCGCACGCGCTTTTGAATTATCTGGCGCGGCTCGGCTGGTCGCACGGCGATCAGGAAATCTTCTCGATTCCAGAAATGATCGAGCTGTTCGACATCGCCGACGTCAATCAATCCGCCGCACGCTTCGATATGGCGAAGCTGGGCTGGTTGAATCAGCAATATCTGAAAAACGACAATCCGCTGGAAATCGCGCGCGAACTGGCGTGGCACCTGCATCGGCTCGGCATCGATCCATCAGCCGGCGGTCCATGTCCGGTAGACGTGGTGATCGCGCTGCGCGAGCGCGTGCAGACATTGAAGGAGATGGCGCAGCGCGCGCGCATCTGGTATGCGCCGATCAGCGAGTGGGACGAGAAAGCAGTAGCGAAGCATTTGCGTGCCGATGGCGCGGCGGATGTTCTGAGTGCGGCGCACGAAAAATTCGTGGCACTGAAAGACTGGTCGCCGCATGCGATCCATGCCGCGATCGAACATCTGGCGAACGAACAGGGCATCGGCATGGGCAAGATCGCGCAGCCGTTGCGTGTGGCCATCACCGGCACGCAGGTCTCGCCGTCGATCGAACAGACGATCTACTTGGCTGGGCGTGACGAGGCGCTGAGGAGAATAGACGCGGCAGTTAAAAAGGCTGCAATGTAATTGTCATTCCGGAGCCATTCGCGTAGCGAGCGCAATCCTGAGTCCGCTTTGGATGTGGCCCTGCGCGCGATCAGATGCCATCCATGGCCGAGAGCTTCGTGGTTCCGGCTTGCGGCCGGCCCGGAATGACGATTTCATTGTTACGCTCTACCGCTCACCGCTCACGTGGACGATCTGCTCGCTCAAATCACCCGCGGCGTCGATCCGGATTCTCCGGATGCGTTTCGTCGCATTTTCGAAAACATCATGCTGCTGGTGCCTTGGTGGCCGCTCATCTGGTTCACGGTGCTGTGCGTCGTCGTCGGCGCGGCGCTGGGCTGGCGGCGGCGGCGCGTATGGCTTGGCATCGGCCTGGCACTGGTGCTGGGGCCGATCGGCTGGTTCACGCTGTGGGCGTTCCCGGCAGGCGAGCAGAAGCAGCACGAACGCGTCAAAAATTTTCCAATCACGCGCAAGCGCTAGAATAGACCCGTGGCAACCGCGCATTCCCGACATCATCACCACCGCGACGCCGCCGGCGTCGTGCGCGAGGTCGAGCGCGCCAGCCGTGAACGCGGTTTGCGATTGACGCCGCTGCGACATCAGGTGCTGGACTTGATCGCGCGCGCGCGCAAGCCGGTGAAGGCATACGATTTGCTGGATTCTTTGCGCGACACACACGCCGGCGCGGCACCGCCCACGGTGTATCGCGCGCTGGATTTTCTGCTGGAGCACGGCTTCATCCACAAGCTGGAATCGATCAACGCCTTCGTGTTCTGCGAACATCCGGGCGAGGCTCACCAGGTTCCGTTCCTGATCTGCGACAAATGCGAAGGCGCGACCGAATTGTGTGATGACGGTGCGGTCGCTGGGTTGATCGAGAAGCGTGCGGGTTCGCTGGGGTTCCGCGCCAAGGCGCAGACGCTGGAAGTGCACGGCGTCTGCCGGGATTGCCGGTCCGGTTGAATCGATGCATTCCTCCGCGGACGTCAGCGGGATGCGCAACCCGCGTAACGTCCCTGCAACTCGATCATCTGCCGCACGGAAAAGTCGAGCAGTCTGGATTTTCTGGCCATCAGGCTTTGGAGCGCCGGCTCTTTTACGCAGACGGCGTGTGTCCTCGTGACAGGGCCTCGAGCCGGCAAATGAATGCGTAGGCCCCGAGCGGGACCTGCGGATACTCCCAGAGGAGTTCGAGCAGTTTGCGCCGCAGGCTCGTCAGCCGGGCATGCCGCCTGCATAAGGCAGGGGCTTTGGCGAGCATCTCCCTCGAACGGCGATCGACTGGACCTTTCGGCTTTGGCCGATCTCGTCCGCATCCTGCCCCTGCAGGCCCAACTGCACGCGTGACCGGCTTCCAGTTGCGAGCCGTATATGTTATATTATAACATAACATATGTGCCATCATGGGACGTTGCAATGCGCCTCAAACCCATACCTCTCGTACTCACAGCGATCTTGTGCGCCACCTTGATGTCGACCGCCCGGGCACAGCAAGCGCTGCCCGCGCCGGCGGTGAGCAGCGGAGAGTCGACCTCCGCGGCGAACGCGCCCGACGACCCGACGCAGACCTTGCAAACCGTCCAGGTGACGGCGGCACTGGATCGCGCACGCAACGCGCTCTCGCCCGACACCGGCACCAGCCAGACCGTGTTCGACCGCAAGTCGATCCAGCAGCTGCCGCAGGGCGACAGCACGCCGCTGAATCAGGTGATCCTGCAGGCGCCGGGCGTGGTGCAGGATTCCTTCGGACAACTGCACGTGCGCGGCGACCACGCCAATCTGCAATACCGCATCGACGGCATCATCATTCCCGAGAGCATCAGCGGCTTCGGGCAGACGCTGGACACGCGCTTCATCGATTCGCTGAAATTTCTGACCGGCGCGCTGCCGGCGCAGTACGGCTATCGCACCGCCGGCGTGGTAGACATCACCACCAAATCCGGCGCGCAGCTCGGCAACGGCGGCAGCGTCGACGTGAACGGCGGTTCGTTCGGGACCTTCAACCCGAGTTTCGAGATCCATGGCAGCGAAGGCCGGTGGTCGTATTACTTCAACGCGAACTACCTGCAAAGCGACATCGGCATCGAGAACCCGACTGCATCGCGCAATGCGATCCACGATCACACCAATCAGTTGCAGACCTTCGGTTATCTCTCGTATCTGTTCAATCCAACCACGCGCGCGAGCTTCATGTTCGGTACCGCCGACAACCGCTTCCAGATTCCGGACAATCCGGGGCAGCAGCCCGCATTCGTGGACGGCGATATCAGCGATTTCGATTCATCCAAGCTGGATGAGAGCCAGCGCGAAGTCACGCGCTTCGGCATCTTCAGCCTGCAAGGCCACATCACGAACACCGACTATCAGGTGTCGCTGGGCCAACGCTACACCAGTGTGAACTTCCAGCCCGATCCGGTCGGCGATCTGGTGTTCAACGGCGTGGCATCGACCGTCGGCCGCAGCAACCGCGCGAACACCTTGCAGGCGGATTTCTCCACGCCCTGGGGCGATTCGCATCTGCTGCGTTACGGCATCTATGCCGATACCGAACGCGCACTGTCCAACAACAGTTCGCTGGTATTTCCCGCCGATGCGGACGGCAATCAAACCTCCACGATCCCGATCACCATCATCGACGACAACGCCAAGCTCGCGCACATCTACGGCGCCTATTTGCAGGATCAATGGCAGATCAATGAAAAACTGGTGGTGAACTACGGCCTGCGCGCCGATCACGTCAGCGCCTACGTCAACGAAGGCCAAGTCAGTCCCCGACTGGGGCTCGTCTACGACATCACGCCGGATACGACTTTGCATGCCGGCTACGCGCGTTACTTCACGCCGCCGCCGACAGAACTGATCGCGCCGACCGACATCGCGTTGTTTCAGGGCACCACCAACCAGTTGCCCAGCAACGTCAACACCAACGTGAAATCGGAGCGCTCCAATTACTACGACATCGGGGTTTCGCAGAAAGTCGGCAAGAACCTGACGCTCGGACTGGATGCCTATTATCGCAAGGTGACTTACTTGCAGGACGAAGGGCAGTTCGGCGCGGCGCTGGTGTTCTCGCCGTTCAATTACCAGCGCGGCCGCGTGCGCGGCGTGGAGCTCACGGCTGATTACGCGAGCGGCCCGTGGAACGCGTACTTCAATGTCTCCAACAGCCACGCGCTGGGCACGCAGGTCATCTCTGGCCAGTTCAATTTCGATCCGGACGAGCTCGCTTACATCAACACGCACTGGGTGCATCTGGATCACGACCAGCGCATGGCGGCTTCAGGCGGCGTGAGTTACGCGATCAACGATACGACACGCATCGGCGGCGATTTTCTCTACGGCAGCGGTCTGCGGCGCGGCTTCGCCAATACCGAAACGCTGCCCGGGTATTTCCAGATGAACCTGGATCTCACCCACACGTTCGATCTGCCCGGGTTCGGCAAGCTGGGCACGCGGTTGGCGGTCATCAACGTGCTGGATCGTTCCTACGAATTGCGCGACGGTTCCGGCATCGGCGTGGGTGCGCCACAATATGGGCCGCGGCGCGGGGTTTATCTGGGCCTGCAAAAGGACTTCTGAAACGTGAATATCGAACGGCCCGCAGCAATGGAATTGTCGAATGCGAACCTTCGCGTCAGCCCGCTCGCGGTCGCGGCCGATCGCGTGGGTGCGACCGCGTCGTTCCTGTGCGCGGTGCATTGCGCGCTGCTGCCGTTCGTGATCGCGCTGCTGCCCCTAATCGGACTGGGCTTTCTCGCCGACCACCGTTTCGAGCGCATCTTCGTCGCCTGCGCGGCGGCGCTGGCTTCCGTCACCATCGTTACGGCGTGGCGCCGTCATCGCAAACTGCACGCGCTGTTTCTGTTGATTCCCGGCATCGCCTTGCTGCTGACCGGCATCATCATCGACATCGGCCGTCACGAGTGGCTGCACACGGTGCTGGTCGTGTGCGGCGGCGTGCTGGTCGCCAGCGCGCACGTCACCAATCTTGTGCTGTCGCACCGGCATGTGCATGGTCCTGATTGTGGCCACGCCGCTTGAATACGTGCGGAAGGGCCACGCCCCGGCACATCAGGATGTCCGGTTTTGCCCATCGGACCCGGTTTTTCTCATCGGAATTGTGTAACGCCGTCCGCGCTGCCTAGCATTCGCTGCATGACGCAGGATCACGCCCACCACTCGCATGCCGAACACGGCGGTGCCGCGCTGGGGCTGGCATTCGCGCTGACTTGCGCGATGCTGATCGCCGAAGCGGTCGGCGGCGCGGTTTCCGGCTCGCTGGCGTTGCTGGCCGACGCCGGGCACATGCTGGTGGATGCCGCTTCGCTGCTGCTGGCGTGGGCCGCGGCGTATTTCGCGACGCGTCCCGCCGATGCGCGCCGCAGTTTCGGTTACGCGCGGCTCGAAGTGCTGGCCGGGTTCACCAACGCGCTGGTGCAAGTGCTGCTGGTGGCGTGGATCGTGTACGAAGCGGTCGCGCGCCTGATGGCCCTGCACGGCATCGAAATCCGTTCTGGCGTGATGCTCGGCGTGGCGCTCGCAGGATTTGTCGTCAATGCGATCGTGCTGCGCATGCTGCACGGACACGAACGGCAGGACATCAACATCGCCGGAGCCAGTCTGCACGTGCTCGGCGATTTGCTGGGCTCGATCGCCACTGTCGCGGCGGCATTGCTCGTGCGTTATCTGGGTTGGAACTTCGCCGACCCTGCGCTTTCGCTGCTGGTATCGCTGCTGATCCTGCGCGGCGCTTGGATGCTGCTGCGGCGCTCATCGCACATTCTTCTGGAAGGTGTGCCCGAAGGCTTGGCACCGGAAGAAATTCGCGCCGCGGTCGCACAGGCCGACGCCGACATTCTGGAAGTGCATCATTTGCACGTATGGCAGATCGCGTCCGGTTCGCGCATGGCCACGCTGCACGCACGCCTGCGCGAAGGCGCGGACGCTCGCGCGGGATTGCTGGCGATCAAGAGCGTGCTGCGCGAGAAGTTTGCGATCGACCATACCACGGTGGAAATCGAAACGTGCGCGTGTGCGGACGACGAGCCGGATTGCGCGCAGCGCGCGCATCGGCATTGATCTCATCCGATTGACCTCATCCAGCGAAACGCTCGCCGCCGATCCAGGTTTCGCGCACCTCCAGGTTTTCGCTCAGCACCACGAAATCCGCGCGGCAGTCGGGTGCGATGCGTCCGCGATCGAAAGATCGCAGAAAGTCCGCCGGATAAGTCGTAGCCATGCGCACGGCCTCGGCTAGAGGTTCTCCGATTTGAGTCACGGTGTTGCGCACCGCAGTGGCCATGTCCAGCGCCGAACCGGCCAGCGTGCCGTCGCTGGTGGTGCAGCGCCCATCGCGGCAGTCGATGATTCGTTCACCAAGTTCGAAATGCGTGCGCGCGCCGCCTACCGGCGGCATCGCATCGGTCACCAGAAAAATCCTGCCGCGCGGTTTGGCGGCGAGCGCGATGCGCAGCGTGGCGACATGCGCATGAAAGCCATCCATGATCACGCCGCAGAAACTGTCCGGATCTTCCAGTGCCGCGCCGACCACGCCGGGCTCGCGGCTGCCCAGCGGCGTCATCGCGTTGAACAAATGCGTGAAACCGCGCGCCCCGGCGTCCAGGGCCGCGCGCGTCTGCGCGTAATCGGCTGCGGCGTGGCCCAGGCTGACGATCACGCCGCGTTCGCTCAACTCGCGGATCGTTTCAGGCGGCACGCATTCCGGTGCGACGGTCAGCAGTGTGCGGCCGTATTTCAGCGAGCACACCAGTTCGATTTCCTTGCGCGATGGCGCGCGAAACATGCCGGCGTCATGCACGCCCTTGCGCGCGGCGGCGAGGAACGGGCCTTCCAGATGGATGCCCAACACGCCCGGCACGCGCTGTTCGATCGCGCGATCCACGGCTTCCATTGCCGCGCGCATGGTGTCGTCGTCGGAGCTGATCAGCGTCGGCAGAAAACCGGTGGTGCCGAATTGCCGATGCGCCTGCGCGATGCGCGCGATCGTCTCCACACTCGGATCGTCGTTGAACAACACATCGCCGCCGCCGTTGACCTGGCAGTCGATGAAACCCGGCACGAGGTATGCGCCGTGCAGGTCGTGCGATTCGATTTCCACATCGTGCAATTGCCGCAACGAACCCATCGCAATGATGCGATCGTTCTCGATCAACACGCTGACGTCGCGGTCGAAACCCGCATCGGTCAGCACGCACGCGTTATGCAGCAGGCGCTTCACAGCGTCTTGGTGATCTTGTTGAGATACGGCGGCACGTCGGGATCGAAACCGCGCGCCAGCGCCAGCCCATTCGCCGCGCGGTAGAACGCGGTAACGGTCAGCAACGGTGTGCAGGCCGGATGCGGAGAGGCAGGCAGCGGCAGATGATCGCCGTAGCGCACGCCGGGTTGCGCCTGCCACACGCGCGCCCCGCGCTCGCGGAATCGCTTCGCGATCTCGAGCGTGCTCTCGCCGCTGTCATCGTCCTGCGCGAAAGCGAGCACCGGAAAACCGTTGCCCACGATCGCCATCGGTCCGTGCATCACTTCCGCACTGCTGAAGGCTTCCGCGTGCAGGCCGCAGGTTTCCTTGAGTTTCAACGCCGCTTCCTGTGCCGCGGCGAGCCCCAAACCACGGCCGACCACAAACAGATTGTCCGCATTCGTCAACCCATCGATGAGCGGTGACCAGTCCATCGACCAGGCTTCCCGCATGGCTTGCGGCAACATGCGCAGCGCGTGCGACAACGATTCGTCTTCGGACCAGTGCGCGGTGAGTTGCAGCAGCGCCGACAAGGAACACAGATAGCTTTTCGTCGCTGCGACGCTCGTTTCCGCGCCCGCGCGCAGTGGGAGCACATGGTCGGCCAATTGCGCCAGCGGCGAATCCGCGTGATTGACCAGCGCCACCACGCGCGCACCGGCGTCACGCGCCAGTTCCGTGTTGCGCAGCAGATCCGGGCTACGGCCGGATTGCGAGATCGCCATGAACAGCGCATCGCGCAACTGCGGTCTCGCGGCATACACCGAACCGATGGAAGGCGATGCAGATGCCGTCACCAGACCCAGATGCGTTTCGAAGAGGTATTTCGCGAACGTCGCGGCGTGATCGGAGCTACCACGCGCGCAGGTGACGATGAAGCGCGGCGGTTGCGCACGCAATCGCGCCGCAAGCGTTTCGATCACGTCCGCGTTCCCGGCGAACTGCCGCGCGACCGCATCCGCGCTCTCCGCGGCCTCGGCAAACATGCGCGTGGATTCGGCCGTCATGTTCAGACGCGCGTTCATCGCGGCATCCGCGGCGGCGCGGTGGAACCGCGGATCACCAATTCCGGACTGAAACCTTCGTTACCTATGCGCGCGGGATGATCGCTCAATTGCGCCAGCAATAATTGCGCGGCGTGACGCGCGATGGTTTCCGTCGCTTGCCGCGCGGTGGTCAGCGCCGGCCACGATTGCTTCGAAAAAGGGCTGTCCTCGAAACCCGCGATCGACAAATCGGACGGCACTTCGATGCCGGCGGATTTGGCCGCAGCCAGTACGCCCGCCGCGATCTCATCATTGGAACCGAAGATCGCAGTGGGCCGCGACTTCAGCGCGAACAGCTTGCGTGCGCCGCGAAAGCCGTCGTCGAACGAATAGTCGCCGTGCACGATCAGCTTCTTGTCCAGTGGAATCGCGTAATCCTTCAGCGCCGCCTCGTAGCCCTTGTAGCGCTCCGGGCTGGAGCGGTGCGCCGCGCCACCCCAGATGAAACCGATGCGCTGATGCCCGAGCTGGATCAGGTGTTCGGTGATGTCGTAGGCCGCGTCGCGGTCGTCCACGTACACGCAGGGAAAACCGTCGTTCGGATCTTCCGCCGCGGAGAGAATCCGCACGAATTTGATCTTGTTTGCCGCGAGATGACGGATCAGCCCCATGCGCTCGGACATCGGCGGTGCCAGGATCAAACCATCCAGCCGCGCGTGCGCGACCAGGTCGCTCAGTTCCTCGGGCAGATTCGAGGACGCCGAATTGCACGGATGGATCTGCAAACCGAAGCCGCGCTCGCGGCACACGGACAGCGCGCCGTTCTGCACGCTGATGATGTAATAGGGGTTGGGATTGTCGTAAACCAGCCCGACTGCGTAGGCGCGTGCCCCGCGCAAGCTGCGCGCGGAAACATCCGGCTGATAACCAAGATCGGCGATCGCCTTCAGCACCTTGGCACGCGTGCGTTCGCGCACCGCCGGTTCATCGTTGATCACGCGCGAGACGGTTTTCAACGAAACCGATGCGCGTTTGGCGACATCCCTGATAGTGGGTTTGCGCACCCCGTGTCCCCGGTGATGCGCGCTCTGCGCGCCAGCTCGCGATGTTGGCCCACGCCGCCCGCGGTGCGCACGTTCACCCGGCATCGCGCAACCCCGCGCGATGGCCGCTCAGCGCGTAATACAGAATGTAGAGATAGCACGGCGCCATCAACAGTGCGAACACCGCCTGGAACGCGTAGTGCTCTTTCAGGTGCGCATACAACTGTGGAATGATCGCGCCGCCGGCGATGCCCATGATCAGGAAGGCCGAACCGAATTCGGTGAGCGCGCCCAAGCCGCGTATCGCCAGAGGAAAGATCGCCGGCCACATCATCGCGTTGGCGAATCCCAATGTTGCGACGAACACCACTGAAGCATAGCCGGTTGTCAGATACGCGCCGAGCGTGAACAGCACGCCCAGCACCGCGGACACCGCCAGGTAACGTTGCTGCGAAATGAAACGCGGGATCAGCAGCAGGCCGACCAGATAACCGATCAGCATCGCGAACAGCGTGAATGCGGTGAAGAAACGCGTGGCGCTCAGCGGCAATCCAAAACCTTGTCCGTACGTGCCGATCGCGTCGCCCGCCATCACCTCCACGCCGACGTAGAGGAACAGGCACAGCACGCCCAGCCATAAATGCGGATAACGCAGCAGGCTGGTTTTGCCCGCATCGGCTGATGCGTTGGATTCGGATGCGCGGATTTCCGGCAGCGACGACATCACGATCCAGAACGCCAACACCACCAGCGCCGCCGCCATTACCAAGTAGGGCAGGTGCACGCGCGCCGCGAACAGATTCAACAGCGCCTCGCGCGCAGCGGGCGAGGGCGCGGCCTTGATCTGGCGATCGATATCGTCGATGCCACGCAACACCAGCGCGCCGATCAACAGTGGTGCCAGGATTCCCGCGCCCTTGTTGCAGATCCCCATCACCGCGATGCGTTGCGCCGCGCTGTCGATCGGCCCGAGGATGCTGACGTACGGATTGGATGCGGTCTGCAACAGCGCGAGCCCCGCGCCGATCACGAATAGGCCGATCAATGCGCCGGGATACACACGCATGGTCGCGTACTGTCCGAACAACACCGCGCCGATCGCCATCACCACCAGGCCGACCGCCATGCCTTTCTTCATGCCCGTCAATTTCAGGATGAAGGAGGCCGGCAATGCCAGGAAAAAATACGAGAGATAAAACGCCATCGGCACCAGGAAGGCATTGACGTCGTTCAAACCGAACGCGAGCTTGACGAAGGTGATCAGTGGGCCGTTGAGCCAGGTGACGAAACCGAAGATGAAGAACAGCACGCCGATGATCACGATCGCCGAACCGTGACGTTGTGCCGGAAGCGCGTGTGTGGCGGACATGTTCCGTATTGCCAGGGAGGGTATGCGAATTCTGCGCGCAAGCGGCAGCAAATAGCAACGTTGTCAATCCAGCACCTTTCGAAACGCCTGCAGGCTTCGGTGCGGGCGGGAAACGCGCTGTTCGTGGGTCAATGACTTCGATCGCTGGCTGCTGCATTGCACCAGTTTTTCCGCTTCGGGCCCGTATTCCCCTGCGATGCATCTTGACGCGCTGCGGCGCGAAAAATGTCTCGCAAGACATTTGTTGACAACGTTGTCATTCCAGCGCAACACTCGCGCCCGGTTTGGCCGGGGCGTGTGCCGCGGCCGCGCATGTCAGGAGGCACCTTGGGCCCGATTGCAGACATCGCCACGGAAGCGAGCGCGGCTTTCGGCGAGCCTTTCCTGGCCGCCGATGTCGGCGGCACTTGGGCACGCGTGGCGCTGGTGCGCGAGCGGCGGGAAGTCGCGCAGCCGGTGCAGGTGCTGCAATACCAGAAATATCTCTGCGCCGAACACGCGAACCTTGCCGCGATCCTGCGCGAGTTCCTGAAGTCGCATTCCATCGGCCGCGTCCGCCGTTGCGCAGTGGCGTGCGCGGGTTTTCTGCTGGGCGATGAAGTGATCAATACCAGTCTGCCTTGGAATCTTTCGGTTTCCGCCTCGCGCGCGGAGCTGGGCTTCGATGAACTGGCGCTGGTCAACGATTTCACCGCGGTCGCGCACGCGGTGGGGCAGGTGGAGCCGGAAGAAATCACGTTGCTGGCTGGCGTTTCCGAACGCGATCGAGGGCCGGTGCTGGTGGTCGGGCCGGGAACCGGCTTGGGCGCCTCAGTGCGCATTCCGGCCGACGGCCGCACGATCGTGCTCGCGACCGAAGCGGGGCAATCCGCGTTCGCGCCGAATACCGAGCGCGAACTGGAAATCCTGCGCGTGTTGTCGAAACAGATGACGCACGTCCCGGTGGAGGCGGTAGTGTCGGGGCCAGGGTTGGTAAATGTCTATCGCGCGATGTGCGAACTGGAACAAGGCACACCGCGGTTCGCAGAGCCTTCCGCTATCACCGATGCCGCGCTCGCGGCGAGCGACGCGACGGCATTGGAAGCGCTGCGCATTTTCTGCGGTGCGATCGGCAGCTTGGTCGGCAATCTGATCCTGCTGTACGGCGCGAGCGGCGGTGTGTATCTCGCCGGCGGCATACTGCCCAACATCCGCGAGTTCCTGCGCGAAAGCACATTCGTAGAACGGCTGCTCGACAAGGGGCCGATGCGCGCGATGCTCGAGCAAGTGCCGGTGCGTCTGATCGAACACGGCCAGCTCGGCGTGATCGGCGCGGCGGTTTGGTACCTCGACCGTTTGCGAACCGGCGCCGAACATCGGCAGGCGCCGCCGCGCGCGCGCGGCGGAGGGGACGAACGACACGACGGAAACGAAGCAACACGATTCAAGACCGCGGCACATCACCGGCAATAGCCATCCACATCCACGGCGTGACCCGCAATCCGTGAGGGGAAAAGTCATGAAATTCCGCAGAACCATTCTCGCAAGCAGCATTTTCGCGGCGCTATGCCTCTCCGCGACCGCCTACGCGCAGGACACCACGCAAGGCACGGCGCAGAACGACATGGCCACGCAGACCAACAACACGCAGAAGCAGAAGGAAGTCACCGAGCTCGAGGCCATCAAGGTGGTCGGCGTGCGCGCGGCGCAGGCGTTGTCGATCGAGACGAAGAAGCAGGCCAATTCGCACGTCGAAGTGGTTTCGGCCGAAGACATCGGCAAGCTGCCGGCGAAAGATGTCGCCGACACCATCGCGCAATTGCCGGGTGTGAACATCGCCGACGCCGCTGGCGCCGAAGGTGGTTTCGACGAGGCGGACCGCGCCAGCATCCGTGGCAGTGCGCCCTCGCTTACCTTGACCACGATCAACGGCCATTCGGTCGCCTCCGGCGACTGGTTCATCCTGGGCGGCGGCGGCACGCGCAGCGTCAGTTACGCGATGTTCCCCTCGGAAATCGTCAGCCAGGTCGTGGTGCACAAGACGTCCGAGGCGAGCCTGCTGGAAGGTGGCGCCGCCGGCACCATCGACATCATCACGCGCAAGCCCCTGGATTTTTCGAAACCGTTCTCCGCCGAAGCGAGCGTGGGCGCGGTGTATGCCGATCTGCCCGGCAAGACGAAGCCGCAGTTCAACGGCATGATCAACTGGAAGAACGACGCCAACAACTTCGGCGTGATGGTGCAGGCGTTTTACGAGGAACGCGCACTGCAGCGCGAAGGGCAGGAGATACTGGGGTATTCGTATATTCCGACCGGTTCGCCCGCAGCGACAGCGCTCGGCCTCGGTCCTGCGACGCCTGGCAGTGCCAGCACCGGCGTGTTCTATCCCAACCTGCCGGGTGCGGCGCTGTTCACGCAGACACGCAAGCGCAAGGGCGGTTCGGTTGATCTGGAATGGCAGGCGGCCAGCAATCTGACCTTCAATCTCGACGCGTTCTATTCCAAGATGGACGCGACCGATTACAACCGCAATTACATGCTGCGGACGCGCGACCAGCTTCCAAAGCAGGCGGTCACGGGCACCATTCAGGGCAACATCCTGACCAGCGCGATGCTGCCCGGCGATCCGACGATCTCGCAAGGCATCTACGACATGATCTCGCGGCCGGGCGAGAGCGAATCCAGCCAGTTCGTTACGCTCGATACCAATTGGCAGGTCAACAACAACCTCGGTTTCAAGTTCCAGCTCGGTACCACGCGCGGCACCGGCAACACGCCGACGCAGGACGTGATGGAGATGGACACCGGCTTCGGCTCGACCGCCAGCTATGCGATGAATGGTCTGGGCAAGCCGCTCAACTGGACGATGAGCGGCACCAACAACGCATTCGATCCGGCAACGCAAGGGCTCGACTGGATTTTCGGTGAGCAGAACATCCACGTGATCGACAAGGAGCGTTGGTTCCAGGCAGACGGCGAATACGATTTCGACAATGCCGGCTCGCTGGCCTCGCTGCAATTCGGTGTGCGTTACGCCAAGCATGACCACGACAGCCCGACCGACATCGCGCAAGGTCCAAACTTCGCGTCCGCTGTGCACTTCGGCCAGGGCTCCACCATCTATCCCCCCGCGGGAGGCAATTACCCCAGCGATTTCGCCAGCAATCTCGGCGTGGGGCAGATGCCATCCGACATCTGGTTCTGGACGCCCGCGCAATTGGCCGAATTGAATGCGCTCTACGCGAACCGCAAGGTGACGAATGATCCGGGCACTTCGCGCTTTTATCCCAACGGCATCTATTCGATGACCGAGAAGAATGGCGCGGCCTACGTGCAGGCCAACTTCAAGGGCGAGCACTGGAGCGCCAACGCCGGTCTGCGCTATGTGTCCACCGACGAGAATGTCGGCTACACCAGCGCGGGCATCCAGGAGGCCGACTACAGGCTCGGCTCGCCGCCCTCGGCGTTTTATCCGAGTGGCTGGTACTGGAACTATTACAAGCACAACTACAACAAGGTGCTGCCGAGCTTCAATCTGCGATTCGATCTGAATCAGGACGGCAGTCTGCTGGCGCGCTTCGCCGCTTCGCAAACCTTGACGCGGCAGGATTATGGTCAGGTGGCCGGGTTCCTCAACCTCACCGATCCTACGACCGAAGGCGCCATCGGTTCTGGCAGTGGTTCCAATCCTCGCTTGAAGCCGATCCTCTCGACCAACTTCGATGCATCGCTGGAATGGTATTTCGCGCACCGCGGCCTGCTGTCGGCCAGCGTGTACCAGATGGATTTGAGCAACTACTACGACTACGGCGCGGTGACCCGCACGTACCTCAACAATTACCTCACCAATAACGGCGCCGGAAACAATCCTTCGCACACGCCGATCTATAGCACTTATTTGGTCAGCATTCCGGTGAACGTCGACGGCACGTTGCACGGCGTGGAACTGAATTACATCCAACCGATCGGCGAAAACTTCGGCGTACAGTTGAACTACACCTACGCGCAAGGCCACTCCTCGGGCGGCACGTACCTGTACAACCCGGACGGCACGCTGGGCGACAATCGCGCGGCCGGCAACCGACCGCTGTTCGGGACTTCCAAGAACACCGCCAATTTCTCGGTGTTCTATGAAGACGCCCACTGGAACGCGCGGATCAATTACACGTACCGCTCCAAGTTCTACGACGGAATGATGAGCAACTCGGGCGCAGGCATTCCATTGCTGCCTTATTGGCAAACCGGCCAGGGGTATCTGTCGTTCTCGGCGGGATACCGTCTCGACGATCACTGGAGCTTCACCTTCGACGCGATGAACCTCAACAACCCGAAGCTGAAGTACTACATCAATGGCGCACAGGCGGGCTTGGATTTCGCGCAAGCCCCCGAAGCGTTCTACGTGAACGGTCGACAGTACTACCTCAACGCCAACTTCAAGTTTTGAGGATCTCCCGCAGGTGTGACATTTCGGGCCCGAACTTCGGGCCCGTTTTCTTTGTAGAGTCGGCGGCGAGGAGACGACGATGCGCGTATTCCGGATGGTCCTGGCGTGTGGCGCGGTGCTGACGCTGCTCATCGCATGCGTACGGACGCCGCAACGGCCGGTCGAGAAAACCGTGGCTGCATCGGCACCGCTTTCGCTGATTCCATGGCCGGTGTCGCTAACGCGCGAATCGGGCGAATTCGTGTTGCATGATGGTGCAACTATCGCCGTGCCGAGCGATAACGCGGCCTTGCAGACCGCGCATTACCTGAGCGATCTGCTCGCGCGCACGCGCGGCTTGCAACTTGCGGTCGACGGGGAACCGAAGACAAAAGCCGCGATCGTCTTTGCGTTCAGCCCGTCTGTCGAAAACAAGGAAGCATACGCGCTGGATGTCACGCCGGAACAGATCCGCATTACCGCACGCGATCCGCACGGTTTGTTCTACGGTGCAGTCACGCTCTGGCAACTGCTGACGCAGGACGAAAGCAAAACCGCCACGGTTGCCGTGCCATGCCTGCACATCGAAGATCGCCCGCGCTTCGCTTGGCGCGGCCTGATGCTGGATTCCGCGCGTCACTACCAGCCGGTCGCCTTCATCGAAAAGCTGCTGGACGAGATGGCGCTGCACAAGCTCAACACGTTCCAGTGGCATCTCACCGACGACCAGGGCTGGCGCATCGCGGTCACGCGCTATCCCGAGCTGACGAAGATCGGCGCGTGGCGCAAGCCGGTCGGGCCGGACGTGGCGTTGGCGAACGCGGACGGCAAATACGGCGGCTATTACACGCCCGAGCAGATCCGCGAAGTCGTGCGTTATGCCGCTGCCCGCTACATCACCGTGGTGCCGGAGATCGAAATGCCGGGGCACGCGACGGCAGCGATCGCCTCGTATCCGCAACTAGGTGTCACCGGCAAGCGCCCGCAGGTTTCGTCCGACTGGGGCGTGCATGCCTCGATCTATAACATCGATGATGGAACGTTCGCATTCCTCGATCACGTGCTCGATCAAGTCATGACGTTGTTTCCTTCGCCCTACATCCACATCGGCGGAGATGAGGCGGTGAAGGATCAATGGCTGGCGTCGAAGAAGATCCGGCGCAAGATGCGCGGGCTCGGCATAAAGGACGAAGACGCGTTGCAGGCGTGGTTTGTGGCACAGGTCGGCAAGGACGTCTCCGCGCGCGGTCGCACCTTGATCGGCTGGGACGAAATCCTGCAAGGCGGTTTGCCGGCGAATGCCGTCGTGATGTCCTGGCGCGGCGCTCAAGGCGCGATAGAGGCGGCGAGGCTCGGCCACGACACGGTGATGTCGCCGTCGCCGCAAATGTATTTCGATCATCTGCAAAGCGATCTGCCGGATGAGCCAACGGGTCGGCCTTCCGTGGTTTCATTGAAAGACGTTTACGACTTCGAGCCGGTGCCATCCGAGTTGGACGCGCAGCAGATGCGACACGTGATCGGCGCGCAGGCGAATCTGTGGAGCGAATACCTGACCACGCCCGCGCGGGTAGAGCACGCGGCGTTTCCGCGCATAGCCGCGTTGGCGGAGGTGTTGTGGTCGCCGCGCGATGCGCGGAACTGGAACGGGTTTCTCGCGCGCATGCCTGCGCAACTGGCGCGTTATCGCGCGCTCGGCGTGAACTATTCCGACGATGCGTTTGCGGTGAAGATCGAAGTGCAGCCGGACGGCGGGCGGCGCGCGCGCGTGACATTGTCCAATCAGACCGGCTTCGGCACGATCCGCTACACGTTGGATGGCAGCGAACCTGCAATACATTCGCGCATCTACTCCGGGCCGTTCATCGCAACCATGCCGACCACGATTCGAACAAGCGCCTTTGCAAACGACGAGTCATTGGCGGCCAGGCGTTCTCGCGAGCTCGATCCGCAATCGCTGCTGCGTCTGCGCAGCGATCAATTGAAACCCTGCAAGAGCGGCCTGGCACTGCGGCTGGAAGATGGCCCGGGCGAAGCAGGCGCCTATTTCAATCTCGACCTGCTCGATCCGTGCTGGAGTTACCCGCAGCTCGATCTTTCTGATATCCGTCGCGTCGATGTCCGCATCGGCACTGTGCCGAACAATTTTCAGCTCTGGCACGATGCCGCCAAGATCGTAACGCGGCCGCCGCACTCGCACGCGGGCGAGCTGGAAATCCATCAGGACGATTGCGACGGACTACTGCTGGCTTCGATCCCAATGAAGGATATGCCGCGAGGGAGTCTCGCTACGGTGCACGCAGACTTCTCCGCGGCAGGGACTCACGACCTTTGTCTGTTTTTCACCGGGCGCTCGCCGGATTTCCTGCGTGCGATTGATTGGGTCACGCCGATTCCGAATTAACGGCCGCACTGTTACCATCGCGCACGCATTTCAACCGGAGTTGAGTGATGGGCAAAGGCGACAGAAAGACACGCAAGGGCAAGATCTATCGCGGCAGCCACGGCAACGCGCGGCCGCATTCGCCGAAATCGAAGACCGCCGTGAAGAAACCCGCGGCGCCGAAGCCGGCAGCGCGTCCGGCCGTGAAGAAGGCTGCACCGAAAAAGGCCGCGGCGAAGAAATCCGCGAGCTGACTCATCGAGGACATGCACAAGAAAGCCCGCCGCAAGGCGGGCTTTCGCATCACCACGTCACGGTCATCCGCACCACGTCGGAGTAGGTGCCCGCCGGTGTATTGCGGTCCAGATCAAGGCGCGCATACAGTGGCAGGCGTTGTTCCTCGCCATTGCCGATGCCCTGCAATTCGCCGCCGCTGCCATGCGGGCCCAGCGCGTGACGGCGCGAGGCATCCGCATACAACTGATAGGAAACTTCGGCGCTGCCGTTGCTCATGTGCCGCTGCGCACCGACGGCATGCTCGCCGTAATCGAAACCGATTGCGTATGGCTGCCGGCTGGAACAGCGCACGCCCAGATCCACAGCGGCGCTGGCGCTGCCGGCATCCTGATCGACGTTGCCGAACGAAAGGGCCGTGGTGTCGACGCTCAAGCGGCATGAGGCCACCACCGTCACCGATACCATCAACTGACCGCTCGCTTCGCCGCACCACGCCGGCATGGTGGCGAATGCCACCGCGAGCGCAAGAAATCCAAGGAAACCACGCATGATCGCTCCCCTGTGAGCGAATCCTTCCGTGCGCAATCTTTCTCTCGTGAGCGAGCGCGGAATGTGATGCAGTGCGCGCTCGGCGGCCGCGTCACATTGTGTGACCTGAGTGAGGGATGCATCAGGCGCGCAAGGACAATTCGCGTCCTCCGGCGAACCCGCGTTGCAGGAGTGAACCGCCGATCCAGTAGGCCAGTTCCGAGGGCGTGTGTGCGTTCCAGACCGCCACGTCCGCGCGCTGTCCGGGGATCAGCCGGCCGCGATCGCGCAGGCCCAGCGCGCGCGCCGCATTGACCGTGGCGCCGCGCAGCGCCTCTTCGGGCGTCAGACCGAACAGCGTGCAAGCCAGATTGATCGCCAGCCGCAACGAGCGTAATGGCGAAGTACCGGGGTTCAGATCAGTGGCGACGGCGATCGGCACCCCTCGCGCGCGCAGCGCTTCCATGGGCGGCAGCCGCGTTTCGCGCAGTGCGTAGAAACTGCCGGGCAGCAGCACCGCGACAGTCCCCGCATCGGCCATGGCAGCGATGCACTCGTTGCCGGCGCATTCCAGATGATCGGCCGACAGCGCGGCGTGTTCCGCCGCCAGACCACCGCCCCCGAGGCCCGACAATTGATCCGCGTGCAGCTTCACCGGCAAGTTCAGTTCGCGTGCGCGTCCGAACACGCGCCGCACTTCGTCCGGCGTGAAACCGATGCCTTCGCAAAACGCATCCACCGCATCGGCCAAACCTTCGCGTTTTGCCGCTGGCAGCCATTCTTCGCGCACCATCGTGACATATTCATCGCGACGGTCGCGATATTCCGGCGGCAGCGCATGCAGGCCGAGCAGGGTAGTGCGTACCGTGATATCCAGCTCCTTGCCGATCCGCCGCGCCACCCGCAGCATCTTCAATTCGGTGTCGAGATCAAGGCCGTAGCCGGATTTGATTTCAAGTGTAGTGGCGCCATCCGCGATCAATGCGCGCGCACGCGGCAATGACTGCGCGAACAGCTCGTCTTCGCTCGCCGCGCGCGTGGCGAGCACGGTCGAAAGAATGCCGCCGCCTGCACGCGCGATGGCTTCATAACTCTCGCCCTGCAGCCGGCGCTCGAATTCGTCGGCGCGATCGCCGGCGAATACCAAATGCGTATGGCAATCGACCAGCCCCGGGGTGATCAGCGCGCCATGCAGCGATTCCACCTGCCTTGCAAGCACATCGGGTTTGTCCGGCAAATCATCGATCGCGCCTGCAAAAACGATCTCGCCGTCGCGCCAGCCCAGTGCACCGTGCCCGATCAAGTCATAACCATGGTCGTCTGCCAGCGTGACCAGCGTGCAGTCGAGCAGCAGGTGATCCCAACGCGCGTTCATCGGTTCGCGGCCCCCGGCTTGCCCAACTCTTGTTCGTGCTCCGCAACCAATCGCTGCGCGAACGCGCGATACACCGGCACCGGACAGAATAGCGCGGACGTGCCGCGCGCGATCAGGCACACCGCCAAAATCGGAATGATCATCGCCTGATTGTCGGTCAATTCCATCGAGATGATCGCCGAGGTCAACGGCGCCTGCGTCACGCCGGCGAGGTAACCCGCCATGCCCAGCAATACGACCGCCGCCGCGGGCGAGCCCGGCAGCAGGTGCGCGATGCTCTGGCCCAGTCCCGCGCCGACTGCCAGCGCGGGCGAAAAGATGCCGCCGGGAATGCCGGCCCAATACGAGACGATATTGGCGAGAAATTTGTAACCGCCAAAACCGACGCCGGGCGCACCGGCCGCCTGTTGCAGGATCGCACGCGCCTGATCGTAACCTGTGCCGTACACGCTGTTCGCGCTGGCGAGACCAAGGATCGCGAGGGCCAGTCCGCACGCGGCGGCGAACGGAATCGGAAAACGCGCGCGAAGCCTTGCGACACGAGAGAGCACGCCGCCGTTCAGCAGGATCACACGCGCGAACAAGCCGCCTGCCAATCCGCACAGCCCGCCGCAGACCAGCACCGCCAGCCAGCTCTGCCCCAGTGGTAGCGCAGTGTTGACGGATCCGAAATAGGCGTAGTTGCCGAGCAGTCCCAGTGAAACTATGCCCGCGATGATCACCGCGGTGAGAATGATGCCGCTCATGCGGTGTTCGAACGCGCCGGCCATTTCCTCGATCGCGAACACCACACCCGCCAGCGGCGTGTTGAATGCGGCGGCCAGTCCCGCCGCCGCGCCGGCCAGCACGAATCTCCCCGCCGCTGCGGGTTCCGCGAAACCGAAACGCCGTCCCAGCGAATACAACAATCCCGCGCCCACGTGCACGGTCGGGCCTTCGCGGCCGATTGATGCACCCGCGAGCAGTCCAGCCAAAGTCAGCGCCATCTTGCCGGCCGCGATGCGCAATGAAAGCAAACGGTGCCGGAAGTTTTCGTCTTCGATCTGCAATGCCGCGATCGCCTGAGGGATGCCCGAGCCGCGCGTGGCTTTCAAGGCACCGGAGGTCAACCAAGCCAGCAACGCGAACACGGCGGGCGTCAGCAGCAACGGCAACCAGGAACGGTGTGCGATCATGCGCACGAAAGTCTGGTAGGCGAGCGTGCTGAGTCTGGCGAACACGATCGCGGTGACCGCGACCGCCAACGCGCCGCACCAGAACAGCAGGCGGCGACGCCATTGCTGCGGCGAAATCCAGTCGTGGCGCAACAGGTGCTGCAAACGCGGCTTGGCGGGATCGGTGGGCTCCTGCATCGATGCATTATTGCCGATAGGATGCCGCCGCGGTCTCCCGCTTCGATGCGCGATCGCACTGACACAGGAATGGCGATGAAAGCAACGATGGTGCATGCGGAAAATCTGTGGACGCCGCAGGGGTGGCGTAGCGGCTCCAATCTGCGCATTGCGGACGGCCGCATTGCGGATTGGGGTGCGTCCGAAACGGTTGGATATGAATCGAAACACCGCTTCGTACTGCCCGGCATGCCGAATCTGCATTCGCACGCGTTCCAGCGCGCGATGGCGGGGCTGGCCGAAAAACGTGGGCGCGGCCCTCATGCAGGTGCGCTCATCCATGGGCGCGAAGATCAAGAAGCGGTCATCCATGACCGCACTTCTCAAGACAACTTCTGGTCGTGGCGCGAAGCGATGTATGCGTTCGCATCGCGAATCGGTCCGGACGATCTGCGTGCGATCGCGGCGCAGCTGTACGTCGAGATGTTGAAGGCTGGCTACACGCAGGTCTGCGAGTTCCATTATCTGCATCACGCGCCGGATGGAAAGCCGTATGCCGACCGGCATGCGATGTCGCTGGCGTTGATCGAAGCGGCGAAAGAGGCCGGAATCGGCCTGACCTTGTTGCCCGTGCTTTACATGACCGGCGGATTCGACGGGCGCCCTTTGAGCGAGCGTCAGTGCCGCTTCGGCATGGACCTACAGACGTATTTACGGCTGATCGACTTCCTGCTAACACTCGAATCGCCGATGCTGCGCGTCGGCGTCGCCTTGCACTCGCTGCGCGCGGTGCCGGAAGCGGCGATGCGCGAGCTTTTGCATTCCCTGCCCCCGCTCGCGGCGAAAGGGGCCCAAGGTGTATGGGGGGATGGCTCGCGAGAACGAATGGCGATGCCCATCCACATCCACATCGCCGAACAAATCACCGAGGTCGAGGAGTGTCTCGCCACGCGCGGCGCTCGCCCGGTGCGCTGGTTGTTCGATCATGTCGATGTCGATGCGCACTGGTGCCTGGTGCACGCCACGCATCTGGACGAGGGTGAAATCGCGAACATCGCCAGGTCCGGCGCAGTCGCCGGGCTGTGCCCGACCACGGAAGCGAATCTGGGCGACGGCCTGTTTCCACTCTCCGATTATCTGGATGCTGGCGGTACGCTCGGCATCGGTTCCGATTCGCATATCTCGGTTTCGCCGGTCGAGGAGTTGCGTTGGCTGGAATACGGCCAGCGCCTGCTTACACGCAGCCGCAACGTCGCGGCGCGCGAAGCCGGTGACAGTGTGGGCGAGACTTTGTGGAAGACCGCGTTGCGGGGCGGCACACACGCTTCCGGCATGGCGCCATTCGGTGTCGGCGCACGTGCCGACCTGCTGGTGTTGGACGAAAGCTCGCCGCTGCTGACAGCGCGCGATAGATACAACCTGTTGGACAGTTTCGTCTTCGCCGGCAACACACCGCTGGTGCGGGACGTGATGGTCCACGGCGATTGGGTAGTGCGCGATTTCCGGCATCGCGACGAGGAACGCATCGTCGCGCGGTATCGCGCTTGCGTCGAGATGCTTGCGATGCAGGCATGAAAAAGGCGGCCATCGATCGCTCGATGGCCGCCGCGGTCGCGCTCTGCTCTTGTTATTGCGCGGACGAATCGCCCGACACCGGATGCTGCGCCTTGAACTGCTCCCACTGCTGCCGGCGCGCTTCCTGCTGCGCGCGCAGACTCGCCAGTTGCGTGCGTTGCGCGGGCGTCAGGATGTTGTAGATCTGCGCGCGCACCGCGGCGCGTTGCAGCACCCGCGCGCGCGCCGCATCCGCTTCCGCCTGTGCGAGATTGTTGGCGGCGGTCTGATAACCGGACGCGGTCGGATCGGTTGATTCGAACGTCTGCCGCTGCTGGCGCAGCGCATCCATCTGCGGCTTCAACTGCTCGAAATTCTGCTTGGCGATCTGCTTGATCTGATCACGCTGCGCGTCGGTGAGATTCAGTTTGTCCAGCTCGTGCATCGCCATGCCGTGATGGCCTTGCCACTCATGGCCCATGCCGCCTGCGGCGATGGCCAGCGAGGAAGCGCCGATCGCGGCGGCGGCTATCATTGAAAGTACGGTCTTGGAAAGTACAGTCTTGCGCATTGCTTGCTCCTGAAGGTTCGAAATGAACCCTTGCACGCATTTGAAACCCGCGTCGCGTTGAAGATCGTTCGCACGGAGTAAAGAAGGGTAAAGCGCGCAGCTTCGTGCAGCTTCGAGTCAGCTTTCGCCGGCACTCTATGCTGGATGCTGGGTCTGTTGGTGCCCCCCAATGGCCGCGGCGTCGGCCTTTGTCTGCAGGGCAAGCGAGAACGAGGAAGATGTATGTCGATACTTCGACGAGTGATGACGCAGCCATGCGGGCAAAGGGCGACGGCCCTCCGGGGTGCTCCGCAGCGGTTGCCATACTGCGGCGCGCGGCGCGGCCATGGAAGTGCTCTGGTGCTGCGCCGCGCGTCTTGTTTGACAGCCGCTACGGAAGCAACGCGGCTCACTTGAGCAGCGCCCAACAGACCCATATGTCGAGAATTCTGATCGTAGACGACGACCGAGAGCTGTGCGAACTGCTCGCCGAATATTTGCGCCGCGAAGCGTTCGAGGTGGATTACGTGCACGACGCCGCATCCATGCTGGCGCGAATGTCCGACGCATCCTTGCGTCCCGACGTCCTGATCCTCGATGTCAGCATGCCGGGGCAGAACGGGCTGGATGCCTTGCGAGAATTGCGGTTGCAACATCGCATGCCGGTGATCATGCTGTCAGCGCGCGGGGAGCCGGTGGATCGCGTGATCGGCCTGGAACTCGGGGCGGACGATTACCTCGCCAAGCCTTGTCTGCCGCGTGAACTGCTGGCGCGCGTGCGCGCACAGTTGCGACGGCACACCTTGACGGCTGCGGGCGATCTGCACGTCGGCGCGTTGCGGCTGTTGCCCGGCGAACGCCGCGTGTTCGCCGGCGAGCGGGAAGTACCGTTGACCGGCGCCGAATTCGGTCTGCTGTTCGCGCTGGCGCAGCGCGCGGGTGAAGTGATCGACAAGGCCACTCTCTCGCGCACCGCGCTCGGCCGTGAATTGGAACGTTTCGATCGCAGCATCGACGTGCACGTCAGCCGTCTGCGGCAGAAATTGAAACAGGCTGACGCCGAATCGCCGCGCATCGAATCGGTCCGCGGCGCGGGCTATGTGCTGACGGTAGGCTGATGATTCCTTTCAAGAGCCCGTTGTTCTGGCGATTGCTGATTTCGTTCTGCATCGTCAACGTGCTGGTGTTCGCGCTGGGCGGTTCTGTGACGCGCTACTTCATCGAACACGCCACCGAGCGAGACATCAACTGGAGCGCGCTGGCGCAGCAGGCCAATGAGGCATACGAAAGCGGCGGCGGCGTTGCATTGGCGCGCTGGCAGGACGAGCAGCGGAGGCGCGGCGTGGACGCGACGCTCTATCAGGGCGGCCGCGCGCTGGTACCGATACGTTTGCCGCCGCCGGTGCAGGACATGCTGCCGCGCTGGCTCGCCAGCGGACGGGATGTGCTACTGCGGCCGCGGCGTGGCGGCCCGGGCGCGGATCCAGGTCCAGAGGCGTACGTCTCGATCCAGCAACTTGCCGGCGACAATGGACAAGCGCGCCAGTTTGTCGGATTCGCTTTCGCGCATTCGCGTTTGTCGCATCGCACACGTTGGGAAATCTTCCTTGCCGTGCAGTTGCTGTTGTCGCTGCTGCTGATAGGCCTCGCCGGCTGGTGGGTGGCGCGCAACGTGGCACGGCCGGTAGAGGCGCTGCGCAGCGCGTCGCGCCGCGTCGCGGCGGGAGACCTATCCGCGCGCGTGGACGAGCGCTGGAACCGTCGCGACGAGCTTGGCCAGCTCGCCCGCGATTTCAACGCCATGGCCGAACGCATCGAAGCCCTGGTCGCACACGATCGCGGCGTTCTCCAGGACCTCTCGCACGAATTGCGTTCGCCGTTGGCGCGTTTGCAGGTGATCCTGGATCTCGCGCAGCACAGCGCCACGCCGGTCGAGGCGGCAGCCCACTTCGCGCAGGCCGAGCGCGAGATCGCGCGGCTGGACCGCCTCACCGGCGAGATGCTCGCGCTGTCGCGGTTGAAGGGCGATCTGCCAGGCATGGAAAGCGAGCCGGTCGAACTCGGTTTGCTGCTGGAAGAATGCACGGCGACGATGCAACTTTCCGCGCGCGAGCGGAACATCGAATTGCGGCTGACGCACGGCAGCGCGCCGGTGGTGAGCGGCAGCGCGGTGTTGCTTCGGCGCGCAATCGAGAACCTGATCGCTAATGCGATCAAGTTCAGCCCGCAGGGCGGGCGCGCATCAATCGAACTGCGCAGCGATGCGGAATACGCGACGATCGAGGTGCGGGATTACGGCCCCGGCGTGCCCGCGCACGAGCTCGTTCTGCTGTTCCGTCCGTTCTTCCGCGGCAGCAATTCACGGCTGGCGGAAGGCCACGGATTAGGACTGACGCTGGTCGAACGCGTGGCGAAGGCACACGGCGGCGAAGTGCGCGCGCAGAATGCCGAGGGCGGCGGCTTGCGCGTGAGCCTGCGCTTGCCGCGCGTGCGCGAGGGTGAGGCCGAGACTTACACCCGCGCCTGAAATGGACGGCGCGACAACGCGCGCATTCATTTCATCCATTGCTCCAGGAAAATCGATGAACACGCGGAGCTTTGCCGATCTCGGGCACCAAGCGCGTTAAATATCTCGAGGAGAATCCCGGCCCGCAGGAGGTCGCGCTCTCGCGTGACGACCTCGCCATGATCGACGAGGTGTTCTCGCGATGCGGCGGTGGGTGCGCGCTACATGGAAGAATGGATGCGCGCATTGCGCGGTTGATCGTCATCGCCTAATGAACGCGCGCAAAGCGAAACGCGCGCGTTCGTCAACCGCGTCGAAGAGAGAAGCGTTTTCCGCACAGGTTCAACTGCGGAGAACGACATGTTGCGCACTGTGCGAATTCTGATGGGCGTATTGATCCTAGGCGGCACGCTGGCGTCCAGCGGTTGCGTGGTGGTGCCGCGCCGACCATTGCCGCCGCCTCCGCCGCCGGGTTGCTGGTGGGTGCCGGGCCATTACAACGCACACGGTTACTGGGTGCCGGGTTATTGCAGATAGCAAGGATTTTGCAGGTGCGCGCGCATTTCGGTGCTAGCGCACCTGCGGTTTCAGCATCGCCTCGATGGCCGAGTAATCACCGTCGTTCTTTTCCGGTGTAATGCGCAGCAAGTGCGCGAGCAGCGGATAAACGTCCACGTTCGGAAACGGCGGCGCGATGTAGCCTGAGACAAACGCCGGGCCTTCCGCGACGAACAATGCACGCATCAGCGGGTCGGCATTGTCGTAGCCGTGCTCGCCGCGCTGGGGATGCTCGTGCTTCGCCTGCTCCGTGCGCGTGGTGATCAACCAGCCGGTCTGTGCCAAGCACACGACGGGCGGAACGCGAGCGTTGCTGCCGTAGTGCAGCCGGGGCGGGATGTCCTGCTTCTTCCAACATTGCATGTGGGCGTGCGGCGCCAGCAACCGATGCGCATCCAGCGTCTCGCCCGCGTTTGCGTCAACACCCGCGACCGCGCCGAGCATCACTGTGTGCGCACGCCGTGTGTTGAAGAACTTATCGATATAAATGGAGTGACCCGCGGGCACCGCCGCCATCCCGTGATCCGCGACGATCACCAGATTCACGGTGTCGAACAGATGGCGCTGCTTCAGTCCGTCGATCAATCGCCCCAGCGCGACGTCGGTCTGACGCAGCGCCTCATCGACCTCCTTCGAATCCGGCCCGTGTTCGTGGGCCTGATGATCGACCTGGTCGAAATACAGCGTGATGAACTGCGGCCGCTGCATGCGCGGCAGGTCGAGCCATTGCAACACCTGATTCACGCGCGCGTCCGCCGACACACTCATATCGTAAGGATGCCAGTGATCCGGCCGCACGCCGTGGATCGGCGCTTCCGAGCCCGGCCAGAACATCGTCGCCGCATGACCACCCTGTTGCTGCACACTCACCCATAGTGGCGTCGCCTCATCCCACCAACGCTCGTCGCCGACGGCTTCGCGATTCGACAGCGTGAAGTGGTGGTCCGGCTGGATCGCCGGATCTTCCATCTCGTTGGCGACGATGCCGTGATGATCGGGATAAAGGCCGGTCACCAGCGTGAAGTGATTCGGGAATGTCAACGAGGGAAACGACGGCGTCATCCATTGCGCACGCACGCCGCGATTTGCCAGCGCCTGCAGGTTTGGCGAGAGCCCACGTTGCAGATAATCGGTACGATAACCGTCGATCGAGATCAGGATGACCGGATTGGCCAACGCGATCGGAGACGGCGCGGGCGGCGCTTCGGCAGTCGTGCGCGGCGGCGCATGGGCGGCGCAGCCGGCCAGCGCCAGCGCGCAGCCGAGCAACAGGCAGCGTCCGAATCGCATGGAGTGATTTTCCCGCATGTCAGAACGTCCTCGCGGCTGCGCGCATCATCCCGAACAAATATTGCAGATCAAACCCCGCGTCGCCGCAATGCATATACTGACGTATGCAGCGCGGTGACGCCCTGCCCGGAAAACGTCGGCTGATCGGCGAGGATGTCGCGGTGCTCCAGCAGATCGATGTCCCATTGTTCGCCGAATAACCGATGCGCCTCACGTTCCTCCACCGAGAAGGGCGGCCCCTGCATTTCGTGTTGCGGATATTCCAGCGTGATCAGCAGGCCACGACAGCCGGCGGGTAGTTGATCGTAAACCTCGCGTGCATAGCACTCGCGCATTTGCGGCGGAAACGCGATCAGCGCGGCGCGGTCATATACCGCGCCGCAGTCGGCAATCAGCGCCTTGTCGATTGTAAAAATATCCGCGTTGATGATTTCGATTTGGCTCGTCTGGTAAATCGTTCCATGGGGCACGGATTGTGGTTGCGGCTGCAAATGCTGCTCGTTGAAGAATTGCTCGACGGCAAGCTGCGCCAGTTCCACGCCACGTACGCGCAGGCCTTGCGACGCCAGCCACGGCATGTCCAGCGTCTTGCCACACAGCGGCACCAGCACCCGCGTGGCAGGCGGCACGTCGAGCGCCGGCCAGTGCTTTTGCAGCAACGGCATCACCGCATCGCGATGCCAGCCGGTGCGGCTCTCCTGCCAGCGTTGCAGCCAGTAATCGGCATCCATCGATCACTCCAGCGGTTCGCGTGGCGGTGACTATAATCCCCGATCGATCCGCTTCGCAGGAGCCGCCATGAACGCCCCCACCCGCATCGACACCGCGCGCGTCGTGCGCGCGCCGCGTGGCGCGCAACTGACATGCAAAAGCTGGCTCACCGAAGCGCCGTTCCGGATGCTCCAAAACAATCTCGATCCGGAGGTCGCGGAGAATCCGGCGGAACTGGTCGTGTACGGCGGCATCGGCCGCGCCGCGCGCAATTGGGAATGTTTCGATGCGATCCTGCGCTCGTTGCGTGAATTGAACGACGACGAGACGCTGCTGGTGCAGTCGGGCAAGCCGGTCGGCGTGTTCAAGACGCACGCCGATGCGCCGCGCGTGCTGATCGCCAATTCCAACCTGGTGCCGCATTGGGCGACGTGGGAGCACTTCAACGAACTCGACCGCAAGGGTCTGATGATGTTCGGGCAGATGACCGCGGGTTCATGGATCTACATCGGCAGTCAGGGCATCGTGCAGGGCACCTACGAAACCTTCGTCGAGATGGGCCGCCAGCATTACGGCGGAAATCTGCGCGGCAAATGGATTCTCACTGCGGGCCTCGGTGGCATGGGCGGCGCACAGCCGCTGGCAGCGAGTCTCGCCGGGGCGTGTTCATTGATCGTCGAATGCCAGCAATCGCGCATCGATTTCCGTCTGAAGACGCGCTACGTGGATGAGCAGGCGAAGGATCTAGACGACGCGCTGGCGCGCATCGATCGCTACACCAAATCGGGCGAAGCGAAATCGATCGCGCTGCTCGGCAACGCTGCCGACGTGCTGCCGGAACTGGTGAAGCGCGGCGTGCGGCCGGATGCGGTGACGGACCAGACTTCCGCGCACGATCCGGTCAACGGCTATCTACCGCAAGGCTGGACGCTGGAGGACTGGTTTGAGCGCCGTAAGACCTCGCCGGATTCTGTGCGCGATGCGGCCAAGCAGTCGATGAAGAAACACGTCGAAGCGATGTTGGCGTTTCACGCGCAAGGCATCCCGACCTTCGACTACGGCAACAACATTCGCCAGATGGCGTTCGACCAAGGCTGCAAGAATGCGTTCGACTTTCCCGGTTTCGTGCCGGCGTTCGTGCGGCCGCTGTTCTGCCGCGGCATTGGGCCGTTCCGCTGGGTGGCGTTGAGCGGCGATCCGGAAGATATTTTGAAAACCGATGCGAAGGTGAAGGAGCTGATCCCAGACGACAAACATCTGCACAACTGGCTCGAGATGGCGGAGCAGCGCATTGCGTTCCAGGGTCTGCCCGCGCGCATCTGCTGGGTCGGCTTGGGCCAGCGCGACAAACTCGGGCTCGCGTTCAACGAGATGGTGCGAAAGGGCGAACTGAAAGCACCAGTCGTGATCGGTCGCGACCATCTGGATTCCGGTTCGGTTGCCTCACCCAACCGCGAAACCGAATCCATGCGCGACGGCTCGGATGCCGTTTCCGACTGGCCGCTGTTGAACGCGCTCTTGAACACCGCCAGCGGAGCGACCTGGGTGTCGTTCCACCACGGCGGCGGCGTCGGCATGGGTTACTCACAACATGCGGGCGTGGTGATCGTCTGCGATGGTTCGAAGGAAGCCGACGCGCGCATCGCGCGCGTGCTGTGGAACGACCCCGGCACCGGCGTCATGCGACACGCGGATGCAGGCTATCCGGAAGCGATTCAATGCGCGAAGAAGCAGGGGCTGAAGCTGCCGATGATTTGAACGGCCACTCCGTGCTATTTCGGCTCCGAAAATGGAGCCGAAGAGGGAAGCCACCTTTCGGAATTCGCGCCGCGGTATCAGGAACTAGGCTGACTGCACGCGCGAACCGCGCAGGCCGTAGAACACGATATAGGCGTAGCAGGCGAACGGCAGCACGAACGCGTGCTGCACGCCGATGCGGTCGGCGAGTGCGCCTTGCAACAGCGGCACCACCGCGCCGCCCACGATCGCCATCACCAGCAGGCTGGACACCTTGCCGGTCAGCGCGCCGAATTTCTCGATGCCCAGCGTGAAGATGTTGGGGAACATGATTGAGTTGAACAAGCCAATCGCGACCACGCTCCACAACGCGACGTTGCCGCGGGTCAGCATGGTGGTCAGCACCAGCAGGCCGGCGATTGCCGCGAACACCGTCAGCAGCGCGCGCGTGTCGATGCGAGTCAACAACGCCGAACCGATGAAGCGGCCGACCATGGCGCCGCCCCAGTAGAGCGAAACGTAACCCGCTGCGCGCGCCTGCGGCATGTCGCCGATCTGTGGCAAAGAAAGATAGTTGATCATGAAGCTGCCGATCGACACTTCCGCGCCGACGTAGAGAAAGATCGCGGCCATGCCGAACCAGACGCGGCGGTGTTTCAGCGCGTCGGCGAAGCGGTGCCGCGAATCGTCCGCGCCCTCGCTTTCCAGCCGCGGCAGATGGAACAGCCACACCACGACCGCAAGCGCGAACAGCACCAGCGCGATGCCGATGTACGGCCCCTGCACGCTGTGCGCCTGCTGCAATCTATAGGCGGCTTGCTGCGGCGGCGACAACTGCGCCAGTTCCGCCGCACCCAACACGGCGGCGGAGAGAATCAGCAGACCGCCGACTTTCGGCGCCAGCGTGGTGCCCAGCGAATTCAGGGCCTGCGCCAGGTTCAGGCGGCTCGATGCGCGCTGCGGCGCGCCGAGCATGCTGACGTAGGGATTGGCGGCGACCTGCAACAGCGTGATGCCGCTGGCCAGCACGAAGAAGGCCAGCAGGAACAACGGATACGACCGCATGTACGCCGCCGGGATGAACAACAACGCGCCGATGCCGGTGACGCACAGCCCAGTGATGATACTCAGGCGATAACCGAAGTGCGAGACCAGCTTGCCAGAAGGGAGCGACATCACGAAATACGCGCCGAAGAACGTGAACTGCACCAGCATCACCTGCGCGTAGTTCAGGGTGAACAGCGACTTCAGATGTGGGATCAGCACGTCGTTCAAGACTGTGATGAAGCCCCACATGAAGAAGATGGCGCTCATCACCGCCATTGCCACGCGATTGCCGGCGGCACGGCCGGAGGCCGGCTGCGCCGGACACGAATCGTCTACCGTATGCATTGAGTTCATCGCTCACGCCCCTTCTGGTGTCGTAACAGTTCGCAGCGCGCGCAGCATCGCACGGATTTCATCCGGATCGCTGCGCAATTCATCTGCACTCATTTCGCGCAGCGCGGAATGATGTTTCGTTTTTCTCTGCAGTTGGCATTTTGCGGAAGCGTGGAATTCGTGTGCCCCGGTCGCCGTAGCCACATCCACGATGTTCCCAGATGTGATGACGGCGCCGGGCAGGATCACGATGCGCCCATGAGCGCGCTTGCTCAGCTCGCGAATCAGCGGTGCGCCTTGCAAAGCGGTTTCGCGCCGACCGGCAGTCAGCTCGCGCTCGCAGTCCAGTACGACGAGGTCTGCCAGTGCCGAATGCGGATCGCGTGTGCAATCGAAGGCGCGGTGAAAGGTGGTGCCCATGCCGGATGCGGCGAAGACCAATTCCCTGCAACCTTGACCCCTGTTCCAGCGCGAACTGCAATGTGGCGTCACCGGCCAACGACACGTGCGGTGTACGCTCCAACACAACAGCTTGCAGAATGCAGACGTGAGCTGGCCGTATTACACATGTTTGAACAGGAGCGCAAGACATGGTGACCCGCAGACGATTCCTGCAAGGCGCGGTGAGCGCGGCGTTGCTGAGCCGCATCAACCCTCGCGATGCATTTGCCGCCCAGGTCGGCAGTGACGGCATCACACAAAGCGGCGTCACCCGATACGTCGATCTGTTCGTCGGCACCGGCGGCCACGGCCACACTTTCCCCGGCGCGACGGTGCCGTGGGGCATGGTGCAGCTTTCTCCCGATACCAACGACTCCGGCTGGGACGCGTGTTCGGGTTATCACCAGCGCGACGGCTCGATCATGGGCTTTTCGCACACGCATCTTTCCGGCACCGGTGCCGGCGACATGCTGGACGTGCTGGTGATGCCCGCGCAGGGCGAAGTGCTGTTGCAACCCGGCGCACGCGGCTTGCGGGACGAGAATTACCGTTCGCGCTACGACGGTGCTGCGCGCGGCGATCTGATCCCGGCGGATGCCGTCGGTCATCCGGGCAAGGGCTACCGCTCGCGCTACGACAATGAGCACGCGGTCCCAGGCTACTACCGCGTGCATCTCAGCGATCACGACATTCTGGCGGAACTCACCGCCACGCTGCGTGCAGGGCTGCATCGCTACACCTTCAACAAGGAAGGGCCCGCGCATTTGATCGTGGATCTGGCGCATGGCTATCACGACGACGCCAACGTGCCATGCAAAGTCTCCGATGCGCAGTTGAAACTCGTCGGCAACGACATGCTGGTCGGTGGCCGGCGCGTGCAACAGTGGGCGGAGGGGCGTTACCTCTTCTTCGCGATGAAACTGTCGCGGCCGTTCGCGCGCGCGGCGTTGTACGACGAAGACCGCGCGCTGCCGGAAGCGACGCATGAAACAAAAGGCACGCATCTCAAGGCGGCGCTGCATTTCGACGATGCCTCGAAAGCGCCACTGCTGGTGAAGGTCGGCATCTCGGCCGTGGACATCGATGGCGCGCTGGACAACCTGGACGCGGAAATCCCGCACTGGGATTTTGACAAGGTACGCAATGAAGCCGCTGCGCAATGGGAGCGCGAACTTTCGTGCCTTCGCATCGAAAGCGACTCGGAGGAGGTCAAGCGCACGTTCTATAGCGGGCTGTATCACACGATGCTGGCGCCGACGCTGTTCGACGACGTGGACGGGCGCTATCGCGGCATGGATCTGCAAGTTCACCGGTTGCCGAAGGATCGCCACAACTACAGCACCTATTCTCTGTGGGACACCTATCGCGCGCTGCATCCGTTGTACACGTTGTTCCAGGCCGACAAGGTGCCCGATCTCGTCGATGGTCTGGTGCGCATGACCGCGGAGAGCCCGCAAGGTCCGCCGGTGTGGCCGCTGCAGGGCGTGGAGACCGGCACGATGATCGGCTATCACTCGGTCGTGGTGATCGCCGAGGCGCACGCGAAAGGATTTACCGGCATCGACTACGCCAAGGCATGGCCGATGTTCCGCAAGCGCGGGTTCGATGACGACTGGCGGGGCTTGAGCTGGTATCGCAAGCTCGGCTACATCCCGAGCGACAAGGAGGGCGAGGCGGTCAGCAAGACGCTGGAATACGCTTACGACGATTGGGCGCTGGCACACCTGGCCGATGCCGCCGGCGCGCACGACGACGCGAAGCACTTGCGCGAACGCTCGCGCAATTACCGCAACGTGTTCGACCGCAGATTGACTTTCGTGCGTCCGCGCGGCAGCGACGGTCAATGGCTGGAACCCTTCAATCCGCGCTCAATGGGACATTCGCAACGATGGCGCGACTTCACCGAATCGAACGCCTGGGAAGCGACCTTCCTCAACCAGCACGATCTGTATCACTACATGCGGTTGTTCGGTGGCGAGCAGGCATTCGAGAAGAAACTGGACGAATTGTTCAATACCTCTTCGTCATTGCCTGCCGATGCCCCGCCGGACATCGCCGGCATGGTCGGTCAGTACGCACACGGCAACGAGCCCAGCCATCATGTCGCGTATCTCTACGCTTACACGGGCGCGCACCACAAGACGCAGGCGCGCGTGCGCATGTTGCTGGAAACTATGTACCGCGCCGCACCGGATGGCCTGGCCGGCAACGAGGATTGCGGTCAGATGAGCGCGTGGTACGTGTTGGGCGCGCTGGGTTTGTACGCGGTCGATCCGGTCAGCGCCAACTACGTATTCGGCAGTCCTTTGATCGATCGCGCGGAAATGATGCTGGCGAGTGGTAAGAGCCTGGTCGTCGAGGCGCGCAACAACGGAGCGGGCAAGCCGTACATCCAGTCCGTCACCTGGAATGGCAAACCCTGGACGAAAAGCTGGATCAGTCACGCCGAATTGTCCAAAGGCGGCACGCTGGTGTTCGAGATGGGCGAGAAACCGAACGAGCGTTTCGGCTCGGCGTTGCAGGACCGGCCACCGGCGTTCGGCATGGCGCCCGATGTGCAGAAAACTTGATCGTTGCCGAGAACTGCCGCCGATGAAGCTGTCCACCGTGTGGATGCTTGCGAGCATCGCTACGGTACCCGCCGCGCCGCAGTGGCGCGACAGTCTGCAATGGCGCGGGGCAGACCGTCAGCATGGCCGTGCAGGCGGATGGCGGTTTTCTTTTGCATTCGCCGCACGGTGACCGGCACATTCGCAACCGAGCGTTGACCGCCACGCTCGAGCATGGGTCGCAGGTATCTGTTGGACGCCAGCATGGATTTGTACCGCGGCGAGACTTCATTCCTGGACTGGCGCGAGCAGGCCTGTCTTGCGTGGGCCGCCAACGACGCCTACGGCGCCGGACGTACAGTGCAAGGGCAAGCCGATGCAACGAAGTCGGAATTTCAATATATTCTATCTATCGAATAAATAAAAATTAATTACTTCTATAAATTGATCGGCGGACGTAAGGTGCCTGCGTACACCCACGCAAGGAGTACGCCATGCATGACGAAGGCAAAATCCAATCCTCTCCCTCTGCAATGTCCAAAGTTGGATCGCATACGCTGAGCTCGGCACGATGTCCGTTCAACCACGCCGCTGGCGGCGGTACCACCAATCGCGACTGGTGGCCCAAACAATTGCGACTCGATCTGCTCAGTCAGCATTCGTCGAAATCTAATCCACTCGGTGAAGAATTCGATTACGCAGAGGCGTTTCAGCACCTCGATTACGCCGCGCTGAAGAAAGATCTGGCCGCATTGATGACCGATTCACAGAGTTGGTGGCCGGCCGATTTCGGACATTACGGCGGCTTGTTCGTCCGCATGGCCTGGCATAGCGCCGGCACTTACCGGATTGGCGATGGGCGGGGCGGTGGCGGCCGCGGCCAGCAACGTTTCGCCCCGCTCAATAGTTGGCCCGACAATGTCAATCTGGACAAAGCGCGCCGTCTGCTATGGCCGATCAAGCAGAAATACGGCCAGAAAATTTCCTGGGCGGATTTGATCATTCTCGCCGGCAACGTCGCGCTGGAAACCATGGGCTTCAAGACTTTCGGCTTCGGGGCGGGTCGCGAGGACACTTGGGAGCCCGATCTGGATGTCTATTGGGGCGACGAAAAAACTTGGTTGGGCGCAGATGTGCGTTATGGCAAGTCGGGCGAAGGCCCGCTCGTGGCAGAACGGGAATTGCACGGAAGCGAACATGATCGCACCCTCCATGGGCGCACTCTGGAGAATCCGCTGGCCGCGGTACAGATGGGCTTGATTTATGTCAACCCGGAAGGGCCTGAGGGAAAGCCCGATCCGGTCGCAGCTGCGCACGACATCCGCGAAACTTTTGCGCGCATGGCGATGAACGATGAGGAAACCGTCGCACTGATCGCAGGCGGGCACAGCTTCGGCAAAACTCACGGCGCCGCCGACGCGAAGCATGTCGGCGCCGAGCCCGAGGCAGCCGATCTCGAGGCGCAGGGGTTGGGCTGGCACAACCGCTACGGCTCGGGCAAGGGTGCAGATGCGATCACCAGCGGTCTCGAAGTGATCTGGACCAAGACGCCCGTGCAATGGAGCAACGACTACTTCCAGCACCTGTTTGGCTTCGAATGGGAATTGACCAAGAGTCCCGCTGGTGCGCATCAATGGGTCGCCAAGGGCGCGGACGCGGTGATCCCCGATCCGTTCGATCCGTCGAAGAGGCGTCGCCCGACGATGTTGACGACCGACCTATCCCTGCGCTTCGATCCCGCCTACGAAAAGATTTCGCGCCGTTTCATGGACCATCCAGACCAATTCGCCGATGCGTTCGCGCGCGCGTGGTTCAAGCTCACGCATCGCGACATGGGCCCGAAGGCGCGCTACCTCGGTCCTGAAGTGCCGGCCGAAGACCTGATCTGGCAAGACCCGCTGCCAAAGGCGAACTACAAGGCTATCGAAACCAATGATGTCGACGCGCTCAAGCAGAGGATTCTGGCTTCCGGCTTGTCCGTGTCCGAGCTCGTCTCGACCGCATGGGCTTCGGCCTCGACCTTCCGCAGCGGAGACAAACGCGGCGGTGCAAACGGCGCGCGCATTCGCCTCGCGCCGCAGAAAGATTGGGACGCGAATCAACCGCAGCAACTCGCCAAGGTGCTAAAGGTGCTGGAGGGCATCAAGGCCGATTTCGACAAGGTCGGTGGTGGCAAGCGGGTTTCGCTGGCCGACCTGATCGTGCTCGGCGGTTGTGCGGCCGTCGAAAAAGCCGCCAAAGAGGCGGGTATCGATATTGCGGTGCCGTTCGCACCGGGTCGCGTCGACGCGATGCAGGAACAGACCGACGCGGATTCTTTTGCACCGCTCGAGCCGATCTTCGACGGTTTTCGCAATTATCTGAAACACCGTTTCAGCATTCCGGCCGAGCACTTGCTGATCGACAAGGCACAACGGCTGACGCTGACCGCGCCGGAAATGACCGTGCTGGTCGGCGGCCTCCGGGTACTCGGAGCCAATCATGGCGGCTCCAAGCACGGCGTGTTCACTACCCGACCCGGCAAGTTGACCAACGACTTCTTCGTCAACCTGCTTGACATGGGAACGGAGTGGAAACCGATTTCGGCCGACACCTTCGAAGGCCGCGACCGCGAGACCGGCGCGCCGAGATGGACGGGCACGCGGGTGGATTTGGTGTTCGGTTCGCATTCGGTGCTGCGCGCGCTTTCCGAGGTGTACGCCAGCTCCGACGGCCTGACCAAGTTCGTGCATGATTTCGTTGCGGCCTGGAACAAGGTGATGAATCTCGACCGCTTCGATCTGAAGATGAGTTCGCCTCGGAATGGAGAGAACGCTGGCCGAGCGAACACAAGAAACCCGAGACGATCAGCGCCGTCTTTCAACTGATCCAGAGGTCGAGGATCGGGAGCTCGCGGTTCGCCCTGAGGCCGAGGGCGAACCGCATCTCGGCTACCGCAGTCGCACACCGACTGCAGACCCGGGTGGGGGCAGGGCACCGTGTGGTCTCAGACGGCCGATGCCACTGCATGCGTGACGGTGATCCGAGGGCCGAGACGAACCGCCCAAGACCGTGACCCGAGGTCGCGTCCGCGTAAATCAGCGCAGCAGCGCTTCGAGCATCTGCAAGATGCCCCACAGGCTGGCGACCCAGATCGCAGTACGCAAGTAGGGAATGCCCACGATATAAACCGGCAAATAAATCACGCGCGCCCAGAAATAGATTTGCGCGCCCAACGCGGTTTGCGGCCCGGTCTTGTGCGCCGCCACCACCGCCAGCGTCGCGGCCGCGAAGAACGCGAAGGTCTCGAGAAAGTTGTGCCGGGCGCGATCCGCGCGAGCGCCGAATTTGTCGAGGGGTTGCGGCTCGCCGTCGCGATTGCCGGCATTCCATAGCAACCCGCGCTGCCAGGTACCGAAGCCCGCTGCGACCAGCACATAGACAATGCCCAGAACCACTGACCAGCCCAGCATCTGCAATTCGATTGTCATGGGAATATCCTCAGTTGTTTGAACGCCATCACGGTCCGCAGCTCATCGCCGTCAGCTTCGCGGTGCCCTCGCCATCATCGCGCCGTACGACGAGGGACGTTTGGTCGCGTATGAAATTGAGGGTGTCGCGCAAGGCCGTGCAATCGCCGCGCCAAGGACGTGAGAATGAGAGCAAAAGGCGGGCATGACCGACATCAGAATACAAGTGAATCTGCACCGGTTCGCCCAGACTGTGCAGACGGTCGGCCAGTGAACGAGCATTGCGGGGCTTCACGCGATCATCCGACGTTCCCTGCAACAGCAGCATCGGCGGTTCGTCGCCGTCGACGAAGTTGACCGGTTGTGAGTGGGCCTGCGCTTGCGGCGTGGCCCCGAACATCCCGACGAAGGCGGGGTCGGTCAGCGGCAGAAAGTCGTAGGGTCCGGCCAAGCCAATGAAGCCCGCAAGATCTTGCGGTTTCATGCCCACGCTGCTTAGCCATCGCTTGTCTGTGGCCAGCAAGGCGCCGATGTGTGCGCCGGCCGAATGTCCCATCAGGAATAGCACTTTCGGATCGCCGCCGTAGTCAGCGGCATGCGCGTGCACCCACGCCACGGCGTTGGCCGCATCGGTCATGAACCCGTCCATACGCACTTGCGGATATTTGCGGTAATCGGAGATGGCCACGACCAGCCCGTGCCGCGCCAGTGTTTCGCCCATCCAGTGATACCACTGACGCTTGCCGTCCTGCCAACTGCCGCCATAGAAGAACACCACCACCGGCAGATGACGCGCGTCGCGTGGTGCATACATGTCCAGCCGCAGGTGGTGCGAGGGATCGAACTCGATGTTTCGATGCTCACTCAGCCCGCCGTCACTTGAAGCGGCGTTGACGGCATGAAACAGGACGGCCTGGCAGCCGCCCAGGAACAACGCAAGCAATCCCGCCGGCAACGTCACCAGGCAGCGACGCAACGCAGATCTGTTTTGCACGGTGCTCAAGACCTCCGCGTTCGGGTGGCGACAAGCAACATACGTTGCAAAGACTTTCGTGGATGCAGGTTAGGAACGGTCGTGGGCCTCATTGCAACGTCTGCGAGCAGGCCGACGCTGATGCCGGGGGTGGGATATGGGACCGTGTGATCGCGGCGCAGGTACGGATGCCAAGGCACCGTGAAGTTGACTTAGCGGTCGCGTGTACGTCCTCTTCGGCCGGATTTGGAGTCGTACGGGATTGCTACGCAAGCAACCGACTTCGGATGCACCAGCGAGTGAGACCTTTTCGGTGTTTCATCGCCGGCAGGCTTGGGTACGTCTGAGACTCAATCAATGCTTGCGGTTCTGCGCCTGATCCTGCGATGCTAGTGGCTATGGGAGGTACGCAATCCGGGGAACCTTCGGAACTGGCAAGACTGCTCGCGGCCAGCGCGCGTGGCGACCAGCGCGCATTCGCCAAACTTTACGAGCAGACGTCACCCAGGCTGTTTGGCATTTGCCTGACGATGTTGCGTGCGCGCCAGGAAGCTGAGGATGTGTTGCAGGAAGTCTTCACCACCGTCTGGCAGCGCGCAGGCGATTTCGATTCCAGCCGCGCTTCGGCAATGACCTGGTTGATTACCCTGACACGCAACCGTTCCATCGATCGGTTGCGTCGTCCTGGTGAAATCCCGCTGGACGAGGCGACCGCGCGCGAGTTGGTCGACGATCAGCCTTCCCCGGCCGCCCACGCCCACAGCAGCGAGCAACGGCAAAGACTGGAACATTGCCTGGATAAATTGGAGCCGCGGCAGAAGGCGGCGGTGCGTGCAGCCTTTTTCTCGGGTCGCACGTATAACGAACTGGCCACTCAGGGCGGCGTGCCGCTGGCTACCATGAAGAGCTGGATCCGGCGCAGCCTTATCCGGTTGCGCACCTGTCTCGAACATCCAATTTAGATCCGTGAACGCAACGTACGACGAAGACCGTGAAGACCTGCGCTACGCCGAGTACGCACTCGGCGTGCTGGAGGCCGACGAGCGCGTCGCCGTCGAAAGCGAAGTGCGGGAGGACGAGCGCGCAGCAGTAGAGGTTGCGCGCTGGCAGGAGCGCCTGACGCCGCTGGCCGAAGATTTTCCGTCGGTCACACCGGCTGATTACATGTGGACGCGGATACGCGCTTCGCTCAACTTGGCCGAGACGCGATCCCACTTGGCCGAGACGTCATCGCGCCGCCTTGGCGAAAGTCTTTCGTTCTGGCGCTGGCTTGCACTCGGCACCAGCGCGGTCGCAGCAGCCTGCGTCATCGCGTTGGCCGTCTTGTTGTCGCGCAACCTGGCTCCGAACGCGCCGCACGTGTCGTACATGGCTTCGACCATCATCCAGGACAACGGCCAGGTGGGCTGGACAGCCACCATGGATCTGCAACACGCGCGCATGGTGGTCGTGCCGGCCAAACCGCAGGCCTTACCCGCAGGACGTGCCCCCGAGCTGTGGCTCATTCCGGCCGGTCAGAAGCCGATCGCGGTCGGCATGATCGCGGCCGGTGCACCCACCGCGATCCGGCTCGATTCGGCGTTGCTGGCGCGGCTCGGGCCAACCGCGGCGCTGGCGGTTTCGGTGGAACCGCCGGGTGGCTCGCCCAGCGGTCAGCCGACCGGGCCGGTAATCGCAAAGGGTGCGATCGGCGCCGCCTCAGAAAGCGGTGGCAATCCGGTTGCGATGCTTGCACGCGTTGAGCGCGTCCACGCAACAGGCTGAACGTCTGCGATGAGCACCGCGCTGGTCTGGCTGCGGCGCGATCTGCGAATTGCGGACAATCCTGCCTTGCTTGCAGCTTGCGCTGCGCACACACGCGTGCTGCCCGTTTATGTGCACGCACCGGAAGAGGAGGCGCCGTGGCAACCAGGTGGTGCCAGCCGCTGGTGGTTGCACCATTCGCTCGGCGCGCTCTCCACGCAACTGAAGAAATCGAACGGCGAGCTGTTTATTGCGCGCGGCGAGAGTCTCGCGGAATTGATTCGCCTCGTCGAAGGCACCGGTGCCGCGGCGGTGTACTGGAACCGCTTGTACGAGCCGGCAATCATCGCGCGCGACACCAGGATCAAGACTGCGTTACGCGCTCGCGGCATTGCCGCGGAGAGTCATGCCGGGAATCTCTGGTGCGAACCTTGGCAAATTTCCACCGCCGAGGATCAACCCTATCGCGTATTCACGCCGTTCTGGCGCAAGTTGCGCACGCGCATCGAACCGGCAGCGCCACTGCCGCCCGGCAGGCCGAAACAATGGGCACACCTCGAAGGCAGCCTTTCACTGGATGCGTTGCAATTGCTGCCAAAAATTCGCTGGGATCAGGGGCTCGAACAAACCTGGAAACCCGGAGAATCCGCAGCGTGCGAGATGCTGGAGCTTTTTGCAGACGACGCCTTGGCGGATTACGCGCGCGGCCGTGATCTGCCTTCACGCAATGGCACCTCGCGGCTTTCGCCGCATCTGCACTTCGGTGAAATCACGCCACGCCAGATTCATCACGCTTTGCAGCAACGTGCGCGGGAGCGCAAACACCTCGATCTTGAACCGTTCCTGCGCGAGTTGGGTTGGCGCGAATTCGCGCATCACCTGCTTTATCACTTCCCGCAAACACCCACACGGAATTTCAATCCCAAGTTCGATGGGTTTCCCTGGGCGCGCAAGGACACGAGCGTTTTGGGAGCGTGGACGCGAGGGCGCACCGGCATCCCGCTGGTCGACGCAGGTATGCGCGAACTGTGGGCCACGGGCTGGATGCATAACCGTGTGCGCATGGTAGTCGCGAGTTTCCTCACCAAGAACTTGCGCCAACACTGGCTCTACGGCGCGCGCTGGTTCTGGGACACGCTGGTGGATGCCGATCTCGCGAATAACACGCTCGGTTGGCAATGGGTGGCCGGTTCCGGTGCGGATGCGGCGCCCTATTTCCGTGTTTTCAATCCACTGACGCAGGCGCGCAAGTTCGATCCTGACGCAAAATATTTGAGGCGGTGGTTGCCCGAACTCGCGGAGGTGCCGGCCGAAGTGCTGTTCGATCCGTCGCTCGATCCAACCATGTTACGCGCGTGTGGCTATCCAGAACCGATTGCAGATCTGGGCGAGTCCCGACGGACGGCGTTGGAGGCTTACGAAAAAGTCAAAACTACCGCCGCTTGATTTCAAGTATCGGTGGCGATCGGTGCACTTTTTGTCGACCGCCAACTGTCAACCGCCAAGTTTGGCGTGATCGCCGACTTTGGGCTTCGAGCCGGTGACGGCGGCGGTGAGCATCAGTGCTACGGCAGCCATCTTGTTGGGACCGTCCCAAATCTCGCCCTCGACTGGACGCACCGTGAGCACCCGGATATCGGGGTCATCCGCCGAATCCCACCAGGCCTTCGCAAGTGGGCTCCAAAGCTCCCTGATCTTCGCGCGATCGTTGCTGATGGACATCTCGCCGGTGAACGATACGTAAGTATTGCCTTCGTTGAAGAAAACCGTTGCAGGAGCGCCGCCGGGCCCGGCATGGTGGGTTTTTCGGGAATCTGCCGAGGTGAGGAAATGAAGTAAGTGCGCATCAGGGTCGGCGTGCGCTGCCATGGGGCGCGCAATGGCCATGTTCTTCTCCACCGTTATCAAGATTGCTATGCGGACGTCCTTCGCTGTTTTCCAAGCGCGTTTCGTCAACTCGGTACGGGATTTGTCGGTTTGTTCTTCGTGGGTCATCACGCACTCCTTGCAGATGAACGGCTTCCGCCGTGCGGGGGAAAGGTAGTTGGACTTGTGTAGACGGCGCGTCGAAGCCTTCCATGGCGCGTTCGTTCAAGGATGTGGCTGCGGCGCGTCAGCCCAGGAGTTGTGGATTCATCTGCCATGTTGCGAAGTTCAATACCGAGGCGAAGGTCACCCACAACAGATACGGAACAAGCAGCACTCCGGCAGCGATGCGCACGCGCCAGAACGCAACGAGGGTGAGGGTGATCAGCAGCCACAGCAACACAATATCCACGAATGCGACCGCGCCCCAGTGGAAACCGAAGAACAACCAACTCCACAAAGCGTTCAAAGACAACTGGATCAAGAACAGATTCAGTGCACGGCTCGCAGATGCATATCCGCCGACGCGCCAGACCAGCCACGCGGCCACGCCCATCAGCGCGTACAAAACGGTCCAGACCGGGCCGAACACGGATGCGGGCGGTGCCCACGCGGGGCGCGCCAGGCTTGCATAAAAGCTCGCCGCGTGAATCGAAGCCACCGCGCCGATCAGGCCCGCGATGAAACTGAGAACCAGCCATCCAATCAACCCGGCGATTTGTCGCAATGTGCTCATGGGCAGTTCCCACACGTGGACTCATGCACGGACTTACCCGATACGAGCATGCCGTGTCAATCGCAAGGATTGCTTTCGCTGAGTTTTGGTGCAGTGGGCGGTTCCGGCCATTGCTGCGGCACCCTTCGCAGCTTCGAAATGTCGTAGCCCATGCCGTTGACCCGATCGACCATTGCGGCGTAATCGGCATCCGCGATTTTCGGCATGCGCGCCATGATCCAGACGTAATCACGCTTGTCGCGGGCCACGATCACGCGGCTGTAATCGTCTGCCAGCCACGCGATCTTATATTGCAGGCGCAAAAGGCCATACAGGTGCACGCTCCAGACCGCATTCCCGCTGGCGGAATCCGGATAACCGACCGATCTCAGGGTCTTCACGGGCCCATCGAACCCGCCTTGGCGGAGATGGAACCACGTGCACATGTGGCCATCCTTGTCGAGCGTGTAAGTTTCCACGGAGTTGTAGCCGTCGCGCTCGAAACGGGTAGGGATCACGCCAATCACGTACCAGCGTCCCGCATATCGGGAGAGATCCACCTGCTGCACCGCCGCGATCGGCGCTTTGTCCGAGCCGGCACAGGCGGCGATCCCGAGAGTCAGCAGGGCAACGCCACAGCTTGCAGCGATGCCTCTCGACTGTTTCATGACATCTGCCTCCTTGGCAAACAATCCGGAACGGGAAGATACGGCCGAATGCCCGGTCCGGATGCATCCCGATGCGGAGGCCCGATTCCACTGCATCCAAGCGCGCCGTTGATCCGTATACCGGATTGTCCTTGCCCGATGGGGTCTTATGCCACTCTCTCCCACCGAATCATTGTCCGTGTCCGCCGATACGGTACGCCCACGCCGCTTGCAGCGCCTGCGCGCGTGGTTCGATACGTCGGTCGATGCAGAGAACGCAGCCGTGCGTGCCGACCGGATCGACTGGCTGCGCGCGGTTCCGTTCATCGTGCTCCACCTGGGCTGTCTGCTGGTTGCGTGGGTCGGCGTTTCGCCGGTCGCGCTGATCGCGGCGGCGGCGCTCTATGTGCTGCGCATGTTTGCGTTGACGGGTTTTTATCACCGCTATTTCGCGCACCGCACCTTTCGTGCGTCACGGCCGATGCAATTCTTGTTCGCGCTGCTCGGCGCGGCCAGCGTTCAGCGTGGGCCGCTGTGGTGGGCGGCACATCATCGCAGTCATCACCGCAATGCCGACACCCACCTCGATCCACATGCGCCCGGCGTGTACGGCTTTCTGTGGAGCCACATGGGCTGGTTCCTGACTCCCCGTGCATTCCGCACCGACTTTGAGCGGGTACCGGACCTGGCGAAATTTCCGGAGCTGCGCTGGCTGGATCGTTACGACACGCTGGTACCGCTGCTTCTGGCGATCTCTCTGTACGCATTGGGCGTACTCCTGCACCACGTCTCGCCCGGCCTGCACACCAGCGGTGCGCAGATGGTGACGTGGGGCTTCTTTGTATCGACCGTGCTGCTGTTCCACGCTTCGGTGACGATCAATTCGCTCGCGCACCGTTATGGGAAACGTCGGTTCGACACGCAAGACAACAGCCGCAACAATCTCTGGCTTGCGCTGTTGACCTTAGGCGAAGGCTGGCACAACAACCACCATTTCTTTCCTGGCTCTGCGCGGCAGGGATTTCGTCCCGGCGAGATCGATCTGACCTGGTATGGCTTGAAACTGTTGTCGCTCTTGGGGGTAGTACACGATCTGAAACCCGTACCAGCCTGGGTGCTCGAGAAGGCCGGAGATTGACCGTGCGTATCGCCGTCGTGGGCTCTGGAATCTCTGGTCTGGTCAGCGCGTGGCAGCTTTCTCGCTGCCACGATGTCACGTTGTTCGAGGCGAACGATTATCTCGGTGGCCACACGCATACGCACGACATCGAATTGCAGGGTGTGCGTTACGCGGTCGATACCGGTTTCATCGTCTACAACCGCACACACTATCCGCTGTTGACTGCGATGCTGGACGAACTGCGAGTTGACTCGCAGCCGACCACGATGAGCTTCTCCGTGCATGACGAAGCGAGCGGATTGGAATACAGCGCGACATCTCTGGACACGCTGTTCTGTCAGAGGCGCAATCTGCTGTCACCGCGGTTTTACGGAATGGTGGTCGATCTGCTGCGCTTCTATCGTGAAGCGCCTGCCTTGCTGGAAACCGGCGAGTCCGGTCCGACGTTGGGAGAATATCTGGCCGAGCGCGCTTACGGCGACGCATTCCGTGATCAGCACCTGGTGCCGATGGCGTCGGCGCTGTGGTCTTCTCCAGCGAAGGAGATCTTGCAGTTTCCCGCACGCTATCTGGTGCAGTTCATGGCCAACCATCAAATGTTGCAGATCAGCGGCCGTCCGCAGTGGTGCGTGGTGCGTGGTGGGTCGGCTACATATATCCGCGCCATGCGAGCGTGCTGGCGCGTAGGCGAGCGACTTGCCTGCCCCGTACGCGAAATCCGACGCGATGCGGAAGGCATCGAACTGTGCAGCGCGGCCGGCACCGAGCGCTTCGATCACGTCGTGCTGGCCTGCCACAGCGATCAGGCACTGACACTGTTGCGCGATGCGGGCAACGATGAACGCGAGATTCTCGGCGCGATCCGCTATCAGCCCAACGAAGTCGTGCTGCACACCGACGCCTCGTTGTTGCCCCGGCGTCGCAAGGCCTGGGCTGCCTGGAATGCATTCGTGCCGCGTAATCCCCAACAGACCTGCACCGTCAGTTATTGCATGAATTTTCTGCAAAGCATCGATTCCGCGGAACCATTCGTGGTGACGCTCAATCGCACGCATGCGATCGACCCGAAAAAGATCCTGCGCCGCATGCGCTACCACCATCCGGTGTATGACGAGGCCGCCTTCGCCGCGCAGCGGCGCAAAGCGGAAATCCAAGGGAAGCGACGCACCTGGTTCGCCGGCGCGTATTGGGGGTTCGGATTTCACGAGGATGGCATGCGCTCGGCGATGGAAGTGGCACGCTCCATCGGAAAGCGCGGTTCGACGTTCGAACAGGCCCGGGAACTCGCTGCATGAGCGCCGTAGCGCAAAAACGCGATGTCTGGCAGCCGCAAGCGAGGTCCGATGCGTGTACGGCTGCGCTGGCGAGTGCCGTATATGAGGGGAGGGTGCGGCATCGCAGGTACGCCCCGCATCCGCACGCGTTTTCGTTTCGCCTGGCACAACTGTATCTAGACCTGGACGAAATCGAGAGCCTGTTCGCCAAGCGCTGGCTGTGGTCATCCCAAGGTCGCAACGTGGCCGAATTCCGGCGTACGGACTATCTGGGTCCTGCGAAAGTACCGCTCTCCGAAGCGGTGCGACATCGCGTCGAGCAGGTCGCCGGAAGGCGTCCGCTGGGACCGATTCGATTGCTGACCCATCTGCGCTATTTCGGGTTTGTGTTCAACCCGGTGAGCTTTTACTACTGCTTCGCCGAAGATGGAGTGAGCCTGGTTTGTATCGTCGCGGAAATCACCAACACGCCGTGGAAAGAACGCCATGCGCATGTCCTGCCCCTGGAGAGCGCGCAGCGTCATGGCCGTGCCTTGCGCTGGACATTCCCCAAAGCCTTCCACGTCTCGCCTTTCATGCCGATGGATCGTCATTACGATTGGCGCTTCACCGTTCCCGGTGAAACCTTGCAGGTACACATGGACGTGAAGCGCGGCGATGAGCGGGAATTCGATGCGGATCTACACCTGCAGCGTCGACCGCTGAATGGGTTCTCGCTTGCGCGCGTGCTGTGGCGTTATCCACTCATGACCACACAGGTGATCGGCACGATCTACTGGCAGGCACTGCGCCTGTGGTTGAAAGGCAATCCGGTGTATGACCATCCAGCCAGCAAAGTACCCTCATGAACGCCATCGTCGATCTCGAAGTTGATCAGCTGCGGGGTGAGTTCGGCAGCCTCGATCGTCTCCTGCGCGGACGCCTGATCGCGCAGGTGCGCGGAGTGCGGCACGGGCAACTGGTCTTGCGCGACGCGTTGGGCGTTGTCGAATTGGGGGAAGCATCCGGCGATTTGCGCGTGCGCATCGATGTACTTGATCCGGCGTTCTACCGCGCCATCGCCAGCAATGGCAGTGTCGGAGCCGGTGAGGCGTACATGGAGGGCTCATGGCGTTGCGACGATCTCGTCGCGCTGGTGCAGTTGCTGGTACGCAATCGCGATCTGCTCGATGGCATGGAGACAGGGTTGGCACGCCTTGGCGGCATTGCGATGCGGGTCTGGCACGCGCTGCAGCGCAATACGCGTAGCGGCGCGCGCCGGAATATCGCCGCGCATTACGATCTGGGCAACGAGTTCTTCAAGCTGTTCCTGTCGAGCGATCTGATGTATTCGTCGGCGATCTGGTCCGACGCGGACGACACACTCGAGCAGGCCTCCACCCGCAAGCTCGACACGATCTGTCGCAAGCTCGATCTGAAGGCCGATGATCGGGTGATCGAGATTGGCACCGGCTGGGGCGGTTTTGCCTTGTACGCGGCCAAGCACTATGGCTGTCATGTCACCACCACCACGATTTCGCGCGAACAACACGCGCTGGCAAGCGAGCGCGTGGCGCAAGCCGGGCTGCAGGATCGCATCAAGGTGCTGTTGAGGGATTATCGCGATCTCGAAGGCACCTATGACAAACTGGTTTCGATCGAAATGATCGAGGCGATCGGCGCCGAATATCTGGACGAATACTTCCGTAAAGTGGGTGCTCTGCTGACCCCTGAAGGTCAGGCCCTGATTCAGGCCATCACGATCGAGGACCACCGCTACGCGCGAGCGTGCAAGTCGGTCGATTTCATCAAACGCCACGTATTTCCCGGCAGTTTCATCCCTTCGCTCAGCGCCATGCTGGCCGCCAAGTCGCGCGTCTGTGATCTCGCATTGATCGCTCAAGCGGATTTCGGTGATTCCTACGCGCGCACCTTGCGTGCCTGGCGCGAGCGATTCATGACGAAACTGGATCGGGTACGCGCTCTGGGTTACGACGAACCTTTCATTCGCATGTGGGAGTTTTATCTGGCCTATTGCGAGGGCGGATTCCGCGAACGCTCGATCGGCGTCTCGCATTTGCTGCTGGCCAGGCCAGGCTGGCGTCGCGCCGAGGCCATGTCATGATGTTCTGGATCATCCTCGCCGCTTACCAAGCCGTGTGGTTCATCGCGGTGATCGGCGCGGGGCGTGGGTCGACATTGCCGGGCCTGCTTGCCGCCGCCGTATTCATCGCATGGCGGCTGGGTGTGTCGACCCGACGCGGCATCGACTTGCGACTCATCGGAATCGCGCTGCTGCTCGGTAGTGCACTGGATTTCGTCTGGGTGCAGTCTGGCCTGATCCGTTACGCGTCGCCGTGGCCGCTCGCCGTCATTCCGGCCTGGCTCATGGCGGTGTGGGTGGCCTTCGCCTTGACAATCCTGCCGTTGTTTGGCTACTTGCACGGCCGGCCGTGGACCGCCGCCTCGTTCGGCGCAATCGGCGGCCCGCTTTCTTTCCTCGCCGCAGCGCGCCTGCATGCGGTGGTGCTCGCGCCGCCGACGTGGCGTACGTTGCTGGCACTGGGAATCGGTTGGGCCATCGCTTTGCCAACGCTCACAGCGCTGGCCCGTCGCTGGTCGCACGTGCGGGACATACCGCGCGGAACCGTTTTGCCGCACGGAAGTTCGCCGTGAACTCGTGGTTGCCGTTGTTGTGGCTGTGGCTCATCAGCATTGCGATGATGGCCGCGGGTTGGTGGTGGCAGCGCACGCGCAGCAACGCCACGATCGTCGACGCATTGTGGGCGGCCGGACTCGGAATCGGGGCGCTGCTGATGGCAATACTGGAAGACGGCGAGATGTGGCCGCGCATCGCGGTCGCGCTTGCCGGTGGACTGTGGAGTTTGCGTCTGGCATCGCATCTGTTCGCGCGCGTGCGCCACGATCCGGAGGACGGCCGCTATCAGGCCATGCGCCGCCACTGGCAAGGGTCCGCGCAATGGAAGTTCTTCATTTTCTTCCAGGCACAGACCGTAGTGATCGTGTTGTTCGCGTTGCCGTTTCTGGCAGTGGCACGCACGCCTCGAACAAATGCTTTTTGGCTCGTCGTGGGTGGCGCGATTTGGTTACTCAGCGTGATCGGCGAAACGATCGCCGATCGACAGTTGCGGCGGTTTCGTGCCGATGCGGCCAATCGCGCGAAAGTCTGCCGAGTCGGATTGTGGCGGTATTCGCGACATCCCAACTACTTCTTTGAATGGCTGCACTGGTTCGCTTATGTAGCCTTCGCCGCAAGTTCGCCGGTGTGGGGGCTGACTTGGGTCGGCCCAGTGGCGATGTACGCCTTCCTGCGCTGGTTTACCGGCATTCCCTGGACCGAGATGCAAGCGTTGCGCACCCGCGGTGACGACTATCGCGCGTATCAGCAAAGCACATCAGTTTTGATTCCGTGGTTTCCAAAACAACCCGTGAGGTGAGGAGCAAAATCATGAATTCCATTGCCATGGGTGAGGCGCGGGAACTACCGCGGGATCGCGCCGCGCCGGGCCTGCTCGGCATGGCCGAGCGTGGACTGATTCCTGATCCGCTGCTGCGCATGGGCATCCGACGGATGTGTGCGCAGCGCCTGAGCGAGGAACGTGCCGGTGGACTGGAAGCTCAAACCGAGCGATTCGAGCGGCGCATCGATGCGTTGCGACGCAGTCCCGTCGCAATCGATACGGAAGCTGCCAACGCGCAACACTACGAACTGCCTGCAAAATTCTTCGAACTCTGCCTCGGCCCGCGGTTGAAATACTCTTGCTGTCACTACCCGCGCGGGGACGAAACGTTGGCCCAGGCCGAAGAAGCCATGCTGGCGTTATACGCCGAGCGCGCGGAGCTGGCCGATGGCCAGAACATTCTTGAACTCGGTTGCGGCTGGGGTTCTCTCACGCTTTGGATGGCCGAACATTATCCGGCGGCGACCATCACCGCGATCTCGAATTCGCGCGGCCAGCGCCAATACATCGAATCACAATGCGACAGGCGCGGCATTTCCAACGTGCGTGTGATCACCTGCGACGTGAACGTGCTCACCCTGGAACCCGGGCAATTCGATCGTTGCGTATCGGTGGAAATGTTCGAACACATGCGCAATTACGACATCCTGATGCAGCGCATCGCAGACTGGTTGAAACCCGGCGGCAAGCTGTTCGTCCATATCTTTGCGCACACGGAACTGATGTATCCATTCGAGACAGAGGGCTCAGGCAACTGGCTGGGCCGGCATTTCTTCACGGGCGGACTCATGCCGTCGGTCGACACGCTGTTGCACTTCCAGCGTGGGTTGGAAATCGAACGTAGCTGGTTGATCGACGGTACGCATTATCAGCGCAGCGCCAATCATTGGCTGGCCAATCAAGACCAGAGGAAAAGCGCGGTAATGAGCGTGCTTCGAGCCGCTTATGGCGATCGCGCGAACCTCTGGTTCCAGCGCTGGCGCATGTTCTGGATGTCGTGCGCGGAATTGTTCGGATATGCGGACGGCAGCGAGTGGGTGGTGGCGCATCATCGGTTTGTGCGACCGTAAACCAGCGACGCGAGCCTGCGAGGAATTGTTCATGCGCGTTCTTGATTTATCGCTTTGCGGATTGGCGCTGATTACCTCTGCGGTCGCCGCCACCCCCCTGTCCGCGATCGAGCCGGTACCGCATGTCGATCTGTCACGTTTCATGGGCAAGTGGTACGTGGTCGCAGCCATTCCTACCCGTTACGAGAAGAACGCCTACAACGCGATCGAAACCTACACGTTGCAGCCTGATGGCACGATCCGCACTTCCCTGAGTTTCCACGAAGGCGGCTTCAACGGACCGAGCAAGCGAACCCACGCGACAGCTTACGTGCGCGATGGAACCGGCAACGGCGTATGGGGTGTGCGGGTCTTCGGACCGATCAAGCTGCAATACATCGTGGCCTATCTGAACACCGACTATAGCGAGGCGATCGTGGCGCGCGACAAGCGCGATTACGTATGGGTGATTGCCCGCACCCCGAACATTTCGCAATCCGACTACAAGAAGATCGCTACGCGTGTGGCGCAGTTGGGCTACGACGATTCCAAGTTGCGCAAAATGCCTCAAGCAGCGTTATAGCCTGTCACTGTGCACGCTTGGGCTGGATTCAAGCGGAGTGGCGGGACGTCCATGGACGAGAACTCGTAAAAACCCGCTGGCGCGGTTTTCAGGGATTTCCAGGGACATTGTTTGCAGCTCAACTGGAGGCCAGGGTCGGAATCGAACCGGCGTACGCGGATTTGCAGTCCGCTGCATGACCACTCTGCCACCTGGCCGGTGACTGTCGCGGCGTTTCGCATCGCCGATCCGGCACAGGGATGTGCCGGCGGATGAAATTTTCGATTTCATCCGCGAGCGAGGCGCGGCTTTGCCGCGCCCGCGAGGCGAAAGTCGCGGCAGGATGCCCGATCTTTCGCCACGAAATGGAGCGGGAAACGAGACTCGAACTCGCGACCCCGACCTTGGCAAGGTCGTGCTCTACCAACTGAGCTATTCCCGCGCGAGTCCGAAATGATAACGCCGTGGTATTGCCAGTCAACCCCATGCCCGATCACGCTTGCATCGCGCCATCGGCGAACGTAAGTTGAAGACGGCGAAAACTGGGGAGGGGACGCCATGATCCGCGTCGTGCTGGTGGACGACCACGAGCTCGTCCGCGCAGGATTCCGTTTGATCCTTTCGGGTCAACCCGATATCGAGGTGACTGGCGAAGCAAGCGATGCCGAGGACGGATTGCGCCTGATAAAATCACTGAAACCGGACGTCGCGCTGATCGATGTGCACATGCCCGGCATGAGCGGCATCGAACTGACCGAACGCGTGCAGCGCGCGGGGTTGTCCACGCGCATCGTGATCCTGACGGTGGTGGACGACGCGCGTTTTCCGCGTCGGCTGCTGCAATCAGGCGCGCTCGGTTATCTCACCAAAGCCTGTCCCGCGGAAGAGCTGTTGACCGCGGTGCGCACCGTCGCGCAAGCCAGACGCTATCTCGATGCCACGATCGCGCGGCAAATGGCCTTGGCAGCAGTGGATGGAGAATCATCTCCGCTGGAGTCGCTGTCTTCGCGTGAACTCGAAGTCGCGTTGATGCTGGCGCGCGGCGCAGCCGTCAACGAAATCGCCGAACGGTTGCACTTAAGTCCGAAAACCGTTTCGACTTACAAGCAGCGCCTGTTCGAAAAGCTGGACGTGGAACACACGATCGCGTTGGCGCACCTGCTGAGCGCGCACGGATTGCTCGAGGAGCGCAAGCTGGCGCCGTCGGTGAGCAGCGGCGCGTAATTCAATCTTTGCGCGGCTCCGCCGTGGACTCGCTCCCGCTGGAATTCGGTTCCACGTTTTCCGGCGGTTTCGCTATGGGCTTCGGCAGCAGATCGCCTTGATGCAGATTGAACGCAGGTGCTTGCGACGGAGACGGATTCGCGGGTCGCGGCGACGGAAACGGCGTCACCACGGATGTGCTCTGCGGCAATTCGCTCGCGGGGCGCGATAGTTGCTGTGGAAAGTGTACCGGTGCGGGTTGCGCCGTGGGGGCCGGAGGGCTATTTCCAGGAGATTCGCGATTGGCCGGATGAGTCTTCGCTTCAGGGTTGTCTGCCGCCGAAGTAATGGATGCGGCGCTTCCGCTCGCCGGCGCCGAGCCGGATTCGCGCTGCGGTGAAATCGGTGTCACCGCAGCCTGCGGCTCGCGTGGCGCAGGCGCGGCGGCAGATTCGAATGGAGCTGGCGGGGAAACCGTTTCGCGTGGCCGCGCAGGCTCACGTAGCACGGTTTCCGTGGCGGCAGAAAACTCCCCCGGTGCGGGAGCTTCCTCGTCGTCGACGTCGCGTCGCGTTGCATTCGCATCGGACGCTTTCGCCTGCTGCTGCGCGTCGGCGCGTTTGCGGCGGCGTCCGCCGCGACGGCCGCGGCGGCGCCGCGCAGGCGTTTCGCTTTCCGTCTTCGCTTGATCTGAAGCGGGCACACTCGATGCCACTTCGGGTTTTTTTTCCGGCTCGGCATGCGCAACCTGCGGTGCGGATGTCGATGCCGCAGAGTTTGCAATGGCTTCCGGCGCGCGCGGAGTTTCCGCGAGCGCTGGCGGCGCCGGCTTCGGTTGCGATGCCGGCTTTGGCTCCGCCTCGGGCTTGCGTTCGGCACGTTGCGGCGCGCGCGATTCCTGGCGCGACTTGTTCTGTTGTGGCGGAGTCTGTCGTTGCGATCTCGACGCATCCCGCCCGCGCTGCGCATTGCGTTGACCGCGCGCGTCACCGCGCTGCACCTGCGGACGCGCTTCGGTGCGCGACATCGGGCGTTCGTTTACGGAACGTTCCGCTGGCGCAGACGTAGGTGCTGTGGCTGCTCTTGCGGACTCGCTGCGGAACCAGCCGAACAGCCGCGACAGCAGACCGCCGCCATTCAACGGCATCGGTGTGGCCGGGGCGATCGGCGTTTCGATTTCCTGGCGCACCGGCATCGGCGTGGCGGGCTTGACCCCGCTGACCGCAGGCTGTTCGTGCGCTTCGGTCTGTCCCATCTTTGGCAGCGCTGCCGCGGTCGCCGCGGTGAGGCGTTCGTAACTTGGTTTTGAATGTTCGCCCATCTCGCTCTCGCGGATGCGCGTGATCTCCAGGTGCGGCGTCTCCAGCTTTTCGTCGGACACGATCACCACGTGCACCTTGTGGCGCATCTCGATCTCGACCACGCTGGCGCGCTTTTCGTTCAACAGGAAGTTGGCGACATCCGGCGGCGCCTGCACCAGCACCTGCCCGGTGTTCTCCTTCATCGCGTGCTCTTCGAGCAGTCGCAATGCCGAAAGCGAGAGCGATTCCACGCCGCGGATGCGGCCGTGGCCGTTGCAGCGCGGGCAGACGATCTGGATCGATTCGCTCAACGACGGGCGCAGGCGCTGCCGCGACATTTCCAGCAGACCGAAGCGCGAGATGCGGCCGATCTGCACGCGCGCGCGATCCAGCTTCAGCGCGTTCTTCAGCTTCTCCTCGACCTCGCGCTGATGCCGCTGGGATTCCATGTCGATGAAATCGATCACAATAAGGCCGCCGGCATCGCGGATACGTAATTGCCGTGCGATTTCCACCGCCGCTTCGCAATTGGTGTTGAACGCGGTCTCCTCGATGTCACCGCCTTTGGTGGCACGCGAGGAGTTGATGTCAATCGCGGTCAGTGCTTCGGTCTGGTCGATCACGATCGAGCCGCCGGACGGCAGCCGCACGCTGCGTTCGTAGGCGTTCTCGATCTGGGTTTCGATCTGGAAGCGCGTGAACAGCGGGGTGGTGTCCTCGTAGAGTTTCAGCTTGCGCAGGTTGTTGGGCATCACCTGCTGCATGAAGTCGCGTGCGTCTTCGTACAACGCGGGCTCGTCGATCAGGATCTCGCCGATGTCGCCGCGCAGGTAGTCGCGCAGCGCACGGATGATCAGCTTCGATTCCTGGTAGATCAGGAACGGTGCGGGTTTCGAGACCGCGGCTTCGGAGATCGCCTTCCACAACTGCAGCAGGTAATCCAGATCCCATTGCAGTTCTTCGGCATCACGGCCGACGCCTGCGGTGCGCACGATCAGGCCCATCTCGTCCGGGACCTGCAGGTGATCCAACGCGTCCTTCAGTGCCTGCCGATCCTCGCCCTCGATGCGGCGCGAGACGCCGCCGGCACGCGGATTGTTAGGCATCAGCACCATGTAGCGGCCGGCCAGCGAAATGAAGGTGGTCAGCGCCGCGCCCTTGTTGCCGCGTTCTTCCTTCTCGACCTGCACGACCAGTTCCTGGCCTTCCTTCAGCAGCTCGCGGATGCCGGCCTTGTTGTGGTCGACGCCGGGGGTGAAGTAGTCGCGGGAGATTTCTTTCAGCGGCAGGAAGCCGTGGCGCTCGCTGCCGTATTCGACGAAGCAGGCTTCGAGGGAAGGTTCTACCCGGGTGATCCGGCCCTTGTAGATGTTGGACTTCTTCTGCTCTTTGGAAGGGATCTCGATGTCGAGATCGTAGAGCGACTGGCCATCGACGATGGCCACACGCAACTCTTCACGCTGAGTTGCGTTGATCAACATGCGTTTCATTTTGTAATCCTTCGGGCCGCACACGCTACGCGCCGCGGCGGCGCCTTGTCAGGCGGCCGGCCGCGCGAATCGCGCCGCGGAGCGGCGGTGATCCGGAGCAAGAAACTGCTCCGATGAATGTTCGTTGCCGTGCGCGCCGCGATCCCCGCATCGCATTACATAAGCGATGGGCCAATCGCGAACCGTCCGTTACGATGGAGAGGAGAGCCAAGGCTTCCGGTCGGGAACTTCGCCTGAGCGCATTCCTCGCCCGCGGTGACGGGCGGGTGCGGATACCGGCCAGAATGACCGTGAACCCGCGCGACGCCTGCGCAGTCTACCAGTTCGTTCAGGATTTTTCCAATGCCGCCAGCCACTTCGGACAATCCGTTCACAGGCGTTCAAACTCTTAAGGTGGGACCGGAGCGCGATGGCCAGCGCATCGACAACGCATTGGCGGCGATGCTGAAAGGCGTGCCCCGGGCTGCGATTTACCGTCTGCTGCGCACCGGCCAGGTGCGCGTGAATGCAAAGCGGGCGAAACCGGATACGCGACTGGCGACAGGGGACCTGTTGCGTATTCCGCCCGTGCGGACGGCGCAGCGGGAGGGCAGCGGTGCGCCGCCGGCGGCTCTGGTGCAGCAACTCGCGGCGTCCGTGATCTTCGAGGATCGCGATTTTCTCGCGATCGACAAGCCTGCCGGCATCGCCAGCCATGGCGGCAGCGGCGTCAGTTTCGGCGCGGTTGAACTGCTGCGCGCAGCGCGGCCGAGCGCGCATCTGGAATTGGCGCATCGCCTCGACCGCGACACTTCGGGTGTGCTGCTGTTCGCGCGCACGCGCACGGGTCTGACTGGGGTGCAGGCGCTGATCCGCGCCGGTGAAGTGAAGAAGCAGTATCTGTGTTTGCTCACGGGCAAACTGGAACGCGCGAAGTTCGACGTCAATGCGCCGCTACGCAAGTCGGTACTTTCCGGCGGCGAGCGGATGGTGCGTGTGGACGATGCAGGAAAACCCGCGCTGACCTTCTTTCGCGAGATCGAGCGCTATCGTGACGCCAGTCTGGTCGAAGCCACGCTGGACACCGGCCGCACGCACCAGATCCGCGTGCACGCGGCGCACGCGGGACATCCGATTGCGGGCGATCCGAAATACGGCGCTCGCGAAGCCAACAAGCGCTTCCGCGAAATCGGGTTGAAGCGGCTGTTTCTGCACGCCGGACGCTTGCAGTTCGATCTGGGCGGGCGCGCTTACAGCTTCTCGACACCGTTGCCGGAGGAATTGCGCAGCGTCTTGGATGCATTGCAACTCGGACGGCTGTTTTTCAGAGAATGACGCGCCGAATTATTTCTTGCCTCTCGGGTTGGTGCGTGCGTATTTGCCCAACACCGGTTCGACTCCGCAGCAGGCCAGTAGGTTGCCCGTGATGACGACACCGAGAATCCAGTTCCAGCCGTTTCGCGGCAGGGGCAGAATGTCCAGTCCGAACAATAGCGACGAGAATGCGCCCAAGAGGAACAGCGGTCCGGTGTAGAAACAGTGCCGGCGCCCGCATTGGCGGGCATTTACCAAACACGCCACTCCCATCACGGTGAACCCGGCCGTCCATCCAATCGTTCGGGCGATGCGGCTGCCGATTAGGCCAGTCACAATGATCCACCCCCACGGAACCGCCCAGAGCAGCCAGAATGCCCATAGGCGGTGGAGCAAATCCCGGTTGTTACGCGACGAGCACGAGTCCATCACGTACGAACCTACCTCTGCACGACGCAGAGCTGCAAGTCGCCTAAGCAAGCAAGATGCATTCGATTTTGGCCGCGCAGATGAAATCGTTCATGGATAGCCCGCCCACGTCGTGCGTGGACCAGCGTACCGCGCAACGGTTGTAGCCGACTTCCAGATCGGGATGGTGATCCTGTTTGTTGGCCATCCAGCCGATTGCGTTGACGAAGCCGAGTGTCTCGTAGAAGTCCTCGAACCTGAAAATTTTGCCGATCGCCTTGCCGCCCTCGGCCAGTTCCCAGCCGGGCAGGGCGCTCAATAATTCTTTGATCATGGCCTGATCCAGCGCGGATTCACCTTTGCGCGGCTTGCAATTCTGTGCAGCGAGACTTGCGCGATCCATGGCATCTCTCCGTGACAAGACAGGCAGTATGGCGCGCGTTTGGGTGTGCCTTCAATCCTGACTAGAATAGTGCTGATTCGGTCGCACATTCAGATCATGATCCACGTCAGCGAAACCGCACAGGCTCATTTCCGCAAGCTGATCGCCGCGCAAGGCGGGGACGATCTCGGAATTCGCATGCGAGCGCGCAATCCCGGTTCCTCCGCCGCCGATTGCGAGCTGGAATTCTGCGAAGCCGGCGAATGCAATGGCGACGACTGGGTGATCGAGTGCGAGGGTTTCAACTTCTACGTGGACACTGCCAGTGCACCGTGGCTCGACGGCGCGCAAATCGATTACGCGTCGACGACCATGGGTGGCGAAATGCGCATCCACGCGCCGAAATTGCGCGGCAGCGAACCCGGCGCCGATGCTTCACTGGCTTTGCGCGTGCAGTATTTGCTGGATGCGGAGATCAATCCGCAACTGGCGTCGCATGGCGGCCGCGTGAAACTGGAATCGGTGAGCGCGGACAACGAAGTAGTGCTGCGTTTCGGCGGCGGCTGCCAGGGTTGCGGCATGGCCAATGTCACGTTGAAGCAAGGCGTGGAAAAAACCCTGCGCGCGCGCTTTCCCGAGATCACCGAGGTACGCGACGCCACCGATCACGCGGCAGGGCGTTCGCCCTACTACCGCGGCCATGAGGGCAAGAGCGCGGTGCGCTGACTAGACCCGAAAACGTCCGAGGATTCGCAAGCCATGGACGGCCTGCCCGCGATCAAGCACGCTCTTGCCATTCGTGCTTGATCGCGAAGCAAAGTCCGGACATGTGCCGGACTTTGCGTGCTCTGGCAAGTCCAGGAAGGACTTGTCCAGAGCCATCAAACTAATCCCCGCCCTGCACCTTGCCGTGCAGATCGCTCAGCTTGCCCGGCAGCGAGGCGTAATAGGCGGCGAGGTTGTCGATGTCCTCTTCGCTGAGCGGCGCGGCCATGCCCACCATGATCGCGTTTCCGCGTTGGCCGTTCTTGTACTCGTGCAAGGCCTGGGCAATGTAGTCGGCGTATTGACCGGCAAGGCGCGGGTACTGGCCGTCCGCGGTCGCGTTGCCATCCGGCCCGTGACAGGCCGCGCAGGCAGCGGATTTCTGCTTGCCAGCGGCGACATTGCCGGATGCGAAAGCGGCGCCGCTTGCGAACGCAAAAACCAGAGCCGCGAAAATCGTCAACGCGCGTTGCATGGTAATTCGATCCTCGTTGGGGCTCATTGTTGTTTTGCGAAGCTGGACAGATACGCCGCGATATCGGCAATGTCCTGATCGGACAGGCTGTCGGCCTGCGCGTCCATCGTCGGATGCTTGCGGTCGCCGCTCTGGTATTCGTGCAATGCGTTGATCAGGTATTGCTCGTTCTGGCCGGCTATGCGCGGCACGTGGTAATTCGGATAGGCGTTGTTGTAACCGGGAATGCCGTGACAGCCATGACAGGTGTAGACCTTGGCCTTGCCGGCGTCGGCGTTGCCGGTGACGGCGGCGTGCAGCGCCGAAGGCGCGGCAACGGCGGCGATCAGGCAAACTGCCGCCAGCGTTCGAATCATTTCCGAAGCTCTCATCCGGAGGTTCCCCGCGCGGGCGCAATCCGCGCTCACAAAGCGCGAAGTATAGCGTGCGGTGCGCGGCGACTGACAAGGCGCATGTATCGGTGCGCTGTTCGTGCGTGAGGACGGCCCAGCCTGCGATCTCCGTAGCATGACTTCCAGCTGTGCAACTTTTCATCCTGTTTGCGCATCCATCCATGACTTCCAGCGCATTGTCGGTCGGTTGGATTGGTGTTATACATAACTATAACACCATATCTTTCACTCTGCCTGCGATTTCCGGACATGAAGACCCCGTTGCGTTGGTGTGCCTTGGTTCCTCTCTTTGCCTTGCTCGGTGCCTGTGGCGGCGCGCCCCAATCCGACACCGACAGCCACCCGCGCGTGCCGGTGGAGGTCGCGGCTGCCGCGCACGCGCCGATCAATGCCAGCTGGTCCGGCACCGCGGCGCTGGAAGCCGAGCACGAGGCCGACGTGGTGTCGAAAGCCACCGGCGTGGTGCTGAAACTTTACGCGGAAGAGGGCCAACGCGTGCAGGCCGGGCAGATCCTGGCGCAGATCGATCCATCCAGCGCCGAATACCAACTGGCGCAAAGCCAGGCACAACTGAAGAAGGCGCAGGCGACTTACGACCGCGCCTCCAAGGCGATCCAGAAGGATCTGATTCCGAGAACCCAGTACGAAACTGATATGTACGACATGCAGGCGCAAGCCGCGGCGACGCGCAGCGCGCAACTGCAGCTGTCGTGGACGCGCATCACCGCCCCCATTTCGGGTGTGATCTCCAGGCGCATGGTCAAGCAGGGCAATCTGGTCCAGGCCAATCAGGCGATCTTCCACATCGTGGACATGAGCCCGCTCACGGCCACGTTGAACGTTCCCGAGCGCGAACTGGGGATGCTGAAACCCGGCCAGCCGCTGACCCTCGCGGTCGACGCCCTGCCGGAGCGAAAGTTCGTCGGCACCATCCAACGCATCGCGCCGGTAGTCGATGCCTCCAGCGGTACTTTCCGCGTCACTTGCGTATTCGACAACGCCGCGGCCGGAAACGAACTGCTGCGGCCGGGCATGTTCGGTCGCATCGACATCGTCTACGACCAGCGTCGCGATGCGCTGGTCATCCCGCGCAGCGCATTGATCGACGAGGACGGTGAAACCGCGGTGTTCGTGATCGAGCGCGGCGCCACCAAGCCGGCCAAACCGAGAGCCATCAAGCCGAAACCCGGCGATGCGGTCGCGGCGGAAACCGGCAAGCCCGTGCAACCGGAACTGGTCGCTAGGCGCCGCGTGGTGAAGATCGGCTATATCGATGGCGATCGCGTTGAAATCCGCACAGGTTTGGAACCCGGCGAGCGCGTGATCACGCTCGGACGCGACGCAGTGCGCGACGGCAGCGAAGTACAGGTGCTGCCGTCGAGCGCGTCGAACACGAATACATCCGCCTCGAACGCGGAGTAGATCATGTCACTCCCGGAGATCGCCACGCGCCGGCGCGTCACCATCGGCATGGTGACGCTCACCTTCGTGCTGTTCGGCCTGATCGGCCTGTCCGATCTCAAGGTCAACCTGCTGCCGGATCTTTCGTATCCCACGCTGACCGTGCGCACCGATTATGAAGGCGCGGCGCCGGCGGAGATCGAAAACCTGGTCACCGAGCCGGTGGAAGAAGCGCTCGGCGTGGTGAAGAACGTCAAGCGCGTGCATTCGATTTCGCGCACCGGCGAATCCGACGTGATCCTGGAATTCGCCTGGGGCACGGACATGGACATGGCCGCGCTGGACGTGCGCGACAAGCTGGACACGCTGCAACTGCCGCTCGATGCCAAGAAGCCGCTGCTGCTGCGTTTCAATCCATCCACCGATCCGATCGTGCGCGTCGGGTTGACTTCGACGCAAGCGAACGACGCCGATCCGGCCGCTCTGAAACGCCTGCGCCGTTTCGCCGACAACGAATTGCAGAAGCGCCTGGAACCCGTCGCCGGCGTGGCGGCGGTGAAAGTCGGCGGCGGTCTGGAAGACGAAATCGAAGTCGCAGTCGACCAGCACAAGCTGGCGCAGCTCGGCATCGACATCAACACCGTGATCACGCGCCTGAAGAACGAGAACGTCAATATCTCCGGCGGCAGCATTGATCAGGGCTCGCAGCGCTATCTGGTGCGCACGCTCAACCAGTTCACCAACCTGCAACAGATGCGCGACACGCTGATCAAGGTGGACGCCAATGGCGTGCCGATCCGTTTGAAGGACGTCGCGCAGGTCTATCAGGGTTACAAGGAACGCGACGGCGTGATCCGCGTGGACGGCCGCGAGGCGATCGAGCTTGCCGTGTACAAGCAGGGCGACGCCAACACGGTGGCCGTTGCGAATGCGGTGCACGCGGAACTGGACAAACTAAGCGACAGCCTGCCGGCCGGCGCCAAGCTCACGGTGCTGGAAGATCAATCCACTTTCATCCGCGACGCCTTGTCCGAAGTGCGCAACGACGCGCTGCTCGGCGGCGTGCTGGCGATCCTGGTGATCTTCTTCTTCCTGCGCCATGCGCGCAGCACCTTCATCGTCTCGCTGTCGCTGCCGGTGTCCTTGATCGCGACCTTCTTCTTCATGGACCGCTTCGGCCTGTCGCTCAACGTGATGTCTCTGGGCGGTCTGGCGCTTGCCACCGGCATGGTGGTGGATGATTCGATCGTGGTACTGGAGAACATCGCGCGCAAACGCGAAGCGGGGATGGGCATCGTGCGGGCCGCGGTGGCCGGTGCTTCCGAAGTCGGCATGGCGGTGACCGCATCCACGTTGACGACCGTCGCGGTATTCCTGCCGCTGGTGTTCGTGCAGGGCATTGCCGGACAACTGTTCCGCGATCAGGCACTGACGGTCACTTTCGCGATGCTGATTTCGCTGATCGTCGCGATGACATTGATCCCGATGCTGGCCTCGTTGCAAGGCCGCGCACCGCTGGCCTATCGCGAGGAATACGAGCAGGACAAGCCGCGTTCGCGTATCGGCGTGCTGCCGCGCGCGGTCGCATGGAGCGGCTTCGGCCTGTTCCGGATGATCGGCGCCGGACTCGGGCGCGTACTGCGCTTTATCGGGCAGGGCGTGATGATCCCCTACGAACGCGCCGCGCGCTTCTATCACCGCGCGCTGCCGAACGCGCTGCGCCATCCCTGGCGCGTGCTGGGCTTCGCCGCGGTCGCGTTCGCGATTGCGCTGGCCTTGGTGCCGACGCTCGGGCTCGATCTGATTCCGCAGCTCGCGCAGCACCGCTTCGATGTCGTGGCGACGCTGCCGCCCGGCACGCCGCTGTCGCGCACGGATGCATTGGTGCACGACATCTCGCAAGCGCACGCGCACGATCCGGGGGTGGCTTCGATCTACGGCGTGGCGGGCGTGGGCACGCGGCTGGACGCCAACCCCACCGAATCCGGCGAGAACATCGCGCGCTTGGACGTCACGTTGAAAACCGATGCCGGTGCGGACGGCGAAGCCGCGGAAACGCAGCGTCTGCGCGCGGCCTTGACGCAATATCCCGGCGTCACCGCCAAGTTTTCGCGGCCGGAGTTGTTTTCATCGAGCGCGCCGCTGGAAGTCGAATTGCGCGGCTATGACCTGGATGCGCTGACGCAAGCCGGACGCAAGCTCGCCTCCCTGATGCAGACCTCGGGCGATTTCACTGACGTGAAATCGACGGTCGCCGGCGGTTATCCGGAAATCGCCATCCGCTTCGACGCTGCGCGTGCGGCCGCGCTGGGACTCACTACGCGCGACATCGCCGATCGCGTGGTGCGCAAGGTCAAGGGCGAGGTCGCGACGCGCTACGACTTTCGCGACCGCAAGATCGACGTGCTGGTGCGCGCGCAGGAAAGCGACCGCGACAGCGTGGATGCCGTGCGCAATCTGATCGTGGGTTACATCCCGGCCAATGCCGCGGGAAACGCCGGCGCCAACACGGCGCAAACCGACGACGGCGGTGAGGGTTCGAACAGCGGTTTGGCAAACACCGGCAACGGCTCGAATACCGCGAACACCGGCGTTCCGCCGGCGGCAACGCCTTCTCCCGGTCTGGACACGCCGGTGCGACTGTCTTCGGTCGCTGACGTGATCGCAACGGAAGGGCCGGCGGAAATCCATCGCATCGGACAGGAACGCGTGGCGATCGTTTCTGCATCCCCGGCGCACGGCGATCTCGGCAGCGCGATAAAAGAAGTGCGCAACCTCGTCAATGCCAATCCACTGGCCGCCGGGGTCACGGTGCAGATCGGCGGACAGGGCGCGGATCTGTCCGAGTCCGTGCGTTCGATGCTGTTCGCGCTGGGCCTCGCGCTCTTCATGGTGTATCTGGTGATGGCATCCCAATTCGAATCGCTGCTGCATCCCTTCGTGATCATGTTCTCGGTGCCGCTGGCGATGGTCGGCGCGGTGCTGGCATTGAAACTCACCGGTTCCACGCTTTCAGTGGTGGTGTTCATCGGCCTGATCATGCTGGTCGGAATCGTGGTAAAGAACGCGATCATCCTGATCGACCGCGTCAATCAGTTGCGCGAGGAAGGCCTCTCCAAGCGCGAAGCAATCTGCGCCGCGGCCGAATCGCGCCTGCGTCCGATCTCGATGACGACATTGGCCACGCTGTTCGGATTCCTGCCGCTGGCGATCGGCCTTGGCGCAGGTTCCGAAGTGCGTGCGCCGATGGCGATCACGGTGATGGGTGGTCTGGCGGTTTCCACGCTGCTGACGCTGGTGGTAATCCCGGTCGTCTATGACCTGCTCGATCGCCGCGACGACGCTTGGTACGTCGCGCGCGGCGAGCGCCGCCGGGCCAGGATCGCCGCGCGTCTTGCCGCCGACGCGGAGCCCGCATGAGCGAGACGCCCGTCAGCCGCAGCGGAGGCATCGCCGAGTTGAGCCTGAAACGGCCGGTCACTACGGTAATGTTCTTCGTTTCGTTGTTCGTGATCGGCGCGATCGCAGCCTTTCGCCTGCCGCTGGAATTGTTTCCCACGCTGGACGTGCCGTTCCTGCTGGTGGACATTCCCTATGTCGGTTCTACGCCCGCGGAAGTCGAGCGCACCCTCACGCGCCCGGTGGAGGACGCGCTGGCCGCGCTGCCGGGCATCCAGAAGATGCAATCGACTTCCCGCGCGGACGGGGCGCAGATCTTCATGGAGTTCAAGTGGGGCGAGAATGTCGCGGTGAAAGCCGTGCAGGCGCGGGAGAGGATCGACGCGATTCGCGCCGATCTGCCTTCCGACCTGCAGCGCTACACCGTGCAGAAGTTTTCCACTTCCGATCAGCCGATCCTGCAACTGCGCATCGCCTCCAACCGCAATCTCTCCAACGCGTATACGTTGTTGGACCGCGAACTGAAGCGACCGCTGGAGCGCATTCCCGGCGTGGCTCGCGTCGACATCAATGGCGTTTCGGCGCCGGAAGTGCAGATCGAACTGTCCGCCGAGCGGCTGGCCGCGCACGGCATCGGCCTCAACCAGTTGTACCAGCGCCTGAAGCAGGCCAATTTCTCGCTCTCGGCGGGCGAAGTCACTGACGGTGGCTTGCGTTGGCGCGTGCAGCCGCAAGGACAGTGGCGCGAGTTGGACGACATCCGCGCGTTGCCGGTGAATTCGCAGGGCTTGAAACTCGGCGACATCGCGAACGTCACCTTGCGGCCGCAGAAGATGGATTTCGCGCGCGAGTTGAATGGCAAGCCCGCGATCGGCGTGGACATCTACAAGGAGCGCAACGCCAACCTGGTGCAGGTCGGTTCGGCGGTGACGAAATACGTGGATGGCGTGCGCAACGATCCCGAGATGCAGGGCATCAACGTGTATGCGCTGCAGGATTCGGCTAAGGGCGTGACCTCGTCGCTGCGCGAACTGGGCGAAGCGGGACTGATCGGCGTGATCCTGTCGGTGCTGGTGCTGTATTTCTTCCTGCGCGACTGGCCGTCCACGCTGATGGTGTCACTGGCAATCCCGGTGTGTATGGTGATCACGCTGGGCTGCATGTATTTCTTCGGCATCAGTCTCAACATCCTCTCGATGATGGGCCTGCTACTGGCGGTCGGCATGCTGGTGGACAACGCGGTGGTAGTGGTGGAGAGCATCTACCAGTACCGCGAGAAATATCCTGACAAGCCATGGTATTGCGCGGTCGCCGGGACGCAGGCGGTCGGCATCGCGATCGCCGCCGGCACGCTCACTTCGGTGATCGTGTTCCTGCCGAATCTGTTCGGCGAGCGCAACCAGATCAGCATTTTCCTGGTGCAGGTGGCGATCACCATGGCGATCGCCCATATCGCCTCGTGGCTGGTGGCGGTGAGCGTGGTACCGATGCTCTCGGCGAAACTGCCGCCGCCGAAATTCCTCAACCGCCGCACGTTGATCTCGCGCTTGCGCGAGCGCTACGCCCGCGTGGTGGCGTGGACGCTCGCGCACCGGCGCTGGAGCATGGCATTCGTGTTCGCCCTGATG